>OJQK01000011.1_pt1 | contig 156614 bp, 121 predicted proteins | sample 1598741 | NCBI WGS metagenome assembly OJQK01 (sample SAMN03922511, study PRJEB24848) | human gut metagenome | isolation source: stool sample | host: Homo sapiens | place: Germany | collected 2010-02 | reverse complement strand
GAGAAACCGATGGTTCTATAACGAAAAAGAGGATGCATCATTTTGACACATCCTCTTCAAAAAATATGTCAACAAAAAAATTAGTCGATATAACGTTCGATTGTCTGTGCACGGTCAGGACCTACAGACACAATCTTTATCGGAGTACCCAATTGTTCTTCCAGGAATGTGATATATGCATTGAATTCTTCCGGGAATTCATCTTCGCTTGTCATCTTCGTCATATCTGTTTTCCAACCTGGGAGCTCAGCATATACAGGTTCTACTCCTTCTGTAATATCATACGGGAAATAGTCGATTTCTTCTCCGTTTACTTTGTATGCCACACAAGCCTTGATGGTATCAAATCCATCCAGCACGTCGCTCTTCATCAAAATCAGCTGAGTTACACCATTGACCATAATTGCATAACGCAAAGCAACCAAGTCAACCCAGCCACAACGGCGTTCACGTCCTGTTACAGCTCCATACTCATGACCTAAATCACGAATTGTCTTACCTGTTTCATCAAAAAGTTCTGTAGGGAACGGACCTGAACCTACGCGTGTACAATATGCTTTCATAATACCATACACTTCACCAATCTTGTTAGGACCTAATCCCAATCCGGTGCAGGCACCTGCACAAATGGTGTTAGATGAAGTCACAAAAGGATATGAACCGAAATCCACATCAAGCATAGTTCCCTGAGCACCTTCACAAAGTACTGACTTACCTTCGTTCAGCAGACGATTGATTTCATGCTCGCTGTCTACCAGAGGGAACTGACGGAGGTATTCGATGCCTTCCATCCATTGCTTTTCCAGTTCGGTAATATCATATTCATAATTAAGGCTCTTCAGAATAGCTTCATGACGAGCTTTGGCAGCAGCATATTTTTCCTCAAAGTTATGCAGAATATCACCTACGCGCAATCCATTACGGCTCACCTTATCAGTATAAGTCGGACCAATACCTTTTCCGGTAGTTCCTACTTTTGAATCTCCCTTGGCTGCTTCGTATGCTGCATCCAGAATACGATGCGTAGGAAGAATCAGATGAGCTTTCTTAGAGATGTGCAAACGTTCTTTCAACGGATGTCCGCTTGCTTCCAACGCTTCAGCTTCTGCCTTGAACAAAGAAGGATCAAGTACCACTCCATTACCAATGATGTTCACCTTATCGCCCTGGAAAATTCCAGAAGGAATAGAACGGAGCACATATTTCTGACCTTCAAACTCAAGAGTATGTCCGGCATTCGGGCCTCCTTGAAAACGAGCAACCACATCGTAACGGGGAGTCAATACATCGACGACTTTACCTTTTCCTTCGTCGCCCCACTGTAAACCTAACAAAACATCTACTTTCATGATTCTTTATGTTTTATATATTCCTTATACTATTTCTTTTTCCGCTTGGCCGCCATACACTTACTGCACAGTCCATAGATATAAAGGGAATAATGCGAAACATAAAATCCCTTCAACTTTGTCTGCGCAATAGCCTGCTTCAGGTTGTCGTCCTCAAATTCCGACACCTTTCCGCAACAGGTACAAATCATGTGATGGTGGGTTTCATTATTATATGATCGTTCATACTGGGAAGTATTGCCAAACTGATGTTTGATGACCAGCCCTGCATCTATAAGGAGAATGATGGTATTGTACAAAGTAGCCCGGCTCACCCGGAACTTTTCCTTCTCCGCCATATAGCTGTACAACTCGTCTACATCAAAATGCCCCTTGATGGAATAGATAGTATCAAGTATAGCATACCGTTCAGGCGTCTTTCGATGTCCGTTCTTCTGCAAATACTCTGTAAGGATTTGTTTGACTGTATCTTTTATATTCTCTTCCATCCCAATAATCGTTCAGCGGTCAAAGTTATATTTTTTTGAGTAATTTAGAAAGATTACAAGCCATATTCTATCTCATTTTTTATTTCTTCTGCCACCATTTTGATTTCCGGCTTAGAAGATTTCAACAAATTCCCTAACATACGAAGTACAGTACGAGAATTTGTCTTTGACTGCAAGGAGAATTTACACACTGCTCTGGCTGCTACTTTACGCATTTCTGTTCCTCCTTCCAATACGGTAAAGGCCTGGTCCAAGAACTCCGCTTCTGCTCTTTCATTCAGTGTCCATCCCTTCATCAATAAACGAGTCATCAACAGATACCCGCACAGCTGGAAATATTCCCGTTCATCGGCTATCCATGGAAAGACCACTTCTGAAGCGTATGGCAAGCGCTGGAACAGATTCATAACCGTATATTCCGCCAGTTCCGGATAGCGCATGTCTTCTATCCATATTTCTGCGATTTCCCGACAGAACCCATCTACGGGCTGGAGCAATCCGGCCATAATCTTACATTCGCGATTGTTTTCTTTCCATAGAGCCTGTGCCAGCTCATGACTACACGGATAATCTGCCGCAATTTCTTTAATGCGAGGATATTCAATACCAAAGTTCAGTTTATAGTCAATACCTTTTTCACGCATACTTTGGGAAACCATTCCGTTCATAAACAAGCGGAATTTCGACTTTATTTCCCTGATTGTATCCTGTATTTCTGCCATAATCAAATAGTCAAATTAGAATAATCACGACCATAACGAAGCATCTGTTCGGTATAGCCTTCTGTATAATCAAGTTTTACATCCATAATACGCCCCTCGGCATCATATTGAGGACAATACACCGGATTGACAAATCCTTTATAGGGTGCAAGATGCAGTGAACGGTAACGGTTCAGGATTTCCTCATGAAGCGTTGCATCCAGTTTCACGGCGTATTTCTCTACGAGGGCACGAGCTGCTTCATAATCGCCTTCGCTCTTTATGCGTTGAATCTCACTCAACAATGCGGCAAAAAGTCCGCGAAGCTGGAGATAGTCGTTGATTTTCACGTAAGTCTTCCCTTCTTTCTTCACCAGTTCCACCACATTCTTTGATTTACCGTTCTCCAAAGCCCAGCGAGCAATCAACTGACGGTTACGCATGTGAGCTTCTTCCAAATCACAGCCCGGTTCAATGCGTACCATCTGCGTAAGAAGTCCGTTCATCATATAAGCATAATATTCAGCCTTGTATGCTTCTTTATCGGGAGTCAATCCCAGTTCCACCAGTTTTTCATCAGGCAAATAATACAAGCCAAACAAATCTGCACGTGCTTCTTCAATCGTAGAGCCATACGCTTTCAACGCATCCGGATCAACTCCGGGAAGTAATTTTCCTGAGCCATGTCCTACACATTCATGCAAGTCTGTATGGAGGTCACCTGTAATGTCGGCATATTTTTCCAGCAAGTCTTTTTCTTCCTGACTGTACACAAATTCTTCACGGAAGCCATTGCCTTTAGCCGCCTTGTTATAAGCGTCCGTCAGATTTCCGATAGTCACCGATTTTGACCCATGCAGACTACGAATCCAGTTTGAATTGGGCAGATTAATGCCTATCGCCGAACTTGGATATAAATCACCACCCAGCATAGCCGCTGTAATCACTTTAGCAGAAACTCCACGCACCACCTCTTTCTTGAAGGAAGGAGACACCGGAGAGTGGTCTTCAAACCATTGTGCATGCTGGCTGATAATTTCCGTACGGTGAGTAGCTTCTTCATCCTTAAAGTTGACAATTGATTCCCAGCTTGCTTTCATGCCTAACGGGTCACCATAGCTTTCAATAAAGCCATTAACAAAATCTACTTTTGAGTTTGTATCCTTTAACCAGGCAATAGAGTAAGTATCAAATGTCTTCAAATCGCCCGTACGATAGAAGTCTATCAACAGACGGATGACTTCACGCTGTGCCTCATTTTCAGCCACAGCTTCCGCTTTTTCCAACCAGAAAATAATTTTTTGAATTGCCTCTCCATACATGCCGTCCAATTTCCAGACTTCTTCTTGCAGAACTCCATCTTTCTTTATCAATCGGCTATTCATTCCATACATTACCGGGCGAGGGTCAGCTGCTACTTTTTGCATGGCATAAAACTTCTCAGCCTCATCCTGGGTTACTCCTTCATAATAATTGGCAGCAGAAGTCATGACCAAATCTTCCCCATCGGCCTGATTTACCCGCTTGGGCATCATTTTAGGGTCAAACATGACAGGGAACAATTTGTCACACATCGCCTGCACAGACTCGCCATCCTTTAGAGGAAGAGAAGCGACATCTACCTGCTCTATGCACTCACGCAAAAATTCCGGTGAGAAAGCAGGCACAAACTTATCACACGCATAATGGTGATATATGCCACTGGAGAACCAAACGCGTTTCAGATAAACCTCCAGTCCCTGAAATTCCGGATTATTACGGTCGCCTGAATAAGACACATAAACCGCCTCCAGCAGTTTTCGAATCTGTAGATTATGCTTTCCGTTCTGATCAAAAAGAATATCTCTTCCTTCCAAAGCGGCCTCTGAGAGGTAATAAATCAATTCTTTCTGCCGCAAAGACAAGTTTTCAAAACCTGCCACACGATAACGCAACAGCTGCAAATCGGCAAACTGTTCCACTATATAATTAAAATTTTCTGACATACTCATTTCAGCTCATTTTAGGCGTTATTACAACATAATCATACAAAAATCGTAGAAGTTTTTCGATTTCACAACAATAGTTCCGAAAACTTTATCAAAAAACTTTATTATTCCACAGAGCTTTCATTTAACCACAAGCCCCTTCTTTCAGTACTTCCTTGGCAGTACTACAATCCTCCCCTTGCAGTACTCCAGTACTTCCATGGCAGTACTGGAGTACTCCCAAGGGAGTACTGGCTTTAAACAAAAGAGTGTTTACAGCCGCACAAAAACACGAAAAACGGTAACTCTTTATTTTTTTATATATCTTTGTGAGCAAAATTTAAAAACATGAGAGAACAAATGCTGAAAACACTCAAATCTTATTTTGGGTACACTTCTTTCCGTCCGCTTCAAGAAAAAATCATTTCTACCATTCTTCAAAAGAAAGACGCATTGGTGCTCATGCCGACCGGAGGAGGAAAATCCATGTGTTATCAGCTACCGGCTCTACTGATGGAAGGGACGACCGTTGTGGTTTCTCCATTGATTTCTCTCATGAAAGACCAGGTGGAGTCTCTACAGGCCAATGGTATCGTAGCTCGCGCTTTAAATAGCACGAACGATGATGCTACCAACGCCCAGCTCCATTTTGAATGTGTGCAAGGAAGAGTAAAACTTCTTTATATATCTCCCGAAAGACTGATGTCGGAAATAAACTACCTGTTACGCGACATCCACATTTCTCTGTTTGCCATTGACGAAGCTCACTGTATTTCTCATTGGGGACACGACTTTCGTCCTGAATATACACAGCTGAAAGCCATACGGCAACATTTTCCCAATGTACCGGTAGTAGCTCTGACTGCCACTGCCGATAAAATAACCCGTGAAGACATCATACGGCAATTGGACATGCGCAATCCGGAAGTATTCATTTCTTCTTTCGACCGTCCAAACTTGAGTCTGGAAGTGAAAAGAGGGTATCAGCAAAAGGAAAAAATCAGGGCTATCGTCAAATTCCTGCGCAGACACCGCAATGAAAGCGGCATCATCTACTGTATGAGCCGCAACGGCACGGAGAAAGTAGCCCAGCTATTGGAAAATGAAGGGTTCGATGTAGGTGTTTACCATGCCGGTATGTCAAATGAACAACGGGAAATGACGCAGGATGATTTCATCAATGACCGGGTACAGATTATTTGCGCAACCATTGCATTCGGTATGGGAATTGACAAATCCAATGTCAGGTGGGTAATCCATTACAACCTGCCCAAAAGCATTGAGAATTTTTACCAGGAAATCGGACGTGCCGGCCGCGACGGACTTCCCAGTGAAACATTACTTTTTTACTCTTTTGGCGATATTGTCCTGCTATCGAAATTTGCAGCTGAAAGCAATCAGCAGGGAATCAACCTAGAAAAGCTAAACCGTATGCAGCAATATGCAGAATCAGACATTTGCCGCCGAAGAATTCTTTTGAATTATTTCGGAGAAACCATGAATCATGACTGTGGAAACTGTGACGTATGTAAAAATCCTCCTGAACGCTTCGATGGTACCATCATTGTACAAAAGGCCTTAAGTGCCATCGCCCGCGCCGACGAACAAATCGGTACCCGCACCCTGATTGATATTCTGAAAGGATATGCCAGCCAGGAGGTGATTGAAAAAGGGTACGACAAACTCAAGACATACGGTGCCGGAAGGGATGTTCCCGGAAAAGACTGGCAGGACTATTTGCTCCAGATGCTAAACTTAGGTTATTTTGAGATAGCCTACAACGAAAATAATCACCTGAAAATTACGGAAGCCGGGAAAAAAGTTTTATTCGGCAAAGAACGCGCACAGCTGGTAGTCATTAAAAGAGAAGAAAGTTATGGAAAGAAAGGCTCTGCCAAAGAAAACAAAACAGCATCTCCTACCCCCTTATTTACTCCGACCGTATTTGAAGACGAGGATGAAGGCTTGTTTGAGGCACTTCGCCAACTACGCAAAAAGCTGGCCGACCAGCTGGCCATCCCTGCCTATATTGTGCTGTCGGATAAAACCCTGCACCTGCTTGCCCTGAAAAAGCCCGGTGATATGGAGGCATTTGGTGAAATCAGTGGAATCGGCGAATTCAAGAAAGAAAAATACGGGAAGGATTTTCTGGCTGTCATCAACGAATACCTAGGTAGAAACTAATGAGACAAACGGCTTCCGGTCCATACCGGGCGGGCAAACGACTGCCCGGATAATGCAGCACGTGTATAACTTGCTACAGGCAACATTCCCGGAAGATGCGCTTTGTCAAATGTCACAAAGTCCTCATACAGTACCTGCTCTGTATCCATGCCTATTTTCATCACCTTTTCATAAAGCGACTTACGGGAAGGTGCATTAAAAGCACAGGTATTCGAGTTCATCATACTATCTTCTGAAGGACGATAAGCCCCTTTCGGATAAGTGCAAGCTCCTTCATACACCCCTAAATGTTCGTTCTGGTAACGAGAATCTGTCAAAAAGGAAGCCCATAGTACGGTATCTTTCGATGCAGTAAAATCTACATTCTGTGCCCATCCATTTGCTTGCATAGTTCGTATCCGCTGCATTTCCAACGTAGTAACATTTCCTTTATCCGGATATACATATTCATCTTCTAATTTTCCGATACCATGTCCAACAGCCTCATGCACTAATACCTGCCGGAAATGTTCACTCTCTAGAGTTTCAATCACCGGACAATAAGCAATGGCAAACTCTATGAACTTACCATTTCCATCCTGATACCCCAAATAAGTAGTACCCGCATAAACAGAAGTATTTAATACCACTACAGCTAGACTATTTTTCTTTTTCTCTTCTTTTAAAACCTTCCCCACATATACCTGCACAGAAACATCATCACCTTTAATCACTGTACTGTTTCCACCTGCCAGCTTACAACTGAATGCCGTTTTATACCCCATACCGAAATCATTATTTTCGGAAACGGCATTAATCATAAATACATCAAAATATTCTCGCAAAGACTTCACAGGTTCTTCAGTAAACAGATTTTCCATAGCCTTTTCCATCACACGCCGATAAGTACCATCGGAAAACTCCTGGTCTACGAAGCCGTCTCCCATCAGTACGATTGGAATACCCTCCCCTTTTACATGCTGTTGCAATGTATCAATTTTACCATCTTCCGAGAAATCAACCGACTCCAGCACCTGGCCTCCCTGCTGAGATATTTTCACCGTCGCCAACTCTTTTTGCGACCCATCTTCTTCCTTTACAAAGAGTAAATAAGCCGAACGCGACATTCCTCCTTTATTCGATGCTGCATGTAATAAAACTTCATGCGTTTCAGAGGCGGCAGAACGAGAAGACGTTTCCTGCCTCAACCAACTTCCAGGCTCGGAAGAAGTATATACTTTCAGTTTCTCTTCATCTACATTTGTCTCAAACTGAATAGAAAATACTCCTCCTTCCACTCCTATAAGATATTCTTTTTTCTCCGGAAGCACATAATCTCCTATCTCCTGAAGAACAGAAATCTCACAAACCTCATCGCCAGACGTCAGTTTGACTTTTGCTTCCCGCACTTGATTTGAATTGTTCTCAAAAACAGCCGTTACTTTCACCTGACACTCACCAGCCTCCCCCGACAGAGGAGATAAACTTAACCACGCTGCATCTGTGGTAACATTCCATGTGCCCAAACTGGTAAATGAAATGAATACTTCATCCCCGATAACTGATTGCAAAGTCACACTTTCCGTCACATTCTCAAATGCAACAGATTCCATCTCTTTGTGACAAGAAGTCAATAACATCAGAAAAGCCAAACACAGATTGAATAATGTCGTTTTCATACAGTATGATGAGGGCATTCAAAAGTTCGTAATTGTTTACCGGAAGAGGTTCATAGAAACAAAAACAGGATTACAAAGAGAAATCTATCCTGCATACTGACAGTGTTCTCTTTGTAATCCTGTCTGAAGAAAGCAAGCGTCCGTTACTTATCCAAGAAATGAAATAAGTACACCGGCAGCAACTGCTGATCCGATTACACCTGAAATATTACTTGCCATACAATATTGCAACACGTGGTTCTTCGGGTCATATTTCAACGCAATTTCATTGGCTACACGGCTGGCCATCGGCACAGCACTAAGACCTGTTGCTCCAATCAACGGATTAATCTTCTTCTTCGTAAACAGATTGAATATCTTCACGAAGAAAATACCACCTGAGATTGAAAGTGCAAAAGCCAGGAAGCCACCAATTACGATACCGATAGTCGTCCAGTTCAGGAATGCATCGGTAGTCATTGTAGCTCCAACTGAAATACCCAGGAAAATAGTAGCCGCATTCATAATGCTGTTAGATGCTGCATCGAACAAGCGAGAAGTATTGCTACCAATTTCCTTCACCAAATTACCAAACATCAGCATACCAATCAAAGGCACTGCACTCGGCACGAACAAGGCCACGATGGTGGTACATGCAATCGGGAAAATAATTTTCAGAACACGCAGATTCTTGATTTCCGTTTTTGATGGATATTTCTTTTCCTGTTCCTTCATGTTGATGGACAATTCTTTCTTTGTACACCACAAACGTACTACCAACGGCACGATAACCGGTACCAAGGCCATATAAGAATAGGCTGCAATGGCAATCGGACCTAACAAATGCGGAGCCAACTTAATGGTTGTAAAGATGGCTGTCGGACCGTCAGCACCTCCGATGATACCCAAAGAAGCTGCTTCTCTTGGAGTAAAGCCCATCAAAATAGATACCAGCAATACGGCAAAGATACCCAACTGAGCAGCCGCACCGAAAATAGAAAGACGAAGATTACGCAGCATCGGACCAAAATCGGTCAGTGCACCTACTCCCATGAATATAATCGGCGGAAGGAATCCCGTCTTAATCAACATATAGTAAATGAAGTTCATCAATCCCAGTTCATGTGCAATTTCATGAAGCGGCATTTCCCAGATGTTCTTCATCACACCGTTCACCATGACCATTCCGTTTTCATCGGCCTGCACTACTCCCATATCACCGCCCGGGAAGTTGGCCAGCAACACCCCGAAAGCGATAGGTACCAGCAGCAACGGTTCGTACTGCTTCTTGATACCCAGATAGAGCAAGACGAAAGCAATGGCATACATGATGAGAAACCGCGGGTCAGCAGCAATGTTGCTGAAAGCGGTCATATCATATAATCTTTCTAATATCTCTTCCATTACAAAATCTTCATTAATACATCATCTTCTGATACGGAGTCACCGGAATTTGCACAGATAGCAGTGATGGTTCCACTAAACTCAGCACGGATGGCATTGTAAGTCTTCATGGCCTCTACATAGCAAATTACATCTCCCTTGTTCACCTTGTCACCCACTTTCACCGGAGTTTCCTGCGCACTCTTCGTCAGGAAGAATTTACCTTCCAGCGGAGAAAGCACTTCTTTTCCTTCACCAGCCGGAGCTTGAGCAGCCGGAGCTGCTGCAGCAGGCTGATTCTGTGCAGAAAGTTTAGACGGATTGACATCGCCAAAGGCTACTGTTACACGATAAGCCTGACCGTTTACGTCTACTGTCAAGACTTTAGTCTGGTCATTGGCCATGTGTACCTCTTCCTTAGCTTCACGACGTTTCTTCACATCTTCCAGGAAGTCAGCTTTTGCCTTTCCGCTCTTATAGGCTTCATACTGAGCCGGATGCATGGCATATTCAAAGAGTTCTTCATCATCCTGTCCAGTTTCCCATTTCTTTTCCCACATCATCTGACGGTATTTTTCCAGCTGATCAGGATAGTTGTCCTGTGGATTGCCGGTGAAGAACTTACGGCCTTCACGTTCAGCTTTTTCCACAATTTCAGGAGCCAGTTTGCCAGGCAATTGTCCGGCTTTTCCTAAAATCATGTCCCAAATATCGTCGGCAATCATACCCCAGCGTTCCTTGCCTTTTTCCAGCTGGATGACATTCATCATGGCCAGGTTCTTCACATACTGGCTGAACGGAGTTACCAGGCACGGATAACCCACACGCGGCCATACGTATGCTACCTCATCAAACAGTTTAATCAGCAGTTCATCCTGAGTCATGAACGGCAAGTTACGTTTTGCCTTATACTTGTTGATAGATTCTAGGTTAGTATCCAAATCCGCCATCAAGCTACCCATCATACCACCCGGAAGTCCCGGTCCAATCAGCAAAGAATTCATCAGACGGTTCTTCGGACTGATATACAATCCCAGGAAATCATCCATAAATTCCTGAATCAGGGAACGTACCTTCATATAGGCCTGCATATTGATTTCGGGCACCTTGAATCCGGCATCTTTCAGCATGGCCTGCACACTGATTACGTCTGCATGTCCGGTACCCCATGACAACGGGTCCATACCTACATCCACATAATCACATCCGGCCTTGCACACTTCCAGAATAGAAGCCATGTTGAAGCCCGGACCTGCATGAGAGTGATACTGAATCGTAATATCCTTGATTTTCTTGATACCTGCCACCAGCTTACCTAAGAATACCGGACGGCCAATACCTGCCATATCCTTGATACAGATTTCATCGCATCCTGCATCAATCAGTTTCTTGGCCATATCCAGATAATATTCCACGGTATGAATCGGAGAATAAGTGATGCAGAGACAGCACTGAGAAATCATGCCGGCATCATGTGCATAACCGATGGAAGGAATAATATTTCGCACATCGTTCAATCCGCAGAATGTACGGGTGATGTCTGTACCCTGAGCCTTCTTTACTTTATAGAATAATTTACGTACGTCGGCCGGTACCGGACTCATTCGCAAACCGTTCAGCGCACGGTCGAGCATGTGTGTCTGAATTCCTGCTTCATGAAAAGGCTTTGTCCACTCGCGGACTGCCTTGTTCGGGTTTTCACCAAACAATAGATTTACTTGTTCAAAACCTCCCCCGTTTGTTTCTACACGGGCAAAACACCCCATTTCAATAATGGCTGGGGCCACCTTCACCAACTGGTCTACTCGCGGTACGTATTTTCCGGCACTCTGCCACATATCGCGAAAAACCAAACTAAATTTGACTTCTTTTTGTTCCATGACTAATACATGTGTGTTTTTCTAACAGATTACTGCAGTTTCTCTACTTTTATTACCTGACCCTTTCCGGCTGTCAAAATATCCACAGCCGCCTTAATGGCATCCATTGCACCGGCATCGGTAGATGCACCCGTAGCGGCCACCTTCTTTTTAGGCGCTTCTTCAGGAGCAACTTTATTTACAATGGAAATCAGAAGCTGGCTTAACCAGATAACAATGAGCAGAATTACAAAGACTGTGACCATTCCGACCACCATCAGCAATAATCCTAATTCAATGTTTTCCATTTCTCAATTAATTAGAATATACATAAAAGGCGCTCCCTGAAAAAGGATTCAGAGAGCGTCCTAAAAGTAGGAAATTCCATAAAGAACTACTACTAAAACTCGTTAAATATTTGATATTTTATTTAGGTTTTCGCCTTATTACTATCAAAATAATATTTCATCAAGCGATTTGCGTTTCTTAGTTGGCACTTCTTGTTCTTTTGCATAACCCACAGGAATCATCACTACCGGCTCCATGGAATCAGGCAGACAAAGCACTTCCCGACAAAGCGGCACATCAAAGTTGCATACCCAGCAAGTGCCTAGTCCTTGTTCCGTTGCAGCCAGGCAAAGATGCTCTACGGCTATAGCCACATCAACATCTGCATGGTCTTTTCCGTCCGACTTGCGATGCCAGGATTCCTCATGATTGGCACAAGCCACGATAATGCAAGGCACATTTTCCATCCAGTCTCTGGGATACGCTTTTTTCAGCTGTGACAAGCGGGCCTCATCAGTGACTACGGCAAATTTCCAAGGCTGAAAATTCACAGCCGAAGGAGACAAGCGTACACATTCCAGCACATAATCCAATTTTTCTGTTTCCACCGCACGCGTTTCATAATTCCGCACGGAATGGCGCATTTTTACTAAATCCAAGAAATTCATATTATTTTCATTTATAGTTTTATCTCTAAATTAAGCCCCCAAATATTCAGGCAGCGCTTCACGTCATATTGGCGGCAATAATATACGTCCAATGCCGTTTTACGGGAAAAAGGCCATCGCACTCCCGGACGATAACGGACGCGTGGCAAGGAGAAGAAAGCCTTGTCACCCACCGGCTGAAAAGCTTCCACCGAAAAATAAGGATATACCACCCAGTTTACCGGTTCATACGCTATTCTCAAGCGTGAGCGCAACTGCACTTCATTTGTTCCACCAATAAATGTATGTTGCAAAAGTTCCCGCCAGCCCAACTTTATATTTTGTTTAGTTCCTGAAACGATAAAACCGGCCTGATAGCGATGCCCTATTTTCCATCCGGCAGCCCCACGGTCACGGTATTGCAATTCGTAATATCCTTTCAGTTGCAATAGCGGTAATACACGATAATTCAACCCCACATTCAGCCGTTCCCGTTCCATCTCTCTCAAACCGTTTTGGGTACGGGCCTGAAATGTACCTCTGAATTTCACCTTTGGATTGAATTGCCAGTCTACCCGTACTCCCGTCCAGGTGGCCAACTCTCCGTCGGCCACAGCGTGCACAGGGAATGCTACCAGGCATATTCCCAATACAAGCAACAGTGCACCCAATCTGTATAGTTTTTGATTCATAAATTCCATTTCCAGCTAAATTCACCGTGCAAGGTATCAAGAAAATCCTGAATTTGCAAATTCAAAGACCCACTCTTCTTCATTTCACATTTGAGTCTATTTCCTACCTCCAAACAGCATCAAGCAGTCTAAAAAGGAACAGTTTAACACCTTGCATCATCAATTCGTAGTTTTTTTTCGCCTATTCATAGATTTTATTTTCGAATCAATAGATTTCTCAATAGTTTTGCACAAATTCATCAATTCATCGTCATGAAACAAAACATACTATTATTCATTCTCATCCTATTAATATCAGGATGCAGTCAGAAAGATATAGAGCCAAGCTTCTCACTGCAAGAAGAGACAAGTTCAATTACTTTAGCCTCTGCGGCCAATTCCCAGACTGTAATCAGTTTTACCAGTACACGGGAATGGAAAGCAAGCACTTCCAGTGAATGGCTGCTGATTTCTCCTACTTCAGGAGAAGCTGGCACTTATCAGATGGCTCTGACGGCTTCCAGTAAGAATAATAACAAAAACTCACGTACGGCTACGGTAAATTTAGTTTCTGCTGGTCTCACCCAGTCATTTACCGTTACACAATCGCCTGCAGAATATGTGGAACTGGAACAAACAACGTATTATACAGAAGTTCAAGGAGGCTCACTACAAGTCAAGTTCACCACCAATCTCAGCACTGACGAACTGGCTATTTATGGCACGGCCAGCTGGCTAACACAACCAGCCAACAGTCGCACAGATCAGGCCTATGTAGTCAACCTGACCGTTCTGCCGAACGAAGATGAAAAGGAAAGAACGGCCTATCTTTATTTTTGTAAAACAAACGGTGAGGAAGAGGAAGTGCTTAATAGTGTCACTATTTTACAAGAAGGCACCAGCACAAGCACGTCTACTGATTATTCTGCCGACAAGACAGTACGTGTACTTCAGCGTGCCACACAGGGAAGCGGACTCCCTATCGTACTGATGGGAGATGGATTTCTGGACACTGACATTGCAAACGGGACATACGATGAGGTTATGAACAAAGCCATGGAAAACCTGTTTACAGAAGAACCGCTGAAATCGCTGCAAAGCTATTTCAACGTATATTCCGTAACGGCAGTCTCCCGCAGTAACAGATTTGATGGTTACAACACGGCTTTCCAATGTCAAATGGAAGGAGGAATGAGTACCTTAATAACCGGAAACGATGAAAATGTAATAGACTATATACAATGTGTAGAAGGGATTGATGTGTCCGAAACACTGGCTGTAGTCGTACTGAATTCGCCCTTGTATGCCGGAACGACCTACTTCGGCTACTACAGCGAAAACCAGGTAACCGAATTAGCCATAGCCTATTGCCCGATTATCTACAACCTTGAAAACGATAGCTTCAGGCAAGTGTTGGTACACGAGGCTGTAGGACATGGATTCGCCAAGTTAGAGGATGAATACAGCTACGAAGAAAACGGAAAGATGCCTTCGGATGAAATAAACGATGTAAAAGTGCTGCAAAGCTATGGATGGGCACAAAATGTAGATTTCACTCAGGATGAAAATACCATTTTATGGTCATCTTTCCTGAAAGACAGCCGCTATAGTTCAGAAGGAATCGGCATTTATGAAGGAGCTTGTACCTACATGAGCGGTGTGTATCGTCCTACGGAAGACAGTATGATGAATACCAATACATGTGGATTTAATGCACCGTCACGAAAAGCCATCTACGACATGGTGATGAGAAGAGGAGAAAACCGGGAAACCACCTACGAAGAGTTTGCGGACTTTGATAGCCGGAATGTTTCACTGGTACAAACCCTTACCCGGACTTCGAATGCCATTAGCCGCCCGTTTACACGTCCGCACTTCGTCCACAAATCCATTAATAAATAAAGCCCCAAAAGCCAAGAAGGAAATAAATGAATTGCCTGAAAGTATCTATGTTTCTGCTGGCTGAGACGTACGTTTCTCTATCGGAAAACCTACGTTTCGCGTAAAGGAAACCTACGTTTCCCAATAGAGAGACATAAAAATTACTTCGGCAAAACAATAATCACATAAGGACATTTAAGAAAGACCTGTTATAAATAATATCAGAAGTAATTTACTTCAAACAAAAACGCCCTGAGTCTGTGACAGATACAGGGCGTTGCTTTTTTATTTTTCGTTCATATCTTTATCCAGCCATCAGCAAGACAAGCAGCTGAGCCGTCAGGATACGCAAAAACATGGTCAACGGATAAACAGTTGAGTAACCTACAGCCGGCGCATCATTTCCTGCAATCTGATTGGCGTATGCCAAGGCAGGAGGGTCAGTATTACTACCGGCAATCAAACCCATCAACGTGAAATAGTTCACCCGATGATGCCAGCGGGCAATAATACCGGTAATGATCAACGGTATGAAAGTAATCAGGAAACCAAGTCCTACATACAACACGCCATCACCTTCAACTACCATCTGCACAAAGTTCTCGCCGGCCTTGATTCCCACACTCGCCAAGAAGAGCACCAATCCCACTTCACGAAGCATCAGATTGGCACTCATTGTGGTGTAGGTTACCAGTTTCACTTTATGTCCGAAACGTCCAATCAAAATAGAGATAATCAGCGGACCACCAGCCAGACCTAATTTGACCGGAGTCGGCATACCCGGAATGGCAATAGGCAAACTTCCGAAAAGAATACCGCAAAGAATACCGACAAAAATAGTTACGATGTTCGGATGGTCCAGACGACGCAACTGGTTACCCAGCAAGTTAGCCACACGTTCAATGGCATCCTGCGGACCAACTACCATCACACGGTCGCCCACCTGTAAGCGAAGCAGACGGGCTGCAAACAAGTCCATACCCGAACGGTTGACACGTGTCACGTTAACTCCATACATACTGCTGAAATGAAGTTCTCCCAGCGTCTTTCCGTTGATATTCGGTTGTGTCACCAAAATACGGCGAGACACCATCGGTTTGTCCTGCTGGTTAGTGGCATCCCAATCCTGTTCGATTTTCGGACCGATGAAGGCCATGATAGCTTCCGAGTCATCTTCCGCACAAACCAGGAACATACGGTCACCCAGACGAAGCACCGTATTGGCATTCGGCGTAATCATGTGGCCGTCCTGAATAATACGCGTACATACAAAGTCACGTGCCAGAAAGTTCTGTACCTGTGACAAAGTTTTACCGCTCAGCGCCTCATTCTGCACCTTCAGTGAGATAGTATAAGGCTTCATGTGAGGATTGGCTTCTTCCTCTTTCTGAATCTCGTCACTATCACGCTGCACATCTACCCGGCAGATATAGCGGATAATAATCATGGAAAGAATGATACCCATCACACCCAACGGATAAGCACAGGCATATCCCATGGCAATTTCAGGACCCTGATAGTGCAACTGCTGCAAAGCTTCATTTGCCGCACCAAGTCCCGGAGTATTGGTAACCGCTCCACACAGGATACCTACCATCATCGGAATGTCTACTCTGCCCTGCAAAGCAAAGTACAGAATCAATGCTACGGCAATATTCAGGAATACAATTCCCACTGCCAGCAGGTTTAATGTAATACCTCCCCGTTTAAAAGAAGAAAAGAATGAAGGACCGACCTGAAGTCCGATACAGAAGACAAAAAGAATCAGTCCGAAGTCTTGCACGAAAGAAAGGATGGCAGGATTTCCAGTAAAACCGAAGTGTCCAGCCAAGATTCCCACGAACAAGACGAATGTAACTCCCAGCGATATGCCGAAGAATTTAATTTTTCCCAACAGTACCCCCGCCGCAATTACAAAGGCATACAATGCCACTATATGCGCTATCGAGTTGGGATTCGTCAATAAATCTTGTAGCCAGTTCATAGATATTAAATTAGTTTATTCAGGGGGCAAATGTAACCAATTAAAAATAATAGGGCAAACTTTTCTTTCTTTTTTCATCCCAACCTTCTTTCTGATGTATTCCGTACACTCTTTTCCCGTCCAAAAGCCTTCAGCACCCCCTGCACACGTTTAATGTTTTTAGCTTTCTATAGCTATAAAAAAGGGGGAATGTAGAATAAACAAGCGGAAAATTTGTATATTTGCCCATGCAGGCTACAATCTGTGTGATAATTTTAAATCTGAATATCAACCCAAAAACACTAATTCACTATGGCAGATAGTAAAGAAAAACTCTTTTCAGATTTTTCGCCCGTGTCCACACAAGAATGGATGGACAAGATTACGGTAGATTTGAAAGGAGCCGATTTTGAGAAGAAGTTGGTATGGAGAACCAACGAAGGTTTCAAAGTGAAACCATTCTACCGTCAGGAAGATTTGGAAGGATTGAAAACCACAGAGGGACTTCCCGGACAATATCCCTACATCAGAGGCATCAAGAAAGACGATAACACCTGGTTTATCCGTCAGGACATTACCGTAAACGATGCGGCTGAAGCCAACGCCAAAGCCCTTGATATATTAAATAAAGGTGTAGACTCACTCGGATTCCATATCAAAGCCAAAGAACTCAATGCAGAATACCTCGATACTTTGCTGAAAGACATCTGCTGCGAATGTGTGGAACTGAACTTCTCTACCTGCCAGCGTCACACGCTGCAACTGGCACAACTGCTGGTAGCCTATTTTCAGAAAAAAGGATATGCACCTGAAAAGCTGAAAGGCTCGCTCAACTTCGACCCTATCAGCAAAATGATGCAAAAAGGAAAAGACGTAAGCGCTGTCATTGCCACGGGTAAGGAACTGGTGGAAACACTGGCTGCATACCCGCATTTCCGTTGCATTGCCGTGAACTCTGTACAATTGAACAACGCCGGAGCCTACATTTATCAGGAATTAGGATATGCGCTGGCATGGGGAAATGAATACCTCAACCAGTTGGTAGAAGCAGGCGTTCCTGCCGCACTGGCTGCCAAGAAAATCAAATTTAACTTTGGTATCAGCTCTAACTACTTTATGGAAATCGCCAAATTCCGTGCCGCACGTATGCTATGGGCTGACATCGTAAAACAATACGCACCGAAATGCCTTCGTACGGACTGCAAGAATACAGGAGCCGACGGCACTTGCTACTGTGCCTGCAAGATGGTGGCCCATGCAGAGACATCCAATTTCAACCTTACTTTGTTCGATGCACACGTGAATTTGCTCCGTACGCAAACTGAGGCCATGAGTGCTGCCATTGCCGGAGTCAACTCCATCACGGTATCTCCATTCGACAAAGCCTATGAAACACCGGACGATTTCTCTGAAAGAATTGCCCGCAACCAGCAGTTGCTGTTGAAAGAAGAATCACACCTGAACCGTATCGTTGATCCGGCTGCAGGTTCTTATTATATTGAAAATCTGACTGTAGCCATTGCCAAACAGGCTTGGGACCTCTTCCTTTCTGTAGAAGAAGCAGGAGGTATGTTGCAGGCTGTCAAGGCAGGAAGCATTCAGGAAGCTGTAAACCAAAGCAACAAAGCCCGTCATGAAGCGGTTTCCAAACGTAAAGAAATCCTGTTGGGAACTAACCAGTATCCGAATTTCAATGAACTGGCTGGCGATAAACGTCCGCTGGATGGATGCAAGAAATGCGGTTGCGGTGGAGAAGCACACGAAGAAGAAGGCACTCTGGCCAAACTGGAAACCGCACGTGCAGCCAGCGAATTTGAAGCTCTTCGTCTGGAAACTGAAAATTCAGGCAAACGTCCGAAAGCTTTCATGCTGACCATCGGTAACCTGGCCATGCGTCAGGCTCGTGCACAGTTCTCATGCAACTTCCTGGCTTGTGCAGGCTATCAGGTAATTGACAACTTAGGATTTGCCAGCGTAGAAGAAGGAATTGAAGCTGCCATGAAAGCACAGGCAGACATCGTGGTAATCTGCTCCAGCGATGATGAATATGCAGAATATGCTATCCCAGCCTTCAAGGCACTCAACGGACGTGCTATGTTTATCGTAGCCGGCGCTCCGGCCTGCATGGAAGAACTGAAGGCTGCCGGCATTGAAAACTTCATTCATGTGCGTTGCAACGTACTGGAAACCTTACGCGAATACAACAGCAAACTCTTATCCTGAATTGAACTATGAGACAGAATTTCAAACAAATCGATATATTTGCCGGTTTCCATCCGCAGAATGGCATGGAATGGCAGAAAGAAAATGGCATCACTGCCAACTGGAAAACGCCTGAACAGATTCAGGTGAAACCTGTATACACCAAAGAAGACCTGGAGGGTATGGAACACCTGAACTATGCAGCCGGTATTCCTCCTTATCTCCGTGGCCCGTACTCTATGATGTACACCTTCCGTCCGTGGACTATCCGTCAGTATGCCGGATTCTCTACCGCCGAAGAATCCAACGCATTCTACCGTCGTAACCTGGCTTCCGGTCAGAAAGGATTGTCGGTAGCTTTCGACCTTCCGACACACCGTGGATACGACCCAGACCATCCGCGTGTAGTGGGCGACGTAGGTAAAGCCGGGGTATCTATCTGTTCACTGGAAAACATGAAAGTACTTTTCGACGGTATTCCTTTGAACAAAATGTCTGTTTCCATGACCATGAACGGTGCGGTACTTCCTGTCATGGCATTCTATATCAATGCCGGACTGGAACAGGGTGCCAAACTGGAAGAAATGGCCGGAACCATCCAGAACGATATTCTAAAAGAGTTCATGGTGCGTAACACCTATATTTATCCGCCTGCCTTCTCCATGAAGATTATTTCTGATATCTTCGAATATACTTCTCAGAAGATGCCGAAATTCAACTCTATCTCTATTTCGGGATACCACATGCAGGAAGCGGGTGCCACTGCCGACATTGAACTGGCTTATACACTGGCCGACGGATTGGAATACCTTCGTGCGGGAGTGGCTGCCGGCATTGATATTGACGCTTTTGCTCCGCGTCTGTCGTTCTTCTGGGCTATTGGTATGAACCATTTCATGGAAATAGCCAAGATGCGTGCCGCACGTATGCTGTGGGCCAAGATTGTAAAACAGTTCAATCCGAAGAACCCGAAATCACTGGCACTGCGTACACACTCACAGACTTCAGGATGGTCACTGACTGAACAGGATCCGTTCAACAACGTAGGACGTACCTGTATTGAAGCCATGGCTGCCGCATTGGGACATACGCAGTCACTGCATACCAACGCATTGGACGAAGCGATTGCCCTTCCGACCGACTTCTCGGCACGTATTGCACGTAATACTCAGATTTATATTCAGGAAGAAACACAGATTTGTAAGAACGTAGACCCGTGGGGCGGTTCTTACTACGTAGAAGCATTGACCAACGAACTGGCTCACAAGGCTTGGGAACATATTCAAGAAATTGAGAAACTGGGAGGTATGGCCAAAGCCATCGAAACCGGGATTCCGAAGATGCGTATCGAAGAAGCTGCTGCACGTACTCAGGCTCGTATCGACTCGGGTGAACAGACAATCGTGGGTACAAACAAGTATCGTCTGGAAAAAGAAGACCCGATCGATATTCTGGAAGTAGACAACACTGCCGTACGTCAGGAACAGATTGAGAACCTGCGCCGCCTGAAAGAAGGCCGTAACCAGGCTGAAGTGGACAAGGCATTGGAGGCTATTACCGAATGCGTACGCACCGGCAAGGGCAACTTGCTGGAACTGGCCGTAGAAGCCGCCCGCGTACGCGCCACACTGGGAGAAATATCTGACGCCTGCGAAAAAGTCGTAGGACGTTATAAAGCAATTATCAGAACAATATCAGGCGTGTATTCATCAGAAAGTAAAAAGGATGCAGATTTCGCACGGGCTTGCGAACTGACCGAAGAATTTGCGAAGAAAGAAGGCCGTCGTCCGCGTGTCATGATTGCCAAGATGGGACAGGACGGACACGACCGTGGTGCCAAGGTAGTAGCTACCGGATTTGCGGACTGTGGTTTCGACGTGGATATGGGACCGTTGTTCCAGACTCCGGAAGAAGCCGCTCGCGAAGCTGTAGAAAACGATGTTCATGCAGTGGGAGTTTCTTCATTGGCTGCCGGACACAAGACATTGATTCCGCAAATCATTGCCGAATTGAAACGTCTGGGCCGCGAAGATATTCTGGTCTTTGCAGGTGGTGTCATCCCGGCACAAGATTACGATTTCTTGTATAAAGCCGGTGTAATGGCTATCTTTGGTCCGGGTACTTCCGTGGCTAAATCAGCCTGCCAGGTAATGGAACTGTTGTTAGAAGCAGAAGAGGAATAAAAATAATTTCCACCATAAAAAAGCGTTCCGGATTTCGAATCCGGAGCGCTTTTTTATGATAATTACTATAACTTACTTATACGTAATCCAGCGAATCATTTCCTTGAAAGAAGGTTTCTTTCCATACATCAGGATACCTACCCGATAAATCTTTCCGGCTATCCAAATCATGCCGAAAGCAGCAACGTACAGAATAACTACAGACAACATCGTTTCCCACACCGGTACATCGAAAGGCAGACGTACCATCATGACAATAGGTGAAGTAAACGGAATCATAGAACACCAGATAGCCAGCGGTCCGTCGGGGTTATCGGAGCTGTAGATACCTGCATAGAGGGCAAAAATCAACAGAAGAACAATCGGCATCATAAACTGCTGAGAGTCTTCCTGCCCGTTGATAGCCGCACCAATAGCTGCAAATATGGAAGCATACACCAGGTACCCTCCGATAAAGTTCAAGACAAAGAGTCCTCCCATCTTGGCCAGATTCAGTCCCTGAAGAGTAGCCAGCAAACCAGATGCTCCTCCCATCAGTTCGGGCGAACTACCGGAGATTCCCCCAGCTACAGCCAACAATACTATAATCAGCACCGCCCAGATAGCCAGCTGTGCCACACCGACCAGTCCGATACCGATAATTTTTCCAATCATCAACTGAAAGGGCTTAACAGAAGAAACAATCACTTCTACAATGCGATTGGTCTTTTCTTCCATCACACTTTGCATCACCATACCTCCGTATGACATCACAAACATGTAAATCAGCAAAGTCAGTACCATACCGGCTGCCATAGCCGCTCCTGCATTGGATTCACTTTCGCTCCCGTCTTCTCCCCATTTTACCGTGCGGATATTCAATTTGCGGTTCACATCCTGCATGATGGAAGGCAACTGTGGAATATCATAATGCAGCAGCTTGTCCTGACGCACCTGCTCGTCAAGTGTCTCACTTACCAGGCGCGAAAGACTGTTGGGCACTTCTTTCCGCGAATAAATCGTTACAGCCTCCGGATGTTCAGCCAGGTCGGCCTTGATTTCTACCACGGCATCAAACTGTGTGGAGTCACTTCGAAAAGAAGCTTCCATCTGGGGAACTCCCACAAAATGCCAAGATTCATCGTCTTTAAACTGGGGAAGGTATTTCATGGTGGCATCAATGACGGCTACCTGTTTCTGGTCTCCTCCCTTGACCGTAGACAACCACAATGGGACAAATATAAGTGCCGCAAAAATGAACGGCATCAATATGGTAAGCAGGATAAACGACTTTTTGCTTACCCGGTTTATGAATTCACGCTGAATAATAATCCATGTCTTGTTCATAGCTAAAAGATTTTTTGATTAGATTTTCCCCTCTACCGTACGGATAAAGATATCGTTCATGGAAGGGATACATTCGGTAAACTTGCAAATTTCGCCCTGCGCACCTACAAGTGACAATAACTCAGAATTGGAAATGGAAGTGAGCTTCCGCAGTTTATAGTTTACCGTCTGCTCATCTTGCACCTCACTGCTGACAATTTCAAAGGCATCCGAATTCTGCAAAGGCTTCGAAGACTGCATCGTCAGCTCATACTGATTGCTTTTATAACGTGAACGAATGTCCGTTACCGCTCCCTGCAGCACCACCTTTGAATGATTGATCAATGCAATATGGTCGCAGATTTCCTCCACAGAAGCCATGTTGTGCGTAGAGAAGATAATGGTATGTCCCTCGTCTTTCAATTTCAGGATTTCTCTTTTCAGCAGTTCCGCATTTACCGGGTCAAAACCTGAAAACGGTTCGTCGAAAATCAGCAGGCGGGGACGATGCAACACGGTAATGACAAACTGTACTTTCTGTTGCATACCTTTGGAAAGTTCCTCCAGTTTCTTGTTCCACCAAGGCATGATTTCAAAGCGCTCAAACCAGTCGGTTAGTCTTTTCTTGGCCTCCTGACGGCTTAATCCTTTCAACTGTGCCAGATAAATGGCCTGTTCGCCCACCTTCATTTTTTTGTAAAGTCCACGTTCTTCGGGAAGATAGCCAATGGAATAAATATCTTCCGGGCGTGAGAGTCGTCCGTCAAACCACACCTCACCAGCATCGGGAGCTGTAATACGGTTGATAATACGAATCAGCGTGGTCTTTCCTGCCCCATTGGGTCCCAGCAAACCAAATACCTGTCCTTCGGGCACCGCGATGCTTACTCCATCCAGCGCCGTATGGTTGGCATACCGTTTTACGACCTGTCGTGTTTCCAAAAAAGAATCATTCATGTTGTTACTTATTAAAAATTGAACATTTAAAAGATATAAGTTTCACAAAGTTATCAATTTCATGCAAAGTAAAGAAAATTGTTCTTATTTTCTGCATAAAAAGCAGGCAAGAAAAACGCAAGGGCGTTTGACCTAAAACGTAAGTGCGTTTGAAGTAAAACGCAAGGACGTTTGATCTTAAACGCAAGGGCGTTTTGAATTGAACACAAGGGCGTTTTGAGAGACAAGGAAAAACGCCCTTCAGGGAGAGGAAACCCCGTCAAGAAAGTACCTGGAAACAGCATAAAAAAAGCGGAAATGCCCGCAGTAACTACTCAGGCATTTCCGCAACAAATTCCAATAGAATGAAAAGCTTACAGGAAGAACTTAAAGACAAAGATAAAGGCCAGAATATACATGGCCGGTGTAAGCTTCTTGGTATGTCCGCACAACAGATTAATCAAGACATAGCTGATCATTCCCAACACAATTCCATCGGAGATGCTGTAAGCCAAAGGCATAAAGATGATACAGATAAACGCAGGAATGGCTTCTGAATAATCCAGAAAATCGACTTTCTTCACAGAAGACATCATCATCAGACCTACCAGAATCAATACGGGAGCCGTAGCCGCACCCGGTACTGCCAAAAAGAACGGAGCCAAAAACAATGACAGAAGGAAGCACACTGCCGTAACAAAGGAAGTCAGTCCACTACGTCCGCCTTCGCCCACTCCGGAAGCACTTTCCACGAAGGTGGTAATGGTACTGGTACCCAGCATGGCACCGGCTGTTGTTCCGATGGCATCCACCAAAAAGGCTTGCTTCAGGTGAGGAATCTTTCCATCTTTTGTCACCATTCCGGCCTTTGTAGTCACTCCGACCAACGTACCGATGGTATCAAACATATCTACAAACAGGAAAGTAAACACTACAATCACCATTTCCTTTGTAAAGATATGCTCCCACTGGAACTGGAAGAAAATGGGTTCGATAGAAGGAGGAGTGCTCAACACACCATCCAGATGCGTCAATCCCATAGGAATACCGATGACGGTCGTCAGCAAAATTCCTATCAGCAAGGCTCCACGGACTTTCTTCACCAACAAGATGGAAGTAACCAAAAGGCCGATGATGCCCAGCAAGGCCGAACCGGAAGTAATATTTCCCAATGAAATCAAAGTCGCATCGTTATTCACAATGATACCGGCATTCTGCAAACCGATGAACGCAATGAACAAACCGATACCTGCACCAATGGCATTGCGAAGGCTCAAGGGAAGCGCATCTACAATTTTTTCACGCAAATTGGTGACCGTCAGCAGAATGAATATGATTCCTTCCAGAAGTACGGCAGTCAGAGCAAACTGCCAGGTATAGCCCAGCGTAAGACAAACGGTATAGGCAAAAAACGCATTCAACCCCATTCCCGGTGCCAGTCCGAAAGGCAATTTGGCATAAAAGGCCATCAACAGCGTAGCAAAAGCCGAAGCGATGACTGTCGTCGTGAAAAGCGCTCCCTTGTCCATACCTGTAGCCGCCAGAATGTTGGGATTGACAGCCAAAATATAGGCCATGGTCAGAAAGGTCGTGATTCCGGCCAAGATTTCCGTACGCACACGCGTCTCACGAGGGTTAAAACCGAATAATTTTTCCAGCATTTTCATTTTATAATCGCTTTAAATGATTCAACCGGTTTAGAAAGACCACTTCATGGCCAGCGTCGGGATGAAATAGAATCCGTTACGATCGGCAAAATCCGTACTCAATTCCCATTCTGTACCTACACTCAGGTTCAAGCCTTTGTTTACATGCTTGAACTTATTCAGGTTTACCCAAAACTGCGGTTCACTGATGAATACAAAGTCGTGGTTGTTTCCATCTGCATCAAAATGTTTCTCACGCCAGAAATCCGCAAATCCGCTGAAAGTAAATTTTTCTTTACAGAAATTCAGGGTCCATGTGCCCGTCAACTGAAAGTTATGCGGTTTCTCATTCTTCTGAATATATTTATACAGCACCTGTACGCCAAATACCTTGGAAAAATCACTGCTGTTCCATGAGTAGGTAGCACCTCCCAGGAAGGCATTGTTGACATATTTCAAACCTCCGTTGTATTCTACATGTGCAGAAATAGGAGCCTTCCAGAATTTCAGTTCACGGCTGATTTCCCAATAAGCAGATGCCACTCCTTTGTCTGTATAATCCATATCGACAAAGAAATAAGTGCTACCCCACTTGTCTGCCTTGAACATCTCGACCGTTGTAGTCACCCACGGACGTTCGTCCAATGATTTATACAAGGCACGACCCAAGTCATAATGCAACTGAATGTTCTGAGCCATCACTTTTCCTGCGCATACAGAAAGAAGAATAAACGCAAAAAGAAATAATTTTTTCATTTTAATTTAACGTACTTTTAATGGTTTTTAAAATCGGCTGCAAAATTACATAAAAAAGCGGTATAAAAACAAAGAACTCGTTATCTTTGCTCTTAAAGAGCATAAATAAGAAGCCATGAAAAAACTGTTAATCATTCTATTGATGTGTGTGATAGGCCTGGGAGCAAAAGGCCAGGTATCTCAAGAAGCCTTCCGCCAATGGCACGGAGATAAATATTCCATGTTTATCCACTTCGGACTTTACTCACAATTAGGCGGGGTATGGCAGGGTAAACAGGTGAAGAATGGATACAGTGAACAGATTCAGGCTTTTGCCCCAATTTCCAAGAAAGACTACGAAAAAATTGCCGGCCAGTTTAATCCGACACAGTTTAATGCTGACTCCATTGCCGTACTGGCAAAAAAGGCGGGAATGCATTCCATTATCCTGACCAGCAAACACCATGATGGCTTCTGCCTGTTCAAAACGGCTACCACTTCTTTCAACTCATACGATGCGACTCCATGCAAACGGGATTTCGTGAAAGAAATGTCAGAAGCTGCCCGCCGTCATGGACTGCGCTTCGGATTGTACTATTCGCTTATCGACTGGCACTATCCGTATGCATCGCCCATGTCTCCTCATAATGCTGACTTCATTACAGAAGCACACCATGCTTTTTCGAAAGCCCAACTGAAGGAGCTCCTGACCAATTATGGAAAGATTTCCGAACTCTGGTTTGACATGGGAGCAAATACTCCGGCACAAAGTAAGGAACTGTATGAACTCGTACACCACTACCAGCCCGACTGCATGGTGAGCGGACGCCTGGGCAACGATCGGTATGATTTCTGCGTAATGGCCGACAATGACTATCCGGATAAAACCCTTCATGCTCCCTGGCAAAGTGCCGCATCCATGTTCGATGAAACCTGGGGATACAGAGCATGGCAAGACCGCGGAAGCATAGAAAGCAAGGTACGTGAAAAGACACGTAGCCTGATTAATGTGGTTTCCAGAGGAGGAAACTACCTGCTGAACATCGGCCCGAAGGGAAACGGAGCAGTAGTTGACTTTGAAAAAGAAGTGTTGGAGCAGGTGGGCGACTGGCTTTCCCGCTATGGCTACGCTGTATATCAGACAGAGGCTTCTCCTTTCCAGGAAGAGTTTACATGGGGAGAAGTGACACGCAAAGACAATCACCTGTACTTGTTTCTCTCCGGAAAATATCCGGCAGATGGAAAAATCACCCTGCAAATGCCCGGCTATCTTCTGCAGAAAGGAGACGGGAAAATGGCTACTTACCTGCAATATGGTGACGAGGTAGTATTGACCGTACCAGCCTCAGCCTACAAAGATAAACACATACACGTATTAACTCTTTCCTTCGATAAAAAGATTGAACCGTTCCCTGGAAAGACCATCAGGAATGCCGTACTTACTCCTCGCAACGCTACGCCGCAATACAGTTACTCCTGTTTTGATTACTATACGAACTACCGCAGCATTACGGGCTACAGCTGGAATTTCGAACAACTTTTGTTGAAACAATTGGAGATTATCTACACTTCACAGGAAGCAGGAAGAGAAATAGACCTGATATTGGATGGAAAGACCTACACCGTAACACTGGATAAAGGAAAAGAGATAAAAGAAACTGCTTTTTCAGGTACTATCTGGGGAGAAACCTACGTATGTGGTCCTGGGAACGGAGCGTTCCATTCAGCAGAGAAACTGGATGCAGATTTGCAGCATGCGCCTGTATCCGGTAAATCATGGACCAAAACAGATAAAGACAGTGACAGGGTTCCCTGCCCGATTCTATCCAGCTATTATGTGATGCGAGAAATAGACTCTCCGCGTTCCCAGCATATTCTGGCGGAAATTGGTGCCGGAAATGGAATGGAGGTCTACCTGAACGGAAAACTGATAGCCAAGCATCTGAATCCGTATCGCACGAAGTTCCGTACGGAAAAAGTGATTCTTCCACTGAAGAAAGGAAAGAATCAGGTAATTCTTCGTAGTTATAATCGTTTTGAAGACGAAGCGACTTATCTGTTGCGTCCTGCAGAGGAACAGAAAGCGTATCGTCAGGATTTCATCCTACCGGATGCGGTAAACCCAAAAGAACATAGCCTCACTATAAAACCACACAATCCCTCTTCCCCGCACACAGATGCTGAATTGTTCAACCTGCGTATCCGGTTAAGAAGGATTGCAATGTAAAAAGTCAAAGAGGTTAATACACCTCTTTGGCTACTTTATATACACTATCGGATGCCATGAATGTGTAAAAGTGCAGGCCCGGAACTCCATGTGCCAGCAAATCCTTACACTGTGCCTTGCACCATTCCACTCCTACAGCTTTCACTTCTTCGTCCGTCGTACATTTACGAAGTTCAGAAGCAAAGGCTTCAGGAATGTCCGTGCGGAACACTTTAGGCAATACATTCAACTGATTCTTAAATACCACAGGCTTGATTCCCGGAATAATGGGCACGTCAATACCTTCCTGACGGCAACGCTCTACGAAAGCATAGTATTTCTCGTTATCGAAAAACATCTGTGTCACTACATAATCGGCTCCGTTGCGTACCTTTTCTTTCAAGTAGAACAGGTCGGACTCCATATTGGGAGCTTCTTCATGCTTTTCCGGATAACAAGCCATACCGTAAGAGAAAGGAGTTTCAATTCCTTCTATCTTGGAGCCATCCAGTCCAATGCCCTGATTGAAACGGTTCACCTGTTCCTGTAAATCGGTGGCATGCTCATGGTACAGACATAAATCTTTTTCTGCAATGTCCAGCGGCTTGGAATCTCCTCTCAGCAGTAACAAGTTGTTAATGCCTAAGAAATTCAGGTCGAGCAAGGCATATTCCGTTTCCTCCTTCGTAAATCCCTTACAGATGATATGAGGTACCGCCTGAATGCCATACTTATTCTGAATGGCTGCGGCAATGGCTACCGTTCCGGGGCGCTTGCGTACCGTAGTCTTCTTCAGGTTTCCATCGGGCTGCGGCAAATACACTATCTCACTGTGATGTGAAGTGATGTTGATGTATTTAGGGTCAAACTCCCTCAACTTATCAATGATGTGATATACTTTTTGTATACTGTTTCCCTTTAATGGCGGCAAAATCTCAAAGGAAAACACGGGTTCCTTACTATTCTTTATCAAATCTATTACTTTCATAGTGCATTTGTATAATTTATCGGCAAAGATACAAGCAAAAGTGCTATCCACCAACAATCGGAAGATATTTAGAAAAAACGGACTGTTTTTCCCATTAAAGACGGATAGAATTAGAATAATATTCTATGTTTTATTCTATTTATGGAATAAATACATAGAAAAGGATTTCCCATCCCTATATGTGCAGTCCATAGTCATGCTTCACTTCATCCATGACAAACATACTTTCCAGCGAACCCAGACTGTCAATTGTTCCCAATACATTAATAATAAACTCCTGGTAATATTTCATGTTCGGGGCATGAATTTTCAGCAAATAATCGTAACTTCCGGAAATGTTATAGCACTCCGTCACTTCCGGAATATTCTGAATGATACGGGTGAACTCCATGGCTATGTCTTTATTCATCCGACGCAATTTGACATTACAGAATACCACAAATCCCTGATTCAGCTTGTCGGCATCCAGCACAGCAATGTACTTCTTGATGTATCCTTCCCTTTCCAACCTTTTCAACCGCTCAAATACGGGAGTAGACGACAGACTGACCTGTGCCGCCAGCTCTTTAGTGGTCAACCGGGCATTCTCCTGCAGCGTACGGAGAATCTGCAAATCCACTTTATCCAGTTTTTCTGTCATAAGAATATTATTCTATTATGAATTGTTTTACGACAGCAAATCTACAAGTTTTTTCTTTTAAGCCATCATTATATAGAACAATTCTCCATATTTTCAGCAAATATTGGACGATATAACCATACAAACTACTTTTGCAGTATCATTTAATCACTTTTACACACTTACGACTATGGATAGAACTAAGCTACACTTCGAAACCCTCCAGTTACATGTGGGACAAGAAAATCCCGATCCGACGACCGATGCACGAGCAGTCCCCATCTATCAGACGACCTCGTACGTCTTTCATGACTCGGCCCATGCGGCTGCCCGTTTCAGTCTGGAAGACAGCGGAAACATCTATGGCCGACTGACCAATCCCACCCAAAGTGTACTGGAACAGCGAGTAGCTGCATTGGAAGGAGGAGTAGCTGCCTTGGCCGTAGCCTCCGGAGCGGCCGCCATCAGTTATGCGTTTGAAAATATTACGCGCACCGGTGACCATATTGTATCGGCCCGTACCATTTATGGAGGAACTTACAACCTGCTGGCACATACTTTCCCCAGCCGTGGGATACACACCACTTTTGTAGACGCGGAAGAACCGACAAACGTGGAACAAGCCATCCAGCCTAATACCAAGGCGGTATTCATTGAAAGTTTAGGAAATCCGAACTGCACGCTTGTCGACATCGCCCGCATTGCAGAAATAGCTCACCGTCATCAGATTCCTCTACTGATTGATAACACATTTGCCACTCCTTATCTGCTGCGCCCCATTGAACATGGTGCCGACATCGTCATACATTCTGCCACAAAATTTATCGGAGGGCACGGCACATCATTAGGAGGCATCATTGTGGATTCCGGTAAATTCGACTGGAAAGCTTCCGGTAAATTCCCTCAACTGACAAGCCCCGACCCCTGTTACCACGGACTTTGCTTTGCCGATGTGGCAGGTCCTGCGGCCTATATCACCCGGATACGCGCCATTCTGTTGCGCGATACCGGAGCCGCCATCAGTCCGTTCAATGCCTTCCTCCTTCTGCAAGGACTGGAAACCCTCTCACTCAGAGTGGAACGCCACGTAGAGAATGCGCTGAAGGTAGTAGACTTCCTGCAGCACCATCCTAAAGTGAAAAAGGTCAACCATCCGTCACTTCCTGACCACACTTCCCCGGCCCTCTATCAGAAATATTTCCCAAAAGGTGCCGGCTCCATCTTCACGTTTGAAATCCAGGGCGGACGTACGGAAGCACACCGCTTTATCGACCACCTGGAGATATTCTCCCTGCTGGCCAATGTAGCCGATGTCAAATCGCTAGTCATCCATCCGGCCAGTACGACACACTCCCAGCTCAACGACCAGGAGCTGGCAGAACAAGGCATCACACAGTCTACCATCCGCCTTTCCATCGGAACCGAGCACATTGAAGATTTGCTTGCCGACCTGAGTCAGGCCCTCGAACAAATCTAACCCAAAACACAAACGGAGAATGCCCATTTCAGTAACGCGCATTCTCCGTTTGACATATTCTTTTATACGCCGCAATTTATTCCAGTTCGTCGATATTCAATTCTTCGCTTTTCCGGTATCCGGAACTGGTCAGTACCGCAATCAGTTGCTGTTGCTCATCCACCAGACGTACTTCAATGAAAGGTACCCTCCCATGATTAAACGTCTCAGTAGCCTCTGCATACACATACCCTTCACTGATCGCACGCAGAAAAGTGATATTGGCATTCAGTGACAAAGTCAGTCGTCCACGGCTATTGGCCACAGCGGCAAATGCCAAATCGGCCAATGTAAACAATGCACCTCCCTGACAAACTCCTCCGGCGTTCAGATGCTTTTCAGTCACCTTCATCCGGGCTTTGGCATATCCCGGACTGATTTCCAGTAATTCCACTCCAGCCTCAGCCGCAAAACGGTCGGCCGACAGCATTTCTTTTAACGTTCCCATATCTTTTAATGTATTGTAACCATTGTAGCTCCGAAACCGTATTCACGGAAAGAAGCATCCTGCCATTGATAAGTCTTGTATTTGCGTTTCAGCTCATCCAAGATAGCCCGACGCAATACACCGTCTCCTTTGCCATGGATAAACACAATCCGCTGCCCTTTCTTCTGCTTGTATTCCTCCAATGTCTTGCGGAACACATCCAGCTGATAATTCAGCATTTCGGCATTTCCCATACCGGTAGTGTCATCCAGCAGTTCATGAATATGCAAGTCAACCTCCACAATTTCATTCTTTACCACGTGCTTCTTTTTCTGCAACTTCGCCGGTATATCCTGCACGTTCTTCTGCAACAGCGCATTCTTGATGTCGTCAGCCGAAACATATACCTGCTTTACCGCTTCATCATCCTTGACAATCTCATAAATCAAAGCCGGTTCCTCAAAAAAGTCGGATGACTGGAAAGTATGCAACTTGTAAAACTTCACCGTATCAATGCGCAACTCCTGATTCACCGCCTGTTTCAGCAAGAAGGTACGGTCATCCTTGTAAGCCAGAAGCTGTACGGCCACACGCTCCATGCCGTTCAATGCACTCTTTTCAAATTCTTCCAAGTGCATCTTCATGTTCGGCTTCACCGTTCCCCGGCTGCGTAAAGTCCAGCTCTTACCTTCTGCCGAAAGATACAAATAATCAATAAAATAGTTACTGTCATTCACCAGATAGGCATCAAATGCAGTAGAGGATATGGCCTTTACATCCTGCGGCACATAAGCCAGAAATACATTCAGTACGTCATTTCCACGGATTTCGGGTGCCCGATAAGTTATCGGCTTTTCTTCTTCCTCCTCTTCTTCTTCAACTTCCGGTGCAGAAGGCTTGGCTGCAGATTTCAACGGGATGTTATAATCGTCGGTCTGTATCACCACACACTCCCTAATCAGCATAGGAATTTCAAAACCATCTTCTCCTTCCACCAAAGCAATGTCCTTTCCTTGAAATCCCCGGACAATGCCACCGCCTACTTCACTCAGGAAGCGTACTTTATCTCCTATTTTCATAATCTGTCTTCAATTTATTACACTCACAAATGTAACGACTTTCCACGGAATATGGAAATTATTCAGCAGTCTGCAAAAGGAAGTCCACGAAAAAATTATTATGTTAGGAGGATTCTGCTATTTGTTGTACTTTTGCAAAAAAATAAACGACATGGAAGAAACAAAACATATAAAGATTAGCGACTACAACTATCCGCTGCCGGATGAACGCATCGCTAAATTTCCGCTGCCGGTCCGCGACCAGTCCAAGCTGCTGGTGTATCAGCACGGACAAATCAGTGAAACACATTTCACCTCCCTTCCGGACTACCTGGAGCCCGGTACTCTCATGATTTTCAACAACACGAAAGTCATTCAGGCACGTCTGCACTTCCGCAAGGAAACCGGCGCGCTGATTGAGATTTTCTGTCTGGAGCCCATCGAACCCAACGACTATGTACTCAACTTCCAGCAAACCCAGCATGCGGCCTGGCTCTGCATGATTGGCAACCTGAAGAAATGGAAAGAAGGCCCTCTGCACAAAGAAATGACAGTAAAGGGAAAGACACTGACGCTGACTGCTACCCGTGGAGAATGTCACGGCACCAGCCACTGGATTGATTTCACCTGGAACAATCCGGAAGTAACTTTCGCCGACATTCTGGAATTCTTCGGCGAACTGCCCATTCCTCCCTACCTGAACAGAGAAACACAGGAAAGCGACAAGGAAACTTACCAGACCGTCTACTCGAAGATAAAAGGTTCCGTAGCCGCCCCTACTGCTGGTCTGCATTTCACGGAACGTGTATTGAACGCACTCAAAGAAAAAGGAGTGGATTTGGAAGAAGTCACCCTTCACGTCGGAGCCGGCACTTTCAAACCGGTGAAAAGCGAAGAAATAGAAGGTCACGAAATGCATACGGAATACATCTCCGTAAACCGTGGGACCATAGAGAAACTCCTGGCACATGGAGGTGAAGCCGTGGCGGTAGGAACCACTTCTGTCCGTACACTGGAGAGCCTTTACTACATCGGTATCACCCTGTCACAACACCCCGATGCCAGCCAGCAGGAACTGCACGTACAGCAATGGCAACCCTACGAAACTCATCCGGAGTTAAGTACCACAGAAGCCCTGCAACAGATTCTCGATTACATGGACCGTAACCAGCTCGATGCGCTGCACACCAGTACACAGATTATCATTGCACCGGGATACAATTACCACATCGTCAAGAAAATGGTTACCAACTTCCACCAGCCACAAAGCACCCTGCTGTTACTGGTTTCTGCTTTTGTGAAAGGAAACTGGCGCCCCATCTACGATTACGCGCTGGCGCATGATTTCCGCTTCCTGAGCTACGGAGATTCATCTTTACTTATCCCCTAACCCCAAACAGAAGAGACAATGACAGACAATAGCGAAGAAATGTTTCCCATCGTAGACGAAGAAGGAAACATCACAGGTGCCGCTACCCGAGGAGAATGCCACAACGGCAGCAAGCTGCTGCATCCGGTAGTCCACTTGCATGTATTCAACGGCAAAGGAGAATTGTATCTGCAAAAACGTCCGGAATGGAAAGACATCCAACCGGGAAAATGGGATACCTCCGTAGGAGGACATGTAGACTTGGGAGAAAGCGTGGAAATGGCACTGAAACGGGAAGCTGGAGAGGAACTCGGCATTTCCGATTTTACTTCTCAGCTGCTGACACATTATGTATTTGAATCAGACCGGGAAAAAGAACTGGTATTTTCGCACAAAACCGTATTCGACGGACCTATCTCGCCCAGTGAAGAACTGGCAGGAGGACGTTTCTGGCCACTGGATGAAATCCGGCAAAATTTAGGGAAAAACGTTTTCACGCCCAATTTTGAACGAGAATTCACTACAGTTCTAAATCAGCAATAACAAGAACAAAAGTAAACAGAAAACGTTACATACTTTTCTGTAAAACAGTCTTATCCTTATTACTTTTCCCCTAAGGAAAACATAAGTTTCCCACAGCGAAACCCTACGTTTCCGGTATGAAAAACGTACGGTTCCGCTGCGGGAAACATAAAAAACATAAAGGCATTATAGCCTTATTACCCAATCATTTTAGTATTCCACCTTATCCGTTTTTTCAGTCCAGTCCTGAAAAGCCCGAATAGCTTCTTCCGGCAACAAGACTTCTGAGGGCAGACGTCTTTCCGCCGGTTTCAAATCCAGTTCCTCATAAATAAAGGCATCGTCAAAGCCGATAGCTGCCGCATCGTGCTTGTTATTTCCATAATACATACGGTCCAGATGTGCCCAATAGATTGCACCTAAGCACATGGGACATGGTTCACAAGAAGTATATATCTCACAACCACTTAAGTCGAATGTACCCAGTTTCTTAGCTGCCGCACGGATGGCACTTACTTCTGCATGGGCGGTCGGGTCGCAATCCGGCGTCACACGGTTTACTCCCGTAGCTACAATCTCACCGTTCTTTGCAATGACAGCCCCAAAAGGACCGCCACCTTCAGCTACATTCTTCACTGACAACTCAATAGCCTTACGCATCAATTCTTCTTTCGTCATACCATATTATTTTTAGTAATTCGTAAAAAACTTGATGAAAATACACAAAACTATAGAATAATCCAAACTTTTTAGCTATATTGCAAAAGCCACACATAATAACAGCCGCCTATGAAAAACCGCCTATTCATTTTGTTATGGTGTATTCCCGGCTTTCTTTTTTCCGTCACTCCCAAGCCGGATGTAGAAAAACTGACAGAAACGGCCGATACTTATTATCAGGCAGGTAAGGTAGATTCTGCCCTATGGGCTATCGAACAAGCTCTTCAACTTGCAATGACAGAAAAGGATACCTGTGCCATGATGTCATGCTACACTTCACAAGGAGTCTACCTGCGCTCGTCCGGGAAACTCACCGAAGCAATTGCCGCCTACGACAAAGCCCTGCAATATGCGCCTCTTCTTTCCGGTAACAACGAAGAAAACTTACAGGCAATTACCACATTATACAACAACCTGGCTACGGTTTACTTAGATATGAAAAATCCGGCTCAGGCAGTAAAATACGCCTTAGATGCGGTTAAGCAGGCCGATAAATGTCAGGATACTTCATTCCGCACACAGATTTATACCGTCTGTTCTTCCATTTTCATCACTCAAGAAGAATATGAAGCCGCCAAAACCTATCTGTCTAAAGCCATTGCCCTATCCCAGCAATTGCAACAGCCCGAAACGGAACTTGGTGCCCGCACGTACTACCTGCTGACCTTGTTCCGCACCCAGGCATCTGCCTCAGAAATCCAGAAACTGGTAGAACAAACGAATGCACTTGCCGCTAAGGTCAACTCTACCATGGCACTTGTCAATTACTATCAGGTACTTTTCTATGTCCAGCAGACCCGTAAAGAATGGAAGGCTGCCACTCAGACTGCACAGAAAATCCTGCAACTGCCGGGCATCGAAAATTATCCGTTCCTGCAATATGACGTGTATAACAACCTTCATCTTGTCTACAAGGAACTATCTGACTTTCCACAGGCCTACCACACGCTGGAATTGGCCAAGGCACTCAGCGATTCGTTGTTCGTGCAAGAAAAAAGTCGCCAGTTGGAAGAGCTTTCCGTGAAATACGAAACCCAGAAAAAGGAGCTGGAATACCAGAAGCTGCAGGAAAAGCGTCAAAAGGAAAAGCAGAATCTGCAATTGAAGATTACGTTTCTGTTAATCCTGATGGCTATAATGGCCTTCGTTTCACTCTACTTTATCCAAAAACAAAAGCTCCGTATCGAACGGCAGAAAAGAGAATCGGAAGCACAAAAGCGTGAATTCGAAACTTTGCAACGCGATACGGAACGCAATGCCACACGTGCCTACCTGAAAGAGCTCGAGAAAGAACGCAACCGTCTGGCCAAAGAACTTCACGACGGCGTTTGCAACGACCTGTATGCACTCGAGATGAATGCCTCCACACTCAACGAATCGTGGAAAGAACTCCTGCGTTCCAGCCGGGAGAACATCCGACGTGTATCCCACGAACTGCTTCCTCCTACCTTCCAGGAAACGACTTTAAAGCAAGTATTACAGAACTATGCAGAACGGATGACCTCTGCATCATGTAAAGTCACCCTGACCACTCTTCCCGAAGAATGCGACTGGTCTGTACTTCCGGAAACTTATTGCCTGAACATCTACCGCATCATTCAGGAGGCTACCGGCAATGCGCTCAAACATGCCTCCCCCACGGAAATTCATCTCACACTGGAGTGGAAACTTCCGAATCTGGAACTCACCATTTCACACAACGGGAAATTCAGCTCTACCTCAGAAAAAGGTATCGGGCTACAAACTATGAAAGAAAGAGTGATGGCAATGAAAGGACACATTTCAGTTGAAGCAGAAAAAATACAAATCATTATTCCGCTTTTCCTATAGAAAAACTACGGCTTCCCGTGGGCATTATCTCAAGAGGGTTCCGTACTTTTGTTAACAAATAAAAAGACAAGTATTGCATGAATTTGAATGTAGCCATTGTAGACGACCATCCTCTCGTGCTGGAAGGACTAAAAAGCCTGCTCATCCAGACAGAAGGGATAGAGAATATCTGCACCGCACAAAGCGGATTGCAGTTAAACGACTTGATGACCCTGCATTCATTTCATTTATACATCATTGATTTGGATTTACCTGATATAGATGGGTTTGAACTGATTCATCAGATTAAGCAGAAATCTCCGGAAGCCAAGATTATTGTCAGTACCATGCACGAGGAAATTTGGATTGTCAACAAACTGAAACACCCTGACATTGACGCCGTGGTATTCAAGTCTTCTGCTGGAGAATACATTCAAAAAGCCTTACAGACAGTTTTAAAGGGGAAAAAATACTATTGTCCGCAATTCCAAAAACTCTATAAAGAAAAAGATAAGATCGGGCACACACCCGACACCCTCGATTCTGCTCCTACCATTCGGGAACTGGATGTACTGAAAGCCATAGCCAAAGGCATGAGTACCCACGAAATATCCGAATGTCTCTTTATTTCAGAGAATACAGTAGAATGGCACCGGAAAAACCTGATGGTGAAGTTCGGGGCCAAGAATGCCACCGACCTGGTTATTAAAGCCCTGTCGAAAGGCTACCTCAGTATTCCGCTGAAATAAATATAGCTTTGTTTTATTTTATGTTTCACCTAAATTATCTGCTACCATGAAAAAACTGATTTATGCAGGACTTGCCTGCTTTATGTTACTGACCGTTCAAGCTTGTTCCGGAAATGCACAAAAATCCACTTCTGATGAAGCCGTCCAGGAAACTGTTTCTCAACCAGCTTCAGACCCGGTATACGACAAAATCATGAACCTGATTGAGGAAGCGACTGCCAAAATCAAGGAAAATCCCAATCCGCAAGAAGCCATGAAAATTATGGCAGAAACCAGCAAGAATATTGATAAGTGCTGTGAAGAAAATGGTATCACCCTTTCCGATTGGAAAAAGAACCTGTCTGATGACTTAAAGAAAAAATACGAAGAAGCAACTGCTAAATTCTTGGAAGCTTGCGAAAAAATAAAATAACCTTTAAATAAATACGTTATGAAAACATTAGCTTATTATTTGTTAGGCATCTTCTCTTTATGCCTCCTGAATGCATGCAGTGACGAAGACAACCCAACTCCGGAACCTCCTCCTTCCAAAGGAGAAGAGGCCGTGCAGGAAATCGTAGAAGTACTGAAAGAAAGCAAACCCGAAGTCAGCCAGTTTGTAGAAATACTTGAAAAAGTGGATGTGGCCGACCTGACACAAGACGAACTGACCGTCTTTGCTGTAAAAAACAAAAATACCGCAAGCCGTGCCGCCGTGCTGGATACAGCCTCCATTAAAAATCACATTGCAAAAGGGAGCTATGCGAAAGAGGCATTAACAGATGGCAGTACCCTGACCAGTATCAGCAACGAAACGCTTTATGTGACACGCACCGGAAATGACGTGCTGATTAATGGAGTCAAGATTGAAGGAGAAGCTATTCCTGTAGGGAAAAGCTATGTATATGTGGTGCCGGAAGTAATAGAAATACAGGCGGCCGAACCGGTTATTCCGGCCGACTCTGTCAGCACGAATGACATCAGCTACTTATGGCGGAAAAGCATGAATAATTATCTCAACAAGAACTGGGAAGTGGAAGCAAAAGTGACAACCGGCTATGGAGGTTTCTTTTATACGGGCATTGAAGAACTTTCTGATAATTATTGGAAAGCAGCATACGCAACTTTGTCAGAAGGAGAGAAATACCTGAACCAACTGGAAGATTCGGAAAGCGACAAGAACCTCTCCGACACCATCAAACTGGAAAGAGCCCTGATTCAGGCACAGCTTTACGGCTATTACAACACATACATTGACGGAGAAAAGGTTTGCACAATAAATGACCTCATCATGACCTGCGAAACGCTGACCGACTTGTTGCCCGGAACAATGCGTGATGCAGCACGACTTCTGAGTGCAAAAGCTTTGCTGTACAAAGAAGGGTATGCAGAAGCAATCACTTATTCCGAAGCAATTCTGAACGAGGGTAACTACACCCTCGGAGGAAACGAAATTATCTGGAAAGGATATATGGATGCGTCTGGAAATAACGTAGACCCGTTGTTGCTTCAGGAGGCGTATATCATTTCCGCCATCGCCTACTATAATACCGGAAATCAAAACAAAGCCCTTGAGCTACTGAATTCCATTGCGGAACCTGTTTCCAATATAGAAAACATTGATACGACTGTTTACCTCAATCTACTCAAAGGTACAGGGGAAATATATCCTTACTATCGCCTGCTGACATCTATGAACATCAGCGTAAGTTATCCATTGGATTTTGGATTCGATGTAAATAGAAATCTGTCATTCCCTGTTCCGAAAGAAGCAATGGATGAATATCCAGAGCTCAACCAAAATCCCGGATATTAATTCTCTCTTAATCTCTCTTTAACGCACAAAAAAATCCCGGCTGGACGTGAGTCCGGTCGGGATTTGATTTTTATATCTAAAAGGGGAAGATTACATCATACCGCCCATGCCACCCATTCCCGGAGCAGCCATCGGCATTTCAGGTTTTTCTTCCTTCTTTTCTACGATGACACATTCTGTAGTCAGGAACATACCTGCGATAGAAGCGGCATTTTCCAATGCTACACGAGTAACCTTTGCAGGATCAACTACACCGGCAGCATGCAAGTGTTCGTATACATCTGTACGGGCATTGTAACCGAAGTCACCTTTACCTTCACGTACTTTCTGTACTACAACTGCACCTTCCTTACCAGCGTTAGCTACAATCTGACGAAGCGGTTCTTCGATGGCACGCTTGATGATTTCGATACCTGTAGTTTCATCTGCATTGTCACCTTTCAAGCCTTCCAATGCATCGATGGCACGGATGTAAGTTACACCACCACCCGGTACGATACCTTCTTCAATAGCGGCACGAGTTGCACACAAGGCATCATCTACACGGTCTTTCTTTTCCTTCATTTCTACTTCGCTGGCAGCACCTACGTAAAGAACTGCTACACCACCTGACAATTTAGCCAGACGTTCCTGCAATTTTTCCTTATCGTAGTCAGAAGTAGAGTTCTTGATTTCAGCCTTAATCTGGTTGATACGTTCCTGAATCAATTCTTTCTGACCTGCACCGTTTACGATAGTAGTGTTTTCCTTAGAAACAGTTACCTTGTCGCAAGTACCCAACATTTCGAGTGTAGCCTGTTCCAGTTTCAAACCTTTTTCTTCGCTGATAACTACACCGCCAGTCAATACGGCAATATCTTCCAGCATAGCCTTACGACGGTCGCCAAAGCCCGGAGCCTTCACAGCACAAATCTTCAACTGACCACGCAGACGGTTAACTACCAAAGTAGTCAACGCTTCGCTGTCTACATCTTCTGCGATAACCAACAAAGGACGTCCGCTCTGTACAGCCGGTTCCAGGATAGGCAAGAAATCTTTCAAGTTAGAAATCTTCTTATCGTAAATCAGGATATACGGATGTTCCATCACGCATTCCATCTTTTCAGTATCAGTTACAAAGTAAGCAGACAAGTAACCACGGTCAAACTGCATACCTTCTACCACACCGATTGTAGTATCTGTACCCTTAGCTTCTTCGATAGTGATAACACCGTCTTTAGAAACTTTGCGCATTGCATCCGCAATCAACTTACCGATAACCGGGTCGTTGTTTGCAGAGATAGTAGCAACCTGTTCAATCTTGTCGTAGTTATCACCTACTGTTTCAGACTGAGCCTTGATAGATTCCACAACTTTTGCCACAGCCTTATCGATACCACGTTTCAAATCCATCGGATTTGCACCAGCAGTTACGTTCTTCAAACCAACACCAACGATTGACTGAGCCAATACAGTAGCAGTAGTTGTACCGTCACCCGCATCATCACCAGTCTTAGAAGCAACTGATTTTACCAGCTGAGCACCTGTGTTCTGGAACGGATCGCTCAATTCCACTTCTTTTGCTACAGTTACACCATCCTTTGTAATGTGAGGAGCACCGAATTTCTTTTCGATGATTACATTACGACCTTTCGGGCCCAGTGTTACTTTCACTGCATTAGCCAGTTCGTCTACACCTTTTTTCAACTGATCGCGAGCGTCAATGTTGAAGAGAATATCTTTTGCCATAGTGAATTTCCTTTCTAATCTTAAATTCGTTAATTACCTAAATTATCCCAAAACTGCCAGTACATCGCTCTGACGCATCATCAAATACTTCACACCTTCGTATTCGATTTCAGTACCAGAATATTTACCATACAATACAGTATCACCTACTTTCAAGACCATTTCTTCGTCTTTAGTGCCATGGCCAACTGCCACTACTTCACCCTGCAACGGTTTTTCTTTCGCTGTGTCAGGAATAATGATACCACCGATTGTTTTTTCTTCTGCAGGAGCCGGAAGAATCAGGACTCTGTCTGCTAATGGTTTAATGTTCATAATGCTATAATTTAGTTTATATTTTATCGTTTATCAAATGCGTTAAAGCACCTATCTTTCTGCGAAAAGCGTGCCAAAACAAAAGACTGACATTCTGACATGAGCAAACTGACAGGAATGGCCGTTCTACTGACAGTTCTGGCATCCAGCCTTACACGCAAACAAACTTCCGTTATTGGAGATATATCGAAAAATAATTATCTTTACCACCTAAACCTAACATAATAAATATATGAACAGACCTCTGCAAACACTTACTTTAGCCGCTGCACTTTCCTGCACAATGGGTACGGGTTGGGCTTCCATTCTTACACAAACGCCCAATCAACAGAACAATGACTACGAAATGTTTATGGAAAAAATCCGGAATACGACTATTAAAAATCCTTCCATTGACAAAAATCTGGCTTTGTTTCAGGAAAACGGCTCATTTAGCGACATTGATTATGATGATACCCAGATGACTAACTGGACTCCGATTCAACACATAGAACGTTTGTCGGATTTCGTCTACGCATATACCAACGAAAAGAACAAATACTATCAGAACGAAGATTTATACCAGAAAATCGTCAAAGGATTAGAATACTGGTATGACGTAGATTCTGAAAGTGACAACTGGTGGCACAATCAGATTTCCGAACCACAGAAACTCGGGGTGCTGCTCATTCAAATGCGCATCGGAAAAAAACAGATTCCACAAGAACTGGAAACAAAAATATTGAAACGAATTCAGGAAACAGGCGGAGACCCGGCTAAATGGACAGGTGCCAACCGTACAGATATTGCTCTACACTGGATTTACCGTTCTTGTCTGACACAGAATGAAGCCGATTTGAAAACGGCTATCGACAACGTTTTCAATCCGGTGGTATATACTACAGAAGAAGGATTCCAACATGACAACAGCTATTTCCAGCACGGAGAACAGCTTTACATCGGAGGCTATGGAGATGAAATTCTTAAAGGTGTTACCCAGGTAGCTTCCTATGCATTGGGCACACAGTATCAACTTGATAAAGAGAAAGTGGAGCTGCTCAGCAAGTTCATGCGCGAAACTTATTACCGTACCGTACGTGGCCAGAATATGTCGTTCGACGTGGTAGGACGCAGTGTAAGCCGTCCAGGATTGCTAAACAAACGAACCACTACCACTTATGCCCAGCGAATGATTGACATCGATCCGGCTCATGCCGATGAATACAAAGCCATCATCGCCCGCCTGAACCGAAAGCAGCCTGCTGACTATCAGGTAACCGCTTCACACACCCATTATTTCCGTGGTGACTACTCATTACATGTGCGTCCTCAATATAACTTTGACGTACGCCTGGCTTCTACACGCACGAAGAAATGTGAATACGGCAACAAAGAAAACCTGAAAACCTATTTCATGTCCGACGGATGTACCAACATTGTACAAACAGGCGATGAGTATTTCAACATCTTCCCAGTATGGAACTGGCGTCATATTCCGGGTACTACCGCTCCTCAAGTGGAAAAAATACCGATGGATCCGAAAGCATGGGGCGTGTTAGGTACTTCCACATACGCCGGTGGAGTTTCTGACAGTATTTATGGGGCTACGGCATACGCTTACATGGATACCAATCCGGAAGTAAACACCGGATCCAAGAAAAGCTGGTATTTCTTCGATAACGAAGTGGTATGCCTGGGAGCTGGTATACAATCCACTTCCACTTATCCGGTTCACACCACTGTCAACCAGTGCTTCTTGAAAGACGGCATCTTAGTTGACAAGGGAAGTAAAGAAGAGACCTTAGCAAACGGAAGTTATACCTTGCAAGCCCCGCAGTGGGTACTGCACGACAAAATCGGCTACTTCTTCCCACAGAAAGAAGAAGTGTTCCTGACAGCCCAGACACAGAGCGGACGCTGGTATGACATCAACACCAGCAAATCGAAAAAAGAAGAAAAGATGGATGTCTTCACATTGGGTATCAACCACGGTGTGGGTCCGAAAGACGGCTCATACGCTTACATCGTAGTGCCGGGAAAAACTTCCGCACAAGAGATGGAAGCCTATCAGAAAGAGAATGCCATCGAAATTCTGTCGAACAATGCAAAAGTACAGGCTGTTCGGAATACCAAACTGAATGTCTGGATGGTGACTTTCTTCGAAGCAGGTACTTTCAAACATAAAGAATTGAGTGTTACCGTAGACAAGCCATGCGTATTGATGGTAAAAGACATCAACGCAAAATCGGCCAATCTGCATATTGCCGACCCGGGACAAACTCAGTCGCCCATTCAAGTGGAACTGAAAATCGGTAAGAAGAAACAAGCGCTCACAGCTGACTTCAGCCAAACAGGCATTTATGCAGGAGCTACCAAGCAATACACTATAAAACTTTAATCTCAATGTGAAACAAAAAAGAAGTTCCATGGCACACTCTACTCAAGGCCATGGAGCTTCTTCTTTTTTTATTGTTCTTCCGATTCCGAGAATAAATCTCTTGCAGGAGTCACCGGTGTGATGCCTTTGTCGACTTCCTGCCGGATACGCGAGGAGAACTTCTTTTTCGAAGTTATGCCCAATTCCGTCAGCATATCCGCCTGACGAATCAGGTTGCCTTTTCCCTGCGAAAGCTGCCCTAACGCATTCTTGTAGGCCGTGGAAGCTGCCTGTAAAGAATCTCCAATCTTTTCGAAAGTCTCGGTAAACCCTACCAGTTTCTCATAAAGCACCGTTCCTCGCTTGATGATGTCCTGAATATTTTTCACCTGATACTCCCGCTTCCATAAATCCAATGCCAACCGAAGCGCTGCAATCAGGTTGGTCGGACTAATCAACACGACCTTCTTCTGGTAAGCATAATTCCAGATGTCCGGATCGGCCTGCAATGCCAACAGATAAGCCGGTTCGTTCGGCACGAACATCATCACAAAATCCAATGAAGACACATTGTAGCTGGAATAATCCTTTCGGCTTAACTCATCAATGTGGGCTTTCACAGAAGCCAGGTGGGCTTTCAAGTACTGTTCACGTTGTACGGCATCCTCACAGGCCACATAGCTTGCGTATGCCGTAAGCGATACTTTTGAGTCAATAATCACCTGGCGGTTATCCGGATACACCACCAGCACATCAGGCTGCATCCGCTGTCCCAACTCGTTTTTGAGCGGTTCACCGTGTTCATCCTTCAAGAATTCCTGACGGAAATATTCTTCTCCTTCTCTCAGACCGGAATTTTCCAAAATAGTCTCCAATATCATTTCACCCCAGTTTCCTTGCATCTTGGAATCTCCTTTCAAGGCGCGGGTCAGGTTGTTGGCATCGTCGCTAATCTGCTTGTTCAGCTGCATCAGTTCCTTGATACGATCTTCCAAAGAAAAGCGTTGCTTGGATTCTTTATCGTACACCTCTTCCACCTGATGCTTGAATTCTTTCAAATTCTCTCCGAAAGGTTTCAACAGGTTACTCAAAGTTTCCGAACTAAGCCGGTTGAATGCCTCTGTCTTCTGCTGGAAAATCCGGTTGGCCATGTTCTCGAACTCCGTATTCAGTTGCTTCCGTAACTTCTCCACTTCCTCTTTCTGGTTCTCCAGACGCTCTTCCAAGTTACGACGTTCTGCCTGTGAAGTAGCCAGTGCCCGGCCTATCTCTGCCCATTTCCCGGAAAGTTCATCCAGCTGTCCACGCAACCTCTCTGTTTCCTTCCGGTACTGCTCTGTCAGCAATTCAGTACGTTCTTTTTCCGCCTTCAGCAAATCCTGGGCATGCTGCTGGTTCATCTGTAACTCCGACCGCAAAGAAACAGACTTTCTCGCAGCCCACAAATAACCCAGCAGTCCTCCTACTATCACGCCAACAACCAAATATACAATTCTCATATTCTCTACTAATTTTAGAAACACCTATAAAAAACACAGGTTTCACGAAACAGAAGTCCGAAGCATCTGCTTCTTCCGTGAAACCTGTGTCCTTTTTATTTATGATTAATCGCTCACGCTTATCCGTTGATGGCAGCTACCAGTTCGTCCGGAGTAACCAGCGACTGTTCGCCGCTTGTCATATTCTTCAGCATGACTTTTCCTTCTTTCATTTCATTTTCACCTACAATGGCTACAAACGGTACCATCTTAGCATTGGCATAGCTCATCTGTTTCTTCATTTTGGCAGCATCCGGATAGATTTCTGCACGGATACCAGCCGCACGAACCTGTGCCAATACCGGCAATACATACGCAGCCTCAGCTTCACCAAAGTTGACAAACAGCAACTGTGTACCGTTCACCGCTTCTTTCGGATACAAATCCAACTGGTTCAGTACGTCGTAAATACGGTCAGCACCGAACGAGATACCCACTCCCGACATACCTTCCATACCGAACACACCAGTCAGGTTATCGTAACGACCACCTCCACTGATACTACCAATCTGTACATCCAGCGCCTTCACTTCAAAGATAGCACCCGTATAATAGTTCAGTCCACGAGCCAGTGTCAAATCCAATTCCACTTCCGACTGAATACCCAGTCCGGCAATCGTCTTCAGGATAAATTCACTTTCTTCTACTCCCTTCAAGCCAGTCTCACTTGCAGCCAGCACATTCTTCAGCGTAGCCAACTTTTCTTCGTTCGAACCGCTCAACAGAATAATCGGCTGCAACTTATCAATGGCTTCCTGCGGAATACCTTTTGATGCCAGTTCCGCATTTACATTGTCCAAACCAATTTTATCCAGTTTGTCGATGGCCACTGTAATGTCTACAATCTTATCGGCTTCTCCGATGATTTCGGCAATACCTGTCAGAATCTTACGGTTGTTAATCTTGATGGAAACACGGATACCGAATTTCTGGAACACCGCATCAATCATCTGCACCAGTTCCACCTCATTCAGCAAGGAGTTACTGCCCACCACGTCGGCATCACATTGATAGAATTCACGGTAACGTCCTTTCTGCGGACGGTCAGCACGCCATACCGGCTGAATCTGGAAACGCTTGAACGGGAAAGTGATTTCATCACGGTGCATTACCACGTAACGCGCAAAAGGAACTGTCAGGTCATATCGCAAACCTTTTTCACAGAATTTGCTGGCCAATTTTGCAGCATTACGGCTCAACAGTTCTTCATCTGTCAGTCCAGAAAAATAGTCACCCGAATTCTGAATCTTGAAAAGCAGTTTATCGCCTTCCTCTCCGTACTTCCCCATCAAAGTAGACAGGTTTTCCATGGAAGGAGTCTCTATCTGCTGAAAGCCGTAGCGATAGAACACCTCGCGAATGGTGTTGAATATATAGTTACGTTTCGCCATTTCTACCGGCGAAAAGTCTCTTGTTCCTTTAGGTATACTTGGTTTTGTTGCCATAATGAATCAGTCTTTAAATTAACGAGGCAAAAATACGAATAAAATTTCTACCTTCCGCACACAAAACGAAAGGATTTCATGCTTACTCGCGACGATTCATATAAATCGTTACGTAGTAAATCAGCGTAGCCAGTGAACCCAAGGCAGCTACGACATACGTATAGGCAGCCGACTTCAAGGCATCCGTAGCCTGCTGATGATTGAACGCATTGGTAATTCCGGCACTACTCAACCATACCAGTGCCCGACGGCTTGCATCAATTTCTACCGGAAGGGTAATGAAACTGAACAACGTAGTCATGGCAAACAGACAGATACCGATAAGCAGCAGCTGCGGAAAAGAGTTGACCATCAAAATACCTGCCAACAACACCCAAGATACGATGGAAGAAGAGAACTGTACTACCGGAACCAAAGCCGAACGCATACGCAAAGGCGCATATCCCCGTGCATGCTGTACCGCATGTCCACACTCGTGAGCAGCCACTGCCGCAGCCGCCACACTTGCACTACCGTAAACTCCTTCACTCAAATTCACCGTCTTGTTCATCGGGTTATAATGGTCGGTCAACATTCCCGACGTACTGGTCACTGTCACGTCGTAAATACCATTGTCACGCAGCATCTTCTCCGCCACTTCCTTTCCTGTCATGCCATTAGTCAACGGCATCTGGGAATATTTTTCAAATTTACTCTTCAGGTTTGCCTGAACCAGGTAACTGATAATCGCAATACCTATAAATACAATCCAAATCAACATATTCTTTCTATTTTAACGTTATATATTAATATCCAGCAAAAACCTTGCCAAAAAATTTATGTCAGTTTACAGGCTCCAATGTAAAGCAATCAATGTCAGGTGTCCATGTCAGGCGGCTTGACATCCGAACCACATTGTATCCCGGCTTCAACTCTACCGGAACCTCTACCGTAGCTACAGTTTTCGTATCTTTCTTCAGGTTATCTACTACGACACGATTACCATTTACCTCTACTTCTAATATCCGGTCATTAATCTGACGGTCTTTCTTTCCTGTAGGAACATACGCAATGTGCATCAGATACTTTCCCCCTCGCTCACTATACACTTCTTTCCATTCAGCATAATTGTCACGAGAACCTCCCAAGTTACTCACAACCATACCTCCTGAAGCTCCATCATAGGGTTTATACCCCACAATACGTTCGCGTTTAGCCAAATCATCAAACTGATTCAAATATGCCTGCTCCGCCTCATAGCGAACCGGTTCCAAGCGTTGTTCACCTTCTACACGGAGAATCTTTACTCCATGAGCCGGCACTTCATATTTCAAATCCAACTTTACTGACTTTTCATTACGCCTGCGAACCAAATCACGCACCTTCACCGTTCCCCCCAATTCCAAATCCATACAAGGTACAATAAAAGTGCACGGTTTGTTTGAAGGGTTATACAATGCCACCGCACGTACCTTTCCACGCTTCTGTTCTATATCTTTCACGAGTACATATCCATCGCCTACATGCTGTACCACATAAGCTTGTAACCCCAAAGGATCTTGATTTAATGCAATCAATTCCGGATTTTTCAATAATTCCAACGAAGCTTCCGGTATACGAGTCAGGTCGCATCCGATGAGCAACGGTGAACTCATGATACACCACATGCCAAAATGTACTTCCTCTTCCTCCGGCTTTAACCCACGCCCTATCTCCAGCATATCCATATCATTGTAATGCCCTTCACCCGCATAAGCTGAGAGATAAAGATTCTTATAAATAATAGAACGTACGGATTCCCACTTCGGAGAAATATCCGGGCTAATTCTCCACGAACGTGCCAAATCTTTCACCCAAGTACCTGGATAAGCCCATCGACAGATATTCACTGATATATTTCGGGGACATACCTCCCGAATAGCTTCCACAATCTCTGTATACCGCTCCCTTTCATCCAAATCCAACTGCTGACCAGCGCCGCAATAGTCTATCTTTATAAAATCAAAACCCCATTTATTAAAGTACAAATCAGCATCCTGTCGTTCAAAGCCATACAGTCCTACGCCAACTCCATTCCGGTCATTATCCCAGATAGAACCACAAGTATTACTTCCCGCGTCCGAATAAATACCCGCTTTCAATCCTTTTGAATGAATATAATCTGCCACAGGTTTGATTCCGTTGGGAAAACGCTGGTCATGCGTGTGTAATAATCCTTCTTTATCGCGATAACCGAAAAATCCATCGTCAATATTTACATAGGAATAACCGGCAGCCTGCAGTCCCTGTTCAACCATCGCATCAGCCTGTTTACATATCAGCGCTTCATTTATATTCACCCGATAAGTGTTCCACGAACTCCATCCCATTAAAGGAGGTTCCACGGTATCTAAAGACCGTTCCTCTGCGCGTAACACTCCCCATCCTCCTAAGGCAATAATAAAAAAGCAACATCTACAAAAATAGTTTTTCATGGCATGAATCTTTTCATTGGTGACCAAAGATAAAGATTTTATTTTTCTATTCAGGCAACTTTACGTAATTTTGCTCCGTATTGAAAGAAAGACCATGATAGTTTGCATAGCCGAAAAGCCCAGCGTGGCACGCGACATCGCCGATGTGCTGGGAGCCAAAAACCGAAAAGAAGGATACATTGAAGGAAACGGATACCAGGTAACCTGGACATTCGGTCATCTGTGTACCCTGAAGGAACCGCATGAATATACTCCCTCGTGGAAAAGCTGGAGCTTGAGCAGCCTGCCCATGATTCCTCCCCGCTTCGGAATCAAGCTGATAAACGACAGCGGAATTGAAAAGCAGTTTCACATCATCGAAAAGCTGATGCAGGACGCTGAAATGATTATCAACTGCGGGGATGCCGGCCAGGAAGGAGAACTCATCCAGCGGTGGGTAATGCAAAAGGCCGGTGCCAAATGCCCGGTCAAACGGCTCTGGATTTCCTCATTGACGGAAGAGGCTATACGCGACGGATTTGCCAATCTGAAAGACCAGGCTGAGTTCCAGCCGCTCTACGAAGCCGGACTGAGCCGCGCCATCGGTGACTGGACTTTGGGCATGAATGCCACCCGACTATACACCTTGAAATACGGACAGAACAAACAGGTACTTTCCATCGGACGAGTACAGACTCCGACTCTGGCCCTGATTGTAAAAAGACAGCAGGAAATAGAACACTTCGTACCCAAGCAATACTGGGAACTGAAGACGGTCTACCGCGATACGGTGTTCTCGGCCATCGTACGAAAGAGTGATGAGGAACTGGCTGAAGAGGCTGAAAAGGAAAAAGAGAACCCTTCTTCCAAGAAGAAAATACAGCCCGATGCCAACCGGGGTATTCCGCAGATTACCGACGAACAGACCGGAAAGGAGTTACTGGAACGCATCCGGAATGTAGACTTTACCGTAACCGAAGTCAGCTCCAAGAAAGGAACGGAAGCGCCTCCCCGCCTGTTCGACCTGACCTCTTTGCAGGTGGAATGTAATAAAAAATTCAGCTACTCGGCCGACATGACCTTGCAGCTCATCCAGTCATTATATGAAAAGAAGGTGGCTACTTATCCGCGTGTGGATACCACTTTCCTGAGTGACGACATTTATCCCAAGTGCCCTAAAATTCTGGAGGGGTTGAAAGACTATGCCGTTTACACGACGGCATTAAGCGGAAAACCACTGATTAAATCGAAAAAAGTATTCGATAACAGCAAGGTGACCGACCACCATGCCATCATCCCTACCGGGGTACAACCGCAGGGCCTCAGCGACATGGAAAAACGGGTGTTCGACCTGATTGCCCGCCGCTTCATCGCCGTGTTCTATCCGGATTGTAAGTTTTCTACCACGACCGTCATCGGTGAAGCAGACCAGATAGAGTTCAAGGTAACCGGAAAGCAGATTCTGGAACCCGGATGGCGCGTAATCTTTGCTAAGGACGTTCCGGAAGAAGGGAAGGAAAACGAGGAAGAAAGCGTATTGCCTGCTTTCACCAAAGGAGAAAGCGGCCCGCATAGCCCGATGCTCAACGAAAAATGGACACAGCCGCCTCGTCCCTACACCGAAGCCACCCTGCTGCGTGCCATGGAAACTGCCGGAAAGCTGGTGGACAACGATGAACTGCGGGATGCCCTGAAAGAAAACGGTATCGGTCGCCCTTCTACCCGTGCAGCCATTATCGAGACCTTATTCAAACGGCATTACATCCGCAAGGAACGCAAAAACCTGATTGCTACTCCTACCGGAGTAGAACTGATTCAGCTAATTCACGAAGAACTGCTGAAATCGACCGAACTGACCGGTATCTGGGAAAAGAAATTGCGCGAAATCGAACGGAAAAGTTACGATGCAGGTACCTTCTTAGCTGAATTGAAGCAGATGGTCACCGAAATAGTTTACAGCGTACTGCGTGACAACAGCAACCGCCGTGTGACCGTCACGACTGATGACAGCCCTAAAATTCCGCTGAAAAAAGCAGCTGCCCCTAAAAACGGTGAAGAAGAACCCAAGAAAAAAGCGGTTCCCCGCAAGCCACGGGCCAGCAAGAAAGCAGCCACTCCCGAAGCACCTAAGGAAGACAACCTGCCTGCCGATGACAGCATCTTAGGAAAAGCCTGTCCCGTATGCGGCACGGGTATCATTATCAAGGGAAAGACAGCCTACGGATGCTCTCAGTGGAAGAACGGATGTAAATTCCGTAAGCCTTTTAAAGCATAATTATAATGCATTACAAAATCTCCCCAAATGTCAGATACAAAAACTCAGACATTTGGGGAGATTTATTGTATATCACTTAGAAATTATTCATCCTCATTTCACAAACTTATTTCCAAGCCACCTTCTCACAGGTTCATCATAGAGCTTCAGACACAAGTATGCCAATGCAATACTTCCGAAATATACGGCAGCGGCCATAGGCCAGGTGTCTTCCAACGTATACAACTGTTTCTCAATAAGCCATGAATAGAATACATACATAATAGGATAGTGAATGGCATAAAGCGGATAAGATATATCTCCCAGGAACTTACAGATAGCGGTCGACTGCTTGTCTGTTGTCTTGCCGGATGCCCCCATACACACCAATAGAGGAAATACCACCGCAATGCATATCATCTCGAACACACCATTCAAGCATACCGGTGAGTTACCTTCGATATAAGGCACACAGAAAAGTCCCAACAGGATAATGCTGCAAATCCAGAATGCGCCTCGAATCTTGAACGGACGGAAATTTCTTGAAATCAGCATACCTAACGTAAAAGGAAACAGCATTCTCAGCATACCTCCCCAAAAGTTCAGTCCGTCGAGCGTCCAGCCCACTCCTATCATGCCATAACCTACCACATCAAACAAAGCAAACCAGGAAAGCCCCAAACCGAGCAGTATGACCAATACTGTCAGTGCCTTATTACTCAAACGATGAATGAAAAGAGCGTAAAGTATATTACCTATATATTCAAAGAACAATGACCAGCTCGGTCCGTTCAAGGAAAACATCTCTCCGTTTCCGCGTACGTCATACCCGGCTCCCGGATAAGCCGGAATAAAGCACATTGCAAGCAAGAGTGCCAGCATGACCGCGGAGGTCGCTACATGTGTACCATCCCATTTCACTCCCCCTTGCACAAAGAAAGCAATGCAACCGATTATCGCCCCCATAATAATCATCGGATGGAGTCGGATAAGTCTCCGCTTAAAGAAGCCTTTTAATGTCATGTTCTTCTTCCACCGGTCATCGTACGCATATCCGATGACAAAACCTGAAAGTATAAAGAAGAAATCGACGGCCAGATAACCATGATTAATGACAGTAATGAGGGTACCTCCTCCGGCAAAAGAGAAACCTTCGAAAATGTGATAGAACACCACAAGCAGTGCGGCCACCCCTCTTAGCCCGTCAAGAAGTTCATAATGCGGTTTTGTATCTGCAAAAGCTGAAGATGAGATTCGATGATTCATATTGAGATAAATAAAAAGGATTAGGATTTACAATTCATATATTGTGCAAAGATAGGGAATCTCATCCATTAAAAATTTGTCCTAAATCAAATTACTGTCTTTTGCTTCGCAACCTGCTGAGGGTAGAAAGGGTGATTCCTAAATAGGATGCAATGTATTTCAGATTTACCTTTTTGCATATTTCCGGAAATTGTTTCTGAAATTCTTCATAACGCTCTTTTGCCGGCAATGACAACCTCTCTTTATGGCTTCTGTGCAACCGTCTGTATTCATTCTGGTGTATGATTCTCCCCCAGTTGCATAACTCCAAGTTGGTTTCCATAAGATTTTTGAGGTCACTTATATTGATTCTGTAGGCTTCCACTTCCTCCAGCGTTTCCACATATTCCTCACTTTTTTTGTTGTAATATAATTCATCCATGCTGAAAACAATACATCCCTCTGCTCCGAACGAGGTAGTGTATTCCTCTCCATCGACCACCCAATAGGCTCTTAAAATACCCTTCTCTATAAAATAAGCATACTTACAATAAATGCCTTCCTTTATAAGTTGATACCTTTTAGGAAAGCTGCAATGTGTTAAATAGGACTCAAGTTCCTTTATGGTCAAATCGGACACCGGATATTGCTTTCTGATACTCTCTATTATATTTTTCATTTATAAGACTTGGTTTTCAATAAATAAAACTTGTACGCCTGACTAATCACACCGGAAACACAACCGTATTCGTTTTTGTATTTTAAGCCACCTCAATCATAGCCACGATACGCTTGGAGGACAAAGTTATAAAGATTTATAGCGTAGCCGATAATTTCTATCAGGAAATTGCACCTCCCCCGACATATAATTACAAATTCCGAAAAGCATAATTCAGAACGCTTCGAAGAATTCTCTGTTTCACACTGCGGGATTTGTATTTCACACTGTGAAATATGTATCCCACAGTGTGGTTTTTGTATTCCACACTGTGAAACAGAGAATATGATTAAGCATTTACCACTTTATCTCTCTGTGTTTCAAACAATTTACCTATCGGAATCGTAAAATTAGTTCTGTACCAGATTCTGCATCTTGCGAAGTATCTTCGGGAACTGCCAGAAAAAGAGCAACGTGCAACAAATGGCAGCCGTAGCATCCGAAACCGCTTCGGCTAAAAACACGCCTTCCACCCCGCAGAAACGAGGCAAAACCAATGCAAGAGGCACCAGCAAAATAACCTTACGCAGCAAAGCTATAAAAATAGAAATCCGTGCCTGACCAAGGGCTACAAACATATTCTGGCAGGCACGCTGCAAACCAAAGATTGTCATTCCAGCCAGGAAGAGCGGCAGCACATGCTCTACGGTGGCAATCAACTCCGGATCGCTCGTAAATGCCGAAGCGACTACCGTAGGGAAACAAATCATCAGCAACATCAGGACAAAATTGAAAGAGAACATTACCGTCAGTACAATACGGAAACAGTCTTTCACCCGCTGGCGGTCACCATGTCCGTAGTTGTAACTGGCCACCGGCACAAAACCTTGGGCAAATCCTGTAAGTGGCACACTGACCAGCTGCATGGCACTCTGTAAAATAGCCAGGGCTCCTACGTATATATCGCCAAATTTCTCCAGACTGCCGTTCAACACAAATCCTACCAGGCTCTCTGTACTGGCCATAATGAAAGGAGATACCCCCAAAGCCAACATCCCTCCGACGATACGGCGGTCAAATTTCAGGTAACATTTTTGCAAACGCAAGGAGGCACGGTCGGAACATAGAAAGCCTAACACCCACCAGGCGCTGCATGCCTGCGAAAGAATAGTGGCCAGTGCCGCTCCTTTTACGCCCATATCAAACCAGAAAATAAAAATCGGATCGAGCACGATATTCAGCAAGGCCCCAATCAAGACGGAATACATTGCAATGTTTGGGCGCCCCTGTGAATTGATGAACGTATTGAGTCCGGTAGAGATTTCCACAAACAAGGTACCCAGCAAGTACACTGAAAGATAATCTTCTGCGTAGGGGAGTGTAACGGCAGATGCCCCCGCAAACCGCAGAATAGGCTCCATAAACAAATAGGATACCAGCGAAGTCAGCACAGTAAACAGAATCAGCAGCATGAAACCGTTGCCTAAGAATTTCCCCGCACGCACCCGGTCGCCTTGCCCCAGTGCCATGGCAGCCAGCGGCGCACCTCCGGCCCCCACAATAGCCGAAAAAGAAGAAATCAGAATTACAATGGAAGTGGTCACTCCTACTCCCGCCAATGCATTTGTCCCGATTTCCGGTATATGACCGATATAAATACGGTCTACTATATTATAGAGGAGATTGACGAACTGCGCGGCCACTGCCGGTAAAGCCATTTTGAAAATGAGAGGAAGCATCCGCTCCGTTCCCAGGCGTTCTTCGTACTGATTGTTCATTCTTGCTGCCATAGGTATTCTACAAAACGGCTGCAAAGTTACGAGTTTTTCGGGAGAGAAAGGGGAAAATGTAATTGAAAAGAAATAACCCTGCCTCCGGATTTGATTTACATCAACAAATTGGCCTTTTACAAGAAAAATATGCTATAAAACATATTTTGTAAAGAAAAAAGGTCTATATTTGCAGTGTAAAAAGAAAGGCTAAAAGAAAAAGCCAATAAAAAGTTTTCAAGGTAAATAAGGTAACAAGTACAACGGCCGGCTGGGAAGTCCGCTAAGAAGATTTAATTAAACTAACTAAAAAAGAAAGGGTAACAATTATGAAAAAGGTAAAAAACATTTTCCACAAGATTGCAAATGCAGATCCAATGATCTGGGGTTATGTAATGCTGAATGACGAAAGACGCAAATAAAACTGCGACGCTGACAAGTTCAGCATTTTAAAGACGAATCTGATAAATGCCGAAAGGCTTCTCGTAAATATTCTGACGAAAAAGCGGTTAGACTTCTAACCGCTTTTTTTATTTCCCATTTGTCCGTATCTTTGCATGAATCTCTAAACACAATGACAGATGACTCCTAGCCTGATAGATACCGACAATCCCGAATTTCAGAATGCACTGAAACTCATCCAATACACCCGCCAATCGGTCTTTCTGACCGGAAAAGCGGGAACGGGTAAGTCTACATTTCTGAAATACGTCTGCCAGCATACCAAAAAGAAATATGTGGTACTGGCTCCTACGGGTATTGCGGCTATCAATGCGGGTGGCAGTACCCTGCACAGTTTTTTCAAGCTCCCGTTTCATCCGCTCCTGCCAGATGACCCGAAGTTTCAGGGGCGAAAACTGAAAGATTTTCTGAAATATTCTTCCGACCACCGGAAACTCATTCAGAACATCGAGCTCATCATCATCGATGAAATTTCCATGGTGCGGGCCGACATCATCGACTTTATCGACAAGGTGCTTCGCACGTACTCTCATAACTTACGTGAACCGTTCGGTGGAAAACAGCTGCTGTTAGTGGGCGACGTATTCCAACTGGAGCCGGTAGTAAAAAGTGACGAACGGGAGATTCTGAACCGTTTTTATCCGAATCCGTATTTCTTCTCAGCTAAAGTGTTCCAGGAGATGGAACTAGTATCCATCGAACTCACCAAAGTATATCGGCAAACAGACCAGGTATTCGTCAGCGTGCTCGACCATATCCGGACCAATACTGCCGGAAATGCGGATTTACAACTATTGAACACCCGTTATACTCCGACACCTCCTTGCCCGGAAGAGAATGATTTGTACATCACGCTGGCCACCCGGAGGGACAATGTAGACTATATCAACGAAAAGAAACTCAACGAACTGCCAGGCGAACCGGTCACATTAAAAGGAGAAATACATGGGGAATTTCCGGAAAGCAGCCTTCCTACCCTGATGGAACTGGTCATCAAACCGGGAGCACAGGTGATTTTCATCAAGAACGACCAGGAAAAACGCTGGGTGAACGGTACCATCGGTACGGTTTCAGGTCTTTCGGAAGACGGTACCATCTATGTAATAACGGAAGACGGAAGTGAGTTCGATGTACACAAGGAAAGCTGGAGTAACATCCGCTACCGATATAACGAGACGGAAAAGAAAATAGAAGAAGAGGAATTAGGCACATTTACACAATACCCCATCCGGCTGGCCTGGGCCATCACCGTACACAAGAGTCAGGGGCTGACTTTCAACCGGGTAGTTATCGACTTTACGGGAGGAGTTTTTGCAGGAGGACAGGCTTATGTAGCCCTGAGCCGCTGCACCTCATTGGACGGCATCCAGTTGAAGCGGCGGATTTCGCACGCAGATGTGTTTGTCCGACCGGAAATTGTCAGCTTTGCCCAGCGCTTCAATGACAACCAGACATTTGAAAGAGCCATGAAACAGGCACAGGCAGACATTCAATACGTAGCCTCTGTAAAAGCTTTCGACAAAGGCAATTTCGCCGAATTCTTAGAAGCTTTCTTTAAGGCCATTCACAGCCGCTATGACATTGAAAAACCGTTGATACAGCGTTTTATCCGCCGGAAATTAGGCATCATCAACCGGTTAAAGGAAGAAAACCGATTACTGAAGGAGCAAATGCAACAACAGCGGCAGAATTTGCAGAAGTACGCCCGGGAATATTACCTGATGGGAAACGAATGCATCACTAAGGCGCACGACTCGAGGGCGGCACAGGCCAACTATGACAAGGCTCTGGAGCTGTATCCGGAGTATGTGGATGCCTGGGTACGAAAAGGAGTGACATTCTTCGATGAAAACCGAATGGAAGAAGCTGAGGAATGCCTGAATCGTGCCGTACAACTACGGCCACAGGATTTCAAAGCGGTATACAACCGAGGAAAACTTCGTCTGCTGACCGGAAAAACGGAAGAAGCGCTCTCCGATTTGGACAAGGCTACCAGCCTGAAGCCGCAGCATGCCGGCGCCCATGAGTATTTTGCTGAAGCACTCGAAAAAAGCGGAAAGGAAATAGAAGCTGCCATTCACTATCGAATTGCAGAAGAACTGCGAAAGAAAAAGAAATAATTTTCTTATTTTTGCGTTCATACGAAGTCTAATCTTCGTGGATAACGCCATGTTACTTAAATTATATTCTAAAAACAACCGACCGGAAGACCTGCAGCGCATAGTAGACATTCTGAACGATGGGGGCATCATTATCTACCCCACAGACACAGTGTACGCATTAGGCTGTCATGCGCTGAAGGAACGCCCCATTGAGCGTATCTGTAAACTGAAAAATATCGATCCGCGCAAGAATAATTTATCCATCATCTGTTACGACCTGAGCAACATCAGCGAATATGCTCGCGTGAGCAATGCCACTTTCAAACTGATGAAACACAATCTGCCCGGTCCGTTTACCTTTATCCTGAATGCGGACAGCCGTCTACCTAAGATTTTCCGCAACCGAAAGGAAGTGGGTATCCGTGTACCCGACAATGCCATCATCCGTGAAATCTGCCGGTTGCTCGATGCACCGATTCTGACGACCACTCTGCCATTAGAGGAAGGGGAAGACATTGAATACATCACTGAACCGGAACTGATTGACGAAAAGTTTGGAGAGAAAGTAGACCTTATTATTGACGGAGGTACGGGAGGTATTGAACCTTCTACCGTCATAAATTGTTGTGATGATGTACCTGAAATTGTCCGACAAGGTAAGGGGATATTAAATGAATGATTAACTATAAAAATTTAATTCACATTACACATGTTACTTACATTATTACAAGCTACAGCACAAGCAAGCAATACTGCTTCAAAAATTAACGTAGAACAGCTGCTGGACAGACTGCTCAACTGGGGAATCGAGGTTGGAAAAGACATTCTGGCTGCCATTATTATCTACATCGTCGGCCGGTTTATCATCAAACAAATCAGCCGACTGGTCAGCAAAATTCTGGAAAAACGTAAACTGGAAATCAGTGTACAGACATTCTTAAAAAGTCTGCTCAACATACTTCTGAACCTGATCTTAGCATTTGCCATCATCAGCAAATTAGGAGTGGAAACCACCAGCTTCGCTGCAATCTTAGCTTCTGCCGGTGTGGCAATCGGTATGGCATTGTCCGGAAACCTGTCTAACTTCGCCGGAGGATTAATCATCTTAGTATTCAAGCCCTTCAAGGTAGGAGACTACATTGACGGACTGAATGCCAGCGGTACAGTAAAAGAAATCCAGATTTTCCACACCATTCTGGCTACGGTAGACAATCGAATTATTTACGTACCTAACGGTGCTCTGAGCAGCAATGCCATCACCAATTACAGCAAACAAGACATGCGCCGCGCTGAATGGGTATTCGGAGTGGAATACGGAGAAGATTATGAAAAAGTAAAAGCTGTACTGGAGCGAATCATTGCGGCCGATGAACGAATCCTCACGACTCCAGCTCCATTTATCGGACTGGGAGCTTTGTCTGCCAGCAGTGTAGATATTAAGGTACGTGTGTGGACCAAGACCGAAAACTACTGGGATGTGTATTTTGACATGAATAAAATCGTATACGACACATTCAACAAAGAAGGTATCGGATTCCCGTTCCCGCAACTGACCGTACACCAGGCAAAAGACTGATAAGCAGATATCACTCCATAAAAAAACTTCCACCAAGGGAAAATCCTTTAGTGGAAGTTTTTTATATCTATCAAAAAGATGACTTATTTACGGTCTGCTTTCAAACGGTCGGCCATTGCCTTAGCCAATTCCTTAGCCTGTGCATAATTGTCGGCCTTCATGCTCTGCTTCATTTCTACCGGGTTACCTACTACTTCAAATTTCAGTTTTTCAGTAAACTCACCCAATTTCTTCACTGCTGCGCTGGCCCAAGTGAACGAACCGAAGTAACCAAACAGACGGTTCTTCATTTCACGAGCGGCTACCTTGCTCAATAGAGATTCCATTTCAGGATACAAATGCATGTTATAAGTAGTACAGCCTGCTATCAAAGCTTTATACTTAAAGATGTCGGCCAAGATATAAGAATGATGCGTATGAGAAACATTGTGCAGAATGATATTCTTGATGCCCTGTGCACTCAGTTCTTCTGCAATAGCTTCAGCCAGTTCTTCTGTATTACCATACATGGTTCCATACACAATCACTACACCTTCTTCACCTTCATAGCGGCTCAGCTTGTCATACATATCTACCACTTGCGGAATGCATTCTTCCCATACCGGTCCATGAGTCGGACAGATTGTCTTGATAGGCAGTCCTCCACATTTCTGTAAAGCTTTCTGTACCGGATTACCGAACTTACCTACGATATTAGCATAGTAGCGGCGCATTTCATTCCAATAAATATCAGTATTGATGTTACGGTCGATGCATCCTCCGTTCAATGCTCCGAAACAGCCAAAAGCATCTCCAGAGAACAGGATACCTTCTGTTTCATCGAAAGTTACCATTGTTTCCGGCCAGTGTACCATGGGCACCAGATAGAAGCGAAGGCTATGATGTCCCAGTTTCAAGAAATCTCCATCACCTACCACATAACGTTCACCTGTTACTCCATAATATCCTTCTACCATTTCGAAAGTCTTCTTGTTACCTACCAATACGATTTCAGGATAGTATTTCTTAATCAGAGCAATTGAACCAGAATGGTCAGGCTCCATGTGATTTATAATCAAATAATTGATTTTACGGTCTCCGATAACACTGCGTATCTTTTTAATATATACTTCAAAGAAAGCCACATCTACCGTATCGACCAATGCGACCATATCGTCATCGGCAATCAGGTAAGAGTTATAAGACACGCCATAAGGAAGTGGCCACAAATTTTCAAACAAAGCTTTTGTACGGTCGTTCACACCGACATAATGAACTTTACCTTTAATTTCCATTGAATCCTAACTAATTTAAAAATTTGATATTATATTGTTTCCTTTTTTACTTCTTCATAGAATTTTCCCTGCCAGGTATCTCTTTCCTGAAGGCGACGCTGCATACGAACGGCAAATTCGTAATTTTTAATGCCCCAGTCTGGAGCTATCAGCAATTCCTTGGGAGACTGCGAAACGAAACGTTCCAGCACAAGATCCGGACGTACACGCTCGAGATAATCTATCACAAGATCAATATATTCATCTACCTCATACAAATGAAAATCTTCAGGACACAACTCATATTCATGTGCCATCCGTGTACCACGCACCAGCTGCAACTGATGCATTTTCAGCGTTGTCAAAGGAAGTTCAGACACCTGTCGTGCCTGACAGATGATAGCCTCATGATTTTCTCCCGGAAGTCCTAAAATCACATGACCTCCCACACGTATCCCTCTTTCTGCTGTACGTTTTACGGCATCCATCGTACATTCAAAAGTATGTCCCCGGTTTATTCGCTGCAAAGTATGATTATCCGTACTCTCAATACCATATTCCACTAAAAGAAAGGTTCGCCGATTCAACTCTTCCAGATAATCCAGCAATTCTTCGGGCATACAATCGGGACGCGTACCGATAACAAGTCCGACAACTCCTTCTACCCGCAATGCCTCTTCATACATCCGACGCAGCTTGTCCAGCTCTGCATACGTATTTGTATAGGCTTGAAAATATGCCAAAAACTTCATTTCCGGATATTTTCTGGCGAAAAACTCTTTTCCTTCCTCCAACTGCTGTGTAACAGACTTGTCTGTCCGACAATAAGCCGGATTAAAGGTCTGGTTATTGCAATAGGTACATCCTCCATATCCTTTTACACCATCTCTGTTCGGACAAGTAAATCCCACATTCAATGAGATTTTTTGTACCTTAAAAGGAAAATGAAGGGCCAAAAACCGGGCAAAATCATTGTATCGTGTACGTTCTCCCATGAGTTTACAAATTCCTCGCAAAGATAAGGATTTTCAGTTACTTTTCCCAGTCTTTATCTGTACAAGAAATGTAAAAACATACATGAAAACAAAGAGACATAAAAAAGGCTGCCACAGTATTTACCTGCAACAGCCTTCAGACTACATTATTTCAATAAAAAAGAATTATTCTGATTCGCTCAAAGTAGCAATACTTACACGGTTCCAGTCCGGTTCTGAGAACATAGCTCCTACACCCTGACCTTCAGCTGTGATACGTGAAGCACTAATTTTATACTTACTTATCAACATATTCTTTACAGCTTCCGCACGCTGCTTAGCTACACGTGCATTTACTTCGGCACTACCTTCCGGAGAAGCGTATCCCTTGATAGATACCGTACTCTTCGGATTATTCTTCATATAAGTTGCAATACGCTCTACATTAGGTATCTGATCAGTACTGATTGTGGTCTTTCCCTGACGGAACGTAACAACTGATTCCAATGACTTAGAATGTGTATTCTGAATAATAGTTTCTACCTGCTTAGGTGCATTACGCAAGTCTGTCAGCTCTTTTTCCAAACGTGCATTTTCTGCATCCTTTGCTCCTAAAGCTTCATCTTTACGGGCATTTTCTGCACGCAAGGCATTAATCGCCTCATTCAGAGAGTTCACCTCAGCCTGGTTGTATGGCTTCTGGATAGTCATATAGTGCTTTCCATTGCTGCTTGCGAAACGATAAGTCACACCAGCCAAAATTTCAATCTTCGACTTGTTTACGTTCAGTTGTTGTGCACGGTCGCCATCCATTCTGTAAACAATAGCCGGACGTACATTTACAGCCCATGCTTTTTTCTCACCCAGGTTGAAGTTAAAGCTAGCACCAAAACGGCTTACCATATAAGAACGGTCCGCACCCATACTTGAGTTCACAAAATCATGTCCCCAACCAAATCCAGCGATACCTTCTACTTCAAATAATCTAGGTTCACCATTATATCCCGCAAAAAGATTATTCAAGTTAATCTTACCCAATACACCTAAATTCAAATCGTCAAAAGCTGTTTTGCTGAAAGACGTATTGATACCTGTCAATCCTTCGAAAGAAACACCTAACACCGGAGTAATCTGTTTTCCTAATTCAATGCCCGTTTCAGCACGCATATTAGGCCAAAATGCAGAATGAGCTGTAGGAGTAGTCACTCCACCTTTTACACCCACATACCAATTATCCAAGAAACGAGTTCCTTCATACGCTTTTTGTGCATTCACAGAAAGAGCAGATACAGCAAACGCTGCTACTAAAAAACTTACCTTTTTCATTTTTTCATTCAAAAACTTTAATACCTAATTATTTTATCAATCTCGATGACTTAATAACTACCATATCGAACATTTTGTTTTCACAATCGCACATATTAACATCTGTTAGGTATTAGAAAACCAAATAAATCATAGCATAAGAAGTTGATTAGAATTAGGAAAACTCTCCAAGAAGAATAAGAAATAGAAGAAACAAAAAAGGTGTCCCGATTACTCAGAACACCTTTTTTGTTGGGCTACTCGGACTCGAACCAAGAAAAACAGGACCAGAATCTGTTGTGTTACCATTACACCATAGCCCAATAACGCTTTATTCTCTCCGCGAGAACGCTGCAAATGAAGTTGGGCTACTCGGACTCGAACCAAGAAAAACAGGACCAGAATCTGTTGTGTTACCATTACACCATAGCCCAATAACGCTTTATTCTCTCCGCGAGAACGCTGCAAATGAAGTTGGGCTACTCGGACTCGAACCAAGAAAAACAGGACCAGAATCTGTTGTGTTACCATTACACCATAGCCCAATAACGCTTTATTCTCTCCGCGAGAACGCTGCAAATGAAGTTGGGCTACTCGGACTCGAACCAAGAAAAACAGGACCAGAATCTGTTGTGTTACCATTACACCATAGCCCAAAATCAGAGAACGATTGTCATCTTTTTGTTTTGACGGTGCAAAGGTACAACATTTTTGGAACATACAAAGCATTTCGGCATTTTTTTCTTCCCAAAAACATATTTTTTTTCTTTTTTCAGCTTCTTTCAAGTAAAAATTTTCGGATATACAGAAAACCAAGTATATTTGTCCTATGTTATATATAGAACTTTATTTTCAATTTTTAAAATAGGAATAATCAAAAGAATGAACGAAACGACAACTTTAATAGAAAAAATCATTGAAGGAATTCAAGAGAAAAAAGGCAAGCAAATCGTAGTAGCTGATTTAAACGAAATAGAAGATACCATCTGTAAATATTTTATCATTTGCCAAGGAAATTCTCCCAGTCAGGTATTGGCAATTGTGGACTCCATCAAAGAACATGTAAGAAAAGAGACTGGCACTAAAGCGTATGCCATAGACGGCCAAAGAAATGCACAATGGGTAGCTATGGATTATAGCGACGTTATTGTACATATATTTTTGCCGGAAGTACGACATTTTTATAATCTGGAACACCTATGGGCAGATGCCAAACTGACCAACATACCAGATCTGGACTAATATATAATAAGGAAAGAGAAATATGAGTGATAACAATAAACAAAAAATCAATGTACCACGCTTTAATTTAACGTGGCTTTATGTCATTATTGCCTTGATTTTTGCCTTTCTCTATTTTTCTGGAGACGAAGGAAGTGCCACCAAAGAGGTGAACTATACCGAATTTCAGGAAATGGTGTCCAAAGGCTATGCAGACAAAATCGTGGCATACGACAACAATACGGTGGAAATGTATATCAAGCCGGATCACATTGTAGATGTATTTAAAAAAGATGCCAACAAAGTCGGAAGAAGTCCTTCCATCAACGTACAAATAGGTTCCATGGAAGCTTTGGATAAGTTTCTGGATGAGCAGACCAAAGAAGGTAACTTTACCGGTTCTATCCAATACGAAAAGAAAAGTGACTATTTTAGTATAATCCTGTGGAACGTTCTGCCGTTTGTCTTCCTTATCGGTATCTGGATGTTTGCCATGCGCCGCATGGGTGGCGGAGGAGGCGCCGGAGGAGGCTCAAACGTATTTAATGTGGGAAGAAGCAAAGCACAGCTTTTTGAAAAAGGGACTAACCGCATTACATTTAAGGATGTTGCCGGACAAGCTGCTGCCAAACAGGAAGTACAGGAAATTGTAGATTTCTTGAAACAGCCGCAAAAATATACGGAACTGGGTGGAAAGATTCCTAAAGGAGCGTTGCTTGTAGGCCCTCCGGGAACGGGTAAAACATTGTTAGCCAAAGCTGTAGCAGGTGAAGCCGATGTACCTTTCTTCTCTATTTCCGGTTCAGACTTTGTAGAAATGTTTGTCGGTGTCGGTGCTTCTCGCGTACGTGATTTGTTCCGTCAGGCAAAAGAAAAATCGCCTTGCATCATCTTTATTGATGAAATTGATGCCGTAGGCCGTGCTCGTGGCAAAAACCCAAGCATGGGAGGAAATGACGAGCGTGAAAACACACTGAACCAGCTTCTGACAGAGATGGACGGATTTGGTTCAAACAGTGGAGTCATCATCTTAGCGGCAACCAACCGTGTAGATATTTTGGACAAAGCCCTACTGCGTGCAGGACGTTTTGACCGACAAATATATGTAGACCTTCCTGACTTAAATGAACGAAAGGAAGTGTTTGGTGTTCATCTTAAACCTCTGAAGCTGGACAGCAGTGTAGACGTGGATTTATTAGCACGACAAACCCCTGGTTTCAGCGGTGCGGATATTGCCAATGTATGCAATGAAGCTGCTCTTATTGCAGCACGTCATCAAAAGAAGAGTGTAGATAAAGATGATTTCTTAGCTGCAATTGACCGTATCGTAGGTGGTCTGGAAAAGAAAACAAAAGTCATGACTGCCGCCGAAAAACGTGCCATTGCACTTCACGAAGCAGGTCACGCCACCATCTCATGGTTCCTGGAACATGCCAACCCGCTGATTAAAGTAACCATTGTTCCAAGAGGACGTGCGTTAGGAGCAGCATGGTATCTGCCTGAAGAACGACAGATCACTACTAAGGAACAAATGCTGGATGAAATGTGTGCTACATTAGGTGGACGTGCTGCTGAAGAAATTTTCATCGGACACATCTCCACCGGAGCGATGAATGACCTGGAAAGAGTCACCAAACAGGCTTACGGCATGATTGCATACGCAGGAATGAGTGACAAGCTTCCTAATCTCTGCTATTATAACAGCAATGAAGATTACAGCTTTACGAAACCATACAGTGAACATACAGCTGAGCTTATAGACCAGGAAGTACAGCACATGATTAATGAGCAGTACATGCGTGCAAAAGCCTTGCTGCAAGAACACAGTGACGGCCACAACCAACTGGCACAGCTGTTAATTGACCGAGAAGTAATCTTTGCTGAAGATGTTGAAAAGATTTTCGGTAAACGTCCATGGACTTCCCGTTCGGAAGAAATTATGGCAGCTAATGAGCAGCTACCGGAAACCAAACAGCTGGAAAACAAGCAGGAAAATACGGATAATGAAAATAATTCTTCCTCTGAAAATAACATACCTTCACAGGAAGAAAACCAGGAAAAAGGAGAAGCATAACCGAATAAAAACCAACTAACGTGAAAAATAACTTTATTCAACGAGCAATTACGGGAATAATCTTCGTAGGAGTACTCATTGGTTGTATTCTTGGAGGTCCTATCTCTTTTAGTCTATTGTTTGCTCTGATTACAGCCTTGACCATTCATGAGTTCGGGGTTATCATCAGCAAACAGCCGGACGTAGAGATAAACAAACCTATATGTATGTTGGCCGGCGTATTTCTGTTCTTTGGTTTTGCCTATTTAGGAGTCATGCCTGGACAAACAGAAATACTGATTCCTTACTTATTTCTTATCATATACCTGCTTGTCAGCGAGCTATATTTAAAGAAAAAAAATCCACTGAACAACTGGGCGTATGCCATGATGAGCCAAATCTACATCGCACTTTCGTTTGCGATGTTAAACGTACTGGCCTATCATTCTATTGGAAATGAAGGAGAATTGTCAAATTACCAAGTACAGTACAACCCGATACTGCCGTTGTCAATATTTATTTTCACATGGATTAATGATACGGGAGCATATTGTACCGGTATGCTATTCGGAAAGCATCGCTTATTTGAACGAATATCCCCTAAAAAATCATGGGAAGGTTCCATTGGTGGAGGAGTCTTCAGCATTATCGGTGCTATTGTAATGGCGCATTTCTTTCCGTTTATGCCAATCAGTATCTGGATAGGCTTGGCTTTGACCGTTGTGATATTCGGTACATTAGGAGATTTGACAGAATCGTTGCTTAAACGCACTATTGGAATAAAAGACTCAGGCAACATATTACCTGGCCATGGAGGTATGTTAGACCGCTTTGACAGCACCCTGATGGCCGTTCCGGCAGCGGTTGTTTATCTGTATATCATTTCTTTTATTAAATAATATAAGCAGAAAAAATATAACAGGTCCTTCAGTCTTACTGCAAGGACCTGTTATATTTTCGAGATAAAAGTTCAACGATTTTTCCGGCTGCCCGTTCAGAAGCTCCTTCCTGTCCAAGAATTTTAATCAAGGCATCATAATCCTGCAACATTTTCTCACGAGTCATTTGCCCGGGTAGGATTGCTTCTAATTGTTGCTTCACATTTTCTGAGGTCATGCCATCAGCAACCAATTCAGCCACCACTTCACGACCTGCAATCAGGTTGACCAAAGAAATATATTTTACTTTTAAAATATGCCGGCGTAAGAATGAAACCAGCTTTCCAGCAGCAGTATAATAACACACCACCTGAGGCACCCGGAACAAGGCTGTTTCGAGTGTAGCCGTACCACTGGTAACCAAAGCAGCCGTAGCATGACTCAACAAGCTATATGTCTGACCAAATATAATTTTGGTATCAGCCCCCATATAAGCCTGATAAAATTCGGGTGATATTCCAGGAGCACCCGCAATAACAAACTGATATTCTGTATAGTTGCGGGATGCTTGTATCATCCGCTGCAAATTATCCTTAATCTCCTGCTTACGACTACCAGCTAACAAAGCAATAATTGGCTTCTTGTCCAACCCGTTACGAAGGGTAAATTCCTCAAAATTCTCGGCATATCCCTGCTTAAAACAATGTACAGCATCCACACACGGATTTCCGACATAGTGAATGGGATAATTATACTTCTTGAAAAAATCCACTTCAAAAGGTAGTATAGAAAACAGCTCATCCACATCTCGTTTAATATTCTTGATGCGGTACTCCTTCCAAGCCCAGATTTTAGGAGAAATATAATAAAAGATAGGAATATTCGTATGTGCTTTTATATATTCAGCTATTTTCAGGTTAAACCCCGGATAATCCACCAAAATCAAGACATCGGGATTCCACTGAACAATATCTTTCTTGCACAAATCCATATTACGAAAGATTGTCCGCAAATGAAGCAACACCGGAATAAATCCCATGTACGCCATATCCTTATAATGCTTGACCAGTGAACCTCCTGCAGCCGCCATCAAATCGCCTCCGAAAAAACGAAACTCAGCTTTAGGATCTTTCGCTTGCAGTGCCTTCATTAAATTAGATGCATGCAAATCACCCGAGGCTTCACCTACAATTAAATAATATTTCATAGCTGCCAGTTCCAGTGATTCAATTGTTCCATCAAAGTATAAGCCGTTACATCTATCTGAGTAGGAGTAATGGCTACGTATCCATGATCTAATGCCCAATGGTCGGTATCTTGTGCCTCGGGTTCATCGTTCCGGTAAGAACCTGTAAGCCAATAATAATTCCCACCTCTGGGATGAACAGACTTTACAAACTCATTTGTCCAGACTCCATCTGTTTGCCGACAAATACGCACTCCTTTCAGTTCCTTTACATCAGGAAAATTTACATTCAAGCAGGTTCCTACAGGCAATCCATGCTGTAAGACCTCTTCTACGATACGTTGTATATAAGGGAAAGTGGGCGTAAAATCAGCATCTTCCGCATGATTACAAAGAGAAAAACCGACTGAAGGTATTTTCTTCAGACATCCCTCTATAACAACTCCCATTGTACCTGAATAGTGCACATTGACAGAAGAGTTATCTCCGTGATTAATTCCTCCGATCACCATATCAGGTGTACGGGGTACCAAGTCGTGCAAAGCCAGTTTCACACAGTCCACAGGAGTACCCGTACAACTGTACAATGAAAATCCCGGTGCAGACTCTATCTTTTTACAACGAAGCGGATGCTCTGAAGTAATGGAACCGGAAGCTCCTGAACGTGGGCCAGAAGGTGCTACTACCATCAAATCGGCCATTGGCCTTAATACTTTTATCAGTTCCTGAATGCCTTTTGCGGCAAATCCATCATCATTCGACAACAACAGAAATGGTTTCTCTTTCATCATATCTTTATTATCCAAACTTTTATGAGTGTAAAGTTACAACAAATCTTAATCTTACCAAACCACATCATGCAATTAGCTAAAAATATATATCTTTGCCCGCGTGAAGTTATTAACAGATGAGGTGAGTTTTCAACACTTTCCCAAAAGTCATGGAATTTTAATTGAAACTATCGTCATTTATTAGTTACTTCGCAATCAGAATAAACTGATTAATATGGGAAAAATTATTGCTTTAGCCAACCAAAAAGGAGGTGTAGGCAAAACTACTACCACTATAAATTTGGCTGCATCTTTAGCTACTCTCGAGAAGAAAGTACTAGTGATTGACGCTGACCCTCAGGCAAATGCCTCATCCGGCCTTGGTGTAGATTTGAAAGACATCGACTGTTCAATCTATGAATGTCTGATCAATCAGGCTGACATACGGGAAGCGATTTATACAACCGATATTGACGGATTAGACATCATACCTTCTCACATTGACCTGGTGGGTGCTGAAATCGAAATGCTGAATTTGGAGAACCGTGAGAAAATCATGCGACGCGCGTTAGAGCCGATGAAAAGCGAATATGATTACATTTTGATAGACTGTTCTCCATCGTTGGGTTTAATTACCATCAATGCCTTAACAGCTGCCGACTCTGTAATTATTCCAGTACAATGTGAGTATTTTGCGCTGGAAGGTATCAGCAAGCTTTTAAACACGATTAAGATTATCAAGACAAAACTAAATCCTTCATTGGAAATCGAAGGATTCCTGCTGACAATGTTCGACTCGCGCCTGCGTCTGGCCAACCAGATATACGACGAAGTGAAAAGACACTTCCAGGAACTGGTTTTCAAGACCATTATTCAGCGTAATGTCAAACTAAGTGAAGCACCCAGCCACGGTATTCCTGCTATTCTTTATGATGCAGAATCAACCGGAGCTAAAAACCATTTGGCTTTAGCCAATGAAATTATAACAAGAAATAGCAAATAAGTATATGGCAGTACAAAAAAAATTTGCATTAGGACGAGGACTTGATGCTCTGATATCCAACGAAGAAGTAAAAACTTCCGGATCATCATCCATCAACGAAATAGAACTGGACAAAATATCTGTAAACCCCAACCAGCCTCGTCGTGAATTTGATCCTATCGCCTTACAAGAACTGGCTGATTCCATTGCAGAAATAGGTATCATCCAGCCTATCACCTTACGTAAACTAAACGAAGATTCTTATCAAATTATTGCAGGTGAAAGACGATATAGGGCATCCATACTTGCCGGTCTAAAAACAATTCCAGCATACATTCGTACTGCAGACGACGAGAATGTGATGGAAATGGCCTTGATTGAAAATATTCAACGCGAAGACCTGAATTCCCTGGAAATCGCACTGGCCTACCAGCATTTAATTGAACAATATGAACTGACACAAGAACGCCTGAGCGAACGCATTGGCAAAAAACGAACAACCATAGCAAACTATTTACGTCTGCTAAAATTGCCAGCCCCCATCCAGGTAGCCTTGAAGAATAAGGAAATAGATATGGGACATGCACGTGCGTTACTAACTCTGGAGGATCCTAAAACTCAGATACGTATCTTTAATGAGACAGTCGCTCAAGGGTACTCCGTGCGTAAAGTGGAAGAAATTGTAAAAGCACTGGCTAACGGTGAAAGCATAAAAAGCGGAGGAAAAACAATCTCTGCCAAAGGCACACAATTATCTGAAGAATACTCTATGCTTCAAAATCACCTGTGCAATTTCTTTGGAACGAAAGTACAGCTTTCCTGTACCAATAAAGGAAAAGGAAAGATCAGCATTCCTTTCAACAGCGATGCAGATTTGGAAAGAATTATGGAGATTCTGGATTCTTTGAAAAAAACGGAATAAACAAAAATAATTTGAGAGCACATACTTTTACATATATTCTGTCGCTTGTCCTGCTATTCTGTATCCCCTGGGGGAATATGGAGATAAATGCACAGCGAGCCCAAAAACGCAGGGAGGGTATACTGACAACTGATTCTATCCGCTCACAGAATCGGGCAGACAGCCTGGCTTTGGCTGATACGACCAACCTGCAGCGAAAACTCGCATTAGAGGCACTGGAAGCCCCCGTAGACACTGCAGCCTTGGCAAGACAAAACGACTCCATTCAGAATACTCTGCCTCCCACTCAAGAGAAAAAACGCTGGATACCCAATTCTAACCGTACAGTATGGTTAGGACTCGTTATCCCTGGAGCCGGACAGATTTACAACCGGAAGTACTGGAAACTACCTATCATTTATGGAGGTTTCGTAGGATGTGCATACGCCTTGACTTGGAACGGGCAGATGTATAAGGATTATTCTCAAGCCTATCAAGACATTATGAGCAATAATCCCAATAACAACAGTTATATGGATTTCCTTCCTCCCGGAACAAATGTCAATGACCGTTTGGAGTATTGGCAGGAAATCTTCCGAAAACGAAAAGACCTTTATCGACGTCAACGCGATTTAAGTATATTTGCATTCATTGGTGTATATCTGCTATCAGTGATTGATGCCTATGTAGATGCTGAGCTGTCTGATTTTGATATCAGCAAAGACCTCAGCATGAAATGGGAACCTACCGTGTTCAACGATGCATTCCGCAACCGTCCGCAAGGAGTTGGTTTGCAATGCTGTATTAAATTTTAAAAGATGAAAAGAATAATTTTTAGTTTACTTACTGCTGCAATCTGTAACGCTTCTTCTCTTTTTGCCCAACAGACAGAAAAAACGATTACCATACAAACCAATGGGCAGGAAGATGTAATAGATTTACCAGAAGGAATGATTACCACTACAGATAGTCTGTACTTGGACTGGATTTCCAAGCATTACATCAATCCTGCAGAAAACTGTACGATGACTACTCAAAATCCGGAAGTCAGCGATTCTATTTACATGGACCGCTTGCAGCGTATTCCTGCTATTATAGAAATGCCTTACAATGACATCATACGAAAGTTTATAGACATGTACTCTACCCGTCTCCGTCAAAAGGTGTCATTTATGCTGAGCGCGAATAATCTATACATGCCTATTTTTGAAGAGGCACTGGATTTATACGATCTTCCGTTAGAATTAAAATACCTTCCCGTCATTGAATCGGCATTAAACCCGACAGCCACTTCGTCACAGGGCGCAGTAGGATTATGGCAGTTCATGCTTCGCACAGGACAAGTATATGGGCTTAAGGTCAACTCACTTGTGGACGAACGCAGAGATCCGGTCAAATCTACTCGTGCTGCAGCACGTTACCTGAAAGATTTATATGATATATATCAGGACTGGAATCTCGTTCTGGCAGCCTATAACTGTGGACCTGGTACTATCAACAAGGCTATCCGCCGCGCTGGAGGCGAAAAGGATTTCTGGAAAATCTACAACTTCTTACCGAAAGAGACCCGAGGTTACGTACCTGCTTTCGTAGCTGCCAATTACATCATGACTTATTACTGTGAACATTATATCAGTCCTATGGAAATGAACATGCCAGAAAGTACCGATACTGTTCACATCAACCGTTCACTGAACCTAAATCAGGTGGCAGAAGTATGCAAAGTAGACATAGACCAGCTTCGCGCACTTAATCCAGAATTTAAAAAAGATATTATTCCTGGAAACGAAAAGCCATACGCACTACGATTGCCTACTCAAATAATGAGTTACTTCATTGACCACGAGGATAGTATCTATAATTATAAACCAGAAGTTTTTCAAACCCGTCGCAGCACCGTAACTGTCAGCAATACCACTACTAAAGGGAAAAATAGCGGAAAAGCTGTATACCACCGCATCCGTAACGGAGAGACATTAGGAGGCATTGCCGCTAAGTACGGAGTTAGCGTAAGCCAATTACGGAGACTGAACGGAATCAAGGGAAGTAACATCCGGGCTGGCAAATCTCTACGCATCCGGTAAGAAAACCCCTCATTTGCTTGTTTGATTCGTATTTTTCTCTATTTTTGCATTATTGATTCAAAGAAAAGGGAGAGAATTATGACCGAGGAGAAACTTACGCAGGAACAGACAGATGAAAAAATGATTGATGAAGCATTTCAGGAGTTATTGGACCAATACCTGAAAAGTAAACATCGGAAAAAAGTCGAGATAATTACAAAAGCATTTAATTTCGCCCGACAGGCACACAAAGGAGTGCGCCGACGTTCGGGCGAGCCTTATATTCTACATCCTATCGCTGTAGCACGCATCGCCTGCGTAGAAATCGGCTTAGGATCCACTTCTATTTGTTCTGCTCTACTCCACGACGTAGTAGAAGATACTGACTATACCGTAGAGGATATCGAAAACTTGTTTGGACCTAAGATTGCTCAAATTGTAGATGGATTAACCAAAATCTCAGGAGGAATCTTCGGAGACAGAGCTTCTGCACAAGCTGAGAACTTTAAGAAGCTGCTTCTCACAATGAATGATGATATCCGTGTCATTCTTATAAAAATTGCCGACCGGTTGCATAATATGCGTACCTTAGGCTCCATGCTTCCAAGCAAACAATATAAAATTGCCGGGGAAACACTCTATATCTACGCTCCTCTCGCTAACCGACTAGGTCTGAATCGTATCAAAACCGAATTGGAAGATTTAAGTTTCAAATACGAACACCCAGAAGCTTACCAGCAAATCGAAGAAAAGCTAAAGGCTACTCAAGCTGAAAGAACCAACTTATTTGAAGAATTTACAGCTCCCATTCGCGAACAATTAGATAAAATGGGGCTTCCTTATCGTATTCTGGCGCGTATCAAGTCTCCCTACTCCATCTGGAACAAGATGCAAAACAAACACATTACGTTTGAAGAAATCTATGACATACTTGCCGTACGCATCATTTTCACTCCTAAAAATGAAGAAGAAGAACTGAATGACTGCTTCAACATTTATGTAGCTATTTCCCGGATATATAAGCCTCATCCTGACCGTTTGCGCGATTGGGTCAGCCATCCAAAAGCCAATGGATATCAGGCTCTTCATGTGACATTGATGAGCAACAAAGGACAGTGGATTGAAGTTCAGATCAGAAGTGAGCGGATGAATGATGTAGCAGAACAAGGTTTTGCTGCACACTGGAAATACAAAGAAGGAGGAGGAAGTGAAGACGAAGGAGAGCTTAGCAAATGGCTGAAAACCATCAAAGAAATTTTGGATGATCCGCAGCCCGATGCACTTGATTTTCTGGATACAATCAAGCTTAATCTTTTCGCATCTGAGATATTTGTATTTACTCCTAAGGGTGAAATTAAAACAATGCCTCAGAATGCAACTGCACTCGATTTTGCATTCTCCATTCATACATTCTTAGGAAGCCATTGTATTGGAGCTAAAGTAAACCATAAACTGGTACCACTGAGCCATAAACTGCAGAGTGGAGATCAGGTAGAAATTCTGACTTCAAAATCACAGAAAGTACAACCTTCATGGATTAATTTTGCCACGACAGCAAAAGCCAAGGCTAAAATATTATCCATCCTCAAAAGAGAACGAAAGGAAGTCCAGCAGGCCGGAGAAGACATGCTGCATGAATTCCTTAAGAAAGAAGGCATTGAAGCTACTGAAACGAACATCCAGAAGCTTTGTACCCTTCATAAATTAAAAACTCCTGAAGACTTGATGTACCAGATCGGGCAAAAAGTTTTCACCTTAGGAGATTTGGAAAAGAATGAGTTAAAAGAAAAATCCACTCCCACAAACTGGAAAAAATACATTGCATTTGCATTTGGAGGAGGAAGCAAACCCAAGTCTCAGGATAATGCATCTTCCAAAGAAAAACCTGCTTTGAACATTGACAAAAAGAAAATTGTCAAGCTTACGCCTGAAGAAATTCAGAAACACTACATCATTGCAGACTGCTGTAAACCAATTCCCGGAGATGATGTCTTAGGATATATCGACGACAACAATCGAATTATTATCCATAAGCGCCAATGCCCGATAGCCACACAATTGAAAACCAGCTTTGGTAACAGATTATTAGCTGTACAATGGGAAACAGGTAAAGCACTTAACTTCCCGGTAAATGTATACATGAAAGGAATCGATGGAATTGGAGTGCTTAACCAAGTAACAGGCATTATATCCCAACAGTTGAACGTAAATATTCACAAATTGAATATCGAGTCCAATGATGGTATTTTTGAAGGCCGAATTCAATTGTTTGTACACGATGTAGATGATGTAAATACCATCTGCGAGAATCTTAAGAAATTAGACCACATCAAGAAAGTCACCCGAATAGAAAACTTCGATGACACCATTACCGATTAAAAACTTGCTGCTGTCGCATTCTCGTTATAACCAATCCGATAAAAAATCTTACTCAAATTCAGGGCCGGTCTCTCCGCTGAGATACCGGCCTCTTTTGTTTGTAAAGAATTCCGGAGCTTTTTCATGAAATATCCGTCCGTTATTTCCCGAAGACAAAACCAGATTTACCTCGACACGTACGTGACGAGGTCATGACACGTACGTGCGAAGAGGTCGACACGTACGTGTCGAGGTCTTAACACGAACGTGTTGTGATATCATCGTAAAGACATTTCCTGTACAACTTCTATTGCATCGGACAATAATATAGAACAGCTCTATCCGAATAGAACTTCAGATTTTTATATAGCTTTTCTGATGGAACTGACTGATAAAATGAGGAAAGTATAAGAGCTTAAAAAACAAAAACCGCTGATGTTCAGCGGTTTAATAATCATCGTGGACCTGGAGGGAGTCGAACCCTCGTCCAAACAAGGAAGCCATATGCTTTCTACATGCTTATCTCTGCCTTCGGTTTTCGTGCATAAGCAAGACCAGAGCCACCCACTTATACCTTAGTTCCTAAGATTTCATTTCAGTCGCGGAACGAGACCAAAACTATTTCCGAATTTGCTGCACCGCTAAACCAAACGCTTCGGAACAAGAGCTTTTGAGCGATGTCTCGTTTCCATCACTTTGACGGAAATAAAGCTAATCTACTGTACTTCGATTAAGCAGCGAGAGCATAGTTTTCGTTGCCAGATAATTGTTCAGTAACTGAGATTATAGTGCAAATCACTGACGCACTGCATGCTTACATACCACATCTCTCGCTGTCAAAACCAAACAAGCCCAAGATTAGTATCAATTTTCTGCAAAGATAGTAAATCAAATACTATTTACAAAAAAAGAGAGGTAAATTCACTTGACTTTCATCCCAGCCGGCAAATTTACCTCTCTATTTTCAGACTAATTAATTATTAATGATGGAATAAACGGATTCCCGTAAATGCCATTGCAATACCGTATTTATCGCAAGTTTCAATCACATGGTCATCACGCACAGAACCTCCTGCCTGAGCAATATATTCCACGCCACTCTTGTGAGCACGTTCAATATTATCTCCAAACGGGAAGAAAGCATCCGAACCCAATGATACTCCCTTCAATGTATCAAGCCAAGCACGTTTTTCTTCGCGTGTCAATACTTCAGGTTTCTCAGTGAAGAACTGCTGCCATACTCCATCAGCCAATACATCGTCATGATCTTCGCTAATATAAATATCAATGGTATTATCACGATCGGCACGACGAATCTTTTCTACCCAAGGCAAATTCAGTACCTTCGGATGCTGGCGCAAATACCAGATATCAGCCTTATTACCAGCCAGGCGAGTACAGTGGATACGACTCTGTTGTCCGGCACCAATACCGATAGCCTGTCCATCTTTCACGTAGCAAACAGAATTAGACTGAGTATATTTCAAAGTGATTAATGCAATCATCAAATCACGTTTAGCAGCTTCAGGGAAATTCTTATTCTGAGTCGGAATGTTCTCAAACAATTCTGCTCCATTCAATTTCACTTCGTTACGTCCCTGCTCAAAAGTGATACCAAACACATCCTTCCGTTCAATGGGATTCGGACGATATGCCGGATCAATTTTAATCACGTTATAAGTACCCTTACGCTTATTTTTCAGAATTTCAAGGGCTGCGTCAGTGTATCCCGGAGCAATCACGCCGTCAGAAACCTCACGATTGATAAAACGAGCTGTTTCTTCATCACAGACGTCACTCAAAGCTATAAAATCGCCATACGATGACATACGGTCTGCTCCACGAGCGCGCACATACGCATTTGCCAACGGAGACAAAGGCAAATTATCCACGAAATAAATCTTTTTCATGGTTTCATCCAGTTCCAGACCGATTGCGGCTCCGGCAGGACTCACGTGCTTGAACGAAGTTGCAGCCGGCATTCCGGTAGCTTCTTTCAATTCTTTCACCAACTGCCATCCGTTAAACGCATCCAGAAAGTTAATGTATCCAGGACGTCCGTTCAATACTTCAATAGGCAGTTCTCCCTCCTGCATGAAAATGCGGGCCGGCTTCTGGTTAGGGTTACAGCCGTACTTGAGTTCGAGTTCTTTAGCCATATTTTAATAGTTTGGTTGAATTTTCTACAAAAGTACGAAAAAATCAGAAGCTTCTTCATGATAAGTGCATGATTTTAAGAATTCCTCCAAAAGCCAACTGAAATATCACAAAATAAATCTGTATTTTTGCCCATATTCTATACAAAATATAAATGTTATGATAGACGAATTATTAAACTTCAACAAGACTTTCGTAGAAACCAAGGGATACGAAAAGTACATTACGAACAAATACCCTGACAAAAAAATCGCCATTGTCACTTGTATGGATACTCGCCTGACAGAGCTACTTCCCGCAGCCTTAGGAATAAAAAACGGCGACGTCAAAATCATCAAGAATGCCGGAGGTACCATCACTCACCCTTTCGGTAGTGCCATGCGAAGCTTGCTTGTGGCAATCTATGAATTAGGAGTGGAAGAAGTCATGATTATCGGACATACCGATTGTGGCGTACAGCACATGGACAGTGAAACCATGTTACAGCACATGCGTGAAAGAGGAATTTCACAAGACCATATTGAAATGATGCAATATTGTGACATCAACCTTAACTCATGGCTCAGCGGATTTAACGACACGGAAGAAGCCGTACAAAAGAGTGTACACATCGTACGCCATCACCCGCTCGTACCTCAAGACATAAAAGTAAGAGGATTTATCATGAACTCCACAACCGGAAATCTTACTGAAATAGAAGACAAATAAAACAATAAAAGCCGATAAAGGAGATTAACCCTTTATCGGCTTTCTTTTTAAGTACACAAATTTATCTTTCTTCTGTAAGCGCAATCATTGAAACTTCCTGAGGCACATAATCTCCCTGGAAGAAGCGGCTGGCACGAAGCAAATGACGCCAGATACTTACTAACTCCTGAGATTCCTGAAGAATATTCAAATATACCATAGATGCCTTCAAGCTTGCATTATCGCCTTCCTGCATACGGTTCATCTGCTGTTTACGCAAAGCAGAAATACGATTTTTCAGGTCATCTCCTTTTTTCAGAATGTCATCCGCTTCTTCATAATTATCCTGACTGATAGCTACTTTAGCACGTTCCATCAGCTTGCATAATTCATCACGTACAGGCAAGAATTCTTTTACACAATCCGGAGAAATCGGATTAAAGTTGTTGTCCACATGTTCTTTACACGGTTCACAAATTCGCTTCAAGCAATAAAGCATCTGCTCACAACTGTTACTTCCCAAGTGGAACCAAGTATTCTTTTCCATAGCCACGGTTATTGGCAAACGGCGGAGACCAAGTATTTCTTTACGACGACGTTTCTTCAACATTTTCTTCTGGTCGTCCGTCGCATTCATAGCCTTTCGTAAGCTACGCAAATCTTCATTGATGAACCCGTCGGTTACCTGCACATACGTCTTCTCACAGAAACCCACGTAATCAGTCAGCGTTTCCTGCACATGCTGACGGAGCAGAGCCAATGTTTCACTCTTGTCTTTGCTGCTCATCATACGTTTGAACACATCATCCTGGCTTTCTACCTTTTCCTTCTTGCTATATCTGATGTTACTACGAACCAGAAGTACGACTGCCACCACAATAAAAGCAAACATACCGAAGAAACTGGTGTAAAACATAACGAATGTAACCAAGGCACAAATAGTAAATGCGACAAAAGCAGTGATAAACCAGCCCCCAATCACAGAAAGCACGCCCGTGATACGATAGACCGCACTTTCACGGCTCCAGGCACGGTCGGCCAGCGAACTACCCATCGCTACGATGAAGGTCACATAAGTAGTAGACAAAGGCAGCTTCATGGTTGTACCCATGATAATCAGCAATCCGGACAATACCAGGTTCACCGAAGCACGTACCATATCAAAAGCGGCCCCGTCAGCCAAAATAATCTCATCTTTATTGAAGCGGCCGTCAATCCAACGACGTACATTCACCGGAATCACACGTACCAGAAAATCATTGATACTCGTTGCACGACGCACAATCACACGTGCCAGTGCAGAAGAGCCGAACATCTCATCTCCTTCCTCCTGACGAGCCAGGTCGACAGAGGTCTTGATTACATTCTTGGCTTTTTTAGAAGTGGCCAGTGCATAGACCATAATCACACCGGAAATGACCAGGAAAATCAGCGGAGTCTGTGCGGAAGACATAAGGGAAGACATCATGAAATCATGGATACCGGCTCCATTCGAATTGGCCACATAGTCTGTATAGGCAGAAAAACCGGCCAGAGGCACACCGATAAAGTTAACCAGGTCATTCCCGGCAAATGCCAAAGCCAACGAAAAAGTCCCCAACAAAACTATCACCTTGAAGACATTCACCCTACACCAGTGGAGCACCTGCATCAACACGGTAAATATCACAAAACAGCCTCCCACCAGCATCGCGGTATTCTCCTGAATCCAGGCCAACGCTTCCGGAGTCATGAACGAAGCACTTTTAAGTCCATTGATAATAATAAAATAGCTCAACGATGTAACAGCTATACCGCCAAATATTCCAATGGTCCAAGAAAGATTCTTTTTATAGTTAAAGCTGAAAATCAAGCGGGAAAGATATTGTACCACAGTTCCTGCGATAAAAGCAACGGCCACAGAAAGGAAGATACCCATAATGACCGAAAGCGCCTTTTCCGTATTCATCATGTCGCCCAGACTCAACAGTCCGGTTTCATCGCCGAGTATTTTCAGTATTGCCAGAATAAATGTACCTCCCAGCAATTCGAACACCATGGATACAGTCGTGGAAGTAGGAAGCCCCAATGTATTGAACACATCCAGCAGTACCACATCTGTTACCATTACAGCCAACAAGATACACATAATCTCATAGAAGCTGAAATTTACCGGATGAAAGATACCATGACGCGCAATATCCATCATTCCATTACTCAGTACGGCACCAAAGAAGACACCGATAGCCGCCACAATAATAATTGTTTTAAACTTTGCGACTTTTGCCCCCACCGCCGAATTCATAAAATTCACGGCGTCATTACTAACGCCCACCAGCAAATCAAAGACCGCCAGCATGAACAGGAAAATAACAATCCCCAGATAAATAGTTTCCATATTTGTTTTGCTAAGTTTTTTTCCGGGTGCAAAAATATTTCATTTGTGTTATAATCAAATGTCATATATGTTACAATTCTGTTACAAAATAAAAGAAGAAACGGAAAATGCGTCCTTCCAGCTTCGCCATGCGTGGTCTAAAACTATCATTGATAATGTAAAAAAAAGATATTTTATACAGTGTATCCTATATTAATCATTCGAAAATTCGTAATTTTGCGGCAGAATTCAAAAAATCAAATAATTATGTCAGAATCAAAAAGAATAAAGACCGCATTGGTGTCTGTTTACCATAAAGACGGTTTGGATGCCATCCTGGCAAAACTGCATGCAGAAGGTGTGGAATTTCTTTCTACGGGAGGTACACGACAGTTCATCGAATCATTAGGCTATCCTTGCAAGGCTGTAGAAGATATTACGACTTATCCGTCTATACTCGGAGGACGCGTAAAGACCTTGCACCCTAAAATTTTCGGAGGAATCCTCTGCCGCAGAGAACTGGAAGGCGACCAGAAGCAGGTTGCTCAGTATGAAATTCCAGAGATTGACCTGGTTATTGTAGACTTGTATCCTTTTGAAGATACAGTTGCAAGCGGGGCAGCAGAACAAGACATCATCGAAAAAATTGATATAGGCGGTATCTCATTGATTCGTGCCGGAGCTAAGAACTTCAATGATGTAGTAATCGTAGCCAGCAAGCATCAATACCAACCCTTATTGGAAATCCTCAACAAACAGGGAGCTGTAACCACACGCGAACAACGCCGTTGGTTTGCAGGTGAAGCATTTACTGTTTCTTCACACTACGACACTGCTATCCGCGATTATTTCAAAAAATAATTGCGCTGGCAGTCATTCAGTCTTCCTAAAACGGATTTATTAATTTCAAAATTCTAGACTTATATTAAAGGAATGGGATTATTCTCCTTTACACAAAACATAGCGATGGACCTTGGCACAGCCAATACCATCATTATCAGCAATGACAAGATTGTGGTAGACGAACCATCTGTTGTTGCATTGGATCGTCGCACAGACAAGATGATTGCCGTAGGTGAACGTGCCAAGCTGATGTACGAAAAAGAAAATCCGAACATTCGCACTGTACGTCCGTTACGTGACGGTGTTATTGCCGACTTCAACGCTTGCGAACAGATGATGCGCGGATTGATTAAAAAAGTAAATACAGGACGCCATTTCTTCACTCCCTCTTTGCGTATGGTAATCGGAGTACCTTCCGGTTCTACAGAAGTAGAATTACGTGCCGTACGTGACAGCGCGGAACATGCAGGAGGACGTGATGTCTACCTGATATTCGAACCTATGGCTGCCGCTATCGGTATCGGATTGGATGTAGAAGCTCCGGAAGGTAACATGGTAGTTGACATAGGTGGAGGTTCTACGGAAATCGCCGTCATTTCTTTGGGAGGTATTGTTTCAAATAACTCTATCCGCGTAGCCGGAGATGATTTGACAGCTGATATTCAGGAATACATGAGCCGCCAGCACAATGTCAAAGTCAGTGAAAGAATGGCAGAGCGTATCAAGATTCACGTAGGTGCAGCCATGACAGACTTGGGAGATGATGCACCTGAAGATTATATCGTACGTGGTCCAAACAGAATCACTGCCCTGCCGATGGAGGTTCCGGTATGCTATCAGGAAATCGCGCATTGTATGGAAAAGAGCATTGCCAAAATAGAAACAGCTATTTTAAGTGCCTTGGAAAATACACCTCCTGAATTGTATGCCGACATTGTAAACAATGGTATCTATCTGGCTGGAGGCGGAGCGCTTCTGAGAGGACTTGACAAACGACTGACAGATAAAATCAACATTCCTTTCCATATTGCCGAAGATCCTTTGCTGAGCGTAGCCAAGGGAACAGGCATTGCACTGAAGAATGTAGATCGTTTCTCATTCCTGATGAGATAATATCATAAAAATTGAAAATGAAGAGATTTCAGATTTCTTCATTTTCAATTTTCATTTTTTCGTTTATACACCATTCGGATTCTCTGACATGCGAAATCTGCTCAATTTTCTGCTGAAATATAATCACTGGTTCCTTTTCGTTCTATTAGAGGTTATTTCACTTACCCTGCTGTTCCGTTTCAACAACTATCAGGGAAGTGCTTTCTTTACTTCTGCCAATTACCTCGCAGGAATAGTATACGAAGCCTCCAGTCAAGTAACACGCTATTTTGGCCTGACAGAAGTCAACAAGGACCTAACAGCACGAAATGTCGAATTGGAAATTGAAGTAGAACGCTTGTCACAAGCCTTAGAACAATATACACAAGACACTACAGGAGTGGCTAACCTGCGTAAAGAAGCATTAAAAGACTATGTGTTATATGATGCAAGAGTCGTCAACAACAGCATCACACACCCCAACAATTTCATTACCATTGACAAAGGAGAAGCCGACGGCATCCGCCCGGAAATGGGAGTCGTATGTGGGAACGGAGTAGTCGGCATTGTTTATCTCACAGGAAAGCATCATGCCATTGTACTGCCCGTATTAAATTCCAAAAGCAGCATCAGCTGTAAAATCAAACGAACCTCTTATTTTGGTTTCCTGAAATGGGAAGGAGGTTCTTCACAATATGCCTACGTCAAAGATATGCCCCGACATTCCGAATTCTCATTGGGCGATACGATTGTAACAAGTGGGCATAGTGCTGTTTTTCCAGCCGGGATTCCCGTAGGAACCGTAGATGATATGGAAGACAGTCACGACGGACTATCTTATCTGCTCAAGGTCAAGCTATTCACGGACTTTGCCCGACTGAATAATGTCAGGGTTTTAGGGTCATTCAACGGTACTGAGCAGGCACAACTCGAGGACAGCATACATTCAATGCAACCATAAAAATTAACGATACAGAAAGCCAAGGTAATTATGCAATATATCATACGTCTTGAATGGTTCATCATACTTGTCTTACTGCAAGTACTGGTACTCAACCACATTCATTTTGAACAATATGCCACACCGTTGTTCTATATCTACTTTTTATTGAAGATAGATTCAGACAACAGCCGTAAGGGATTAATGTTATGGGCCTTTTCTTTAGGACTTTGCATCGATATTTTCAGCAACACCCCAGGATTAAACGCTGCCACAGCCGTATGTACAGCCTTCTGCCGCCCATGGATTCTCAGATTGTTTTCCTTACGTGACATTACAGACAACTTTGAACCAGGCATGTATCAGATGGGATTTGCTTCATTCTTCCGATACACAATAGTCCTTGTTTTATTACATGCTTTCATACTGAATATCTTGGATACATTCTCATTGGCCAACATGCCCACGCTGTTGCTGAAAATTGCCAGTGATACAATTATCACACTCATATTCATCTTATGTGTTGATTCTGTCAGGAGGAAAAAATAGTGGAAAGAAACTACGATCTTGAAAAGCGAAAATATGTAATTGGTGGTGCAGTCATTGTGATTGTGCTGATTTTTCTTATACGTTTGCTCTCACTGCAAATCATGAGTGAAGACTACAAGAAAAATGCCGACAGCAACGCTTTTCTCAAAAAAATACAATATCCAAGCCGAGGAGTCATATACGACCGGAATGATAAACTGCTGGTTTATAATCAGGCTGCTTACGACATCACCGTGATTATGAAAGAAATTACGGAGCTGGATACCATGGATTTATGCCAAACACTGAAAATCTCACCGGAGTTTCTGCGAAAAAAATTCCGTGACATGAAAGATCGCCGGCTTAACCCTGGCTACTCCCCTTACACCAACCAGGTATTTCTTACCCAGCTGTCGGCCGAAGATTGTGGTGTGTTCCAGGAAAAACTGTTTAAGTTTCCAGGATTCTATATCCAGCGACGTACCATCCGACAATATACCTATAATGCCGGAGCTCACATCCTGGGAGATATTGCCGAGGTTTCCAAATCCGATATGGAAAAGGATGAATACTATATTCCCGGCGACTTTATCGGTAAATTAGGTGTAGAGCGTTCTTACGAAAAGCAGTTACGAGGAGAAAAAGGTATTGAAATATTATTACGTGATGCCCGAGGACGAATCCAGGGGAACTATATGGACGGAAAATTCGATAAGGCTCCTATAGCAGGAAAAAATCTGCGGCTGAGTCTGGACATCGAACTTCAGGAGCTGGGAGAACGTCTGCTGGAAGGAAAAATCGGAAGTATTGTAGCCATAGAACCATCCACAGGCGAGGTGCTCTGCTTAGTTTCTTCACCAACTTACGACCCTCGAAAAATGGTCGGAAGAAACCGCGGTAAGAACCATCTGATACTGGCACGTGACCCCTGGAAGCCTTTACTGAACCGTGCCATCATGGGTACCTATCCGCCAGGCTCCACTTTCAAGACTTCGCAGGCACTGACCTTCCTGCAAGAGGGAATCATAACCACCCAGACCAGTTATCCGTGTTTTGGTGGATTCAACTTCCGGGGACTTCATGTCGGCTGCCACGGTCACCCCTCGCCGCTTTCACTGATTCCGGCATTAGCAACTTCCTGCAACGGATATTTCTGCTGGGGACTCTATTACATGATTGGTGCCCGCAAGAAATACGGAACCGTACAAAAAGCCATGAACACCTGGAGAGATTATATGGTATCCATGGGATTCGGTTATCCGTTGGGAATCGACCTTCCCGGAGAAAAAAGAGGATTTATCCCCAATGCAAGCGTCTACGACAAAGCTTACCGAGGCTCATGGAATGGACTGACCATTATCAGTATTTCCATCGGACAAGGTGAGGTCACACTGACTCCATTACAAATAGCCAACTTAGGAGCAACCATCGCCAACAGAGGCTATTTTATCACACCTCATGTGGTGAAAGAGGTAGAAGGTGAACCGCTCGACACACTTTACACACGGAAAAGATATACCATGGTAGACCGTTCACATTACGAGGAAGTGGTACAAGGCATGCGTTCTGCCGTATTGGGCGGAACTTGTAGAGGAGCCAACTTACCCGACATCGAGGTATGTGGAAAAACCGGAACGGCACAGAACCGTGGAAAAGACCACTCAGCCTTTATGGGATTTGCTCCCATGAAAGATCCCAAGATTGCCATAGCAGTCTATGTGGAAAACGGAGGATTCGGTGCGGTATACGGTGTACCCATCGGACGACTCATGATTGAAAAGTATTTAAAAGGTAAACTCTCGCCAGAAGATGAAGTCATGGCTACAGAGATTCAAAACAGGAGGATTGATTATGGGATACATGAGAGGTAGTGTATGGAAAAATGTGGACTGGTGGAGCATCGGACTTTACCTGATACTGGTCATCTGCGGATGGTTCAGTGTATGCGGAGCAAGTTACGATTATGGTGAGCCGAATTTCCTGGATATTACCACACGCGCCGGTAAACAGCTGATGTGGATAGGCTGTTCACTGGGGATAGGCTTTGTCATACTCATGCTTGAAGACCGCATATATGATACCTATGCTTATCTGCTTTATGGTATCATGATTTTGCTGCTTTTCGGAACCATCTTCAATCCGCATGAAATCAAAGGTTCACGTTCATGGATTGTATTAGGACCGGTAAGTCTGCAACCCGCTGAATTCGCCAAATTTGCCACAGCCCTTGCATTAGGAAAATATATAAACGAATATACTTTCCAGATGCAGCGCACCCGCAATCTGATAACTGTATTGGGCATCATTCTGCTACCTATGGCATTGATTATACTCCAGAAAGAAACAGGTTCTGCCCTGGTGTACCTATCCTTTTTTTTAATGCTCTACAGAGAAGGGATGACCGGAACGGTTCTATTTTCCGGAATCTGCGCTGTGGTATTTTTTATTGTCGGCCTAAAATTCGGTACAGAAATTATGCCTGATGAAATGACATCATGGGGAGAATTCTCCGTGTTGACGCTGGTCATTCTGCTTTCTGCCTTTCTGGTAGGAAGATATTGCCAGCGTCAGTCACCCAAACTTGCAGCCTACATTTTCGGCATCGGAGGCGGAGGAACGTTATTAGGAGCCCTGTTTTCCAACTACGTAATTCCGTTTAATGTATGTCATCTCCAGTTAGCCCTTTGTGGAGGTATCGTACTCACACTGGCATTCTTCTATCTGCGTGAACGACTGAGAGCTTATTTCTATGTAATTCTGTTCGTAGTTGGCTCGGGCATCTTTTTCTTCTCGACCGACTATGTATTCAATCAGGTACTTGAACCTCACCAGAAGATTCGAATCGAAGTGTTATTGGGAATGAAAGATGACCCTGCAGGAGCCGGATACAATGTCAACCAAAGTAAAATTGCCATCGGTTCCGGAGGATTATTCGGGAAAGGCTTTCTCAACGGTACACAGACCAAACTGAAATACGTTCCGGAACAGGATACCGACTTCATTTTCTGTACTATCGGCGAAGAGCAAGGATTTATCGGTTCCGCTTTTGTCATTTTCTTGTTTATGGCACTCATTCTACGCCTTATCGTGCTATCCGAGCGACAGGAAAGCCGCTTTGGAAGAGTGTACGGCTACTGCGTACTGAGTATCTTCTTTTTCCATCTCTTCATCAATATAGGAATGGTTCTCGGACTAACCCCCGTTATCGGTATCCCCCTTCCCTTCTTCAGCTACGGCGGTTCCTCATTGTGGGGATTTACCATCCTGCTGTTTGTCTTCCTCCGCATTGACGCGGCCAGGGAGAAATAACCGGATTCCCACATCGAATATTCCAGGCAATGGATTCTGCCTCATCAGATGAGTGATACGAAAAATGCGTTCTATTGAATCGGTAGAGAAAATAACCGGTTTATCTGACACATATACATGCTGATACAATCCTCCCATTGCCCCACTCTGCACCCAGTGTCCTTTTTCATCGGTCAGATAAATGTGCAGTGTATCCGTGCGGGGCGGTATTGAATCGCCTTCCGACTGCGTCACCGAAAGCCAGATATCCCGATAAGGATATTCTCCGGTATGACGGAGGCCTATCTCCATCCGGTACTCACCGGAAGAAAGTCCTACAGGAAGATGGAAAGCCAGGGAATCAGATTTATCCCAGCCTTCTTCACCAGAAACAGCCTGATATACATGATAACGTGTATCTGTATGACAGGCATTCAGCAGGAACAAGACACATAGTGCCAGTCCTGCCTTTATATAATAGATAAAAGATTCTTTAAGCCTGTACATCCGTATTTGTATTACGCTCCGGACGTTTGTTTCCCTCGTTATTCCGACGGAAATTTCTCCGCCCGTTGCGGTTAGGGCGAGGTTCCTGACCGGCTTTTGCCTGTGGTGCATTTCCGGCATTTTCAGCCACTGGAGCCTGTGGAACTGCCGGAGCCGGATTCCCTTTCGGTCTCTGTGGACGGTTATTTCTTCCTTGCGGTCCTTTATTTTCTTTCTCCTTAGGAGCCTCTGGAGCTTGTCCATTACCTGCTTCTACAGGAGCCGCTGACGCATTGTTTTGTGATGCCTGCCCTTTTTGTTTCTTTTTCCGGTTCTTTCCGCCTTTTGTCTTATCAAAACGGGTCAAGCTCTCTTGCTCCAGCAAGTCTTTTGAACGCTGCGATTCACGTCCGGAGAATTCGTCATCCAATTTTTCAGGCTTTTCTCCCCCTTTATTCATATTCAGCACTTCAAAGGCTCTGCGTGCGGAGATAGTCACTTCATTTGCCAGGAAACTCTTATCCGTACTATAAGTAATAGTTCCTTTCAGAATATCTGCCTTGAAGTAATAATACATGTTGTCCAACGTTTCAAGGGTAATTTCCTTACTCGGCAAGCGTTTCTGACATTCCACGTAGGCATCTACTTCATAATTCAGACAGCATTTCAGTTTGGCACACTGTCCGGCCAGTTTTTGCGGATTAAGCGAAATATCCTGAAAACGAGCCGCACTGGTCGACACTGAAACGAAGTTCGTCATCCACGTAGCACAGCACAACTCGCGTCCGCACGGTCCGATTCCTCCGATACGTCCGGCTTCTTGACGGGCTCCAATCTGTTTCATTTCGATACGCACCCGGAAAGTCTCAGCCAGCACCTTAATCAGCTGACGGAAATCCACGCGCTCATCTGCAATGTAATAGAATATTGCCTTATTGCCATCACCCTGATATTCCACGTCACCGATTTTCATCTGAAGTCCCAGGCTTTCTGCAATCTTACGCGAGCGAATCATTGTATCATGTTCACGTGATTTTGCTTCCTCATATTTTTCCATGTCCACCGGCTTTACCTTACGGTAAATACGACGTATTTCTGCATCAGGCTTCAAATTAGCCTTACGCATCTGCAAGAGAACCAGTCTTCCGGTCAATGTTACCGTACCGATGTCATGTCCCGGACTGGCTTCCACTGCCACAATATCTCCCTTCTCCAGATGCAGCCCGTTGCTGTTTTTATAATATCCCTTGCGGGTATTCTTAAACTGAACCTCCACCATATCCTGTTCCTCCGCGTTTCCAGGAATATCGGCCAGCCAGTCGTAAGTATTCAATTTATTATTCTGTCGTCCGCAGCCTCCACAGCAGAGTCGGCCACTTCCGTTTTTAAGCTTGAAATCGTCCATATATTGTTATTGTTGTTTCATTTCTACAATCATTCTCAGCGCCATGTCAAAAAAAACCATCTTCGGATTCACATTCTGCTCAATGTGTACCTGTGCCTCCTCCAGCAATTCCATCACGGAAATAATGTTCCGCTCATTGATGTAAGGAGCAAAACGGCTGGCAAACTGTAACTCCTCCGGACCCAGATATACCATATCAGGTTGACGGAAATTGCAGATAAAGTTTTCACGCACCATCCGCTGGCAATATTCCAGGAGGTTCTTCTGCCGTTCGCGTCCCATTCCTGCCACCTGCTCACTCCACGCTTTCAAACTACGAATATCACGCTTATAGGCCGTACGCATGAGGTTCACAAAGAGTTCAAAACAAAGCTTGTTTTCCTCTCCCAAATGCACATTTTCCACAGCCCTCAACAAACTTCCGGCCGAACGGTGTGCTATGTCACGGGCATCTTCCACAGGAAGCATATAACGCTCCACCAGATAACGCTCAATGTCCGACTCCGGCAAGGGCTTTAAATTGATGCGCTGCGTACGACTCACAATCGTAGGAAGCAATAAGTCAGGTTCCTCACTCACCAACAGAAAAACAGTCTTTAAAGGAGGTTCTTCCAGCAGTTTCAGCAACTTATTCGCACATTCCACATTCATTTTTTCCGGAAGCCAGATGAGCATGACCTTGTATCCTCCCTGACTGGCTTTCAGCGAGAGTTTCCGTTGAATTTCATCACTCTCACGCACATAAATCTGAGGTTGCTGATTGCCCGCATCAATGACCCTCATCCACTCCTGAAGGTCGGCATACGGATTACGTCCCAGCATTTCACGCCACTGAGGCAGGAATTCATCACAAACCACATCCCTTCCGGCCTTTTTACGTACCACCGGAAAAGCAAAATGCATGTCAGGATGAGCCAGATGGTCCATCATCTTGCACGAATTACATTGGCCGCACGCATCATCTTCTGCAGGATGATGACAAAGAAGATAACGTGCCACAGCTAAAGCTACGGGCAGCTTTCCACTTCCAGCAGGTCCCGTCAGCAACACAGCATGAGGCATCTTCCCATTCTTTGCACTATGAATGAGAAGTTGCTTCACATCTTCTTGTCCGATTACATCCTTAAAAAACGACATATTGTTCCGTAAAAATCAGGTTCTTTTTTTGGCTGTTACTACTATATAATCGGACAAAAATAAGAAAAAAATCGTAGTTTCAGGAGATATTCACCTTTTATTATTATATAACCGGCGTAAACAAATGCGCGAACCACCCTACGAAACGACGCCAGACACTCCGCTTCTTATATTCCTCACGGGTCATAATCGTACTGTTGAGCTTGTCGTTCTGAAAGACTTCCCCCAACTCGGCAGTAGTAGGCAAATCCAGAATAAAAGCATTGATTTCATAATCATAATGCAGACTACGGCTGTTCAGGTTCGTACTGCCCACCGTACAAAACCGTTCGTCCACCATCATGATTTTAGAATGATGAAAGCCTCCATTAAACACGTAGATGTGTGCTCCCGCCTTACGCAGCTTATTGGCAATATAAAATCCGGCATCGGGAGTAAAAGAGATGTCCGATTTCCCCGGAATCATGATTTCTACCCGAACTCCCCGTTCAGCCGCCCGTTTGATGGCATTTCTGACCTTACGGGTAGGAGTAAAATAAGGATTGATAATCTGCACCTTACGTTCTGCAGCATCCAACGCCGCAATATAGGCTTCACGCATGATTTCCGGACAAACTTTCGGAATACGCTGCACAATGGCCACCCTTCTTCCGGAACCCTCGCACAACGTATCGTGCGCCACTTGTCCTTCTTTCAAACCTTCGTGCGTTTCCTTATTCCATACGCCTAAAAAAGCTTTTTCCAGATACTGCACAGCTGGTCCTTCTATACGGATGTGCATATCGCGCCAGGGACCGATTTCGGGAAGCCCGTTGATATAATAATCGGCAATATTCATGCCGCCCGTATATCCCACCTTTCCGTCAATCACCACAATTTTCTGATGGTCACGACAAAATACGTGATTGATATAAGGAAAACGAATGGGACTGAAACGGGCCATTTCCACTCCTCTTTCCGCCAGCATCTTCAGATGTTCCTTTCGCAAAGGACGACTGTTCGACAAATTTCCAAAGTCATCAAACAGGGCCTTGATTGTCACTCCTTCTTTGGCTTTCTCAGCCAATAGGGTAAACAATTCCTTGGCAATAGAATCACTGCGGAAATTAAAGTATTCCAAATGGATATAGTTTTCAGCCTTCTTTATATCCTCAAACAGATGTTCAAACTTGCTGCGACCACTCTTCAACAAAGTCATACGATTACAAGCCGTAACAGGTATTTGTTTTTCTTTCAGAAAACGGGCAAACAAGGAATCAGCAGGCAGGTAAACATTGGCAGTGTCCGTTTCAGCCTGACCAACAACTTCTTTCAAGCTCTGTCCTTTGGCCGAAATCACACTGCATATCATTATTACCCACCCTAACAGGTATAACTTTACTTTCATCTTCATAACGGTTATCGGGCAAAAATATGGAATATTTCAGAAAACTCAATGACTTTCGAAAACAGAATTGAAAGAATGACCATCTATTCCGTCAAATTGCCTTATATATACTCTACTCTATAGAACAAAAAGTCACGATAAAACTCTTAGTCTCAATACTCCTCCAAAACGCAAGTGCGTTCGTTTTAAAACGCAAGTGCGTTTGACTTGAAACGCAAGGACGTTTGATCTTAAACGTAAGTGCGTTTTGAATTGAACGCAAGGGCGTTTTCCAAGGAAGGAAAAAGCACTTGCTGAAAGGAGAAAAAAGGGTGTCTTTATATCCTATATAAATAAGGTGATAGGGAAAAGAATTTAAAGTGGCAAAATGCAAACAAAGAAATGTAACCTACTCTTTGCAAAATTGGGATATGACATCTAAAAATAGTGAAATTTTTCCGTAATTGCCGAAAATCATCTTTTTTCATCCTATATTTACCAGTGTAAAGATTCGTTTTTCACTGATAACTTTCCTATCTTTGCATTGAAGAAAAAACAAAGACTGACTATACACTTTTATACATAACTTAAATACATAAGAATTATGGAATTTGTAACAAACGAAAAACTTACCATTGTTGGTGCTGCCGGTATGATCGGTTCTAACATGGCTCAGACTGCTATCATGATGGGCTTAACTCCTAACATCTGCTTGTACGACCCGTACGCTCCAGGTTTGGAAGGTGTTGCTGAAGAATTGTTCCACTGCGGTTTCGAAGGTGTGAACATCACTTTCACTTCAGATATCAAAGAAGCGCTGACTGGTGCTAAATATATCGTAAACTCAGGTGGTGCTGCTCGTAAAGCTGGTATGACTCGTGAAGACCTGTTGAAAGGTAACGCAGCTATCGCAGAAGAATTCGGTAAGAACGTAAAACAGTACTGTCCGGATGTAAAACACATCGTTATTATCTTCAACCCTGCTGACATCACAGGTTTGATCACACTGTTGTACTCTGGTTTGAAACCGGGTCAGGTAACTACTTTGGCTGCTCTTGACTCTACTCGTCTGCGCAGCGAATTGGCAAAACACTTCGGTATCTCTATGGACGCTGTTGAAAACTGCCGTACTTACGGTGGTCACGGCGAACAGATGGCTGTATTTGCTTCTACTGCTAAAGTAAACGGTAAAGCTTTGACAGACATCATCGGTACTGACGCTTTGACAAAAGAACAGTGGGCTGAAATCCAGCAGAAAGTAACTAAGGGTGGTGCTAACATCATCAACTTGCGTGGCCGTTCTTCATTCCAGAGCCCATCATACGTTTCTATCGAAATGATTGGTGCTGCTATGGGTGGCAAAGCATTCCGCTGGCCGGCTGGTACTTACGTTTCTAACGAAAAGTACGACCACATCATGATGGCTTGGGAAACTTCTATCACAGCTGACGGTTGCCACTGCGCTGCTTTGAACGGTACTGCAGAAGAACAAGCTGCTTTGGATAAGAGCTACGAACACTTGTGCGCACTGCGTGACGAAGTAATCGCTATGGGCGTTCTTCCTCCAGTATCTGAATGGAACAAGCTGAACCCGAACATTAAATAATCGGATTTTCCATTAATATAAAAGGAGACTGAATCATCGGTCTCCTTTTTTTATGCCCAATTTTAACGCACTTGTACATCATATAAAATCACAGTAACCTTATTTTCAAGCATTTATATTTCTCCAATGTACATCTAAAAACTTTCAGTCTCTCTATCAAAAGCACTATCTTTGCCGCTCTCTTTACCATGTATTCCTAAAACTACGAGCAGCAATGAGAATATGCACTTTACTACTTTTCTTTATTTCAGCACTGACCTATCACTCGCTGTGTGCACATCATCCAGCGGGACATTACTTCCTGACACAAGACTCTACGTCTTCTCTCACCTCATCGGCTCTTCCTGCGAAGCCAAAGAAAACAAAGGAACTTTTCCAGCAAAACTTTTCGTACATGGGAATTCCTTTTATCGTTTCCGGATTAATCGTCAAAAAACAAAACCAGGATTTCCGTACACTGCGTAATCGCTTCCAGCCGACCTTTCACCACGAATATGACAATTATACACAATATGTCCCGTTAGTTGCTACATGGGGCATGAAATTAGCTGGAGTAGAAAGCCGCAGTTCATGGAAGGAACTCACAGTCAGCAATGTTTTCTCAGCAGCCTTGATGGCCGGCTTTGTCAACACCCTGAAATATACGACCAAAGAAATGCGCCCGGACAATTCATCAAACAATTCATTTCCTTCCGGACATACAGCCACCGCTTTTATGTGCGCCACAATCCTGCATAAAGAATACGGCATGCTCAGCCCGTGGTACAGCATCGGAGGATATACCTTAGCAGGAATAACCGGTATCACGCGCCAGCTGAACAACCGTCACTGGATTAGCGATGTACTGGTAGGAGCTGGAATCGGTATGATTTCAACGGACTTAGGCTATTTCTTTTCTGACCTGATTTTTCACAAGAATGCTACCGGAGCGCGGTTAACACACCATTTCAACCGTTACGATGCACCTTCATTCCTGAGCCTCAACATGGGATTTTCCACAGGACCTTCCACTTTACGCACCGCCGACCTCTATGACACAGAAGAAGGAACTCCTTTGGGTATGCGCCTGCATACGAGTACATCGACCGTTGTCAGCGCAGAAGGAGCTTACTTTTTCAATGCGTATATCGGCTTGGGAGGACGCCTGAGAGTAGCTACCGTACCTGTTATTGCCGACATTCCCGAAGAGAACAAACAACATTTTGACCTGGACAATGACCTGAAGGAAGGAGCCCCTGTCAACATGTACCTGCTCGACGGACTGGAATCGGACCATTTAGGTATGTGTGACATCGATTTAGGACTTTACTTTTCTTATCCGCTCAGCAGCCGCTTCCTGATAGGAAGCAAGCTGTTAGCTGGACGACGCACTAATGCAAACTTTACCTTAAACTCTATTTCACGGATTAATCCAGCCATTTTCGACCGCCAGAAAGTGAGCCAGGAAGCTTACGACCAATTCTATAAAGCCGACGTAGATTACTATATCCAGCAGGAAGGTCTCAGCGTTCAGGAAATGCTACAGGGTACTTTCATTGATGAGGAATTTCTTCACATTCGTAAAAGTTCTACATTCAAATTAGGAACCGGACTTTCTCTCGCCTACCGCTACAAGGAAAATGCGGCCCTGCGTCTCTATTGCGACTATGACTTTGCCTCCCCCCCGACTGACATACGACCTGAAGAACTCCTGGGCAGACGAAGACGGTAACCGCGAAGTCCGTTCGTATAGTAAAAGAACGCCTATGCATAATTTTACTTTCGGAACTTCCATCGCGTTCATGTTCTAACACGGAAGCCGTTGCACATTCTACTTATTTTTATTATTTTCGCCCTTCGAAATGATTGACCAAGCTACCATAGACCGAATACTGGATGCTGCACAAATAGTAGATGTGGTATCCGAATTTGTCACACTCCGTCGCCGGGGAGTGAACTACATCGGACTATGCCCGTTCCACAATGAAAAGACCCCTTCTTTCAGTGTGTCTCCCAGCAAAGGATTATGCAAATGTTTCAGTTGCGGTAAGGGAGGAAATGTGGTGCACTTCATCATGGAGCACGAACAGCTTTCTTACTACGAGGCACTGAAGTGGCTGGCCAACAAATATCACATTGAAGTAAAGGAACGGGAACTCACCGACGAAGAAAAACAAGCACATAGTTTGCGTGAAAGCTTGTTTGTAGTCAACCAGTTTGCTTCTGAATATTTTCAAGACATACTTTATAATCACATCGACGGACAGCGCATCGGCATGACCTACTTACGCAGCCGAGGATTCCGTGATGACATTATCAAAAAGTTCCAGTTAGGATACAGCACAGACAGTCACGATGCACTGGCACGTACAGCCAAACAGAAAGGTTATCAGGAAGAGTTTCTGGTAAAAACTGGCTTGTGCTATAGAAAGGACGACGGTTCACTTCGCGACCGTTTCTGGGGGCGTGTCATTTTCCCCGTACATACCTTGTCAGGAAAAGTAGTAGCTTTTGGCGGACGTGTATTGAGCGCTGCCACCAAGAACGTGCAGATGAAGTATGTCAACTCTCCAGAGTCTGAGATATATCACAAAAGCCGGGAACTCTATGGCATTTATTTTGCCAAGCAAGCCATTGTACGCCAGGACCGCTGCTTCTTAGTAGAAGGCTATACCGATGTCATTTCCATGCACCAGAGTGGAATTGAGAACGTGGTGGCTTCTTCGGGTACGGCATTGACTTCCGACCAGATACGACTGATTCATCGCTTTACCAATAACATCACGGTATTGTATGACGGTGACGGAGCCGGAATCAAGGCCAGCATACGCGGTATTGACATGCTGCTGGAAGAAGGCATGAACATCAAGGTATGTCTGCTCCCCGATGGAGACGACCCCGACAGCTTTGCCCGCAAGCATAATGCCACCGACTATCAGGCCTACATCAATGAGCACGAAGTGGACTTCATCCGTTTCAAGACGAACTTGCTGATGGAAGAAGCAGGGAAAGACCCGATCAAACGTGCCAGCCTGATTTCAAGTATCGTAAAAAGTATCTCTGTGATACCTGACTCAATTGTCCGCTCCGTATATACACGCGAGTGCAGCCAGCTTCTGCAAATGGAGGAGAAAATCCTGATAGAAGCGGTAAACAAACTGATAGAGCAGGCACAGGAAAATAAATACAAGGAAATCCAACGGAAGCAACGACAGGCCGCTCAGGATGCTCAACCTGCTCCTCCGACTACTTACCCGGAGGCACAGCCGACAGAGATTCCTATACCGGATGAGACTCAACATCCTCCAGCTCCTCTGGAAACAGCAGCAGAGTATATACCTCCAACCGCTGAACAGCCTGCCGGAGAACCTGCAAGCACTCCTGTTCCTACGGACAATTATCTTTCGTATATCCCATTGGAAGGGAACGAACAGAAACTGTTCTACAAGAAGGAACAGCTCCTCCTACAAATGATTGTCCGCTATGGAGAGAAAGTGATGTGTTACTTAGAGGATGAAAACGGGGAAGAGCAACCGCTCACTGTCATAGAATGTATTTCTTCCAGCTTGAAGGAGGATGAACTGCAGTTTCACTATCCTTTAGACCGCCGCATCCTAAAAGAAGCGGAGAATCATCTGCATGACGAAGGCTTTGTGTCTGAGCGCTATTTCCTGACTCATCCTGATCCGGAAATCAGCAAACAGGCCGCAGAACTGGCCAGCGACCGCTATCAGCTAAGCAAGTACCACTCCAAAGGACAGGCAATCATCACCGATGAAGAAAGACTTTATGAGTTAGTTCCCAGATTATTAATTGATTTCAAGCTATCGATTGTAGAAGAAGAAATGAAGCATACCCTGCAGGCTTTAGCCAATCCGGACATCTATAACAATCCGGAGAAATGCCAGGAAATCATGCAACATTACAAAGAGTTGCAAAAAATTCAGATTCCAATGGCGCAAAAAGCAGGCGACCGCGTCATTTTACGTTAGCTATTTCCCCTCTCCACTTACGATAAAAGGGGAAATAGTCTTTTTCATATTAATATTTTGCACGAATCAGGTTCATGAACTCTTCGCGCGTCTTGGCCTGATTGAATGCGCCTGTAAAGTCAGAGGTCGTCGTTACAGAATTCTGCTTTTCCACTCCTCTCATCTGCATACACATGTGTTTGGCTTCTACTACCACCATTACGCCTAATGGATTCAGTGTTTCCTGGATACACTCCTTTATTTGAAGCGTCATGCGTTCCTGCACCTGCAAACGGTGAGAAAAAATATCTACCACACGAGCAATCTTACTCAGCCCCGTAATGTATCCGTTAGGAATATATGCCACATGGGCCTTTCCGTAGAACGGCAGCATGTGATGCTCGCACATGGAAAAGAAATCAATGTCCTTCACAATCACCATCTGGCTGTAAGGTTCCTTGAATTTTGCGGCATTCAGCACTTCTCTCGGATCCATTTCATATCCGCGAGTCAGCGTCAGCATGGCTTTTGCTACACGCTCAGGGGTTTTCAACAGTCCTTCTCTTTCAGGATCTTCACCCAGCAAAGAAAGGATTTCCTTGTAATGCCCGACCAGTTTCTCAACCTTCTCTTGCGGCCAGTTTATCGAATTTGTATCTGTCATCATTATTCTATAGGTATATTAATCTGTTCACGCACAATAGACACTTCCTTAAAAACTCCTGTAGCTTTCAATTTACGCATGGTTACATGTGCTTCTTCAATACTTTTAAAGTCTCCTACCCGGCATAGCCAGCGAGGAGGCTGAAAATAAGTATAAACCGGAAGTTCCGGAAATTCTTCTTTCACTTTCGTTGCTACCCTATTCGCTTCACTACGCGCCTGACGGGAATTATTCCCGGCGTATACCTGTACGCGAAATCCACGAGCTTTTAATGTCTTTACCGGCTCCGAACTGGTAGAACGCACATAGCGTTTCCCTATCAAAGAGGTAATCTGTGCATCCTGGTGGATAGTCACTACACCTTCTCCCGCCCGACGGGTCTGCAGGCTTTCGATAATGTTCTGCTGGGCATAAGCCCCGCCGACACACAAAACAGAAACTACAAATAAAAGATATTTCAGCATAAGCGGATTTTTAGATAGACATAGAAAACAAAAGTCAATTGAGCACAGAGACCATACGACGGCACTACGTCCTCACATTATCTCTGTGCTCATAAGTCGCTCCTGACTAATTCAAAAAAGAATTATTTAAAAGCGTCGATGATACCCTTGAAGTCTGCAACTTTCAAAGCAGCACCACCAATCAGACCACCGTCTACATCAGGATTAGCGAACAATTCTTTTGCGTTAGAAGGCTTGCAGCTTCCACCGTACAGGATAGAAGTATTTTCAGCTACTTCCTTACCGTATTTAGCAGCAACCAAAGAACGGATGTGAGCGTGGATTTCCTGAGCCTGTTCCGGAGTAGCAGTCTTACCTGTACCGATAGCCCAAACCGGTTCGTAAGCCAAGATTACTTTACCAAAATCTTCAGCAGACAAAGAGAATACAGAAGCCAACTGAGCTTCTACTACTTCATTCTGTTTGTTAGCTTCACGTTCTTCCAATACTTCACCGATACAGAAGATAGGTTTCAAGTTGTTAGCCAAAGCCAATTTAACTTTTTCTTCCAGGATTTCAACTGTTTCGTGATAGTAAGCACGACGTTCAGAGTGACCCAAGATTACATACTGAGCACCTGTAGATGCAACCATTTCTGCAGAAACTTCACCTGTATAAGCACCAGATGCTTTGTCAGCACAGTTTTCAGCACCTACACCAATGATAGAGCTGTCTACCAGAGGAGTTACAGAAGCCAAGTGAATGAAAGGAGTACAGATGATTACATCGCAGTTTGGTTTGTCTGCTGTCAATGCTTCGTTCAATTCTTTTGCCAATGCAATACCTTCCTGCAGGTTCTTGTTCATTTTCCAGTTACCTGCTACAATGTTTTTTCTCATTTTGTTTTAATTTTAAAGGGTTAGTTATAATGTTTCTTTTTTATTCTCTTCCTCTTTTTTCTTTTTGCGGCTTTTTATGCGCAACCATATCAGGTCGACTACGGTCAGGAACAGCAAAGGCCCCAGGAACCAGCCGGTCACTTCTACCACCTTGTGCACATTGGTTTTCGGATTCCATGTACTGAATGGAAGTTTCTCCAGCGGTGCATTCAACTGATATTCATCTGGCAGATTGGAAACACTCCATTTACGCAGCACGACTCCTTTTTTCAGCAGCATCAATCCCGGATTGGAACGAATCATCGTTTTCAGCGTAATCTCATCCATCAACGCAAACGGATATTCCGCTCCTGTATTCTCTTGCCAGTCTATGATATCCTGCTCCGAAGAAGCTGTCAGACAAAGGAAACGATACCCGTGCTCCACGCTGTAATCATACACTTCATTGATCAAATCCATACCACTATCGTCCGCCTGCTTCAACCATGGTGCCACCAGTAAGAACGTATACTGGTCACTATGAAGTATGTCATCGGTCAAATCCTCTCCCGTTTCCAGTGAAGTAATCGAGAAGTCGTGAATAGGAGGCTCATAGCCCTTCTCCTTCACCCGCGTCTTCGAATCGACAAAGGTCCACGTGGAATCTGTCGGGAAATTATCAATCGTAAACTCCTGTTCTTTACCGTCTTTCGAATAAATAAAAATCGTTTCATACTCGGTAGACTTCTCACCTTCAGGAATTGTCATACCTTTTATGATGTCTGCTCCCACATGATAAGGACGAAAATCGAACACAGGCAGGTAGCGCAGGCAGAACAACATGAAGAAGATGATGAACAGAATACTGTAAAGCGAAATCAGCCAGTCCACTTTTGTGGTGACCAGATTAAAGATATGCCGACGCCACTTAAACACGGAAATAGCCGCAATAAGCAACACGATGTTCTTGAAGAAAGTCTCCCAGTTGGTCAGCACAACCGCATCACCAAAACATCCACAATCGGAAATCGGATTGGCTATGGCCAGCCACAATGTCAACGGTGTCATAAACGCCATCATCAACAAAGCCAGCAAAGGAGCTACCCTCCGACGAATACCGAAGAACAGATAAATGCCTAGAATAAACTCAAACAAGGCACAGAGCATAGCTGCCAGATAAGGCACATATCCTGCGCTCAGGCTCTGCAGCCCCCATGCTTCCAGGTAATCCTGTACCTTATAGACCGTGCCCAAAGGATCATTGGCCTTGACAAATCCGGAGAACAGAAAAACGACAGCCAGTAAAAAACGGCAGACGTTACTCCAGATCACAATTGCTTTATGTAGAAACTTATTCTCCAAATTCCAGCTTAATCAATCCGAAAACGGCATAATTAATCATATCCATATAATTGGCGTCTACACCTTCTGAAACCAAGGTGTCTCCTTTCAAAGATTCGATTTGCTTGGTCCGATAAATCTTCATCAAAATCAAATCTGTATAAGAGGTGATGCGCATGCTACGCCAAGCCTCATCATAGTCATGATTCTTTGCCAGCATCAGCTTCAGCGCCTTATCGGCATAGGTATCATATAATTCCAGCGCACGCTCTTCAGTTATATCTTCCTTCTCGGCATAGCCCAGTTCCAGCTGAATAAGCCCGATAATACCATAATTGACAATTGCAATAAACTCCGGACGAATGCCCTCATCTATCAAGGACACGCCCTTCACTTCGATGCTGCGAATACGGTTTGCCTTAATATAAATCTGGTCTGTCACGGAAGACGGACGCATGATGCGCCAGGCAGCTCCGTAATCATGCAACTTCTTAGCAAACAAATCACGGCATACTGCAATTACATGTTCAAATTGTTTCTTGGTTTCTTCCATCTTTTATGCTCGAATATGTGGCAAAGTTACTGTTTTTTCAGAGAGCACACAAAAATAACGGAGATAAAAATGCCATTTCATACAGTCCCGACAGAACTGCATGAAATGGCATCTCCTTTTATTTCAATAAATTTGTTTTCCTGATTAAGAACATCTCAAGACTTGTCCGATACGCAACGTTGTAGTACGTTTTATACCATTAATCTGACACAAGCGGTCGATGGATACGTGATACAAACGAGAGATACGTCCCAATGTATCACCCTTACGGATTTTATGATAGCGGATAGCTGATTTTTCCGCCTCTGCCGCACCGGATTTTCCTGATTTTACAGCAGCCAATGCGCGAGTACGCTGATATGCATAACGGTTGGCACCACGCACAAACAAATAGCTGTCTGAAACGATATCCTGGTTCGGGAAATCAAACATAAATTCCGGATTTATCACCTCACCTAAGAAACGAGTTTCAAAATGAAGGTGAGAACCGGTAGAACGTCCGGTATTTCCTCCCAAACCAATCGGGTCACCCGCCTTTACATATTCATCTTCAGCTACAATCTGCTTAGACAAGTGTCCGTAAATGGTTTCCAAACCATTGTCATGACGGATTACTACATATTTGCCATAACCTCTACGTTCATATTTCACCATGCGCACACGCCCGTCGAAAGCAGCACGGATGGTATCGCCGATATAGACCTTAATGTCCAATCCGTTGTGCATACGCCGCCAGCGCGGACCACATTTAGAAGTAATTTTTGTATGAGTTGTCGGCATGCAGAAGCCTGTCAGATCGATTCGGAAACTATCTGGAACCTGTACATTACCACCGTAAGCATGAACGCGATCATTGTTCCAGTTTGGATAAAGACTGTAAGCGGGATATACTGCCTGTTCTGCTTTAATCTGGCGAATCAGGGCTAATGAATCCACTGCTTTTAATTTTCTGTCAATCGGCGCCTGACGAGCCAGAAGATCTTGTCCTGAAACATTGATACTGACCATGGCCAGAGCCGCCATTGCTACTGTTCTAATACACTTTAAAATCATTATACCTTATATTTTTCAGCTAGTATCCGTCGGATGGCCTTTTTCCAGCCCGACCCTTATTCAGAATACCATTACTGGTTTAAAACAAATCACTTTCAGAGTGCACTTCTGCCTTCATTTCATGCAGATATGCTTGACTGCTTTACAAATAGCGTTCCAAAGATAAAAAAAATTCGGTATATCCGGCTGGGAGATTAACGATTTTTCATGTATTTTTATACGCAAAACATAGAATAAATGTTTTACAACATAACATTCAGCAATACAAAGAATTAAATAAAATCACTTTAACGAAGGATTCAAATCTTCCCGAGCCACAAATTTTCCCTCTTTCCATTCCAGACAAACGGGCTGCGATTTCAAATAAGGCTTTAAATCTTTTGCGGTTTCCTTGTCCAGATAGTCGGGCGTAGTATAAGTGAACTTGAGCACCGGTTTTTCAGCCGACAATTCAGCCTTCCACAAGTACATATCGGCATAGGCACGAAGGTTCTTCAAGGAGTCAGCCTGGGCTGTCGAAGCCGGAGTCAAATAAAATTCATCTTCTTGCGGAAGCTGTAAAAAATCGGAAAGCGGCAATTCATGCCAGTTCGTATCATAAAAAGTAATCTGACTGTCAGCAGCCGGAGCCGAATAGGTTGAAACGGCACAAATCACTTTCACGGAGTCATTCAGCGGAAGCAGCTTCAGTTCCAAGGTGCTGGCCGAAGTCGTTTTCAAAAACAAATAATCTGAAGTCAGTTTAGTCATTTCCGACATATTTCCAAAACGATTCTTCACCTCTGCCTTCATCCCACTTTCCAGAAAATCACCGAAGTCGGCCCTGTTTACCTCCGTCAAAAGCGGTGACAAGGAATCTGGCAATGCCACAAAAAGCGTTTTCAAATCCTGCGCACGCCCTGCAGCACCACATACATACAACACGAATATCAATATCAAAATACGTTTCATAACCAGCTATTCAAAAAAGTGCCCAAATATACAACTATTTCTGTTAGTAAGAAAAAATCTCTCCCCCTTCTCAAATTTTCCCATCCCGCCTTTTCAGGAATTCACTGGGGCTTTCTCCAAAATAGTCTTTATAACACCGGGTGAAGTAAGACGGAGAACTGAATCCCACTTCGTAGGTGATTTCGGCCACCGTCTTTTCAGAGGATGCCAGCAAAGAGGCTGCCTTTTTCAACCGGGCAATGCGCAACAATTCATTCGGAGCATATCCGGTCAAGGATTTCGTTTTACGATATAGCTGCACGCGCCCCAATCCCAATTCAGCACCCAAATCTTCTACACTCAAATCTGAATTGCTCATTTTTTCCTCAATCAAGGCCTTCAGCTTTTCCACAAATCCCTTGTCCACTTCGCCCAACGACTGTTTTCCGCTTACCGCCGTGGCATCTTCTGTAAACGATTTCAACCGTTTCCGGTTATCTATCAGGTTGCGGATTCGTGCCAGCAGGAGTTTGGCATTGAAAGGCTTTGTCAGATACGAGTCTGCACCCGAATCATACCCATGAATCCGCTGTTCATCCATAGCGTATGCGGTCAGCATCAGTACCGGAATATGAGACGTCTGCAACTCGCTTTTCAGCCGCTTACAACATTCTATACCGTCCATAACAGGCATCATGACATCGCACACCACGACGTCTGGCACATACTTCATGGCCTGTCTTATACCTTCCTGTCCGTTTACCGCTTCAATCACGGTATATTTATCCTGCAGCAACATCTTCACGTAGTCACGTACATCCTGATTGTCGTCAATGACCAGCACCACTTCCTTGTCTGCCGTTCCGTCCACTTCCACGTTTTCAACCCACTGATGCAAGGTTTCTTGTCCGGCATCCAGCACAGCCCCTTCCTGCAGGTTTTTCAAGGATTCATTTTTCTCTATCACCTCCTTCACCTCTCCTTCCTGCTTCATAGGAAGTACAACCCGGAAACATGTGCCTTTTCCTTTCTCGCTCTCTACCCGCACTGTCCCCTTATGCAACTGCACAAAAGCCTCTACCAGGGCCAGTCCCAGTCCGGAACCTGTATGCTGTGCATCTATCTGATAAAAACGTTCAAACACGTGATGTATATGTTCTTCGGACATGCCAATACCTGTATCGCTGACTTCCATACACAAGCATGGTTGGCCATCTTTCTCTATCCGTGAAAGCACCACCTTTATCTCCCCTTTTTCCGGAGTAAATTTAAAGGCATTGGACAATAAGTTGTAGGTAATGCGCTCTATCTTTTCCGCATCGGCCACCATCACATACTGCGCTACATCTCCTTCCGCCTTCACTTCAAACTGAATATGTTTCCGGAACGCCAAAGTATGAAATGCCTCTGTCCAATCCTTTATACATTCCAGCGCATTAAATTCAGAAAGCCGCAAAGCCAGTTTGGCATGTTCATATTTCTGGAAATCCAGAATCTGAGTAATCAATCTCAATAAGACTGCGACATTTTTCCGCACAATCTCCAGCATATTCCGCTCCCTCTCACCTAAATGCTTTTCCTCCAGCAACTGGTTGATAGGGTCTGCAATCAAAGTCAACGGTGTACGGAAATCATGCGACACACTGGTAAAGAAGGCCAGCTTGGCATGTGTAGCCTCTTCCAACTGACGCGACAATGCAATCAGCTGGTCACGTTGTTCCTGCAACTGGTCACGCTGCTGTTCCAATTGCTGTTTCTGGGTAGACAATTCCGTATTCATCCGGTTCTTTACCCAAAAGGCACGTACCAGGAAAAAGAACAAGAATCCGGCCAGAATCAATATTACCACACAGGCATATAAGAACATTGTTTGTGCGGAGTAACGAAGGAAATAATCATCCAGCTGATGATTTAAAAGCTCAATTTTCTGGTCCAGCGTCAGAATATGCTTCATCTGCATCTGCATCACACGGGCGTTGGCACGATTTACCAACGCGGTAGAAAGTATATTTTCTCGCTGATAGGGCTCGCCACGCAGTATAGCCATGGCTACCTGAATCACCTTATCACCTCCTGTAGGATAAATGAAGGTAGCATCCAGTTTGCCTTCCGCCACACTTTCCACTCCGCCGGCTACCGCATCAACTCCCACAAACGCAATCTGTCCAGCACGATTCTTCTGGCGTGCCTTCTCATACGCCCCGATAGCCATCCGGTCGTTCTGTGCAAAGACCAGGTTTACTTGTGGGTGAGCATCCAGTAACGTATCCATCACCTCCCCAGCCTTCTGCCGGAACCATCCGGCTTCTGCAGATGCCACCACCTGCACCCCCGGAGCAGCCTTCAGGGCTTCCATCATCCCCCGATGACGCTCCACGGCTGGAGTAGAACCTCTCAGTCCGGTAATCTCTATTATCCGTCCCTTTCCTCCTAAACGGTCTGCTATATATTCACCTGCCTTACGGCCAATTTCATAATTGTCAGCACCTACATAGGCGGTATATTTTTTAGAATTGATTTTCCGGTCGACCAGGATGACAGGAATTCCTGCATCGTATGCCTTCTCAATCACCGGCGTAATAGCTTCGGCTTCATTAGGGGCAACAATCAGCAAATCGACTTTTCTTTCAATCAAAGATTCTATATCCTTAATCTGATGGGTATTATCATCATGAGCCTGATAAACCTCCACATTTACCCCCGGATAAAACAGAGCTTCCCGAAGAATCTCTTTGTTCATCTGGGCACGCCAATCATCTTCACTACATTGTGATACGGCTATCGTATAGTCCGCCTCCTTTCGGGAGCAAGCTACAGACAACAGCAGCAAGCAAATCACACCTATCCAACCACAGACTAAATGTTTCATAATTTTATATCTATTTCTGCAAATGTATGAAAATCGCAGCGATTTATACAGTCTGACAGATACAAAAATCACGAAACCGACCCACAATTTTTCGTTCAACGGCTCTACTCTTTTTATGTCTCCCGAAGCGGAACCATACATTTTCCGTGTGAGAAACCTACGTTTTCGCTTCGGGAAACGTATGGTTTTCACACGGAAAACATAAAACATACAAAGCCGAAGCGTCATTATCTTCAGCAGGCTTTCCAAATCTTATCAGACAAAAAAATCTCCGGAAGTACAGAAACATACTTCCGGAGATTTTTCACAAGATAAACTATATAGCTTAAATTTTTTCCTTCAAATACAGAGGGAATTCCGGCATAGCCCCATTCTGGGTACATACAAATGCCGAAGCCTCTACTGCCAGTTCATGCGCTTCGCGTACGGTCTTCCCTTTCAAGATAGAAGCCACGAAAGTAGCAGTGAATGAATCACCTGCACCTACCGTATCAGCTACATTTACCTTCGGAGTCTCTACAAATGAAACATTACCTGGAGTAAAGACATAGCTTCCGTTCACGCCACAAGTCAGGATCAACATTTTCAGGTTATACTTGGCAAGCAGAATCCAGCATTTATCCTGCAGGTCAATACCCGGATAACCGAACATACGGCTCACAGTAACCAGTTCTTCATCGTTTATCTTCAGCACATTACATTTCTGGAAGCAATTGCACAGAACTTCTTTCGTATAAAAGCCCTGACGGAGATTAATATCAAACACTTTCAATGAATCTTTCGGCATTGCATCCAAAAACTTATTAATGGTTTCTCTGGAGACCACGCTTCGCTGAGCCAACGAACCAAAGCAAACCGCCGTAGCCTGCTGAGCCAATCCTTCCAAGGCCGGAGTATAAGGAATATTATCCCATGCCACACCTTCCTTTATATCGTAACAAGGAACTCCTTCCGCATCCAGTTCTACTTGTACCGTACCTGTGGGATACGGAACTTTTTCAATCATGCAATGCAAATTTTTCTCATAGAAGTTCTCTAAAATTTCTGCTCCCAGTTTGTCATCTCCTACGGCACTAACTGCACGACCGTCCAAACCAAACTGTGATACGTGATACGCAAAGTTAGCCGGAGCTCCACCAATTTTCTTTCCTTCAGGCAGCACGTCCCACAGTGCTTCACCTATACCTACAACTATTGTATTTCCCATAGTCTTAATATTTAATTTTTAATGTATAAACAAGTAAATAAATCACACCAGCCGTCATTACTGCTACGGCTCCATTCTGTCCGATAGCATCGCTGGCCACTCCCATCAGAAGAGGGAATACGGTTCCGCCAAACAAGCCCATAATCATCAGTCCAGACACTTCGTTCTTTTTGTCGGGCATAGACAGAAGAGCCTGAGAGAAGATAATGGAGAACACATTAGAGTTTCCAAAACCAATCAATGCGATGCAAATATAAATCACTGTCTGCGAGTCAAAAGCAAAAAGTCCAATCATAGCCAGCATCATGCAAATCGCACTTATCAGGAAAAAGATTTTAGATGATACAGCCCGCAGGATAAACGCCCCAGAAAAACATCCCAATGTACGGAATATAAAATACAGACTGGTAGCAAAACCGGCTTCTGTCAAAGTCATTCCAAGACGTTCCATCAGAATCTTAGGAGCTGTAGTATTTGTACCCACATCGATTCCCACATGACACATGATACCAAGGAAAGACAACAGAATAAAAGGTTTTCCCAACAACTTCAAACAATCGGCAAATCCAGATGCCTTGTCCGGCTGTTCTTCTGTAATAGGAGTAGCCGAAAGCAACAGAATAGCAAACACAGCTACAATCATATAAATAGGGAACAGCACTCTCCATCCCAAGCCAAAAGTCGGAATAGCCTGCAAAGCACCCCACATAGCCAGATAAGGAGCCAGGAAAGAAGCAATGGCTTTCACAAACTGGCCAAAGGTCAGTGTGCTGGCCAGACGGTCGCCCGAAATAATATTGCTCAACAGCGGGTTCAGTGAAGTTTGCATCAAAGCATTACCTATCCCTAATAGAGAAAAGGAACAAAGCATCAGTCCATAGCTGTCACCAAACATAGGAAGTAACAAAGAAAAGAAAGTCACCACCAGACTCAGCAGTACTGTTTTCTTTCTTCCAATACGGTTCATCAGTATTCCTGTCGGTACAGAGAATATCAAAAACCAAAAGAACACTAAAGAAGGGAATATATTTGCCTCAGAGTCCGTCAAACTCAAATCTTCCTTCACATAATTTGAAGCAATTCCCACCAAATCAACGAATCCCATGGCAAAGAAGCAAAGCATCACAGGAAACAGCTTGGCATATTTTAATTTATCACTTGTCATTTTTACTTAATTTAAATTCAGTTCAAATTCAATCTTATTTCTTTTTGGTAAATTGTTTTACTCAGCAGTAAGCTCTATCACACGACTCTGAGTAGGGCGGAAACCAAAGACCTCCAAGCCGACTTTCATCAGATAGTCACCAGAAAGTAATTCTCCATCAGCTTCCAGCGTAGATTCTGTACCTGGCATCAGATTGATTTCTTTCACACGGTACATCTTGTTCGGATCCAATCCTTTCACTTTCAAAGGAAGCAGTTTTTCCTGGAAACGAGGATAAATGTCGTATGCAAATACCACCCCTTTCGAAGCATCTTGGCTGACATAGTTCACAGCCATGTGATTAGATTCATACGGAGATACCAGACGATATTGTACGCCATCCAAAATTACCGGCTGCAAGCGTTTCCAGTTGGCCACCGCAAGCTGGCAATATTCCAATTCTTCTGCGGCCATTTCTTTCAACCCTATATCAAATCCCAACTTACACATGGAAGCCATATCGGTGCGGAACTTGATAGAAGCATTCTTATTCCAGCTTGTCACGTGTGCACACATGGCCTTGGCCGGGAAGAACTGAGAGAATCCCCACTGTATATAAGCTCTTTCCACAGGGTCTGTGTTGTCACTGCACCAGAATTCTGTAAAATATTTCAACGCTTCATAGTCACAACGTGCACCACCACCAGAGCAAAGCATCATCGGCACATCCGGATAATTCTCTTTTACCCGCTTCATGACATTGTATACGCCACGTACATGGTCTATATACAAGCGTCCCTGTGCACCTTTCAGATAAGAAGAATAGATATTGGTAATCGGGCTGTTGCAATCCCATTTGAAATAAGCGATACCCGGATTTTCCTTCAACAACTTATCCACAATGCCATATACATAATCCTGCACCTTCGGGTTACTCAAATCGAGTACCAGCTGGTTACGATAGTAATAGGTTTCACGGTTCGGGTAATGGATTGCCCAGTCAGGATGCTTTTCAAACAATTCACTCTTTGGATTCACCATTTCCGGTTCAATCCAGAGACCAAACTTCACTCCTTCTTTCTCTGCTGCCTCAACCAGCGCATTGATTCCATCAGGAAGTTTATCGGCCGTTACATCCCAGTCGCCCAGTCCGGCTGTATCGCTGCTACGTTTGTATTTGTTGCCAAACCATCCGTCATCCAGCAAGAACATGTCTACACCGAGTTCTTTCGTTTCCTTAATCAGGTCGACAAGTATATTCTGATTAAAGTCGAATCCTGTATTCTCCCAGTTATTCAACAACGTCAGGCGAGTACCTTTTCCATCTTTCAACTGATAATTCCGTGCCCAGTTTTGAAAGCGACGACTTCCTTCGCCCGTACCCTTATTGCTCAAAGTAAAAATAAATTCAGGAGTAGTGAACACTTCATCCTTCTGAAGTTCATACACTGAAGCATAAGGATTAATGGCAGGAATCACACGCAGATTACCCACATTGTCCACTTCAAAAGTAAAGCTGAAGTTACCGGTCCATCCCAATGTACCCATCAGGACTTCCCCCTGATTTTCTGCAGCAGGAGCATCCAGACCGACCATGAAAAAAGGTTGTGCATGCATGGCAGCACGACTTCCCAGCTTGGTATCTACCACTTTCTTACCGAACTCCAGCTTCTGTGTACTCATCTGCACTTCCTTCGCCCAGTCTCCACTGAATTCAGTCAAATAGTAAGCGGGACGATTGAAATACAACATTGTAGAAGCGTAACGGAATAACTGTACAGGCTTTTTCTCCTGGTGTGAGATTTCACTCCAGGTCTTGATTACGTCCTCCTTTTCGTAAGCCACGTAATGCAAGGTGACATTCACCGGATATTTATCATCACGCAAATGAATATCTGTCTGTGTTCCTCCTTCCACAGCTTTTGTAGAAGAAGACACGTAATAAAGCCAGGTAGAAGCGTTACCGTCGGCATGAGTCACCCCCAAAGCCGGTTCAAAGAAATCCTCGTTACCTGAACCTGAACAGACTTCCCACCCGCGCGGAGAGACACTGGCATCTGATGCAGGATGTATCTGCCAGTCCAGTTTCTTCAAATCCGATTCATGCAACAGTTTTTCGCCCAAGTAAGTCTGATAGAGCCGTCCGTTTTCAGCCACCTGAAGCACCAGATCCGTATTATCCGTTGAAATCCGGATAATCTTTTCTTCTGCTGCTTCCGCACACTGAAAGCCCCAAAACAAACTTAAAGCCGTAATAAAAAAGTTTTTCATGGTCATGTCTGGTTTTTAATAATTACAACCCCAATTTATGTATCTTCATATTCTCTACCTTATAATCACCTCCTTCACTGTAAAGACGGATAGAGTTATAAGGTTTGGTAGGGAATACCAAGTTTGTCATGGCAATGCGACCTCCATCAGCAAAGATTTCTACAGAGCATTTGTCTACAAAAATCTGCAAATGATAAGTCTTTCCTTCACACAATGAAAGAGGAGCCCATGTGCCTAATGCAAAATCATTCTTATAATTGATAGAAGTCGTTTTACGACGGTCATGATTTTCGATAGCATGAGGTTCTGCTTTTTCGCCAAAAGCAACCAATCCACTTTCTGTACGGTCCATCACCAGTTTACCCGCTTTCATATCCAGGTAAATCTTAGTCTTTTCACCCTTGTCGTTCAGCAGTTCCATTCCAGCTACAGCAGACGCGCCCGGAGTTACATCCATTTCAATTTCATAAGCTCCCTCATTCTGTGGGAAGATTTCATCAATCTTACTTTCACCTTTCACAGTCTGATTGTCAATGGTACGTGTTTCTTTACGCAAGCCTTCAGTTTCCTTTACTGCATTGGCTGCCATGTAAATCTGACCATCTTTTGTGTACAATGACAATTCACGCGGCAAGGCATTTGCTCCACGATACTGACGGATAGGAGTTACATTTGCATATTGCCAGTTGCTCATCCAAGGTACTGCAACCACGCGGTCTCCAGTATTTGAGAAACAAACTGTAGCATAGTGGTCCTTACCAAAATCCAACCATTTAGTTACTTCCGGTTTCGTGTCACATTTGAATTCTTTTCCATCAAAATCACCTACGAAATATTCTGTAGCGCTACCACCGAACATACAACCCGGGTTGATATTTACAATCATCACCCATTTCATATTGTTCTTGTCACCATCAACCGGCAGCTGGATAAAGTCAGGACATTCAAACTGATTAGGCTGTACACCATAACCTTTACCAAATCCGCTCTGATATTCCCAGTCCTTCAAGTTAGAAGAAGAGTAGAAACGCATTTCCTTGTCCGCAGAAACAATCATATACCATTTCTGAGCCGGTTCATACCAGAACACTTTCGGATCGCGGAAATCTTTCAGTCCGTCAAACGGAGTCAAAATCGGATTTTTCTCGTATTTTGTATAAGTACGTCCATTGTCGTTGCTATAAGCCATACACTGAATCTGTCCGTGTTCATCGCTGGCAGATGTGTAGAAAGCGATAATGGCGTCTTTTCCGTAGCCTGCGCTATTGTTCTTGTCTACCACTGTACTTCCTGAGAAAATGTGACCCAATGTGTCACGTGCGATAGCAGGATTCAAATGGTCCCAATGAATCAAGTCCTTACTAACTGAATGTCCCCAGTGCATATTTCCCCACTTGGAACCGTAAGGATTATACTGGAAATACAAATGATACTCTCCATCTTTATACACCAGTCCGTTGGCATCGTTCATCCAGCCATAAAGCGGTGTGTGGTGATATACCGGACGATAATAGTCCGTATTTGCCGTATTAAAAGTATCCGACAACTGAATATGCTCCCAGCATACAGCGTTTGCAGCCACCTTTCCAATGGTAACAGTAGCTTCCTTAGCTCCTTGAGGCAATTCAAAGGGTACGTAATACTCTACGCTGTCTACCGCCAGACGTACATCCATCGGCATATCAGCCGGGCTTCCGGTCACTAATTTCACCTTTCCCTCATTAGATGATTCCTGAATAGGAAGCAAAAGATATTTAGAAGGGTTCTTTATGTGTACAACAGTCAAAGTATCTCCCTGGTGCTCAAATACTAAGTTATTTTTTTGTGATTGGCATGCCCACATACCAGTCAAGAAAAACGCTCCTAATGCGAGGTTAACAAAATTCTTTTTCATGATACGTTGTTTTATGGGATTAAAAATACAAATTATTCTTTTAAAAATACCTATTGAAAACTTTTTACAACCGGCACAACTCATTGATTTGCTGTGCCGGGAATTTATCGGAATAGAAAAATGAATGTCAGAATTTAAGCTGTGCAGAGAATTCTACTGTGAACGGACGGATGTAGCTTCCTGCCATTACTGTATTGGCATATTTTCCAGCTTCTTCCTTCGTTACGAGTTCTGCACCTGCGATACTTCCCTTTGCACCAGTCTGGTTCAGGAAGTTAACAACTGAACAGCCTAATGACAGCTTCTTGTTTACCTGCCAGTTCAAACCACCGAAGGTTTCCCAACGGCCATTGAAATAATAGGCATCATTGATATTAGCGTATGTCTTGCTAAAGTAACGGAAGCTGGTCCAGATTTTCAAATCTTTCGTAATCATATAGCTCGGGTCGATTTCCACGATTACCTGCGGGATTTCTGCTACGATATTACCAGTGGCATTGATCTGACCTACATAACCGTCTGAGAACTTCACAGAAGTTTCATATTTCTTGTAAGTCGGCTTCTGGTAAGTGAAGAGGAAGTGCAAATCAAAACCTTTAAACGGACGAGCTACCACGTCGGTGGTCCAACCCAATGTCTTGATGTCATAGTTCAACGGAGCAGCCAAGATTTCGTTTACTCCATTTACGCTATGCTGCAAGTTCAATGTAGAGTTATTGTTGGTCTTTGAAATATAAGAGAACAATGAAGTCAAGCTCAACCATTCGTTGTTATAGTAAATACCGGCACGTCCCAGAGGTACTGAAATCTTATCGGTATTCGGCAATACAGCCGGAGCAAAATTTTCAATTCTCGGATGCTGGGTAATGTAAGTAAAGTCTCCAGTAAATCCGAACTGTTTAGTCAACTTATAAGTAGCAGCTGCACTCAGTGCGTAATTAAACCAGTCATACTCCATCGGAGTCGGTTCAATCTTCGTTCCATTAGGTGTTGGTGCAGTAGCTCCCAGATAATAATCAGCAAAACGTCCTACGAAATTACCATCTGCATCTTTAACCGCTGCATTGTTTCCACGAAGAGCCTGGTATTCCAGACGAGCACCGTAGTAAAGGTTAAATTTGTCTGTTACATCCCAGTCGTGAGTGAAATATACAGCCAATTTGTTTTCATGACCTTTATAATATTCTGATGCATTCTTGTTGAAGTCATAGTAATATCCATTTCCTCCATAGGTACGTCCACTTCCTGCTACATTATAATCAGGATTATAAAGACGAACCGGATAGCTTCCGTCAGTCGGTACAGACTGGTCATACATCGTAGTATTTGATGCATAATCAATATCATAATACCATTCGTTCAATCCCAGGCGCCATGTACCGTTAGACAATTTACGAGACAGCTCAGTAGTAAACATTACTTCATCAATGAAACCACGGTTCAAACAAGACATACGGCTCTGTACATATTCGCCATCGTATGCTCTCATGCTACCGTCTTCTGCTTCATACATATAATTGATAGCGCTGTTTGCACGCTGTGAAAGTTCCATCGGAGTCTGGTACACACAAGAACCAGTCGCATGGTCGTATTTCATAATTACTTTCCAAGACAAACCGTTATCCCAGTTGTAATTGTTCATCAAGGTAAACTCACTACCCTTATTCTGTACGGCATCATACAAGTTTGTTCTCTTCAACTCTCCCGTACGCATGTCGCGATATACCATTTCATTGTCAACCGGAAGATAAGAAGTCGTACCCAAAGCAAAAGCACCTAACTCTCTTACGCTACCATCGCCTACGTAGATAAACGGAGCCGACTGAGTGGCATACATATATACCGGATGGCTGTTGCTGTAATGATACATAGCCGTAAACTCACCCCGGTTATTGTTATAGCGTTTTGTCAAGGCAAACTTATAAATCTGTGTACGATCCTGGAAAGGAGTAGATTTGATTTTGAATGTTCCCGGGTCAAAATCCTGATAGATGCTTCCACTATAGAACCAATCGTTAGCAATTTCTCCGTTCAGATTCAGAGAAAATTCCTGCATGCCGAAATGATTAGACTTATAATTCAAAGTTCCATGAAAACCTTTTTCACCAAGCTGAGTGAAAGAGTTGACTGCATATCCGATATTACCGGTTGTAATGGCAGTTTCTGAAATCTTCAACAATCCTACATGGTTCAAGCTGGCATCTGCACGCCACAAAGAGTTTACACTGTGCGGATTGGTAGCATACGTTACCGGAATTCCATTTTCAAGCACATTCACATCTGCAGAAGGAAGACCAATCTGAATTTCACGAGGTCCGTTTGCACTGGCTGCATTCAACATTACATTACGGTTACCTTCTTCTTTAGAACTACCTTCATTTGATGAATTATTTTCTTGTGCATATCCATTTACACAAGCCAAGGCGAGCAGCAGCACCGCAGCTCCCATACGATTTGAAAACTGTTTTTTTTCGGCCTTCATAGCATCGTTAATTAATATGTTAGCATGAAATTTTTATTTGTTCATCGCAAAAGTAAGTGATTGACAGCTACAAGGCCATAAAGAATGTTGCATCCTATTACAATATTGTTTCATGCAACAATATTTCTACAGGACGCAACATTTTTACTAGCGAGGAGGGGGTTACTGCAATTTATACACATTCAATGTTTTCACTGCATACCCGTTCTTATCCGCTTCAAAGCACATTTTCACATAAGGCTGTGAAGGGAAGGCCAAATTTGTCATCACAAATTTTCCATCCTCACCAAAAGCTTCAATACTTGACCGATCGACAAACAAGCGTAACGTCAACTCTTTGTCAACATTTGCCGGAGCGACCGTAACCGCAGGAAAGTCTTTGCTAAAATCCACCGTTCCGCTCTCGCTACGATCCATCACAAACTGTTTACGATTCAAGTCATAATACATAGAGACTTTTTCTCCCTTATCATTCAATAAGCAAAAAGCAATCTTTGACGCGCCTGCATTCTGAATGAGTATTTCTACTTCATAGGCTCCTTGATTATCTTCGAACAAATTTACTATTTCATGCTTCTCGGAAACCCTAAATGAAGGTATTGAAACTTTCTTACCACGTGCTTTTTTCACTTCCACTGAAGGAGTACTCTTTAAATACAACTCCTGTCCCTCGCGATAAAGAGTCAAATCACGAGCAAGTGTATTGGCACTACGATACTGGCGGGTAGGAACATTATTGGCATACTGCCAGTTACTCATCCATCCCAATGCGATGCAACGTCCGTCAGGTGCATTGTTCCAAGTCACAGTAGCATAATTATCCTTTCCCCAGTCCATCCATTTTGTCTGAGTAGGCGATTCGTTTACAAACTTCTTTCCATCGAATGAGCCCACAAAATACTGAGCGGCACTACCTCCAAAAGGACCTCCAGGATTCAGATTACATATTAGCACCCATTTTTTCTCACGAGTGCCCTCTACAGGAATTTCCACCAAATCCGGACATTCCCAAACGCCACCATGAGCCCCCTGCATAGCACCAAATTCACTCTCTTTCTTCCACTCCTTTAAGTTAACAGAAGAATAGATTTCCATGTGCTGGCCTACAGCCAACATCATCACCCAATGCTTGCCCGGTGCATACCAGAACACTTTGGGGTCACGAAAATCTTTTTCAGAAGAAGTCAGGATAGGATTACCTTCATATTTAACAAACGTTTTTCCATTATCCAAACTATAAGCCATACTTTGTGACTGTACATCTCCCCAGGGACTGGCCTTAGCCGAAGTATAGAATGCCACCACAGCTTCTTTACCAAAACCAGCCGTATTTTCATGATCTACCACACAGGAACCACTAAAAATAGCCCCCCAGGCATCTGGTACGATGGCACACCCTTCAAATTTCCAATGCATCAAATCTGTACTGGTAGAATGTCCCCAGTGCATATTTCCCCACACCGAACCATACGGATTATACTGGAAATACAGATGATATACCCCATCTTTATAAAACATTCCGTTCGGATCGTTCATCCAACCATATACCGGAGTATGGTGATAAACCGGACGGAACATTTCCTTGTTCGTCATGTCAAATGAATCTGACATTTTCAGTTCCTTCCAGCAAAGTGATGAAGAAGGCATTCCTGCTATATCAATTGATACCTTCTGATTCACATACGCAGACAAATCCAAAGGAACATAAGAGTCCACTCTTTCGCGAGCCAGACGTATATTCATACTCTGTGCCAATTGCCCCTCATTATTGACAACAATATTCACCTTCCCTTCTGGTGCATCGTCCTGAACGGGAAGAAGTAAAAACTTCTTCACCGAATCCAGAACAACAATATTTTGTTCATTAGCCAAATGCTTTACTACCAGATTACTTTCCATTCCTTGAACAGAAAGTGAAAATCCCAAAGCCATGGCGCACCACATTTTTTTTGAGAACAAAAAGTCTACATTCATATATTTAATATTATCGTTTAATAGTAATTTACTCTAACATTGCTCACTTCAACAGTTCCTTCGTAGCTATTAATTGACCAGCAATTCTTTTGCAAGCCATAAATACGATTGGTGTAAACCACATTGTCATTAATGTAGACTACACATACAGAATTATCAGTATAAACAGTCACATTATATTCATTATTTGCTGGAGTTGCAAATTTATAGCCATCAATACCATTAATAAACCCTTTACCGCCTTCTTCTTCAAAATTCAATTTCTTATTATCACCTCCATCTTCAGGGTTAACAATGATTGAATAATACTTTTCAGAATCTGTACCACGTACGAAAGAGAAACCGAACTTATCAGTTTTGCTTGTAGTCTTTACAGTAAAGGAAAGTTTATTACATACATTCAGCCGATTAAACAATACATAAGCATTCCCAGTCAATACATAGTTACTTCCATTTTCACTGACACCATTGTCACTCTTAGCCATCACTTTTAAAGATGATTCAGACGAATATTTCTTATCAATACCTTCTACATTACCCAATGACAATGTTCCATCTTCATGCTGGATAATCCGATGAGCCACCAGATTACCAGCCCATTCAGGTTCGTTTGGTGCAGCGCCTACAGCTGTATTGTCATTTCCGGCACGTGTCGGACACCAGCCCCAAATATAACGGTTCGTTCCATCAGAAGCTGTCTTTCCGGCATAAAAAGCACGAGAATCCAAGAAACCTTCTTTATTATCCGGCCATACTCCAGCATCATTTGCTGTACAAGCTTTCAATTCATCCAACGTATGTCCCTTAAAATATTGTACCCTACGTACAGCTGCCATTTTTTCAGAATAAACCAAATACCACCAATCTCCCATCTTAAAGATATCCGGACATTCATAAAAACGGTCCCACATCATTGACATGAATATTCCGCCATGTGCCCAAGACTTCAAGTCGGAAGAAGTAAATTCAACCAATACACCCTTAGTTCCTTGCAAAGTAGAAATAATCATGTGATATTGACCATCATCTCCTTTAAATACAAAAGGATCACGAAAATCTTTTACACTATAACCATAGTCACCACCTTGCAAATAAAATGACTTGCTCTTGGTCCATGTCTTGAAATCAGAAGATGTAGCCATCATTACCACTTCTTGCTTTGCAGTATGCCCTGTATAAAAAGTATAATACAGTTTATCCGCTTCATTATAAATTGTACTTCCTGTACCCAGTGCTGCATCAGCTTCTGCTGCTGTTCCCGTAGGAATCAATTCTCCCAAAGACTGATAGGAAGACAAATCCTTCGTACTCACCCCCCAAATAGGATGATAAGTGTTTGCCGGATTGGGGCGGAAATCCTGCAAATACAAAATTTTAAAATTCTGTTCTACCGGATCATAAAAAGGCATCGGGTCACCTACATATCCCACAGCAGGTTTGTAGTAAGTAGTGAATTGCTCATCAGTTGAAGCAAAATAAGTGGCAGTGCCTTGCCAGTCTTTCTGCGTTAATACAGGATCGTCATTAGTACAACTTCCCAATGACACCAATGCTGCTAAAGCTAAAGAATATATCATTGTTTTCATAAATTACATTGTTTAGTTAACGTTATCCGATATAGGGAGAAATCTCCCTAATCGAACAACTATTATTCAATTACTTCTTAGACTCACTTATTAAATACTCAATAGCATTCTGAGTAAGTTTTTCTACATTTTCATGATACTGATCACCAGAAGCATCTGCTGTAGAATACCAGTCATAACAACCTGAGCCAATACAAAGAACTCTACCGCTCAAAGTACTTGACGGATATTCCCATACTACTACAGCACCATCACCTCCATATCCCAAACTAGTTGCACCATGGTTGGTTTCCCAAGTGTTCAAGTCTGCATAATCATTCCAGCCTATGTGCCACTGAGACGTACTGTTAGTAATGTTATACCCTGTGTCACATGTATAAATAGCTGGTTTACCATCAATAGTTGCAGTAGTTATACCTGTATAAAGCGAATGATCTGAATGGTTCGTAATAAAGAAGCTCCATGGACCTGAAACTGTTTCGCCTGATTGTTCTGAACCGCCCCAACTATTATTAGGAACTTTACCATCCGCAGTAACATCCAGTTTTGCAGCATAGTATGTAGCAAAACGAGTCAACAGCAAACTACCTCCATTTTCATAAAAATCTTTCATTTTCGCAACAGCCTGTATAGCACTGGCAGCCTTTTCGTTAAAGGTCGCTTCATTACCTATACCACCATCCACATGGAAATGCCACCACATTACCTTACAACCACTCAAATCAACTCTTTCAGTACGTACATCATCGAATGACAAATACTCTGAATTTGAAATATTCCTCAGCATCCACGTTGCAGCTTCTTTTTCTTCCGGATTCAATTCATCGATAGAAGAAGCCAGTCCAACGTACACTGCAAGAGGTGAATCTGACTGAACCACTTTAACTTCATAATCAGATGTGGCAGTTTCATAAGAAACAGTAAACACTACCGGATTAGTGAAATCAACAGCTTGCCCTGAAGCAGGAGTAACCGTAGCTCCTTTTGTTGTCTCAATTGAAGGTATTAAACTTCTAATATCGACATTTGTCGGTACTCGAACTTGAATTGAGTGGTTGTTTTCGTCAATAATTCCCGTATAGCTGTCGTTCAACTTAAATGAAATGATTTTAGCTTCATGATGCTTAACTGAAATAGTATATTCCAAAAACGCATCACCATTTGTCACTTTTATCACCTGAGGAAAAGAGAAGTCAACCACATCCCCCACCTTCATTGAAGCTTCTGCACCTTCTGAGACCTCAAGTTCCGTTATTTTCATGGCCTCAGTATTGTAGTTCACGGGAACTTCTACAACAACTGTTTTGCTGGAATTGTCAATTACCCCTTGGAATTCTTCCACCTTCAATGTATTCAACCATGTGTCTCCACCCAATTGAAGACTTGCTTCATTATCATCGCATCCCACCATTAAGATTAAGGATAAAACGATGAAAAGTACTTTATTAATATGTTTTATTGTATTCATAATATCCATTTATTAAGATTTACAACTAAATTACCAGCCACCACAGTTTTGAGTATAATGACCATTACTAGCACTTATCTGAGCAAACGGTATAGGCAAGTATTCATTTTTATTCTTCGTAAATGAAGCATTTGAATAGACAGTACAATCATTTGCTTCCTCAGCATAATATTTATTCAAGACCTTATCAGCTTCACCCCAACGTACCAAATCAAAGAAACGATCACATTCCATAGCCAATTCTACACGGCGCTCGAATTTCAACCTTTTCAAAGCCTCTTCCTGCGTATAAGTTCCTGAATACGGTTTTACATAGAAAGTCACACCATATTGAGATTCATAATCTGAAATCATCGTCGTACTTTGACTTGCACGGTTACGAAGCTCATTTATCAAGCTTATAGCCTCATCAATACGTCCGTCATTCAACTGAATCAGAGCTTCTGCCCGCATCAACAATACATCAGCATAGCGGAGCACGATATGGTTCATCGGACTACCCCACCATCCGCCTTTTATCAGATATCCACCATCCGGATCTACATTCTGCTTCAAAGTTACATAATACCCATAAAGACCATTACTACGACTCCAAGTAGAAGATTTGTCCATCATATATTTCTTATTGAATTCATAGGGGAATCCCGGCATACCAATAGTCAAAAACAAACGAGGATCTGCATTGTCTGTAGTAGCATTATAATCGTTATCATTAAAATTATCCAAATACGGATGTCCGTCATTATCTGTTCTGAATGCATTTACCAAGTTCTGGCTCGGTTTATAAAAATCACATCCTCCATCTGTTACTCCCGGAATATTCGGAACAATCAAACCATATGACCAGTTACAGTTACCATTATTAGTACCATCATTCATAGAATATTGCATAGCCCACAACGACTCACATCCGTTTTCATATTCAGGTTCCGGACGGAAATTGTTATGGAAATCTGGTTCCAAATTATATCCTCCAGCAGTCATGATAGATTTTTCAGTATACTGAACTACTTTCTTCAAATCATCCGTATTAATACTGGTTACTTCATTATTGTCCGGATTATCTTGACGATATGCCTTATACAAATATGTTTTTGCCAGATAAGCCGCTGCCGCTGCTTTAGTAGGACGTCCCTTATCAGCTTGAGTAACTGGCAAGTTTTCATACGCGAACTGGAAATCATTAGCTATCTGCTGCCAGCTTTCGTCATTCGTATAAGTAGTATTCGACAAATTATTATATTCTTCCGGAGAAAGACTTTCGTCATTGGCCAATACAATATGTTTATACAATTGTTTCAACAAGAAATGTCCATGACCACGCAAAAATTTCATTTCAGCAATACGCTGCTGCTTCAAAGGATAAGTATTATCATCCATTTTGTTCAGTAATTGCAATGCTGTATTAGCACGTGAGATACAATTATACAAACGTTGCCACATATCACTGATATTCCATGCCGTTGTCATTATACCTTGAGAAATATCCAATGAATGAAAGACATCACCATCTTCTGTTCCATTTCCTCCTTTGTAAGCATCATCCGAACGGACATCAAAATTCCACATAGAAAAAGAGGAATTAATATCTTCCGCTGAAATCCAGACAGCATAAGCTGAAATCACCAGATTATCTACGTAATCAGGGTTTTGTAATTGTTCATCATCTATGGTTCCCTGTGGAACTTGTTCATCCAAAAAATCAGAGCATCCAGAGCAAACCAACGTAACGCCTAAGATTGTTGCATATAATAAATTTCTCATAATTCTCATTTTAATTGTTTCTCGTTTTAAAAGCTAACATTAACACCGAAAGTCACATTCAAAGGAATCGGATAGCCAAAATTCGGATTTTCCGGATCTACACCAGTAAAGTCTTTGCTCTTGATAGTGAGCAGATTTTGTGCACTCAAATAAAAACGCAAGCGTTCCATTTTGATTTTCTTTACTAAATTCTGCGGAACATTATAGCCAATCTGAAGATTACGCAACTTCAAGTATGATCCGTTCTCTACAAAGAAAGTAGAAACACGTTTTTCATTATTTATATCGTCACGTGACAACGCAGGAATATCTGAATCCGGATTAGTTGGTGACCATGCATCCAATACACGTTTACCTTTATTTAAGAAACCGATGTTCAAACCACTCCACAAATCAGTTTCTTTTTTCAAGTCACTAATTACATCTACGCCCTGTACACCTTGCCAGAACATGGTCAAATCGAAGTTCTTGTATTCCAAGTAAATATTCAAACCATAACTAAATGCAGGAGTCGGATCATAAATCCACTGCTGGTCTTTTTCATTAATCACACCATTTCCATCAAGGTCACGCCAACGAATGCGGCCAAGTCCGGCACCTTCCTGGGTTGCATGATTATCAATTTCTTCCTGTGACTTAAAAATACCATCAGCCACATAACCAACCTGTGCACCATTTGGATGACCGATTACACTTTCCACTCCATTACCACCAAAAGTTCCATTTGCAGCAACAGTAGCAGGAAGAGCCGTAATTTCATTACGATAAGCAGAAATGTTACCACTCAAATCGTACTTCAAACCAAATGCAGTTGTATTTCGATAACCTAAATTCAGTTCAAAACCTTTATTGTTCATTTCACCAGCATTAATCCACTGCGAACTACCTTCTCCCATAGCTGCAATACCAGCCATCTGAACGAGAATATCAGTTGTTTTCTTATAGAACCAATCGAAAGATCCATAAAGTGTCTGATTGAATAAAGAGAAATCAAGACCTAAGTTAGTCTGAGTAGTAGTTTCCCACTTGATGTCGTCATTTCCAATCTGGTTACGTTTAAATCCTGATTGCAAAATACTACCACCATTTGTACCAGCAATATCGTATGAAGTACCATAGCTCTGACCTCCCGATTCTGTTACTCCATAATTCGGTGCATAAATTGTATAACGAGCTATATTTGAAATTTCCTGGTTACCAGTCTGTCCCCATGACGCACGTATTTTTAAATCATCCAACCAATCAATTCCTTTCATGAATTTTTCATTGCTGATACGCCATCCCAAAGAAACAGAAGGGAAGGTAGCATAACGGTTATTCTTACCGAAACGAGAAGAACCATCACGACGGACAGTTACTGAAGCCAAGTACTTGTCGTCGTATGTATAATTCACTTTTCCAAAGAAAGAAACCAATGAATATCCTTCAGCAGTACCATAGGCTTGTGCAGTACCAGTTCCAGCGGCAGGCCACATATAGTCAGGAGTCAAGATACTAAAATCTTCCTTGTATCCAGAGAACCAGTTATCATCCTCACGGTTCAACTCCATACCGACCATCGCATCTGCACGATGTTTTCCAATTTCAAAATTATAAGTGGCAACCGCATTCCACATCCATTTTACCCAATGTTCCTGCTTAGCTTCAATTGCGTTTTTATCATTAGCCACGTTACCTTCCGTGATAGGATATGTAAAGATACGCTGCTGTTTCTGTGAATAATCCAAACCGAATGTAGAACGAATATTAAAGCCCTTAAACGGATTAAGGTTCACATAAGCATCCCCAAACAAACGCCAGTAAGTATAACGGTTATCCGAATTTCTGTCCAAACGAGCAACTGGATTTTCACGGTCTGGATAACCTCCCACAGGACCTGCATATTCTCCATTTATATCGTAAACTGGCAAAGATGGGTTAAATTGTAATACATTTTCCAAGAAACCTACAGGAGCCTGAACCTCAGAAGTACGGTTCAATGTAAAATGTTCACCTACAGTCAACACCTTTCCAATCAAATTATAGTCAGAGTTCATACGAGCAGAAAAACGCTCAAAGTCTGTATCCTTGATAATACCCAAGTTTTTATAGTAACCCAAAGAGAAGAAAGATGTTCCTTTCTCAGAGCCATTACTTACTGATACATTATATTGCTGAATTACACCGGTACGCGTTGTTTCATCAAACCAGTCTGTATCAGCTGACGGTACCGTATTATTAGAATCCAAGAAACGAGACATGCTGATACCATTTAGTTGAGGATTGCCATTGCTATCATAGCCCCAATCATATTTATACCCAAGAGGGTTAGTATTCGGATCCTGTCCTCCATTTACATAAGCCTGCCACATGGCTTGTCCGTATTCTCTTGCATTCAAGACTTCCAGCTTATTATTATACATAGAAGCAGAAACAGAGGCATCAAAATTAATTTTCAACTGACCGTCTTTACCTTTCTTTGTAGTAATAATAATAACTCCATTTGCCGCACGAGAACCATAAATAGAAGCAGAAGCAGCATCTTTCAACACCTGAATAGACTCAATATCATTACCATTCAGCTCATGCATACCAGCTTTTGTAGGTACACCATCAATAATATAAAGAGGGTCATTGTTGTTTAAAGTACCAACACCACGAATACGAATTGTCGTTGAACCGCTCGGATTACCATCTGCAGTAATATTCATACCCGGCACACGACCCTGCAAGGCTTTCATCGGATTGTTTTCATTTTGCTTCGAAAGTTCATCTACGCTTACTACAGAGACAGCCCCAGTCAAATCGGCTTTACGTTGAGTTGTATAACCAGTGACAACCACCTCTTCCAGCATTTCAGAATCTTCTTCCAGTACAATATTCAAAACCGAATTGGCCTTTAAAGTTTGGGATTTAAAACCTACATAAGAAACTACAATTTCAGCCCCTTGCTTCACTGTGAGAGAAAACTTACCGTCAAAATCGGTAATTGTACCATTTGTTGTTCCCTTCTCCAATACAGTAGCCCCGATAACAGGCAAACCATCAGACTTGGAAACGACAGTTCCAGACACCTGCAAGTTTTGTGCTTGCATACCCAAACATGCCATCAAGAACAGGCACGTAAGAAAGAACGTTCTTTTCATGCTTTCCATCGTTACATTAAAATTAAGTTCAACATTTAACACATAGATACACGTTTCTAATAAGATTTCTTATCAAAAACAACATTGCAAATGTACCGTTCATCTTTTAGCATAAGCATAAAAAATGTTTCCTCCTGTTGCATTTTTGTTACAAAGAAACAAAAGTACAATAAGAGGAAACATTTACAATATACTACTTCTCAACTAATTACAGCACGTATTTTTTTAAAAAGCTTCTTTCCTTTTTCCGCTGGTTGCAATCAGATATACTCCTAACAATATCAATGGTACACTCAACCATTGTCCGATGTTCAACGTCATGCCTACTTCTTCAGCTACCTGCGGATTCTTCATGAACTCCAACCCGAACCGGGCACCGAAAAAGATTAACAAAGAAACACCCGTAGTCAGTCCGACACGCTTTCCTAAATGAAGTTTGTGATACATAAGCCACGATACGACCAGTGCCACCAGACAGTAAAGCATCTCATAAATCTGGGTAGGATGACAAGCCTGCGCCACTCCATTCTGATTGTATAATTCCTGCCACTCACGCGAGCGGACAAACTCAAATCCCCATGGTAAGGTCGTGGGATAGCCGAAAATCTCAGAGTTCATCAAGTTACCGAAACGGATACACATACAAACCACCGCTACGGCAGGTATCATACGGTCGAACAACCACCATACGCTTTTTTTCGTCACTGTCTTGGAATACCAGATTAAAGCCAGTATCAAGGCAAATACACCTCCGTGACTGGCCAGTCCGCCTTTCCAGATTTTCAGGATTTCTGCCGGATGCGCTCCATAATAATCCCATTCATAAAACAGGCAGTGCCCCAGACGAGCCCCAATCACACTGCTGACAATACAATATACAAACAGTTTGTCGGCCCAGTTTTCCGGATACCCTTCCTTCTTAAACAAACGGGAGACCATTTCGTAAGCCAAAATAAATCCCAGCCCCCACATCAGCCCGTACCAACGGATTTCGAGCGAACCCAAATGAACCAGCACCGGATCCACATCCCATACAATGCTCGCAAATGTCATGCTACTTAATTTTTAATCAATAAACTTCACAAAGGAACAAAAAAAATGTATTGCTTCAAAACAGATGAAACACTCTTTGAGGATGTATTGCCCTTTCACGCGAAGGCCAACCCCACCGCTCAGTACTCCCTAAGCAGTACTTCAGTACTTCCGTGGGAGTACTCCAGTACTGCCGGGAAAGTACTACAGTACTGCCAAGGAAGTACTGAGAAACGATAAAATCCTGATTTAAAGTCGCTTTAAAGCAAGCTTGATTACTTTTTCCACAGGTGCATCCGGTTCCTCCTTAAGAATCTGCGCGGTCACCTTTTGAGAAGGAGCCTGAGCAAATCCCAACATGGTCAATGCAGCCACTGCCTCTTCATATATTTCCGTATTGGCAGCTACAGCCACCGATTTGACGGTTGCCGCACTCTCTATACCTGTCACTGCAATCTTATCTTTCAGCTCCACAATGATGCGCTGGGCTGTTTTCAAACCAATTCCCTTCACGGTCTTCAGCAGCTTGTCGTTTCCACTGCCAATCACGTTACATAATTCCGAAGGAGAAAGTGCCGACAAAATCATACGTGCTGTATTTCCTCCAATGCCCGATACGCTGATAAGCAACAAAAACAATTCCCTCTCCTGACGGGTGGCAAATCCGTATAACACATACGCATCTTCACGGATGGCCTCATATATATAGAGTTTAACCTCCTTTTTTCCCTGTACGGCAGAATAAGTGTTCAACGACACATTAATTCCATATCCTAATCCATTACACTCTACAACCACCCACGCCGGAGTAGCATCCACAAGTTCTCCTTTGATATATTCAATCATGTTTTTCTAACAATTTATAAAATGGAGAACAAAAATAACGATAAGAAAGTTATAAATTATAAGTTCAGCCAGATTTTTTTGGAATTCGTGGCTTTATTGCTTGTTTGGAATGATTCTAATTCTGTATTTTTGCGCCAACTAAAACGAAACAACTTAAAACAAATAAGAAATATGAAAAAGATTAGAGCAGCCGTAATAGGTTACGGAAACATCGGAAAATTCACACTGGAAGCGCTTGAAGCAGCTCCTGATTTTGAAGTAGCAGGTATCGTACGCCGTAATGGAGCAGAAAACAAACCTGCAGAACTGGCCGATTATCCTGTAGTAAAAGATATTCGCGAACTGAAAGATGTAGATGTAGCTATTCTGGCAACTCCGACCCGCAGCGTAGAACAATATGCAAAAGAAATCCTTGCATTAGGAATCAACACGGTAGACAGCTTCGACATCCATACTCAGATTACCAGCCTGCGCCGTTCTTTGGGTGAAACAGCAAAAGCTCACAACGCAGTAGCTATCATTTCTGCCGGATGGGATCCGGGAAGTGACTCTGTAGTACGTACGCTGCTGGAAGCCATCGCTCCGAAAGGAATCACTTACACGAACTTCGGTCCGGGCCGCAGCATGGGACACTCTGTAGCCGTTCGCGCCATTGCCGGAGTAAAAGATGCGTTGTCTATGACTATTCCGGTGGGAACAGGTATTCACCGCCGTATGGTATATGTAGAACTGGAAGAAGGTGCAGATTTCAAGACAGTAGAAGCAGCTATCAAAGCTGACCCCTATTTTGTAAACGATGAAACACACGTTATTCAGGTTCCTTGCGTAGACGACCTGAACGATGTAGGTCACGGTGTAAACCTGGTTCGCAAAGGTGTATCAGGTAAGACTCACAACCAGCTCTTCGAATTTGACATGAAGATTAACAACCCGGCTCTGACAGCTCAGGTACTGGTTTGTGTAGCTCGTGCTTCTATGAAGCAGCAACCGGGATGCTACACCATGATTGAAGTTCCGGTTATCGACCTGTTAGCAGGCGACCGTGAAGAACTGATTGCTCACTTGGTATAATACATAATCTTTAACGCTACGGGCCGGCTTATCTGTGCGACAAGCCGGCCCGTTTTTCATTTATACATCTAACCATTTCTTCACAATCTCCTCCGTACGTTCCCACAACTCCTGCTGTTGCACATGAGGAAGATACTTCCCGGATAACTTTACAGCACGCCCGCTTACATTCAATGTACCGGTACGCTTGCCTGCCTCTTCATCCAGCAACAAACCGATGGCCGTGACTGCCCCTTGACGAGGTGTCCGGATAAACGGCCGGAAGAAAATATCCGTCAAAGGGTCAAACCATAAATGCATGGTGATAATATCCGTCGAAACAATACCCGGATCAGCCGCATTCACCACAATTCCTCTCTCCTTCACACGGGCTGCCAATTCAAGCGTAAAAAGCGTCAAAGCTAATTTCGTATTGCTATAAACCGGTATTCGCCAGAAACTCCCCTTCTTTCCACGCAAGAAAAAATCCGGGAAATCCAGTCTGCCGATTGCATACGTACACGACACCATGTTGACCACTCTGCTCCCTTCTCCCATTAGTGGAAGTAACTTGCGTGTCAACAAATAAGGCCCCACATAATTCACGCTCACCGTACGCTCCAATCCATCCTCCGTCAGTCTGCGACCAGTTTCCATCGTCCCGGCATTGTTCATCAGCAATGCCAGTCTCTCCCCACGGGCACAGAGTCGCTCCGCAAAGTCAGCCACAGAAGCCAACGAGGCCAAATCAATATACATGACCTCCACCTCGGGATTCCCCGTTTCCTTCACCAGCCACTCTCTTTTAGCCTCAGCCTTTTCCCTGTTACAGCAGGCCATTATCACCCGATAACCAGCCAACGCCACCGCACGGGTAATCTCTGTTCCCATTCCTCCGTCGGCACCTGTAATCACTGCTAATTTACGCTCCATCTCATCCCTTGCTTTCAATTCGTTCGATTTCTTTCTTCAGACAAGGAGGCAGTTCCTCCTGCAGATGCTGATGACAAGCCATGTCCAACGTGTACATACGGGCAATGCAATAATTACTGTGACGACAATTGCACCGTGCATTCTCTTCCCGCCGCATACGATTCACAAAATCGGGCTCATTCAGCAGCGCACGTCCCATCTGTACCGCTTCAAAGCCATGATTCAATACCTCCTCTATTTTCTGTCGCGACACCAGACCTCCCACATACACCAACGGTATGTCCAGTGCCTCCCGAAACTTCAAAGCATCTTCCAGGAAATAAGCCTCACGGAAAGGCACAGAGGGTATCATGTATTTACCAACCAGCCGTACCCCATACTTCAACCACCAACAGGTCATGTAGTACGTCATGGTTCGGATAGGCATCTCACCCCGCATCACATACATCGGTGCCTTGCTGACAAACCCGCCGCTCAACACCAGCGCATGCGCTCCCAATTCCTGCAGTTTCCGTGCCACCTGTAACGACTCGTCCAGCTCCATACCTCCCCGAAAACCGTCGCGCATATTCATTTTCACCAGCACAGCCATATCATTTCCAGCCGCTTTCATCACTTCCTCCATCACCATCTCCATGAAACGCATGCGGTTCGCTAACGTTCCGCCAAATTCATCCTTCCGATGATTGGTAGAAGGGGAAAGAAACTGACTAATCAAGTATCCATGCCCGGCATGTATTTCCACCGCATCAAAGCCTGCTTCACGCGCCAGACACACAGACCGTCCGTAAGCCTTCGCCATTTCCGGCAATTCATCGGCACGCAATCCGCGCACAAAAGTCGGTGAATACAAATTGAATCCGCTACTTGCTCCTACCGGAAGGCATCCGCAAATACTCTTATGCGACATATTGCCACAATGCCCCAGTTGAATGCTTGCCGCAGCCCCTTCGGCATGTACCGCATCCGTAAGTTCACGCAATCCCGGCACAATCTCCGGCCTCATCCACAACTGCCGGTCGAACGAAAGTCCACTACGCGTCACGGCTGCATACGCCACCGTAGTCATCCCTACTCCACCGGCAGCCACCGAACAGTGATAAGCCAACAATTGCGGTGAAGGCACATTTCCCGGACACATGCTTTCAAATGCAGCCGAACGAATACTACGGTTACGCAATGTCAGCGGCCCCAAAGTAACCGGAGTAAATAAAAGTGAATCCATCTTTCCTCCTTTTCCTAATATATATAAGGTATAATTCTTTTTCTACTGCCTACCGCCTGCTTTCCAAACTCCTCACAATAGCGTCTGTAAATGGCATCGGCACGCGGAACCAGATTGGCAGCCGTCCACCATACAAACACCCAGGCAGCAGGTGAAGCCGTGAGCAGGGCAAACCCCGTCCATTCCACCAGCTCGCCAAAGTAATTTGCCGAAGTCACATAGCGGTAAAAACCTTTCTCTGGCAGGTAATGACGCGTATCGCCCGGCTTCCGTAAATTCCGGATTACATGGTCTGCATGCAGATTGATGGCCATACCTATGAAAAATATCGCGGCTCCTACCCAAGGTAAAGGATTTGTCCAGAAAGTGGCCGATTCATACTTTTCAGGCAATGCACAATTGAAAAAGCTGGCAGCCAGCAATGTCGCATTGATTACGTTGAAAAGTATTCCCATCGCCATGATAACCAGTGGCATCCGGCTCTTCCCTTTCATCAGCAACGGAAAAACAAACGAACGCTGAAAGTAATGCAGCATGAACAGTCCTACAAATACGGCCTGCGGAGTATACGCCTCTACTCCTTCCTTCCACGCCCAAAGCCCCATTACCACAAATGAAGGAGCTTCCATCAGTACCCAGCCTACTTTGTTCGGCACAGACCATCCCCACGAGCGGGTACGAAACATGCCGTACCCGGCCTTCACAAAATAAAGTGCTACAAAAACTATCACTGCCAGAAAGGACAGAACATATAGCATGATTTGATAAGTTTCGTAATTCATAGCGTGCGGTTTTGCCTTTGAAGATAAAGAATATATCGGTAAAAGGAAAAGGAATAAGAAAAACTTACCCCAAATAGCGGGATTTATGCTATTTGGGGTAAATCATAATACTTTTTAAACCTTATCAGAAATCAAATTTAAAATATAAAAGTTACCATTGGTATCCCGTTAAAATTGAAACATTACAAACTCTTGGTACAGTTTATTGGATACAATGTTGAATAATTCATATATTTGCATAATCACATTCCATAAGAATCCAGAGAGTGTTTGTTATCACACTCTCTGAATTCAAGTAAATAACCTCACATCTTAAAAAAAGATGCAGCAGTCTATTCAGACCATTTATTAATAACCTTAAAACGAGCACTCAAGCCCTCCATACAATCTTTCCCCACAAACAGTTCAAAATCACCTGGTTCCACCTCTAGCTTCAGATGTTCATTCAAAAATGCCAGTTCCGAATAAGGAAGTGTAAAAGACAAGGTACGTGTTTCACCTGCAGGAATATGTATCCGCTGAAACAATTTAAGTTTCTTTTCCGACTGGGTAATTCGACAATATAAATCTGTCAAATAAACTTGTACAATTTCATCTCCGTCCATTTTACCTGTATTGGTCACATCTACGGTAAACTGTACATCCTCTCCAGAATTAATTTTATTCTTACCCATACGTAGATTATCATATTTAAAGGTAGTATAAGAAAGTCCATACCCAAAAGGATAAAGAGGGACATAACGGCTAGAAGGAATCTTGCCTTGTCCGTACTCCACTATATTTCCCTCACGTCCATAAGGACGATGAAGCAGACACATCGGCAAATCACCAATAGTATGCGGATAAGAAATTGTTAGCTTCCCAGAAGGATTCACTTTCCCAGAAAGTATTTCTGCTAGCGCATTACCACCTTCCTCCCCTGCATAAAACATCATCACAATCGCATCAGCTTTCTCCATCCAACGAGTCATAGTAACCGGACGCCCTTCTACAAGTACAACGATCAACGGCTTTCCCGTATTAGAAATCTCCTGTATAAGATCTTCCTGCACTCCCATTAAATCAAGACTGTTACGGTCTCTCGTCTCTCCTCCGGTATACCAGTTTGCACCTCCCATCACCATCACACAAGCATCGGCATCCCGAACCTTAGCCACCGCATCAGCAAATCCCGACTTATTCATTCCTGTCAAATCACAACCTTTGGCATAAGAAACTTCCATCTGCTTACCCAATACATTCTTAATTCCCTGAAGAGGACTCACACCTTTTACTCCCCTAGCTGAATAACCTCCCAATTGAACTACATCCGCATTAGGACCAATGACTGCCAGTTTTCGAATATTCTTTAAAGGAAGTACATTTCCTTCGTTCTTTAATAACACAATACTTTGTCTTGCTGCCTTTCTTGCCAGATTACGGAACTGAGGAGCGTCACAGAGTTTTTCAGCCAGATGCTCTTCCACATAAGGATGCTCAAACAGTCCCAACTGAAATTTAACTTTAAGAATGTGACGAACATTGTTGTTTATGTCTTCTTCCGAAATCTTTCCTTGCTTCACCATTTCACCAAGCTTTACATACCATTTCAAACGAGGAAGTTCTATATCCATTCCCGCTTTTGCACATAAGGCAGCAGCTTCTTCCGGAGAAGGAGCTATCTTGAGTGCACCATAAGCATGATTTACCGCACTCCAGTCAGAAACCACATACCCGTCAAATCCCCATTCATTTCTCAACACATCGGTCAACAACCAGCGATTTGCAGAGCAAGGAATACCATCTACAGAATTATACGCAGCCATCAATGACTTCACTCCTGCCTTTTTGACAACTGCTTCAAAAGGAACCATGTGTATTTCACGTAATTCGCGCTCACTCATCCCTGCATTACCGGAATCACGACCACCATCCGTCACAAAATTTGCTACAAAATGTTTAGGGGCACAGACTACGCCATGCTTCTGTACTCCTTTGACAAACTCCACTCCCATACAAGCAGCCAAATAAGGGTCTTCCCCATAGCATTCCTCCATGCGTCCATGACGAGGATCGCGAGCTAAATCCAATACAGGCGAAAGTACCTGAGTAATCCCGCGACTATACGTTTCCTGACCGATAGCGTCAGCTATTTCTGCCATCAGGGCCGGATTCCATGTACAAGACAAAGCAATAGACTGAGGATAAGAAGTTGCCCCCAATGCCCGACAACCATGCAACGCTTCCGCATCAATTATCACCGGTATGCCCAAACGAGTCTCTTCTACGGCTATTTTCTGTATTTGATTACCCGTTTTTACTGCTTTTTCAGCAGGCATATCCGTTGTCGGACAACTCAAATAACCAACCCCATGCCTACCCAACTGTTTTCGAATATCCTCCATAGAATATTCACCGCTTGTCTGAAAGATTTCATCTCCCTCCCCTAAACGCAAAGCAGAAATCTGATAGACTTTCTCTTCCAGAGTCATACGACCAATCAAATCTTCCACACGTTCTTCTATCGACAAATTCGGATTCTGATAAGGCAACTTTCCACGATTCTCCACAGGTCTTGCCCACAAACCTACAGTCATACACAATGTACTTGCTAACAAATATTTTATTCTACTCATACACAAATATTAAATGTCCTATACATACCATAGGGCTAGTTGATGCTCATTGAAAAATGAAAACATCAATCACCATCCCGGATTCTGCGTCAAATTTTTATTCAAATCAATCGCATCTTGCGGAATAGGCCACAAATACATGTAATCTTTCCACACTCTGTTTTCCATAAATATATTCTCACGCTTACCTGACTCATTCATCTTTGCAAAGCCATATACAGGTCCATTTTTTACTTTATCACAAATTCTCCATCGGATAATGTCATAATAGCGTAAGCCTTCCATGGCTAACTCTACCCGGCGTTCGTGACGCAACTTTTCTCTTAACACCTCTTGAGAAGCCAACTCCACATTTTTAGGCATACGTGCTCGGTCTCTTATTTCATTCAAAATATCTACAGCTTCCTGTAAGTTTGTATTTTTTTCGATCAAAGCCTCCGCACGCATCAGTAACAAATCCGCATAACGAATTATCGTCAGATTTTTATCACTCAATACACGATCTGCCTCTTTACCGTCCAAATCCACCCATTTAGTAACCAGAAAGCCTGTGGAATTAGCTTCTGCCCCAATATAATCCTTACTATTCGGGTCTTCTATACCATATACTGCTGTCACTTCTCCATTTGTTTTCCATTCCCATCCTGGAGTTACAATAGTAGACTTCAAACGAGGGTCTCGATACTCATATTCTCCATAACCTCCATTAGCCGAAATTTCAGCCCTTTTCACCACGTATTCACATCCCAAAGACTCACAATCTTTAAACGGATGTCCCGCAATACATTCATATTCATCCACCATTTCCTGAAGTGGCATCAAACCTTTCCATCCTCTGTATACAGAAGAAGGAAATGACAAACCTCTATTCAATTCATGCGTTTTCAAGGGAGCGGAAAATTGTCTTTCAAATATAACCTCATTATTATTACCGTCTGCATTAGGACGGAATAATTCCTCATAACTATTCTTTTCTGAGTCTCCATCATAAGCACGATACAAACCGTATTTATGAGTATTCATCACAGCTTGTGTATGTTCAAGCACTTTATCATAATCTTTTTCAAACAAATAAACACGAGATAAAAAAGCATGAACCACATCCTGATTCACACGTCCAGAATCACCTGAAGGTGCTTTCTGAATATCCGTCAAAACTTCATTTAATTCGGTTAAGATAAAATTTAACACCTCACTACGTGGTTGTCTACTGGTCTGACGAGATTCATCCACAGTCAACACTTTTGTAACCAAAGGAATATCCCCAAAATAGAACAGCATATCATAGTAAATATAGGCCCGAATAAAACGGACTTCGGCTCTCAGATGTGCATATTTATCTTCTGAAAGTACTCCTTTGGCTTTTTCTATACCTTCCAACACATAATTCAACTGAGCAATTTTGTCATACTTCCACTCATTCTTAACACCACTGGTAAAGGATGTAAAAGATCCGTCCCCGATAGATGTATTATTACTATAAATCGCATTATCTGTATATGCATCCCGATAAATATCTATTTCACCATTATACAATAAATTGTAACAATCATCCACCATCATCTGAACTTGTTCTTCTTCTTTCCACCAGTCCTCCTCCGTAATCTGGTCCAACGGAGGCATTGTCAAAAATTCATCACAATTACAAAGAGCCAACATGGCACAACACGATACAAATATTGTTTTTATTTTCATGACGTTAGTTTTTTAGAATTGAACGTTAATACCCAATGAATAAGTCCTAGCCAAAGGATACGTATAGGCACTGGTTGTTTCAGGATCATATCCTGGCACAAAATTATCTATTGTAAACAGATTTGAAGCCGAGAAATAAAGACGTAAATTCTTCAGTGCGGTATTTTTCAACAATTGACTAGAGAAGTTATAACCTATCTGTAAGTTTTTCATCCGAAAATAACCTGCATTAATCTTCCAAAAGTCCGATTTCTCATAATTAAAGGTAGCTTGGTTACTTTCAAGAATTCTTGGATACTTGGCATCTCGATTATTTTCCGTCCAATAATCCAACTGATGTTCAAATACAGCACCTTTACCACTATCAGTCAAGGGCTGAACACCTGGCCCACTCATCAAATAATCTTTTTTACCTACTCCCTGAAAGAACATACTGATATCAAATCCTTTCCATTCAGCAGTCAACCGAAGTCCATACAAATAATGTGGAGCGGAGTCACCTATCACCACCCGATCTTCTCCATCAATTACATTATCATTATTCTGATCCTTGTACTTGATATCACCTGGTTTGTTCTTTACATTCTGAAAAGGAGACTCTTTTATTTCCTCCTCTGACTGAAAGAAGCCCAAAGCCTCATACCCATACAAAGAATTCATAGGTAGTCCTACATCCGTATAACCGCTTACCCACGGTCCTGTACCTCCCAAATCCAGTACTTCATTTTTATTGTCAGAAAGATTTCCCTGAATGTGATAAGTTACTCCTCCTATTTTATCATTCCAATTCAAGGACAGTTCCCAACCATTATTTCTCACTGTACCGACATTCACTTTCGGTTTTCCTAATCCATATTCCAAAGGCACAGGAAGTTCTATCAAAATGTCATTTGTTTTCTTGATGTAATAATCAAATGTTACTCCTAAACGATTATTGAACAAAGACATATCCAGCCCAACATCCACCATATTAGTTTTTTCCCAACCCAAATCAGTATTTCCTAAAGACTTCAAATAAGCAGTCTGTCGATATACATTGTTTAAAACCACACCTCCCATACCAATTGTGGTATAGCTTGGGTACAATCCCACACCAGAAGAAGCGCCTGTGATACCCCACGAAGCTCTCAATTTCAAATCGTCCAAGAAGGAAGATGTAGATTCCATAAAATCCTCACCTGTAATACGCCAAGCACCCGCTACAGAGGGGAAAGTAGACCAACGTTTTCCGGAAGCCAGACGAGATGATCCATCTGTACGGACTTTAAAAGTCAATAAATATTTACTCGCATAATCATAGTTCAAACTACCGATAAAGGAAGCAATAGACCAATGCTCTGCATTTCCTCCGTTTTCCCAATTATCTTTGGAACCTCCGTCTATCACATGAACTAAATCTGTCGGAAACCCATCCCGGTAAGCACTAATCCAGTCATCTTTCTGATTTTCTTGCTGATATCCCAACATCACATCAAACGAATGTTCTTTTATTTTCTTCTGATAAGTTAACAAGGCTTGCAAATTATAATAACTCTTTAATGTCCTTTTTTCAGAAAGTGTATTCTGCCCAAAGGGTATTTCTTCTTTAGTAAAATAATTCGTAAAGTTATACTGCCTACCAATAGTTGTAATGTTACCAAACACATAGTTTACATTCGCCAATCCAGTAAACTTCAATCCGTCAAGAATTTCATATTCAAGTTTAAATATACCAGAAACATCATGAGTATCATTTGCTTCATGCCCTGTTTCGTGCAAATAGGCTATCGGATTCACTATATTTGAACTATTATATCCGTATGTTCCATCTGTATAATAACCAACCTGAGTCGGATTCATTTTATAAATATCCGTTATAATCCCATCCAGACCGTTTACTTCATCTTTTTGCTTCAATATATAACGCAAATCAAATGACAGCTTTAATTTGCTAGTGATATTGGCATCCACATTGGAACGTACATTAAATACATCCTGAGATATCTCAGGTACAACACCTGTCTGATGATCAAATCCGCCACTCAAATAATATTTAATATTATCAGTTCCGCCGGTTGCCGCAAGAGAATGACGTGTAGTTATACTATTCTGAAACATTAAGTCCAACCAGTCTGTATTAGGATATCGGTTCAAGTCTTCCCCACTAGCAAATTTCCGGATATCTTCTACTGTATAAAGTTCCTCTCTCCCTACATTACGCAGAGCTTCATTACGTACCCGCGCATATTCTGCAGAGCTAACCATTTCAGGCATATCTGTAGGAGTATTTATACCTACTGAGCCATTGTATCGAAGGGTTGGCTTTTCACTTTTTCCTCGTTTGGTTGTAACTAAAACCACTCCATGTGCGGCTCTGGAACCGTAAATTGCTGCAGACGCAGCATCCTTCAATACAGAAATACTTTCTATATCATCCACATTCAAATAATCAAATTCACCCGGAACACCATCTATTAACAAAAGAGGAGAACCTGAATCATTCAAGGAAGTTGCCCCACGAAGCTCCATGGTAGATGCCTTTCCCGGACGACTGGATTGCACAATATTCAGCCCGGGAACCACTCCTTGCAAAGCATCTGTTACGGATTGTATCGGACGGTTCTCCAGCATATCGGATTTTACCGCAGTAACAGCCGTTGTCAAATTACCTTTTTTCACACTACCATACCCTACCACAACCACTTCATCCAACACCTCCGTATCCTCTCTCAAAGTCACAGAAAGCATTTTCCCAGCCACAGCCTTCAATTCCTGACTTTTATACCCAATATAAGAAACCTCAAGCATTGCATTATCAGCTACATCAAGAGCAAAGTTTCCGTCAAAATCCGTTATTGTACCATTAGCTGTACCTTGTTCTTTAATAGTAGCCCCAATCACCGGCTCTCCGTTGGCATCCACTACCTTTCCGGTCACCTTTTTAGGCTGTGCAGAAGCAGCTGCCGCAACTGGAGTCACAATAATCTTGTTCCCCGATACAGCATATTTTAAACCCAACTTAGAAAGTTCACCTTCTAATAGTTGCTTTAATTCACGATTGGTTGCAGAAATAGTCACATTTCCTTTCCCCTTGATTTCTGCATCCCGATAAGAAAAACGATAGGAAGTTTGTTTTTCAATTGCACTGAACAATTCCTTGACAGAAGCATTCCGCAGTTTTACGGTCACCGTACCCGTCTGGGCAGAAGTGCCAACAAATGCAAACATACACAAAGAAATCAAAGCAGTGCGCAGATTCAAGCGTTTTTTAGTACCTTTGTACTCTAAATCAATTGATTGTTTTGCGGTTTTCATAAATTCATAACAAATTAAGGTTTTAGTTTATTTTACTATGTGTCCACCATAGTTTAATTGCAGGACTAAGCCTTTCTTCATGCCCTGGATAATTTGCCGATTATCCGGGGCTTTTGTTTTCTTCTCATGTTTTCATGCACTTCGGTTTTTAAAGGTTAATAACTATTTTCGAGTTTGAATAGAAATCACTCCGTCTTCATTTGTATACTTGAAATTATAATGATATTTCAAGACACGCATGATGCTTTCCACATTCTCATCATCAAACGTACCGGTATACACATCGTTCAGCAAAGTCTCATCATCCACGGAGAAAGTAACAGCAAACTTTCGGGACAAACAACGGAACACATTTTCCAGCCGTTCACTGCGGAACACCAATTCTTTGTTCATCCAAGCAGTTTCCATCTTGTTACTTGTCCGCTCATGCAGCAAATTTCCTGTATGCTTGTTATACACCACTTTTTCATTGGGCTTCACGCGTATACTCTGATAAGGCGGACGTGAAGTGGTTACATCCACACTACCTTCTACAAGCGACATCTCTACAATGTCTTTTGTCTCGTATGCATACACATTGAATTTTGTACCCAGTACGGTAATGTCCAGATAGCCTGTACCTACTGTAAACTTCTTTTCCGTATCTTTCTTTACCTCAAAAAATCCTTCTCCACTCAATGCAACCTTACGGTCATTCCGCCCAAAATCCTGACTATAGGTCAAAGAAGATTTGGCATTCAGATGCACTATGGTTCCATCGGGAAGGGTGACGAGCGACTTGCCGTAATCGCCTGAACGTATCACCACATTCTGTTCTGCCAGTGCATTGATTTCGTTTCGCTGCATAAAGGTCAATACCGTCAAACTTCCGGCTATGAGCAACAACAGCGAAGCGGCAATCTGTATCCAGTAGCGTTTCAGTGTGAAACGAGGTTTCACTTCTTCCGAACGAATGTGCAAGCCTTCATAGAGCGTTTTCATTTTTTCTTCCGACAAAGGAGAATGGTCTTCAAATTCTTCCCACTCTGTTTCCAGAAGATGTTTCAGTTCCACATCGGATATAGTATCCATGTGGGTTCGCAAATCCTGAAATTCCGCCGGCGTGATGTAACCGGAACGGAACTTGTGTAACAATCCTGATACCTTATCGTTTATTTGTGCACTCATAAACTTTTTTCGTTTGTTTATGGGTAATATCCAATAAGGGCAAATTTATAACATATCAAATTGTATGTTTTAAAGCATAAAATGATTTTTACGCCAGAAATAAGAGCAATAAAGGATAGTATTGACGTAATTCCGTACGAAGTATCTTCAGGGCAGCAGACAACTGATTGCGTACTACCTGCTCTGTAACCGATAGTTTTCCGGAAATCTCAGCGACCGACATGCCGTATTCTTTGTTGAGTTCAAAAATTTCCCGCTGGCGAGGCGAAAGATGCTGTTTGGCTTTCTCCAAAGCCTTTACAAAACGGTCGTAGTCCAGTCCGTCGGGAATCTCATTGACAGAAGAAGCCAGTTTGTCCCGGTATTCTACATATTCTTCCATCGACGGATTGTGAATCTGTCTTCTCAATTCTTTCAGCAGAAAATGATAGGCTATGGTAAAGAGATAGGATTTGAAAGACTGATCAGGATTCAGGTGTTCCCGGTTAGTCCAGATACGAAGAAAAGTTTCCTGCACCACATCATCAGTCGCTTCTTCCGATTTGAGGTACTGAAATACAAACCGATATAGTCTGGATACCCACAGTTCATAAAGTTGCTTATAAGCACGCTCCGAACCGGATTTTACAGCCAATATCAAGTCTTCTTCCTGCATTTTCTTCCTCGTTTATGTATTTTTCAAAGAAATAAGATGTGCAAATTTACATCTTTACATGAAAAGAGGAAATCTTTCATGAGAAATAATCAAAAGTGAATTCACATAATATACATTGTGTATATTATATACATTTAGTATCTTTGCACAAAACCTTTAAAGCTTGAAAATAATGGCTACAATTACATTACCTAAAAAACGGAAGAATATCGATTTGCCTATTGATACCTTACAGAAATTATCGATTATGGCTGCTTCACAAGGTAAAAGCCTGAAAGCTTTTATCGAAGGGCTGCTAATCTCAAAAGCAGAGACTCTAAAGATTGAAATTTCCAACCCAAGTCCAAGCAGTGACGAGTATTTTACCGATTCCGACAATTTAGCTGAAATTGAGAAACGGGTGAAGACATATAAAGAAAATAAGGATGAAGATAAAATTACCTTACGTTCTGCAGAGGAGATTACTAATTTTATAAATAATCTCTGATATGGCATACATCATCCAACTGGAGCGTAAAGCGGTAAAAGACATAGAAGAATTAAAAAAATCCGGAAATAAAGCAACCATTGAAAAAATAAAGACCCTACTCCTTGAACTGGCAGAACACCCTACTACAGGAACAGGACAAGTGGAAGCCTTAAAAGGCAATCTATCCGGATTTTGGAGTAGAAGAATAGATAAATTCAATCGCCTTATTTATACAATTGAAGAAGAGATAGTGACTGTTGTGGTGATTTCTGCAAAAGGACACTACGGAAAATAATATGTACCAAACGACTCTTCATCAAAAAGAAAACTCTTCCGTATTTTCTACGTTTTCCATTGCGGAAACCTACGTTTCGCAAAAGGAAAACCTACGTTTCTGCTACGAGAAACGTAAGTTTCACGGAAGGGAAACATAAAACCCAGCTCACAGTTTTCTCTTTTTCAACACTACGTTTTCAAATCTGAGACAATAAAGAGTAAAAATCCCTGCATTTCTCACCAAAGGCGTCAAAAATACAGGGATTTCAGTGTATCTGTGAAAAACTTACGTCATTCCACCGTTACAGACTTAGCCAGATTGCGTGGCTGGTCGACATCCATTCCACGGCATACCGCAATGTGGTAAGCCAGCAACTGCAACGGAATGGAAGCTACTAACGGATTCAGACATTCCAGTGTAGCCGGAAGTTCGATGCTGTAATCAGCCAAGTTACGGATAACCGTGTCTCCTTCGGTTACTACGGCTACTACTCTTCCCTTGCGAGCCTTGATTTCCTGAATGTTGCTCAGCACTTTTTCGTACAAGGGCGACTGTGTGGCTACGATGACCACCGGCATTTCGGCATCAATCAGGGCGATGGGACCGTGCTTCATCTCGGCAGCCGGATAACCTTCGGCATGGATGTACGAAATTTCCTTCAGCTTCAAAGCTCCTTCCAAGGCAACCGGGAAGGCATATCCGCGACCTAAATAAATGAAGTTGCGAGCGTATGTAAACATCTTTGAGAAATCGGCGATGAACGAATGCTGCTTCAAGACGGTCCGCATCTTTTCAGGGACGGCGACCAGTTCTTTCACCACCCGATGATATTCTTCCTCCGAAAGTGTACCTTTTTCACGCCCCAATGCCAAAGCCAGCAGGGTAAGCACGGTAACCTGTCCGGTAAAAGCTTTCGTAGAAGCCACTCCGATTTCGGGACCCACATGGATATAGGAACCGGTATCCGTAGCGCGGGCAATGGAAGAACCGATGACGTTACAGATGCCATAGATAAAGGCTCCCTGCGACTTGGCCAGTTCAATGGCAGCTAATGTATCGGCAGTTTCTCCGCTCTGGGAGATAGCAATGACTACATCATCAGGATGAATCACCGGATTGCGGTAACGGAATTCGGAGGCGTATTCCACTTCCACCGGAATGCGGCAGAAGCTTTCAATCAGTTGCTTGCCGATAAGTCCGGCATGCCAGGAAGTACCGCAGGCTACGATAATGAAGCGTCCGGCACGCAACAGTTGTTCCTTGTAGTTGGATACGGCGGAAAGGGTGACCGTACAAGTTTCAGGATTCACGCGCCCACGCATACAGTCGCTGATGCAGTCGGGCTGGTCGAAGATTTCTTTCAGCATGAAGTGGGGAAAACCTCCTTTTTCCAACTGACCGATGTTCAGAGCTATGGTCTGTGCTTCATGCGGACACTCTACATTATTCAAATCGACAATCTTCAAGGGAGCACCTGCCCGTAGTACGGCTATTTCTTCGTCGGAGAGATACACCACCTGATTGGTGTAAGTCACCATGGGAGTGGCATCAGAAGCTAAGAAGAACTCTCCCTCGCCTACTCCGACAACTAACGGGCTACTCTTGCGGGCAGCAATAATCTCGTCGGGATGCTTACGGTCGACCACTGCAATGGCATAAGCACCGATGACTTCCCGCAAAGCTAACTGAACGGCGGTCAGCAAGTCCAGATTTCCTTGCTGCTGGATGTAGCCAATCAACTGCACCAGCACTTCCGTATCGGTACTGCTCTTGAAGGTGCAGCCCTTGGCCTGCAGCTTTTCTTTCAGCACAGCATAATTTTCGATAATCCCGTTGTGTACCAGTGCCAGATCACCGTTCTGGCTGCAATGCGGATGGGCATTTACCGTACTGGGCTCTCCATGGGTGGCCCAACGCGTATGGGCGATTCCCACACAGCCGGACACATCCTGCCCTTCGGCTGTCCGCTCCAAATCGGCTACTTTTCCCACAGACTTATACACATTCAACTGATGAGTGTCACTCATCAAGGCCGCTCCGGCACTGTCGTATCCACGATACTCCAGGCGCTTCAGGCCTTCTACCAATATCGGCCAAGCCTTTCGCTTTCCGATATATCCTACAATTCCACACATGTTACTTTTAACCTTAAAATATTATAGAAATCTACCTAATCTGTCAGCGAAATTACAATTTCTCACAGTATAGAGGGAATTTAGGGAGAGATTTTCTATGAAAACACCGATTTTTATATTAAATTAGTACCGTAATTACAACTTTACAAACGATTTGTTTGTTTATATAAGAACAGAACTAAAAATTATCAACTTTAAATCAAGAAAATATGAAACATTTACTTCCTGAACTTCCTTATCAACTGGAAGCGCTGGCTCCGAAAATGAGCAAAGAAACACTGGAATATCATTACGGCAAACATTTGCAAACGTACATAGACAACCTGAACAAACTGATTGCCGGCACGCCTTACGAAGAAAAAACGCTGGAGCAAATCTTGCTGGAAGCGGAAGGGCCGATGTTCAACAATGCAGCCCAGACCTGGAACCATACGTTCTTCTTTGATACACTGACTCCTCAGCAGCCGGAAATGCCTCAGCCTTTAGCAGATGCGTTGACTCGTGATTTCGGTTCGGTAGAAACTTTCAAAGAGAAGTTTACACAGGCAGCCACCACGCTGTTCGGTTCGGGATGGACCTGGCTGGTGAGTGACAAAGACGGACATTTGTCCATCGTCAGCGAATCGAACGCCGGAAATCCGCTCAAGAAGGGACTGAAACCGTTACTGGTTATCGATGTGTGGGAACATGCCTACTACATTGACTACCGTAACCGCCGGGCGGCTTTCATCGAAGCATTCTGGACACTGGTGGACTGGCAGAAAGTAGCTGCCCGTCTCTAAAATATAAATCGGGGCCTCGGCAAATGAGCGGAGGTCCCGATTATTTTATCTGTTTTTACACACACTGAAAAATCATTCGGTCTTGATGTGGTTCACTGGATTTTCACGAACGGCTCCCCAACTGATGAGACACACGGAGCCTAAAGAAATCAAGGCTACCAGCAGAAAGGCAACGCCAAACACACCCCACATCGCCATGGGTGAATAGTGCAGGATACCGTCTATCTGCCGTACACCGAACCACGCCAAAGGAACGGCCAGCAGCATGCCTGCCAGCAAAGACAGCAGGGAAAAACGAAGCAGTCGTGCCCTTTCCATACGGGCACTGGAACCAAAAACTTTCCGAATAGCCATGTCGCGCTTGCGCTGGCTGATGAAATAAATACTCATGGCAGTCAGTCCCAACAGGGAAATCAACAGGGCCGCACACGTGAAGGCCACAATAGTAGTACGCATGTGCAACAAATCTTTGTAGACTTCCTTCATCTCATCGGCATACCATTTAGATTCAAAGGGAATACCCTCCACCACTTCCGAAAACAACGCATCAAGTTCTCTCTTATATGCTGCCTGGTCGCCTTCAATGGTTTCTACCAGCACGTTCCAGGGTCTTACTTTGTCCGGATGCTCCACCGAAATCATGGTGGGTGACTGCGGAAGGAGAATGGAACCGAATTTGATGTCGGCATACCGCCCGCCTACAGCATACTGGCGGCCATATTCATTCCGCAATTCTGCCGTGCGCGCGTAATCCAGCTGCAAGGAATCGAACGTGCTTTCGGAGAAATACATGTTCCCCCATTTCCGTGGAAGTTTCCTATCGTCGAACACCCGGATGTGAAAGATGTCCAAGAAGGCTGAATCGGTACGGAATACCTGAAAACTGACATTTTGAGGCATCCCGTTGTTGTCGTAAAGCTGGGTGGTATTGTTGTTTCCCCGGTTTACAGGCGTACCGGCGGTCAAGCAGACATTCTTTACAAAGGGCTTCTTACGGGCTTCGTCACGGAAAAGACGTATCTTTTCGGAGGAACCGACTGTCATGGCAGGATAGTCGAGCACATGACCGTACGTATAGCCCAACGGTTCACGCAGAATCCGGTAGATTTGTGCGGACAGATAGAGGGTGCAAGTCAGCATGGCTACGGTGAGTCCGCTCTGCACCACATACAGTGCCCGAAGGTACACCGCCTTGGTTTTCCGACGGAAAGTACCTTTCACCACATCCAGCGGATGGTAGTGAGAAAGCAGAACGGCAGGTACCAGCCCGGCCAGCAAGGAAAGCATGACAATGCCTATCAAATAGATTAGCAAAGTGATGGCGTTCAAGTCGCCCCAAATATCCAGCCGTGTTTGCAGCAGGTCACAGGCCATCGGTTCCACTGCCTTAGCCAACAGCAAAGCCAACAAAAAGGCTCCTGTGGTAAACAAGGCCGACTCTCCCAACAAGCGCCAGAAGATACTCCGTGCGGAAGAGCCCAGCAACCGGCGGGTAGCCATTTCCTTGGCACGGTAGCTTACTTGGGCCACGCACATGCTGACGTAATTGAATATGGCCATCAGCAGAATCAGGATACCTGCCACTAAGAATATCCAGACTTTCACCGGATTGTACTGACGTAGCTGAAGACTTATTATTTCGGAGAAACACACGTCTTTCAACGGCATCCAGAATGCCTCGCGGAACAAGTCATGCTGATACCCCCAGGAAAAGGTTTTGAGAAAAGACAGCATGTCGGCAGCTTTCTGGTCGGGATTGACACCTTGAGGAAAACGGACCAGTATCGCCGTTCCTCCCATGTTGTTCATATCCGGATTACGCATGCTGCTTCCCCAGTTCACAAAATCCACATAATCGAACGGTACAATGGCCTCTACCTCATCGGGAATAACGGAGTTATCAAAATCTTTTATGACGCCTGTCACTGTGTACATCTCCTTCTTGTCTCCGGACAAACGAAGCATCTTGCCCTCCGCTGGTTCTTCTCCAAACAGTTTACGGGCAGCCGATTCAGTCAGCACGATGCTGTGTGCATCAACCAGTGCCTGTTCCGGATTTCCCGACAACAGCGAATAGCCAAAGAAACGGAGGAAATTATCTTTCACACAATATATTTCGAGGCTGGTTTTCCGGTTATCTATTACCGCATAGCTGCCCGAGTTACAAGCTTCAGCATTCACAGCGCACCAGTCGGCCATTTCCGGATAACGGTTGGCCAGCCGTTCACCCACCAGGTAATTGCTGGCGCTATATTCCTCGTTCGACAACACATAAATATGATCAATATTCTTTATATCGCTGCCCACAGTGAGCTGTCGCACTACCATATTGGCAATAAGCAGCACGAACATCAGAGAGATGCCCAGTCCCGCCACATTGACCAGCGTAAACAGCTTGTTGCGGTGAAGATAGGTAAAATAAGTTTTCAGTCCTTTCATCGTATTTTATAGTTTTATGTGTTTATTCCGTCTTAATACTCCGTACGGGGTTTTCATTGGCATTCTTCCAGCACTGGAATGTCACCGTCAGTACCGTAATGAGACTGACCAGCAGGAAGGAGACCACAAATACCCAGGCACGGATAGGCGTCTTGTCGGAGAAGCTTTCCAGCCAGTCGTGCCCTATCCACCAACCAAAGGGAACTGCCAGTACGAAGCAGACCACCAGCATGACGAAATAACGCTTGGTAAACATATAGAGAATCTCACCGGTGGAACTTCCCATGATTTTCCGGATACCAATCTCCTTCCGGCGGTATTCGCTTTCAAATAAGGTCAGTCCGAACACGCCTATCATGCTGAGCACGATAGCAATCAAGGAGAACAACAGAATCTGACGGGTGAAACGCAGTTCCTGATGATAGTTCTGGTCAATCACCTCATCCATAAAACGGAACCTGAAGTCACTGCCTGGCACCATCTTTTCGGTCACTTCTGCCAAACGATGAATCATGTCCACTTTATCCACTCCCGGAGCCACCCGGATATTCAGGATGTTATTGGCATCCCAGTCCGCATGATTCTTCCCGTAAATAAAGAAAGCCATCGGTTCTACGGCATCGTTGTTGCGGAAACTACTAAAACGGATGTTCTCACAGAATCCCACTACCGGATAATCACCGGGAGTAGCGGGTTCGTCCACCTTCATCCAAGGATATTTTTTCCGAGCTGCCTCGTTGAAGATATACACATCCCCGTCGCCAGTCTTGAAGTCACGCCCTTCGGTAATCTTAATTCCAAGCACAGATAAATAACGATAGTCCACTGGGAAACAGGCAAAATAAATGTTGTTTTCTCCTTTTCCTCTTCCCCAATTCATGTAACTGTCAGACGAATTCAATATGAACTGAGAAATCGAAACCCCTTCTACACCAGACAGCCCGGACAATTCGCTGACAAAAGTTTCCCTTCGGTCCAGCAACTCATAAGGAAGATTTCCCACCAGTACCACACTCTTGTCGTAACCGTAGTCGCTGTGCCGAATGTAGCGGCTTTGCAGAAACATGATGCCCACGGCAATAATCAGCATGAAAGAAACGAAAAACTGGAAACAAACCAGAAACGTACGCAGCATCTTCCCTTTCGGAGAAAGACCGAACGAACCTTTCAACACCAGTGCCGGCGGGAAAGAAGTAACATAGTAAGAGGGATAGGCTCCAGCCAGCAAACCCATGAGAACGGCTATTCCACCTAAAGAAGCCAGCAAAACCGGATGATTCACCAAAGAGAGGTCGGATGCTACCAAGGTATTCAGGGAGGTATCTTGCAACAGATAGAGCCAAAGTAATGAAAGCAGAAACCCGCACACACAAACCAACACGGATTCCAACAACAGATACACCCGTAAAGAGAAAGTGGAAGCGCCCAACACCTTCTGGGTGTTGATGGAACGCAACCGCATGGGAGTTTCTGCCAGTGAGAAGTTCATGTAGTTGACTGCTGCTGTAAGCAGAATCAGCACCGATACACACAGTAGCAGGTACACGGCGGCCTTGCTGGTAGCCGCCTTGTTGCCCACCGTAGAATAGTGCACTTCGTCCAACGGTGTAAAATGAATGAAATTTTCCCAGTCTTCCTCTCCCTCTCCGCTAATCAGGTCTCTTGGAATATTCAGCTTGCAGCTTTCGATGACCGACCGCTCCACATCGGCCAATGAAGCTGGACTGTCAAGCCGGATATACAAGGCATAATTCCAGTTTGTCCAGGAATCTTTGTTCAGGTTCTGAGAGTAGGAGGAAAAAACACAGTTTCCTAACTGGGAGTTTTCCGGCATGTCCTGATAAACTCCTCCTACCACCAACGGCTGGTTACGAGATTTACGGTCTACGTAGATGGTCTTGCCAATGGCATCCGTGGTACCGAAAAAGCGACGGGCCATGGATGCGGAAATCAGGGCATGGCCGGGTTCATTGAGGGAGCCGGTTGTACCGCACACCATAGTCGGCTGAAACACCTTCAGGTAATCCCCGAATCCGATAAACTTAGATTCTGAGTAAATATGTTCATCCACCTCAAAGTCACTGGGATAATTTGACAATGAAGTCACTGAAATAGCCTGTATATGGGGAGAAGAAGCTCCCACCAGCTCACAGAAAGGACGAGCCAGCCAGATTTGCCAGCCATAATCTCCGCCTGCATCCACTTCTACCCGGTAAATACGGTCGTGTGCCGGATAGGCTTTGTTGTAGTTATAGTCGTAGTCCACCTGCGTCAGAATGACGAAACAGGCTGCAAAGGCAATACTCAATCCTAACAGATTCAATACGCTGGCCGTAAAGAAACGTCGGAAAGTATGCGAGAAATTTCTAAGAAGTGTGTTCATGAGTGGTAAGTGTTTTTATACTGCAATTACGAAATTTATTCACCGACTTTCAACCGCCGGGTGGAAACGCTACCGATTCCATCTTTGGAGATTTGAGCCGATTTAGCCTTTCCACTTAAAGTAAGACTGCCTACACCTTCTATGCTGGCATCCAGGTGCTCGCAATCTACGGCCAGTTCACCGCTTCCTACACCTTCCAGACTGACTTGTACATTCCGGGCATGCAAATCGGCCACATGCAGACTGCCCACGCCTTCCACATCAAACTTCACATCCTTCAGGTTCAGGCGGGACTTGCAATTGAATGATCCGACACCTTCAAAAGCCACTTTCTGCAAATCGGGCGCACTGATATAAATAGAGAGTCCGTTCACGTTCCGGGTAGTTTTCTTTCCTTTCTCAGCCCACGCAATCAGCAATACTCCGTCTTTCACCGTACACTTTGTCTGGTCTACCCATTTCTTTTCTCCTTCTACACGAAGAGAATAGGTATCCGACTGAGTGAAATACACACTGGCTACACTCTCCACTTCAATGGAATGGAAAGGATTCACACTGCGGGTTTCACTTACTTTTTCTTCGTTACCACTTCTTGCACTGGCACAGTTTACACACATCAAACCCATTACCAAACCTGCCAATATACGTACTATCTTTTTCATCACAATTTATTTTTTAGTTTAACACCAATACTTCATTATCTTTGTAACTCTCATAACCGGAAACGATGACGCGTTCGCCTTTTTCCAATCCTTCCAGCACCTCGTAATACTGCGGATTCTGACGTCCGATGCGGATTTTACGGCGATAGGCTTTCTTTCCTTCCTTATCGACCACGAAAATCCAGTTGCCTCCGGTCACCTGGAAGAAGGTACCCTTCGGAATCAATACACTTTCGGTAGGCTCACCCAACTGCAAGTCGATGTAGTAGGTCTGTCCGCTGCGGATATTTTCCGGACGGTTGCCCTGGAAGATGAAATCCGTACGGAAACGTCCCTCACGTACTTCCGGATATACCTTGCGCACCTTCAAGTTAAACGAGGAACCCTGACGTTCAAAAGTAGCAGGCAGCCCGTTGGTCACACGGTCGATGTAATGTTCGTCAATCATGGCTTCGATTTTGAAGTCCGACAAGTCATTAATCTGACCCACCATCTGTCCGGCTGTGATATTCTGTCCTAACTCCGCATCCAGCAATCCTAATTCTCCGTCAATGGTAGCCCGCACTTCCAGTTTATCCTTCCGTTCGCGAATCAGCAAGACGTTCTTGCGCATGTTCTGCAAGTTATCTTCCATCTGATCCATCTGAATATTACGGTAGATGGAATCCTGTACCAGACGTTCCGTAATCAGTTTATGCTTCTTCTGGGCCACTTCGTAATCTTCCTTGGCCTGAAGATATTCTTCGCGGCTGATGAGACGTTCCTTGTACAGACGCTGGTACTGCTGGAACGTACGCTGCTTGCGGCGCGTATCAATGTCGAGCTGTACTTTCTCGGTTTCGTTGTTCAACTTGTCCTGTTGCATGGTGACCTGCGTATTACGGAGCAAGTTCTGCTTTTCGGCCAGTTCAGACTCCGCATTCAGAATCTGCAAATCCAGGTTGGAGTTACTGAGACGGAGAATCACGTCGCCTTTCTTCACGTGAGCTCCTTCTTCCACCACCTTTTCCTGCACGATACCTCCCTCTTCGGGACTGAGTTGTACCACGGAAATAGGCTGCACCTGCCCGTTCACACGGATATAGTCATTGAACTTTCCATAAGTCACGTCGGCAATGTTCAGCGATTTACCGTCGACTTTCAATGTAGAAGCATGATTGCCGAAAATAATCCAGCCCAACAGCAGAAGAATAACTGCTCCTCCCCCAATATAAGGAAGATGTTTCTTCTGGATTCCTTTTTTCTTTTCTAACTGTATATCCATAATATCGTCTTTTTTCAATTTCTATTTATTTGTCTGCGGCATCAAACCCGCGAATGATTTCTTCTCCCTTGTAATAGTCTACCAGACGGCATTTCATCAGGTAGGTCAGTTTGCTTTGCAGCAGCAAAGTCTCGCTTTCGAGCAAGGTGGCTGCATTGTTCTGTACATCGAGTGAGGTCATCAGGCCTTCTTCGTACTTGCGCCGGGTGACATGATAAGCCAGCGAGTCGGAACTGACTTTCTTTTCCATCTGTATGCTCTCTTTCAGATAGCCTTCCCGGTCCTGTACGGCCTGAAGCACCAATTTCTGCAATTCCTCTTTCTGCGATTCATATTGTTCACAAGCAATGCGGTAATTGTTTTTTGCCTGACGCATGTTGGTTACTCCCGAAAGCCGGTTGAAAATAGGAATACTCATGCTGATGCCCACGTAGGAACCGAAGTTATTATTGAACTGGGTACGGAAATCAGGATAAGCCGTAGAATGAAGTTCCTTATAATAAGAACTGGAGATTCCACCGAACAACGTAATGGACGGTACCACATTGGCCCATGAGATCTTACGGCGCATATTGGCTACTTTCGCATTCAGCGCAGCCTGCTGGAGGGTAGGATTAACATTCAGTGCGATACGGAACACATCGTCCGCACGCTCCTGAGTCAACTGAATATATTGAAGTGTTTGTGTATCGAGTACGGCAGTATCCAACTGTAAAGTATCTTCTGCCGGGAAATTCATTTTCTGTTTCAATGTCAGCAAGGCTGTTTCATACAAGTTCTTCTGATGGGTGAGGTTGTAACTGTCCGTAGCCTGCTGGGCCTCCATTTGGGCTACATCTGACAAGCCTTTCAACCCTAATTCCTCCTGACGGCGCGTTTTGTACAGCAACGAATCGCTTTCCTGCAATTTCTTGCGGGCCAGTCGCATCGTGCCGTAGCAATACAGGGCATCAATATAAGCCTGGAAAGTCTCTAACGCTGTATTATCTTTAGCTTCCTGCCAGGCAGCTTTTCCCATCAGCCAGGCAGCCTTTGCCCGGCGCACCTCGTTCACCAGTCCCCCGCCACGGAAAATCGGCATGGAAGCTTCCATGGAATAACCGTTGTTGAAAGTAGATAAGGTGTTGTAAGTATTGGTTTCCGGATCTACCGAACGACCGAAATTATATTGTACGCTGGTACCAGCAGTTACTCCAGGCAAGAAACTGCCGATAGCCTTCATGCGATCCAATCTTGCATTGTCTGCTTCGAGTTCCCGCTGCCGGACGGTACGATTGTGCTGTACGGCGTAGTTCATACAGCGGTCTACGTCCCATACCTCTTGTGCCGCAGCTTCCAGCCCCATCCAACCGGAAAAGAAGCAAATCGTCATGCGTAATAGATTCTTTTTATTCATATTGTTTTATTTTATCCGCAAAAGAGCACTCAAATACCGTGCCAAAGTTTTATTTCATTCATTTTCAAAGAGATATAATATTACGTAGAATCTCAAGTGTCTAATTTTTTGACAATGAGTGTCTAATTTTTTGTCACTGTACATATTTTTTAGATATTTTTGAGGGCTATGCCTTGAAAATTCCTATTTTTGTCGCAAAATCTCAATCACAGATGGCAAAACAAGGAACTTTACTCGTTGTAGATGACAACCGCAACATACTTACTTCACTGCAATATCTTCTGGAAGAATATTTCCAGCAAGTAATCACCTTGAATTCTCCCGTAACCATTCCTTCCCTGCTACAACGGGAAGCGATTGATGTGGTGCTACTGGACATGAACTTTTCTTCCGGCATCAACAGCGGGAATGAGGGACTTTACTGGTTGCGCGAAATCAAACGGCTGCGTCCGCAGATTCAAGTGGTATTGTTCACTGCCTACGCCGACATCAACTTAGCGGTAACAGGACTGAAGGATGGAGCGACCGACTTTATTGTAAAGCCTTGGGATAATGCCAAACTGGTACAGACTCTGCAAGAAGCCTATGCCAAAGCCCGTGGAAACGAAAAGAAAGGAAAGCAGGCCTCACAGCCGACAGAAAAATCGAGTATGTACTGGGGAAATTCCTCCGTCATCCGTCCGCTACGACTGTTGGTTGAGAAGGTCAGCACGACCGATGCCAATATCCTGATTACCGGAGAAAACGGTACGGGAAAAGATATGCTGGCACGAGAAATTCACCGGCTGTCTCCTCGTCGCAACGGGCCGATGGTGGCCGTCGATATGGGAGCCATAACCGAATCACTGTTTGAAAGCGAATTGTTCGGTCATGTAAAAGGTTCGTTTACCGATGCACACACCGACCGGGTAGGACGTTTTGAAGCTGCTGATGGCGGAACCTTGTTTCTCGATGAGATTGCCAACCTGCCCTATCATCTGCAAGCCAAACTGTTGACGGTGATTCAGAAGCGCTATTTCATCAAGGTGGGAAGCAATACTCCCCAGCCGACAAATATCCGGCTGATTTGTGCCACGAACCGCAACCTAGATGAAATGGTACACAACGGAGAGTTCCGTGAAGACCTGCTGTATCGCATCAATACCATTCATTTGCACATTCCGGCTCTTCGGGAACGAAAAGAAGACATCCTTCCTCTGGCGCAACGTTTCTTAGAGCAATATAATCAGCAATACCTGCGCACACTGACCGGATTCAGTGCCGATGCAGAACAGCGTCTGCTGAATTATCCCTGGTATGGAAATATCCGTGAGCTACAGCATACCATTGAAAAGGCGGTCATCCTTTCAGATGGAAATCTGTTGAAAGCTGAAAATCTGCAACTGACAGAAGTTTCGGGACAGGACACTCCAGCCACACACGAAGAAAGTAAAGGAGACACTCCGCTGCAAACCTTGGACGAGATGGAGAAAAATCTCGTCAAAAAAGCCATCGAACAATGCGACGGCAATTTGTCACAGGCAGCGGCACAATTGGGCATTACGCGACAGACACTTTACAACAAGATGAAACGTCATGGCATCTAAATGGTTATTTTCTCCGCTGGCACGGCTCGTATTCCTCACAGGAGGTACCGTATTGCTGACGCTCGGTATCAGCCAGAATGAGAACGAATGGCTCTGGATAGGAGGTTTCCTGATTGCCTTAGCCATCTATCTGTTTTATGCCAGCCAGAAACAGTTGCGAGAAAAAAGCTGGCTGATGATGGAAGCTATCCGTAACAGAGATTATTCTTTCCGCCTTCCTACGCATGGCTTCATCGGAGGAGAACGTATTCTGCAAAATGCGCTCAACGAGTTCGGTGCCATGATGGGCGAGCAGAAACAATTGATGGAACAACGGGAACGGTTTTATGAACAGGTTCTCTCGGGCATCAGTTCCGGCATCATCATATTGGACGAGCAAAATAAAATCATACAAAGCAATCCGGCTGCCACAAGGCTGTTAGGACTACCGGCCCTCGGTACTCTGCAACAACTGGAGCGTTATGGGAATGACATACCTGAATTACTCAGCTCGCTTCCTGCCGGTGAACGGTGCAACCTGCAATACGCTACCTCCAAAGGGGAAATCCAACTGTTAGTACGTGCATCCATTATGGAATTAGGAGGAAATACGGTAAAGATTCTTACCCTGAATGATATTCGTAACGAAATGGACACGAAAGAGCTTGAATCGTGGATAAAACTGACCAGGGTACTGACACACGAAATCATGAACTCCATCGCTCCGATTTCTTCTCTAAGCGAAACTTTCCTGCTACGAAAAGATGTAATTGATAGTCCGATTTACGAAGGTATCCGTGCCATTCATGAAACCTCTACCGGACTTATTTCCTTTGTAGACAGTTACCGGAAGTTTTCTGCGCTTCAGAAACCTTCACCAGAGCCGTTCTATCTGAAAGAACTCCTTTTGCAAGTAAAAAGCATTCACTTAATCCCCTTGCACATTCAGTTGACACTCCAGATTGAGCCGGACGACCTGATGCTATATGCCGACCCTAACCTGATTCGCCAGGTACTTATCAATCTTCTCAAGAATGCCACACAAGCTATTGGAGAAAATAAAGGGAAAATCCACATTCGAGCCTATTCCACCAAGGAAGAACATATCTTAGTCTATGTCAGCAACGATGGTCCCGCCATCCCCGAAAAGGAAGCAGAAGAAATCTTTGTACCGTTCTTTACCACTAAAAAAGAAGGTAGCGGAATCGGTCTCTCTCTTTCCCGACAGATTATGAAGCTTTCCAACGGCAGTATAAGTCTGCTGAAAGCAGAAACTAACGGATGGAATACTACCTTCGTACTGGAATTCTTTTAAACGCAGAAAAGCCCCGAACTATAGTTATTCAGGGCTTCTCTACACAAATTGAATCATAACAACTAACGGTATTTTTAAACCATTGCTAAGCCGGAAGAATCCGACTCACGTTTTTTCAAAAGCATTTTCAAACCTTCCAATAAGTTCCGACATCCGTCATTCATCTCCTCATTGCCATTCCTATAACCAAAATCCACATCACATGAAGGCATATCGGCTTTAGACTTGCGTTTGCAGATATCTGCAAACAAATGAATTTTGTGCCAATTACGATAATCCATAAAGCGAGTCAGCAAATCTTTCTGCCACGGCTCCATTACTACTACGAAGTCGGCTTCATCACGTAAAGCTTCGTTCATGCTCCGTTCCAACTTTCTCCCTCCCGGAGAACCAAATTCTGTCATCTCAGCTGTTACCACCTCCACATCGGTCATGTCAGCTTCGGTGAGTTTCTTCTTAAAAAGAGACTCCATTGAGAACAGCTTTCCGACACGTTCCAGACCGACTAATAGCACTTTCATAAAATCAAATTTTAAAAGTTAATAAAAAGAAGGTACTGAAAATCCTTTCTCGAATTAAATGTAACAATTTAATTCGGTCAAACAAAGCGAATAACAGAATATTATCATAAAATACACATTAATTATGATTTAATATACCCAAAATGCAAATTATGATAATTTATTATCTACAAACGGCTTCCTTGAATGATATCAATCAAAATCGGACGCATTCCTCCGACAAAGCATTCCACTGCAATCACCATCAGAATCAATCCCATCAGACGCATCATCACATTATTACCTGTTTCCCCAATAATGCGAACCAGTTTCGTGGATAAACGTAAAATGATATAAGTAAGTATATACACCAAAGCTATTACGGAAACAAGGGTAACTTTCAAGCTCCACGTATGAGCATCATCCATCATGATAATGCCATTGGCAATAGCGCCCGGTCCACACAGCATCGGAATAGAAAGTGGTGTGATTGAAATATCGTTTGCATAAGCTTTGATTTCCTCGTCTTTCAGCTTCGTATTGGTATAGCGTGCCTGCAACATATCGTAGCCAATCTTCAGAATGATAATACCTGCTGCAATACGAAATCCATTGGTAGATATTCCGAAAAACTTAAACAAGAACTGTCCGCAAAATGTAAATGCAATCAGTATAATAAAAGAAATGATTGTAGATCTTTTCACAATATGTTGCCGCTCCTTTTCTTCCAGACCATTCGTCATTGTCAAAAAGACCGGCATTGTACCCAAGGGGTTTGTCAACGTAAAAAAGGAAGTGAAGCACAACAGTGCATAAGGTAAGATTGTATCCATATAATATATATTTTAAAACCTAAAACAAAGATACAATAAAATCTGGGTTATGGATACAAAAAAAATCCTGAAGCATTTCTGCCTCAGGACTTCTGTTAAAACGGCGACTACCTACTCTCCCACTTGCGCAGTACCATCGGCGTGACGAAGCTTAACTTCTCTGTTCGGAATGGGAAGAGGTGGAAC
>OJQK01000004.1_pt1 | contig 268652 bp, 260 predicted proteins | sample 1598741 | NCBI WGS metagenome assembly OJQK01 (sample SAMN03922511, study PRJEB24848) | human gut metagenome | isolation source: stool sample | host: Homo sapiens | place: Germany | collected 2010-02 | reverse complement strand
AAGCCATCAGGTGGAGACGAAAGCACAGATAAGCCATCAGGTGGAGATGAAAGCGGAGATAAGCCAGCAGGCGGAGATGACAGTAGCAATACACCAGCGGGTGGAGATACTTCAGCAGATAACTAATAAACATATTATCTATAACAGATATTTTAAGGAAGGATTGCTATGAAATGTGTAATATTAGCCGGGGGTAGTGGTGATAGTTTATGGCCATTGTCCAGAAGGCAGTTTCCAAAGCAGTTTATGAAAATAAAAGAAGGCCGTTCCATATTACAGGAAACTGTAGTAAGGAATATGCCATTCTGTGAGGAATTTATAATAGTTACCAATGAGAGCTATAAGAATATTGTTAATGGACAGATGAAAGCGTTCCAGAGTCTTAAGTACAGAGTTATCCTCGAGGGTACACCGAAGGGAACAGGAGCAGCTGTATTGTTAGGGACTATGTTTGCCAACCCGTCAGAATTAGTTCTGGTTGTTAATTCGGACAACCTGATTGAGGGTGATGGTTATAAAGATTCAATAATTGAGGCTAAAGAATATGCAAAAGAAGGATATCTTGCGGTATTAGGAATTAAGCCAGAATCACAGTCATCCACTTATGGGTACATTCTCCGGGATAAAGAGAATGTTAAGAAGTTTATTGCAAGAATAGATTTCGATGAAGATGAGACAGAAGGTCTGCTTGGATATGATTATGATGAGGGGTATCTGTGGAACAGTGGAATACTTGTATTCAGGGCAGGGGATATGATTAATGCTGCAAGACGCCTTGCATCAGAACTGTACACTACCTGTAAGACAGCTAAGAGAAAGGTGCCGGCAATAAGAAGGTCTGTGAGATTTTCAGAGACGGTTATGCAGGCTATGCCACATGGCAGTATTGAAACACTTCTCCTTGAAAAATGTGATTCAATAAAAGTAGTCGAAGCACATTTCGAGTGGATGGATGTCGGCAACGCCAGCGATTTAGCTGAATTTGGAAACAATATTAAGTCAGAATGTGTTATCAAGAATGACTGCGATAATGTTAATATTATAAATAATGCACCGAAGAGACTTGTTGTCGCCAATGATTTAAGAGATCTTGTAGTTGTTAATACAGATGATGCAACATATATATCATCAAAGAAATCTGCTGATAATATCAAGCAGATTATGAAAGATAATATGGATACTTATGAAGCATTTTTCGATTATAACAGGACTACTTATAAGGAATGGGGAATACAGGAGATACTTAATTATTCACAGGGATATAAAGTCAGAAAGCTTACTGTTTTTCCAGGGATGTCAATGTCTCTTCACCGGCATGAAAAGAGAACTGAGCATTGGTCAATAGTTGAAGGTATTGCTACAATTACACTTGGTAATGAAACTGCTGATTATAACAAATATGAAAGTGTGTTCATTCCAGTGGGAACGAAACACAGGATTGCTAATAAGACAGACAAGAATGTGGTAGTAATAGAGGTTGGTATTGGAGATAATATATCAGATACAGATCTTGTTAAGATATATAATAAGGATAACCCACAGGCATCTGCTAATTATGTAAGACTGGATAAGAGTCCTATTGCGAAGCTTGAACCTGCATTTAAGGATAATCTGTGGGGTGGAACCAAGATTCGTGATGTATATGGCAAGAAATGTGATTATGATGTCATCGGTGAGAGCTGGGAACTTTCAGCTCATCCTGACGGTCAGAGCCGTATAGCTGAGGGAAGATATAAAGGAATGCTCTTTAATGAGTACCTTAATATTATAGGAAAAGAAGCATTAGGCTGGAAATGTCAGGCACAGGACAGATTTCCTATCCTTATAAAATTCATAGATGCAAAGCAGGCACTTTCTATACAGATTCATCCTGATGATGAATATGCTCTTGAGAATGAGAATGAATATGGAAAGAATGAGATGTGGTATGTAGTGGACAGTGAACCGGGATCATATCTGTACTGTGGGCTTTCAAGAGATGCATCTAAGGAAGAAATTCTTGAGAGAATTAATAATAATACAATCACAGACATACTTAATAAGATAGAGGTTAAAGCAGGCGATGTTGTTATGGTTAAGGCAGGAACAATCCATGCAATAGGCGCAGGTGTATTCATATGTGAGATACAGCAGAATTCTAACTGTACCTACCGTATGTATGATTATGACAGAAGGGACAAGTTCGGTAATCCAAGAGAACTTCATGTTAAGAAAGCACTTGATGTTGTTGATAACCATAAATATATCAAGGACAATAAGACAGAGGTTGTTATTGCAAGAAATGAACATTTCACAGAAGAAAGACTTGTCCAGTGCAAATACTTTGAAGTATATAAGTATGATGTCAATGACGAGGCAAAGATTACTGTTGATGAGGCATCCTTTGTTTCTGTACTTTTCATTAATGGCTCAGGAACTATTGAAACTGATGATTATGAAAAGACTATGGAGTTTAAAGCAGGTGACAGTTTCTTTGTAAGCGCAGGTCTTCGTTCAATAATAATTAAGGGACAGGCAACCATGGTTGTTACCAGAGTATAAAAAAATGTTTTACTTTGTTGTATATTGATGTATAATGACGAGAGAATTCTTTTTAAAGGAGAGTATGATAATGTTATCAGTAGTAATACCAACATTTAATGAAAGCAAGAACATCAGAAATCTTGTAGCACAGATTGATGTTGCTTTGAAGGGTGTTGATTATGAAATTGTCTTTGTTGATGACAGTAAGGACAATACACCTGATGTGATTATGGAAGTTGCTAAGGAATATCCACAGGTGAGAATGGAACATAGAAAGAATGGTACAGGATTAGCAACTGCTGTTCTTGATGGTTTTAAGCTTGCAAAGGGCGAATATATGGCATGTATGGATGCTGATTTACAGCACCCACCAATCGTTCTTAAATATATGTATAGGGCTATGGAAAGTGGTGCAGACTTCTGTATACCTAGCCGGCTTATTCCAGGTGGAGATGATGGCGGACTTAACTGGTACAGAAAGTTCGTATCTGGAACAGCAAGAAAGATAGGACAGGTTATGTTGCCTTGCCTTAGAAAGATATCAGATCCTACAAGCGGACTCTTTATGTTCAGAAGAGAAGTTATTGAGAATGCTGACCTTCAGCCAATTGGATGGAAAATTATGGTTGAGGTTCTTGCAATGGGTACATATAGCAAGGTTGTAGAGATTCCATACAAATTCCAGCAGAGAACTGAAGGTGAATCAAAGCTTTCAGGAAAGGTTACGTTAGAGTACTTAAAGCAGCTCAAGAACCTTAGAAAGAGATATAATAAGAGCAACAGGTACGAGGTTGAAATATGGTCAACTGAGCGTATGATGAAAGGTGACAAATAATATCGTAACATAAGACATATAATAAGCCACAGAACGAGATGTTATATGAAGTTTTGTGGCTATATTAGTATAGAACATAAAGGAGATAACAATGGCAATATTAGTTACAGGCGGTGCAGGCTTTATTGGAAGCCACACAGTAGTAGAACTTCAGAATGCAGGTTATGATGTTGTAGTTGTTGATAATCTTGTTAATTCAAGCAGAAAGTCTTTAGAAAGAGTCGAGAAGATTACAGGAAAGGAAGTTACATTTTATGAGGCAGATATCAATGACGCTGCAGCATTAAATGAGATATTTGAGAAGGAAAGTATAGACAGTGTTATACATTTTGCTGGACTTAAGGCTGTAGGTGAGTCAGTAGCAAAGCCACTTGAGTATTATATGAATAATATATCCGGTTCACTTACACTTTTTGACGTTATGAGAAATCATGGTGTCAAGAATATTATATTCTCATCTTCAGCTACAGTTTATGGAGATCCTGCATTTGTTCCTATTACAGAGGAATGCCCTAAGGGCGAGATTACTAATCCTTATGGCAAAACTAAGGGAATGCTTGAGGAGATTCTTACAGATATCCAGAAGGCTGACCCGGAATGGAATGTAATTCTTTTAAGATACTTTAACCCAATTGGAGCACATGAGAGCGGAACAATAGGAGAGAATCCTAACGGAGTTCCTAATAATCTTATGCCATATATAACACAGGTTGCTGTTGGAAAGTTAAAGGAACTTGGGGTATTTGGTAATGATTATGATACTCATGATGGAACAGGAGTAAGAGATTATATTCATGTTGTTGACCTTGCACTTGGACATGTTAAGGCCATAGAAAAGCTCAACGATAATCCGGGAATTGTAATATATAATCTTGGAACAGGTAATGGATATTCAGTACTTGATATAGTAAAGAATTTTGAGGCTGCTACAGGAATACATATACCATATGTAATTAAGGCAAGAAGACCAGGTGATATCGCAACATGCTACTGTGACGCAGGTAAGGCAGAGAGAGAGCTTCACTGGAAAGCAGAGCGTGATTTAAAGACTATGTGTGCTGATTCATGGAGATGGCAGAAGAATAATCCTAACGGATATGATGATTAAGGAGTAGATTATGGGTAAGTATTTTGGAACAGACGGATTCAGAGGAGAAGCAAATGTAACTCTTACAGTTGACCATGCATTTAAGGTGGGAAGATTCTTAGGCTGGTATTATGGAAAAAACCATGAGAATGGTAAGGCAAAGATTGTTATTGGTAAGGATACAAGAAGAAGCAGTTATATGTTTGAGTATTCTTTGGTAGCCGGTCTTACAGCATCAGGAGCAGACGCGTATCTTCTTCATGTTACAACTACACCAAGTGTTTCTTATGTTGCAAGAACAGAAGATTTTGATTGCGGAATTATGATTTCTGCAAGTCACAATCCTTTCTATGACAATGGAATTAAGCTTATTAATGCTGCAGGTGAGAAGATGAAAGAGGATGTTATCGCTGAAATCGAGAAGTACCTTGATGGTGAGCTTGGAGAAATTCCATACGCAACACGAGAAAACATTGGATGTACAGTTGATTACACAGCAGGTCGTAACAGATATATGGGATATCTTATGAGTCTTGCAATTTATTCATTCAAAGGAATAAGAGTAGGTCTTGATGCTTCTAATGGTAGTGCATGGACACTTGCAAAAGCTGTATTTGACGCACTTGGAGCTAAGACATATGTTATAAATGCTGCTCCGGACGGAACTAATATTAATGCAAACTGCGGTTCTACACATATTGAAGGACTTCAGGATTTAGTAAGAAGAGAGCATCTTGATGTAGGATTTGCGTTTGACGGTGATGCTGACAGATGTCTGTGTGTAGATGAGAAGGGCGAGGTCATAACAGGTGACCATATTCTCTATATCTATGGATGTTATATGAAGGACAGAGATAAGCTTGTCGGAAACAAGGTTGTAACAACAGTAATGTCTAACTTCGGACTTTACAAAGCATTTGATGCAGTAGGAATTGAGTACGAAAAGACTAAGGTTGGCGATAAGTATGTATATGAGTGTATGTCAGAGAACGGCTACCGTATAGGTGGAGAGCAGTCAGGACACATTATATTCTCTAAATATGCAACAACAGGTGATGGAATTATCACAGCCCTTAAGATGATGGAGGTTATGCTTGCAAAGAAGAAGACATTGTCAGAGCTTGCAGCACCACTTGTTATATATCCACAGGTTCTTAAGAACATCAGGGTTACAGATAAGACACAGGCACAGGATGATGCAGATGTTAAGGCTGCAGTTGAGGCAGTTGCCAATGCACTTGGCGCAGATGGAAGAATCCTCGTACGCGAAAGCGGAACAGAGCCTGTTGTCCGTGTAATGGTTGAGGCAGGAAGCACAGAAGAGTGTGAAAAATATGTCGACCAGGTTATAGATGTCATAAAGAGCAAGGGATATGCTGTGTAAGTTTCGTGTACATTTGTAAGGTGAACACGCACGCTCCAAGTGTCTGTCTGTGGCATTCGCTTTCAGTATTCCTGCGCTTAGCAGGAGTAAATGCCGCTATCTACAGAGTTTATTACAGTGTGTGAAAGCAAACGCACTTCGTTTGAACGAGCTTTCACACACTGAACTTATGTATATAGCGGCATTAACTCCTACACAGCTCGTCATAATTCAAGCGAATGCCACAGACAGACACTTGGAGCTGGTTGTCATCTTCCAAAGAGACATAAACAAACATCAGTATTCCTGACGGGAAGTTATGCCAAGAGTGGATAGTTGACACTATATACACAAATCAAAACTTTATATGAATATTTTCAACACCTCCACATAAGATTAAATAGGTCTTATTGTGGGGGTGTTTTTATGTGTGGAAAATTATGGGGAAAAATCATGACGTTTGTGTTGGCATTGTTGATAATTATGCCTGCGTGTGCCATGACAGGGTGTTCTGGCAGCAAAGAGCCAGATAATAAGACCAGTGTTGATTATACAGTGGTTGAAAATGCAGACCTGCCGGAAGAGCTTAAGAAGCTTATTGAAAGCAAAAAAGATAAAGTGATGAGGCTTACATATACGACTAAGGATTATACATATGTTGTGGCTGGTTATGGAACAAGGGAAACAAGTGGATATTCAATTAAGGTAAATGATGTATACACAGGAGATAATGCACTGTACATTGATCTTAATCTGATAGGTCCGGCAGCGGGGGAAGCTGTAAATGAGATTGACACATATCCGGTAATAGTGCTTAAGATGGAGAGACGTGAAGAAAGCGTTGTTTTTAAAATGTAGAATGTATAGGAGGTCAGTCTGTGAGACTCAGAACAGAAAATATTCATGAATATCGTTTGAAATGTAATACAGTGGCACAGATTACGCTTGATGATGATTTTAATGTGCCGGACACAAAAGATGATATTGAACTTATAGTGAAAGAATGGGGAAATGTCCAGACCGACAGTGTAAAGGTAAATAAGGATAAAGCTGCAGTTGATGGGCAATTAAAATTTTCACTTCTTTATATAGGTGCATCATCTGACTCAGAAAGAATGCAGCCGGTAAAGATGACAGGAAAAATGAGTTTTTCTGAAAATGTCAATCTTTCGGGTGACTGTACAGGTGATTATGTTACATGTCAGGCATCAATAGAAGATCTTAGTATTAAAGCAATTAATTCAAGAAAAATAAGTGTTAAGGCGATAGTTACCCTTAAACTTATATGCGAGAGTCTGCAGGATATACAGATGATAACGGGTGTGGATGAGACGGAGAATACGGACATTCAGCAGTTAAAGGAAGAATTGGAATTTGTGCAGCTTGCAGTTAATCAGCGTGATAATTTCAGAATAAGAGAAAATGTATCACTTCCGGCAGGAAAACCAGAGATACAAGAAATAATCTGGGATGATGTAGATGTAAGAAATCTGAATACAAGGCTTGCAGATGATGGACTTAAGCTTGCTGGTGATTTAGATATATTTGTAATGTATATAGGAAATGGAGAAACAGGAAATGTGCAATGGTACGAGACAACAGCATCATTTGAAGGAAGTCTGGATATAAGTGGTTGCAATGCAGATATGATTCCATATGTTAATTTTCAGATAATTGGAAAGACAGTTGAGGAGCGGCCCGACTTAGATGGTGAAAACCGCGATATTGCAGTTGAAGTGGTTCTTGATATGGATGTAAAAGCATATGAGGAGCGTAAGAAGGATGTTATAGCAGATATATACTCGCCTTCATATGATATGGAAATAGAGAATGCAGATACACAGCTGCGTTGCCTTGTTGTACGAAATAATGTATCAAGCCGTGTTTCAGGTAATCTCCAGCTTGAGAATTATGCTGACCTTATGCAGATATGTAACTGTACAGCTACGGTGCAGCTTGACGATGTGACATATAAAGAAGGAGAGCTGGTTGCGGAAGGTGTTGTAAGTGCAAATGTATTTTACATAACTTCAAGTGACAGTCAGCCGCTTGGCAGTGTGCATACAATCATTCCGTTTGCAGGTACAGTTAAGATTGATGGTGTCAGTCCAGATTCACTTGAATACAACATAAAGCCGTCAGTACAGCAGCTTTCAGCCACAATAAACAGTGCTGGTGTAATAGAGGTTAAATCATCAGTTTCACTGGATGTAATTGTTTTTAGAAACTTTGAGTATAGTGGCATAAAAAGTGCTTATATGTCAGAAGAAAAATGTAATCTGTCAAAGATGCCGTCAATGACTGGGTATATTGCTGATGGCACTAAAACATTATGGGATGTATCTAAAATGTATCATACAACAGCAGATTCAATAAAGGCAAGTAATCCTAAATGTGCTGATGGACTGTCAGAGTCTGTGATTATACCACGGGGTACCAAGCTTCTTCTTGTGAAGGCATAGACATAAAAAGAGGTACAGTCTGTAAAGTCTGTACCTCTTTTTATGTCTGATTATGAATTCTTACCGGCAAAGTAATCGTCGAATTTCTTAAGAACAGCATCTCTTGTGTTCTGGGAAATATCAGGGAGTTTCTTGCCCCATGTTTTAGTGGCTTCTTTAAAACCTTTTTCAAATGCTTCTTTCATCTTAGTCATCTTTTCTTCATCATCACCTGCGAGTGCCTGTGCAAATGAGAAGATTCTTTCAGATGTCTGTTTAACACCCCAGTAACCGTTTTCAGAAATATCTTCCTTAGCCTGTGCAATAGTGTCAGCGTCTGCTGTGAAGTTACCGCCTGCAAGTGCTTTCCACATATCATCAGCAGTTCCAATAGTTATTCCCTGTTTAGAGAACATCTTAGTAACGAGGCTTTGCATCTGAGCCATGCGTGTTTCCTGGTCAGCCTTTAACTGGGCAACAATAGAAGCGTTAGAAGCTTTCTTGTTAACAGCTGCTACTAAACCTTCAGACTGTGAAGCATGTTCATAAGTTGCCGCTACACCTGAATAAGCTGTAGTCTTAGAAATCTCTTTAGTTGAAACCTTCTTATCAGAACCAGAAACAGTATTTGTTTCATAAGCCTGATAATTTGAATTAACTCCGTTTAATGACATTATATCCCTCCTTGGACTTTTATTGTAGTATTTCTATAGTGTATATCGGTAAATGTATTTCTTTAATTAACCTTCTGTTTTTTCAATTTTTATAGTAGATTTCTTCCATATTCCTGTCCAGTAGAGGCCATAAAGTATGGCAGCGGATGTTCCATTACTGATTACGACAGCATACCATACAGATTCAACCCCCATATTAAGCACATTGGCACATACCCAGAGGGTCAGCAGACGGAATATCCAGATTCTTGAAGCGTCGACAATCATGGTTATCATGGTGTGACCGCTTCCCTGAAAAAGTCCCTGAGTGACATTGTAAAATGCGTTGCTCCAGCACCAGAATGCCATAAGTGAGAGAAAATCTGTTGCCAGCGGAATAACTCTTTCATCAGTCGAGAAAAATGTTACCATAGCCTGAGATATAAATCTTCTTGATAGAATCAAACCAAAGAATAACAGAAACAGTGCACCCATACGGAGTGCGTAATGGTAAGCCTTGTCTGCTCTGTCTTTCTGTCCGGCACCAATATTTTGTCCCACTATAGTTGATATGGCGGAGCCGATACCATTTGCAGGCATTGTAATGATGCTGTTTATCTTGTTTCCGATACCATAAGCGCTTGTTGCAATAAATCCGTAAGCATTAACATTTTTAGTCATAAGAAGGAAACCAAGCTGCATAGTGCTTCCGCCGATTGCTGTTGGAAGTCCGATTTTTACAATCGAACCCATCTTGCTTTTATCAAACTTAAATCCCCTGAAATTAATTCTTATAAGCTGTTCTGGTCTTGTAAGTACAATAAGTGCAATAACTGCACATGGAATTTTGGCAATGAGAGTTGCAAGGGCAGCACCACCGATACCCCATTTGAAAACCATAAGGAATAACGGGTCTAATATAAGATTAATAACAACGCCAAACATATTAAGAAGCATTGGTTTTACTGTGTCGCCCTGAGACTGTTTGACTGATGTGAAAAGGTTAATGGTAAACAGAAAAGGCAGATCAAGTACTACAATTCTTATGTATGTAAGTCCGTATTTATATATAATTCCTTCTGCACCGAGCCACTTTACAAGTCCCGGAGAGACAAGCCAGCATATAATGGCACATAATACCGAAAATGCAAGTGAAGTAAGGCAGATGTGGTTAGCCATTGAATTAGCCTGTTTATCCTCTCTTGCACCGAGGTACTGTGATATAAGAATTGCGCCTGCAGTTGTAATGCCATTGCCAAAATTAATCAGGATATTCTGGAAAGGAGAAACAAGCGTGATGGCTGACTGATTCTCAGTACCTATTCTTCCAAGCCAGAAAGTATCTGTAAGATTGTACATTGACTGGATAAAACTATTAATCATAACCGGAATCGCAAGCATGAGAATTGCATGAAAGAGATTACCATTAAGAATCATATTTCTTTTATCTTCACTTATTGGTTTTGCCATGATAAGCCCCCTTATCTTAATAAACGTGTTGAAAATGCTTCTTTAATACAGAAAAATAATTAAAATACTGATTTTTTGTTGACATTTCAAAGTCTTTTATACATAATATAAGCATAAAAAACAGTGATTTCTACAATTAAACGAAAAAATATTGCTAATAATACAGAAAAATTACTATAATAGACGCAAATGTATTTGAGATAAGGAGAGATTATATGTTCCAGGATATGTCGAAGGATTTTGATATTAAGAGGATAAAAAGAAGTAATACCAGTTGTAGTACAGGGGTAGGGGCACATGTGCATCCGTTTAATGAGATATTTTATCTTTCGAGCGGAGAGTGCACAAGTTTTATTGACCACAACATTTATAAGTTCGGAAAGGGTGATCTTGTGATTGTTCCAAGTGGATGTCTTCACAGGACAACTTATAATGGAAAAGGAATGCATGAAAGAATTGTTATAAGCTTTAGAAATGAAGCAACAGAGTGGATTGAGAACCAGACTGGTAAAGAGCTTATGGAAAACTGCATGAAACCGGGAGTCGTTAATATTCCTGAGAAGAGAAGGGATTATGTTATTGCCCTGCTTGATAAGCTGATATTTGAAAATGATTCTCCTGATGAGCTGTCACCTGCATTTATAAAGGTTGGGCTAATTGAGCTTCTGCTGTTTATTATCCGCTGTAAGAATTATGAGGAAAATGTTATAAAAGAAATTGATGTGGATAACAGGATTATTCAGGAAGTTGCCACATATATATATGAACATTATGCAGATAATCTGTCTTTAGAGTATGTTGCAGATAAATTTAATCTTAGCAGGTCATATCTTTCAAAGAAATTTAAGACAGCAACCGGATTTGGATTTAAGGAGTACATTATTAATGTAAGAATACAGAACGCCTGTAATCTGCTGCTTGAAACAAACAAATCAATTACTGATATTGCATTTGAATGTGGCTTTAATGACAGTAATTATTTTGGAGATGCTTTCAGGAAAGCAAAGGGGATATCTCCACATAAGTACCGTAAGAATGAAACTTTTTAAAAGTGCATTTTAAATATTGTACTTGATTTTATACAATATCTTTAATATAATAGTTTTGAAAATGGATTTTGTATACAAGGTTAGGTAATATATGGAAAGTATCAGATTAAAGGCAAGAGCCAAGATTAATCTTGGACTTGATGTTATTGGAAGACGCGAGAACGGATATCATGATGTAAGAATGGTAATGCAGACTGTTGGTTTGTATGACCGTATTATAATGACAAGGATTCCGGAGGAAGAGATAAGAATTAAGACTAATATAGGATTTCTACCTGTGAATGAGAATAATCTTGTTTATAAGGCAATTATGCTTATGAAGAATAAGTATAAGCTGGATGGAGGAATTGAGGTTGATCTTAATAAATTCATTCCGGTTGCGGCAGGAATGGCTGGAGGTTCAAGTGATGCGGCATGTGCATTATTTGGAATGAACAGGCTTTTCGAACTTAATGTTCCAATGAGAGAGCTTATGAAGCTTGGTGTTGAGATTGGGGCAGATGTTCCATACTGTCTTATGAGAGGAACAGCATTAGCTGAAGGAATTGGCGAGAAGCTTACAAGGCTTCCGGATATGCCATTTTGTCATATTCTTATAGCAAAGCCTCCGGTAAATGTATCAACTAAGCTTGTGTATGAGAAACTGGATAACACAGATGTTAAGCTGCATCCAGATATAGATGGAATAATTGAGGCTATTAAGTTAAAGGATGTTGCACTTGTTGCTTCAAGAATGGGAAATGTTTTAGAGTCAGTTACAGTTCCGTTGTATCCTGTTATTGACAGCATTAAGAAGGATATGATAGAACATGGTGCAATGAATGCCATGATGAGTGGCAGCGGACCGACAGTTTTTGGAATATTTCCAGATGAACAATCAATGACAGCCTGTCAGCAGTTCTTAAGACAGAAGGGCGAGGCAAGGCAGGTGTATACAACGGAAACATTTACACCATAATATATGTGGAAATAATACACATTCAGAGTAATAGAGAAAGGCAAGGTTTTATATGAAAGGTGAACTTAAGATGGATGTTAATGACTATCTCCCATTAAGAGATGTAGTTTTTAATACTTTAAGACAGGCAATTCTCCGTGGTGAGATGGAGCCGGGTGAAAGACTTATGGAAATTCAACTCGCCGATAAGCTTGGAGTGAGCAGAACTCCTATAAGAGAGGCAATCAGAAAGCTTGAGCTGGAGGGTCTTGTTATAATGATTCCAAGAAAGGGAGCAGAGGTTGCCCATATAACAGAGAAGGACATGAGAGATGTTCTTGAGGTAAGAGCAGCACTGGAGGAGCTTGCAGCAACACTTGCATGCCGTAACGTTACACCGGAGCGTATTGAAGAGCTTAAGATGGCAAATAAGAGATTCGAGGCAGCAATTATATCTAAGGATGTGGTTGCAATTGTAGATGCTGATGTGAATTTCCATGATATTATATATGCAATGACAGATAATCAGAGACTTATTCAGATTATTAATAATTTAAGAGAGCAGATGTACAGATACAGACTGGAATATGTTAAGGATGCAAGAGCACATTCTATTCTTATCAGCGAACATAAAGACATCATTGATAAGCTTTCTAAGAAAGATGAAGAGAATACTAAGATTGTCATAAGACAGCATATTACTAATCAGGAAAAGGGTATTATCAGACTTCTTAACAAATAATCTTTAGATTACACGGAGGCTGGCTGTATATGCCAGCCTTTGTTAGTTTGTAAATTTCTGTTTATTATAGAAATATATGGATATAATCCCAGATATGAAGATATATCAGGGGGTAAATATCATATGAACATTAAAAAGAAACTTGGAATTCTGCTTATTGTTATAATAGCTGTCAGTGGACTGATTGGTTATTACAGAGTGTCTTATGCAGGAAATTTAGAGGCAGTTACAGAAGGCATATCTGAGAGTATTATAAGATTCCATGTGAGGGCCAACAGTGATTCTCAGGAAGACCAGGAGGTTAAGCTTAAGGTTAAGGAAGCAGTGGTTGATTACATAAGACCGGTTCTTTCTGAGTCAGATTCTCTTTCAGAGTCAAGATCTATATTAGAGGCAGAAAGTGATAATATCAGAAATGTTGCTATTAAAACCTTGCGGGATAATGGATTTATGGAAGATGTAAGCGTGTATTTTGAGAAAAGTTATTTTCCGGTTAAATCATACGGTGATGTAACATTTCCTGCAGGATACTATGAGGCTTTCAGAGTTGATATAGGTGATGCAGAGGGAAAGAACTGGTGGTGTGTGCTGTATCCGCCATTATGTTTTGTAGATGCGGTATATGGCGTAGTTCCAGAGAATTCTAAGGAAAAGCTTGCAGGAGTTCTTACAGACGAAGAATATAAGACAGTAACTGACAGGGGCTGTAAAGTCAGATTTAAATATTTAACATTTATAAATGAACTGCTTGGGTTATAAGCAGTCAGTGGAGGAAGGACGATTGAATAATAAGGATAAGGTCTTTATTAAGATTAAAGGATTATATACGGGAACAATGGACGAGGAGGCTTCGTTTGATGGTGAAGAGGCTGAAGTAATTGAGTCACAGGACGATGAGGTTGAAGTTATAAATGTTGGCACATACTCGGTTGTCAATGGCAAGGAATATATACGGTATGAGGAAGTATATGACGATTCGCAGGAACGGTCAAGCAGCATAATTAAGATTGATGGTGACAGCGTAGAAGTGACAAAGAAAGGCGTTGTATCTACGAAGATGAGATTTACCATGGGCAGTAAAAATATGACTTATTACCAGACACCTTATGGAAATATGAGCCTGGGTATTATAACGAAAAGTCTTGAAATTGAACGAACGGAGGATACAATAAGTATATATCTTGTGTATGGAATGGAAGTGAATTGTGAACATCTTTCAGATTGTGATATGCAGATAACAATAACAACCAGAGAACTTAGAATTGATGAATAGTACATTTTTCTTTGAAAAAGGAGTAGTTATGAAGAAACAGTTTGATGAGAGAAATCTTACAATGGTAATGGATTTTTATGAACTTACAATGGCTAATGGTTATTTTAAGGATGAGGACAAGGAAAGAAAGGTCGCATTTGATGTGTTCTATAGAAAGAATCCTGATAATGCCGGATATGCTATATTTGCAGGTCTTGAACAGATTATTGAATATATAGAGAATCTGCATTTTGATGAAGATGATATTGAATACTTAAGAGGTCAGGGGCTTTTTGGGGAAGAATTCCTTGCATACCTTGCTGATTTTAAGTTCAGGGGAGATATTTATTCATTCCCGGAAGGAACTATTATGTATCCTAATGAACCTGTAATCACTGTTGTTGCACCATTACTTGATGCACAGCTTGTTGAAACTGCAATTCTTCTACAGGTTAACCACCAGTCACTTATTGCAACCAAGACAAGAAGAATCGTGCGTTCAGCTAAGGGACGTGCTGTATCAGATTTCGGTGCAAGACGTGCACATAACATGGATGCAGCTGTATATGGTGCAAGAGCAGCTTACATCGGAGGTGCGGTTGGAACAGCTACTGTTCTTGCCGGTCAGATGTTTAATATTCCAATCAGTGGAACAATGGCACACAGCTGGGTAATGTTTTATCGTGATGAATTTGAAGCATTTAAGCATTATGCAGAGAATTACCCGGATGCAACTGTGCTTCTTGTAGATACTTATGATGTTGTTAAATCAGGTATTCCTAATGCCATCAGATGTGCAAAGGAAGTGCTTGAGCCAATGGGCAAGCGTCTTAAGGGCATCCGTCTTGACAGTGGTGACCTTGCATACCTATCTAAGAAGGTAAGAAAAATGCTTGATGATGCGGGGCTTACTGACTGCAAGATAGTTGTTTCCAACAGTCTTGATGAATGGACTATTATGTCAATCTTAGAGCAGGGCGGCTGCATTGACAGCTTTGGTGTAGGTGAGAGACTTATAACAGCAAAGTCTGATCCTGTATTTGGAGCTGTATACAAGATTGCAGCAGTAGAGGAGAATGGAGTATTCCAGCCAAGAATTAAGATTTCTGAAAATGTTGAGAAGATAACAAACCCGGGACTTAAGAAGGTTTACAGAATATATGACGAGAATAAAAAGGCAATAGCAGACCTTATAGCAGGTGCTGATGAGGTTGTTGACCTTTCAAAGCCTTATCGCTATGTAGACCCTGTAAAGCCTTGGAAGAACAGATACTTTGAAAACTGTACAGCAGTAGAGTTACAGCAGCTTGTTGTAAAGAATGGCAAGCGTGTAATGGACAGAGTATCTATTGATGAGATTAAGAAGTATGTTCAGGATCAGCTCACTGATAATATATGGGAAGAAGAGCAGAGATTTGAGAATCCTCATAACCATTATCTTGATATGAGCCCGGCATATTATGATATGAAGATGTCACTTCTTCACAAGTTGACTGACTAGAGGAAAGTGGCAGACGGACGGGGGCAGGGTGTGTATATGCTGCATTGTAAGACACGCTCCCGCTCGTGGAAAGGCGTAGCGGTACTAGGCGCACTGCCTCACTTCGTGAGGTGCGTTTGCCAAGTGCCGACGCCTTTCCAACGGTCTTACACTACAGCATATGCACACCCTGCCCCCTTACGCTGTCACTTCCCCTGTCCGCCTTTGGCGGAGGTGGGGCTGGCGAGAGAGATTTCCGCAGAGAGCGATGGTGCCAAAGGCACCAAGCAAGAGTTTGTGGGGAGGTGGGCGGATTGTGTGGGTATATGTCATTTTCAGACCGTTGGAAGTGCGTCGGCACTTAGTGAACGTACCTCACGAAGTGAGGCAGTGAACTTAGTGTCCGCTACGCACTTTCACGAGCGGGAGCGTGTCTGGAAATGACATATACCCACACACTCCGCCCCACAGACCAACACAAAACACTTGCAATTACTGATTGTTTTGATATAATTGACTAGTATATGAAAAGTTAACGAAGGAGTAGTAAATATGCCAGTTTGGAGTATTGTTTTATTGATAGTTATTGCTGTACTTATAGCAGCACTTGTTGCACTTACTATTGTGGGTAGAAAGCTTCAGAAGAAGCAGGAAGCTAATAACGCACAGTTAGAGGCTGCAAAGCAGGTTATGTCGATGCTTGTCATTGATAAGAAGATGATGAAGATGAAAGATGCCGGACTTCCTAAGATGGTCTTAGACCAGACACCTAAGGCATTCAGAGGTCGTAAGATGCCAATCGTTAAGGCAAAGATTGGACCAAGAGTTATGTCACTTATGTGTGATCCTAAGGTATTTGACCAGATTCCAATTAAGGCAGAAGTCAAGGCAGAAGTAAGTGGTATCTATATTGTAGGCATCAAGTCTGTAAGAGGTGGAAAGATTGTAGTTCCTGAAAAGAAAAAGAAGGGATTTTTTAAGAAGAATAAGTAAGGATGAGAGGCTGCATCAGCGGATTGCTGGTGTGGTCTTTTTTTATGCCATGAAGGTCAGGTGTGGATGTGTAGTTTTGCAATGAAAATTGGGAAATACGGACGAAATGGCTGTTTTTATATGAATTAGTAGGTTTATTGGACTTCGATATATTAGAGAATTAGGGATGAAAACCTACTAATATATCTGATGTGTGCGGATTAGTAGGTCGTTTTGTGAAATTGCTGGCTGATTTAGATGAAATATGAGCCTGCGTGCCTGGAAAATACCTACTAAATTCAATTTAACTTGCAAGTTAGTAGGTCATTGAAGTTGATATAATAAAAAATAATGATTTATTGACATACGAAACAGATTGAATAAGGGGAGTTAGTAGGTTTTTGCCAATAAGTAAGCAAAAAGACAACTCCCAACAAGCAAGGTTTCCCAACGGGAAACCAAAGCAAACTGTAAATTGGGTGAAGTGTAAGGTCATGATGGAGGTATGTTGTAGTTTCAGACCGTTGGAAAGGCGTCGGCACTTGGCAAACGCACCTCACGAAGTGAGGCAGTGCGCCTAGTACCGCTACGTCTTTTCACGAGCGGGAGCGTGTCTGAAAGGACAACATACCTCCATCATGACCGCCCACTTCAAACCAATCTACACAAGTGCCTTGTTTTCCTCGTACATCTTCTCAATAAGATCCTGCACATCCTTGGCAAGAGTTTTTTTCTGCTCGCGGTCCATGCTGGCGACATCGATTGGCTTGCCAAATTCAAGGACAGTGTGAGTCTTTTTAAAGAATGGAAGGTGGTCTTCTAATGCAGCAGCTGTGTTGTTCTGTACCATAGGAATAATCCTGCAGCCTGATTTTTCAGCAAGCTTAAAGCTTCCTGCATGGAAAGGAAGAACACCATCAATGCTTTTATTTCTTGTTCCTTCAGGGAATATAACAATTGAAGTTCCAGCTTTAAGGTAATCAATACCGGTAAGGATAGTCTTTAAACCTTCTTTCATATTCTTTCTGTCAAGGAAGAGGCAGTAAAGATATTTCATCCATATATTAAGAAGAGGAACTTTTTCAATCTCTTTCTTGGCAACAAAGCCAGTTCTGGGTTTCATGTATGTGTAAGAAATAATTGTGTCGAAGAAACCATGGTGATTGCCTACAAAAAGTACAGCTTCTCCGTCTTTAGGGAGGTTTTCAAGTCCTTTTACAGTTGTTGTAACACCAGACAGAAAAAGAACAACCTTAAAAACACCCTGAACAAAGCGGAGACTTCCGCGATCCTTAGCATCCTGATTGAACTTGCCAATAAGCCAGAATACAGGAAGCATTATAAGGCTGGCAAAGAATATTATTATTGCAAATATAACGATTAATATGAGTCTTATCATTGTATGTTCTCCATTTCATTTTTGATATTAAGTTAAGCCTGGTAGCGCGAGATATCTCAGCTCTTTACATAGGCCTTTGCTCCACTAGAATAGTGAATTTCACCTTCATTAGTCACAAATACAGCTTCAATACCGTCAAGGCTTTCAATAAGCTTCATGCCATCATCAAGACCCAGACAGAAGCAGGTAGTGCTTAAGCAGTCTCCGGTAAGCGAATCCTTTGATAGAATAGTAACATCGGACAGGTCATTGTCATAAGAATAGCCTGTAGCCGGGTTAAGTATATGATGGTAAAATGTGCCGTCATCAGCATAGAAATACCGCTCATAGTTGCCAGATGATACAACAGAGGAATCATCAACAGAAAGAGCAACCAGCACTTCATTATTGGCTGCAAATGGCTTCCTTACGCCGATTCCAAAGTTATCCGTGTTAGTTTTCTTACCTATACATAAAACATTGCCACCAAGATTGATTATAGCACGTTTTACACCATTTTCTTCAAGAAAATCTTTGATTTTGTCGGCAATATAGCCTTTAGCAACAGCTCCGAGGTCAAGGATGACATCATCAGGCTTGCTGATTGAATAAGTACCATCACCGTTATCGGACACACTGACTCTGGTGTAATCAACATGTGTCAAAGCTTCGGCAATACGTCCGCTGTCAGGAACTTTCGGTGATTCCGCGGTGAAGTCCCACAGTCTGGAAACGCTTCCTATTGTTATGTCAAATGCTCCATTACTCAAAGCAGCATATTCAAGTCCGGCACTTACTAATTCATACATTTCCGTAGATATGCTTGTTGTCTGGTTAGAATTAACCTTTGATAACTCGCTATCTTCCTTAGTCCTTGAAAAAATGTTTTCGTAGTAGTCACACAGATTAAGAGCTTCCGTAAGAGTATTCTTAGAAACACTTGTGTATGAGTCAATCTGCACAAATGTGTTTAACTTAAAGCCGTTCACAGACTCCGGGGTAGTCAGTGTAACTGCAGGTTTTTCGCAGGCGGTAAGCACAAAGCCCAGAGCCAGAATAACAGTAAACACATATGAAAAGCATTTTATTTTATTAAATTTCTTCATAGAATAATTACCGGAATAAACCGGCATCCTCCAAAAATTATTAACACATTGAGATTATAACAGTTTAACGCTGTATAAAAAAGTGAAATTAGTGTGAAATTACTTTTATTTTTTTGATAAATGTGCTATAAATATAAGGCTTGCTGTTAGGCAGAAATGTTTATGTATGTAGAAATGAGGAAGTATATGAAAAAGAAGTTATTTAGTGTGTTACTTGTAGGTGCACTTGCAGCATCATTAGTAGCATGTGGTAAAACAGAAAAGAAAGAAGCTAAAGCTTCTACAGCTAACACAGAGATAAATGCAGAAGAGTATGCAGGAACAATTACATCTAATGCAGGAGTATATAAGACATTTGTTAATCTTTCAGACTGGAAAGGAATGTCTGTTGATCTTAAGGAGTCAGATTATGTTGTTCTTGATTCAGATGTTGAGGATTATATCAAGAGCATGCTTGAATCAAAGGCTACAACTAATGTTATAACAGAGGGAACAACTAAGGCAGGAGATGTTATTAAGCTTGATTACAGTGGTAAGCTTGATGGAACAGCATTTTCAGGAGGAACTGCTACAGATGTTACTTACACAATAGGTTCAGGGAAATTTATTGAAGATCTTGATAAGGGACTTGTGGGACTTACAGTAGGTCAGGAGACTGATATTACATGTGTATTCCCAGAGAGCTATTACAATTCAGATCTTGCAGGAAAGACAACAGTATTCACAGTAACTGTTAATGAAATTGACGAATCAGTTGTTCCAGAACTTACAGATGAGTGGGTTGCAGCTAATGCTGCTTCATTAGGAATTGAGGATAGTTCAGTTACAACAGTTGAGCAGTTAAGAACATATGTAAGATCTTACCTTGAGACACAGGCTTCATCAAGCCGTTCAAGTGCTATATTTGATGCTGCTTATAAAAAGATGTCTGATGGACTTGACGTTTCAGATTATCCAAGTGAAGAACTTACAGATTTATTAAATACTCTTAACAGTAACGTAGATGCAGAATATCAGTCATATAGCTCATCATACTCTTCTAAGGAGGAGTATCTTAAGAGTGCATATAAATTTGATTCACTTGATGCATTTAACGAGTATGCAGATAATTATGCAAAGCAGTATCTTTTACAGAAGATGATTGTAACTATGATAGCTGCTGATAACAATATCACTGTTACTGCAGATGATATTAATTCAACAGGTGAGGAGCTTGCTTCATATTATGGTTATGATGACTATAATGATATTCTTGATACTTATGGCAAGACTATGAATTCAGAGATTGGATACCAGGTTCTTTATCAGAAAATAGTTGATTTTGTGTGTGAGAATGTTACGGTTAACGATACAACAAATACAGCAGAGTAATTCGTGATTAAGTTAATATTTAATGTTTGACAGGACTAAGGTTGCACAGCTATTAATGGTTGTGCAGCCTTATTTATTCTTATTATTTCCGCATTAAAACGGGATTTACATATATGAGCAGGCAGGTTCTGCACTATTAATAATATGAGAAATGTGGTAAAACCACTTAAGGGGAAAACAATGAATCAATTCGTACCAAAGCTTTTTGATGTTATGAAAGGCTATTCTAAGAAGCAGTTTGTTAATGATGTTATTGCAGGTATTATCGTTGCAATCATAGCGTTACCATTATCTATCGCACTTGCGCTTGCATCAGGAGTAGGTCCTGAGCAGGGTATCTACACAGCTATATTTGCTGGTTTTGTTATTTCATTTCTTGGCGGAAGCAGGGTTCAGATTGCCGGACCAACAGCCGCATTTGCAACTATTGTTGCAGGAATTGTGGCACAGAACGGAATGGATGGCCTTATTGTTGCAACAATTATGGCTGGTATCATTCTTATTATCATGGGATTTCTTAAATTTGGTAATCTTATCAGATTTATTCCTTATACAATTACAACTGGATTTACATTTGGTATAGCAGTTACTATTCTTGTAGGACAAATTAAGGATTTCTTAGGTCTTGATACTTCTGCATATACTGGACCAACTATTGAGACACTTGATAAGTTAAATGCAGTGTTTAAATGTATTAATACATTTAACTGGCAGGCACTTGTAGTAGGTGGTGTTTCACTTGCAATTCTTATAATATGGCCTAGATTCAAGAAGTTAGAGAAGATTCCGGCATCTTTAATTGCTGTTATAGTTTCTGTAATTATGGTTAAACTTGGAATGCAGGCTAAGACTATCGGAGATTTATATACAATTTCAAGCAAGCTGCCGGGTATCAGCATACCACATGTTAATATAACAATGGTTAAGAATCTTTTGCCGGATGCATTTACAATTGCGGTACTTGCAGGTATTGAATCGCTTTTATCATGCGTTGTTTCTGATGGTATGATTGGAAGCAGACATAAGCCTAATATGGAACTTGTTGCACAGGGAGCAGGTAACCTTGTGTCAGCTTTATTCGGTGGAATTCCGGCAACAGGCGCTATTGCAAGAACAGCAGCTAATGTTAAGAATGGTGGACGTACACCAATTGCAGGTATGGTTCATTCTGTAACACTTCTTCTTATCCTTGTTGTACTTATGCCATATGCAGCATGGATTCCAATGCCGGCAATTGCAGCTATTCTTTTCATGGTAGCTTATAACATGAGTGGCTGGAGAGAAATGATTTCTCTTTGCAGGACTTCACCTAAGAGCGATATTCTTGTGCTTCTTACAACGGCAGTACTTACTATTGTATTTGACCTTGTTGTTGCTATTGAAGTTGGTGTTGTGCTTACAGCACTTCTTTTTCTTAAGAGAATGGCTGATGTTACTGAGGTTAAGAGCTGGAAATATATTGGCGATAATATAGATGAGAATAATGATCCTGACAGTATTAATCTTAAGCAGGTTCCTAAGGATACACTTGTATATGAGATTAACGGACCAATGTTTTTTGCAGCTGCGGACAAGTTCCTTGATATCCAGACAGTATCAGGTTCTAAGGCAGTTATTGTAAGAATGAGAGGTGTTCCTGCAATGGATGTTACTGCTCTCAGATCTTTAAGAAATATTCATGCAGTATGTAAAAGGCATGGCGCAGTTATGATTCTTTCACATGTTAATGAACAGCCTATGTCAGTCATGGAGCATGCTGGTTTTGCAGATGAGATTGGAAGAGATAATTTCTGTGCCAACATTGACGCAGCTCTTGAGCATGCTAAAAATATTGTAGAAGGGTAATGCTAAATGAAGGAAGATACACTTTCCTATATAAGAAATAATAAAGAGATTACATTTGAACAGAAGATAAGACTTGTAATTATGCTGAGTCTGCCTACGATTCTGGCACAGGTGTCATCAATTATAATGCAGTATATTGATGCGTCTATGGTTGGAAGACTGGGGGCAGGCTGTTCGGCTTCAATAGGTCTTGTATCGACAACGACATGGCTGCTTGGAAGCCTTGCTTCTGCACCATCACTTGGATTTTCAATTCAGGTGGCACAGCTTGTCGGGGCAAAGAAGTTTAACAGGGCAAGAAGAGTGTTCTTACAGTCATTTGGAATAGTTCTTCTTATATCAATTATTATTGGTGCTGCCGGAGCCACGATAAGCTGGGGACTTCCAGCATGGCTTGGTGGAGAAGAGTCGTTACACAAGGATGCGGCAATGTATTTTCTTATAACATCATTGTCTATGCCGGCATTAGGATTTAACCGCCTTGGTACGAGAATGTTACAGAGCTGCGGCAATACGAAAACACCAGGAATTCTTAATTCCATGAACTGTTTACTTGATATTATATTCAATTTTATATTCATATTCAGTTGGCATGGTTTTGGATTTGGTCTTGGAGTTATGGGTGCAGCACTTGGAACAACGGCGGCAGAGATTGTCACCACAATTATTATGTTTTATGTATTGATGTTCAGAACACCGATGCTTTCTAAGGGTTACGGAACAGATTCTGATGAGAAGGCAGGTTTTGCGACGATAAAGAAGTCATTTGTTTTATCTCTTCCTGTCACATTTGAGAATGTTGTAATGTTCGGAGCTATGATTACGATAACAAGAATTGTTGCACCGTTAGGAGTTGTGGCTGTGGCTGCCAATGCATTTGCAATAACTGCTGAAAGCCTGTGTTATATGCCGGCTTACGGAATTGAGGAGGCTGCAACAGCACTTGTTGGACAGAGTATCGGTGCAGGCAGAGGAAAGCTTGCGTTGTCTTTTGGAAGAATTTCAGTTGCTTTCGGAATGGGAATAATGGCGTTCACCGGACTTCTGATGTTTATATTTGCACCGTTTATGATTGGAATTCTTACACCTGACCCAGCAGTAAGAGAGCTTGGCGTAACTATACTTAGAATCGAAGCATTTGCAGAACCACTGTATGGAGCATCAATTGTTGTAACCGGAGTGCTTCGTGGAGCAGGAGATACTCTTGTTTCAAGCCTTATGAATTTCTTCAGTCTCTGGGCTGTTCGGGTTGTTCTTTCATTCCTTCTTGTTGGAAGTTACGGACTTGTTGGTGTGTGGATAGCGATGGCGGCAGAGCTTTGCTTCAGGGGTGCCATATTCCTTGTACGCATGGAGCGGAAGAAGTGGCTGAAGAAGCTGTGATTTTGCGAGGAATTCCTAAAAGCCTACTAATACAGCATATATAAACGTGATATATGAATTAATAAGTAAGCTGAATTAATCAAAAAGCCTGCTTTCAAACAAAAGCAGGCTTTAAAAATTCATCAGATATTATATACAAAAATCCTATTAACCAAGATACTTAGCAAGCACATCTACCTTATCAAGCTTCTCCCAAGGGAGGTTAAGGTCTGTACGTCCAAAGTGACCATAAGCAGCTGTCTGCTTATAGATAGGTCTTCTTAAGTCAAGCATCTTAATGATTCCGTTAGGTCTTAAATCAAAGTTCTCACGGATGATTTCAACGATTTTTTCTTCATCAAGCTTTCCTGTGCCAAATGTATCAACCATGATAGATGTTGGTCTTGCAACACCGATTGCATATGAAAGCTGAATCTCGCATCTGTCAGCAAGTCCGGCAGCTACAATATTCTTAGCAACATATCTTGCAGCGTATGCAGCAGAACGGTCAACCTTAGTGCAGTCCTTACCAGAGAAAGCACCACCGCCATGTCTTGCAGCTCCACCGTAAGTATCAACTATAATCTTACGACCTGTAAGACCTGAATCTCCGTTAGGTCCACCAATTACAAAACGGCCTGTTGGATTGATGTATATCTTAGTGTCAGCGTCAATCATATCAGGATCAACGATTGCATCAATAACATATTTCTTAATATCCTCATGAATCTGTTCCTGAGATACTTCAGGAGCATGCTGTGATGAAACAACGATAGCATCAAGTCTTATTGGCTTTTTGTTTTCATCATATTCAACTGTTACCTGAGTCTTTCCGTCTGGTCTTAAGTAAGAAAGAGTTCCATCTTTACGAACCTTTGTAAGCTGCTTAGAAAGCTTTTGCGCAAGTGCAGAAGAGTAAGGCATGAATTCAGGAGTTTCGTTAGTTGCGTAACCAAACATCATACCCTGATCGCCGGCACCACCTTCTGAATCATCAATCTCGCCATCCTTTGCTTCAAGAGCCTTATCAACACCCATAGCAATATCAGCTGACTGCTTGTCTAATGCAACCATAACAGCACAGGTGTTACCATCAAATCCCTTATCAGAGCTGTCATAACCGATATCTGTAACTGTCTTTCTTACGATAGAAGGAATATCTATGTTAGCCTTAGTTGTAACCTCGCCCATTACCATAATAAAACCTGTGTTAGTAAGAGTTTCGCAGGCTACTCTTGAGTATGGATCCTGCTCATAGAGAGCGTCTAATACGGCATCTGAAATCTGGTCACAGATTTTGTCAGGATGTCCTTCTGTTACTGATTCTGAAGTAAATAATCTTTTTTCCATGTTATCTCCTTTTGATTTTATCGTGAATATGTCTATCCCGTGTTTATGCATGACACATGCTCGTAGAGATGATGCTGAAACTTGCGTTCCAGCATTGTCGCGGTGCTCCTCGAATATCCATGGAAAGAATACAATTCATGCAAGCATGATTGTATTCTTTTCATGGACATTCTCATCTCTACTCGCGCAAAAAAAGGTCCCCGACAAGGGACCCGATAGACTGTATCGAAATCCTCTTATTGTTCGACTAATATCGCTCAGGTTGGCACCTTCCTCAAAAGGGGTTGCCGGGCTTCATAGATCCTATGTATCTCCACCGCTCTTAATAAGGGATATAAAATATTCAATTAATATTACCGCATAAGATACTACACAATATTTAAACATTCGTCAAGAGTAAATTGACAATTTCTATATAGAATTTTATAATTAAAATACATTTTTACAGACAAATGTATCGTGAAAACTGGGGGAATGAGTAATGACAGATAAGACAATATTCATATTTGACGCACAGGAAGGCGATAAACTCGCAGATGATGTACATACGCCAGATGGTAATATATTAGCAAAGAAAGATACCATACTTAATTATGATATAATAGCAAATATTTCAGGGCATCATATACTGGAAGTAAAGGTATACGACACCAATAATGAACTGCAGGATCTGGAAAAGGTTCTGGGAAAAACTGCTAATAAAGAGAACGTTAAGTATTTTGATAAGATAAGAGCGAGCATAAGGTTTAAGCATTTTAAAAAGACCTATGATGAGAATATTCTGGATATCAAAGGAGACCTTAACGATGTTGTTACGAATAACAGTCCTATTGATATAGATAAGCTGATAGAAGGAACTAATGAGATTCTTTCTGCGAACAGAAATAGTTTACAGCTTTTTGATATGTTGCACAGTATGAGACAGTTTGATGACCTTACATATGTTCATAGTGTAAATGTTGCTTTAATAGCTTCAATTCTTGGGCAATGGCTTAAGTTTAGTGAGAAAGATATAAGAATACTGACAATAAGCGGACTTCTTCATGACATAGGTAAGATTATGATTCCTAACGAAATTCTTACAAAACCTGGTAAGCTGACAGTTGCTGAATACAATATAATGAAGCAGCATGTTAACTTTGGATATGAGAAAGTTAAGAATCAGAACATTGATATACGAATTAAAGAGGCATGCCTGCTCCATCATGAAAAATGTGATGGAACAGGGTATCCATTTGGCTTAAAGTCGGATCAGATTCCAGCAGTAGCCAAGATTATAGCAATTGCTGATGTGTATGATGCAATGACTTCAGCAAGAGTATATAGAGGAGCATTATGTCCTTTTGAAGTAATAGATACAATGTATAAAGATGCATTTACAAAGTTTGAACCTGAATATATTCTTCCTTTCTTAAAGAATGTGGCATCATCGTATATTAATAACGATGTGAGACTTTCAGATGGAAGAATTGGAAAGGTTGTTCTTATTAATGAGAATGCACTCAGTCTGCCAATTGTCCAGTGTGAAGATGAGTTTATAGACCTATCCAAGACACGAGGACTCACAGTTTCTGCAATTTTATAAAAAACTATCTGGCACATGCGTGGAGGTATTTTTCTTTAGTAGCCATACCTCCGCGGATGTGTCTTTCTTGTTTATTGACATCAAGAACCTTTCTGGCTTCTCTGGCTAGTTCAGGATTGATTTCCATAAGTCGTGCAGTTACATCTTTATGTGCAGTGCTTTTGCTTACATTAAATACTTTGGCTGTCTGTCTTACAGTGGCTTTATGCTCAATTATGTAATATGCCAGCTGGGTGGCACGTTCTTCTATATAGTCTCGCATGTCGGGACTCCGGAAGTTTCATTTATACAATCTATGCCACGGATTGGGGTTTTATGTTAGAATGTGTTATGACTATGATAAGGAATCATTTACATTATATTTTTAATTTCTCCGCAAACATAAGAAGTACGCTGATTGAAAGCAGTGCACTTGAAATCCATATTGTGTGGATTCCGAACAGCATTGAAAGGTTTCCACCGATACCTGCGCCGATTGCAAAGAATAATATTATGCCAAAATAATATCCGGCTTTCTTAAGAGATGTTTTATTGCCAGTACGCACAAATACTGAAAGTGCGTCTGTACCGCTTCTTAAGTTACCGATGCACATGGTGCTTGCATAGGAATAGCCATTGACTTTTCTAAATGCCTGTACCTGCATAGCACATGAGAACGATACGATTATTGTTGCAAACATGTCCATTGAGTGGGGCATGAAGCCAACTGCAATTAAGATAATAATTTCAATAAGTAATATTGCCTGCCGCCAGTGAAGTCTGGTAGCATTTTTATATTTGCCCTGAATCCGCTCTGTTACGAATACACCAAGACCAAATGCTAAGAATGGCAGAAGATATTTTAATCCCTGATACCATTCACCCATCATAAAATGTGTACTCATAAGAACCACATTACCGGTCTGTGCGTTGGAGAATACTTCATTTCTTGTAAAATATGTATATGCATCCTGAAGTCCACCGGACATGGCAAGGAATACGCTGTTTATGAAGGCTTCGGACATCTGTATATCCGGCAGCTTCTTAGCGAGGGCGTTGTGAAGCTTTGATGCCATAAATAACCTCCTTGTGTTTTATAACTTTGGTTGTTATAGCACAAGGAGGTTTTGTTGTAAAGGGTATATAAATATTAGATATGTTGCGAATTACTTTCCAAGTGCTGTCTTCTGAGGCACTTCTGTTTCTTTTTCGTAGCATGCAAATGCGCTGTCGACAAGCTCTTTATCTGGCTTCGGTGTAAACAGGCTGACTACAGGAACGATAATCATTCCAGCAAACATTGCAAATGCACCGCAGTTGATAGGTGACTGGAGCCATGTTGGGAAGCTTTCTCTGAAGAAGATGTTGGCAATCATAAGTACTGAACTGAATAAAAAGCATGCCCAGCATGATGCTTTGGAAACCTTCTTAGAGTAAAGCGAGAACATAAATGGTGCAAGGAATGAACCTGCAAGTGCACCCCAAGATATTCCCATAAGCTGTGCAATAAATGTTACTGAACTCTTGTACTGGATAAGTGCAAGTATTGCAGATATCGCAATGAATACAACAACAAGAATTCTTATGTATAATACCTGTTTCTTTTCACTCATGTTCTTGATAAAGTTATCTTTTAAGAAGTCAATAGTAAGTGTTGAGCTTGAAGCTATTACAAGTGATGAAAGTGTAGACATTGAAGCTGACAACACGAGAATTACAACTAATGCAATAAGCGCAGGACTTAAATTAGAAAGCATTGTTGGAATTATTGAGTCGAAGCCGTTAGCCTTGACATCTATCTGGTCAGAGAATAATCTTCCGAAACCTCCGAGAAAATAGCATCCGCCTGAAACTATAAGCGCAAATATTGTTGAGATTACAGTACCCTTCTGTATAGAAGCTTCATTATCAATGGCATAGAATTTCTGAACCATCTGAGGAAGTCCCCATGTTCCAAGTGATGTAAGGATTACAACGCATAAAAGGTTGAATGGGTCAGGTCCGAAAAATGAAGCAAATATACCGGGAGTATCGCTTACTGCCGGGTCAGACACATTTGCAAGACCCTGCAGTGCAGACATGAAGCCGCCCTTAGAGTGGATTACGGCAGCAATAACTGCAACAATACCGAATAACATGATAATTCCCTGAATGAAATCATTGATTGCAGTAGCCATGTAACCGCCGGCAATTACATAGATTGCGGTAAGAGTTGCCATGATTATGATACAGACGCTGTAATCAATGTTGAAAGCCATACCGAAAAGTCTTGAAAGTCCATTGTAAAGTGAAGCTGTGTATGGAATCAGAAAAATGAATATTATAACAGAAGCACCGATTTTTAATGGATTGCTTCCGAATCTTTTTCCAAAATACTGTGGCATGGTTGCTGAATCAAGGTGCTGACTCATAATTCTTGTTCTTCTGCCAAGTACGACCCATGCAAGAAGTGAACCTATAATTGCGTTGCCGATACCAGCCCAGGTTGCGGCAATGCCGTATCTCCAGCCAAACTGGCCTGCGTATCCAACGAATACAACAGCCGAGAAATAAGATGTTCCGTATGCAAATGCGGTGAGCCACGGACCAACGCTTCTTCCACCGAGAACGAAACCATTAACATCAGTTGCATGCTTGCGGCAGTATAAGCCAATGCCTATCAGCACCGCAAAGTAGATAATAAGAATAACCAGTTTTAACATAAAAACCCCCATAATAAATGTATTATAGATTACTTCACAGGTTTAAAGTGTAACGCTTTAAACTGATAAAGTAAACATAAATGAATTGTAGCATATTGGGGAGGGATTAGCAAGGAGAAAATGAGTTAATATATATGAGTATATATGAATAATATGGATATACCTACTATTATGCCTATAATATGTCATTGAGTAGGTTTGCTTGAGAGAATTATAACCTGATGCGGAGGGAGCAAACCTACGAAACAGCTGTGAATAGCTTTTTGAGTAGGTCTTTTTCCTGGATTTTTCTGAATTAGAGGCTCTTAAAGATGAAATCTTCCGTGAAAATGCCTACTAAATTATGATTATGTATATAGTTAGTGGGTTTTGAAAGACAATTTAATAAAATAAGATGTTTAATTGACATACTAAAGTAATGGTGGATAATGATTTGGTAGGTTTATTAGGAATTTATGCTATGCGGGATATAGGGAGATATATGAAAACAGCCACCAGAAAAATGATATGCCCCCTGTCAAGTAGACAGGGGGCATATCAAAATCCAGTGACTGTTTTAAGAAAATAAGGAGAGTAAATGTGAAGTATCTTATCGTCTGCCGCCGAATCCGCCGTTCTGCCCATTCATATCAGGCGCATTACCACCATTCTGACCGCCCATGCCACCGCCAAAGCCGCCAGTCCCAGAAGCTCCCATTGTTCCAGATTCCTGAGTCCAGTCTGCAATAGAGTCTGAACCCTGGTAAAGAGTGTAGCTTGTGCCGGTTACAAGAGTGTCAGAGCATATCCAGCCGTTGCTGAATGTACTGTCAACAGTGAAGCTTATTACTTCTTTGCCAGAAGAATCTTTAAGTGAATAGCTTCCAGAACTGAATGATACGGAACTTAATACATAAGCATTAGCAGAGTTTATAGGTGTTTCGCATACACCACCGAGGGCAACGCATGTTCCACCGGTTATCGTTACGGTACCATCTACATCAATTGATCCTGATACATTTCCAGATGAACTGCCGCCTTTAACTAATACAAATCCACCGCTCTGTACATAATTTCCATTAGAATCAATACCATCAGTATCACCAGACGCAGTTGTGATATCTATATATCCGGCTGTTACATTGACAATTGGAGAAGTCTTTCCATCACCTGTGCAGGCATTGATGCCATCATCAGTAGCATATACATATATTTTGCCACCATTTAAGTTGATAGTTATGGCTTCAAGTCCTTCGTATGAAGTTACTATATTAATATAACCGTCATTGGCATCAAGCTGCTTGTCAGCGTGCATGCCGTCATCACCAGAAGAAATTGTAATTGAACCGCCGTTGATAACAATAGTTCCTTTTCCGTCCTCACCGGTTTCAAGTACACCTGAGTCAGAGTTGGCATGGATACCATCATCTGTTGAACTTATGTTAATTGTAAAGCCTGAAATATTTATTTCGCTTTCAGCTTTAATACCCTTAGTTGAGTAGGACTGTCCAGAAGAATTACCAGATTCATTAAAGTCACCAGGCATTCCTGGACGGTCTCTGCCGGCCTTATTACCACCAGAGCTGCCGTTCATATCAGGAGCATTACCACCGTTCTTACCACCCATGCCATCCATGTTACCGCCACCAAAGCCGCCAGGTGCGTTGGCGATAGTGTCAGAAGCTGCCACATAAGAAACAGTACTGGCAGAAGCAGTCTTGTTAGCAGAACTGTTACGACTGGTAGATGTACCTGAAGAACTGCCTGATGAAGTAACTTCTTCACTATATTCAGAGTAAGTATCTGTATAGATGTTTAAGTTACCGTCACCTGATATATCTACCCCGTAGGCTGCGTCTATACCATCACAGGCTGCATATACATCAATGTTACCGCCAGTGATTGTAACGATTCCCTTCTGGTTGCCCTTGTTAGAAATACTGCTGTTAGAAGTCTTGATGCCATCACCTTTAGCGGAGATTGCAATTATATTTCCAGATACAATATCAACGGCATCGTTGCCTTTGACTGCGTTGTTCACAGCAGTAATTTTAACAATCACATTTTTAATAGAAAGGTCATCCTTGCTCTGGATACCATTATTGTAATTACCAGTTACAACTAAGGCTCCTTTGCCGACGAGTTTTAAATCGCATGTTGCATAGATTGCTGCGTTGCCAGCGTCATCAGAAGAATCTTCTGTAGCTTCGGTACGATTGTCAATTACTTCGTTAAATGAGTTCTCTTCTGATTTAATCTCGACTTTGGAAGCATTTTTAACGTATATAGGTGAACCACTTGAGCATGTGATAGATGTTCCGTTCAATACGATAGTAACCTCGTCCTCATCACCTGCGTCAACGATAAGCTGTCCTTCTGATAAAAGACCGGCTACTGTATATTCACCAGCCTTTGTGATTGTGTATACAGAACCTGACTGTGTAACTCCATCTGATGTATCAGATGTCACAGTGAAATCACCTGTAATGGAGACTCTGTAATTCTCAGCATCATCTGCGTGTGTTACATCTGTGTCTTCCTTAGTAATGCCTGAAGTGATGGTAGTCTCACCGCCTGATGCAGTAGTAGTTGAAGTTGAATTTCTGGCACAGCCAGCAGTCATAAGACACATAGTAAGAATAACTGCGGCTACGCAATTCCTTTTGATTTTATTTAATTTAATCATAGTCATATCTCCATTTCTTTAGTGTATGTTAATTGATTGTCTATAGTTTATTGGAGAAATTTGACTAAAATATGGTATGAGTGCGAATATTCTGTGTCCGGATTAATCATGTGGAATATCGTTAAATCTGCCGTCAAGCTCTTCGGTTTTTACCACATTTATAAATGCGTGCTTGTCAATTGAGCGAATCAATGTGATAAGCTCACGTTTCGCTTCGGAGTTGATTACTGAGTATATGAGCGTGCGCTCTTTTTCCTCGTAGCAGCCGATTCCCTTGAAAAGCGTGGCGTCGTGGTTGGTTGTATTCTTGATTGCGTGATAGATTTCTTCGGATTTGTCAGAAATGATGAATAATGTCATCTTCTGGTAGCGTTTGTACATGAACTGGATTACCTGAGTGCTACAGAACTGGTATATTATTGAGTAGAGCGCGATTGACCAGCCAAACAGTCCGCCTGCGATGAGCAGAATCACAACATTACCAAGAAGAATATAGTTCCATGCGTCTATTCCTTTAATGTGAGAAAAATAAATGCTTATGAAATCAGTTCCACCTGTGGTAGTGCCGACATTGAGGCACAGGCTTATTGCAAATCCGTTGATAATTCCGCCAAAAACGCTTATAAGCAGGATATCTTCTGTAAAAATGTATGGAGGAAGGATATCAACAAGCACACTGGAAAGTATAATTACAACGATTGAGTAGATGGTAAACTTCTTGCCGATGTAGCGGTAGGCAATGTAAGCTGGGAAAATGTTAAGTGCCACATTGAATATTGTAAATGGGATGCTGATATGAAAAAAACGTAGACCGATTGCCTGAAATAACAGGGAGACTCCTGAAAAGCCTCCTGGCAGCAGGTCTGCGACTTTGGCAAAGCATCTTAAATTCCATGCGTACAGCACGGAAGCAATTATAACTATAATGAATCTGAATACCTGATAAAACTTAGGATATTTAACTTCTAAAGATTTGAACATATATTAGCCTCCATATTTTGTGTTAAATATAATAAGCAAATAATAATTATTTGTGTGAGTTGTCGTAGGCAGCCTGAATATCGGCGGGGAGCTTGTCTGGAAGCATTGAATGTATTCCGTCCTCGTTGCCGTCCTTGATAGCCTGCTCGTAATAGAAGCACTTGAAAGTAAGCATATCAAGAGTTTCCTGCATTTTTTCCATCTCTTTTTCAACAGCGGCTTTCTGTCTCTCAAAAAGCTGTTTTCTGAGTTCGTAAGTTCTGCTGCCTTCCTGACACCATTCCATAAACTGCTTGATGTTGCGGATTTCAAGACCTGATTTTTTGAGACATTCAATAAGCTTAAGAGCAGCAATTTCTGTGTCAGAGAACTGTCTTATTCCAGAGGTACGCTGCATAAAAGGGAATAATCCTTCTTTATCATAATATCTTAATGTTGAAACGGGAAGATTAAACATTTCTGAAACCTGTCCTATTGTGTACATAACACACCTGCTTTCTGTAAGCCTTGCTTACCTGATATTAGTTTTTTACAAATGTGATAATAAAATTCACAAAATGTTCACTATTATTGGGTTGACCTAAAGTTAGGTTTAACTCTTATGCTTAAATAGTAGCACAGAGAGACTTAAAATACAATTTAAAGTTGGTTTAAAGTGAATATGATAGTGTTTTTAACAAAGAGGTGATCATATGTATGTAGTGCTAATGTATTTTTGCATTACTTTTTTTGGATTGATACTTATTATGATGGCAGTGGAAGGATGACATATTTTATGGAGGATAAATGTATGGAATGGAGACAGGAAAAAGATATGCCGGTATTTATGTATATTTTTCTTAATAAAATAGAGGATACCGAAGAAGTGAGATGGACAGAGAAAGAGAAAAGTGAGGGGCATAAGACATACAAAAAGTTGTTAGAGCTGGCAGATGGAGATTCTTCAGATGTAATTAAAAAATGTCTCAGGATAATTAAAGAAACAAGGCATATTGTAGAGTATGAGCTTTGGAACAAGATTGTATATTTTATGACTGATTATATTAATGGTGAGACTGTGTGGGGATGAGCTTGTGTCAAGAAAGACTGAACGCAGGCTTGGGCAGATAAGTATTCCCGTAAAGAAAATAACAGAATAATGGTTGACCTTGCAATGGTTGTAAGGTTTAATATATTGGCAGCTGCTTTGAGGGTGGCTGCTAATTTATTTTTTGAATTAAGCATATGTGTAGTGATGTCTGGCTGTATGTGTGCCTGTGTGGACTCGAATTTTTCTAAGCCGTGTGGGAGTTAATGCCATTATATGCATAAAGTCTGTGAGCGAAAGCTCGTTCAAGCGAAGCGCGTTTGCTTTCGCTCGCAGTAATAAACATTGCATATGATGGCATTTACTCCCACTAGGTGAAGAAAACCTGAGAGTCCACACAGGCACACATACAGCCAGACACCAGTCCACACAGTGCAAATAGACAAAACAGCACATTTTAATCAGGAGAAGAGAAGATGGAAAAGAACCTTACAACAGGAAGCGTATCTAAGACGATTGTATATTTTGCTTTGCCGTATCTGCTGTCGTATTTCTTACAGACTTTGTACGGAATGGCCGATTTATTCATAACAGGTCAGTTTTGTGGCGTTGACTCGATAACGGCTGTGTCTAATGGAAGTCAGGTAATGCATATGCTGACGGTAATTATTGTGGGGCTAGCGATGGGAACAACGGTAGTTATCGGCCGGGCGATTGGTGCTGATAATAAGAAAAATGCGGGTGTTGCAATTGGTAATACAATAACTCTTTTTATGGGATTGTCGATTGTGCTTACGGTTGTTCTTTTAGCACTTGTAAAGCCGATTGTCAGTCTTATTGCGATTCCTGAGGAGGCTGTAAGTGGAACAGTTGCTTACCTTATAATATGCTTTATCGGAATACCATTCATAACTGCTTACAATATAATAAGTTCAATATTCAGGGGAATGGGTGATTCTAAGAGTCCGATGTATTTTATTGCTGTTGCATGTGCTGCTAATATCGTGCTTGATTATCTGTTTATCGGTGCATGCAGTTTAGGTCCTATAGGAGCGGCACTTGGAACAACACTTGCCCAGACACTTAGCGTAATAGTATCGTTAATTGCTGTTAAAGTGAAAAAGACCGGAATACATGTGTCTGCAAATGCTTTAAAACCACAGCGGGAGGTAATGGGTGAGATATTAAAGGTCGGAATTCCGGTTGCAATACAGGACGGCTGTATTCAGGTTGCGTTCATTATAATAACGATGATTGCCAACCACAGGGGACTTGATACATCGGCAGCAGTGGGTATTGTTGAGAAAATGATAAGTGCAATATTCATAATTCCATCGTCTATGCTTGCGACAGTTTCAGCGCTTTCAGCACAGAATATAGGTGCAGGAAAGCATGACCGCGCGGCTCTGACACTGAAATACGCAACATTTATAACATGCACATATGGAATTGTGGTGGCAATAGTTATGCAGTTTATTGCTGGCGGGCTTATTGGTCTGTTTACTTCTGATTCAAATGTGGTTTTACTTGGAACGCAGTATATGAGAAGCTACATAATTGATACAATGTTTGCAGGTGTGCATTTCTGTTTCAGCGGATATTTTGCAGCTTATGGAAAGTCCTATATCGGATTCCTGCATAATATAATTTCGATTACATTTGTGAGAGTTCCTGGTTCTTACCTTGCTTCAAAGCTGTTCCCGGCTACGCTGTTTCCGATGGGACTTGCCGCACCAGCAGGCTCGGTGTTATCAGTTATGATATGCGTCGCAGCATTCGTATATCTTAAGAGAAGAGGGAAGCTGGGATAGAATTAGAATGATAAATAAAAAGAACGCAGGCGTTTACGGTCTGCGTTCTTTTTGTCTATAGAAATGCAAAATATTATGAGTTGTATTATCTTTTGCAAAGTCCATTTAAATATGCTTGTAATAATTTTTTGTCCTGACAAGATAATTCATTATAACGATTTAAAATATCCTGTTCTTCTGGTGAAATACTTTCGTTTCTTAAAGGATTTGTTTCAAAATCAAAAAATTCTGAAAGACTCATATTAAATCCCTTACATATTTTTTCGAGTGTTGTGACGGTCGGACAAGTTTCACGATTAAAAATGTTATTTAAACTTGAATATGCGATATCTGAGTTTTTTGCAAGTTTGTAAAGAGTCCAGTGTTTAAACTCCAGTAACTGTTGTATGCGATTTAAAACGGCTTGTTCAATCAAGAATATCACTCACTTTCGTCTGTTTTATTTAATTGTACTTAGTGTGAGAAATAATATACAGATGATAAAAAGAACAATATATTGAAATTATAACTCAATTGAGTTATAATTTTTAAAAATCATACTATATAGGATAAAGAAAGAGAGGTTTTTTATGAAAAGAAAAAGCTTGATAATGGGAGTTGCAGTATGGATTTTATCAGTCACAAGCATTTTTAGTAGTGGTAAAATTAATGTAAAGGCGGAAGAAAAGATTCAGGAACAGAATGCATTTAAATGGGAAGTTAGTGACAGTTATAGTAAAACAATAGCTCAAGAGGATTATGATGTGATTAATACATATTATGGTGCTTATAGTTATTGTCCTGACAAAGTTGTATTTTTCAAAGACAGTTCAGATATAAGTGTTAATCTAGAACAGTCATTGTATAGTGCTGATAATATACTTGGCTGGGCTGTACAGGAATGTACTCTGAGTAGGAATGAATCAGGAAAACTTGTGGTACAAGACAAAGGATTTGGCTTTGCTCAAAGAGTGTATTATGTTTTAACAGAAAATGGTACTAAGAAAAGAGAGACAGTAAGTGCCGGACCTAATTTTAAATTTGATGTTAAACCAAATTTTATGCATCCCGAAGGTGGAAGTATGAAACTTAATCCTGTAAGCTGCAAAACAGCATATGAATCAAGAAACAATGACGGAATGTACACTTTATATAAAAAATCAGACGCGATAGATTTATCTATTATTTTTATCAGATATGTTGATTCTGATGGAAAAGAGAAAAGTGAAGCCTTATTTATAATGCCAGATTATATGGAAAATAAAACTGTATTAAATTTTGATGACAATTTAGAATCAAATCAGTATGTAATTGATATATCTGATTCACAGGTTATTAATAAAGATGAATTTGAAACTATATTGAATCAGAATAAGACAAAGGATATTGTGATTAAATCAAATAATAATGTTACTTTTACATTTGAAAAAGGTTCAATGATTGGTGCAGAAGGAAAAGATAATTATGATTTTTCATCGCAGGTTAATTATGAATTTAATGACAATATGCCATCAGATGTAAGTAAAGATAACTTTATAATGCAGATAAAATTTAATTATTTGAATACTATGCAGGTAAAACCTGGTGTTTGTTTTTTCATTGGAACAGAATATGCGGGTAAAACTGTTTATTATTCAGGTATAAGTGATGAAGGGATTTCATCAGATATGTTGGAAACAGAAGTGGATGATGAAGGATATATAAATGTAAAACACTCAGATTATTCAACATATATAATAACAAGTTCAAGATTAGAAAGTGATAATGTCAATTCAGGATCAGAAAGCAATAATGCAAATGCTGGTGAAGTACTATCACCTAAAACTGGAGATAATAATGAATTTATAATATATATAACTTTGATTATGTTATCTATTGGTGGATTAGTATTGACTATAAAAAAGAAGAATGAGGCTTATTAATATTTGTAATGATGAATATTAATGTCAAATTTTTAAGTTAATGCTTATAACATGTGTATATAGTATGATGATTGTAGTGATTATGAAATTTAAGAAAATGGGAAAGTTGTCTGATAATTTTATAATATTTGAAAAGAAAAAGAATATACTTGTAATGTCTGATGGCATGTGATAGAATGTCATTGGATACAAGTAGTGCATTCAAGCAATCTACGAAAACCCCACGAGTTAGGGCTCGTGGGGTTTTCTATTCCGTTCTGGCAGGGTGGCTTAGTCCCCAGGCTGGCTACCGTCTGTTATCTCTGTCCAGCCATTTGCAGATATAGTATGAAGCTATATTTGCCAAGATAGAGATAATTAAGGACACAAGTGCATCCAAGCAATCCACCTCCTTTCTCTACCAGGTATGGGAGGGGTAGCACTAGGAATTATATCATAACAATATATAATAAACAAGTATACAAAGAATACGAATAATAACTATTGCTATGATTTATGATTTTATAACTAACATGTATTTTACAGGAATGACACATGGGGGTATGATACATTTATCAAGGGCAAAGGAGCCGGAAGTCTTTAGGGGATTCTGGCTCTTTTTTGCATTAGTAAGTATTTGAAGGAGGAAATATATATGGAATACGAGATTTCTAATCGTTTATCAGGTGTTCATGGTTCGATGATAAGAGAACTTTTTAAGTTAGGAGCAAGCAAGGATATTATATCTTTTGGTGGTGGCAATCCGTCAGCAGAGACATTTCCATGCAGGGAGATAGAAGAGATAGCGGCAAAGGGACTTGGCGAGAATCCGGTTTCTTTATTACAGTATGGACTGAGTGAAGGTTATACACCCCTGCGTGATACTATGAAGAAATATCTTGAGAAGAAGGAAGGCTTTGATTTTGAGAATAATGAGCTTTTCATAGTGTCAGGCGGACAGCAGTGTGCGGACCTTACAACTAAGGCACTTGTTAATGAAGGAGACGTTGTGCTTACTGAAGAGCCTGCATTTGTAGGCTGCCTTAATACATTCCGTTCTTACGGTGCAAAGCTTGTAGGAATCCCAATGGAGCAGGACGGAATGAATATAAATGCGCTTGAGGAGGCTTTAAAGGCTAATCCTGATGCAAAGCTTTTATACACAATTCCATCTTTCCAGAATCCTACAGGAATTACAACTTCCCTTGAGAAGAGAAAAAAAGTGTATGAGCTTTGCTGCAAATATGATATCGCAATATTAGAGGACAATCCTTACGGTGAATTAAGATTTGCAGGTGAAAATGTGCCAACTATCAAGTCGATGGATACAGAGGGCAGGGTTATATATGCAGGAAGCTTCTCAAAGGTAATGGCACCTGCATTCCGTCTTGGTTTTCTTGTGTTTAACAAGTCGCTCACAGGACCGCTTACAGTTGCAAAACAGTGCACAGATGTACATTCAACTGTCCTTTTCCAGTACATTTGTAATGAATATATTAATAACTATGATTTCGACAAACATCTTGAGGATTCAAGAAAGGTGTATGAGCACAAATGTAATCTCATGATGGAGTGCATGAAGAAGGAATTCCATCCTTCAGTAACCTTCGGTCACCCTGAGGGCGGACTTTTCGTAATGGCATTCCTGCCAGAGGGAATGGATTCTGCACCATTTGTAAGGGAGGCTATTAACAGAGGTGTTCTCTCAGTTCCGGGAGCAGCGTTCTTAGCAGATGAGAGCCAGAAGTCTAATGGATTCAGACTTAATTATTCGACACCTTCTGATGAGCAGATTGTTAAGGGAATCGAAATTCTTGGAAAACTTACATATGAGTGGATTAAGTAGGAGGAGTGAAAAGTTATGAAGATAGCAGCATTCAGCGTTCGTCAAGATGAAAAACAGTATTTTGATACATTTGCAAATGTATACAAGGTGGAATTACAGATTAATAGGAGCGGATTTACAGCAGATGATATAGAAAGTGTCAAAGGCTGTGAGGCTATGTCGGTGTGCGATGGCATGTGTGACTTGTCAGCACCTGTTCTTGAAAAGCTTGCAGCAGATGGTGTAAAGTACATCGGTTTCAGGACAATCGGATATAACAGTGTTGACCTTGAGGCAGCAAAGCGCCTTGGAATCCGTGTTGCACACAGCGGATATTCGCCATATTCAGTTGCCAATTATACAGTAATGCTTATGCTTATGTGTATCCGTAAGGCTTTGTATGTAATGATGCGTTCACACACAGCAGATTATTCACTTGGTCCTATATGTGGACGTGAAATGCAGAATATGACAATAGGTATTATCGGAACAGGAAGAATTGGAAAGGCAGTAATTAAGAATCTTTCAGGATTTGGATGTAAGATTATTGCGTATGACCCATATCCTGCAAAAGGCCTTGAAAATGTTGAGTATGTAACTCTTGATGAATTGTATGCCAGAGCAGATATTATCTCGCTTCATACTTTCTTAAGTGATGAGACATATCATATGATTAATAAAGATTCAATTGCAAAGATGAAGGATGGCGTTATCCTTATAAATGCGGCAAGAGGCGCGCTTGTTGATACAAAGGATCTGATTGAGGCTGTTGAGAGTGGCAAGATTGGTTCAGTTGGAACTGACTGCTGTGAGGGTGAGGATGAATTTATCCGTACAGACCGTAAGTATGATGACCTTGTTGTTAATCACGATTACATCATACTTAAGTCTTTCCAGAATACTATTGTCACACCTCATGTTGCATTTTTCACAGATCAGGCTGTGTCTGATATGGTTGAGTCTTCAGTTAAGAGTGTTGTGCAGTTTGCAGCCGGTGAAGACACACCATTAGAGGTGCATTAATTATTCAAATTTTTGAAATATTCTTCAAGCTGGTGCTCGAAGATTCGCTGATTTTCTGAGCAGAATGAGCCAAGCGGCTGATAATAAATGCTTCTGAAATGTGGGCAGTCATCTATATGCAGCAGACTTATGTTTTCAGGAAGGCTGCTGCTTGTCCATGTTACAGAGGCAACAAATGATACTCCAAGACCGAGACTTATGAGTTTGCCTTGTAATATGTAATCATTGCATGAGTAGGCTATCTGAGGAGTTTTCTTACATTTACTGAATATTGAATTGAACACTCCGGCATAAGATGGAGTATCTGCAAGGTCAATGAATTTCTCGTCCATCATCTGTTCTACTGATATGTGTCCGGTATGGGCAAGTGGATGTGATGATGAAACGGCAAGGCAGATTTCTTCTGTCATAAGAAGATGTGCATTGTCTGGAATATCATAAGCTGATGAGACAGAGTCAATCAGCAGGTCACAACCTTTTGGTTCAGAAGATATTGAAAAGCTGACATGAGGGTGCTCATGGATAAAATCTTTAAGTACATTGCTGACAAGAACTGCACTTGAGCGGAGACAGAGCCTTATTTCGCCTGCATCGCCAAGACTTTCACTGACAGCACGCGCAGCATCTTCTGAAAGAGCCAGTATTCTGTCTGCATATTCAAGCAGAATTTCTCCCTGACGGGTACATTCGAGCCCTTTTTTATTACGGATAAAAAGCTGTGCGCCAAATTCTTCTTCAAGCTTATGGATTGTCTTGCTTAATGCCGGCTGTGCTATGCACAGTTCACTGGCAGCACGGGTCATATTCTTGTGTCTGGCGGCAGCCTGAAACTGCCTGAGCTGATATAATTCCATGTTCGCACCTCTCTTGTATGTAGTATTTTATAAAAATTACAATTAACATAATATAGAAATCAGGATATTTACGATTATGATAACACAAATATTATTAACGCAGACATTTATAATGTTTATTCTTATGATTCTGGGACTGATTCTGTCTAAAACAGGTCTGCTTACAGAACATGGCAGTAAGGATATGGCCAATATTCTGCTGTATGCGGTTATTCCGTGTGTAATTATAAGAAGCTATATAACAGATTTCACGATGGAGAAGCTGTATGGACTTCTTATGTCGGCGGTACTGGCTGTAGCTGCATTTGCAGTGGCGATAGCTGTATCATATATAATATACGGCATGCGAAAGCCGATAGACAACTTTGGAACGGCTTTCTGTAACGCAGGATTTATCGGAATTCCACTTGTAACTGCGGTATTTGGAAATGAAGCGGCATTCTATGTTGCATCATTTGCAAGTATTCTTAATCTGTTGCAGTGGACATACGGAATTGTGATAATAACCCGCCGCAAGGATATGATAAATATAAAAAAGGTATTCGTCAATCCTGTGACAATATCACTTGTTATAGGACTGTTTCTTTTTATTACGGGAATTAAACTGCCAGGTGTAATAAATAGCACGATGGCTGGAGTTGCAGCACTTAATACGCCTGCAGCCATGATAGTACTGGGATATTATCTGTCATGTGTCAGGATCCGTGACTTACTGCTTAATCCGTCCCTGTATCTGGCATCGTTTGTCAGGCTTATAATAATTCCGCTGCTTACACTGCTTGTGCTTTATATTATACCGGCGGGACACGGTCAGATTGGAATGATTACACTAATTGCTGCGGCAACACCGGTTGGAACGAGTACGGCAATATTTGCACAGAAATTCGGGCAGGATTATGAGCGGGCAGTATGTATGGTCTGCCTGTCAACGCTGTTTTCAATTATTACAATGCCAGTTGTGATGTATCTGGCACAGATGTGGATTATGTAGTTTAACTATTATTTCTGGTTATGGTTTTATAACCAACATGTATTTTACAGGAATAACACAATGGTATATTATACAGACATCAAAGGCAAAGGAGCCATGACCCGGAAGGGGTAATGGTTTCTTTGCCTTTTTTGCGTATAAGATATCTTTGCAGGAAAATGTATAGCGAATACGGCTATTCATAATATGAGGAAGAAAGGAACTAAAGCTATGGGAAATAACGGAATTGAATTGGAAAGAGATGGCTTTAAGAGCCGTACAGGTTTTATTCTTGCCTGTATCGGTTCGGCAGTAGGAATGGGAAATATATGGCGTTTTCCATATATGGTATCTGCATGGGGTGGTATGACATTTTTAATACCTTATGTATTATTTGTAATATTAATAGGTTCAACAGGTGTTATCGAGGAGATGGCACTTGGCCGTGCGACTAAGGGCGGACCTATTAAAGCATTTGGTGACTGTATGCAGATGCGTACAGGAAAGAGAAAAGCAGGTGAGGCAATTGGTTTTATTCCTGTGCTTGGCTCACTGGCTCTGGCAATGGGCTATACTGTAGTTGTTGGCTGGATATTCAAATACACTTATCTTGCATTTTCTGGAAAGCTTTCAGCAATGGGCAATGATATGTCAGCTATTGGTGGTATGTTTGGAAGTACAGCAAGCGCATTTGGCAATAATATGTGGCTTATAATCGCGATGGTTGTAACTGCTGTTATTATGGCACTTGGTATTGCAGGCGGAATTGAGAAAGCAAACAAGGTCATGATGCCTTTGCTTTTTATCATGTTTGTAGGTCTTGGAATATACATTTTCACACTTCCAGGTTCAAGTGCAGGTTATAAATATATTTTTACTCTTAATCCTAAGGGACTTCTTGATATAAAGCTCTGGATATATGCATTTGGTCAGGCATTCTTCTCACTGTCTATCGCAGGTAACGGAACTGTTATCTATGGTTCATATCTTAGTGATAAGGAAAATGTTGTGTCTTCTGCAAGAAATGTTGCAGTTTTTGATACTATTGCTGCTTTATTAGCTGCATTTGTTATTATTCCGGGTATGGCAGCAGGCGGTGCCGAGTTATCTTCAGGTGGTCCCGGACTTATGTTTATCTATCTTGTAAATGTATTTAATGGTATGCCGGGTGGCAAGATTGTAGGAATTGTATTCTATGTATGTGTTCTGTTTGCCGGCATGAGCTCACTTGTTAATCTGTATGAAGCTCCGGTTGCAACTATTCAGGAGAAGCTTAAGCTTAACCGTGTTGCATCTGTTGGAATTATCGCAGTGGCTGGCTGTGTTGTGTCACTTGTAATACAGGGTATTGTATCAGGCTGGATGGACGCAGTATCTATCTATATCTGCCCACTTGGCGCAATGCTCGCAGCAATTATGTTCTTCTGGGTTGCAGGAAAGAAGTTTGCTGTTGATGCAGTTAATGCAGGTGTAGATAAGCCTATTGGAAAGTGGTTTGTACCACTTGGCAAATATGTCCTTGTCCCACTTTCACTTGTTGCACTTATTGCAGGTGCTTTACTTGGTGGAATTGGCTGATGATTGGCATAGAAATAGTGGAATTGGACTGGCGGATTGCTTTGCAATCCGCCTTTTTTGCGTGGAGGGGAGCGGGAGCGTGGTGGATTGGACCTTGAAGCGGAAGGGAGGCAGGAGGAAGTCCAAAAGGAGCGGAAGACCAGACATAACATTTGTGCAAAAAATTATATAAAATCTCATAAACCTCTTGCCCTAAAGCTAACTTCAAGTCGTATCATACAGGTATCAAATAATTTACATTTTTATGAAAGAAGAGGTGTTATTATCATGAAATTTATGGATAAGGATGATTTTGAAAAGCAGAATGTTTTCGGAACAGGTCAGGCAAATACAGCATATGCTAAGTATTTTATTGGTGATTCTTTCCTGAATCCGCTGACAGATCCTAAGTGCGGGCTTTTTCTTGCAAATGTGACTTTTGAGCCGGGATGCCGTAATAACTGGCATATCCATCATGCAACAAAGGGCGGCGGACAGATGCTTATATGTACAGCTGGAGAGGGCTGGTATCAGGAAGAGGGCAAGGAGCCTGTAAGCCTTGCGCCGGGAACTGTAATCGCAATTCCACCAGAAGTTAAGCACTGGCATGGAGCTAAGAAGGACAGTTGGTTTTCACATATTGCTGCAGAGATTCCGGGCGAGAATACAAGTAATGAATGGTGTGAGCCTGTAACTGATGAAGAATATAACAGATTAGGATAGTGTCTTATATGGCAGGAATGGAGGATTACAATGGCTAAGGAAGTATGGAAAGAAGATTAATTGAAAGGTTTAGGTAAGAACTGATGAGTGTTTTGAGCAAAAATTATACATTGAACAAGGGCTGCTGTTGCAACGGGCTACCGTCATATTGATACAGCGCAGGCTTACGGTAATGAGCGCGGTGTCGGTGAAGGTGTCAGAACCTGTGGTGTGCCGAGAGAGCAGCTTTTTGTCGTATCGAAGGTCGCTGCGGAGCATAAGACCAATGAGTCGGCAGCCAAGAGTATTGATGAGACTTTGGAAAAAATGGGTCTGGATTATCTGGTCATGATGATCATTCATTCGCCACAGCCCCTTTTCACAACAAAAAAAGGTCAATTCACAACATTCCAGATAGATATTGCAAGAACTTATCCGATATAATAGCTATAAATATATGTAAGCAAGGAAGTGACAATATGCAAATAGCTATCTGTGATGATGAAGTATCTATGGTTCAGATACTGGAGAAAAAGATAAAAAAGTTATTGCCAGATGCGGTTATAGATAAATATTTATCGGGTGATGAACTGATTGCAAGTGGCAGTAAGCCGGATATTCTTTTTCTGGATATTCAGATGCCGGGAATGGATGGGATGGAAACGGCAAAGGTGCTTCGTCAGGACAATGAGGATATGATACTCGTTTTTGTGACAGCAGCAGAGGCGTATGTTTTTCAGGCATTTGATGTCGGAGCATTTCATTATCTGGTTAAGCCATTTTCCGATGAGAAATTTAAAGAGGTTGTGACAAAGGCAGTTCATAACATAAAAAGGAGTTCCAGACTTGAAAAAGACGAAAAATATATCATGGTACAGACAGCCGGAAGTCATATAAAAATTTTTCTGCGTGATATTGTGTATGCCGAGGTGTATAACCGGAAAGTTATTATCCATACACGAAGTACGGATATTGAATACTATGGTAAATTACAGGAATTAAGTGATATGGCAGGAACAGATTTTTTCCGAACACACAGAGCCTATCTTGTACATTTTAAATATGTAGAAAAATATGATGCAACTTGTGTAACTATGAAAAATGGAACTGCATTGATTGCAAAAAAGAATTATCCGGAGTTTGTGAAGCAATATCTGAAGTATAACCAGAGGAAAGGAAATGAAGTCAGATGAGTTTAGTGGAAAAATGTTGGATGATCACATCGAAGTTTTCTGTTATTGCAATTCTGATTATTACAGGAATCTGTTTTGGTGTTTTTGTATATCCATATATGAAAAAGAAAAGGGAAGCTTCTCTGGTCAGTATTGTTTATATTGGAATTATGTCTGTGCTGTATCTGATACCGCAGCAGATTGGCAATTTTTCTGCATATATGCTGGGAGTTGTGGCTGCATTTCTTGTGATGTATGTACAGGACAGAAGAAACATTTATCAGAAAATATTTCTTGCAGTGACATTTTTTTCTATCCGTTGGCTTGCGGTTGCAATGGCAGGCAGAATGGATGATTTTATCACAAAAGCTCTGGTTTTTGGGAATACGATTGCAGGAAGACAATGGCTGCAATATGTACTTTATGCTGGAACGAGAATTCTGGATATTGTGCTTTGTATTGTTTTCCTTGCAGTCGCAATTGGTCTGATCAATAAAGCATATGTATACAAAAATGATGAAATGAGCGTTAAAGAGCTGGTAATGCTTATCATACCTTCTCTCGTGGGAGTTACAGGGTATGGCATTCTACAATATTATCTGAATATTTATGAAAAAGATACAGGAAAGAGCCTGACAGATACCTATGGATTTTATGGAGCTTTAAGCTTCGTGCATTATTTTATCTCTATCATAGCAATTCTTGTTATGACTACGATGTTTCAAAACTGGAAGGTGGCACAGGAAGAACAGACAGGTCAGGAGCTGATATTAAATCAGGTCAGTGACATGAAAAAGCATATCGGGGAAGTGGAAAAGCTGTATCAGGATATCCGCAGCCTGCGTCATGACATGGGGAATCATATACAGATGCTGGAACATCTTGTGGCAGAGAATCATATGGATGATGCAGCAGAATATATGGAGCATTTGAAAAAGGAGTGGAATGAAATATCTCCCGAGATAAAAACGGGGAGTCCTGTCATTGATGTGATTCTGATGGAAAAGTTAAGAGAAGCAAAGGAAAAGCAGATTCGTTTTATATCAGATTTTCATTATCCGGGGGATACGAAATTAAATGCATTTGATTTAAGCGTGATCTTAAACAATGCACTGGATAACTGTATGGAAAATGTAAGTGGAGAAAATCCTTATATCAGTCTCTCTTCTTTTCGGAAAAACAGTATTTTTATGATAACCATAAAGAACAGATATGAGGGAGAGTTAAATTATAAGGACAGTGACCTGCCGGAAACAACGAAATCAGGGAAGGAGCATGGAATTGGACTGCATAATATCCGGAGGGTTGCAAGGATGTATATGGGAGATATATCTTTAGAGCAGGAGAATCAGGAAGTGGTTCTAAGTATTATGTTACAGGTAGAATAAGGACAAAAAGCACTAAGTAATCTGTGAAACATCAGAATATTTAGTGTTTTTTATTTGCTTCACAACAAAAAAAGGGCGGTTCACAACATCGCTGTTTATTGTAAAGAAAGATATGCCGAAAGAATCAGTAAAGAGAAATCATGTTGTACAGGTTTTTAAGGAAACGGATTTCAGAATTTAAGCTCAAGGAGGACAATACAATGAGAATCAATGGATTTAGTGGGACAAATACGCAGACAGGAACAATGGGAATGAGACAGGGGAATGATTCTGTAAGTAAAAATATTCAGAATCAGATTGCAAATGCACAGCAGAAGCTACAGGATTTATCATCGAATGAAGAAATGCCATTAGAGGATAAGATGAAAAAGCGTCAGGAGATACAGCAGGAGATTAACAATCTCAATCAGCAGTTAAGACAGCACCAGATCGAGCAGAGAAGTAAGCAGCAGAGTAAAAATCCGTCATCTATGGATGATATGGTGGCTGGAACAAGTAACACTTCTAAAAAGAAAGACACCGGATTGTCACAGGCAAGTATGCAGGAGATGATTTCCGCAGATTCTTCCATGAAACAGGCAAAGGTGCAGGGAAGTATGGCAACACAGATACAGGGACGTGCCAGTGTGCTTGAATCTGAAATCAAACAGGATGCCGGAAAAGGAAATACTGAGAAGAAGGAAGAAGAACTGGCAGAGCTGCAGGCAAAGGCACAGTCGGCGACAGCAGCACAGATGTCTACACTTGCAGATGCAAATAAATCAGTAGAAGAAGTTGCAAAAGCGGAGAACAGCAATACAGAAGACACTGCAACAAAGAACAATACTGATAAATCCGAGAAAACACAGGAATCTGCGGGGGTTGCGGCAGAGGAGACAGACAGCGTAAAGAATACGGATATCAAAGGGGAAACACAGGTGACAGTAGAAACACCGACTCTGGAAAATGCACAGAATGCAACACAGCAGGCAGTGTATACACCGATTGATATTCGTTTATAGTTGGTAAAGGAGAATGGTATTATGTCAGAGATTAAGAGTTTTAGTGATTACACAAGTAAGTATAACAGCAATGTAGATTATTCCGCATTATTTGGAGGAACTTCCGACAGTTCATCCGTAGGAAACACCAATATGCTTTCTGATTATGCTGCGATTAAAAACGGAAGCTATGGAAAACTTATGAAAGCATATTATGCAAAGCAGGATGCAGAAAAATTATCGGGTAAAGGCGATACTTCACAGAAGCTTATACTGATGAAAACAAGTGCGGATTCCCTGAAAAAATCAGCAAATGCACTAAACGATGCGTCACTCTGGGGAAAAAAGAAAATAAAAAAGAAGGATGAAAAGACGGGGGAAGAAACAGAGGTAGAGGATTATGATTGGGATGCAATTACCAAAAAAGTGAAGTCTTTTATTGATGATTATAATGATGTTGTTAAGGAGGCAGGAGAATCCAATACAAAAGATGTCCTTAGAAATGCTTCATGGATGACAGGCATGACAGACAAAACCAGTCATTTACTTTCTAAAATAGGTATTACCATAGGAAAGGGGAATAAGCTGGAGCTGGATGAAGATGAATTGAAGAAAGCAGATATCAGTTCATTAAAAACGGTTTTTACAGGTTACAATTCCTTTGCAGGCAAAACAGCCCAGAAAGCAGCTGGTATATTAAATGCTGCGAACCGGGCAAGTGCGACTTATACAAACAATGGTACATATTCGAAAAGAGATTCTTCTCTAACGTCAAGTAAGATTGATAAGGAAGTATAGTATGTTAAGCCTAAATGACAAGAAGAAAAATCTTTTGTATTAATTTGTCGGGAAGGAGGAACCAGATGAGTTTTACAGTCAATTTATCCGGTGGAGGTTTATTGATAAATAGATTTAATAGTCCTAATATGTTGAAAAGTACACAGGAAAAATTGCAGCGACAGCAGGAACGGGATAATAAGGTGGCTTTTTTTGAAGCACAAAAAGAAAATCTGAAAAACCGAAAGGCTGACACTTTGGAAGAAATCTCTGAAAAGCTGGAAATGTTTCATAATTATGAGAATGAAATTGCGGCAGCAAATCAGGAGTATAATAATTCGCAGATGTTTCATGTCATGGACGAGGCAGAAGAACATGGCGAAAAGATTGCGGAAGCTGCTGAGAGGAATAAGCCTAAAACAGAAGAAGAACGAAAGGAAGAAATGGTGGATGAAGCTCTTGGAACAGAGGAAAACAAGGGCATGATGTCTGAAATCATGGACGAACTTTCGGAGACAACCGAAGAAATGACAGAGCAGATGACGGAAAAAACTGTGGAGAATATGGAAGAACTTCCAGACGAGGTTTTGCAGGAGCAGCTTGTTACAGATAGTTTAGAGGCAGCAGAAATGGTACAAACAGAGACAATTAAAAGGTATGTGCCGATTGATATTAGAGTCTAATGGTATTTATCTGGGAAGGAAACAGCTATGAAGATTTACAATAATACAAATATTACATATTCTGCAATCGAACATAACAGCAGGAAAAATATGAAGCAAAATATTCCAGCAGATTTAGAAAAGAAAATGACACAGTATACAGATACAGTATCTATTTCTAAAACGGGGCAGGAGAGATTTAGGTATTTATCTTCTGTCAGCTCTATGGATTATCAGAACCGTTTTGAGAGGGAAGTGACGGATATATTTGTCAAAGAAGATACAGAGAGTGTAAAGTCTGATTCCTTTGAACATCATGTAAACAGAATGGCGACAGCATATAACAAAATGAAAAACAGCATTGAAGAAAAATATGCGGAACAAGATTATGAGCTGGAGTATTATGTGACAGAATCGGGCAAAATTGAGGAATTAACCAAAGAAAAAGAACTGGATATGCTGAATCAGGCATATGAAAACCACAGTAATTTTATGGCAACTTCCACAGAAATCTGGTCAGAATTACAGGATTTTACACCATCGGTAGTTTACCATAAAGAAAGTGAACAGACAGCAAATGAACAGAACATAGGTGAGAACCAGGAAAATACTGCAAAATCTAAAGAAAAGGGGGTTATCAAAAATTCGGCATATCAGGCATTTTTATCTGCCATCCAGTCGGATAACCAGAAATTATCGCAGCAGTATTTGGGTGATTGGAAAGATTTAAGGCTAAATCTGAATGTATCAGATGGTAATCGGAAAATGCTTAATGGTATTTGGGATTATTATGCTAATAAAAGGTAATGAAAGCTTTGTAATACGAAAGGAGATGTTAGTATGGCAGTTACAGGTGTAAACAATTACTCTAATATTTACACAAATGCTTATACCGGTAATATACGGAAAAATAATGCTAAGGAAACCACAGAAAAGCAGGTTGTGGAGCAAACAGAAGATGTAAAGACAGGGATAACCCGAAAAACTGCAGCGGATGAACTTTCCTATCTTTCTAAAAAAATTTGACAGTGATGCGGTGTGGATACGGTATCAGTGTTAAAAGTCGAGGTGGCAAATCATCAACAATATGTTGAGATGATTTGCCGCCTTTTTGAAGTCTATACGTTTCTCCCTTTTATACCGATACATCAATAGAATTACGAACGAGTCTGTTACCATTTTGGACAAGTGTAGCTTCTATGGATTCTCTTGTGACATTATCAAGAATGCCTGTATCAAATGCTTGTCTGGGCTTCCAATTTGGATTGGCTGATTTTACGGCTGCGTACATAGCAGCTCTGTACTGTCCTTCATATTGTTCTAAAGTCCATGTACCACTTAAACGATTACAGTAACATCCATACCTGTAACACCATTTGCATTCAGTAAATCTCCGTCCGAATCAAACTGTTAATATTCATTGACATATAAAAGCCTCCCTGCAAATAAATTCAAAACCTGTTTAGAATGTGCGTATAATCATAAAAATTAGAACTAACATATATGCGCATAATCTGGAGAAAACATGATATTAAAAAGAAAAATATATAAAAAACTACTGGAATGGAAAAATGAATGTCAGGGAAAAAAGCTTTACTGATAGAAGGCGCCAGACGTATTGGAAAGTCTACCATCTGCGAAGAATTTGGAAAAAACGAATACAAAAGTTATATTATTCATCCAAGAAATTTAATTGTAAAAGATGGAATTATATGCATTCCCCCATATATGACGATGAATATATAAAAATCTGACATACACACTTGATTTTAAAATAATTGTTATTATGATATTATAAAGAAATGCCAAAAAACAAAGGAGAGGTGTATGTATCACAAGAAATTAGAATCAGATATCAGATGTCCATTGGAATACGGTCTGGAAGTCTTTGGAGGCAAATGGAAATCAAGAGTTATATGTGTTCTGGCGGATAAGAAGACATTAAGATATAGTGAGTTAAGGGCAGAACTGGTGAATATTACAGATGCAGTTCTTTCAACAACATTAAAAGCACTGATTGCGGATGATATTGTATCAAGAAAATCATATGACGAGATTCCGCCAAGAGTTGAATATTCACTTACGGAAAAGGGCTTGTCTGTAATGCCGATATTGCAAAGTATATGCGACTGGTCATGCGCATTTTACAAGAAAGAAACTGACAAAGAAACGAGCCAGTGCATGAAGTGCGACCATAAGTAATGGATGAAGGGAAGGTTATTGTGTGAAAAAAATAACCTTCCTTTTCAAATTAACATTTATTGTGTAAAATGTTACATGGAACTGCCTAGCGGTATACTGGCAAGCAGCAATACGACATACGCAATATGCAGAAATGGAGCGGGAATTGAGCAGATTAACGATTATTACTAAGGATAAGGCTCAGGTTACAATGGAGTCTTTATATCAGGATTTGGAGAGAAGAATAGTAGCAAGTCCACCAGGATTGTGTACTATCGACCTTACGAGGTCATTTATAAAAATGTGTCTTGCACAGTCATGTGGCAAATGTGTCCCATGCCGTGTGGGACTTAGACAGCTTGCGAGACTTTTTGATGATGTGCTTGATGGTAACGCAACAGAGGAAACTCTTGATGTTATCAGGCTTACAGCAGAGGGAATCTATTATTCCGCTGACTGTGCAATCGGATATGAGGCAGCAAAGCTTGTACTAAAATGTATTGATGGCTGCGAGGATGATTTCAGGTCACATATTGAGAGAGGATTTTGTTCATGTAACAGTAACCAGCCGGTTGCATGTGTGAAGTCATGTCCGGCAGGAGTAGATATACCGGGATACATAGCACTTGTGCATGAAGGCAGATATGCAGACGCGGTTCGTCTTATAAGAAGAGACAATCCAATGCCTACAACATGCGCATACATTTGTGAGCATCCATGTGAAAACAGATGTAAGAGAACACTTATTGACGCGCCAGTCAACATCAGGGGACTTAAGAAAATGGCAGTTGATAATGCCGGTGATGTTCCGGTTCCGGCATGTAATGAGCCAACAGGTAAGAAGGTTGCAATAATCGGTGGTGGTCCGGGAGGACTCAGTGCCGCATATTATCTGGCTCTTATGGGACATAAGGTTACTATATTTGAGCAGAGAAAGCAGCTTGGTGGAATGTTAAGATATGGAATTCCTAACTACAGACTTCCTAGAAAAAAGCTTGATGCGGAGATTAATTCAATACTTTCTACAGGAATAGAAGTCGAGAAAAATATAAGCGTAGGAACAGACATTACACTTGAGGATATTAACAAAGAATATAATGCAGTATACATTTCTATCGGAGCACATGCAGACAAGAAGATTGGAATTGATGGTGAGGATGCTAAAACAGGCGTAATATCAGCAGTAGAAATGCTTCGTGCAATTGGTGATGATGAGATGCCTGATTATACAGGCAAGCGTGTAGTTGTTATTGGCGGTGGAAATGTTGCAATGGATGTTGCCCGTTCTTCTGTAAGATTAGGTGCAGATAAAGTAAGCATTGTATATAGAAGAAGAAAAGCCGACATGACGGCGCTTTCAGAAGAGGTTGAAGGTGCTGAGGCAGAGGGCTGTGATGTTCTTGAACTTATGTCACCGGTTAGAATAGAGAAAGATGAAAATGATGCAGCAGTTGGTTTATGGGTTCAGCCACAGATGATAAGCAGAATAAAAGGCGGCAGACCATCACCTAAGACTGCAGCTAAGGACGAGGTTCTTATTCCTTGTGACCTTATCGTAGTTGCCATCGGACAGGGTATCGAGACAAGATATTTTGAGGAGCATGGCGTTACAGTCAAGAGAGGAACAATCGAGGCACTTGATACAAGTGAGATTAAAGAACATAAAGGAGTATTTGCAGGAGGAGACTGCGTAACAGGACCTGCAACAGTAATCAGGGCTATAGCAGCCGGAAAGGTTGCGGCAGCCAACATTGATGAATATCTTGGCTACCATCATGAGATAACTTCAGATGTAGAGATACCTTATGCCGGATACGAGGACAAGATACCTTGCGGACGAGTTGAGGTTGCATTGCGTGATGCCGCAGACAGAAAGAAAGACTTTGAACCTATTGAATATGGATTCTCATGCGAGGAAGCATGTCAGGAATCTGGACGCTGCTTAAGATGTGATCATTTTGGATTTGGTTCATTCAGAGGAGGCAGAGAGAAACAATGGTAAATTTAACAATTAATGGTAAAGCTGTATCAGTAAAAGAAGGAACTACCATTCTTGAAGCTGCCAAAACAATAGGAGAGACAATACCTACACTCTGCTATCTCAAAGAAGTCAACGCAATTGGTGCATGTCGTGTATGTGTTGTTGAAGTAGAGGGTACTGACAGATGTGTTACAGCATGTAATAACTTCGTAGAAGAAGGCATGGTTGTCTACACTAATTCAAGAAAAGTGCGTACAACAAGAAAGACTAATGTAAAACTCATACTTTCACAGCATGATTACAAATGTGGTACATGTATAAGAAGTGGTAACTGTGCATTACAGTCAATTGCAAATGAACTTAATATATCAGAGATGCCATATGATTCAATCTTAGAAAAAGATAATTGGGATAAAACATTTCCACTTATCAGAGATGCCCAGAAATGTATCAAATGTATGCGTTGTGTGCAGGTGTGTGATAATATCCAGGGAATGCACATATGGGATGTCGTAAATACAGGTTCGCGTACAACTGTAAATGTGCGTGCAAACAAGAACATTGCGGAGACTGCATGTACACTTTGCGGTCAGTGTGTAAGCAACTGCCCTGTAGGTGCACTTACAGAGAGAGATGATGTCGGAATCGTGCTTGATGCGATTGAAAATGAGGATATCATTACAGTAGTACAGATTGCACCTGCAGTAAGAGCAGCATGGGGCGAAGATTTTGGCATGTCTAAGGAATATGCGACAGCACAAAGACTTGTAGCCGGACTTAGAAGAATAGGATTTGACTATATATTTGATACAACATTTGCAGCAGACATGACAATCATGGAAGAAGGAAGCGAGTTCCTTGAAAGGCTTCCGGAAATCAAGGAGTCAGGGCTTCCGATGTTTACATCATGCTGTCCTGGATGGGTGAAATTCGTAAAGAGCGAGTACCCTGAGATGGCAGGCAGACTTTCAACAGCAAAGTCACCACAGCAGATGTTTGGTGCAATAACAAAGTCGTATTATGCAGAAAAGCTTGGGGTTGACCCAGAGAAGATATTCTGCGTGTCAATCATGCCTTGTCTTGCAAAGAAGGACGAGCGTACATGGGATGGTGGCAAAGATGTTGACGCAGTTCTTACAACAAGAGAAGTTGCAAGAATGTTCAAAGCATTTTTCATAAAGCCGGAAGAACTTGATGAGGATGAGTTCGACAATCCATTAGGAGAAGGAACAGGCGCTGGTGTTATATTCGGTGCAACAGGCGGTGTTATGGAGGCAGCACTCAGGAGTGCTTACTACCTTGTGACAGGAAATAATCCTGACGCGGATGCATTCAAGTCAGTAAGAGGTCTTGAGGGCTGGAAGGAAGCTTCATTTGACCTTAATGGAACAACTGTAAATGTAGCTGTTGCCAGCGGACTTGGCAACACAAGACGTTTGGTGAATGCTATTAAGAAGGGCGAGGTTCACTATGATTTCGTTGAAATTATGTCCTGTCCGGGCGGCTGTATCAACGGCGGCGGACAGCCTTACAAGGAAGACTCCGGGATGGTTGAAGAGCGTCGTCACGTTCTGTATGGGCTTGATAAGCACGATAATCTTCGATTCTCGCATGAAAATCCATCGGTTAAGCAGTGCTATGAAGAGTATTTTGAGAAACCATTGTCGCATAGGGCTCATGAGATATTGCATGTGAAATAGAATCATTTTTCGATAAGGTATGTGTAGACCGGTCTGCGGCTGGGGCAGAGCAGGGTGTACACCTTCGGACTGTCTTCGCTTAGCAGTAGTAAATGCCGCCATCTGCAGAGTTTTTTACAGGGTGCGAAAGCAAACGCGCTTCGCTTGAACGAGCTTTCGCACCCTGAACTTTTGCATCTGGCGGCATTAACTTCTGCACAGCTTGCCAGACTCAGGCGTACACCCTGCACTGCCCCAGCCGCAGCGGCTATATATGCCGGATTGGAAATATGATTTTATTTACGGTGTGTGTCAGGGGATGGAGTGTGATGTGGGGCTTTGTTCATTTGGGATAGTGTCAAATAGCACATGAAATCAGCGCATAAGTAGGTAAAAGCCTACTAATGTTGCTAAATGTGATGAATTAGTAGGTTTATTTAGAAGAAATTATGATGAAAATAGAGGAGAAAAAAGAAAATTGCCTACTAAATTTATGATTTATGCGAAAATAGTAGGTCTTTTGACTGATAAGAAATGTCTAATATTATAAACATATGAGAAAAAGACCTACTAAAGTGTGAAATGTGATGAATTAGTAGGCATTTAATGGGGAAAGAAGCATAATAAACCAACTAACAATGTAAAAAAGACCTATCAGATTGTGAATATTGATGAAAAAGTAGGTTTAGGAGGCTTTTTATGGATATAAATGAGTTATCACCATCAGAGGTTTTCTCTTATTTTCAGGAGATTTGTGCGATTCCGCATGGTTCTGGGAATACCGGGATGATTGCGGATTATTGTCTGGAGTTTGCTAAGTTGCATGGGCTTAAGGCAAGGAAGGATACGTCTGATAATGTTGTTATATTTAAGGCTGGTTCTTCTGGATATGAGGACTGTGAGCCTGTGATTTTGCAGGGACATCTTGATATGGTGTGTGAGAAAGAGCAGGACTGCGATATTGACATGAGTGTACAGAGCATTAAGGCCTGCACTGATGGTAAGATGGTGTGGGCTGACGGCACAACTCTTGGCGCTGATGATGGAATTGCAATTGCATTTATACTGGCAGTGCTTGCTTCGGATACGATTGCGCATCCTCCGATACAGGCAGTGCTTACGAGTGATGAGGAGATTGGAATGCTTGGCGCAAGAGACCTTGATACTTCTGATCTTACAGCAAAGAGGCTTATCAATATTGATTCTGAAAGTGAGGGAATATTGTATGTAAGCTGTGCTGGTGGTGTGAGAGCTGAGTGCGATATTCCGGTTGAGTATGAGGATGCTGCGGGCTGGGTGGCAGATGGTGCAATTGATGTGCAGAATGGTTCGGTATGCTTCGAAGTTAAGATAAGCGGGCTTGCCGGCGGTCATTCCGGCGTTGAGATTCACAAACAGCACACTAATGCTATAAGATTGCTTGCTTCATTACTTTCACATGCCAGCGGGGCAGCAGATTTCCGTCTTGTGTCGCTTTCAGGTGGCGGCAAGGAAAATGCAATTCCAAAAGAAGCAAAGGCAGTTGTAAGTGTCAGAAGCTTCGATGCCACAACATTTGAACAAAGCATCAAAGAGAGTGAGGCTGTGTGGATGCAGGAAATCAGAGTGACAGAGCCACATGCTAAGATTGAGCTTGAAAAGACAGACATTGCAGCAGACAAGGTTCTTGATTCCAAGAGCACTGCAAATGTAATATATGCCCTCTGGTTAAGTCCTGATGGTGTGTACAGAATGAGTCAGGAGATTAAGGGCATGGTGCAGACATCTCTCAATCTTGGAACTGCTTACATCGACGCAGACAAGCTTGTGTACAAATATCTTATAAGAAGCAATACAGTGGCTGGAAAGAAATTATTGTTAGAGAGAGTCACTACATTTGTAAAACATTTGTCAGGAAAAGTAGTCACAATGTCGGACTATCCTGCGTGGGAATACAAGAGTGATTCGCAGTTAAGAAAGATATGCGTTGATAGCTTTACAAATGTGTACGGCCACGAACCGGAAGTGACCTCAATCCACGCCGGACTCGAATGTGGCATACTTGCCGGGAAAATGCCGGGAGTAGATATGATATCATTTGGACCGACACTTGAAAGTGTGCATACGCCTGATGAGTGTATGGACGCGGCTTCAGTGGAGCGGACTTGGGAATATCTGATGGAGATACTTAAAAGTTTATAACTAAATTTGCGGGAGTGAATGAGTGACGACAGATTGCACGACATTTACTTCCGCAAATTTAGTTATATACTACAGAAAAATGGGCAGAATATGTTATAGATTAACCATAAGGAGAATTTATACATGATAAAAGATGGATTTTTATACCTTGCGGCACTTATATTTGCAGCCGCAGTATTAGTAAATCTGCCTAAGATTTTTAAAGGGAAAAAGGCACAGGTGTTCTTTAATTTTGCACCGCCGATTGTACTTATATACCTGGGGCTTATGCTGCTTTGCACAATGAAAGTGTGGGACCTTAGTGCAACAAGCGCTGTGTACAAATCAGTCAAGAACCCGATATTATATGCGATGCTTTTCATAATGCTGCTTCGCTGTGATTTGAAGAAAATCATCAAGCTTGGACCTAAAATGCTTATCGGTTTCTTCGCAGCAACATTGTCAATCGGACTTGGATTCTTCGTTTCATATGCAATATTCCATCAGCTCTTAGGCGCAGGTTCATGGAAAGCACTCGGCGCACTGTGCGGAAGCTGGATGGGCGGCGGCGGCAATATGCTCGCAATCCAGGCAGCACTTGATGTAGACGAAGCAACAATGGCTTACGCCCTTGTTATGGATTCAATCTGCGCGACACTTTATGTAATGTTCCTTCTGTGGGCAATCGGAAATCACGAGAAGTTCAACAAATGGACAAAGGCAGACACAAGCATAATCGACGGCGTTGGAGCAGCACTTGAAGAGGAAGCAAAAGCCAACACAAAGCCTCTCGTATGGCAGAACATCATTCTTCTGCTCGGTTCAGGACTCTTAGTATCGGCAGTTTCAATGGAACTTGGCAGCATGATTAATGCACATTTATCATTCTTTGACAGCACAACATGGACAGTCCTTATCGTATCAGTGCTTGGTATCGTATTCGCCCTGACACCATATGGCAAGATTAAGGGAACTGAGGAGATTTCAAATGTAATGCTTTATATAGTCATTGCTTTAATCGCCTCAAGAGCAGACCTCGGAGCAGTCGGTAATGCCCCAATATGGCTTCTCGCAGGATTCGTAATCCTCCTTATTCATGTGGCAATCATGATTGCACTTGCGAAGATATTGAAACTCGACATCTTCACATGCTGCGTTGCTTCACTCGCCAACATAGGCGGAACAGCAACAGCACCGGTCCTCGCCGGCGCATACTCAAATGCCCTCGTACCAGTTGGCATTATGATGGCACTGCTTGGCTATGTCATCGGAACCGGCGGCGGCCTGGTTGTGGCCAATCTGATGAGTATATTTGGGTAGATTTTAATGGAATAATTGATGGAATGGATAGCACTTCGGCAGTAGATGGGTACTGCTGGGGTGCTGTTTTTTAATTTAAATATACAATTTTCTCAGCTTACTATTTACCCCAGAGGGCACGATAGGTGTACTCTCTGTCTCTAAAATCAAGAAAATAAATGTGAGAACTCATAATTAATTATGAAAAAGAACTTGATATATGCAGACTTGTGTGATATGATAGAAAATAGAAACGAATATATGTTCTGATTTCGGAGGATGAAATGAAGATAAGTTATAAGAAATTATGGAAGCTGCTGATTGACAGAGATATGAAGAAAAAAGATTTAGCGGAGCAATCAGGTGTAAGTAATGCATCAATCGCAAAATTAGGCAGGAACGAGAATGTAAATACAGACATATTGCTTAAAATATGCGTGGCATTAAAATGTGATATCTCTGACATCTTGGAGATTGTGCCTGATGAAGCGGAGCGATAATTATGGACAGGCTTACAAAAGAGCAGCGACATAGGAATATGAAAAATATCAAATCGAAAGATACTTCGATAGAGTTGAAACTTCGTAAGGAATTATGGAAACGAGGATATCGTTACAGAAAGAATTATGAAGGACTGCCGGGAAAACCGGATATAGTGCTTACAAAGTATAAAATTGTTATTTTCTGTGACAGCGAGTTTTTTCACGGAAAAGACTGGGAAGTACTAAAACCGCAGTTGGAACGTGGGAAAAATGCTGAATTTTGGATAAATAAGATATCTAATAATCAGCATAGGGATGATGAAGTTAATAAGCAACTACAGTTTCTCGGCTGGACCGTTATAAGATTCTGGGGTAAGGACATTATGAAAAACACAGATGAATGTATACGGGTAATAGAAGAAGCAATTTTTGATGAAAAATGTAATGATTATGATATGGAATAGAGGAGATTTGACATGTATAAGTCTATAGATTTGTTTGCCGGTATTGGTGGAATTAGAAAAGGTTTTGATAAGGCATTTGAGAAAAAAATCAAGACAGTGTTTGTAAGTGAATGGGATGAATATGCACAACAGACATACAGGCTGAATTATAATGATAAGTTTGATATAGCAGGTGACATAACAAAGATAGACGAGAAGGAAATTCCAGAATTTGATATTTGTCTTGCAGGATTTCCGTGTCAGGCTTTTTCACTTGCCGGAAAGCGAATGGGATTTGATGATGACTATAAAGGTTTGTGTAGAGGAACATTGTTTCAAGATGTTGTAAGAATATGCGAGTATCATCAGCCTAAAGTTATTTTCTGTGAAAATGTAAAAGGGCTGACTATTCATGACAAAGGACGGACTTTTAAGGTTATCAAAAAAGCATTCGAGCAAATAGGATACACAGTTTATGATAAGGTGTTAAACAGCAAAGATTTTGGGGTTCCTCAGAATCGGGAGAGAATTTACATTGTGGCATTTAGGAATGACATTGACAGCAGTAGTTTTAAGTTCCCGGAACCGACTAATTCGAATACCTGCATCAGGGATATTCTGGAAGAAAATGAGGTTAGCGTTAAATATTATTTGTCAACGGTGTATATTGAAACTTTGAAGAGACATAAGGCTCGTCATGAATCCAAGGGAAACGGATTTGGATATGAAATCAGAGACCTGGATGGAAAAGCAGGTGCAATCGTTTGTGGTGGAATGGGGCGTGAAAGAAACCTTATTGTAGATAAGAGACTTACAAATTTTACGCCGATTACGCATATTAAAGGTGAAGTTAACAGAGAAGGTATTAGGAAAATGACTCCGAGAGAATGGGCAAGACTGCAGGGGTTACCAGATGATTTTAAACTGGAACTGGCAGATACTCATTTATACAAGCAGTTAGGTAACAGCGTAACAGTTAATGTTATTGAGGCAATAGCAAAAGAGATAAGGAAAGTTTTAGATAACAGCAAATGATTAGGTTAGGAGTGTTCATATGGCTTGGCGTTTAAATAAAGGTGATTGGAGCGAAGCTTATGTTTTTTTAAAACTGCTGGCAGAAGGAAGAATTTATTCAGGAGATGAAGATTTGAATAAAGTTCTGTCTGTATATATGGATGTTTTAAAAATTATAAGAAAGAATTTAGGTGTAAAAAATGAGTATGCAATTAATACTGATTATATTGTTGCATTTGAAGGTCGTGAGGACAGTGTTCTAATACCAATATCAGAGGTTTCAGGTTATGCTGAGAGATTGTTTGAATATATTCGTATGGCAAAAGGCAGTAAGGCATTTGAATTTCCTGATATCGAGGATTATTTGATAAAAACAATGGGAATACATAATATTAAGGAATCTTGTGTTGACGATGAATATGATAAGAAAACAGATATACTTTTGGAAGTTTTAAATAGTAATGATTCGAGTCGTGAAGTTATTGGCTTTTCGGTGAAATCACATTTAGGTAATCCGCCCACATTATTTAATTATTCACAAGCGTCAAAGATGGTGTATAGAGTTGAGGGGTGCGACGAAGAAACAATGCATTATATAAATTCTATGAAAAATTCTGTAGGGGGATGTGATTTAGACGCAAGAATAGACTACATTAAGTTGTCTGAAAAATTAGATTTAAAGTTTATGGGCAGTAAAATTATAGATAATAGAAGATATGGAGAAGCAAAAGAAACGGGACCATTTTTTACATGGAATTTAGAACACTATGATGTAAATATGCTGTCCGTGTTTGATGCGATGTTGTTATCAGATTATGGGTACTATGAAAAGCCTGTTACCCGCAAATTATCAGATGTAGCCGAAGCGGTGGCATTAATTAATCCACTTAATGTACATAGCCCGAATACGGTATATAAAGCAAAGTTTAAGGATTTTTTGTTCTGTGCCTTTGCAGGATTGACTGCATCTAAACGCTGGGATGGAACACGGAGAATAAATGGTGAATATATTGATGTAAAAAGTAATGGAGAAATTTTATATTGTAGAGCTGTATCCGACGAAAAATTTACAGAGTATTTATTTAAGAACATGAAATTGGAAAGACCAGAACATGGTTCATATTGTAAGTACACTATAGCTCAGGCAGAGGAGTATTTAAATGGACTTGAAATTCCTGAAAATATTTTTAAAAAGCGTAATAGTGACAAGCGTGGAGATTATGGATATGTATATTATGATGAAAGTCATTATGAACAACCATGTTATTGTATAGATATAAACTTTACATTTAGATTTCGCAGTTAAATAGTTATATATAATATGAAAGGAGTATTGAGTATATGAGCAATAATGGAAATAGAATGTCAGGTAATAAGGGCGAATGGTCTGAATTATATGCTTTTATGAAATTACTCAGCCAAGGTCGTGTTTATGCAGCCAATGAAAAGGTAGAAAAAATCGATGAAGTATATTACCCTATACTTAAGATAATGAGAGAAGAAACCAGGGGAGAAGTTATTGATTATGTTATTGATAATGATATGGTTCATCTGGAGATTCAGTCTAATCGGATATTAAGTGTTTCAAGAACAGAGCTGGAAGAAAATGCAAATTTATTGTTGAAGGAAATAGCTTCACATAGCGGAAGCTTTGAAGTAGAGGAAGTAGCAAAGTTTGCAAACGGAATAAAGGTTACAAAAATCAAGGCTCCTGCCGCTGATACAACAGATATTTCAATGCAGATTGAGGATATCCATACTAATTTCATTCGTAATGTGGGTTTTTCTATTAAATCAGAAGTAGGAAATGCTCCTACATTGTTAAATGCAGGATTGACTACCAACTTTATATACAAGGTTACAGGCATAACATCTGAACAGGCAGAAGAGATTAATGCCATTGATACAAGGACTAAGATTAAGGACAGAATGGCGAAGATTGCAGAGTATGGTGGCAGTGTAAAATACTATGGAATGAATCATGATGGATTTAAGAGAAATCTTATTATGGTTGACAGCAGTATGCCTGAAATTATCGGAAATATGCTGTTGTATTTCTATTCTGAGGATGTAAAGGATTGCGATAAGCTGGTAGAAATGCTTGGCGAAAGAGATCCTCTCGGATATGGTGATGCAATGATGTATACATATAAATTCAAGAAGTTCCTCTGCTCTTGTGCATTGGGTATGAAGCCGGCAAAGCCGTGGGATGGTTTGGATGAGGCAAATGGAGGATATATCATTGTAAAAGCGGATGGAGAAATACTGGCATATCACATTTATAACAGAAATTTTTTTGAACAGTATCTTTTGGATAACACGATTCTGGAGAGAGCTTCAACCAGCAGACATGAGTATATGAGCCTGTATGAGGAGAATGGAGAGAGGTTTATTAAGTTGAATCTGCAGGTTAGGTTTAGGTAAGAATCAAAATACTATACTGCAAGGAAACAGAATGATGGCACGTTAGGATAAAGGAGTTATTTACATGGAACAAAATTTTGAAAAACTGATTAAAATAATTAGTAAAGATTATTTAGATAATAAATTTATGAATTATATCAAATATATTCAGTTCCCTAAATACAAAAACTTGACAGAAAACTCTAAAATTGAATTCGAATTTCCTTTAACTATGCTGGTTGGTAAAAATGGTACTGGGAAAAGTTCTGTATTACAGGCGATATATGGATGTCCACAGAATAAAAGTACTGGAGATTATTGGTTTTCAACAGATGTTGATCCCATTGAGGATGGAAGAAATAAGTATTTCTATGGTTATCAAAAAGATTGTGAAACAAGAATAAAAGAAGTAATAAAGAAAAGACAGCCTAGTGTAAAATCACCTGATTATTGGGAGACTGATGCATTGGACGTTAAAGTAGGAATGAAAAAAGATAATAATATGGATAATGAGACTCGAAATAATCCAGTAGAGAAAAATGTTGTATATTTTGATTTTAGAGGGGAATTAAGTGCGTATGATAAATATTTTCACTTTTATAAATCTAAACCAGATCGTAAAGTGAGAATGTTTGAACAAAAGAACAAAGAATCAAAAGAATATATAAAAAAACAATCAAAACTTTTAAATCGAGCTTTTAAAGGAGAAAAAGTAGCTTATTTTAACCATCCTGAAAATGTTCTGCATGACGAATTAGAAGTGATTGATATGAAAAATGGAAGAGAAAAGCTGGAGGCAATTAATTTTATTTTAGGGAAAAACTATATTGAAATAAGAAGAATATACCATAGGATATATCAATCATGGGGAAATTCTATTTTGTTACATACAAAAAATGGACTTCGGTATTCAGAGGCGAATGCAGGTAGTGGAGAAAATGCAATAATAAATATGGTTTGTGCAATAATGGATGCTAAAAGGGATTCACTTATATTATTGGATGAACCCGAAGTTTCGCTTCATCCAAGTGCTCAAATTAAATTAAAGTTATTTCTGTTAAATATGGTCATGAAAAAACATCACCAAGTTATTATTTCAACACACTCTATGATATTGATAGAAAAAATGCCTAGGGAGGCAATCAAATTGTTTGAAGTGAATGATGAAGGAACGACAGATATAGTAAATAATGTGTATTATCAAGAAGCTTTTTATAATATTAAAGAGGAAATGGACAGAAAAAATTTGATTTTGTGTGAAGATGCGTCTGCTCAAACTTTTATAAAAAAATTACTTATTCATTTAAAAATCGATGATTATTTTTCGGTGGAATATAGACATGGTGGAGCAGAGACTTTAGTAACAAAACATTTACCTATTTTAGCTTTGGATGAAATGTATGATAAGGTTTTTATTATTCTTGATGGGGATAAAAAACCAGATAAATTAGTTGAATATTCAGAAATACCAGCTGGTGAAATAGAGGATGTTGAATGCTTAGAAAAATATATTAGAGGATTAACGTCCTCAAATGCTATAATTAATGCACTGGTAGATGGTGGAAAAAATGGTGCGGTTGAAAGTCAAAAGATAGATGTGTATAAGAAATATCTTAAATACGCAGAAACACATTTGTACTATTTGCCAGGTAATTGTATACCAGAAGCAATTGTGTTACAGCTTGACGGAATAGATGACATATATGGCGATAGAATTTTAAAACCAATTGATAATATTAATGCAAAGAGGTCTGTGGGAAATATATGTCAGACTATTTTTTCAGAAGATAACTGTAGGAATTCAACAATGGTGATGTTAACTAAGCAATGGATTGAAGCAGGTGGAAAAGCAAAGTATTATGATGAAATGTGCAATATGTTAAAAGAAATATACAATTACTGTAATTGTAAATGAGAAGGAAAATATGAGTGTACGGAGAGAATGTTTCAAGTTTTGTGTAAATTTAAAAAACTGATATAATGAATTATAAAAAAACACCAAATCCTGGTGTAAATCTCCCCAAAAACACCAACACTGTCCATAGACAAACACAAATCCTCATCGTATAATGAACACACGATTTGCAAATCTCATACTTTGCCGAAGTGTACAATCATGACGGAAGGCAGTATGATATTTGCGGAAATCAGAAAAAGGTCAAAAATTGACGCTTTTTCTCAAAAATAAACCATGATAGTCCCTTGTGGATGTCACTGGATTGGTTTATCCTATATCCAGGTTTGAAAAAGCTGATAAGAAAATGAAAATTGACAACTGAATAGCAGTTACAGATTTGAGTAAAATTACGGATCATATACCCGCAGGATGAAAGTCACAGTTATCATATTAGTAGGCTGATGGATTGAGAGATGAAGGCTGAGAGGTTGGATGGAAGTTCGGGCAATGCGGGAGCAGGTATGTTGCGTAAGGATAATAACCCATGAGGGACGAGAAGTTCGTCCCGATCACCGCAATGCAGGTAGGGGAGATAGTGCTTCTCCGGAATGGAGAAGGGCGTCGTGAACACAGATAGTGGCTCATCTGTAATTCCCAGATGTGAGTACACCTTTACGTATACGGGGCGATGAGGGGTCAGGAAGACCGGCGTATACCTTCATAGGACGTTAAGAGAAGTCCAAAACAGAATTAGTGATAACCAAAATCGTTATCCATAGTTTATGCATTTTCGAATGAGCTATGGATAGCGTTTTTTTATGGAGGTAGCGCAGATGGAAAAAAATAGATATTAAAGCAAAAACAATTAAGGTGGATACGGGTAAAGGGAATGCCATAAAAGTAACCATGTCATTCGGTGAACAATCAACTCTGGAAGAGTTGTTGATAGCATATCTGGGACAGGAAATAGCAGATGGAAGTGTAGCATAATAGTGGATACCCGATGATGCATAAGGGAGCGTGTGATGGTTGTGACTGGTAAAAATGCCGAAAATCATATTTTTGTCAGAAAATGTGGAAAAAACTGGTAGACAAATATTTGTTCGAGATGTAACATAGGTATGTGGCAAGCAAATAGATTTAAATATATAGCCACAATACCTGTAAAACATTGTGAACGTCCAGCCAACGTAATGACCAATGTTAAGTTTTTCTAATTGAATAGTTGACAGCAAGACAGCTTGAAAATGTCGGTGCAGATGAGACACCATGAAATAATAACCGCTGTCCATGGTCAACAAAGTAAGCGCAAGCTTAAATACATATTTACATACGGAAACATCGTATGGATGCAGAGTGTGGCGTCAGAGATTATAAGAATATATGACGTCAAAACAATTTAAGTTGAAATGAATATCGAACCAAAATGAAGAAAAGATGTAAGGTATTTAGCTTTTCTTTATGGTTTGTGCTTTTCGGCTTTCGTGTGTAAATGTGATATGTAGCGCAGTTGTTACAGCAGATGTAACAAGAGACTTTGTTAACTATGGAGAGCGGTTTTTGTGTCTCATGATTTAGCCATAAGCAGGACATTTTCAGGCTGTTTTTCATTTTTGAAGGGAAGGAGAAGAGTGTATTTTGCAGGAGACAGATACGAAAGAGCTGATGCGCCTTACGGCTACGTGAAAAGTCCGGAGGACAATCATAAGTTGGTTGTGGATGAGTTTGCCAGTCAGATAGTAAAACGTATTTTCAAGGAGTTTCTGTCTGGAAAATCTATGTATAAAATTGCAGAAGGACTGAACTGTGATGGAATAGATACACCGGGAGTGTATATTGCCATGCAAGTAGGAGGTGAAAAGCAACTTGCCAGATATCGTAAGAAAAAGCCTCTCTGGAATAATGTTGCGATAGGAAGAATTCTCGGAAATGAGCAGTATACCGGCACGATGGTTTACAGTCGTTTCAAGAGTGAGAATGTCGGCGATAAACATGCAAAAGCACTCCCAGAGAATGAATGGAAGCGTGTGGAAAATTGTTACGAAGCAATTATCAGCAAGGCGGATTTTGAAAAAGTCGCTGCCATGCGAAAAGGAAATACATGTGCCAGTGTCAAAAGAAAGCATGAAACACATTGCCTGACCAGGAAAATGATCTGTGGTAACTGTGGACATCGCCTGTCTCATACTTATGCCGGTCGATCGAAGTATTATTGTGCAAATCATTATCTGGATAAGACTGATGGAAAATGCAATATCAGCGTGCTGGATGCTGATATGGAAAGTGTTGTGAAGAAAGCACTTCAGATGATGATTGATGTCCTGGTAGATTCCAGAAATGTTGTGGATATGCAACGGGAGAAACAGGAAGAGCGATTAAAACAGGCAAAGAAGCATCTTTCAGATATGGAGCATAGCCGTGAACTGATCGAAAAGGACCTGCGTGAAGCTTATGAAAGTTACAAGCTTGGCATGACAGATAAAGAAACATATCTGGAACAGCGTAAGACATATGAGCACGTGTTGGCATGTATGCAGGAGAATATCGAAAAACAGAAGGCGGCAGTCAGTAAGATGGCAGATGTGGATGTGCCGGAAGTGGCAGGTTTGGAGATGCTGGAAGGACAGTTGAAACTGACCGGACTTAATAGGGAAATTGTGGATGCTTTTGTGGAGGAGATTGTTGTGTATGCTAAGGATAGGGTGGAGATAAAGTGGAAGTTTCGGGATGAATTTGGGGAGGTGGGAAAGGTCGAAAAAGATAGAACATTCGGTAGAGAATATGGAAATGAGGTGGTATAATAAAATCAGACTGTTAGATGGTGACGATAAAATAGTTTTGTTGTGCGAGGTGACAAAATTGGACAAACCAAAGTACTTGAAATGGATAGTAGAAGAAGCTGGGGTAATTGAAAATTTTAATAAGACCCTGAAATGTTTTAATATAGATTATAATAATGATGCTGAGGTTTTGGATGATTGGGCATTACATATCCGTAGGCATTATATTTCAGATCAAGAACTTGAAGAAGAATGTGATTTATTGGGCGTTTCTCCTGAGGCGTATTTACGAGCCAATATTATTCCTCAAAAAGATGAGGGATTAGGTCCTACTGCAAGATCGAATACAATAAGTGAAATACTATTTTCGGATCTGTTGGAATTTATTTTCGAATACCATGTTCCAAGATGTCGGCAATATAATATGTCAGGTAAAACAGTTTCTGAACATGGAACTGATATTGTGGGATATAAGTTTGCTAAAGAGGATAAAAGGCCTTCAAAAGAGGACAGATTGATTGCGGCTGAAGTCAAGGCTATTTTGTCTCAAAATGATGCTTCTGTAATTAATAAGGCGGTTGAAGATTCAATAAAAAAAGATGAATATAGAATTTCATTAACATTGAATTACATGAGACGAAAGCTTAGAGATATGGGAAAGATAGATGAGTCAAATGATATTTTAAGATTTCAGTTTAAAACAGAAGCGGGACATGATTATACAATAGATTATATTGCGGCAGGAATAACAAGTATGCCTACATTACAAAAAATTAAAAAGGGTGACAAAGAGGTGGGGATAATAACTGGAATTGATGGGGCAAGTTTAGCGATATCTGATTATAGAAGTATCTTTTTTGTGCATGGTAAAAAGCTTATGGAATTAGCACATGAGGTTTATGAGAGGTGTAAAAAATGAGAATAACTAAATCAGAATATATGCTTAAGTATCAGAAGGCAAAGGTCAAATTGTTAGAATATGATATTCCCAAACAGGATTATCCACAGTTTCAATTGAATTATAAGGATCTAGCGTTTCCGACTGTATATATTATCTCAGATTATGCAGAAGCTGTTATAGAAGATAATAGAGAACGTATGGAAAGAAGAAAAAGGGACTTGCAATTTTGTTCTGAGTTTTATGATGCGGCAATGAAGTCCAGAGAGCAAATAAGTAATGATTTAAATTTTATGCTTACTGGCGCGATAGCATATTTTTTTGGAGATAATTTTGGAAGTGCCATGGTGCTTCTTTCAGAAACAAAAAACATAGATATACCTAATGATATGAGAGGTTCATTAGTAGAGGTTTTTTCTTTGATTTTTACGGGTATGAAGTATAGAAATGCCAAAAATGCGGTGGTGGAAAAATTTGAAGAATATTTGAGGACAGGTGAATCTGAAAGTATATTAAAGTTAGCTGAAAAAAAATGTAATGAGACATATGAGAGTGATAATGAAATAGAGGCTTTTTTTGCGGATGCATTATGCGCAGTCATAAAAATAGCAATTCAAAATTCGGCTAGAACACTATTACCACTATATTCAAAGCTTTCATTTGAAAAATGGGAATCATATTTAAACAAACGAACTTCAATTAAAATGGTTTGGCCTGCTCAGAGACTTATTGGTGAAAAAGGGATTTTGAATGGTAAAAATGCGATAGTACAATTGCCAACTGGTGTCGGTAAAACAAAAAGTATTGAGTTGATAGTTAGAGCTATGTTTTTGTCGGAACGGGGAAATACAGCATTAATAGTCGCCCCGCTTAGAGCGTTGTGCAACGAAATATCTGATGATATGGGAAAGGCATTTTCAAAAGAGGCATCAATTAATCAATTTTCTGATTTGTTAGAAATTGATTTTTTGAATATATTTTCGAATGAGGATGAGAAAAAAATATTAGTATGTACTCCAGAAAAATTGCAGTTTATATTTCATCATGAACCAGAGCTTATGTCTGAAATTGATTTGTATGTGTTTGATGAAGGTCATATGTTTGATGATATGAGTCGTGGAGCAATGTATGAATTATTAATAGCAGATATTAAAAAGTATATTCAACCATGGCAGCAAATAGTATTGCTTTCTGCGGTGCTTTCAAATGCTGATAAAATTAAGGAGTGGGTTATTGGAGACGATGGAGTTCTTGCATATGATAAAGACATACGAAGTACTCCTAAGGTGGTTGGTTTTGCGTCATCGGAAAATGAAATACATTATTTTTCGAATACATTTGAAGAGGAAGATTTTTACATTCCTAAGGTTATAAAAAGAATTCAATTAGAGACTAGAAGAGTAAATGCTAATCCCAAATTTTTCCCGGAAAACAAAGCGAATGATATTGCATTATATTATACGAACTTGTTGTGTTCCAATGGTGGAGTGGCTATATATATGAGTCAACGTAGATATGTATCAACAATATTAAAAAGGCTTATTGAAGTGAATGAAAGGGGATATGAACCGGAAAAATTGATTTTGGCATCGGATCAAGATGAAATTAGTCGATTAAAACGGTTAATAGCTGAATATTATGGAGATGATTCTATTTATTATAAAGCAGCTAATTTAGGAATTTTGCCTCATTATTCATCGTTGCCAAATGGATTAAGAGTATCTGTAGAATATGCATTTCGAAAAAATAAAATAAAGGCTGTTGCATGCACATCTACTTTAGCGCAAGGGGTAAATATTCCAATAAAGTATTTGATAATGACAAGTTTAAAATCAGCTCAGAATATGATTTCTACTAGAAATTTTCAGAATTTGATAGGTAGAACAGCTAGATCGGGAGTGTTTACAGAAGGAAGTATATTGATAACTGACACAAAACTTTTTGATGAAAGGAAGAGAGGCAAAGGATATTATAATTGGAGAGACGCAACAGCTTTATTTGAACCGAGAAATTCAGAAGCTTGTGGTAGTGCAATTTTGAGTATTGTACAGAATTTTAGTATCGATTATGAACTGACAATTTCGGGAAAGTCGGTTTGCAAATTCATTATAGAACATATTAATGAAAACTGGTCAGAATTAATGAAGAATGCACTTAATAAATACTTGGTTAAAAAGAATAAGGATAATCAATTAAATAGGCAGGTAATAGCAAATAGAACTTCGGAATATAGAAAAATAGTCGATACTATAGAAAATGAAATTTGTTATACACTAATATGTAAATCAGAGGATATAGCAGATGATTTGATTACAATTGAGGCAGGGGAAAAATTGAATGAATCATTAGCGTTGTTTTTGGCTGATGATTCAGAAAAACAATTATTAGAGAATTTGGTAGATGCGATTTGTGATAAAATTAAGAAACATATTGCTGTAGTCCCACGTGTATCAAAGACCATGGTAGGCGTAGAAAGTGCGGAGAAAATTTTAAGTTGGATTGAGGATAATGAAATTAATGTGATTGCTTATAGCACAAATGAGCTTCTTTCGTATATTGTTGAATTATTTAATACAATTTATATAGATGAAATTCTTGATATTAAAATGTGTCAAAAATGGACTAAAGGCGAATCATATAAAGAGATTTCAGAGAGCATGGAGATTCCGGTGTTAGATGTTGAAAAAAAATGTGGTCAAAGTATATCATATCAATTAAGTTTTTTGATTGGTAATATTATTGATTATTTGGAAACAGAAAGTGTTAATTTGGAAATGTTAAAAATGTTACAGAAAAAAGTGAAATATGGTGTTGATACTGAAACCGCCATTGCAATTTGTGAAAAGATTTTTAATGATAGAATAATAGCCAATTTTATTGCAAGCGAAATTGGAGACAGTTATCTTGGTGAAGAAGAAATTATAAATGTTATTAAGTACAAAAAAGACGAGATTAAAACTCTATTAGAACCTTTTCCAACATATTTTTCTGAAAGAGTGTCATTATTAACCAAATAGAAAAATATTAGGGGTTAAAGGAAGAGAATATAGTTATAACAGAAATATAATGTAATAATCTTATCAGAAAAATATCAAAAATCTCCCATCACACCCTTGACACGAGGGGGTACAGGGAAAACTTATGCTTCCGCATTTGCAATGAGAGAACTGGGATTTAAGAGAGTCTTATTTTTAGTTCATAGGGGACAGCTTGCAAGACAGACTAAGAAATCTTACGAAAAGGTGTTTGCAAAATCTGTTTCTATGGGGTTAGTTGGTGCGGGTTATCATGAATATGATGCGGATTATGTATTTGCTACGGTCCAGACATTAAATCGTGATGAACATTTGCTTCAATATGATAAGGATTCATTTGATTGTATTGTGTTGGATGAAGCACATCATGTAACTGCTGATACATATCAGAAGATTATGAAACATTTTTCGCCTAAGCTTTGGCTTGGAATGACAGCAACTCCTGATAAGCGGGATGACAATGTTGCAGGTAGAAATGTTTATGAGTTATTTAATTATCAGATTGCTTACGAGATACGTTTGCAGCAGGCTATGGAAGAAAATCTGTTATGTCCGTTCCATTACTTTGGAATTACTGATTTGTCTATAGTTGGAGATGATAAAGATAATCGTGATTTTAGTATGTTAACAAGTGATGAACGTGTGAAACATATAATCCAGCAGGCAAATTACTATGGATATAGTGGAGAAAAGGTTAAAGGACTTATATTCTGTAGCAGCATTAAAGAAACACAGGAATTATCATATAAGTTTAACAATATAGTTAATCCGGATACAGGGAAATATTTTAGGACAATAGCATTGAATGGTGATGCTGACGAACAGGAAAGACAGGATGCATTTGAGAGACTTGCAATGAATGAGAGTGAGGCAAATGTCCATAAGCAGCCATTAGATTATATATTTTCTGTAGAAATATTGAATGAGGGTGTTGATATTGTGGAGGTTAATCAGGTTATTATGCTCAGACCAACACAATCGCCAATAGTATTTATTCAGCAGTTGGGACGAGGACTCAGAAAGGCTGATGGTAAAGAATATGTTGTGATTCTTGATTTTATTGGCAATTATAATAATAATTTCATGATTCCAATAGCACTCTCAGGGGATAGAACTTACAATAAAGACAATATTCGTAGATATATAATGGAAGGCGGAAGAATTATTCCAGGTGCATCTACAGTGCATTTTGATGAAATAAGCAAAAAGAGAATATTTGCATCTGTTGATAATGCTAATTTCAGTGATATTAAGCTGATAAAAGAAAATTATACAAATCTTAAGAATAAATTGGGAAGAATACCGGCACTCAAGGATTTTGATGATTATGGGGAAATGGATGTTATACGAATTTTCGATAATAACAGCCTCGGTTCATATTATAAATTCTTAGTAAAATACGAGAAGGATTATAAGATCCGTTTGTCACAGGAAGAAGAAAAGATAGTTGAATTTATTTCAAAGAAACTGGCAAATGGTAAGAGAATACAGGAGTTGCAATTATTAAAGAGAACACTTCTATATGCAAATGGGTTATCAAAATGTGGATTATTTACAGGACTATCACAGGATTTGTTGACATATGGTAAATCCATCAGTAAGGAACAGCGAGAAAATATCATAAATGTTATGACTAATGAATTCCCTGCGGGTTCAGGTAAAAAGACATATTCCCATTGTGTCTTCATAGAAAAGGAAGGCAATGATTATAAACCAACGAAGACATTTCTTGAAATGTTATCAAATAGAGATTTTTATAATGTTATTAAGGAACTTGTTGATTTTGGTATAAGCAGATATGAAAGAGATTATAAGCAAAGCTATGATGTAACAGATTTTGTTCTTTATCAGAAATATACATATGAGGACGTGTGTCGTTTGCTTAATTGGGAACAGAACGAAGTGCCATTAAATATTGGTGGTTATAAATATGATAAGAAGACAAAAACATTTCCTGTATTTATTAATTATGACAAATCGGAAGATATTAGTGATACGACAAAATATGAGGATCATTTTGTGCCAGGATTTAGAGATCGTTTGATAGCAATATCGAAATCTGGAAGAAGTCTGCAGTCTGAAGATGTACAGAATTTTCTTAAGGCAAAAGAGCGGGGAATCAGAGTAGAGCTTTTTGTTCGTAAGAATAAAGATGATAAGATTTCTAAGGAATTTTATTATCTGGGACATATGACAGCTAGTGGAAATACTAAAGAATTTACAATGCCAAATACACAGAAAACAGCAGTCGAAATAGAGTGGATTCTTGATGTTCCTGTGAGAGAAGATATCTATGAGTATATTGTAAATTCATAAATACATACAAAATTCTCTGCATATGCAAAGACAATCATATTATGTTACAGAAAAGAGGAAAATACATGAAAACAGTTAGGGTAGTTGCAGCAGTAATAAAGGCAGTTAATGATAAGAAAGAACCAATTATTTTTGCAACCCAGCGAGGATATGGAGAATTCAAAGATGGCTGGGAATTTCCAGGCGGAAAAATAGAAGCAGGAGAAACACCACAGGAAGCGTTAAAACGTGAGATTATGGAAGAATTAGATACAGAAGTTAAAGTTGGAGCTTTAATCGACACAATTGAATATGATTATCCTAATTTTCATCTTTCAATGGATTGCTTCTGGTGTGAGATATTAAGAGGAGATCTGGTGTTAAAAGAGCATGAGAACGCAAAATGGCTGACTAAACAACATCTTGGAGAGGTTGAATGGCTGCCAGCGGATGTTACTTTGATAGAGAAGATAAGAAGATACATATAAATAGGAGCATAAATGAGAAAACGAATATTCGAGATAATTGAGGTTTCTGAAGATAATGATAAGTACAGCAAAATATATGATGCATTTATGATGATAACGATATGTATCAGCATATTTCCATTGGCATTTAAGAATCAGACGGGATTGTTTAATGCAATTGATAAAGTAGCAGCATTTATATTTATTGTGGACTATATCTTGAGACTGTCAACAGCAGATTACAAGTTGAAAAAGGGTGTAATATCTTTCGCGATGTATCCGTTTTCGTTTATGGCTATTGTGGATTTGCTTTCAATTTTGCCATCTGTAATTATAGTAAATAATAGTCTGAAATTATTGAAAATATTTAGATTTTTTAGAACTTTCCGGGTGTTTCGAGTTTTTAAATCATTCAGATACTCAAAGAATATTCAAATGTTTTTAAATGTTTTTCGCAAGCAAAGAGAATCTTTGACTGTTGTCTGCGTTCTGGCTATTGGATATATTTTTATTTCAGCGCTTGTTATATTTAATGTTGAGCCTGAAACATTTAACAATTTTTTTGATGCTATATATTGGGCTACAGTATCTTTGACAACAGTAGGTTATGGTGATATATATGCAGTTTCAATCGCTGGCAAGGTTATTACCATGATATCATCAGTGTTTGGTATTGCAATTGTGGCGTTGCCAGCAGGCATAATTACAGCAGGATATATGGGGGAGTTAAATAAAGATAAATGATAATGCACAAATCAACGATTCGAGTAGGAACAACAGAAGGGCGTTTTCGCATGATTATGCTGTCTGTTATGAGACAGTTTAAAGAAATTGCATTCAGCGGGATATCACCGCTTGCTCCGGAATGTATTGAGAAGGAATTTTTATTTGATGAGAGACTTTACCTTGTGGTAAGTGAGCAGATGCTTAAGAATTATTTTCCGGACAGATATCCTGAATGTGTTGAAGAATTCAAGAGGGGTGCAAATATTAGGAAGTTTAGTCAGATGCCTTTCTGCAGGAGTCTGCCGAATCTGCATTGCATGCAGATATTAGACCATTTGCTTGAAAAGGAAGGGGTTACGTCGAATTGCGTACATACATCTGGTCACTTTGATCTGCATCAGCAGATGGCACAGGAAAATCTGGCGGCATGTTTCAGCCTGCCTATGTATCTGCCACATTTGCACGAACTGAACAGATATAATGACAATAAGCTGCAGGAGTTTCCTATAAAGGATTTGACGGAAACCAATCCTGTATACATACTTACGAATAAGGATAAAACGTATGTTGAAGGGACTAAGGAATTTAAGGATTTGTTGAAAAATGTGGTGAAATCTATGGAGTATGCTGAGTGATAGGGACTCGTTGGATTAAGAAAATTATATATGGGATTAATAATATGACAAATGAATTAATGAATGCAATAGTAAGTGCAATAACAGGAGCGGTAGCTGGTGGAATGGTTAACTTGCTTTTAGATAAGCGAAAAGAAAATCTCGAATACATAAAAGAAAAGAAAAAGATATATGAGGATCGTCCAGAGTTACAAATAATCGAGTATAAAGAATACATAAAATGTTCTGCGTACAAATTTAAAAAAGAATGTGATATTAATTTGTTCATGACAAAAATGGGAAAAGTGTCAGTTGAGAATGATATTGTGACGGCACATTATAACAATGACTATTTTAATGAAGAAGAATGGTGTTGTGTTATTTATGAATTTAAAAATGCTGGAAAAACAGATATTAGGTGCGTTAGTCCTGTATGTACATATAAAAAAGATACTATGCTTTGTGATGTTTCTAATGCAAAAATGATTTTGGAATATGGATGGTTGAGTTATTCAACGATGTTCGATAGAAAAATTCGTGTAGGCGAGTCTTTTACAACGAAGATTTGCTATCATAAAGATTGTATTGTGTCAGGCATGATGTCTTCAATAATGTTTATGTGCTTAGAAGATTGTAATAATAGATTTTGGAATCAACCGTTATTTGCACCAAACAATAAAATATATGATTCTTATGAGATAACTTATAAAGAATACAAAGATGAGTATTTACCAGATAGTGCAATAGAGTGTTTTAAGAAGCCATGGCTTTGGTAAGACTGGCTGGAAGCGAAAAAACAAGGCTAGATTAGAAACGGATGCTTTGATTCATAAATTAGAGACGGAAGCAAGAATTTTGAACTACAAGTTCAATGACAAATGTATCTGTACAACTTAATATATTAAATATAAAATATATATTAAGGGGGAATATAGATATGAATGAGGCGTTATATATATTGTTTGATAGAAAGTGCCATGATATAGTTGATATAATAAATGTACAACACAAAATAAGTGATATGTTGAGACCATGTGGGATGAAATATGTTGGGGGATATTCAGTATATGCTCTACAAGATAAGGGTAAAAGAGACAACATTATGCATGATGTTATGCAGATACTTAATAAGAACAAGTGGGTTGCAGATATGAGTACAGCTATATTAGTGAGTGATTGCCTAAGTACAATATCTTTAAGCAGGATTGACTGTTCAGGGATGACAGAACCAAGACCTGAGAAATATAAGTATTATGAGGATTATTATAAGAGGACAGGGGAATTACCTCATGATATATTAATAGACGAAAATAATTGTATTATGGATGGGTATATAACATGGCTTTTAGCTAATAAATACCAGAATGATATGGGTATGCAATGGAAGTTTAATATACATAAGGCAGATTCCACCATACCACACGCAAAGATTGTTGTAGGTCGTCATGTTAATGTGTCCGAATCAGATATAACCATAAGAGGACCGCAGTATTTTAAATGGATATATAATAAAAAGGAACTAGTTGTGCCTGGGGATATATTGAAGGTGGATACAAGAAAAGGAGATGCCTATATGGTTGTTGAGGCAATCAGATATATTGCGGGGGCTAAGAACTGTGCAGAATACAGGCATGTTATTGAACATACAGGGATGATTATGCAAGAACAGAGCATAAGGTAAATATGATATGTATGATTATACAGGATAATGGAGGGGATTATGTTTCCAGTAATTGACAAACGAGAGACAGGTATTAATCTGAGCAGAATTATGACTATGCGAGGAATTACAGCAAAGAATGTGCAGGATTATCTTAATCTTGGTTGTGTTCAAAGTGTATATCGCTGGCTGGATGGTGTCAATATGCCATCGATTGATAATTTGTATGCGTTAAGTGAATTTTTTCAGGTGCCGATTGATGAAATTGTGCGTGGCAACAAGGAATGCATTGTTCCTGAGATTAATGTTAAACCGATGGATTGTCAGACGGAAAGATTATTTGTGTACTATGATAAATTAAACGAGAATCAGGCAGCATGATTTTTTGAACTACAGCTTCAATGACAAATTATACATTCTACCTTAGAATAGTTTATAGAGATAACGTTCTAAGGGAGGATTATTATATGAGCGATAAGATGTTAGTAACACAGGCTCTTGATGAAAGAGATTTGTTAGTAAAGAAGATTGCAGACAAGATTGCTAAGGCAAGCTTTGTTGATACAATCAAACCGAATGAAGATAAAGTATATGCAAAGCGGATTGCAAAGGATGAGTATGCTAAACAGGCAGAATCAGCCTATCAGCAGATTCTTGATCTGATTGAAAGGTTTCAGAAGATTGATGCTGCGATTGTAGCGTCCAATGCAAGTTCAGAGATAACTACTTCATATGGTAATTTTACAGTTGCAGGAGCTATTGCACTCAGAAGCAGACTTCGTGGCATGGGCGGTTATGGGAACAATGCTGATTTCGAGGGAAGACTTCAGAATAAGCTTGCGAATGAATATAGTGAGCGTGTACAGTTCTGTGATAAGAAGAACAGTCAGCTTCAATCTACAGCAGAGGAGATGCGACTAAGTATTCTTGGAAAAGACAGTAAGACAAAGGACGAAAAGCCTTTGGGAGTTGTAGAAGCATATGTGAAGGAGAATACTACCGAACTGGTGGATCCGCTGGATGTCAAGAAGAAACTTGAGACACTGGAAGAAAAGCGAAATACTCTTTTGACAGAATTGGATACACAGATAAAAGTATCTAATGCTACAACATTAATTGAAGTAGAATAGTAAAACCGCCTGCATTACGAAAACCTTAAATCTGGCTTCCCTGTAACAGGGTTATGTTACAATATAATATTATCAATTCTGAATAAATTGGTTTACTTGACTTAAGTGGTGCAATGCAAGCACGCATGACTCATAATCATGAAGTGCAGGTTGGAATCCTGCCTATGATGTCAGGTTCAAAGATGAATGCAAACATCTTTAATTTAATCAACAGTATTGTGTTTTATTTGAATTGTTAATGGTGAATTGTCAACGGTATTAATATTGAACAGTTTTTAGTTAATTGATAACTATTTTGTAGACATAGAGATGTGTTGAAAACCATGAACAAGGTTAAAGCGATAAGTCAGTTGGCTGGAGGCAATCCTCATGGCTGTAATGCAGGCATATATTAGTAAACTTGAAAATGAAACAAGAAATCCGTCTGTCAATTTGCTTAAAAGATTAGCGGATGGTATGGGAATGGCTCTTAAGATTGAGTTTGTACCGAAACAGAAAGCGTAATTATGTGACCTCACTGGATTTCGTCTGGGGAGGTTGTTTTTTTATATGTTTTGCGTTGTTTGTATAAAGCGATTGTGTACTACAGAAATATTATGATGAATTTGTTGTATTGTTACATACTGGAATGAGAGTTAGCAAGTTCTGCGGGCTTACATTTAGAGATTTACATTTTGAAAACAGAAGAATTAATGTTGACCATCAGCTTCTCCGTGCAAGGAATGGAGAATATAAGATTGAGATTACTAAATCAAAGAGTGGTAGGAGATACATTGCTATGGATGATGATGTATATGCCAGCCTTAAGAATATGATAGCAAACAGACCTAAAGCAAAAATAGAAATGGTAGTAGATGGTTATAGTGGTTTTATAATGCTTGATAATAATGAGAAACCAAAGGTGGCTTTGCACATAGAAAATGAGTGCCGATGGTCATTAAAGAAGTATGCCAAGTTACATCCTTATGAACCATTACCGCACATAACAGCACATGTATGCCGACATACCTACTGTTCGAATATGGCAAAATTTGTAATGAATCCAAAGACACTGCAGTACCTCCTGGGGCATTCGGATATATCGGTCACAATGAATGTGTACACGCATATCAGATTTGATGATGCTGAGGAAGAACTGAAACGAATGGAAGAGTTTAGCAAGGCACAAGGGGAGGTTGAGCAGAAGAATGAGAAACCGATGTCGCAAAAGATGTTTAATGTAATTTGATATATAAGATTGGTAACGCTCCAGTTTGGCTGGGCGTTTTTTCTATGGAAAAGAAGTGAAAATGACGATATAATATGATACAGGATAAGTTGCAATTTGGAGATGAGATAATGAATATATATGAATTATTGAATAAAATTGTAGTGAATAGAAGACATTCGCTGTCGGCCAATTTGTTTACTGAAGAAGCTAGGGAAGAATTAGATGAGAACGAAAAACATATTTTTGATTTGTTGAGGAATATATCTTCTCTAGGAACAAAAATTAATAATAAAGGAATAGAATTTCATCCAATGTTTGTAATGTCCGATGGTAGTCGGACTTTTTCGATAGATGATATATCTGAAGATGATTATTTAGTGTTGCAGAATTTGGAATTGGATAAAATACCTTTGATCTTACGTGCGTTGATTGCAGATCTACTGTGGACTAAGAAAAAGAAATTTGATGCAGCTAAAATTGCAGCAGATGCATATTGGCAATTATTTAAGCTGTGGTATAAGGACGAAGATAATATTGGTACGCTTGATATGATTCGCAGAGCAGTGTGTATTTCGGCGCAAACAAAGCAAACTGCATTGTATAACAAAATACAAGAGTGGTTTAAGGAGTTTATAGATACTAGGGCAGCAAGTACAGAAGGCTTTTTTGCATTGAGAGTAATGGAATTGTTCTTAGAACAAAAGCATTTTGACGTATCGGTAATTTTGAAAGTATTAGATGATTTGATTGAAGAAAACAACGATAATATTGCAAAGGTAGAACAAGCTTATGAGTTAAAAGTGGAATGTTTATTTAAATTGCAGAGAAAAGAAGAAGCAACGCAAAATAATATTTTGTTGGCAGATTATTATATAAAATTTGCTGAGAAAATATTTCAGAAGGATATACAAGGAGCGTTAAGAGCTGTTAATTTTTTTCAAAAAGGAATAATATTATATCGGAATAATGGAGAGCCGGAAAAGGCAGAAACTACTCATAAAAGGCTTGTTGAAATTCAGAGAGAAATCCCTCCAATAATGGTGCCGTTTTCTATTGAATTAGATATTAAAGGTGTTGTCGACAATCTTAAAGTTAATATGGAAGGTCTATCGCTTGAGGAATGTGTAATTCGGCTAACTCAAATGTTTGTGTTTGAAAAGCAGGAGGATATTAAAAAACGTGTAATAGAAGAATTTAAAGATAATCCGATTTCACATTTGTTTGGTAAGAGTTTAATAAATGCTCAAGGACAAACAGTGCTGGCATTACCACCACTTGATATTCATGATCCAGAAAAAGATCCGAAACTTATGGAACTACATATGTATCAAAATGCATTGGAAAAGCAAAAGGTTACGGGTGATATTTGGATGAAGAATGCTTTGCTTATAATAAGAGATAAATTTGTTATTAATAAATATATGGTGGAGTTTTTGGTTAAAGATAATCCAATTATTCCAGATGGAAGAGAAAGAATTTTTCAAAGCGGATTATACATGTTTTTGAACGGAGATTATTATGAAGCATTACACATTCTTGCACCACAGGTAGAAAACCTTTTTAGAAATATTGCTCGAAAGGTTGGAGGCTTAACAGTAACATTGGAAAAAGATGGTTCGTCAATGGAAAAGGTATTGAGTTCAATTTTTTCTTTGCCAGAATTATTAGATTGCTATGATAATGATATTTTGTTTACATTTAGAGGGCTGCTAAATGAGCAATCTGGTGCTAATATACGAAATGAAATTGCACATGGCATCATAAGTGAATATGCTTGCTCTACAGGTGTTTGTCTATATTTTGGCGTGGCAGTTATAAAGTTACTTTCGCTTACATCATCTTCGTGTTATCAGATATTAAAAAATAGTGAAAAGCTAAAGCATTTTGAAATGCCAGACAAGGATGTACTCAAAGTAATTAAGTGATATTGTGATAATCCTTAGTAGTAAGCTAACTCCGTTTTACTACCAACTTTACTACTAACAGTTCGCAATAACTTGCTCCATCTTGCTCTATTTTGCCAGGAGTTCGGCAAAAATACACATTTTACAAATCCCTAGAATCCCTTGCAAAACAGGGCGTTTCCGGGGCAAATTAAGGAGAAACAAAACAATGATAAAAATACTTTTCATCTGCCACGGCAATATCTGCCGAAGCACTATGGCGGAAAGCGTAATGACATATTTAGTTGAAAAAGAGGGACTTGCTGATAAGTTCTATATCAATTCTGCGGCGACAAGCCGCGAGGAGATTGGTAATGGGGTGCATCATGGCACTGTTGCCAAGTTAAAGAAAGAAGGAATTCCGGTGATTCCTCACAGGGCAGTGCAGATGACTCTGAATGATTATGAGGAATATGATTACCTTATTGGAATGGACACGGAGAATATCCGTAATATGCAGAGAATATCAGGTGGAGATCCTGATGAGAAGATATATAAGCTGCTTACTTTTGCAGTAAGCGGACTTGATGTGGCAGACCCGTGGTATACTGGAGATTTTGAGGCAACTTACAGGGATGTTCTGGCAGGTTGCAAAGGCCTGCTTGAATGCCTTAAGGAAGAATTGTAGCCCGCTACCTACCTACCATGGCAGAATATACATATTCCTTTGGTAAGAACCGAATACAGTGGCAGTTGCCTTAAGCTCTGCGCCGAGACGGCGGAAAGACGAATTGCTGGCGATGTTGTCCGGGTGGGCTACGGCGAGGATTGTGTCGATGCCGCGATTGCGGGCAATTGAACAGAGGCGCTTGTTAAGCTCACACATAAGGTTGTGACCGCGGAAGTCAGGGTGAACCATGCATCGTCCGACTTCAGCTACATTTGTAGAACGAATGTCGAGACCGAGCTTTTCAGCTTCCTCGGCAAATTCATGCTCATTAAAGAAAAGGGCGCTGGCGGCAACGAGTTCATTATCGTCATTAAATGCACCTAAGAAGCATGTCCAGTCAGCATCAAAGAAATGCGAGCGTTCAATATCATCAATAGGAATCCACCATTCCGGAACAGGGAGAGCATTTTCTATAGTAAATATAAGCTGTTCGAGAGCAGCCTTATCATTTTTATCTAATACACGGATATTCATAGCAATCTCCTATACACTTAAATTCAGAAATAACTTTAATATTACCTTAATATATGCAAGTTATAATCCTAATCCACCACATTATAATATGTATGTATCTTAAAATCAAAATATTTTTAAATTCGCGGGCAGAATATTAAGCAGGCACAAATTAATGCCGATATACATTTATAAGACATATTGCTTCTTGAATATTTATAAAAATATATATTTAGATAGATTTTTTTTATTTAGGGCTTTTAAATTTCCTTTTTTATGTATATAATGGTGATTAGCCATGGGTACACATGGCTTCTAATGACTTTTGATTTTATGTTTTATCTGAATATATCGGACAGACAGAGGTTCGCATTGTTTTATAAGAAAGGGGAATTATCATGTTATCAACAGATATTGGTATAGATTTAGGTACTGCAAGTATTCTTGTGTACATCAGAGGCAAAGGTGTTGTTCTTAAAGAGCCTTCAGTTGTTGCATTTGACAGGGATACTAATAAGATTAAGGCTATCGGTGAGGAAGCAAGACTGATGCTTGGTAGAACACCAGGTAACATCGTTGCTGTAAGACCTCTTCGTCAGGGTGTTATCTCTGATTACACTGTAACTGAGAAGATGCTTAAGTACTTTATCCAGAAGGCTATCGGCAAGAGAATGCTTAAGAAGCCTAGAATCAGTGTGTGCGTACCTTCAGGTGTTACTGAGGTTGAGAAGAAGGCGGTTGAGGATGCTACTCTTCAGGCAGGCGCAAGAGAGGTTGCTATTATTGAAGAGCCTATCGCAGCAGCTATCGGTGCAGGTATTGATATTTCAAGACCATGTGGTAATATGATTGTTGATATCGGTGGTGGTACAACTGATATCGCTGTTATCTCTTTAGGAGGAACTGTTGTAAGTACTTCTATTAAGATTGCCGGAGATGATTTTGATGAGGCTATCGTAAGATACATGAGAAAGAAGCATAATCTTCTTATTGGTGAAAGAACCGCAGAAGATATTAAGATTAAGGTTGGTTCTGCTTATCCTAAGGCAGAAGTCACAACTATGAATGTACGAGGAAGAAACCTTGTAACAGGTCTTCCTAAGACTGTAGAGGTAAGCTCAGAGGAGACAGAGGAAGCTTTAAGAGAGGCAACTTCACAGATTGTTGAAGCTGTTCACAGCGTTCTTGAGAAGACTCCACCAGAACTTGCATCTGATATTGCAGACAGAGGAATCGTCCTTACAGGAGGCGGAAGTCTTCTTTCAGGACTTGAGGATTTAATTGAAGCCAAGACAGGAATTAATACTATGACAGCCGAAGATCCAATGACATGTGTTGCTATTGGTACAGGTAAGTTTATTGAGTTCCTTGCAGGCTACAGAGACGAAGTTAAGTAACCTGAAACATTTTTAATAAGATTATTACTAATGTTTCTTAACATTCTGGCAGAATGGACAATTTTTATGCCGGAAGAATATATTATCAAGAAAGAGGCGGGCTATGGTAAAAGGGCTTTATACAGCGTACTCTGGTTTGACAGTTCAGCAGAAGAGACTGGATGTAGTGTCTAATAATCTGGCTAATGCAACTACCACAGGTTATAAGAAAGAAGGCCTTACGACACAGTCGTTTAAAGATGTTTATGGCATCAAAGTTAAAGATGAAACTGTGGGCTATATTAATCAGAATATCGGAACTCTGAATCTTGGAGCAAAAGTAGGAGAATCCTTCAGAAGCTGGGATCAGGGCTCTTTCCAGAACACAGGCAATACATTTGACTTTGCGCTGAGTGGAAGTGGATTGTTTTCGATTTCTTTCACTAACAAAGCTGGAGAAACTTCAACGCTTTATACCAGGGACGGATCTTTCCAGATGAACCGTGAAGGTTATCTGGTAACCAAGGATGGTGATTTTGTATTGGGCGAGAATGGTCCGATACAGTTACCTACAGACTTTGAAAAACTGACTGTAGAAGAGAGTGGCGAAATATATGCTGACGGACAGTATGTAGACAGATTTGCTCTTGTAGATTTTGAGAATTATGACTATGTTGAGGCATATGGCGAGAATCTTTACAGAGCTGTAGATGGCGCAACACAGACAGATGCTGCAGCAACAGTTAATCAGGGATATTTGGAGGCTTCCAATATTAATGTGGTAACAGAGATGGTAGATATGATATCTATTGCAAGAGATTTTGAAAGTAATCAGAAGATTATGAATACTATCGATGAGATGTTAGGAAAGATGGTATCTATATCTGAGATTTAGTAACAACTGTTAGGCATATACATATGGAGGACTGACGACATGATGAGATCATTGTGGACTGCTGCATCAGGAATGATGAGCCAGCAGACAAGTGTAGATACTATTGCCAACAATCTGGCAAATGTTAATACAGTAGGATATAAGCAGGAGCAGACTCAGTTTAAGTCTCTGCTTTACCAGAATCTTCAGGCGAAGACTACTTCTGCCAACGGAGAGAATAAACCTGTTGGAGCACAGGTTGGACTTGGTTCAAGAGTTTCAGCAGTAACATCAATATATACACAGGGTGCATTAAATGCAACTGACAGTACAACAGATTTTGCAATTAATGGAGATGGTTTTTTCGCAGTAAGAAATACTAATACTGACGAGACTGTGTATACAAGAAATGGACATTTTACATGGGCAACAGCTACAGAAGGTGTAATGCTTAGTACTTCTGAAGGATATCCTGTACTCAGCGCAGATGGCGCAGAGATAGTTCTTGGACAGGACGCTAATGGTAAAGATTATAAGACTAATCTTATTACTATTGATACAGACGGCAACCTTTTATATCCTGACGAGTCTAACAATCCGGCACCAATCGGTATTAAGATTGGCTTATATCAGTTTTCTAATCCTGCAGGACTGGATAAGATTGGTGGAAGCTACCTTTCAGAGACTGAGGCGTCAGGAGCTGCACTTAACGAAGCGTACGATGAAGTTGGAAAGAAGAGCTCATTAAGACAGTCATATCTTGAATCATCTAATGTTCAGGTTGCAACTGAGATGGTTAATCTTATTACAGCACAGAGAGCGTATGAATTATGTTCTAAGGCTATAACAACATCTGATACAATGATGGAGCAGGCTAATAACCTTAAGAGATAAGCGGGGTGTAGTGTATGAGCGATTCTATTACGGGGCTTAGCAGTAAGAATTATTCAGATGTGTATGATTCTAAAGCGGGTTCTTTAACTAATAAACTTACAGATACTGATTATTCTAAGGCATCAGACGATGAACTTATGTCTGTATGCAAGGATTTTGAAAGTTATTTTGTTGAACAGGTTCTTAAGTCAATGGAGAAGATGGCTAAGATTGATTCGGATGACGAAGATAGCAATCTGTTCTCTTCTATGGCTGGAATTGGCGGAACAGAGGATACTTCACTTAATACTTTGGGAAGTTACTTTGGAGATGAGATGGTGTCATCTTATGCCAAGCTTATGACTGATTCTAATCATGGCAAAGGACTTGGAATAGCACAGACGCTTTATGAGCAGATGAAGAGAAATTATTCTACAGAGTCTATTCCTAAGGCAGATGAGCAGGAATAATATTTAACATAAAGGAGATAACAGATTGGATTACGAGTCTGTGAAATATGTAGAGGGCTTTGTGGAGAATATTATCTTCAGGAATGAAGACAATGGATATACGGTTTTTAATATTGTATATGATGATGAAGAAATCACCTGTGTTGGAGTGTTAAGCTATATCAACACAGGTGAATTTATTACTGCACAAGGCGAATTTGTTAAGCATGCAGTTTACTACATGCAGTTTAAAGTCACATCTTATGAGTTCAGGGCGCCGGATGATGCTGCATCCGTAAGGCGTTATCTAAGCTCCGGGGCAATCAAGGGTATCGGCGAGAAGATGGCTGAACGAATAGTTAAGACATTTGGCGATGATACATTCAGGATTATGGAAGAAGAACCGGAGCGTCTGGCTGAGATTAAAGGAATAAGCATGTCTAAAGCTATGGATATAGCAAACCAGCTTATTGACAAGAAAGACATCAGAAAAGCAATGATGTTTCTTCAGCGTTATGGAATCCAGATGAATCTTGCCAACAAAATATTTAAGCGTTATGGAAACGACATTTATAACATTCTTGAACAGAATCCGTACAGGCTTGCTGATGACATAGAGGGTGTCGGTTTTAGGACGGCTGATGAGATTGCTTCGCGTGCCGGAATCAAGATTGATTCTGAATTCAGGATTAAGAGCGGAATATTTTATGTGCTTAACCAGGCGACAATGCAGGGACACACATATCTTCCGTATGATAAGCTTGTGCGTCAGGTCAACGAACTGCTTTTGATTGATGTCCAGGACTATGACAAATATCTTATGGACCTGACAATGGATAAGAAGATAGTTGTCAAGGTTAAGGACAATGTAAAATGTGTCTATGCCCGTATGTATTACAACATGGAAGCAAATGTTGCAGCTATGCTTAATAATCTTGATGTCCAGATTGAGGAAGACCAGAAATTCATAGATGACAGGATTGCAAGGATTGAGGATAAAGAAGGAATAACTCTTGATGATATCCAGAAAGAGGCTGTTGCGAAAGCAGTAAGAAACGGGCTTGTTATTGTTACTGGCGGTCCGGGAACCGGTAAGACTACAACTATTAATACAATAATCAAATATTTTGAGCTGGAAGGTCTGGAAATCAGGCTGGCAGCGCCTACGGGACGTGCAGCCAAGAGAATGACTGAGGCGTGCGGTTATGAAGCACAGACTATCCACAGAATGTTAGAGATAAGCGGCGGCGTGCCGGATGGTGACAGAAAGTCGGCAGCAGGTCTGTCTATGTTCTTTGAGAGAAATGAAGATAATCCGCTTGAGGCTGATGTTATTATTGTTGATGAGATGTCGATGGTAGACATAAGCATTATGAATTCACTTCTTAAAGCTGTTTCGATTGGAACGAAACTGATTCTTGTAGGTGATGTGGATCAGCTTCCAAGTGTAGGTCCGGGAAATGTACTTAAAGACATTATAGAATCCGGATGTTTTCCGGTTGTTAAGCTGGAGAGGATATTCAGACAGGCGGCACAGAGCGAGATTATTATTAATGCCCATAAGATAAACAGGGGTGAGGAGGTAGTACTTAACAAGTACAGCAAGGATTTTCTCTTTGTTCACAGAAACGGTGCAGACAATATAATAAATGCGATGAAAACGCTTATTAAGGACAAACTTCCGGACTATGTAGGTGCCGATGTGTATGACCTTCAGATTCTTACTCCATCGCGAAAATCCAATGTCGGGGTGGAACGTCTTAATAAGATTATGCAGGATTTTCTTAATCCGGCTGATGCTATCAAGCAGGAAAGACAGGTCGGTGATGTTACTTTCCGTGAAGGTGATAAGGTTATGCAGATTAAGAATGATTATCAGCTTGCATGGGAAAAACGAAGCAGATACGGTATTCCAACAGAACAGGGAACGGGCGCTTTTAACGGGGATACCGGAGTTATAGAGAGAATAAGCACATTTGATGAGAATGTAACTGTGAAATTCGAAGATGGCAGATTCGTTACTTATGAATTCTCACAGCTTGATGAGCTTGAACTTGCGTATGCGATTACGGTTCACAAATCACAGGGAAGTGAGTACCCGGCGGTTATTATTCCGATGTCGCAGGGACCAAGAATGCTGATGAACAGGAATATTCTGTATACGGCAGTTACAAGAGCAAGAAAATGTGTGTGCCTCGTTGGGGAAGAGGAGATATTCAGGCTTATGGCTGACAATGTATCAGAGTCAAAACGATATTCTTCACTCACAGACAGGATTGAAGAAATCAGACATATTGAAGATTTCGGACAATGATAATTGATATGTTTATATGTGATAATGATGATAATAATGGGGGATTATGGATTATAAGAAGGTATTAATGGAGGCAGTTAATGCGGTACTTCCGCCAGCGTGTCCTATGTGTGGAAAGCCGGCACCTTTTGTTGGAGGGATAAGGGCAGATATATGTGGAAGCTGCATGCATAATATAAATTATGTAAGCGAGCCTGCCTGTTTAAAATGTGGTAAGCCAGTGAAAGATGAAGAAACAGAATACTGTAGTGACTGCAGCAGGCAGAAGCATGTATATGACCAGGCATGTGCGTTGTATGAATATTCTAAGAATGTCAGGGAATCAATATACAGATTTAAATATTATAACAAGCAGGAATATGCAGGAATATATGCGAAGCAGATGGCGGACAGATGTGGCAGGATGATACGCATGTGGTCGCCGGATGTGATAATTCCTGTTCCGATTCATATTTCGAAATATAAGGAGCGTGGGTTTAACCAGGCTGGGCTTATTGCACAGGCACTTGGAAGAGCCATGCAGATTCCGGTAGATGAGGAATATCTCGTGAGGATTGTTAAGACTCAGCCCATGAAGGAGCTAAGTAATCGGGAAAGAATTAAAAATCTGCAAAATGCTTTTCAAGTAAGAGGAAAAGTTGTAAGATATAGAAAAGTATTAATCGTGGACGACATATATACAACAGGAGCAACATTTGATGCATGCGCAGCAGTACTTAAAGATGCAGGAGTATCGCAGGTATATGGCATAAGCCTGTGCGTGGGAGATGGATTTTAAAGTATGAGCTGCTTTAGTAACTGGACCTGTTAACGAGATTGATAAAGAGAATTAACAAGGAGAAGCTATGGAAGTTAAGAATTGTAAGAACTGTGGAAGATTATATAATTATATAGGCGGTGTGTACAGACTTTGTCCTGAATGCATGAGAAAGCTTGAAGAAAAGTTTCAGGAGGTTAAAGATTATATAGAGGATAATCCAAGGGCTGATATGAGAGAAATATCTGAGAAGTGCGATGTCAGTACAAGACAGATTGAACAGTGGATAAGAGAAGAAAGATTATCGTTCAGTGATGATTCACCTATTGGTATTGCATGCGAAGTATGCGGAGCTACCATAAGAACCGGAAGATACTGTGAGAGATGTAAGAACGATTTAGCTAACAGACTGGGAGGCATGTACGGAAGCAGATCTTCAACCGTTGATGCTGATAAGATAAGAGAGAGAAGAGAAAAGGCAAGGATGAGGTTCCTTGATAAATAATAAGCATTTTTTCAAAACGGGTATAAAGTATTTGCGGAAACTGTCCGATATCTTACACATGAAGCAAGAGAGTATCTGCTTTAATTAATGGAAAGTGAGGCGGTTAATATGCGCATAGATGCTTATAATGCTGTTAATCAGATATATCAGACCAGCCAGATTTCTAAAGCTAAGACAGCAGCTAAGACATCATCGGTTAGTGACAAGTTTGAGATTTCTGACACAGCCAAGACATATCAGACAGCCAGGACAGCAGTAAGTAAGGCTTCTGATGTTCGAGAAGACAAGATTGCTGATATTAAGGCACGTATGGCAGCAGGAACTTACAACATCAGTTCAGAAGCTGTTGCAGATAAGATTCTGAACAACATTTCAACATTAACATTTTAGTGGGGTTTTATTAGATGGCAAGTTTGATAGATTCTTTGATTAATATAATGAATGATGAGAACAGACAGTATACTGAGCTTTTGGACTTGTCTAATAATAAGACTACTGCTATTGTTAAGGGAGATGTCGGACAGCTTCAGGAGATATTTGGTAAGGAGCAGAAGCTTATTGATATTCTTAACAGACTGGAGATGGAGAGACAGTCATGTGTTGCAGATATATGTAAGATTCTGCATCTGTCAGCAGCGGAGGTTAAGGTGAGTCAGATAGTAAGACTGTTAGAAAAGAAGCAGGCAGAGCATGATGCTTTAGAACAGTCGTATCTGAGTCTTAAGAAAACTGTAAACCAGCTTACGCAGGTTAATGATAATAACAGGCTGCTGCTTAAGGAATCAATGGATATGATTGATTTTGAGATTAATCTTGCGAAGAATGCAAGTATGGCTCCACAGACGGCTAACTATGGAAAGGGAGCGTATGAGGAGACAGGTGGCATGGGAAGCACAAGCTTTGATGCCAGGCAGTAATATTCTGATGGCATATCAGGATGCCACGGATATAAGACAATATGAATAATATCACGGATGATTTATTGTGAGATGGGGTTGTCCGTGTTGGATTGAAAGCCACATTTTTACTAAGGAAATGTGGCTTTTTTAGTCTCTGGGGTGTTTTGTTTTAAAAAAATGACGATATACATATAAGATTATGAATTAAGTAAGAAAGAGGTGACCTTATGGCTAATGGAATGGCAGGATTGTTTGTTGGAGCAAGCGGTTTGAAAACAGCTCAGACAGCGCTCAACACAACAGCACACAATCTGTCTAATATTAACACAACCGGATATACAAGACAGCAGGTTACTTTCTCTGATACTACATATGTCAATGTCAACAGCAAGGACAAAGTAAGTTATGCAAGCTATGGACTTGGTGTTGCAATATCTGAGGTAAGAAGAATAAGAGATCAGTATATTGACCTGGCATACAGGAATGAAAATTCAAGACTCGGATTCTATGAAAGCCAGTATAATGCTGTTCAGGAGATAGAAGATCAGTTTGGTGAGATGCAGGGTGTAACTTATGAGTCATATCTTACCAATCTGTATGATTCAATTAATGAACTTGCCAAGAATCCGACAAGTACAGTTGCAAGGTCATCACTTATCCAGAATGCGACTGCATTTATAGAGAAATCAGAAAATGTGTATAAGGGGCTCAGGGATTACCAGACAACTCTTAATACACAGGTTAGTAATATGGTTAATAAGATTAATGATCTTGCAGGCCAGATATATAAGCTTAATAAGAGTATTGCCAAGGTGGAAGCACCGGGTATTGAGAAAGCTAATGATTTAAGAGACCAGAGAGATGCGGCAATAGATGAACTCAGCAAATATATAGATATTACCTATTATGAATCAGAGAATAAGGAAACTATTATTAATGCAGCCGGAGTTCCTCTTGTAACATCAGGCGAACTTACAGCTATGAGTACAAGAGTTGTCGAGGGAACAACACTTGTTATTCCCACATGGCCATCGTATGAAAGAGATGTTTATGAAGATGGCAAGCTGGCGTCTAATGCTGATGATACAGATAAGGGACAGCTTAAGGGACTTATTATTGCAAGAGGCAATATGGTTGTAGATTATACAGTGGTTCCGGTTGCACCTGACAGCAATGATTATGACATGAGTACTGAGGAAGGCCGTACAGCATATCAGCAGGCCTATAATGAATATGCAAAGCAGCAGGAATACTACAATACATATGTAGAGCCTTCAGCAATTCTTAGCGCTATGGCGGGATTCGATAAGCTTGTTAATGGAATTGTTGAAAGAATCAACGGAATCTTGTGTCCGGAGAAAACTGAGACAAGGAATAATCCTTATCTTAATGCAGATGGAAGTGAGATTCAGGCAGATACATACATATATAATTCAGTTGATAAGGCGGTTCTTTATGACAGATACGGAAGAGAGGTTACCGGAACTGATAACGGTGATGGTACTTACAGCTATGCATCTGGTGAGAAATTATACGAGAGTGTAGGCGGAGCAGCGGTTCCGGTTGATTCATATGAGTATCTTATGCTTGACATGGACAAGACTGGATACGGTATGGATGACAATAAGACTGTTGGTACAGAACTGTTTTCAAGAATTGGAACAGACAGATATATTAAGACTACAGGTGATAATGGAGAGACAATCTATCTTAGAAACAATCTTAACGAGACAGATTATGAATCATTATATAAGCTTGGCAATCTGAAGATTAATCCTGAAGCAGCACAGAATGTAGGAAAGATTCCACTTTCTACTGTACAGGGTAAGGAAGATTTTGACAGAGCCAAGGAACTCGTGGATATATGGGATGAGAAATTCGCTTCCCTTAACCCGGACATGTATGCGAAGTCGGATTACATGTCATTCTACAATAATTATATTGGTGAATATGCCACTATGGGTAAGGCACTTTATAATTATGTAGGTAACCAGACAACGATGGTTGATGGTTATGATAACCAGAGACTACAGTCAGAGGGTGTATCCTCTGATGAAGAGTTAGAGAAGATGATAAAGTATCAGCAGGCATATAATGCAGCATCGAGATATGTCAATGTAGTAAGCGAAATGCTGGAACATCTCGTTACTTCACTTGGACGTATATAAATGCTGATTAATACAGGAGGATAATATGGCATCAACATTTTTTGGATTAACAATTGCATATACAGGATTGCAGGCGGCGCAGACCTCTATAAATGTTACATCACATAATCTTGCTAATATCAATAACCAGTCATATACGAAAGAAACAGCATCAATTAAGGCTGGTGAGGCATTACGTTCATATGCTAAATATGGAACACTTGGTGCAGGAGTTATCGTTGATGCAATTAATCAGACGAGAGATTCTTACTATGATGAGAAGTACAGAAATAATTATACTAATTATGGACAGTACAATGTTAAGGATACATACATGTCACAGATACAGAATTATCTCAATGAGTTCACACTTAAGGGATATTCAACAGAGTATGAGAATTTCTTTGCAGCACTTAACCAGCTTGATCTTACGCCGGCTGATACATCCGCAAAGAACCAGCTTATCAATAATGCAAAGAGCATGACAGATTATTTTAATACTCTGGCTACTAATTTAAGGAATGTTCAGATAGACGCTAATAATGAGATTAAAGATACTGTTAACCAGATTAATTCTCTGGCACAGAGCATTTCTTCTCTTAATAAGCAGATTAACCAGATTCAGGCTAATTATGGCAATGCCAACGATCTTAAGGATCAGAGAAATGCTTTAATTGATGATCTTTCCAAGCTGGTTAATATATCAGTAAGTGAGACAGATATTGGCAATAACCTTACAGACCTTCAGATTACAATTAATGGTAATTCGCTTGTTAATGGCTATAATTACCATACTCTTCAGACTGTTTCAAGAGATGAGCCAAGAAATGTATCAGATGCGGCAGGTCTGTATGACATACAGTGGGAGACCGGACAGCCATTTAACATATACAGCACTTCATTAGGCGGAGAGTTAAAGGGACTTATTGATATAAGAGACGGCTGCAATGGTGAGATTGAAAAATATGCCACAACAACTGACGATGATGGCAATGAAACATATAAGACAGATGCAGAGGGTAATATCCTTACTGATACAGTAAGTAAGGTGGACAGCAATACTAATTATAAGGGAGTTCCTTATTATCAGGCACAGCTTAACCAGTTTATACAGACATTTGTATCATCAATCAATGAGATTCTTACAAAGGGTGTTACATCAGATGGCTCGGCAAGCGGAATTCCGCTTTTTGTAATGTCAGATGGAAGCAAGGCTCTTACAGCGTCAAGTGTAACAGTTAATCGGAATCTTATTGATAACGCCGACCTTCTTGCTACCAAGTACAAGGAAAGCGATGGAGAAGCCAATACAAGCCTGATTGTAGACCTTATCAATTCTAAAGATGCTAAGATATATGACGGAGGTACGGGAACATATTTTCTCGAAAGTATTGTCAGTGATATGTCAATAGATGCAAGTAAGGCAATTAATTTTACAAAGAATTACAACAATCTTAAGACAACTATACAGAACCAGCGATTATCTGTAATGGGTGTTGATACAGATGAAGAAGCCATGGATCTTGTAAAGTTCCAGCAGGCATATAATTTAAGTTCGAAGATGATGACTGTCATGAATCAGTTATATGACAGACTTATTAATAATACAGGTGTATAAAACAGTAAAAGAATTCTTCTCCTCACCATAGGGGCGGTTTTTGATTCGCGATATAAGGAGGCACAATATGCGTATTACTAACCAGATGATGGTAAACAGCTCAATATCCAATATTCAGGGAAATAAGAGCCAGCTTAATGATTTAAGTACACAGCTCTCAACACAGAAAAAGATTAATAAGCCTTCTGATGACCCTATTATAGCCATCAGGGCATTGAGACTGCGTTCAAGTCTTGATGAGGTAACACAGTATCTTGGAAAGAATATTCCTGATGCATCATCATGGTTAAGTGTAACTCATGATGCATTAGACGAAAGCAACAAGATTATACAGGATCTGTATAATTACTGTGTGCAGGGCTCTACGGATTCATATTCAGAATCTGAGCGTAACACTCTTGCTGAAAGTCTTAACAAGCTGGTGGAAGCTTATTATGAGCAGGGAAATGTTGATTATGCCGGAAGATATGTATTTACAGGACATGCTACAGATAAGCCTCTGACATATCAGTCAGATGAAACTGCTAAAGATGTTGATTATACAATTACACAGAACTTTACAAGGGAGGATTTATCTAATAAGACAGCATACACTAATGCATATACTAATGACGATATTATCAATCTTAATGTAAAGACAGACGCTAACGGAAATATAATCACACCTAATATAACAGATGTACACAGAATCCAGCTTGCATATGACGAGATTAACGGAAAAACATTTTCAATGAGCATGGGAGATAATAATTCTGCCAATATAACTATTGCTGATGATGGGAGTGTTACTGTAGATGGAGGACTTACTGTTCCGGTAACTGATGCAGACGGTAATACAGCTGATACAGCTGTAAATGTGGTTACAACGACAGATCCTAATTATGTTCCGGGAGAGAATGAGATTGCAATTAACTCAACAACAGGCGAGCTTCTTCTTGGTGAGAATGTATACAAGTCAGTGTATGCTGATAATGCATTTTCAGTGACATACGAGAAGAGCAATTTTATAAAGGGTGACATTGACCCGACAATGTATTTTAACTGTGTTGATAATAATACAGGAATTGAGTACAACAAGCAGAGTGAGGATATTGAATATATCATTAATTTTTCACAGAAGATTAAGGTTAATACAGAAGCTGATGAAGCTTTCAATATATATCTTGGAAGAAATGTTGATGACCTTGTCAATGCGGTACAGAATGTCCTTGATATTAATGACCAGATATCAAAGATTGAGTCTATGCAGAAGGAAGGACAGTACAGCGATGAGGCTTCACAGAAGAAGTTAAGTGATATTATGGAAGGCCTTACAAAGCAGAGAGATTTTGCAAAATCTAAGATGAAAGATGCTTTTGAAGCGGGAATCGGTCAGATGCAGGGTTATCAGGAGCAGGTATCTAATGCGAAGGCTGATGTCGGTAACAGACAGATAAGACTTGACCTTACTAAGACAAGACTTACAGAGCAGAAGACTAATTTCACTGATCTTAAGTCTCAGAATGAAGACATTGATCTGGAAGAGATTGTTGTTACATATACATCAGCACAGCTTGTATATCAGGCAGCATTATCAGCTGCGAGCAAGGTTGTTCAGCAGACACTGCTTGATTTCCTTGGGTAGCCAGCATAAGAGAGGAATACAGTGAGGCAGGCTGAGAGTTAAGCTGTATAAACAGCATTGACAGATAAAGGATAGAATTAAGATTTGGAGGTTTGACATGAAAGTACAGACTAAATGGTTTGGAGAGATTGAAGTTAGTGATGATAAAATCATCACATTTGACAAGGGAATCATTGGATTTGAGGACTGGAAGAAGTATACTCTTGTGTATGATGCAGAGAAAGAGGAGAATATCTCTATTATATGGCTTCAGGCGATTGATGAGCCAACACTTGCACTTCCTGTCATGAAGCCGGAATTCGTGTATGAGACATATGATCCTGTTGTTGAGGATGAGCTTCTTAAGTCTCTCGGAGATGATATACAGGATGATAATATCAGAGTGTACTGTGCGCTCACGGTACCACAGGATATTACTAAGATGACAATTAATCTTAAAGCTCCTATTATTGTTGATTTTGATACGATGAAGGGAATACAGCTTATAGCAGATAATTCTGAATATAAGGTAAGATATCCTATATATGATATTCTAAAGAAGGAGGAGAACTAATATGCTCGCATTATCAAGAAAGAAAGACGAAGCAATCATTATTAACGATGATATTGAGATTACTATAATTGAAATCAAGGGCGATCAGGTAAAGCTTGGCATATCAGCTCCTAAGTCAGTACCTATATATCGTAAGGAAGTGTATGCACAGATACTTGATTCTAATAAGGAAGCAGCAAGTTCGGTTGATGTTAAGTCTCTTAACCAGTTATTTAAGAAATGATTTGTTTTATTTGTGTATATTTTTGTCCAAAGGGTTAAATTTTACTTAACATTTTCCGATATATGCAGTACAACATGAATGTAACTACAGGATAAAGTTTTGTTTTCACACGGAGGTGGAATTGTATCATGGGAATGGAAGTTAATGGAGTAGCGGCAGCGTCAAGCTATCAGAGCCAGAATTCACAGGCTGCTAAGCCGGTATCACAGGTAAGCAGTGTTACATCAGCTACAGGTAAGAGCAATGAGGTTGTTGTTGATTCAGCGAAGTCAGCAGCATCTAATGTAGCAGTTTCTGTAGGACAGGCAGCAGACAGTGAGAAGAATGGCAGCAACGCTAATGACAATGACAAGGCAAAGAAGCAGGCTGAATCTATGGCTGACGTTAAGGATATAAGGAAAGTCCTTAACAACAATACAATTGCAGAATTCGGCTACAACGAACCAACTAACAGAATCACAATTAAGATTAAAGATAAAGATACAGATGAAGTTATTAAGGAGATACCTTCAGAGAAAGCTCTTGAGATGCTTGCCAAGGCATGGGAGCTTGCAGGTATCATAGTAGATGAGAGGAGATAAGCTATGGCAATAAGATTATCTGGTATGGTATCGGGTATGGATACAGAATCACTTGTTTCAGCGCTCGTATCATCATATAAGTTAAAGAAAGACAATCTTGTTAAAGCACAGACCAAGCTTTCATGGAAGCAGGAAAAGTGGAAGACCATGAATACAAGTATTTATGGGTTCTATAGTGGAAAGCTTTCAAGTGCAAGATTTTCTACAAGTTATAATCTGAAGACATCAAGTGTGTCTAATGATAAGTATGCCAAGGTAACAGCAAGTTCATCTGCTGTTAATGGTACACAGAGACTTAAGGTTAAGCAGCTGGCGTCAACAGGATATCTTACAGGTGGACAGATTAAAGCTGCTGATGGAAGCAAGGTTACAGGTGATACTAAGATATCAGACATAGTTGGAACAACAGATGGTTCTATAAGTTTTAAGACTGCTTCTGGAACCAAGAGTATTGATATAACATCAGATATGAATGTTAACCAGTTCGTATCTAAGTTAAAGGAAGCTGGCGTTAATGCAAGTTTTGATGAGAATAATGCAAGATTCTTTATAAGCTCTAAGGAGTCAGGCAAGGATAACGATTTCTCACTTGTGGCTAATGACTCTAACGGACTTAATGCATTACAGAAGCTTGGAATATATACAGTTAATGATACTGATTCAGCAGAATACAAGAGACTGGCAGCTTTAACAGAGGGCAGTGATGCATATAATACAGAACTTGAAGGTATGTATACTAAGATTACTGCCAAGGATACAGCCAAGAGTTATGCTGATAAGTATAATGCAGCCAAGGATAAGCTTGATGCACTGGCAGCAGATGATACTTGGGATCATTCATTGACATTAGATGAATATGTCGCAAAGCTTAAGACAGAGACACCAGATATTCTTAATGCTTATGATAAGTATAAGAAGGAAAAGGTGGATTCAGAGGGCAATACAGTTAAAGATTCTGATGGCAAAGTTGTGTACGAATATGACACAGAGGCTATGGAAAAAGATGGTGTCAAGGAAGAGTATGAGGCAGCGGTAAAGAAAAAAGCGTCTAATGAATCACTGATTAAGGTGTATGATGATAATTCCAAGGTTATACGGGATACTAAGGATTATGTGACAATCGGCGATGATGGAAAAGCTGTGGCAGATGCTTCTAATGCCAATGTATTACAGGAAGTAAGCGATACTAATGCTGACAGACAGGCTAAAGCTAAGGCACTGCTTGACTCTAAGATTGCAATGGCATCAAATGTTACTGGTAGTGCATCATCTTCGGGTGCTGTCAGAATAACAGGACAGGATTCAGAGATTGAGCTTAATGGGGCAACATTTACTAACAACTCTAATAACTACTCAATCAATGGTCTTACAATTGAGGCAATGGAAGTTACTGGTAATGATGAAGTAACTATTACAACCAACACAGATGTAGATGGTATATATGATATGATTAAGGGCTTCCTTAAGGATTATAATGACCTTGTCAAGTCTGTAGATGTTGCCTACAATGCGGCAAGTTCTAAGGGATATGAGCCTCTTACAAGTGATGAGAAAGATGCAATGTCTGATGATGAGGTTAAGAAGTGGGAAGAAAAGATTAAGGATTCACTTCTTAGAAAAGACTCAACACTTGGAAGTGTTCTTGATACTATGAAGAATGATATGGCAAAATCATTCAAGGTGGGAGATAAGTCTTATTCACTTTCTAGTTTTGGAATAGCTACACTTGGATATTTTAATTCTCCAGAGAATGAAACAGGTGTATATCATATAGATGGTGATAAGGATGATTCTAAGACATCAGCTAATACAGATAAGTTAAGAGAGATGATATCTAATGACCCTGATACGGTTATATCATTCTTTTCACAGTTATCTACACAATTGTATACTGATCTTGGAAAGAAGATGGCAGCATCATCAACAAGCAGTGCTTATACTATATATAATGATAAGCAGATGAATACGCAGTATTCAGAGTATAATACTAAGATATCTGCGGCAGAAGACAAGGTTACTACATGGGAAGATTATTATTATAGTAAGTTCTCAGCAATGGAATCAGCGCTTGCCAAGATGAATGCGCAGTCATCATCGTTATCTGGACTTTTTGGATAATAGTACATATTAACAACCGCATAAGCATGGAAGCTTATGGGAAATGAGGAAAACATGGCATTTAATCAGAATATAGCACAGGAATATAACAGAAATAAGATTCTTACAGCAAGTCCTGCAGAACTTACACTTATGCTTTATGAAGGGGCAATTAAGTTTTGCAATATAGCCATGATAGCTATAGAAAAGGGCGATTTACAGAAAGCTCATACTAATATTAAGAAGGCTGAAGATATAATTACAGAGTTTAAGGTGACACTTAATCATAAATATCCTGTTGCAGAAGATTTTGAGAAAATATATGACTACATATACTCCCTTTTAGTTAATGCTAATGTTAAGAAAGATCCAGAGATACTTAATCAGGCATTAGTTGAAATAAGAGGCATGAGAGATACTTGGAAAGAGGTTATGAACCGTACAAGGGGAATGAACCAGTAGGAGATTAATATATGACTACTAATTATCTTCAGATGATGATAGACAGCCTTAATAAGAAGAAAGGAATTCTTATCAGAATTATAGAGCTTAATGAAGAGCAGAATCAGATTCTTTCAGAAGAAACATTGAATGGTGATGCATTTGATGATAATATGAAAGCAAAAGGAAGTTGCATTGATGAGCTTGATTTGCTGGATGAGGGATTTCAGTCTCTGTTTAACAGGGTCAGAGATGCAATTAATGCTAATAAAGAAATGTATGCTAATGAGATATCGGTCATGAAGAGACTGATAACAGAAGTTACAGGGCTTGGAGCTAAGATAGAGGTTCAGGAAGCACGCAACAAAGTCAAGGTAGAGGCTATGTTTCGTAGAGAACGCCAGGAGCATAAGGAAGCTAAGAGAAGTGCATCTATGGCAAAGTCATATTATCAGAATATGAGCAAGGTGAGCAATGAACCACAGTTTATGGATACCAAGCAGTAATTTTTAAAAAAGTTATATTACGGACTAAAGTTTTGGTACTAAGGTCCGATATATAAAGTACAAGGAAACAGACAGTTTCCTGTAAACCATAACTAGATGTAGCAGGGACGCTGCATCATAATATAATTTCAAGGAGGAAAATATTATGGTAGTACAACACAATTTATCAGCAATGAACACAAACAGACAGATGGGTACAGTTTCTAGTGCACTCCAGAAGTCAACAGAGAAGTTATCATCAGGTTACAAGATTAACCGTGCTGGTGATGATGCTGCTGGTCTTTCAATCTCAGAGAAGATGAGAAGCCAGATCAGAGGTCTTAACAAGGCTTCTTCTAATGCAGAAGATGGTATCTCACTTATTCAGGTAGCTGAAGGTGCTCTTAATGAGACACATTCAATTCTTCAGAGAATGAATGAGTTAGCAACACAGGCTGCTAACGATACTAACACATCTACTGATAGAAATGCTATCCAGCAGGAGCTTACTCAGTTAACATCAGAGCTTGACAGAATCTACTCTACAACACAGTTCAATACAATGAATCTGTTAGATGGTAAGTTCACAGGAAAGAGTCTTCAGGTTGGTTCTCTTTCAGGTCAGGTTATTGGTATCTCTATTGCTAGCATGAAGGCATCAGATCTTGGTATCAAGGCAGCAGATGTTAAGGTTAGCACAAATGCTGTAGCTGGACAGTCAATGTCTATTATTCAGAAGGCTATTGACACAGTATCTTCAGAGAGATCTAAGTTAGGTGCTCTTCAGAACAGACTTGAGCATACTATCAACAACTTGGATACAACATCTGAGAATACATCAGCAGCTGAATCTCGTATCCGTGATACAGATATGGCTACAGAGATGGTTGAGTACAGCAAGAACAACATCCTTGCACAGGCTGGACAGTCTATGCTTGCGCAGGCTAATCAGTCAACTCAGGGTGTTCTTTCACTTCTCGGTTAATAACAATTACTACTATAAGCAGAAGAGCCGGTGCTTGCACCAGCTCTTTTTGCAATTAATAATATATCATAGGGGAATAGACATATATGGAATTATCTAAGAGTTTTTTTGAAGATGAAGTAAGAGATGGGTTCTATGTAACATCAGATATGAAACATGCGTGGGCAGCTCAGTTAGAAGTATTGAATGATGTTGATAAAGCCTGCAGGGAGAATGGAATACAGTATTTTGCAGAATGGGGAACACTTCTTGGAGCAGTAAGACATCATGGATTCATTCCCTGGGATGATGATATGGATATATGCATGAAGAGACCCGATTATAACAGATTCCTACAGATTGCAGACCAGATAATGCCAGAGGGATATAAGATATTTAATATAAGTAGTGATGAAGATAATGATAATATGCTTACCAGAATTATTAATGGGAGAGCAATTAATTTTGAGAAGACACATTTGGAAAAATTTCATGGATTTCCATATGTTTCAGGTATAGATATATTTCCATTGGATTTTATAGCTCCCAATAGGGAAGATGATGATTTTCAGTGTGAATTAATAAGCATTGTTAATTCAGTAGCCAAGTTTATCAGGACATTACAGGAGAATGAAGAATCTATCAATGAAGAGAATCTTCAGGAACTTAATCTCAAAATTAATCAGATTGAGGAATTATGCGGAGTGGAGATTGACAGAGATAAGGATCTCGCACAGCAGCTTAATGTACTGGTAGACAGATTATGTGGATTATATACAGAGGAAGAAGCGGGATATGTAACAATAATGACTATATGGGCAGAGGAAAGGCAGTATAAGCTTCCGAAAGAATATTATTCCAAAACAGTGCGGCTTCCTTTTGAGAATATTACCATACCGGTACCATATTCTTATGATGCGATATTAAAGAAGAAATATGGTGATTATATGAAGCTTGTACATACATGGGATTCACATGATTATCCATTTTATGACAGGCAGAAAAAGCTTCTTAAGGATAATGGGGTTGTATTTAATGAGTTTTGTGATACATATGAGGATTATATTAATTATAAGAAACAGGTCAATGGTATAAGAAAGACAAGAAATGCGATAAGAGAAAAGAATATAAACCATGAAACTGCAGTATTTATGGTGTATAAGGCAGAATATTGGGATATGCTTGATGGATTGTTCAGAGAATATGAAAAGAGAAAAGAACAGGAAATAGTAGTTATTCCATTGAGGTATTATTATAAAAATATTGATGGAACAGTAGAAGAATGTGCAAGTGATGCAGTTCTGCCAGAATATGTTCAGAAATATATAAACAGTGATTATAATATTGAAGAGGAGAATCCTGAGACAATTATTATTCAGAATCCATATGATGGATATAATGGTTCTGTTACAATACATCCACGATATTACAGTAAGAATCTGGCTATACATACAAATAAACTTATATATATGCCATATTTTGTAACGGAAGAGATTAATCCTATGGATATGAGAGCATATATAAGTATGGATGCATATGTAACCATGCCAGGTGTTGTGTATGCAGATGAAGTTATGCTGCAATCAGAAGCCAATAAAGAATTATACATAAAAAAGCTGACCGAATTCTTTGGAGAAGAATCAAAGAAGGAGTGGGAAGATAAGATTAATGGCCGGGGAGCTTTGTATATAGAGAAAAAAGATCCTGTTCTTAAGTATAACATAATGCCGTCAGAGTGGAAAAATATGGCATTAAAGAATGACGGCAGCTATAGAAAGATAATACTATATTTTATAAGTACTAATGGAGTGCTGGAACATAAGAGAAAAATGTTTGGAAAAATTAGACGCTCAATGGATGTATTTACAGAATATCAGTCAGATGTTATGCCACTTCTAGCATTTGAGGGCAATATGGAAGATATATTGGAACTCGAAGATGTAATGCTTTTGATGGATTATAAGACTATATTGAGAAAATATGAAAAAAATATAGTCAGACCTGATATGTTAAAAAGAGCTGTTGATGCATGTGATGCTTTCTATGGAGAGGCAGGAGCAGAAGCACAGATGTGCAGGAATCAGGGGAAGCCGGTTATGATAGAAGATGTTGATATATAGTGAGGAGAAAGTATGCTTCAATTTCCAGAAGAATATTTTGAAGATGAAGTAAGAGATGGATTTTATGTACCATCTATGATAAAAAGAGCTTGGGCAACTGAACTTGATGTGCTTGATGAGGTTGACAGAATATGCAGAAAATATAACATAACTTATTATGCGGAATGGGGAACATTGCTTGGAGCAATAAGACATGCCGGATATGTTCCATGGGATGACGACCTTGATATAGGAATGAGAAGAGAAGATTATGTGAAGTTCTGTAAAGTAGCACCAGGTGAGTTTGTGGAAGGATATCAGATAATCAATTTCAGGACTAACAAAGATTTTCATCATTTTCTTGCCAGAGTTGTGTGTAAGAACAGGATATGTTTTGAGGATGAACACTTGAGAAGATATCATGGATTTCCATATCTTGCAGGACTTGATATATATGTGCATGATAATGTGTCAAAGGATAAAGAAGCACAGGGGAAATGCGAAAAGACGGCAGAATATATAGTTGCGGTCGCAGATGCTATTGAGGCAGGACAGATGTCTGCAGCAGATGAACTGGCGGCTGTAACAAGAATTAACATGATATGTGGAACCGATATTAAGGTTCAACAGGATAAATGTCAGGAAAGAATTGAATTATATGCTGCAGCTGAAAAAGTGTTTGCTACATTTAAAGATGAAGACTGTGAAGAAATGACTCAGATGATGCCATACAGTCTGTATGGAAATCATATGAGGATACCTGTAAAATATTATGAGCGTGTAGTAAGGGTGCCTTTTGAGAATACAACAATACCGGTTCCGATTGGCTTTGATGCTATGCTTAAAAGCAGGTATGGAGATTACATGAGGCTTGTGAGAAATGCAGGAGGACATGATTATCCATTCTATGAATCACAGAAAAAGCAGTAAGGGCAGCTGATTTAGATGAATTGGCAGGCTACAGAAAGATTCTTAAAAACTGTCTTGATAATATTGATAAGCAAATTGAAGAAATCGGACATATGCAGAATGTAGAAGTGATAAGAGAAGAACTTGTTGATATACAACAGACAGTAATTGACATGGGAGGGCTTATTGAAAAAGTTAAAGGCGAGGGAACTGAAAGTGTGAGAAGCTTTGAAAAATTCTGCGATGTTATATATGAGATATATCAGGGAAATAATGCCGATATAAAAGCTGAATTTGATAAAGTTAAAAGAATAATAGAAAGAGATATTATCGCAAAGAAAGAAGAACTTTTTCTAGTGAGCAAAGCTTCAGAATGGAAATATATAGAGAATGTATGGAAGAAACATAAAGAGGAAAGAGATACTGAAATAGTTGTGGCTGTTGTTCCATATTATTATAAAGAATATTATGGAAGCATAAAGAAAGAAGTAAATGAACTGGATAAATTCGCCACAGATATTGGTGCCATTGATTCTGCACAGTATGATATGGAACTTCATCATCCAGATATTATATATATACAGAATCCTTTTGATAATGAGAATAGGGCAATAGGAATTGACAGAAAGTATTATTCAGACAGGTTAAAATGCTGTACCGACAAGCTTATATATATACAGTCATTTGAACTTGAAGAATTTAATGAGTCTAATGAACGCGAATATAAGAATATGGCTTCTTTCTGTACAGTACCGGGAGTAATAAATGCTGATGTGGCATATGTACAGTCTTATAACATGCGTAATATGTATATAAAGAAATTAACTGAGTTTGCTGGAAAAGAAACTGAAAGTATATGGAATGATAAGATACATGCTAAGCCAGAGTGGATGATGAATAAGGAGCATTGCATTGCTAATGGCAATGGTAAGAAAAAAATATTGTTCTATACTTCAATAAGCGGACTTATGCAGAATTCAGAGATAGCAGCAGGAAAGATAAAGAATGTATTAGATATATTTAAACAATACTCAGGTCAGATCGAAGTTGTGTGGTGTGTTCAGAGCCTTGTAGATACTGTTATGGAAGATATAGACAAGAAACTCTATGAGCAGATAATTGCAATCAGGAATCAATATAATATTGAACAAATTGGACATGTATGTAGCGACAGGGATAAAGATATGCTTAATTCATGTGATGCATATTATGGCGATACATCGTCAATTGTTCAGGATTATAGAAATGCAGGAAAGCCTGTTATGATAATGGATTATGAAATATAAGAATTGGAGAAGCCGGATGAATGGGAGAATATTATTCATAACACATCAGTTGTCGAGAACAGGAGCACCAATAGTGCTTCTGGATATGATAAAATTATGTAAACGTGAGAGAGCAGATATAGATGTTATAACAATGATGGATGGAGAACTGGGGGAGCAGCTTCATAATATGGGAATTGATTATAAGATTATGGAAAGATTCTATCCGGAAAAAGAAAGACTGTTATCGGAGTGGAGTAGATATAATCTTGTTGTTGCTAATACAATAGTTACATATGAAGTAATTCATGTTCTTAATGGCAGCAAAATTCCAGTAATATGGTGGCTTCATGAGGGAAGACAGTATTTTGAATATTTTGCAAGCGTAATACCGCATTTTGGTACTATAGGAAGTAATATTCATACTTATGCTGTAAGTCCTTATGTTAAATCTGTAATTAAAGATATATATAAATGTGATGTTCCCATGATGCATTTTGCTGTTTATGGATATGAAGGTGAAGCAGATAAGCATTATGCGAGAAAAAGAGATGTGGTAAAATTTCTTACAGCAGGAACATTTTCTAAGATAAAAGGGCAGGATGTTCTTGCAGCTGCTATAAGAATGCTTCCAGACGAATATATGAAAAAAGCTGAATTCAGTTTCTGTGGCAATGAAGCTGCAGTTGATGAAGAAGTGTACACAAGTGTATGTGAATTAGAAAAAGATTATAATAATGTTCATATGCTGCATCAGCTTACAAGGCAGCAGACAATTTCATGTATGGAAGATGCTGACTGTCTGATAGTACCATCAAGAATTGAACCACTTTCTGCTGTGGCAATTGAGATGATGATGACGGGCGGAACAGTATTGTGTACAGATGTGTGCGGAATTGCTTATTATGTAGAAGATGGTGAGAATGGATATGTTACAAGTTCAGATGATCCTCAGAGGCTTGCAGAAAGTATAATAAGAGTTATAGATGATTATGATAACTGGGAACATATTGGAAAAATCGGACATCAGACATATATGAAACATTTTTCAAGAGAAGCTGTTGAGCCGGATATAGTGCGGATAGTAGAGAAATATATGAATTTGTCTAAAAGAATAATATTCATAAAAGGAAAATTAGAAACTTTGGATTATTTCATAGACCAGCTTGCAGACAGTGCAGACAAGCTTGGAATAGAATATTATATTATCAATACAGGGATTCCTGAAAGCTACGGTGAGGCTCTTGAAGAATATGTAAAGCTGGGCAGATGCGCAGTGTTTATGATAAATCAGATAGGTTTGTTATTGAGTGAGAATGGACAAAATTACTGGAAAGAGAGAAATATTCCAGTATATGACCTGATAGTTGACCATCCGTACAATTATGCAGATGCATTAGAGTGTCCTCCAGCAGATATTAATGTAATTGTTATAGACAGGAATCATGAGAAGTTCATAAGAAAATATTATCCGGAAATAAGAAATATATATTTCATGCCTGATGGAGGAAATGAAGCAGAAGGCAGAATGCAGTACAAAGACAGGCCAATAGATATATTGTATGTGGGAGATTGTCAATTATCTACACCATTTATTGAAATTCCAGATATGTCTGATAAAGGAATGGAGATGTATTCAACAGTATATAATATACTTCTTCAAAAGCCGGGCTTGTCTATAGAAGAAACTATGGAGTTATATTTTGAAGCAAAGGGCGGATATACAAAAGAGCAGGTAAAGCAGTATATATTAAATTATGGGTTTATAATATCTGATAATGTCCGCAGATATTATAAGTTAAAGACAATGCACGCATTAGAAAGTACAGGTGCCAGCATAGTTATATATGGAAAAGGATGGGATGCGCGTGATGAGGCATGGCAGCCTAATGTAAGCATCAATGCAAGAATATCTTCAGAAGAATGTAACCGAATGCTTGGAAAAGCAAAGATTGGACTTAATTGTATGCCGTGGTTTAAGGATGGATGCAGTGAAAGAGTATTCAACATAATGCTTAATGGAGCTGTGTGCCTTACAGATACAAGCAAGTATCTTCTTGAAAGATTCGAGCATGGAAATGAACTGGTATTTTATAATCTTGAAGATATGGAAAAAATGAAACAGAATGTTTGCTGGCTGCTTGAGAATCCTAATGCAGCAAGCCAGATTGCACAGGCAGGTTATGAAGCTGCCATAAGAAATGATACATGGCTGTGCAGAATGGGCGAGATTGCAAAGATGATGGGGAAAATGAGATGATAGGATATATGATGGGATACAGAAGAAACTTATGATTATGGAGAGTGGGTATGAATATACTTGTTATTGGAGAGAAGTTGTTTACAGATTATGCATTACAGGCATTAGATGATACTGCACATATGGTTGATGTGTATTATTGGGATGGTACATTTGGACCAGAACTGTTTATGGATTCAGGTATTAATGATTATGACTGTATTGTTGTTATGTTTAATGACGATAAGTTATCAGCAGATATTACATCTATGATTGAGAAAATAGTTACTAATGAGAATTGTATAGTGTTTAATTATATTTTATGGCATAAAGCTATGCTGCCTGCAATGAGGGCTGATCTTGTTATGAGTAATCCTTTGGCTTGTTCATATGACGGACTCATTATGGGTTTATCTCATGCAGAGGTTGGAATACTAGCAGACAGATTAAAAGGTAATTATGCTAATCTTGCTGTTTCATCACAGGATATATATTATAATTACAAGACGCTTGAGTATTGCATTGATAAGTATGGGGAAAAGATAAAAAACTTGAAACATATAATTATAGATATGTATGACTATGAGTATTTTAATTTTGATACATCTCTTGCTAAGAACATATACAGATATTTTTTGTGGGGAGGTTACAATCTTGATGGACATAATATGACACGCAATAAGATATATACTAACAGCCTTGAAGAGGTGCGTAATTATCTGTTGTATAGTAAATATAAAGGGCTGGATATAAGTAAGCTTGGAATGTGGAAGAAACTGTTTCCAGATACATATTATATGAATGGGTATTCTGATTACAGATGTGCCAGAGGGATTGAACAGAGAATAGATATGATTACGGATAGTCTGGTTGAAGAGTATAAAGTTACATCAAGTACTGTGTTGAATGAGTATCCAGAAACAATCAGTGAAAATGTCTCTATTATGAATGATATGCTTTCATTAATATATAGAAAGTGGCCGCATATTAAAGTGGATATAGTACTTCTTCCGGTATATAAAGGCATTCTTGATAAGAGAAAAAGGTACTATACTAAGTGGGAAGAACAGTTTATGGGGGTTATAGAACAGCTGGGTAATATTTATCCGTTCAGATTCACATCTTATCTGGAAGATGCAATGACCGCAGATAAGAAATATTATTATGATAAGGATCATCTTAATTACCTAGGGGCATATGTATTTACGCAGAAGTTAAAGGAGATGATAGGGGAATAGATTAGATGGGAAAGTGATAAATAGATTATTAAATAATGGGATAAAAATAAATATACATAAAGTTAATAACTCAAATTTAATGTCCGATATAATATATAATACTATGTGGATATGGATGTTAGATAAGTGATTTTGATAGAAGTTCTGCGCATATTTATGCAGAAGTTTTAATGAAAAGAAGAGGAATACATGATATGACTAGAGAAGAATATATTGTAGAAATTGCAGAAAAAATAGAGGGGATGAAAGAAAAAAATATTTATATATTTGGTATAACAAAAGCAACAGTTTTCTTAGCAAATTATCTTGTTGGTAGAGGGGTAAAATATATTGGGTTATTAGATAATAATCAACAAAAAGTAAATGAATATAATGAAATGTTTAGCATGTTAATTAACTATGAAAAAGATATTCAACATTATTACAGTGATGAATTTAAAATATCAGCTTTTAGTCCTAAACAAATAAAAAATATAGATGCTTATAATATGGAGATAATTACGATTTCTCAGTATTATAGAGATATGAAAAAACAATTGGATGAAATATATGAAGGATTTCCATCAATTAATTTTAAAAAAATTGGAGATAGCTCTGTCTATGCAGAATTACCACTTGCATCTAAAATTGAGGTAAAAAAAATATTAAAAAATAGATATGAGACTTATCTTATATATAATATTATGGATACCACTTATAGGTTGAGGGATCAAGGCTTTAAATTAGAACAATATAATGGATTAGAGAAAGATATATTATTTTCAAATAAAGCAATATCATTATGGATAGATTGTATGTATTATGGTATATATAGAGAAATCTTTTGGGAAAATATATATGGTGCTATAGATAATTATGTAAAAAACATTAAGTATACAGTAATAGATATTGGTGCTAATAGGGGATATGCTTCTATATGGTTTGCAAATAAGAAATGGTGTGAAGAAGTAATAGCATATGAATTAATGCCAGAAAATTGTAGCAAGATGAAGAAAAATCTTGAAGTTAATAAAAAACTAAAAATAGTTTTAAATGAATTTGGTCTAGGGGCGGAAACTAAAAAATTAAAAGCATATTTTTTCCCATTTAGAGATGCAATATCGACAATATATAAAGAGTTTATTGATATTTATGCTCCTAATCAAGTAGATAAAGCAGATGTAATAGATGTTAATATAAAGAAAGCATCAGAAGAATTTAAATTGCTTCGTAATTGTGAACATATAATTATAAAAATAGATGTAGAAGGAGCAGAATATGATATCTTTCAGGAATTATCTGATAATTATAGTGATTTCTTTAAAAAAGTTGATTATATTATAGGAGATGCACATATGGGATTAGAAAGATTATCTTGTATATTATGTAAATATGGATTTAAACTTATTGAATCATATTATACAGAGGATGCAGTAGCTCCTTTTTTGTATATGCGGGAGGATAAATGTGAAAACTAATTATTTCGTTTGTGGCGCAATTCAAAATAATAAAATATATTGGCAAAATCGTGATGATGGAGAATTTTGTTGCTTTGATTTAAAAAACAATATATTTAAATATTTATATACAATTGGTAAAATGAAATTTTCAGCTGTTATATGTGCGGATGATAATTATGTATATGGAATAAGTGAATCGGGGAAGTATTTTTGGAAATATTCTATATTAAATGATAAAATTTATATTTTTGAAATTAATTGCCAAGGATATGCATTAGACTGGATATGTAATGCAGTACTGACAGAATCATATTTAGTAATTATACCAAGTAGGGCTGAGATTGTTGTTTGGATTGATATAAAAAATGGAAATGTTGTTGCTAAAAATATTTATAATGAAGTACAAGTCGAACATGAAAAACGTATTTATGTGAACGAGAAAGTATTTTTAGGACAAATTAATAATAATGATAAAATGGTGGCATTCAATTATAAAGATAGTTATGTTTTAGAGGTGGATTACATAAATTTAAATATTAAAAGAAATGTTTATCCTAAAGAAATTGTGGGAATAGCAGATGTTGAATATATAAATGGTTTGTTTTATATTTTAAATGAGAGTGGAGCTTTATATAATTATAACTTGGATTCGGGAATGATATACCTTATAGCAGATTGTTACAAAGGTATGGAGAGATTATTTGAAAATAAGGAAACACTATGGCTTTTGCCGAGATGTGAAGGGAAAATATTAAATATTGATTTAAGAGGGAATGAACTTCAAAAATATGAATATCCAAAGAAAACAAGATTTGATAAAAAAGTTATATATGATCCATATATGACTAATAATGGATATAAAATTGAAAATAAGGAGACAATATTTTTTTCTATATATGGCTGTAATTACATTTTCTCAATTGATAAAAAAACTAATATTGGCAAATTTTATAATTGTTTTAATTTCGATGGGGATAATATGAAATTATGTTACAGTATATATAAAAATGACGTATTTTATGAAAAAAATAAAGATTTGGTTGCATTTTTAAATTATATCTCAATAGATTTATAGGAGTAGAAATTAGATGCTTAAAGAAATCAATATTTATGGAGCAGGTGGAATTGCGAGAGAAATAATAAAAATAATTAAACAGTCTAATCTTGATATAAAAATAAATGTTGTTGTAACAAAATTAGATAATAATTATGATAGGTGTGAAAATTATAAAGTACACGAGTACAAAGAATTTATTCAGAATACTGATCTTAGTAGACTTACATTTATTGTTGCAATATCAGGAGAAGAGGGAGATTATATAAAAAAGATTCTCACATTAGATAGAGTGAAGAAAATAATAACAGTTGAAGAATTTGGGAAAATGTTATTTTCAAAGTTTTGGGAAACACCCCTGAAAAAAAATATGATTGTTTTTTCAAATTTTGATGGAAAAGGTTATGGGGATAATCCTAAATATATATGTAATAAGATTGATAAATCAAAGTATGAATGCATATGGGTTGTAAATGATATGAAGGAGGTCATGCCTATAGGAATAAAGAAAGTTAAATATGGTTCACTAGAACATTATAGAGCTTTGGCTGAAGCACATTTTTGGGTAGATAACATGCACAAAAACATGATTACACAGAAGAGATTAGGACAGATATATATTCAGACATGGCATGGAGAAGGTCCATTAAAGAAAATTGAATATGACTCACAAGAGTTACCTCAAAGTTACTATAACATTATAGATCACGATGTAAATATGATAGATTACTTTATTTCAGGATCCGAATTTAAAACAAAGCAATGTAAAAGAGCTTTTAGATATCATGGGTGTATATTAGAAACAGGAAATCCTAGAGATGATATATTTTTTTGCAAAAAAAATTATAAAGAAAGCATATTTCCAAATTTAAAACATAAAAAATGGATATTGTATGCTCCGACATATAGAAAAAAAAAGAGCAATGTAATTAATCCAGATATTATTATAAGTAGATATAGGGAAAAATTTAATGAAGATTGTATTATTTTGATAAAAGAACATCCTAATATGACGAATAAGGCAAACATATACAAGTATTCGGAAAATGTAATAAATATGAGCAATTATCCAGATACACAAGAATTATTGATGGCAGCTGATATATTAATAACAGATTATTCATCAATTATGTGGGATTTTTCTTTGCAAAAAAAACTTGTGATTTTGTTTCATCCAGATGTTGAATCATATAATAAGGAAAGAGAATATTATTTACCTTTTGAAAAACTTCCATATTGTGAAGCATTTAATATTGAGGAAGTGTGTAATTATATTACAAATACCAATATGCAGGAGTATGAAAAAAATTTATTGCTTTTTTTCACCAAATATAAAAGCTATGATAATGGTAATGCTTCAGAAAAAATAGCTGCATTAATAGATAAATTAAATATATAGGAGTGAGTTATGATTTATATATGGGGATTGGGATTTTTTTATAAAATTAATGAATTTAGACTTAAAGAATTTGAAATTGCTGGTTATATTGATAATAAAAAGGCTTTAGAAATGTCAGAATATAAAGGGAAACCACTTATTAAATCAGCTGATATAAATTCAAATATGACAGTATTAGTCATGTCTAAAAATTTTGTTAGTATGGTATATGAACTTATAGAAAAAAAAGTAAAAAAAATAATAATTGGAACATATATTTTTCCTGATAGCGGTCAGGAAGAATTATTAAAAGAACATGGGGAATTTATAATAAAAGAAAAAAATTTGATTTTTAAAACAGAAACGGATGAAATTTGTATAAATAATCAAGAAGATTTGTCAAAAATTTATAGAAGGTTGCATAGTGACGGCGGGTATTTGTCTAGTTATTTAAAATTACCTATAAAACCATTTTGCAGAGAGTTCGGCTATACTGAGGGAACCCCTGTTGATAGATATTATATTGATTGTTTTTTAGATAAATACAAGGAAGATATCTGGGGTGATGTAGTTGAGATAGCTGACAGTACATACACAATAAAATATGGTGGTGAAAAAGTAAAACATTCATATATAATGCATGTAAATGGATGGGGGAAAAATGTTATAAAAGGAAATCTTGAAAGTGGAGAAGGTATTGAAGAAAATAAGTATGATTGCGCAATAATTACACAGACACTAATGTTTATATATGACTTTTCTTCTGTAGTTAATAATATATATAAAATGCTCAAGCCAGGAGGAGTTGCATTAATTACAGTTGCGGGAATATCGCAATTGGCACGGGAGGATGCTGGTAATTGGGGAAGTTATTGGAGTTTTGAACCTGATTCGTTGAGAAAAGGTTTTGAAAAAAAGTTTATCAATAATGTTGTGATACAATCATATGGAAATGTTAAAGTAGCTGTAGCTATGTTATATGGTATGTGTTCAGAAGAGATTCCTAAGGAGATTTATGGATATAATGATGAACAATATCCATTAATTATTGGTGTAAGAGTAAAAAAGGAAAAATTATGATTAAAGAGAATTTAAAAAATATTATTGGTGATAAACAAATATATTGTTATGGTGCAGGTACTTATGGAAAAATCGTCGGATATGCTTTGTTAGATATGAAAATACATTTTAGAGGTTATTTAGTATCAAATAAAGATGTAAAGTTAAGGACAGTGTTGGGGAAGCCTGTTTGGGAGTTAGATAAAATAAATATATCTGAATCAGATTTTATATTAATTACGGTAAATGAAATGTTACAAAGTGAATTGGAAAATGAATTAAAAAAAAGAAATATTGTCAATTATTATTGCTTAACAGAATACGAAATGGATGAGTTGGATAAGACAACAGAATTTGAATATCATGGAGAAACTAATAATTACATAAATGTATTGCTTTATCATAGAGTGAGCAATTTAAATTTTGACCCATGGAAATTAGCTATAGCTCCTGAAGAATTTGATAATCATATGAGATATATTAGAGATAATTATAATATCATGAGATTTGAAGATGATTGGAGCAATATAAATGAAAAGACTATTATAGTAACATTTGATGATGGCTATGCAGATAATTTTTATAATGCTATACCTATATTGAAAAAATATGATATTCCAGCAACTTTTTTTATAAGCACAAATAATATAGGAACTAATTTGGAATTTTGGTGGGATGAGTTAGCAACAATGTTTTATTATATAAATAAACATAAAATAAAGTTTGATTATAGAGGAAAAGCCTATAATTTAGAAAAAATCGATGGTGTTAGAAAAGCTTGTATGGAAGTTAGAAATATTCTTATGAATATGAATTCAGAAAAGAGAAGAGAAGAGTTAAATATGTTACATGATAGAATGTCTATTCCAATACAGGGAAATGATATGAATAGAACTATGAATCAATGGGAGATTCAACAGTTGACAAAATTTAACAATATTTCTATAGGTGCACATACTAAGTCACATACAAAATTATCTCAATTATCTGTGGATTCTCAAAAAGAAGAAATAAATGAATCAAAAGAGATTTTAGAAAAAATTTCTGGTCAAAAAATTGAAATATTTTCGTATCCATTTGGAGAAGATGAGGATTATACTGAACAAACTGTGGAAATATTAAAAACATGTGGGATAAAAAAAGCTGCAGTTGTAAAGCAAGGATTATACAGTAAGGAATATGGGGAGTATAGAATACCACGTAATACTGTTAATGGAGGAACAACTGTAAGACAGTTAAAAAAAATAATTGAGAAAAGTTGGTTTGAATATGGAGAAAAAGCTATATAGTATAGAAGAGGTGTTTTTAATTAAGTAATAAGTTGATATACGAGAGGTAGAATATGCTTCATTTATTGAATTATTTGCCAAAACAGTTGGCTGAATATATAAAAGAGAAAAATAAAAAATATATATTTATGGAGCTGGTATGATAGGGCAAATGGTTGTTCCAGATTTTCTTATTAGAAATAATATTGATGATAGAGTGATATGCTATATTGATATTGATAAAAGAAAATCTAGAGATATTATTAAGGTTGGAGAAAGAAAAATAGCAATATGTTCTTTGGAAGATATAAAAGAATGGAATGAGAAAATATTTTTAATTATAACAAATAGTAATTACAGTGAAATTACTTCTATATTTGATACTTTAGAATATATGAACGGTATAGATGCGGTGATTTATCCAGTAATTAAAACTATAGAAGTAGAAAATAAAATAAAGACTGATACAGATATATTGGTGGATTATTGTTCAGACAAGATTCCAAAGGTGATACATTACTGTTGGTTTTCAGGAAATCCTATTCCAGATTATTTGAAAAAATGTATGGAAAGCTGGAGCGAGATTTGTCCTGATTATGAAATAAAAAGATGGGATGAAAGTAATTACAATGTTGAGAAAAATTCTTATATGAAACAGGCCTATGAGGAATGTAAGTGGGGGTTTGTTCCAGATTATGCCAGACTTGATATATTATATAATTATGGTGGATTTTATATAGATACAGATGTTCAGTTAGTCAAATCATTAGAACCATTAAGAATGCAGGGTGGCTTTTGCGGTGTTGAAAAATGGGGTAATGTTAATATGGGCGGATGTAGCGGGGCAGTAAAACATCATCCAATGATAAAGAAAATGTTGGATTACAGAGCTAATATTCAATTTAAATATGAAGATGGAACATTAAATCTTAATACATGTGGAGTATATGAAACACAACCATTTGTCAACTTAGGTATGAAAGTTGATAATACAACTCAAAGGATTAATGATATGACAGTGTTTTCATCAGATTTTTTTCATCCATATGATTATATGAGTGGAAAAACTGTTATCACAGATAATACATTTTCTATTCATCATTTTAATGGTGGCTGGCTTGATGAGAAGACTAGAAGTATTAGAATCATGAGTTCACAAAAATATAATCATGTTATAGAGAGAATGGAAAAAACTAATGAATAATTGTAAGATATCAGTTATTATAACAATATATAATATGGAACAATATCTTGATAAATGCATACAAAGTGTAATAAATCAGACATATAAGAATCTGGAAATAATACTTGTAAATGATGGATCTACGGATAAAAGCTTTAATATATGTAAAAAATATGCCATATCTGATAACAGGGTTGTCGTAGTAAATAAAAATAATGAGGGATTAGTAAAAGCAAGAATATCTGGGATTATGCAGGCTGTAGGAGATTATATTACATTTGTTGATGCAGATGATTAGTTAGATAGTAATGCATATCAACATGTTATGGATATGTCTAATAGAGAAGATATAATTTCATATGGTTTAATAGAAGATTACAATTTTAAAAGTGTTCAAAAGTTTGATCAGATTGATGATGGAATATATAGCAACGATGATATAAAAAATAAAATTCTATATAATATATTTGATACTAATAATTTTTTTATGTTTAATCTTATGCCCAATCTTGTATGTAAACTTATAAAAAGAGATATATTATGCAATTGTCTCAATAAAGTTGGTACTTATGTGAGAATGGGAGAAGACCTGGATTTTGTTGTGCAAAGTCTTAGCCTGGCACACACATTAAGAGTTATAAATATAAGTCCGTATCATTATGTACAGAGACAAAACTCAATGGTTAGAACATCTGCATCGGATGAATCACTTGTTAGATTATATAAGGATTTAATGTCGATAGAATTAGATATAGGTGATGTGATTTGGCAAAGACAAGTATGTACATATATGTCGTTTATATTACAGTTGAAGAAAATGAATATGTTTATTAAGAATTCATCTTTCTTTGATAAATTAAAAAATAAAAAAATAGTTGTTTATGGAGCAGGTAATTATGGATGTTCATTTATTGAGGCCGCAGTGAATGAATTAGGAACCAGTATTGAGGCTGTAGCAGATAGTAATTGGAAAAATATTAATTGGAAAGATGAAGAAGTTATTGCACCTCAGGAAATTATGAAAAGGAATTTTGATATTATATATATTGCAATATTAAATGAAAAGGTCTGTCAAGCTATAAAGAGTAATCTAATTAATATGGGGATTGAAGAAGATAAGATTTTATATTATGGAATTGGTGATGTTAGAATTGATGAAATAAAAAATATTTTGGAATCTATGCAAAATAAACTCAGATCTTAATTACACAATAAGTTGAGTAAGTAAAGCCTTTAGGGTATAATAACCCTAAAGGCTTTGTTAGTATAGAAAATGATAATGAAATTGTTTTCAGTGAATGAAAAGAGGTAAGTATGCGCATAAATAGACTGAAATTAACAGATTTTAAGGCAATACAATCAGCAGATATTAATTTTGAGGGGAAAAGCACTATTATATTTGGAATAAATGGTACTGGTAAATCTACAATACTGAGGTCTGTTAATTTATTATATGCCAATATCATTAATCAGATTGTTAATAGAAAAGAATTAAAACAGTACTATGCTATTCAGCTTGAGGATATCAGGTATGGAGCAAAGGAAACACAGATAAGAGCGGAGTTTGATATTAATGGTGAAGATATTGAGTATGGCAGAAGAATGGTAAGAAGTACTGGGAAAAAGTATGAAAATAAGGATGGAATTAAAAGAATAAGTGATATCTTTCATGAGGAGTATATTTCAGATGAAATTCAGGGAGATATACCTATATTTGCTAATTATGGTACTAACAGACTTGTATTGGATATTCCTTTAAGAATAAGAACTCATCATACATTTGATATATATTCTTCTTTAGAGAAGGCAATTGAGAATAAGATTGATTTTCGAACTTTCTTTGAGTGGTACAGAAATCAGGAAGATTATGAGAATGAGAAGAAGATTGAATTGGAAAATCTTAATTATAAGGATAAATCATTGGAAGCTGTTAGAGTTGCTATAGCCTCTATGCTGGATGAATGTACTAATCTCAGAGTTGTAAGGAAACCAAGATTAGAGATGAAGATTGATAAGGGAGATATAAGCGTAAATGTTTCTCAGATGTCAGATGGGGAGAAGTGTACTATGGCATTATTTGGGGATCTTGCAAGAAGACTCACATTAGCTAATCCTAATAAAGTTAATCCACTGATGGGAAATGGTGTTGTTTTAATTGATGAGATTGAACTTCATATGCATCCGTCATGGCAGAGAAAAGTATTGAAAAAATTAAAGGATACATTTCCTAATATTCAATTTATAATTACGACACATTCTCCAATAGTGTTGAGTGAAGCCGATGATGATTATAAACTGTTGTATACTCATATGACGGATAAAGGTGTAGATGTTGAGCCAGTAGGGAGAATGGATGGATATGATACAAGTGCTGTTTTGGAGCAATTTATGGGAACTAAATCTATAAATGAGAAAACGGAACGGTACATTCATTTGATGTATAAAGATATCCAGAATGGAAATTATGCTGAAGCCAAAGAAAAGGTTGATGAATTGGCTTCAATGACAAGTGAGAATCATCCAGATGTTATTATGGCTCGTATGGAATTAAAGAGGAGAAATGGCTAATGATTCATATTCAAAAGGTTGAAGAACCAGAATTTATGATTGAATTCAAAAAGAAAAATCCTAAAAAAACATATGATAGCGAAGAATTTGCTCCATACAGAGATAGGTTGAGAGAAATATTGGTAAAAGAACAGAAGAATATATGTGCATATTGTTGTGCGAGAATAGATAGGGATAAGTCTAAATCACATAATGAACATATTGAACCTAGAAATCCTGGTAAATATCAAAGTAATAAATCATTGGATTATTATAATATTGTAGCGTCATGTAATAATAAAAAAACTTGTGGAAATGCTAAAGGAAATAAATATGAGGCAGATAAATTTATATCCCCACTTTCGTCAGATTGTGAAGATAAATTTGACTATTATTTAGATGGTTCAATAGAAGGTGATAAATATACTATAGATGTACTTAATCTTAATGAATATGAACTTAGAAATGCAAGAAAAAATGTATTGAGATATTTGCAGCCTATGGATAAGGAAACAATAAATGATGTATTCATGAATAATCAGGACGAATATCTTCCATACTATAATGTGATAAAATGGTATTATAATTTGTTATAATCTTATTTAAATTAAAAGAGGTACACATGATTTCAATAAAACCCTTAGATTCACCAATTAACCAGCAGCAATATGGTGATATGACTTACAGACAGTATGCATATACATATAATATTGACGACAGAAAAGTCCCATATGGACCAGATATGTTTTATTTGTCTGTTAATACAATTGCAGATAAGAATTTTACATTTGCAGTAGATGAAGATGAAAATTTAGTTGCAGCATTAGCTTTTGACGGTGGAACATATGCACATAGATATACATATTCAGGAGGAGTGGATACGGCTTTTATTGATAATTATGACTGTATATTCTTATATGACTGCAATGAGTTTTCTGTTGAACTATGCAGGACAGCATTTAGATTCTGGAAGGGGAAAAGACTGGTTCTTGTAGGAGCTAACTGGGAGAAGATGATTGAGCATCTGGATGATATACCGGGGATTGAGTGCTTTTATGAGATTGAACCTGAAAATAACAGATTTGCAGAACTTATGAATGGCTTCAAATGTCTTCATGTGACATACGGCATACCACATCAAGAAAGCATGGAACGTTATGAACAGGGAGTTATGTATTATGATGAGGTGATGTCGTTTACATTTATGTTCTCTGATTGTAGAGAATTGGGCGAGAGTAATCCAGACAAGTATTTTTTTGTGATGGATGGTTATTATGGAAATCTGGGGCTTTTTACTATTCGTTCAAAGATTGAAGTATGTCTTAGATATGCATTATCAAAGGGAATGGAACCTGTTGTCAGAATTGTTAAATCAGGAGAGAGTTTTTATTCAGATTATAGTGGTGATGATATATGGGGGAAGTTCTTTAATCAGCCAGGGGATTATTCTTTAGATGATGTAATGCATAGTAAACATGTATTTTTCTCACCAGAATTTTATAATGGAAGTGTTCAGAGCAATATAATGAGCCAGATGAGTAAAGGAATTTCGTTAGATTGGAAACATGGTGTGCTTAATAATAACCTGATTGGATATATTGCGGAGAGAAAGAATAAATACCTTCCATATCCACAACGGACATTGGGTGTGTTAGCCAGGGGAACGGATTTTGTTAATACACATCTGCATAATCATCCAATTCACGCATCTAAGGAGATGATTGCAGACAGGATAGATGAAGCTTTGCGTGATTGGAATCTTGATTATGTGTATATAGCCACAGAAGATGCCGTTTATTGTGAATTCTTCAAGGAGCGGTATGGTGATAAGGTGTTTTTTACTGACCAGCAGAGATATGTAACGAGGCAGAATGAATTACTGAGTGAGCTTCACAGAAGTGAAGAAGTGAAAAGAGCTGGATTTGAACTTGGGGCTGAATATGCTGCTTCAATTAATCTTTTATCACAGTGTAACTCTTTGATTGCATCTGGCGGATGTGGAGGAGTTGATGAGGCATTGAGGGAAAATGCAGGTGGATATGAGCATGTGTATGTGTTTGATTTGGGAACGAATAGGTAAGAACTTATAAAAACCAGTAAAAATTAGTAAAAGTAATTAAAACCAGTAAAAAGTAGTAAAAATACAATGAGTAGTTGGAAGAAACACAGGAAGGAATATATATGTACACAGAATTAACAGCATCTATGATGTGTGCCAATTTTGGCAATTTAGAGAAAGAAGTTAAAGAACTAGAAGTAGCGGGAATTGATTCGTTTCATATTGATATCATGGATGGACGATATGTACCGAATTTTGCGATGTCCCTTAATGATATGAGATATATCCGTTCTGCAACGGACAAGCCATTAGATGTTCATCTTATGATTGAACATCCTAATACTCATATTAATCTGTTTCTTAATGCGCTTAAGGAAGGGGATACTGTGTATATTCATCCTGAGGCAGAATATCATCCGTCTACTACTTTACAGAAGATAATTGATGCAGGACTTGTTCCGGGCATAGCTATTAATCCTGGTACAAGTATTGAGACTGTGATGGAGATGCTGCAGATTGTAGATAAGGTTCTTGTTATGTCAGTTAATCCGGGTAATGCTGGTCAGATGTATCTTCCATATGTTGGCAAGAAAATTGAGAGACTTCTTAAGCTTCGTGAAGAAATGCACTTTGAGGTGTACTGGGATGGTGCATGTGGTGCGGATAAGATAGCAACATTTGCTCCTATGGGAGTGAAGGGGTTTGTTCTGGGAACAACAGTACTTTTCGGGAAGGGGAGACCATATGCTGATATATTAAAGGAGATAAGACAGTTATGATAATTGATAATGTTCCAGAGCAGATGTCAGAAGATGATGTTATAGAGCTGGCAAATGAATTTACTGAATATCTGGAGAATAGCGGAAATTTGTTTTTTCAAAATTATCAGTCATCTGGACTGACTTATGAGCATCTTATAGCTATGTTTTATGTGACGCGTGCAATGACTGGTGGTATGAGGTTATATAATTATTGTTATGATGCCGCCATTGAATGTGCAAAATGTAATATAAAACACAGGCTGACAGCCAATGAAAAGATAAAGGTCACATTTCTCCCAATATCAGCAGCAGAATGGCCGGCAGAATATATTTACAGAAAATTAGAGGCTGATGACAGATTTGAGCCGCAGGTGGTTCCTGTTCCGTTAATAGGAAGAACTAAGGAAGAACGAGGAAAGACATATTCACAGACTTATGATTTCTTCATGGCAGGTGGTTATAATGTGAAAAAAATATATGATTTCCAGACTGAGGAGATAATTGGCTATGAGGAAATAGGTGGTATTCCTGATGTGGTGATAAATGTTACACCGTGGTATAGTGATATTGCAAAGAACTATCAGATTGCCAGATTGCCTTTATATGTGCTTAATGTGTATATTTCGTATGGACTTACTGTAGGTAATTCACAAGATAGGGTATATGCAGAAAAATTCATGTATAACAAAGATTTCATGAATGTTATGTGGAAGGTATATACTGAAACAAAGAAGGATTATACAGGTTTTCAGAAATATCAGGCACTAAAAGCAAAGAATGTAGTTAACAGCGGATATATTAAGATGGATTATTTTCTGGAAAAGCATGACTATTCAGAAGAAAGGCTTAGAAGTATATGGTCTGTTCCGGAGGGGACAGATATATACAGCTATAAGAAGATTCTCATTACACCACATTTTTCATTGGGAGATGATAATATATTATCTTTTTCAACATTTAATAAGAATATGTATTTTTATATATATCTGGCAAAGAAATATAAAGACAGTGTCTCATTTATATTCAAGCCTCATCCTAATCTTAGAAATTCCCTTGTTCTGGATGGATATATGAAATCAATTGAAGAATATGAGGCATATCTGGACGAATTCAGAAAGATGCCGAATGCATCTGTTTGTGAAGAAGGGGATTATCTGGCACTTTTTGATACTTCTGATGGTATTATCAATGACTCTATATCTTTTGTTGGAGAGTATATGTATGTTGATAAACCAATGCTGTTTCTTGAACGACCGGAACAGAGGTTTAATGAACTTGGAGAGGCTCTGATTAAGGCTCATTACAAAGTGGATGGACATGATTATATGGGAATTGACAGCTTTGTTAATGATGTTGTAATTAATGGAAATGATTATATGAAAAAGGAAAGAAAAGCTGTATTTTTAGAAGAATTGGATTATTATTCTAAGAATGGGATTAAGGCGTCTGAATATGTGTATAAGGATATTACGGATGGTTTGTTTAAGATGTAAAGGAGCGTTATGAATATAGCATTAGTGCTTGCCGGTGGAACTGGTACAAGACTAGGAACAGATATTCCAAAGCAGTATATTAGGGTCAATGGCAGGATGATTATTGATTATTGTCTTGAGACAATGGAACATTCAAAGGATATTGATGAAGTGTGGATTGTTGCAGATAAAATGTGGCAGCAGCACATTAAGAAAATTAATAAATTTAAGGGATATGCATGTCCGGGTAGTAACAGGCAGTTATCCATATATAATGGGCTTAGGGCAATTGAAGCTTCATTATCGGATGAGCAGAAAGATGTTAATGTTCTTATTCATGATGCAGCAAGACCGTTTCTAACAGATAAGCTTATACATGAGTGCGTTGAGGCAGTTGCCGGACATGATGGGGTACTTCCGGTTCTGCCTATGAAGGATACGGTATATTATAGTGAAGACGGGAAGGCAATTTCATCTCTTATTAACAGGAACAAAGTATATGCCGGACAGGCTCCGGAATTATTCAGATTAAAACCATATATTAAGGCAAATGAGACTTTACTTCCGGATAAGATTCTTTTAGTTAATGGTTCCACGGAACCTGCAATTATGGCAGGAATGGATATTGTGATGATTCCGGGAGATGAGAATAATTACAAGATAACAACGAAGGTTGATATGGATAGATTTACAGCAGAGTTTTAAGGGATAAGGTGTAATGAGGATGGAGAATATATATGAATATATAGCCAGACTGCAGTCAGAGGGGAAATGGCAGGAAAGCTTTGATGTGATAAGAGCAGGACTGAAAGATAATTATAATGATTATGAATTATATTTTGCTTTGGGAGAGTATTATCTTAAGGATAATATTGATAAAGCATATCTGTGCTATGAAAATGCGTTGTTTTATTGTGATAATAAAGATGACAGAGCATATATTTCAGGGGTTATGTCTGAAATAAGTTCATGTGGCATTAAAGTAAAACCTTTATCTATCGTGATTGTTTCATATAATTCTAAAGATGTAATGAAAGCCTGCATAAAGAGTATCCGTATCAATAATATTTCTTCAAGTTATGAAATTGTCGTTGTCGATAATGCATCAACAGACGGAGTTACAGAGTGGTTAGAGAGTCAGAATGATATCACATTAATAAAGAATCAGGATAATAAGGGATTTGGTGCTGCGTGTAATCAGGGGATTAAAGCATCAAGTCCTGATTATGATATATTTTTACTGAATAATGATACTGTTGTATCTCCTAATGCTATATTCTGGATGCGGATGGGGCTGTATGAGAATGACAGGATTGGAGCAACAAGCTGTATGTCAAATAATGGTGGATTTCAGAATATTACAGAAGTATTTGATTCTGTATCTGAGTACATATATTATGCCACGAAAAATAATATTCCGGAATATTATCCATACGAGAACAAAGTGTGGCTGGCTGGTTTTGCGGTTATTATAAAGCGTGATGTACTTGATCAGATTGGTCTGCTGGATTTAAGATATGGTAAAGGATATTATGAAGATGATGACATTGGAATCAGAATACAGAAGGCTGGATATCAATGTATTGTATGTCATAACAGTTTTATATTTCATTGTGGGTCTTTTAGTTTTAACAATGATGTGGAAGAGAAAAACAGACTGTCCAGAAATAATAGAAAAGTTTTTAAAGAAAAATGGGGATTTGATATTGATTATTATTCAAAATCACGGAATGAGATTATTCAATTTATAAAAGATGATGAAGATAAGCCTATTCATGTCCTTGAAATTGGATGCGGATGTGGGGCTACACTTGCAAAAATTAAATATTTATGGCCACATGCGGAAGTTAAAGGTATAGAGCTTATTGGGGCTGTGGCAGATATAGGGGCTAATAATTTGGATATAATACAGGGAAATATTGAAGAGATGGATGCGCTTCCATATCGTGATGATTATTTTGATTATGTTATATTTGCAGATGTGTTGGAGCATTTAAGAGAACCACAGAAAGTATTAGAGAAAATCAGAAGATATATGAAAAATGATGCAGCACTTATTGTCAGTGTTCCTAATTTTATGAATATAACGGTTATGCTGCCTTTGTTAAGAGGTAATCTGGAATATGCAGATGAGGGTATTCTGGATAAGACTCATCTTAAGATGTTTACTATGAAGTCGTGTGTTGAAATGCTTACACAGGCGGGATATTCTGCTGAATATAGAGGAGTTGTGTCTGGTAAGGCTTTAGGAATAGATGTATCTGATGAAGAAAAAAATCAGTTTATTAATGCATTATAATGTATATCAGGCTCAGCAGATATAGAGCAGTTTGATGCATATCAGTATATATTTAAAGCAAGAGTTATGAAGTAAAAGGAAGGTTTCGGGAGAACAATAATTATGAAAGCACAGGTATTACATGGTATAGGAGACATACGGTATGAAGAGACTGATAAGCCCCGGATAGAGAAAGGCTGGGTATTAGTAAAGGTAAAGGCAGCAGGAGTATGTGGCTCAGATATTCCAAGAATATATAAAACCGGTGCACATGTTCATCCAATTGTTACCGGGCATGAATTTTCAGGTGAAGTTATAGAAACAGCAGATGACAATTTTTCATGGAGGGGAAAGAGAGTAGGAATATTTCCGCTGATACCATGTGGAGAGTGTATAAACTGTAAGAAAAAGATGTATGAAATGTGCAGTAATTATAATTATCTTGGTTCAAGGTGTAACGGCGGTTTTGCTGAATATGCAGCTGTACCAGAATGGAATCTTATTGAACTTCCGGATAATGTATCTTACAAGCAGGCTGCAATGATGGAACCAATGGCTGTTGCAGTGCATGCAATGAGAAGATTTTATATAGAAAAGGATTCATCTGTGTGTGTTATAGGACTGGGAACAATAGGACTTCTGCTTACGATGTTTCTTAAAGCTGAAGGAATACAAAATGTTTATGTTGAGGGTAATAAAGACATGCAGAAGCATTTTGCACAGAAACTTGGAGTTGATGACGAACATTATAATGTAGATAATGTTGTGGCAGATTATGTATTTGAATGTGTTGGAAAGAATGAGACAATAAACAGGGCAATAGAACTTGCTGCACCAGCAGGAAATATTGTGCTAGTTGGTAATCCATATTCTGAGATGAATATACCAAAGGATACATACTGGAAGATATTAAGAAAACAGTTAAAGCTTAGTGGAACGTGGAATTCATCATATGCAGGAGAATCAGGTGATGACTGGCATTATGTGCTTAATATGCTTGCAGATGGACGGATTGATCCGGAACAGTTTATAACGCATGAATATCCGCTTGACGCAATTCAGAAAGGGATGGAAATTATGCGTGATAAATCGGAAGATTATGTGAAGGTTATGTGTATATCATAGAATGATTATCTGGAGAGGTTATTATGGTAATAGATATTCTTTCTCCTGTAGGTGGAAGATGTGGTGGTATTGAGAATGTAATAAGAGCATGGACTAAGAATCTGCCGCGTGAATTATATGATGTAAGAGTTATTCATATGTCTTCAGGAATAAAATATCTTGAAGGATATGATAGGGCATATGCATTTGACGCATGCGAAGAAGTGGATATTAATGCAAGACTTACACATTTTACAAGAAATTATGCAGGGTTTATTAATCTGTATGGAAAACCGGATATATGCGTAGCTGTTAACTGGCCAGCAATGTGTGTTGTGGCAGATGCGGTTAAGAGACTTTTAAAGCTGGATTTCAGGATTGTTTCATGGGTTCATAGCAGCATAGATGAATATGAACAATCTGGGTTTGGCAGTGTCAGGGAGATGCTTATGGCAGATGCTCATATATGTATAAGCAGAAGTAATGAGCGAAGAATTAAGGAATTATGTCCGGATGCTGTTACATATTATGTCGGAAATCCTGTTAATATGCAGGAGTTTATAGAAAAGCCTATTGATAATAATACTCTGTGTTATGTTGGAAGACTTCAGGATGTCAAGCGGGTTGATGTTATACTTGAAGCTTTATACAGAGCAAGACACAAGTGGAAGTTCAAGATTGTCGGTTCAGGGGAGTCAGAAGATGAACTTAAGGAGATTGCAGCATATCTTAAGCAGCAGGATCAGGTGCAGTTTCTTGGCTGGAAGGATTCACCATGGGAGTATTGTAAAGATGCTTCTGCACTGGTATGTGCTTCGGAATATGAAGGGTTTATGTTGACAGGTGCCGAAGCCTTGTCGATGGGAATGACAGTTATATCTACTCCTGTTGACGGGGTTATTGACTATGTACGGCATGGTGAGAATGGATATTTCTTTAAAAATGAGGATGCAATAGGTCTTGCACATTTGTTGGATGAGATATATGAAGGAAAAGTTAAACTGTGTGATAGAATTGATTGCAGAAAATCAGTTGAAATGTACAATATAGATAATTATTTTGACAATATCAAAAGAATATTGGAGGATATGAGATGACATTTTATAATGTATGTCCTGCAGAGATTGAAAGCGGCGGACCGGAGCTTGCACATCAGATGTGCCACAGGCTTAATGATGCAGGCTTGGAAGCATATATGTATTACATAAAATCTAATGATATTAATCCTCAGGATGTGAATGCAAGCGACAAATATATTAAATATAATACATTTCATGCAAAGCAGTTATCTGAGATAGAACAGGACACCAGTGTTGTTGTGTTTAATGAAGGAGCAACGGGACTTATTCCCTTGATAAAACATTGCCATAAAGTACTCTGGTGGATGAGTGTTGATAATTATCTTATTAATACAGATGGCAGGGATATTGATGTTATAAGAAAAGAAGTTGTACTACATCTGGTACAGTCAAAGTATGCATATGAGTATGTGAGAGATGTTGTAGGTGCTGATGAGAAGAATATAATGTATGTATCAGATTATATCGGTGATATATATATGACAGAAGTACCCGAGATTCTAAGGCAGAATATTGTTCTGTATAATCCCAAGAAAGGACTGGACAGAATTAAGCCAGTTATGGAGAGAACTTCGTCATGGCTCAAATGGATTCCACTTATAGGACTTACAGAGGAAGACATGACTGCCTATATGCATATTGCCAGAATATATATCGATTTTGGAGGACATCCAGGGAAGGACAGGATTCCAAGAGAAGCTGCAGTATGCGGTTGTTGTGTAATAACTAACCGCAGGGGAAGTGCCGGATATTACGAAGATGTACCGATTCCGGACAGATATAAATTTGAGAATGAAACAGATTATGAAGGTATAGAGAATTGCATGCATTATATATGTGATAACTTTTATGAAGCAAGGAAGGATTTCGAATATTATATAGATCAGATAAAACAGGAAAAATCAAAGTTTAATGATGATGTGGTAAAATTTTCAAATTTTTTTATGAACAGGGGTTAAGTATTTCATGATGGCTCCGATAAATAATACATAAGTGATAAACATTATTTAGTAATCACTATTTAATCTGTACAGTAAAGATTAGATATTATATAGGAGATTTATTATCAAGGAGGAATTACATTATGGTAGTACAGCACAATCTTTCAGCTATGAACACAAACAGACAGATGGGAACAGTAACAAGTGCCCTTTCTAAGTCTACAGAGAAGTTATCTTCAGGTTATAGAATTAACAGAGCAGCAGATGATGCAGCAGGTCTTTCAATTTCAGAGAAGATGAGAAGCCAGATAAGAGGTCTTAATAAGGCTTCATCTAATGCAGAAGACGGTATCTCTCTTATTCAGGTTGCAGAAGGTGCACTTAATGAATCTCATTCAATCTTACAGAGAATGAATGAACTTGCAACGCAGGCAGCTAATGATACTAACACATCATCAGATAGAAGTGCTATACAGCAGGAGCTTACACAGCTTACTTCAGAGCTTGACAGAATCTACTCTACTACACAGTTTAATACAATGAATCTTCTTGATGGTGATTTCACAGGAAAGAGTCTTCAGGTTGGTGCTCTTTCAGGACAGGTTATCAGCGTAAGCATTAAGAGTATGAAGGCATCAGCTCTTGGCATTGGGTATAATGCAATTAAGGTTAGCTCTAATGCAGTTGCTGGGCAGTCTATGTCACTTATTCAGAAGGCTATTAATAGGGTTTCAGAGGAGCGTTCTAAGTTAGGTGCTATCCAGAACAGACTTGAGCATACTATTAATAACCTGGATACAACATCTGAGAATACATCAGCAGCTGAGTCTCGTATCCGTGATACAGATATGGCTACAGAGATGGTTGAGTACAGCAAGAACAACATTCTCGCACAGGCTGGACAGTCAATGCTTTCTCAGGCTAATCAGCAGACACAGGGTGTTCTTTCACTCTTACAGTAATATAGAATATAGTACTTTAGGAGCTGGAGCTTAACGATAATAATCGTAGCTTCGGCTCCTTTTTTGATAAGGAGAATGTAATGATATTATTCTATCAGTGGAATGCATTTATGCAGAAGGGGATGGAAAATGCATTAAAGAAGCTTAGAATTGAATATGAAGTGTATTATGATATAGCTGATAACTGGGATAAGGATGATGCATTTGAAAGAAGATTTATTGACAGGCTTGAGAAAGGAAATTATTCGGGTGTTTTATCGGTTAATTATATGCCGATTATATCTGACATATGTGAGAAGATGAGAATCAGGTATATTTCGTGGGTATATGATTCGCCTCTGCATATAAGGCATCTGGATACTATGAAGAATTCATGCAATAAGATATATTTTTTTGACAGGATGCAGGCGGAAGAATTCAGAATTCAGGGTGTAGATGGGGCAGAGTATTTACCTTTGGCAGCTGACCCGGAAGTGTTTGGTGGAGTACGCTCATATTATGATGAGTATGTATGTGATGTATCACTGCTTGGACAATTATATAAGTCGGAATATTCTGATTTATGTGGTGGATTAAGTATGTATAACAGGGGATACCTTGAAGGAATAATAGCAGCACAGAGTCAGATATCCGGTGGGTTTATAATAGATGAGATGCTGGATGAGAAACTGGTTAATAATATCAATCTTGATTTTAGTAAGGCAGGAGATGGTGTATTCAATGCATCTAGAAGAGAACTTTCATATACTCTTGCTAAGGAAGTTACAGGAAGACAGAGATTTACAGCATTGGCATTGCTTCAGGACAGATGCAATGTTAATGTATATTCTAAAGATGTTGATAAAAGACTGGAAAAAGTTAATTTCTGTGGATATGCAGATTATTATACACAGATGCCGGATATATTCAGGAAGAGCCGTATTAATCTTAATGTATCCCTGTGTACTATTCAGACAGGAATTCCGTTAAGAATTCTTGATGTTATGGCATGTGGAGGCTTTGTATTAACTAATGCACAACCAGAATTATTTGAATACTTTGATGTGGGTAACGATCTTGTTGTTTATGAAGATATGAAAGATATGGTTATGAAAGTTATGTATTATCTGAAACATGATGAGAAACGTATTAGAATAGCAGAGAATGGTCACAGAAAGGTTCGCGAAAAGTTTTCTTTTGATGACAGGTTAAAGACGTTGTTAGAAATATAGGAGAAGTTTATGAGTGGGGAAAAGATATCAGTAATTATACCCTGTTATAATGTTAAGGATATGGTATCAGAGTGTCTTGATAGTATTGTAGCTCAGACAATAGGGCTTGAACATCTGGAGATTATTCTGATTGATGATGCATCTGCAGATGAGACTGTAAGTGTTTTGAAAAAATATGAAGAAAAATATCCGGACAATATTATGCTTGTTTTATGTGAAAAGAATGGCAGGCAGGGAACAGCAAGAAATATTGGCTTATCATATGCAACATGAGATTTTATAAGTTTTGTTGATTCTGATGACTGGATTCATCCTGACATGTATAAAGTACTTGTTGATATTATGAATAAGAATGAATGTGATGTGGTACAGTTCAGATATATGGAAACAAAAGACAAGCCTGAAGAAATGTCTCGTGCAATAGATAATATTGATTACAAGATAGTAGATTATTCATGCAATAGAAAAGAAAAATTGTTAAATTCACAGATACTTAATGAATCATGTACAACTAAATTATACCGTAAATCATTAATTGATTGTGCTAATGTAAGATATGCAGAAGGAGTTGCATATGAAGAGCCCATGTTTACATATCCAATGAAATTCTATGTGAACAAGGTAGCGGTTACAGAAACAAAGCTTTATTATTACAGATATAATGAAAAAGGTACAATGTTATCATATATGAATAATCCTTCTACAATGGTTCAACATCTTCAGGTTCAGCTTAATGTTTATTTAACAATGCTCCAATCGGATTTTTTTAACGAATATAAAGATGAGATTGACTTGTATTTTATACATTCTTTTTATGCGGAGACGTTTTACTTTATGGCAGGCAGAGGGATGCCTATGTTAGCTGTTATGTTGCGCTATATGGCAAAAACGGTAAAAGAATATGTACCGGATTACAGAAATAATCCGTATATTGGCTTACCAGGGGTAAAAGAGGAGATGAAAAGCCTTGAATTGATTGATAAACTGAATCTGACTGATAAAGAATTAGAGTATTGTGCAAGTGAGTATATGAAGGGATTGTCGTTAGCATAGACTAGGTAATTAATATATGAAAATATTATATTATACATGGAATGAGATAATAAAAACAGATGTAATCCAGACATTTATAAAAATGGGATATGAAGTCAGTTCCTTTGAATATGAGTTAAAAAGTTATATAAAAGATGTTGAGTTTCTTGAAAGATTAGAATCTGAATTAAATAGGGCAAATCAGTCTGGAAAAGGATATGATTTTATTTTTTCGTGTAATTTTATACCTCTGATTTCTAAGATTGCGTTGAGAAATAAGACGCCATATGTCTGTTGGATATATGACAGCCCATGTATGACTATGTATTCGGAGATGGTATTCAATCCTTATAATTATATGTTTCATTTCGATTTATCAGAAGTTGAACGGGTAAAAAAGCTTGGGGTTTCACATATATATCATCTTCCATTGGCAGTGAATATTGAGAGAGTGAACAATGTTATTAAACAAGCAACAACTGTAAGCTGGAAATATGTAAACAATGGTGTTGCGTTTATGGGAAATCTGTATAATGATGAAGTGGATTTTATTGAAAGTATAGCAGGATTACCAGATTATGAAAAGGGATATATGAAAAGTCTGGAATTAGCACAACTTACAATGCCAGGAACAGATTTGATAGAAGAACTTTTTGATGATTATTATAATCAAAGACTGAATAGATATGTAAGTTTTTCGAAAGAAAAAGAATTTTTTATTAAGGACACGGAACTGGCATTAAATATGATTAAAAAGAATATTTTATCTATGGAAAGAATCAAAATGTTAGAAATACTATCTTCAAAATGCGATGTGACATTATATTCTGATTCTAAGAAGCAATGTCTGCCTGCGGTAAGAAAAAGAGGATATATTGATTATATGAAAGAGATGCCGGTGATGTTTGCTAATAGCAAAGTTAATCTTAACATAACATTAAGAAATATTAAGACAGGCATTCCATTAAGAGCTTTAGATATAATGGGGGCAGGAGGATTTCTTCTTACTAATTATTGTTATGAGTTAAGTGAATATATGAATGATGGAGATGACTATGTAACATTCATTGACTCAGAGGAATGTTGTGACAAAGCAGAGTTCTATATTAAGCATGATGAGAAGAGAAAGAGAATAGCAAGAAACGGACAGGATAAGATTATAAAAATGTTTACATATGATAATCAGATTTCTAAAATGATGGAAATATTAAGAAAGGAAATTTCCTGATGAATATACTTATTTTTGAATATAATAATTTTGGAACAGAAGATGTTAAAGAATGTCTTGAAAAAAAGGGGTACAAATATACTGTTGTAGAGACAGATGAGTATAGAAACAGGGTGAGTCCGGAATTTGACAGGTTGTTTGAAGAGAAGTTTAGCGAGGGAATAAATGGAGAGAAATATGATTGCGTATTCACATTTAATTATAGCCCTGTTATATCTAATAATTGCAAGGCAAGAAATGTTCCATATATAGCATTAGTTTATGACAGCCCTCAGGTTTTGTTGTATTCGTATACGATAATTAATACATGTAATTATGTGTTTATATTTGATAAAACTCAATATATGGAATTAAAAAAAGAGGGTATAAATACTGTGTATTATGTTCCATTAGCGGTTAATACAGACAGAATGAAGAGAATGTCTGCTGCTCAGGAGCAGAATAGAAGCAGATTCACAGAGGTATATGGTGGGGATATAGCATTTGTTGGAGCAATGTATAATGAAAAGCATAATCTGTATGATAAATTAGATGGTATATCTGATTTTACACGAGGATATCTGGATTCTGTTATGAATGCACAGAGAAAAGTGTATGGGCATTTCTTTCTTGAAGAGGTGCTTAATGGAGAGATTCTTAAAGATATGCTTAATAGTCTGCCACTGGAGCCAAATAACGATGGAGTTGAAACAATACAATATCTGTATGCTGATTATTTTCTTGCAAGAAAGATGGCTAATGATGACAGGACAGAGATTATGTCAAGGCTTGGACGGGATTTTGGAAAAGAATACATGGTTAATCTGTTTACATTTAATGAAACACCAATGCTGCTGAATGTGAATAACAGGGGACCTGTTGATTATTATAATGATATGCCATATATATTTAATAATACAAGAATTAATCTTAATATTACATTGAGAAGTATTAAATCAGGAATTCCACTCAGAGGAATGGATGTAATGGGAGCAGGTGGCTTTCTTATGTCTAATTATCAGGCTGATTATTATGACTGGTTTGTTCCAGGAGAGGATATGGTTATGTATGAATCTGTAGATGATCTTAGCGATAAATGCAGATATTATCTCTCACATGACAATGAGAGAAAACAGATAGCAGCGAATGGATATGGAAAGATATCAGAGTTTCATACTTATGATGTAAGATTTAAAGAAATGTTTGATGTTGTGTTCAATTAGCATTAAAGCGTTTTCTACCCATTAATGGGCAGGAAACGCTTTATCTATTATCTGCAGGACACGGATATCATATGTGTGATATTTTTTAATTGTTTCGTAACCATGCCTTGCTATTTCTTTTCTTTCGTCATCATGTTCAAGGTAGTATGAACATAATTCTTTCAAATGTGTTTCGCTTTCATAAGCTACAAGGTCTTTGCCAATTTCAAAGAATTCCGGAAGTTCAGCCTGATAATTGGTTATAAGGAAACCGCCACAGCCAAGAACATCAAATATTCTAAGAGATAATCCTGAGCGGATTGATTTTGCAGTGATATTGATATTGATTTTGCTGTTATTAAATATAAGCGGCATCTCTGTCAGGGATTTTGCAAAACCCCTATTATGTATATCAGGCATGCCTGAAGTATCGCTTCCGGTGTATATATCGACGTTGAAATTATCAGACAGCATGCGCAACATTCTCAAACGTTCCTGTTCGGCAACTTTTACACTTAAATAGTATTGTGCAACAAGTGCTTTGATGTTTTTTCGTGAGCTGGCAGGAAATTCATAATGGTCAGGTATGCTTTCAAGAAGTTTTTCTGCCATATCTTCTGTTAGCATGCTTTCTATAAAATTAAAACCATACACACCAATCTGTGCATTAATAATTCCGTCAACAAAACCTCTTTCATAATCGGAAAGTACAGCGTTATTAAATGGACATTTTTCCTGATAGGTTGAGCCGATGAATGATATGTCGCTGGCATATTTTTTCTTATCAGAATAAGAAGCGAGACTGATTATTTCGTCGGTTCTTGAAGTGTTAGCTGCGAGCGGCATATGAAAAATGTGTCCTTTGTTGTACTGTTCGAATTCTTCATAAAGCATTTTGTCAAAAAGAAATATCCTGTTTACAGGATTGGAAATAGCATTTGAATATAATTCAAGAACAGGACTGTCAACGATAAGGCTTATATATGTTATGTTAAGAAGCTGGCATATATCTGAAAGCCATGGAAAAAAGTTGATTGTGAATGCAAATGCGAATCCTCCTTTAGTAAGCACAGAAGAGGCAAGTGCCGCACTTTCGGATGGTATGATTGATTTATTATATATCTCAGCACTTTCTTCAACAATCTCTAATCCGATGCGTTTAAAGGCATCTATTATATCAGGCTCACAGAGACTGCCATATCTGTATATGTATATTTTCATAAGTATCCCCTTTTACAAAATATTTATGTAAACTATTATATATTAACTAGGTTGGCAATTGCTATGGCAAATGTTATAATTTTAATTAGTTTATAATGTGTTCAGATAATATGGGGGAATTGGAGTGAAAAAACTAAGTATTGTTGTACCATGTTATAATGTTGAAAAATATATTGACAGATGCGTGAATTCTTTGGTTAATCAGACGCTTTCACATTCAGAGTACGAAATTATCCTTGTTGATGACGCATCTGCTGATGATACTTGGAAGCATATTACTGATTGGGAACAGAGATTCCCTGAACTTATAATGGCTATTCATTGTGATGAGAATGGAAAGATGGGTAAGGCAAGAAATATTGGAGTTTCTTATGCTTCGGGAGAGTATATAGGTTATACTGACAGTGATGACTGGGTTGAACCTGATATGTATAAAACATTGCTTGATGAGGCGTATGCAGGTAATCAGGATATTGTTGTATGCCGATCAATGCGTGATGCAGGTAATGGCATAATTGATAATCCTGGAACTGGTTCAGTGAAGAAAATATATATAGATATGGATAGTAAGAGAAGAGAGCTGCTTGTAACCAATGAAATGAGTTATGTTGTATGGGATAAGATAATTAAGCGGGATTTGTTATTAAACAATAATATTGTTTTTCCCGAGGGGATTGCTTATGAGGATATATATTATGGAACGCTGCTTCATGTATATGCCAGACGAATTGCCTTTGTAGACAGAATTTTTTATCATTATTATGTCAATCCTAAGTCAACTGTACTATCTAAGAATGCTGAATATCATAAGGATATTATGATTTCTAATATGCTTTTGTATAAACAACTTAAGGAAAGGGGAGTGTGGGATTGTTTTCATGATGAACTTGAACTGGATTTGTTGTTTACATGGTATCTAGGGACTATGAAGGTGATTTGTTTAAGGTATGAAAAACCTCCATATGATATGTATATTCAGTTAAAGAATGATGTACTTGAGGCAATGCCAGGATGTGTTAATAATCCATATATTAAGACAAGCATGAAAGAGTTTTATCAGCTATTAGTTGAACTTCTGGATTGTGATGTTACACCTGATATATTATATCAGGTGGCAGACAATTTTAGAAAAGTGTAATATGTATATGGCAATGTTGTTATTTTTTAAAGAACGGAGAAAATCATGACAGATAAGAATACATTTTATAATATGTTAAAGAGTAATGCCGAGAGCCAGCCAGACGCTGTGGCTGTCGTTTATGATACGATGAAGGTTACTTATGCGAAGCTATTTGATGATGTAACTAAGAAGGCATTACATTTTCAGAAATTTGAAGGAAAGAGGATTGCAATATTCGGGCCGGCTTCATATAGATGGATCGTTAATATGTTCGGAACGATTGTTGCGGGAAAGGAGCTTGCACTTGTTGATTTCTTCCTTCCTCATGATTCGAGGGTTGACCTTCTTAAGAAGACGGAAGTTAATTATACACTGACATCTACTAACCAGTATATTCTCTCTGATGAGAATTCTATTATCATATCAAGTGCTGAGAAGGATAATGTTGACGGACTTATATATGATGAGAATACGCAGGAGGGCGATATTATCATGTTTACGGCTACAGCTAATGAATGTGATAAGCCGGTTGTTCTGTCTGTTGATAATATTCTTAATGCTGTTATGGCTATAAACAGCAGGGTTGAATGTACAAGTGATGATATTGTGCTTGCACAGATTTCGCTTCATAATGAATTTGGATTTATATACAGCCTCATATGGCCTCTGTATAATGGTGCTATGGTGTGTATAGGCAGAGGCTTAAGACATGTTGATGCAGATACTTATTATTATAATCCAACTATTCTTATAGGTACTCCTTCTATGATTGACTATCAGCGAGCTATAAGTGGGTTTAATAAAGAACTCAATACTATTATCATAGGTGGTGCAAGCTGCCCGTTCAGACTTTTTGAGAATCTCTGTGACAGTGATTTGAAGGTTTATAATATATATGGAATGACAGAGACTTCGGGTTGTGTAGGGGTTAATGAGCTTTACGATGGTTCGTATACTCTTTTTGATAATAATGCAGTATCTATTGCTGATGATGGAGAGATTATTGTAAGTGGACCATGTGTCATGAAAGGCTATTATAATGACGTGGAGTCTACTGAAAATGTATTAAAAGACGGTATGTATCATACAGGTGATTACGGAAGGATTAACAATGCCGGCAGACTTGTTCTGTTGCAGCGCAATCCGGATATTATTCTGTTGCCTACAGGTGAGAAGATAAGCCGTGTAAGAACTAATGAACAGATTACAGCTATTAATGGAGTTGCAGAAGGTTTTATAATATTTTACAATAACAGGCTTACGGCGGTTATTGTGCCTATTGATAAGAGTGCAACTGAGGATATATTCAAGAGACGTATTGACAAGTATAACGAGAAAAAAGGTTACCGCTGGGAGATTCAGAAGATTGTGTTAAGAAAAGAACCTTTGCCAAGAAAGTCTGATGGCACGGTTGATGAGGAAGCTGTATGCGAGTTTATTGGTGATTAATATTAACTTTCCACCAATCCAGCCGATATATATTCTATAAGTTCATAAAGAAAGGTGATTAGAATCATGGATGATTACAGACAGCAGCAGATAGATGTACTTAAGGAAGCTGTTCCTTACAGCGAGAAGCTTATTGGAGCAATAGAGAAAGTCTCAGAAGAACTTTCAGGAGTTCCTTTTCCAGAGACTCATGATGCGGTGAATGTTATTATTGAAGGGCTTAACTGGCTTTTTGAAGTATATAATGGAACTAAGGATATTATTGAGGCTGGGGCAGTTGACGAGGCAGAAGCTAATTCTGGTGTTAAGGAGCTTTCAGAGGCTGTAAAGGCTGATGATGATGTGGATGTTTCTAAAGCACTTGTAAGGCTTAGTACATTTGTTAAGCAGTTACATGATGCAGGAAGCAGACTGATTAATGAATAATAAGAAACATAAAGGCATCCGCCGGTTTATGTATTACATGAACCAGACGGATGCCTTATTTTATATTATGGTAGTTAGATATAGCCATTAAACATCATGCCTGAGTAGGCAGAAAGATTATAAGGGTCATTCACAGGCTTATGTGGATTCTTATAAGCGACAATCTTATTGTTTACATAGTTCATAGGGTTGATGGAGATATCATCAGCCTTTCTTTGGATTGATTTCTTGAATGAATCCAAAGCGTTAAATACATCGGAAAGTGTGCCGTCAGAAGCAGCTTTCTGAATAACCACCTTATTAACTTCAAGCGAACCCTCATCACTTACTGTAAGTCCATTGCGTTCAAGCTGTGGCTGGTAAGCCTTCATTATTCTTGAAAATTCTTTCTTTAACTTGGCATTGCCCTCAAACTTATCGTTCTCTTTATCTGCGGCGATGGAAACAAGTCTGTTGTAGCCGGAAACAAGTTCTGTAATGCTTTCTGTGATTGAATCAGCATCATCTTTAAGACTGATGGTTGCCGGCTTGTCAGTTGTATTATGAAATGATATTGCAAATGTTTTGTTAATTGTTATGTCATTCGAAGCAGATGAGCGTTCTTCTCCATTGACAGAAAAGATTGCATTGCTAGGATACTGTGTTACACGGTCAAGACCATATGTTTCAATGAAGTTAGTGTTCTTCTCCATAGTAGGCTCATCAAAACCTTCCACGAAATCAGGATTGTCTGTCTGAATATCGTTATTAGGCCTGATGTTAAATATTGTAGGCTTGATTACACTTACACCTGTCATGTCTGATTCAATGTTCAGCGCAGTATTGCCGAGGCTGTCTTCACTTACAGAAGCATTAAGTCCGATATTGGAACGGTTAATAAGTCTGGCAAGCTTGTTCTGTATGTCAGAATTGCTCTCTTCTTCATCTACATTAAACTGGAATTCATAGGTCAGATTATTGATGTTCAAATCAAATGAATAATCTCCTGGCTTAACTGTGCGGCTGTTAGGCTGCAGGTAATGTCCGGTATTAATCTGGCTTGTTGCAAGCTGGCGGACTTCTATATCAAGGCTTGTATCATCGGCAGATGAGCTGTCGCCTATAAATGTGGCTGTTACCGCATCAGGATTGTCTGACACTGCTGATTTCTTAAATACCATGCCGTGACCGTCGCTTCCTGAAAGCTCATTGGCAATGTTACTTAATTCTCTGGCATTCTCTTTAAGGTCGATTGCATATTTCTGCGCAGCCTCTGACATATCTGCCTTATATGTAGGAGTCTGACTGTTAGATTTCAGAACTCTGCCATATGTATTCTTTAATTGTGCTTTAGTGTGTGTATCGTACTTTGAGTTAGTCTTATGTCCATACTGGGCAAGATAATAGCTGTACACGCTGCTGATCATAACAGTCACCTCCTTGTCTGTAATAATCGGTAGAAAATGTAAGGAAATCCATTTCCTTATATATATCGTATGTTTTTGTACAAATATTATAATATGAAGTTCATTTTTTGTCACTATATTTTCTTTAAAAAAGTTGTTGACGAGTTGGAATGTACTGTGCTATATTAGAACGGCTATGGAAGCGGTCTTTTTTGCGTGCCTGAATTTCAACAACCCAACATTGATTAGGCGGGCAAAGAAACCAATTGGTGTTTTAACACCTACAAAAATAATAATTGGAGGTGGAAGTTGTGCGAGTAAAGATAACATTGGCATGTACTGAGTGTAAACAGCGCAATTACAACATGACTAAGGAAAAGAAAGCTCATCCAGACAGAATGGAAACAAAGAAGTATTGTAAGTTCTGTAAATCACACACATTACACAAGGAAACAAAGTAATTAGTACAGTGAGGAGTATTTCATGGGTGATACTGTAAAAGCTAAGAAGCAGAAAAAGAACTGGTTCAAAGGTTTAAAAGCTGAATTTTCAAAAATTATTTGGCCAGACCGTCAGTCGCTTACTAAGGAAACTGTAGCTGTATTGGCTGTGTCCGTATTATTAGGTGTAATCATTGCAGTTGTGGATTTAATTGTCCGCTTTGGAATTGAGTTCATTGTAAAATAAGGAATAGGTGATTGTATGGATGACGCAAAATGGTATGTAGTTCACACTTACTCAGGTTATGAGAACAAGGTGAAGGCTAACATTGAGAAGACAGTTGAAAACAGAAATCTTCACGATCAGATTCTTGAAGTTATCGTTCCACTTGAAACAGTAGTGGAGATTAAGGATGGCTCTAAGAAAGCTGCTCAGAAGAAAATGTTTCCTGGATACGTTCTTGTGAAGATGGTAATGAACGACGATAGTTGGTATGTTGTCAGAAACACAAGAGGTGTTACAGGGTTTGTTGGTCCTGGATCAAAGCCAGTACCACTTACACCAACAGAAATTAAGAATCTCGGCATAAGCCTTGAGGAAGAACAGGAAGTTAAGCCTGTTATCCAGTTCGCTGGCAAGGTCGGCGATAAGGTTATGATCCTCTCTGGTGCATGGGAAGATACAGTTGGTGAGATTACCAATATTAATGAGGGCAAGCAGTGCCTTACAATTAATGTTGAGATGTTCGGTCGTGAAACACCGGTCGAGATTGATTTCACAGATGTGAAGTTATTGTAAGAAGCAGTCCCGATCCTGGGACGTGGGAGACCAGAATGAATTTACTGTGTAAATTCATTCACAAGAATTGCACGATGGTCAATTCTTGAAGGATGGATAGCAGGGTAATATTATGATGGTCGCCAATTACCACATTTATTTTTAGGAGGTGCCAAAATGGCAAAGAAAGTAACAGGATATATTAAATTACAGATTCCTGCCGGCAAGGCTACACCAGCTCCACCAGTTGGTCCAGCACTTGGTCAGCACGGTGTTAACATCGTAGAATTCACAAAGCAGTTCAATGCTAAGACAGCAGATCAGGGAGATCTTATCATACCTGTAGTTATTACAGTTTATGCTGATAGAAGCTTCAGCTTTATTACAAAGACTCCACCTGCAGCAGTACTTCTTAAGAAGGCTTGCAACATTAAGTCAGGATCAGGCGTACCTAACAAGACTAAGGTTGCCACTATTAAGAGAGCAGAAGTTCAGAAGATTGCTGAGCTTAAGATGCCAGATCTTAACGCTGCATCTATCGAAGCAGCTACTTCTATGATCGAAGGAACAGCTAAGAGTATGGGTATCGTTGTAGAAGACTAATCTACATTTGATTCATGATTATTGTGGGAGGAAAGATAGAATCCTTCCGATATTACCACTAGGAGGTTTATAATGAAAAGAGGAAAGAAATACGTTGAGGCAGCCAAGAATATTGACCGCCAGACATTATATGAAGCAGCAGACGCTATCTCATTAGTAAAGAAGAACGCTACTGCTAAATTCGACGAGACAATCGAAGCACATATCAGAACAGGTTGTGATGGACGTCACGCTGAGCAGCAGATCAGAGGAGCTGTTGTTCTTCCACACGGAACAGGTAAGACTGTACGTGTATTAGTATTTGCTAAGGGTGCTAAGGCTGATGAGGCTCTTGCAGCTGGAGCAGATTTCGTTGGTGGCGAGGAGCTTATTCCTAAGATCCAGAACGATAACTGGTTCGAGTTCGACGTTGTTGTTGCAACTCCAGATATGATGGGTGTTGTTGGTCGTCTTGGTCGTGTACTTGGTCCTAAGGGATTAATGCCAAACCCTAAGGCTGGTACAGTTACTATGGATGTAACAAAAGCTGTTAATGATATCAAGGCTGGTAAGATCGAGTACAGACTTGACAAGACTAATATCATTCACGTGCCAATTGGTAAGGCTTCATTCACAGAGGAGCAGTTATCAGACAACTTCCAGGCTATTATGGATGCAATCGTTAAGGCTAAGCCATCTTCACTTAAGGGAGCTTATCTTAGAAGTGTAGTTCTCACTTCTACTATGGGACCTGGTGTTAAGTTAAGCACAGCCAAGTATGTGGGTTAATCAGATTTTTGATTAAAAACGGTTGACATTAATATATTTTGATAGTATACTATCAGCTTGTGAGCAGCATTTTGCTGTTAACATAATATTTTGCCGTAGACAGCAGGTCCGGATTCAGCATTACTGATGATGGTTAAAGGTAACACGCCTACCGAGGATTTAAGGATTTGATTAATTATTCCCTCTCTGTCGCTGGCAGAGAGGGTTTTGTTTGTAGGGAAACTATAGACGAATAATCTTCACTTAGGCAAAATCGCTTCTATATGAAGCAAGAATCTAACAGGAGGTAATTATTCATGGCTATTTTAAAGAATGTAGGCCTTAAGACATCTACTATCGATGAGATTAAAGATAACTTTGACGGCGCTCAGGGCGTTGTTGTAGTTAACTACAGCGGTCTTACAGTAGAACAGGATACACAGCTTCGTAAGCAGTTAAGAGAAGCTGGTGTGGTTTATAAGGTTTATAAGAACACTTTAGTAAAGAGAGTTGTTGCTGGAACAGAGTTCGAGCCAATTACTGATGCTCTTGAAGGAACTAATGCTATTGCATTCTGCAAGACAGATGCTACAGCACCTGCAAGAATATTAGCTAACTTTGCTAAGACAGCTAATGCTCTTGAGTTAAAGTGTGGCGTTGTTGAAGGAACATTCTACGATGCAGCAGGTATCGCTACAATCGCTACTATCCCTTCAAGAGAGGAACTTCTTTCAAAGTTACTTGGAAGTATCCAGTCACCTATTACAAACTTTGCTCGTGTTATTAAGCAGATTGCTGAGAAGAACGAGGAAGTTGCTTAATCAGTTTAACACTGAATTAACTATGAAAGCAGCATAGATACTCTTTCAATTTTAGAATAATATTAAAAAGGAGATTATAATAATGACAACACAGGAAATCATTGAAGTTATTAAAGGTTTATCAGTATTAGAGCTTAACGATTTAGTTAAGGCTTGTGAAGAAGAATTCGGCGTATCTGCAGCAGCAGGCGTTGTAGTTGCAGCAGCAGGTGCTGGCGCAGCAGCAGCTGAGGAGAAGACAGAATTTGATGTAGAGCTTACAGAAGCTGGAGATCAGAAGGTTAAGGTTATCAAGGTTGTTCGTGAAATCACAGGTCTTGGATTAAAGGAAGCTAAGGACGTTGTTGATGGCGCACCTAAGGTTGTTAAGGAGCAGGCTTCTAAGGAAGAGGCTGAGGAAATCAAGAAGAAGCTTGAAGAAGTTGGAGCTAAGGTTACTCTTAAGTAATTCACTTGATTGTTCTAATGAATATAATAAGAAAGACAGCGGGCCCTCACGGCTCCTGTCTTTTCTTTTTTCTATAAATCACATCTTTATTTTATTATGCCAGCTATGGCAGAAACACTATTATCTTTATACAATTCTGAATATTCATGGAAATTTTCAAAAATCCCTTGACATATATATATCTTTGATGTACTATGGACAATGCACTATTGTGGTAAATTGTGCTTATTCTTTGCACATTTACTGATAATGTAATATATTAATGTGAAGAAAACTAAGGGGTGAAACGTCAATGGAGAAAAACAGATTACGCCCAATAACGTCGGGCAAGGCAATGCGTATGAGTTTCTCAAGACAGAAAGAAGTTCTTGAGATGCCTAACCTTATTGAGGTGCAGAAGGATTCTTACCAGTGGTTTTTGAATGAAGGCTTGAAAGAGGTCTTTGATGACATATCTCCAATTGCAGACTATAATGGAAGATTAAGTCTGGAATTCGTAGATTTTGCGTTATGTGAAGACGAAGTTAAGTATTCAATTGAAGAGTGTAAAGAAAGAGATGCTACATATGCAGCGCCTCTTAAGGTTACAGTAAGACTTCATAACAAAGAGACAGAAAGCATCAGCGAGCATGAGATTTTCATGGGAGACCTGCCATTAATGACTAAGACAGGTACATTTGTAATTAATGGTGCTGAACGAGTTATTGTCAGCCAGTTGGTACGTTCACCTGGTATTTATTATGATATACAGAAAGATAAGTATGGTAAGATTTTCTTGTACAGCTGTCAGGTAATTCCTAACAGAGGTGCATGGTTAGAGTATGAAACAGATGCTAATGATATATTCTATGTTAAGGTTGACCGTAATAAGAAGGTTCCTATTACTGTTCTTATCAGAGCATTAGGATTTGGTACTAATGCGGAGATTCTTGATATTTTTGGCGAGGAACCTAAGCTTCTTGCTACTATGGAGAAGGATACTTCTACTAACTATCAGGAAGGTATTCTTGAACTTTATAAGAAGTTAAGACCAGGAGAACCATTATCTGTAGAGAGTGCTGAAGCACTTATTTCAGGTATGTTCTTTGACCCAAGAAGATATGATCTTGCACACGTAGGAAGATATAAGTTTAATAAGAAGCTTTCTTTCAAGAGCAGAATTACAGGACAGGTTCTTGCTGAGGATGTTGTTGATGAGAACGGAACTGTTATTGCAACAGCAGGTGAGAAGCTTACAAGAGAATCAGCACAGGCTATTCAGGATGCAGCTGTTCCTTCAGTATTCATTACTGTAGAAGTTAAGGCTGCTGATGGTACAGTATCTGACAGAGTTGTTAAGATTCTTTCTAACCGTGCGGTTGATATTACCAAATGGGTTGATATCAGCGAAGAAGAAGCTAAGGAGCTTGGTGTAACAGAGTATGTATACTATCCTGTTCTTGCACAGATTCTTGCTGAGAATGAGTCTTTAGAGGATATTAAGGAAGCTATTACTAAGAATATTGCTGATCTTATTCCTAAGCATATTACAGTAGAAGATATTCTTGCTTCTATTAATTATAATATGCACCTTGAATATGGTGTTGGTACTAAGGATGATATCGATCACCTTGGAAACAGACGTATCAGAGCTGTAGGAGAGCTTCTTCAGAACCAGTTCAGAATTGGTATCTCAAGAATGGAAAGAGTGGTCCGTGAGAGAATGTCTACACAGGATCTTAGCGGAATATCTCCACAGTCACTTATTAATATTAAGCCTGTAACAGCTGCTATTAAGGAATTCTTCGGAAGTTCGCAGTTGTCACAGTTCATGGATCAGAATAACCCTCTTAGTGAGATTACTCATAAGAGACGTCTTTCAGCCCTTGGTCCTGGTGGTCTTTCAAGAGATCGTGCAGGTTTCGAGGTTCGAGATGTACACTATACTCATTATGGTAGAATGTGTCCTATCGAGACTCCTGAAGGACCTAACATTGGTCTTATTAACTCTCTTGCATCTTATGCAAGAATTAATGAATATGGATTCGTTGAAGCTCCTTATCGTATTGTAGATAAGTCTGATCCTAAGAATCCAAGAGTTACTGATGAAGTGCGTTACTTCACAGCTGATGAGGAAGATGATTTCCATGTAGCACAGGCTAATGCTGAGATTGATGAGAATGGTTATTTCGTAAGAAATACTGTATCTGGACGTTACAGAGAAGAAACTTCTCAGTTCGATAAGAGCCAGATAGATCTTATGGATGTATCTCCTAAGATGGTATTCTCAGTTGCTACATCAATGATTCCATTCCTTCAGAATGATGACTGTACACGTGCCCTCATGGGTTCTAACATGCAGCGTCAGGCCGTACCTCTTCTTATGACAGAAGCTCCTGTTATCGGAACTGGTATTGAGAATAAGACTGCTGTTGACTCAGGTGTATGTGTAGTTGCAGAGGCTGATGGTGTTGTTCTTTCTTCTGAATCTAACAAGATTGTTATCAGAGAAAAGGATGGCAAGGCGCGCGAATACAAGCTTACTAAGTTCTCAAGAAGTAACCAGAGTAACTGCTATAACCAGAGACCTATTGTTTTCAAGGGCGATGAGGTTAAGGCAGGAGATGTTATTGCTGATGGTCCATCTACATCTAATGGTGAGATTGCCCTCGGTAAGAACCCTCTTATCGGTTTCATGACTTGGGAAGGTTATAACTACGAGGATGCTGTACTTCTTAGTGAGCGTCTCGTAAGAGATGATGTGTATACATCTATTCATATTGAAGAATATGAGACAGAAGCAAGAGATACTAAGTTAGGACCTGAAGAGATTACAAGAGATCTTCCTTCAACAGGTTCAGATGCTGTAAAGGATCTTGATGAGAACGGTATTATCCGCGTTGGTGCTGAGGTAAGAGCCGGAGATATTCTTGTTGGAAAGGTTACTCCTAAGGGAGAGACAGAGCTTACTGCTGAAGAGAGACTTCTTAGGGCTATCTTTGGTGAGAAAGCAAGAGAAGTAAGAGATACTTCGCTTAAGGTACCTCATGGTGCTTATGGTATCGTTGTTGCTGTTAAGACATTTACAAGAGAGAACGGAGATGAACTCTCACCAGGAGTTAACAAATCTGTTCGTATATATATTGCACAGAAGAGAAAGATTGGCGTTGGTGATAAGATGGCTGGTCGTCATGGTAACAAGGGTGTCGTTTCAAGAGTACTTCCTGTTGAAGATATGCCATTCCTTCCTAATGGCCGTCCTCTTGATATCGTACTTAACCCACTGGGCGTTCCTTCACGAATGAACATTGGACAGGTCCTCGAGATTCATTTAAGTCTTGCTGCCAAGGTACTTGGATTTAACATTTCTACTCCAGTATTCGATGGTGCAGATGAGAATGATATTATGGATACTCTTGATATGGCAAATGCTTATGCTAACCATCCATTCGATGATGAAGAGCTTGCAGCCCAGAAGGCTGAGGCTGAGAAGAATGGCGAAGAATATCCTGAGGATATGGTTACATTTACAGCACAGTATAAAGATGTTCTTAATAAAGAGGTATTTGATTACCTTTCAGAACACAGAGATCACAGAGCTGAGTGGAAGGGTGTTCCAATCGGCCGTGATGGTAAAGTAAGACTTAGAGATGGTAGAACAGGTGAGTACTTTGACAGCCCTGTAACTATCGGATTCATGCATTACTTAAAGCTTCATCATCTTGTTGATGATAAGATTCATGCACGTTCAACTGGTCCTTACTCACTTGTAACTCAGCAGCCACTTGGTGGTAAGGCTCAGTTCGGTGGACAGAGATTCGGAGAGATGGAAGTTTGGGCACTTGAGGCTTATGGTGCTGCTTATACTCTTCAGGAAATCCTTACTGTTAAGTCTGATGATGTTGTAGGACGAGTTAAGACTTACGAAGCTATTATTAAGGGTGAGAATATTCCTGAACCAGGAGTTCCAGAATCATTCAAGGTTCTTCTTAAGGAACTTCAGTCACTCGCACTTGATGTTAGAGTTCTTGATCAGGACAACAATGAAGTCAGACTTCTTGAGAGTTCTGAATATGAAGTTACTGATTTCAAGAAGGTTCTTGATGAAGGTAATGGATACAGAAGAAACAGCAGAGAGGAAGAGGCAGAGTACAAGGCTGGCGGTATGTCAACAGTTACTCTTAATGAAGATGGAACAGAAGATGCTGTAGATTCAGATGATGAAGCTGATTTTGATATGGCCGATGATTTTGATGACGATTACGGCGATGGCAATTCAGATGAATATTAATTAGAAGGGAGCACTATAATGGCAGAAGAAATTAAATCAAATAAGTCAATGAAATTTGATAAGATTCAGATTAAGCTTGCTTCTCCTGAGAATATTTTGGAGTGGTCTCATGGTGAGGTTACCAAACCTGAAACAATTAACTATAGAACACTTAAGCCAGAAAAGGACGGACTTTTCTGCGAAAGAATATTTGGTCCTAGCAAGGACTGGGAGTGCCACTGCGGTAAGTATAAGAAGATTAAGGACAAGGGTATTGTCTGCGATAAATGTGGTGTTGAGGTTACTAAGGCCAGCGTAAGAAGAGACCGTATGGGTCATATCCATCTTGCTGCACCAGTATCTCACATCTGGTACTTCAAGGGTATTCCTAGCCGCATGGATCTCATTCTTGATATTGGTCCTAAGAACCTTGAAAAGGTATTATATTTTGCTTCATATATTGTAATTGATCCAGGTGAAACAGATATTCCTTTCAAGAAGATTCTTTCAGAGACTGAATACAGAGAACTCTGTGAGCAGTACGGAAGCAAGGCTTTCCGTGTTGGTATGGGAGCTGAGGCAATCCTCGAGCTCCTACAGATGGTTAACCTTGAAGAAGAAGAAGTAAGACTTAAGGAAGAACTTGCTAACACTACTTCTCAGAAGGCTGCCAGACTTATAAAGAGAATTGAAGTTGTTGAAGCATTTAAGAATGCAGGAACTAAGCCTGAGTGGATGATTCTTACAGAAATCCCTGTAATTCCACCAGATTTAAGACCTATGGTCCAGCTTGATGGTGGACGTTTTGCAACTTCAGATCTTAATGATCTTTACAGAAGAATTATTAACAGAAATAACAGACTTGCAAGACTTCTTGAGCTTGGAGCTCCTGAAATTATTGTACGTAACGAGAAGAGAATGCTTCAGGAAGCTGTTGATGCTCTTATCGATAATGGACGTAGAAATGGTCGTCCAGTAACAGGTCCTGGTAACAGAGCGCTTAAGTCTTTATCAGATTTATTAAAGGGTAAGCAGGGACGTTTCAGACAGAACCTTCTTGGTAAGCGAGTTGACTACTCAGGACGTTCAGTTATCGTAGTAGGACCAGAGCTTAAGATTTACCAGTGTGGTCTTCCTAAAGAGATGGCTATTGAGTTATTCAAGCCATTTGTTATGAGAGAGCTTGTAAGACGTAATCTTGCAGATAATATTAAGAAAGCTAAGAAGAGCGTAGAACATCTTGAGCCAGAAGTATGGGATGTACTTGAAGACGTTATTAAAGAGCATCCAGTTATGCTTAACCGTGCTCCTACACTTCACAGACTTGGTATTCAGGCTTTCGAGCCAATCCTTGTAGAAGGTAAGGCTATTAAGCTTCATCCACTTGTATGTACAGCGTTCAATGCCGATTTCGATGGTGACCAGATGGCTGTCCATCTTCCACTTTCTGTTGAGGCTCAGGCAGAGTGCAGATTTATGCTTCTTTCACCTAACAACCTTCTTAAGCCATCTGATGGTGGTCCTGTTGCTGTTCCTTCACAGGATATGGTACTTGGTATTTACTACCTTACACAGGAAAGACCAGGCGCAAAGGGCGAGGGTAAGATTTTTAAGAGCATTAATGAAGCAGTTCTTGCTTATGAGAATGGTGTAATTACATTACATGCCAAGATTATGGTTCATGTAACTAAGAATGTTAACGGAGAAGAGCTTTCAGGTAATATTGAGTCTACACTTGGAAGACTTATATTTAATGAGATTCTCCCTCAGGATTTAGGATATGTTGACAGAAGCAAGGAAGAGAATTTATTACTTCCAGAAGTTGATTTCCATGTAGGAAAGAAGCAGCTTAAGGATATCTTACAGCATGTTATCAATACTCATGGTACTACAACAACTGCAGAGGTTCTTGATGATATCAAGGCTATGGGTTATAAGTACTCTACCAGAGCTGCCATGACTGTTTCTATTTCTGAGATGACAGTGCCACCAGTTAAGAAGCAGCTTCTTGCTGAGGCAGAAAAGAAAGTTGAACAGATTACTGTTAAATATAACAGAGGTCAGGCTACTGACGAGGAAAGACATAAGAATGTTATCCGCGTATGGCAGGAGACTGATGATAAGATTAAGGATGCCCTTCTTCAGGGTCTTGATAAATATAACAACATCTTCATGATGGCTGACTCAGGTGCCCGTGGTTCTAACCAGCAGATTAAGCAGTTAGCAGGTATGCGTGGTTTGATGGCTGATACATCAGGTAACACTATCGAACTTCCTATCAAGTCAAACTTCCGTGAAGGTCTTGATGTTCTGGAATACTTTATTTCAGCTCACGGTGCCCGTAAAGGACTTTCAGATACAGCCCTTCGTACAGCCGATTCAGGATACCTTACAAGAAGACTTGTTGATGTTTCTCAGGATCTTATTATCAGAGAGACAGATTGTAGCGCAGGTAAGCAGATACCTGGTATGTATGTTTACTCATTTGTTAATAACAGAGCTACTAACTCAAGTGATGCCAAGGAAGATATCCTTGAGCCATTACAGGAGCGTATTACAGGAAGATACTTAGCTGAGGATATTGTTGACCCGGCTACAGGCGAGGTTATTGTTGAAGCTAACCATCTTGTAACTCCTAAGAGAGCAGAAGCTATTATTAAGACTGGTGTTGATAAGGTTAAGATTAGAACAATCCTTACTTGCCGTTCACACATTGGTGTATGTGCTAAATGTTATGGAACTAACATGGCAACTGGTCAGACTGTTCAGGTTGGTGAAGCTGTTGGTATTATCGCAGCCCAGTCAATCGGTGAGCCTGGTACACAGCTTACTATGAGAACATTCCATACAGGTGGTGTTGCCGGTGATAACATTACTCAGGGTCTTCCTAGAGTAGAAGAGCTTTTCGAGGCAAGAAAGCCTAAGATGCTTGCTGTACTTGCTGAGTTTGGCGGAACTGTAAGTATTGTTAAGACTGAGAAGAAGACTGAAATCGTTATAACTGATGATGAAGGTAATTCAAAGGCTTATCCATTATCTAAGGATACAAGAGAAAAGGTTGTTGAAGGACAGGTTGTTGCTAAGGGTGAGGAAATCACAGAGGGTTCTGAGAATCCACATGATATCGTAAGAATTCTTGGTGTAAGAGCTGTTCAGGATTATCTCCTTCGTGAAGTTCAGAAGGTTTACCGTATCCAGGGTGTTGATATCAATGATAAGCATATTGAGCTTATCGTTCGTCAGATGCTTAAGAAGATAGTTGTTGATGAAGCTGGAGATTCTAAGTTCCTTCCAGGATCACAGGTTGATACAATTGAGTTCCAGGAAGTTAATGAGAGACTTGAGGAAGAAGGAAAGACACCTGCTACAGGTACTCCGATTATCCTTGGTATTACTAAGGCTTCACTTGCTTCTACATCATTTATGTCAGCAGCTTCATTCCAGGAGACTACTAAGGTTCTTACTGATGCAGCTATTAACGGAAAGATTGATCCTCTTATTGGTCTTAAAGAGAATGTTATTATTGGTAAGCTTATCCCTGCCGGTACAGGTATGAAGCGTTATCAGGATATCAAGATCAGTTCTACAGATAACTACATCGAAGAGGATGAGGAAGAATCTGGTGAAGATGAGCTTGTGTTCACACAGGAAGATTAATTCATTAATATAATATCAGGCGTGTCAGGTTGTAATAATCTGGCACGCTTTTTATTTTATTTTTTTGAAAAAATGCTTGACACTGAATTTGCAAATATATATACTAATAAAGCGTGCGAATAGGCAAGTACTATTTTTGCGCTGTTTTGGTGACAAAACATTTTCTTAGTTGATACTAAGATGCAACCATTCATTATTCTAATTTCGGGAGGTGAAAACGGAATGCCAACATTTAACCAGTTAGTAAAACAGGGAAGAAAGACTGCAGTAAAGAAGTCTACAGCACCAGCTCTTCAGAAGGGTTACAACTCACTTCAGAAGAAGGCAACAGATATCTCTTCTCCACAGAAGAGAGGTGTTTGTACAGCTGTTAAGACTGCTACACCTAAGAAGCCTAACTCAGCTCTTAGAAAGATCGCCAGAGTACGTCTTTCTAATGGTATCGAGGTAACATCTTACATCCCAGGTGAGGGACACAATCTTCAGGAACACAGCGTTGTTCTTATAAGAGGTGGAAGAGTAAAGGATTTACCAGGTACAAGATACCACATCATCAGAGGAACACTTGATACAGCAGGTGTTGCAAAGAGAAGACAGGCTCGTTCTAAGTACGGTGCTAAGAGACCTAAGGACGCTAAGTAATTAAGCCTGAATTAAGACACGCATTTATATGAATGCATGCAAGTTTTACAATTTGCAAGAGTCAGATTTGTAAGAATCTGATTTTTACGAACAAATTAAATTTTGAATTGTGCCGGAATTAGATTAATCAAGAGGTTGCAGGTTAATATATACGGCGCGAACACATTTTTTATTTGTGAGTACCTATGATTTAATAAATTTATTAAGGAGGGAAGAACCGTGCCACGTAAAGGACATACACAGAAAAGAGATGTATTAGCAGATCCTATTTACAACAATAAGGTAGTTACTAAGCTTATCAACAACATTATGCTTGATGGTAAGAGAGGAGTAGCTCAGAAGATTGTTTACGGTGCTTTTGATAGAGTTGCAGCTAAGACTGAGAGACCAGCTATCGAAGTATTTGAAGAAGCTATGAACAATATTATGCCAGTTCTTGAAGTTAAGGCTAGACGTATCGGTGGAGCTACTTACCAGGTACCTATCGAAGTTAAGCCAGACAGAAGACAGGCTTTAGCTCTTCGTTGGATGACTACATTCTCTAGAGCAAGAGGCGAGAAGACTATGGAAGAAAGACTCGCTAACGAAATTCTTGATGCAGCTAACAACACAGGTGCATCAGTAAAGAGAAAAGAAGATATGCACAAGATGGCAGAAGCAAACAAGGCTTTTGCTCATTACAGATTCTAATTATAATTATAGGAGGTTTTATCCATGGCTGGAAGAGAATATCCATTGGAGAGAACCAGAAATATCGGAATTATGGCTCATATTGATGCTGGTAAGACAACATTAACAGAGCGTATCCTTTATTATACTGGTGTTAATCACAAGATTGGTGATACTCATGAAGGTACTGCTACTATGGACTGGATGGCCCAGGAGCAGGAGAGAGGTATCACAATCACTTCAGCTGCTACAACATGTCACTGGACACCTGAGAAAGAGGGTAAGCCAGATAAGACACAGCCAGAATACCGTATTAACATTATCGATACTCCAGGACACGTTGACTTCACAGTAGAGGTTGAGCGTTCACTTAGAGTACTTGATGGTGCCGTAGGTGTATTCGATGCACAGAACGGTGTTGAGCCACAGTCAGAGAATGTATGGCGTCAGGCTGATAAGTACAATGTACCTCGTATGGCTTTCATGAACAAGATGGATAAGATGGGTGCTGATTTCTTCGGATCATGCAACCAGCTTATTACAAAGCTTGGAAAGAATCCTGTACTTGTACAGATTCCTATCGGTAAGGAAGATGACTTCCAGGGTATTATCGACTTATTCGAAATGAAGGCTTATGTCTTCAACGGAGATAAGGGTGATGATATCGCTGTTGGTGAGATTCCAGACGATTTAAAGGACCAGGCTCAGGAATATCATGACAAGCTCGTTGAGCAGTGTGCTGAACTTGATGAAGACCTTATGGAGAAGTTCTTTAATGATGAGGAAATTTCAGTTCCAGAGTTAAAGGCTGCTTTAAGAAAGGGTACTATCGAGGGTACAGCTATTCCTTGTCTTTGCGGTACAGCTTATAAGAACAAGGGTGTTCAGAAGCTTCTTGATGCTGTTATCGAGTACATGCCAGCTCCTACAGATATCCCAGATATCACAGGTGTTGACGAAGACGGTAACGAAGTAACAAGAAAGTCATCTGATGAAGAGCCATTTGCAGCTCTTGCATTCAAGATTATGACTGATCCATTCGTTGGTAAGTTAGCATTCTTCAGAGTTTACTCAGGTACATTAAACGGTGGTTCATATGTACTTAACTCTAATAAGAATAAGAAAGAAAGAGTTGGCCGTATCCTTCAGATGCACGCTAACCAGAGAAAAGAAATTGATAAGGTTTACTCAGGAGATATCGCTGCTGCAGTAGGTCTTAAGGTTACAGTAACAGGTGATACTATCTGTGATGAAGCACATCCAGTTATCTTAGAGTCTATGGAATTCCCAGAGCCAGTTATCGAGCTTGCTATCGAGCCAAAGACTAAGAATGACCAGGGTAAGATGGGTGAAGCTTTAGCAAAGCTTGCTGAAGAAGATCCTACATTCCGTGCTCATACAGATCAGGAAACAGGTCAGACAATCATCGCTGGTATGGGTGAGCTTCACCTTGATATCATCGTTGACAGACTTCTTCGTGAGTTCAAGGTAGAGGCTAACGTTGGTGCACCTCAGGTTGCTTACAGAGAGTGCTTTACTAAGGCAGTTGATGTTGATAGTAAGTATGCTAAGCAGTCAGGTGGACGTGGTCAGTATGGTCACTGTAAAGTACGTTTCTCACCACTTGAAGCTAACGTTGATAAGTTTGATGTTGAGACAAAGAACACAGTATTAATTAACGAACCTCCAGTACTCTTCTGTGAGTCTTCAGTAGTTGGTGGTGCTATTCCTAAGGAATATATCCCTTCAGTTGCTGACGGTATCAGAGAAGCTGCTAATTCAGGTATCTTAGCTGGATTCCCAGTTCTCGGACTTAGAGCAGATATTTACGATGGTTCATACCATGAAGTCGATTCTTCAGAAATGGCATTCCACATTGCTGGTTCTATGGCATTCAAGGATGCTATGGCTAAGGCAGCACCTGCCCTTCTTGAGCCTATCATGAAGGTTGAGGTTACTATGCCAGAAGAATACATGGGTGATGTAATCGGTGATATCAACTCACGTAGAGGACGTATTGAGGGTATGGAAGATATCTCAGGTGGTAAGATGATTAAAGCATTCGTTCCACTTGCTGAGATGTTCGGATATGCTACTGACCTTCGTTCTAAGACACAGGGTCGTGGTAACTACTCTATGTTCTTCGATAAGTATGAGCAGGCTCCAAAGTCTGTTCAGGATAAGGTTATTTCTGATAGAAATAAGTAATAACTATAAAAATATAGTTGAAATATTTCAGCAAATGAAATATAATAAATATCAGCTATGACAAAGCCCGAGGGGGATACCCCTCAGGGTAATCTAAATATTTTTAGGAGGATTTTAAACAATGGCAAAGGCTAAATTTGAGAGAACAAAACCACATTGTAACATTGGTACAATCGGACACGTAGATCACGGTAAGACTACATTAACAGCTGCTATCACAAAGACTCTTCATGAGAGACTTGGTACAGGTGAGGCTGTTGCATTCGAGAATATTGATAAGGCACCAGAGGAAAGAGAAAGAGGTATCACTATCTCTACAGCTCACGTTGAGTATGAGACAGAGAAGAGACACTATGCACACGTTGACTGTCCAGGACATGCTGATTATGTAAAGAACATGATCACAGGTGCTGCTCAGATGGATGCAGGTATCCTTGTTGTTGCTGCTACTGATGGTGTTATGGCTCAGACAAGAGAGCATATCCTTCTTGCTCGTCAGGTTGGTGTTCCTTACATCGTTGTATTCATGAACAAGTGTGATATGGTTGATGATCCAGAACTTCTTGAATTAGTAGATATGGAAATCAGAGAACTTCTTAACGAGTACGGATTCCCAGGAGATGATACTCCAATCATCCAGGGTTCAGCTCTTAAGGCTCTTGAAGATCCTAACAGCGAATGGGGAGATAAGATCCTTGAGCTTATGCATACTATTGATGAGTATGTTCCAGATCCAGAAAGAGATACAGATAAGCCATTCCTTATGCCTGTAGAGGACGTATTCTCTATCACAGGACGTGGTACTGTTGCTACTGGTAGAGTAGAGAGAGGTGTTCTCCACGTTAATGAGGAAGTTGAAATCGTTGGTATCCATGAAGATATCCGTAAGGTAGTTGTAACTGGTATCGAGATGTTCAGAAAGCTTCTTGATGAGGCTCAGCCAGGTGATAACATTGGTGCACTTCTTAGAGGTGTTCAGAGAGACGAAATCCAGAGAGGACAGGTTCTCTGCAAGCCAGGTTCAATCACACCACACCACAAGTTTACAGCTCAGGTTTACGTATTAACAAAGGACGAGGGTGGACGTCATACTCCATTCTTCAACAACTACAGACCACAGTTCTACTTCAGAACAACTGATGTAACTGGTGTTTGTGAGCTTCCAGCTGGTACAGAAATGTGCATGCCTGGTGATAACGTAGAGATGACAGTTGAACTTATCCATAACGTAGCTATGGAGCAGGGTCTTCGTTTCGCTATCCGTGAGGGTGGTAGAACAGTTGGTTCTGGTGCTGTTGCAACAATCATCGAGTAATTGTTATTAATACAGTTCTTTCAAGGGTTTCCGAGTTTATCGGAAACCCTTTTTTGTGCGGGCAGCTCCTTGAGAAGTCATGGAAAGTTAGCGGTCGTGCTCGCGAAGTAATGAACTGGAATATGATAAAAAGAGGAGTACAACATGCTATACATAATGCGTCATGGCAGGACGGACTGGAATGTGCGTCATAAATTGCAGGGAAGAACAGATATACCGCTTAATGATGAAGGTAGAATGATGGCGGCAGAGGCTGGGAAACGGTATGCAGATATACATTTTGACATATGTTATTCATCTCCTTTAGAAAGAGCAAAAGAAACGGCGGAGATTTTCTTGAAGGGAAGAAATGTTCCTGTGTATACAGATGACAGACTTGTTGAGATGGGATTTGGAGTATATGAAGGAATAGAAAATTCATTTGCTATAGATGACTGTCCGATTAATACTCTTTTTAAGAAGCCTGATAAGTATGTTACAGTTGAAGGTGGGGAAAGCTTTGAGGAGCTTTTTGCAAGAACAGGAGAGTTTATAGATAATGTGGTTATGCCACAGGTTAATAGTGGTAAAGATATACTGATTGTTGGTCATGGTGCAATGAACTGCAGTATTATAGCAAAATTCAGAGGAACACCACTGGATAAATTCTGGGATGGAATGACTGATAATTGTCAGGTAGTAAAGCTTATATAATATTATAAAACATAATTTTTACGATTTATTCAGACCAAATCATGCTTGGTTTCGTATATAAGTATAGAAGTTAATAAATGAGACTTTGACTTACAACGGAAGGTTAGGATGGTGATTGGGATGAGTAGGAGAGATGGCAGGAGAAAATACAAAAGAAGAGGAAAAAGGAAGAATCAAATATTCCTTGTAATGATGACTATACTGGCATGTACGGTAGCAATTGTATTAACAGTCAAGATGAATAATAAGAATGTCAGCAAAGGTATAGCAGTAGGTGCAGAATATACAGCAATTAAGAGCGATGGTAATGTGACGGAGGAACAGCTTTCTGTAAGTGAAAAGACTGTAAATGATTTACCAGATGTATACAGAATAGAATGCTATGAATCGCTTAATCAGAATCCAGAGCTGCCAACAGGATGCGAGATTACATCGTTAACCTCCGTACTAAATTATTATGGCTGTAATGTTGATAAAACAACTATGGCAGATGAATATCTTAAGAAAGGCAATGGCAGCTTCTACGAAATGTTTCTTGGTAATCCAAGGGATAACACAAGTTATGGATGCATGTCACAGCCAATTGTTAATGCAGCTAATAAATATTTTAAAGTTAATAATATGTCAGCAGTTGCAAAGAATATCAGCGGAACAGATTTTAAAGAGATTCTTGGTATGGTTGCCCAGGGTGACCCGATAGTAATATGGAATACAATAGATATGAGACAGCCATATGAATCCAAGACATTTGTATTTAATGGGAAAGAATACACATGGATGTCTCCAGAACATTGTGTTGTAATTACAGGATATGATCTTAACAAGAATATTGTTTATATAATGGATCCTATGGAAGGTAATGTAACAAGGAATCTTGAGACATTTCAATCAAGATATGAAGCGATGCACAGCCAGGCTGTCTATATTATAGAATAATTAAGGGAGGACAATATTGTCCTCCCTTTAGTCATGTTATTAGTTTGATTTAATATTGTGCCTTGCATTAAGTTTCTTGGCACAATGTATGAATGCAGGGAATAAAAATGCGTCAGCAGCAATCCATGCGATTGGCGAGGCGAGGCATGCACCCATGAATCCAATACTTGGAATAAGTATGATGGCTGCAAACGCACGGCCAATCATCTCTAAGATACCAGCTGATATTGCAAATACGGAGAAGCCCATACCTTGTATGCAGAAGCGGACCACGTTAACACCTGTAAGTGGAATGTAGAAGCATGCAGATGCAAGTATGAACTGTCTTGTAAGAGCAATTATGTTTGTCTCTGATTCATTAACGAATAATAATGCAATATAATCTGTAGTGAAATACAGTGCAATAAGAGAAAGAACACTGTATACTGAACCGATTATCATAGCGGAGCGTACGCCCTGACCAAGTCTTTTAATCTTGGCAGCTCCAACATTCTGTCCGGCATAGGTTGCCATGGTTGAGCCGAGTGCATCAAATGGACAACAGGTAAAGTTGAACATCTTAGAACCGGCAGTCATTGCGGCTACATATGTTGAACCAAGTGTATTGACAGCAGCCTGAAGGATTGTACTTCCGATGGCTGTTATTGAATACTGGAGTCCCATAGGAACACCGTTCATACACAAGTTGGTGATGAATCTTCTATCAAGTACCCTTTCTGATTTGTCACCTTTTAAGATGTCATATTTCTTATACATATATATAAGGCAGGTAAGTCCCGAAATTAACTGTGATGTTACAGTTGCCCAGCCAGCTCCGGCAACACCCATCTTACATACAAGAATAAGAAAGAAATCAAGTACTACATTTATTATTGAAGAAAGCACAAGGAAAACTACAGGTGTCTTACTATCGCCAAGCGAACGGATAACACCGGACACCATGTTGTACAGGAATACAGTTGGGATTCCTATGAATATAACTACTATGTAATTATAGGCATGGTCAATAATATCTGCCGGTGTATTCATGATAATAAGTATCCTGCGGCAGAATATTACGGATGCAAGCGTAAGCACTATGGCAAACACAATACTGCAGATATATCCGTTAAATACATATTTTCTAAGGTCAGCAGGCTTCTTTGCACCAAAGCATTGGGCAACCGGAATCACGAATCCGTTACAGACTCCCATACAGAAACCGATTATCATGAAGTTGATAGATCCTGTTGCTCCAACTCCGGCAAGAGCTTCAACACCGAGAGTTTTACCAACGATTATTGTGTCAACAAGGTTGTAGAACTGCTGAAACAGCATTCCGAACAGCATTGGAACTGCAAATCCAAGAATATGCTTGGAAGGCGAACCATTTGTCATGTCTTTTACCATAGGATTTCCTCACTTTCGTATATTTATAAAGCCAAATGATTATACTATATTTTTACAAACTGTCAAACTGATTTTGCACGAATTTGAATTAATTTAACGAATTATTGTCTTAATATGAAATGTCTGTTAAAATGCATAGGTAATATTTATGCGGAGGCAGACATGAAGAAAACTTTTGATGTTAAGAGACTTACAACGCTGGCATTACTTACAACAATTGCACTGACAATATTTGTTGTGGAATCAGCGATACCTACGCTTGTTCCAATACCAGGAGTTAAATTAGGACTTGCCAATATAGTCACACTTTTTGTATTAAAAAGGTATAAATTCAGTGATGCAGCTATTGTGCTGGCTATGAGAATTATACTGGCTACAATATTTACAGGGCAGGCAGTATCATTTATATATAGTGTAAGTGGTGGATTTTTATGTCTTATTGTGATGGCAGCTGTTAATAAATTGCTTAGGGGACAGTATATATTCCTTACAGGTATACTTGGCGCGGTGTCGCACAATGCAGGTCAGATTCTTGCTGCATTTTTCATACTCAGATTGTCAGGTATATTTGCGTACATGCCGTTCCTTGTGATAAGCGGTGTTATAACAGGTCTGTTTACGGGCCTTGTGTGCTTCTTTGCAGACAGATATATTCCTAAAAAATATACTATGTAGCAGATGGAGGAGATTGTGAAAAAAAGAGTTATTACAGTGGTGGCCGTGATTGTTCTGCTTGTCGGGGCAAGTGTGGCTTCTATTATATATATGAAATCAGGAAAGAATGACGGTAGTAAGACCGCTTATATATACAGAGATAACGAATTGTTAAGAACTGTTTCGTTAGATGATGTTAAGAATCCGTACATGTTCAGGATTGAATACGGGGATGGAGAGTATAATGATATTCTTGTCGAGAATGGAAAGATTAAGATTGCTGATGCAAGCTGTCCGGATAAGCTGTGTGTGAACATGGGCTATATATCTGAGCCTTTAATGCCAATCACATGTCTGCCTAATCATCTTGTTATCAGGATTGTGAATGACGGCGAAGAATCGCCGTCACTCGATGGTGTTGTGTATTAATTATTTCATCCAGCGGCCAGAAGCACCACATGGAAGTACAAGTCCGTTACTTGAAACAGGAAGACCTACTTCCTGTGAATCACAGTGTCCGCCAAAGCTCTTAAGTTCTGTGCTTAACATATAAGTAAGAACGGCTGGCTGAAGACCTGTAGTGTATGAATTAATAAGGAAAAATAATGGTTCATCAGAAAGAAGCTGTGCACAAAGCTTAACAAGCGGGTGTATGGCTTCTTCTATTTTCCAGATTTCTCCTTTAGGACCACGTCCATATGAAGGTGGATCCATGATGATTGCGTCGTAATGGTTGCCTCTTCTTATCTCTCTTTCTACAAACTTTACACAGTCATCAACTATCCAGCGGATAGGCTTGTCAATAAGTCCTGAAGACTGTGCGTTTTCTTTAGCCCATGCGACTATACCCTTAGAAGCATCTACATGCGTAACATTAGCACCTGCGGCTGCACATGCAAGTGTTGCTCCACCAGTATAAGCAAACAGGTTAAGAACCTTTACAGGTTCGCTGCCACGCTTTTTTCTGGCATCAGAGATTATCTTTCCAAACCAGTCCCAGTTAGCAGCCTGCTCAGGGAATATTCCTGTGTGCTTGAAGCTGAATGGCTTTAAGTTGAATGTCAGCTCCTGTTCAAATGAAGGACTGTTGTAGTGAATCTGCCACTGCTGTGGAAGGTCAAAGAACTCCCATTCTCCGCCGCCCTTAGAACTTCTGTGGTAATGACCGTTCATATTCTTCCAGCCACGCTCTTTCTTAGGAGTGTCCCATATTACCTGTGGGTCCGGGCGTACAAGAATATACTTGCCCCAGCGTTCAAGTTTTTCGCCCTTAGAGGTATCTATTACTTCATAATCTTTCCAGTTGTCAGCTATAAACATAATTAAGTATCCTTTTCTATATAAAAATGTGTTGCAGTTTGGTACCGCATTTGTTATTAAATAATTATATACGAAAATATTAATAACTGCAATCGTGCAAAAATGTTTTGAACAGGCAAGTTTTATGTTAATATATTTCTATCGAAATCTGATTAAGGGGCGTTGCATATTGAAAAATGTTAGTTTAAAGAATATACGGAAAGATATTGTATCAGGAATAATCGTTGCTCTTGTGTCAATTCCTATATCAATGGGATATGCACAGATTGCGGGACTGCCAGCGGTGTATGGTCTGTACTGCTCTATTCTGCCAGTGCTTATATATGGACTTGTGACATCTTCGCCACAGTTTGTGTTCGGAGTGGATGCAACTCCGGCTGCACTTGTCGGTGGAACACTTGCAACGCTTGGGATAGTGTCAGGCTCTGAGGAGGCGAAGGCAGTGGTTCCGTCGATAACTTTAGTTGCAGCATTGTGGCTGCTGCTTTTCTTCTTTATCAAAGCAGGGCGTATTGTCAATTACATATCGACACCTGTAATGGGTGGATTCATAAGCGGTATTGGTGTGACAATAATTCTTATGCAGACAGCGAAGCTGTTTGGCGGTAATGCGGGAACAGGAGAGGCAATAAAGCTTCTTATACATATAGCTGGGGAGATGAAGTCGTTTAATCTGTTGTCAGCAATGCTTGGAGTCGGAACAGTTGTGATTATTCTTGTTGCGAAGAAGTTCATTCCAAAGTTTCCGATGTCAGTACTTCTTATGGTACTTGGTGCATTTGCAACTGCAATTTTTCATATTGACAGATTCGGTGTTAAGCTTCTTCCACATGTTGATAAGGGGCTGCCGGGATTCTCACTTCCTGATATGTCAGTTGTGTTTAAGAATCCGTCAGATATAATACTTCTTGGACTTTCAGTGGCAGGTGTTGTCATGGCGCAGACATTGCTTGCAACTAATAATTATGCCAACAAATATGGCTATAAAGTAAGCAATAACAGAGAAATTCTATCTTATGCTGCTGCAAATGCGGCTTCTGCTGTAATTGGCGGATGCCCTTTGAATGGAAGTGTGTCAAGAACAGGAATTGCAGACCAGTTTGGTTGTAAATCACAGGTTATGTCAATAACAGCTTCTCTGACAATGCTTCTTATAGTGCTTTTTGGAACACCGGTGCTTGAGTATCTTCCTGTACCAATACTTACAGGAATTGTTGTTGCAGCACTGATAGGAATTACTGAATTCGGGCTTGCAGTTAAATTATGGAAAACAGACCATACGGAGTTTGCAATATTTGTAGGAGCATTTTTAGGTGTTCTGTTATTCGGAACGATATACGGAGTTGTAATCGGTGTTATTCTTTCATTCATAGCTGTTATTGTCAAAGCGGTTGAACCACCAAGAGCATTTCTCGGAGTTATAACGGGACAGGAAGGGTTCTACAGTCTTAACAGATACCGTAATGTAAAGAAGATAAAAGGTGCGGTTATATACAGATTTAACGGTGCGCTTTTCTTTGCAAATATTAATACATTTGTTGATGATATAGAAAAGAATCTTGATGATAATACTAAATGGGTAATTATAGACGCCGGAGGTGTGGGTTCTATTGATGTGACGGCAGTTGACAGGCTTATGTCTTTATATAAGGCACTTGAAAAGAAAGGAATCAGATTCTATATTACAGAGCATGAACACACACTTAATGACCAGCTAAGAGAGCTTGGTGCAGGTGAGCTAGTTGAAAAAGGTGTTGTTAGAAGAACCATTCCGCTTGCTCTAAGAGATGCAGGGCTGGACAGACCATATCCTGTCGAGGAGGGGGAAGAAGAGCAGGCTGTTTCTGGCGAGGTACATGAGGACAACGAAAGACTTGCAGAAATTGAGTGGGCTTTTGGTGCAGATGCAGACGAATGGCTTGAGAAGATGGCAGCAGAGATGGCTGATGAGATTGGCAGTGTCAAGAAAGATGAGAAGAATGTTATTGTTGATGCTGAAAAGCATGCTGCATGGGGAAGAATCGGACTCTTTGATGAGAATGACCTGCTTGAGCGGCTTGAAATGCATTTGTTTGACGATAAAAAATATCCTAATCTTGATATTGATGATATTGAGAAAAGAATTGATGAGCGCCGTGTGGTTGTTGAGAAGAAGCTGGCACAGATTAATCCTGACGCAATCCAGATGCTTAAAGAACACAGAAAGGAAATGCTTGACAGATTAAAGCTTCACAATCCGTATGCATATGAGCATATGATGGAGCAGAAGAGGAAGCATTATGAACATCTGAAGAAGAAAGATCCGGAGCTTGCACAGAAGCTTAAGAATTTCTATAATCTTTCAGATGATGACAAATAATTTATATAACGGAGATAATAGTGAATATATTAAATGTAGAAAAGGTCAGCAAGACCTACGGAGAAAAGGAACTTTTTAATAATATAAGTCTGGGAATTAACAGTGGCGATAAGATTGGACTTATAGGTGTGAATGGAACTGGTAAGTCTACACTTTTAAAGATTATTGCAGGTGTAGAAGAACCAGATGAGGGACAGGTTGTCAAGGGCAAGGGGATTGAGCTTGCGTATCTTGCACAGACACCTCTGTATTATGAGAATGAAAATGTACTGGAATATGTTATGCGTGGAAAGCATGCGGACAGCCAGCCAAAAGCAAAAGAGATTCTTAACAAGCTTGGAATAACAAATCATGGCGCAATGATGAATATTTTATCAGGTGGTCAGAAAAAGAGAGCGGCACTTGCGAGAACTTTAGTTGAGCCGGCAAGACTTCTTATTCTTGATGAACCTACGAACCATCTTGATAATGACATGGTACTCTGGCTGGAACAGTTTATTAAGAATTTCAAGGGAGAACTTATCATGGTTACTCATGACAGGTATTTCCTTGATAATGTAACTAACAGGATTGTAGAGCTTGATAAAGCTTCCCTTTATAGCTACGATACGAATTATTCAGGCTTTCTTGAACTGAAGACCCAGCGTGAGGAGATGGAGAGGGCAACTGAGGCTAAGAGACAGAATATATTAAGGAAGGAACTCGCGTGGATAAGAAGAGGATGCCAGGCTCGTTCTACCAAGCAGCAGGCACGAATTGACAGATTCGAAGATATGAAGGAGGCTTCAAAGCAGGCGAGAGCAAGATTTGACAAGCAGCTTATGGATATGAATTCAGTCAGCAGCAGGCTTGGAAGAAAGACTGTTGAACTCCACAACATTTGCAAAAGTTTTGGAGAGAGGACAATAATTGACGATTTTACCTACATTTTTCTAAGAGATGACAGAATAGGTATTGTCGGTGATAACGGATGTGGCAAGTCTACGCTTATGAAGATTATAGCAGGCCAGCTTGAACCGGACAGCGGCAGTGTTGAGGTTGGAGAGACTGTAAGAATCGGATATTTCATGCAGGAGAACGAACCACTTGACGACAGCCTTACTGTGCTAGAGTTCGTAAGAAGCATAGGTGAATATGTTACGACGGCAGATGGAAAGGCAACAGCGTCACAGATGTGTGAGAAGTTTCTTTTTACACCGAAGCAGCAGTGGACGCCTATAAGCAAGCTGTCAGGTGGTGAGAAGAGGAGACTTTATCTGTTAAGTGTTCTTATGAGTGCACCAAATGTACTTATTCTCGATGAGCCTACCAACGACCTTGACATTGAAACTCTTGAGATACTTGAGGAGTATCTTGATGGATTTGCGGGTATTGTAATCACTGTTTCACATGACAGATATTTCCTTGACAGAGTTGTTGACAGGATATTTGCATTTGAGGCAGGAGGCCACCTTACACAGTATGAAGGTGGTTATACGGACTACAGGGATAAATGTGTTTCTTCTATATATAATGTGGCATCAAATGGAACATCTGATACATCTAAATCAAAGGCAGCAGGTCAGGTGAAGAAAGCATATAACAGCCATGAGGATAAGATTAAGTTCACATATATGGAACAGAAGGAATATGAGACTATAGATGATGATATAGAGGAGCTTGAAAATAGGGTTTCAGAACTTGATGACGAGATTGCAAAGAATGCAACTTCTTATTCTAAGCTTGCAGAACTTACTAAGGAAAAGGAAGATGTGGAAAGGCAGCTTGAAGAAAAGATGGAGCGATGGGAATATCTTAATGATCTCGCAGAAAAAATAGAGAAACAGAAACAGTAGTAAATATTAACAAAACAAGTGACATCAGAACAGATTATTTGGTTGAGCAAATCATATATTCATGGTATGATGATATATGATTTACTATATTAATCATATGAGGGAGGAAAAATTATGTTTTGTCCAAATTGCGGAACAAAGAACGAGGACGATGCACTATTCTGTGGAAACTGTGGAACACGTCTAGTGATAGATGTGCCTCAGGAGACACCGGTGCAGGAAAGTGTGGAAGAAGAGCCAGAGGTAACACCGGTACAGGAGAATGTGCCAGCAGAGCCGGAGGAAACACCGGTACAGGAGAGTGTGACAGCAGAGCCGGAAGTAACACCAGTACAGCAAAGTGTTCCAGTTCAGCCACAGCAGGCTTTTGGTCAACAGCCTGTACAGCCTACACAGTTTACAGGTCAGAATTCTGGTCAGCAGCCTGCCAATAATAAGCCTGCCAGATTCCCTAAGGGTATAATTGCAATTGTAGCTGCGGGAGTTGCTGTGATAGCTGCCATAATTATATTTGTATGTGTGGGAAAGAATGTGACAGATTATAAGAAAACTGCCAAGCAGTATGTTAAGGCGGTTGCAGAGTGCGAATGGAATGATGCGTATAGTCTTATTAATCTACCTGATGGGGAGTTCCTTACTAAGGAAGCATTTATTAATGTTCATGCAGATGCGACTGGTGAGAAAGTTGAAAAGATGGCAGCAGATGACATTGTTTCAACATATAGCAAGATGCCTGGTAACAAGGCTGTTAAGGTCGGATATATAACAGATTCGGGAATGCAGTATAATGATGTGTATCTAACAGTAGCCAATAAGCACTATATGCTTTTCTTTAAGAAGTATAAAGTCAGCGCTGAGAATCTTGTAGTAAAGGATGTTACAATAAAGGTTCCAAAGGGACTTTCGTTATATATTAATGATGTTATTGTTGGCGATGGATATAAGTCGGATGCATCTAAGAATGGAAACGGCTCTTCTGATGAATATGTTATACCATATCTGTTCAATGGAAAGAATAATATTAAGGTGACTGGAGAATTTATAGAGGACTACACAACACAGCTTTATGCAGCACATGATGAAGATACATTTACTGTTGGAACATACAATGCAAAATATGTTAATTCGAAGCTTGAAGAACTTAAGACACAGGCAAGAACAGATGTGGATGCAATAATTAACGCTGTACAGGCAAAGAAAGATTATTCAGCTATAGCCGACAGGGTGTGTAAAGAAGAAAAGAAGAACATAGAGTCAGCTTATAAGAATATTTACGACAGCTACAATGACAAATACAAAACTGTATCCAATTTGAAGATTTCCAAATTCACAGCTTCTATCGCGGATACATCTTTCAGAGTGGATTCAGATGATGGATGCCCGGTGATTAAAGTTTCAATTAAACTAGGATATACATACAAGATACAGTACTCAGGAAGTGATAAAGCTAACGACAAGAATAATAACAATAATTCAGCTTACATATATTATAAATATGAAGATGGTAAGTGGAAGATTAATTCTATGTATCTTGGATTTGGATTTTATTAAAATACTGTTTTGACCGGGACTTATGTTCCGGTCAAATTTGTTTTGTGTTGTACTAAAAAAAATACAATTTTTTCTGTTGATTTTATATAGAGAGTAGTGTATATTAATACTTGCTGTGACATTGATAGCTGTGAAGCGTGAGGTTGCTGCTTTAATAAAGCAGGTTTTCCGTGGAGCGAATGTCAATGCTGGAGAATATCTCTGGCGAAGAAACTGGCGACAAGTCACTGTACCAAAATCATCTGCAATCCGCAGAAATGACGCGCGTGGGTCGAATTATGAATGAGACTATATGATACGCGTGGGAGTGTGTACAGTCACCGCTTGTCGTACTTAAACAATAAAGTGCGAAGGAGGCGACTTTTTTTATGGCAAATCAGGTAATCAGAATTACTCTGAAAGCTTACGATCATCAGTTGATTGATCAGTCAGCTAAGAAAATCATCGAAACTGCTAAGAAGACAGGAGCACAGGTGAGTGGTCCGGTACCTCTTCCAACAAAGAAGGAAGTTGTTACTATTCTTAGAGCTGTTCACAAGTACAAGGATTCAAGAGAGCAGTTCGAGCAGAGAACTCATAAGAGACTTATCGATGTATTATCACCATCTCAGAAGACTGTAGATGCATTATCTAAGTTAGAGATGCCAGCTGGTGTATTCATCAACCTTAAGGTAATGAACTAATCATTATCTGGAATTTTTCATTATTAAAGCAATAATCCTAAGGGTTTAATATAGAAGTAACAAGCAGTGGTGCGGGTTCCACTTATATTAGCTGTTCTAGGATGACAGGATGCGCTGTGTATCACACATCATCTTGTCCGCTGTAGATTAAACAGGAGGAAAATCAATGAAGAAGGCAATTTTAGCTACAAAAGTCGGAATGACTCAAATCTTCAACGAAGACGGTGTTTTAACACCTGTAACTGTTCTTCAGGCTGGTCCTTGTGTTGTTACACAAGTTAAGACAGTAGAAAACGACGGTTACGATGCAGTTCAGGTTGGTTTTGCTGACATTAGAGAAAAGTTAGTGAACAAGCCTGTTAAAGGACATTTTGATAAGGCAGAGGTTCCTTATAAGAGATTCTTAAGAGAGTTTAAGTTTGAGAACGCTTCAGAGTACTCTGTAAAGGACGAAATCAAGGCTGATATCTTCGCTGCAGGCGATAAGGTTGATGCAACTGCTATTTCAAAGGGTAAAGGTTTCCAGGGCGCAATCAAGAGATTAGGCCAGTCAAGAGGACCTATGGCTCATGGTTCTAAGTTCCACAGACATCAGGGTTCAAACGGATCAGCAACAACACCTGGTAGAGTATTCAAGGGAAAAGGAATGCCTGGACATATGGGTTCTAAGAGAATCACAATCCAGAATCTTGAAGTAGTAAGAGTTGATGTTGAAAACAACGTAATCTTAGTTAAGGGTGCAGTACCTGGACCTAAGAAATCATTAGTAACACTGAAAGAAACAGTAAAAGCTGCTAAGTAGTTTTTGCTAAGGAAGGAGGACCACACAGATGGCAAACGTATCTGTTTACAATATTGAAGGCAAAGAAGTTGGTTCAATCGAATTAAATGATGCTGTATTTGGTGTTGAAGTTAACGAACATCTCGTACACATGGCAGTAGTTAACCAGCTTGCAAATAATCGTCAGGGAACACAGAGCGCAAAGACACGTTCAGAAGTTTCTGGTGGCGGAAGAAAACCTTGGAGACAGAAAGGAACTGGTCATGCAAGACAGGGTTCTACAAGATCTCCACAGTGGACAGGCGGTGGTGTTGTATTTGCACCAAAGCCAAGAGATTATTCATTCAAGATGAATAAGAAGGAAAAGAGAATTGCTCTTCTTTCTGCATTATCATCAAAGGTTGCTGACAACAAGATCGTAGTTCTTGATGCATTTAACCTTGACGAGATTAAGACAAAGAAGTTCGCAGAAGTTATGAGCAACTTAAAGGTTGATAAGGCTTTAGTAGTTATTGAGGGTGAGAACAAGAATGTAGTTCTTTCAGGAAGAAACATTCCTACAGTTAAGGTTTCAGCTACTAACGAAATCAACACATACGATGTATTAAAGTATGAAACATTAGTAGTTACTAAGGCTGCTGTTGAAAAATTAGAGGAGGTGTATGCATAATGGCAAACGTACAGTATTATGATGTAATCCTCAAGCCTGTAATCACAGAGAAGTCTATGGCTGATATGGCAGATAAGAAGTATACATTCTTAGTTCATACAGATGCTAACAAGACAATGATTAAGGATGCTGTTGAGAAGATGTTCGAAGGAACTAAGGTTGCTTCAGTTAACACAATGAATCTTGATGGCAAGAAGAAGAGAAGAGGCAGAACAGCTGGTACAACTTCTAAGACTAAGAAGGCAATTGTACAGTTAACAGCTGACAGCAAGGAAATCGAAATCTTTGAAGGCCTTTAATTAGTAGCTTTAAAGTGTAGAAAACAATATTACACAGACTCGAAAGGAGAGAAATAATGGGAATTAAGACATATAACCCATATACACCTTCCAGAAGAAATATGACTGGATCTGATTTCTCAGAGATTACAAAGAGTACTCCAGAGAAGTCATTACTTGCTAAGAAGAGCAAGAATGCTGGTCGTAACAACCAGGGTAAGATTACTGTAAGACACCACGGTGGTGGAAACAGACAGAAGTATAGAATGATTGATTTCAAGAGAAACAAGGAAGGCGTTCCAGCACAGGTTATCGGAATTGAGTACGATCCAAACAGAACAGCTAACATCGCTCTTATCTGCTACGCAGATGGCGAGAAGGCATATATCCTTGCTCCTCAGGGATTAACAGATGGCATGACAGTACAGAATGGTGCTGGTGCAGAAGTAAGAGTAGGTAACTGCTTACCACTTTCAGAGATTCCAGTTGGTACTCAGGTACACAACATTGAATTATATCCAGGTAAGGGTGGACAGCTTGTTCGTTCTGCTGGAAACTCAGCTCAGCTTATGGCTAAGGAAGGCAAGTATGCAACACTTAGATTACCATCAGGCGAGATGAGAATGGTTCCAATTATCTGCCGCGCAACAATCGGTGTTGTAGGTAATGGAGATCACAACCTTATTAATCTTGGTAAGGCTGGACGTAAGAGACATATGGGTATCAGACCTACAGTTCGTGGTTCTGTTATGAACCCTAATGACCATCCACATGGTGGTGGTGAAGGTAGAGCACCAGTTGGTCGTCCAAGCCCAATGACACCTTGGGGCAAGCCAGCTATGGGTCTTAAGACTCGTAAGGCTAAGAAGGCTTCAAACAAGCTTATCGTAAGAAGAAGAAACGGAAAGGCTATTAAGTAATTAGCCTACAATCGTAACTATTATTATTCACGAAGATTATAAGGAGGTTTCAACCTATGGCTCGATCACTTAAAAAGGGAGCATTTGCAGACGAGAGCTTACTTAAGAAAGTTGATGCTTTAAATGCTGCAAACGACAAACAGGTTATTAAGACTTGGTCTCGTCGTTCAACAATTTATCCTCAGTTTGTAGGTCATACAATCGCTGTTCATGATGGTAGAAAGCATGTGCCTGTATATGTTACAGAGGATATGGTTGGTCATAAGCTCGGTGAGTTCGTTGCAACAAGAACTTACAGAGGACACGGCAAAGACGAAAAGAAGAGTAGATAATTTGAATTTTTGAAAGGAGGTTTAATCCATGGCTAACGGACATAGATCCCAGATTAAACGTGAAAGAAACGCTGTTAAGGATACAAGACCAAGCGCAAAGTTATCTTACGCTAGAGTATCTGTTCAGAAGGCTTGTTTCGTATTAGATGCTATCAGAGGCAAGAGCCTTGATGAAGCACTTGCAATTGTTATGTACAATCCAAGATATGCATCATCTATTATAGAGAAGTTATTAAAGTCAGCAGCAGCTAATGCTGAGAACAATAACGGTATGGACCCAAGTAAGTTATATGTAGAAGAATGCTACGCTAACAAGGGACCAACAATGAAGAGAGTACATCCAAGAGCACAGGGTAGAGCTTACAGAATCGAAAAGAGAATGAGCCATATCACTGTTGTTTTAAATGAAAGATAATTATTTTCTAAGAGATAGAAAGGAGTCTTTATGGGACAGAAAGTTAATCCTCATGGTTTAAGAGTCGGCGTAATCAAAGACTGGGATGCAAAGTGGTATGCAGAAGACGATTTCGCTGATAACCTTGTAGAAGATTATAACATTAGAAAATTCCTCAAGAATAAGTTATATGCTGCAGGAATTTCAAAGATTGAAACAGAGAGAGCTTCAGACAGATTAAAGATCGTTATTCATACAGCTAAGCCTGGTATCGTAATCGGTAAGGGCGGTGCTGAAATCGAGAACTTAAAGAAGCAGGTAGAGAAGTTAACATCTGCTAAGAAGTTAAGCATTGATATCAAGGAAGTTAAGAGACCAGATAAGGATGCTCAGCTTGTTGCAGAGAACATCGCTCAGCAGTTAGAGAACCGTATCTCTTTCAGAAGAGCTATGAAGTCTTGCATGGGCAGAACAATGAAGCAGGGAGCTAAGGGTATCAAGACATCTTGCTCAGGACGTCTCGGTGGAGCTGATATGGCTCGTACAGAGTTCTATAGCGAGGGTACAATTCCTCTTCAGACACTTCGTGCAGATATCGACTATGGATTTGCAGAAGCAGATACAACTTATGGCAAGGTTGGTGTTAAGGTTTGGATCTACGAAGGTGAGGTTCTTCCTACAAAGAATAATGCCAACGCTAACGTAGAAAAGGAAGGGAGCGATAAGTAATGTTACTACCTAAGAGAGTTAAACATCGTAGACAGTTCCGTGGTTCTATGGCTGGTAAGGCTACAAGAGGCAATAAGATCACTAATGGTGAATTCGGTATTGTTGCAACAGAACCTTGTTGGATCAAATCAAATCAGATAGAAGCTGCCCGTGTCGCTATGACAAGATATATTAAGCGTGGTGGTAAAGTATTTATAAAGATTTTCCCAGATAAGCCGGTAACAGGTAAGCCTATCGGTGTTCGTATGGGTAAAGGTAAAGGTAACTTGGAGTGCTGGGTAGCAGTAGTTAAACCTGGACGTGTAATGTTCGAGATTTCAGGCGTTGCTGAAGAAACAGCAAGAGAAGCTTTACGTCTCGCAACACATAAGCTTCCTTGCAAGTGCAAGATTGTTTCACGTGCAGACTTAGAAGGCGGTGATAACAGTGAAAATTAATAAGTATGTAGAAGATTTAAAGGCAAAATCAGCTGCAGAGTTAAATGAAGAATTAGTAGCTGCTAAGAAGGAACTTTTCAATTTAAGATTCCAGAACGCAACAAATCAGCTGGACAACACAAGCAGAATTAAGGAAGTTCGTAAGAACATCGCTAGAATCCAGACTGTAATTGCACAGAAGAATGCTTAATTAAGGCATGTAGACTTAGATATCCTAAGAAAGGAGAATAACTGTGGAAGAGAGAAATTTAAGAAAAACTCGTACAGGTAAGGTTATAAGCAATAAGATGGATAAGACAATCGTTGTTGCAGTACAGGACAACGTTAAGCATCCACTTTACAATAAGATCGTTAAAAGAACTTACAAGTTAAAGGCACACGATGAGAACAATGAATGTTTAATCGGAGATGTTGTTAAGGTAATGGAGACTAGACCTTTATCTAAGGATAAGAGATGGAGATTAGTTGAGATTATCAGTAGAGCAAAATAATAAGAATTTATTTGTGATATTACTGAAAGGAGTAGTATTATGGTACAACAGGAAACCAGACTTAAGGTTGCTGATAATACTGGTGCTAAGGAAATTCTTTGTATCAGAGTTATGGGCGGATCTACAAGAAGATATGCAAATATCGGTGATGTAATTGTCGCTACTGTTAAAGAAGCAACACCAGGCGGCGTTGTTAAAAAGGGTGACGTTGTTAAGGCCGTTGTCGTACGTTCAGTAAAGGGCGCACGTCGTAAGGACGGTTCATATATTAAATTTGATGAGAATGCTGCTGTTATAATTAAAGATGATCAGACTCCTAAGGGAACTCGTATCTTTGGTCCAGTAGCCAGAGAGTTAAGAGATAAGAAGTTCATGAAAATCGTATCTCTTGCTCCAGAAGTATTATAGGAGGTACCACAATGTCAGCTGTTAGAATTAAAAAGGGTGATACTGTTAAGGTTATCGCAGGAAAAGACAAAGGCAAAGAGGGCAAGGTATTGTCTGTAAATGCTAAGAATCATACAGCATTAGTTGAGGGTGTTAACATGGTTACAAAGCATGCTAAGCCAAGCGCAGCTAATCAGCAGGGTGGAATTCTCCACCAGGAAGCACCAATCGATATCTCAAATATCGCTTACTCATTAAAGGGTAAGGAAACAAAGATTGGTTATGACTTCAAGGACGGTAAGAAAATTCGTGTTGCTAAGGCAACTGGCGAAGTTATCGATTAATAAAGGAAGGAGGCAATAATTTTGAGTAGACTTAGAGAATTATACGATAATGAAATTACTAAGAAGATGACTGAGAAATTCGGTTACAAGAACCCAATGATGGTTCCAAAGATCGACAAGATCGTAATTAACATGGGCGTTGGCGAAGCTAAGGAAAATTCAAAGCTTCTTGACATAGCTGTTAAAGAAATGGAAACAATTGCTGGTCAGAAGGCAGTTCTTACAAGAGCTAAGAATTCAATTGCTAACTTCAAGTTAAGAGAGGGTCAGGCAATTGGTTGTAAGGTTACATTAAGAGGAGAGAAGATGTATGAATTCCTTGACAGATTAGTAAACCTTGCATTACCACGTGTACGTGACTTCCGTGGCGTTAGCGCTGATTCATTCGATGGAAGAGGTAACTATGCTTTAGGTATCAAAGAGCAGATTATCTTCCCAGAAATCGAATATGACAAGATTGATAAGGTTAGAGGTATGGATGTAATCATTACAACTACAGCTAAGACTGATGAGGAAGCTCGTGAGTTATTAAGATTATTCAACATGCCATTTAAGAAATAATTAAGGAGGGAAATTCAATGGCTAAGACTTCTATGAAGGTTAAGCAGCAGAGAGCACCTAAGTTCTCTACAAGAGCGTATACACGTTGTACAATATGTGGTCGTCCACATTCTGTTTTAAGAAAATACGGAATCTGCAGAATTTGCTTCCGTGAATTAGCTTACAAGGGACAGATTCCTGGAGTTAAGAAAGCATCTTGGTAAAATCAATTAACGTAGTCCTGGTAACAGGAAACCAGTTAAAATAAGGAGGAAAATTTCAATGACAGATCCAATTGCAGATATGCTTACAAGAATTCGTAATGCAAATACAGCAAAGCACGACACAGTTGATGTTCCATCATCTAAGATGAAGCTTGCAATCGCTAAGATTCTTTTAGACGAGGGTTATATTAAGTCTTATGAGCTCGTTGAGAACGGTAAGTTCAACGATATCCGTATTACATTAAAGTACGGTGCTTCTAAGAATGAGAAGATCATTTCAGGTCTTCAGAGAATCTCTAAGCCAGGTCTTAGAGTATATGCAAACAAGGAAGAACTTCCAAAGGTTCTCGGTGGTCTTGGTGTAGCTATTATATCTACAAACAAGGGCGTTATCACTGACAAGGAAGCTAGAAAGCTCGGCGTTGGTGGAGAAGTTCTTTGCTTCGTTTGGTAATTATTGAACACTTACACACAGGGAAACGGGAATCCTATCCCATCGTAGTTCAGCGTATATGAATGTTTCCCTCATTATAATTAGGAGGTGCACGGCATGTCACGTATAGGAAGAATGCCTATCGCTGTCCCAGCAGGAGTAACTGTTGAGATCGCAGAAAATAATAAAGTGACTGTAAAGGGTCCAAAGGGAACTCTTGAGAGAGTTTTACCAGCAGAGATGGACATTAAGCAGGAAGGTTCTGAAATCGTTGTTTCAAGACCAAATGACTTAAAGAAGATGAAGTCATTACATGGACTTACAAGAACACTTATTCATAACATGATTATTGGTGTTACAGAAGGCTATGAGAAGAAGCTTGAAGTTAACGGTGTTGGTTATAGAGCACAGAAGCAGGGTAAGAAGTTAGTTCTTTCATTAGGCTACTCTCATCCAGTTGAGATGGAAGATCCAGAAGGAATTGAAACAGTTCTTGATGGAACAAACATCATCATTGTTAAAGGTATCAGTAAAGAAGCAGTTGGCCAGTACGCAGCTGAAATCAGAGCAAAGAGAGCTCCAGAGCCATATAAGGGCAAGGGTATCAAGTATGCTGATGAAGTTATCAGACGTAAAGTTGGTAAGACTGGTAAGAAATAATTAAAGGAGAAAACATAATGGTTAGTAAGAAATCAAGAACAGTAGTTCGCGAACAGAAGCATAGAAGATTACGTAATCGTTTCAGTGGTACTGCAGAAAGACCACGTTTAGCTGTGTTCAGAAGCAATAATCATATGTATGCTCAGATTATTGACGACACAGTTGGAAAGACACTTGTATCAGCATCAACTCTTGATAAGGAAGTTAAGGCAGAGCTTGAGAAGACAAATAATGTTGAAGCAGCAGCTGCTGTTGGTACAGTCGTAGCAAAGAGAGCATTAGAAAAGGGAATCAAGACTGTTGTTTATGACAGAGGCGGTTTCATTTATGCAGGTAAAATTAAGGCATTAGCAGAGGCAGCTCGTGAAGCTGGCCTTGAATTCTAAGCGGAAGGGAGATTACAGTATGAAACGTACAATAATTGATGCTAGTCAGTTAGAATTAAATGATAATGTAGTATCAATCAAGCGTGTAACAAAGGTTGTAAAGGGCGGACGTAACATGCGTTTTGCAGCATTAGTAGTTGTTGGTGACGGCAACGGACACGTAGGTGCAGGTGTTGGTAAGGCAGCTGAAATTCCAGAAGCTATCCGCAAGGGAAAAGAAGATGCTATCAAACATTTAGTAGAAGTTCCAATCGATGAGAACGGTTCAGTTCCACATGATTTTCTTGGAAAGTTCGGAGGAGCTACAGTATTATTAAAGAGAGCTCCAGAAGGTACTGGTATCATCGCTGGTGGTCCAGCACGTTCAATCCTTGAGCTTGCAGGTATCAAGAATATCCGTACAAAGTCACTTGGATCAAACAACAAGCAGAATGTTGTATTAGCAACAATCGAAGGACTTAAGTCTATGAAGACTCCAGAAGAAGTTGCAAGACTTCGTGGAAAGTCAGTTAGCGAGATCCTTGGTTAATTAAATTGTGATTCCTGCTAAGCAGGAGATGGAGGTTAAAATGGCTGAGAAGTTAAGAATAACTTTAGTTAAGTCTCCAATCGGCGCTGTTCCTAAGCATAGAAAAACTGTTGAAGCTATGGGTCTTACAAAGATGCATAAGACAGTTGAACTTCCAGATAATGCTGCTACAAGAGGACAGATTCAGCAGATTGGTTATATGTTAAAGGTAGAAGAAATCTAATTACAGATAAGGAGGTGCAATGATGGATTTATCTAATTTGAGACCTGCAGAAGGTTCAGTATTAAGCGATAATTTCAGAAGAGGTCGTGGACATGGCTCAGGTAACGGCAAGACAGCTGGTAAGGGTCATAAAGGACAGAAAGCTCGTTCAGGAGCACCAAGACCAGGTTTTGAAGGTGGCCAGATGCCATTATATAGAAGAATTCCTAAGAGAGGATTCACTAACAGAAACCGTAAGGAATTCGTTGCTATTAATGTTAATGTATTAGATCGTTTTGATAACGGTGCAGAGGTTACTGTTGATACATTAATCGAGTCAGGAATCGTTAAAGATCCTAAGGACGGAATCAAGATTCTTGCAAACGGCGAGCTTACAAAGAAGCTTACTGTTAAGGCTAACGCATTCAGTGCTGCAGCTAAGGAGAAGATCGAGGCTCTCGGCGGAACCTGCGAGGTGATCTAATATGTTTAAAACACTTGTAGGCGCTTTTAAGAACAAAGATATAAGAAAAAAGATAATATATACATTATTAATTCTTGTTGTTGTCAGAGTTGGAAGTTTACTTCCAATCCCTGGTGTAGACACCAATTATTTTAGTAGCTTACTTAGTGGAATTAATACTGGTGATTTAAGTTATCTCAGTGCTTTTACAGGAGGTTCATTCGAAAGAATGTCCCTCTTTGCGCTGAGCATAACACCATATATCACATCTTCAATCATTATGCAGCTTCTCACAATTGCAATTCCTAAATTAGAGGAAATGCAGAAAGAGGGAGAAGATGGTAGAAAGAAGATTGCATCGATTACAAGATACGTAACAATTGGTCTTTCTTTAATAGAAAGTATCGCTATGGCGGTTGGATTTGGTAGATCAGGTCTTATCAAAGATTCAGCACAGCTTAGCACATTGCATTATGTAGTATGTATAATCGTAGTTATAGCTGCACTTACAGCTGGTTCAGCAGTATTAATGTGGCTTGGTGAGCGAATCACTGAAAAGGGTGTTGGAAATGGTATTTCAATTGTACTTTTAATTAATATCATATCAGGTATGCCTAGTGATTTTGCTACATTATATAGCACATTTGTTGCACCAAAGACACCTGCAAAGGGTGTTTTAGCAGCAGTAATAATATTAGCAATTCTTATTGTTATGGTAGTTCTTGTATGCTTCCTTCAGGATGGAGAGAGAAGAATTCCTGTTCAGTACTCTCAGAAGGTCAGCGGTAGAAGAACAGTTGGCGGACAGTCAACAAACATTCCATTAAAGGTTAATACTGCAGGGGTTATGCCAATTATTTTCGCATCATCACTTATGCAGTTCCCAGTTATAATCGCCCAGTTATTTGGTAAATCATATGAGTGGACCAGATATCTCAGCTCATCATACTGGTGCAGAGTTGAAGCTCCAAAGTATTCAATTGGTTTATTAGTATACATAGTACTGCTTATAATATTCGCATACTTCTATACATCAATAACATTTAACCCAATTGAGGTAGCTGATAACTTAAAGAAGGCTGGTGGAGTTATCCCAGGAATAACACCTGGTAAGTCTACAAGCGAATATCTTAACAAAATACTTAATTATATCGTATTTATTGGAGCTGTCGGACTTTTAATAATTGCCCTCATTCCAATAATGTGTACAGGATTCTTTAATGCTTCTGTTTCATTCGGTGGAACATCAATTATCATTATTGTTGGTGTTGTACTTGAGACATTAAAGCAGATTGAGTCTCAGATGTGCAATCGTTACTATAAGGGATTCCTCAGTGAGTAATTCTTTATATCACGGATGATATTAGTATAAAATATTGACTTGCCCGGTTTATGCCGGGTAAGTCCTTTGTGTATTATGATTTATTACGAATATTTATGATTTTGGAATGGAGAAAATATTATGAAGATAATTATGTTAGGTGCTCCAGGAGCAGGTAAAGGTACACAGGCTAAGAAGATAGCAGCAAAATATGCTATACCACATATCTCTACAGGAGATATTTTCAGAGCTAATATTAAGAACAATACAGAGCTTGGACAGAAGGCAAAGACATACATGGATAAGGGAGAGCTCGTACCTGATGAATTAGTAGTAGATCTTATCATGGACAGATTCAAGGAAGCGGATTGTGCTAACGGATATGTACTTGATGGATTCCCAAGAACAATTCCTCAGGCAGAGGCACTTGATAAGGCTCTTAGTGCTAATGGAGAGTCAGTTGACTATGCAATCAATGTCGAAGTTCCTGATGAAAATATAATAAACAGAATGTCTGGAAGAAGAGCATGTGTAGGTTGTGGAGCAACATACCATATCCAGTTCAATCCAACAAAGGTTGAAGGAATATGTGATGCATGTGGCGAGAAGCTTATCTTAAGAGATGACGATAAGCCAGAGACAGTAAAGAACAGACTTTCAGTATATCATGAGCAGACACAGCCATTGATTGAATACTATTCAGGAAAGGGTGTACTTAAGGAAGTTGATGGTACACAGCCTATGGATGATGTATTTGCTGCAATAGTTAAGATCTTAGGTTAATCATCTATGAGTGATATAAAGGGATATTTTGCAAGTTCTAAAGCAGGCCATGACAAAGGTACTGTGTATATGATTCTCGAATCTGATGATGTATATGTTTATCTGTCGGACGGTAAATTAAGACCGACAGATAAACTTAAAAAGAAAAAGCTGAAACATGTTCAGCTCATAAAACAAAAAGATAGTGATCTTGCAGAAAAGATAGAGAAAAACCTGTTTATAAGTAATGAAGAAATAAAATATGCGATTAAGCAGATTAAAACCAGTGCCAAATAATAGGAGGTAAACTTATATGTCAAAGGCAGATGTAATTGAAATTGAAGGAAAGGTAGTTGAGAAATTACCTAATGCATTTTTTAAAGTAGAACTTGAGAATGGACATCAGATACTTGCTACAATCAGTGGTAAGTTAAGAATGAACTTCATCAGAATTCTTCCTGGTGATAAGGTAACAATTGAGTTATCACCATACGATTTAACAAAGGGAAGAATCATTTGGAGAGATAAATAAAAACAATAGGAATATATGTACAAAATATTCTTTATAAATTTTGTAAAATTTTCCTTGCGTTGATAGAAAAGGTTGTGCTATAATAGCAACCGAACTTGTCTGAAAGGAGGCTTTTGCAGTGAAGGTTAGATCATCAGTTAAACCAATTTGTGAAAAATGCAAAGTCATTAAAAGAAAGGGCAGCATCAGAATTATCTGTGAAAACCCTAAGCACAAGCAGAGACAGGGCTAATTACCCTGAAGCAGAGAAGTAGAAGTACTTCTCATATTTCTGCGTTATAGTATCAATGTCACTAGTTGGTATTATAACTAATTCTGTCTTTAATATAATGGACAGAGAACAGTTTTGCGGCTGCAGCGATGACACATCCGGATAAGTTGACGGTGTTCATTGCTATCAAATATAGTAGACTGAAGGTGACGCACACATTTCAGGCGTTCAAAGCGGGGGATAGAGCTTAGAACGAGCTGCGTAGGAATCGGACTACATTTTTCTATCTTTATTATTAATATTAATTTAATTGATCAAACGGAGGTTAAAGAACACATGGCTCGTATTTCAGGTGTAGACTTACCAAGAGAAAAGCGTATTGAAATAGGACTTACTTATGTTTACGGTATTGGCCGAGTAAGAGCATCTAAGATTCTTGAAGAGGCTGGCGTTAATCCAGATACACGTGTTAAGGATCTTACAGATGAAGAAGTTGCAAAGATTGCTAAGGTTATCGATGCTGATCCAGAACATTTAGTAGAAGGTGACTTAAGAAGAGAAGTTGCCATGAACATTAAGAGATTAAAGGAAATCGGATGCTACAGAGGAATCCGTCATAGAAAGGGACTTCCATGCAGAGGTCAGAAGACAAAAACTAATGCAAGAACATGTAAGGGTCCTAAGAAGACTGTAGCTAATAAGAAGAAATAATTGAATTGTTAAACTCACAGGAGGTTAGTTATCATGGCTCAGAAAGTTACAAAAAAAGTGACAAAGAAGCGTGTTAAGAAGAACGTTGAAAGAGGACAGGCACATATTCAGTCATCTTTCAATAATACAATAGTTACATTAACAGATGCAGAAGGAAATGCTTTATCATGGGCATCTGCAGGTGGACTCGGATTCAGAGGATCTAAGAAGTCTACTCCTTATGCAGCACAGATGGCAGCTGAGACAGCAACAAAGGCTGCATTAATCCATGGATTAAAGTCTGTAGACGTTATGGTTAAGGGACCAGGTTCAGGTAGAGAAGCAGCTATCAGAGCACTTTCAGCAGCTGGTCTTGAAGTTACAAGTATCAAGGATGTTACTCCAGTTCCACATAATGGATGCCGTCCACCAAAGCGTAGAAGAGTTTAATTTAGGGAGGTAAGATTACAATGGCAGTTAATAGAACACCTGTCCTCAAGAGATGTAGATCTCTTGAAATGGATCCTGTATATTTAGGAATAGATAAGAAATCTAGAAGAAAGGCAAAGAACGCTGGTAGAAAGGTTAGCGAGTATGGAATGCAGCTTCGTGAGAAGCAGAAGGCTAAGTTCATCTACGGTGTATTAGAGAAGCCTTTCAGAAATTACTATAAGAAGGCTGAGAGACAGAAGGGTATGACTGGTGAGAACCTTATGATCATGCTCGAGCTCAGACTTGACAATGTTCTTTTCAGATTAGGATTCGCTAGAACAAGAAAAGAAGCAAGACAGATCGTTGATCACAAGCATGTATTAGTTAATGGTAAGTGCGTAAACATCCCTTCATACCTTGTAAAGGCTGGAGATGTTATCGAAATCAGAGAGAAGTCTAAGTCATCAGCAAGATACAAGGAAATCCTTGAGTCTACTAACGGAAGACTTGTTCCAGAGTGGTTAGAGGCAGATGCAGACGCTCTTAAGGGATCAGTTAAGTCAATCCCTACAAGAGAAGTTATTGACGTTCCTGTAAACGAGATGCTTATCGTCGAGTTATATTCTAAGTAATCCGTACCGGAAATATAGAATAAAACTTATAAAACCCATAAAAAGGAGGGACTATACATGGTTGATGCAGATTTTAATTTCAAGATGCCAAAGATTGAGATGACAGAAAAATCAGAAGATGGCAAGTATGGAAAATTTGTTGTTGAGCCACTCGAAAGAGGATATGGTTTAACATTAGGTAATTCTTTAAGAAGAATTATGCTCTCTTCATTAGTTGGTACAGCTGTAAGCAGTATCAAGATTGAAGGTGTACTTCATGAATTCAGCTCAATTCCAGGTGTTAAGGAAGATGTTACTGAGATCGTCATGAACATCAAGCAGTTATCAATCAAGAACAACGGAAATTCTGTTGAGCCTAAAGAAGCACATATTGACTTCGTAGGCGAAGGTGTAGTTAGAGCATCAGATATTCAGGTTGATCCTGATATTGAAATAATCAATCCGGATCTTGTTATTGCACATCTTAATGGTGCAGACAGCAAGCTCACAATGGAACTTACAATCACTAATGGTCGTGGTTATGTAAGCTCTGAGAAGAATAAGAGAGATGATCAGCCAGCAGGCGTTATCGCTATTGATTCAATCTACACACCAGTAGAGAGAGTTAATATGGCAGTTCAGAATACTCGTGTAGGTCAGGATACAGATTTTGATAAGCTTACACTTGATATTTTCACTAATGGAACAATAGAACCAGATGAGGCTTTAAGTCTCGCAGCTAAGGTTTTAAGTGAACATTTAAAGGGATTCATCAATCTTTCAGAGAACGCTCAGAAAGTGGAAATCATGGTTGAGCAGGAAGAGGATGAGACTACTAAGGTCCTTTCAATGAGCATTGAAGATCTTGAATTATCTGTTCGTTCATCTAATTGTCTTAGAAGAGCTGGTATCAACACAGTTGAAGAGCTTTGCAACAAGACATCAGATGATATGATGAAGGTAAGAAACTTAGGTAAGAAGTCTTTAGATGAAGTTCTCCTTAAGCTTAAGGAAATGGGCTTACATCTTAGACCTAACGAAGATTAATTTGTAGATACGGCGGCTATACAGTAAGTCCATAAGCGCATGTGTAGCTGTTACAAATGGAGGTAAATCATGGCAAAATATAGAAAGCTCGGCAGAACATCTAGCCAGAGAAAGGCTTTATTAAGAAGTCAGGTAACAGCATTAATCGAGAATGGCAAGATTGTTACTACAGAGGCAAGAGCCAAGGAAGTAAAGAAGATGGCTGAAAAGCTCATCACACTTGCAGTTAAAGAGAAAGACAACTTCGAGACAGTTAAGGTTTCAGCAAAGGTTCCTAAGAAGGATGCTGAAGGCAAGAGAGTTAAGGAAGTTGTTGATGGCAAGAAGGTTACTGTATATGAGACAGTAGAGAAGGAAATCAAGAAGGATCTTCCTTCAAGACTTCATGCTAGAAAGCAGATGGATAAGGTTCTTTACACAGTTACAGAAGTTCCTACAGCAGCTGCTGGAAAGAAGAAGAATACTAAGACTGTTGATCTTACAAACAAGTTATTTGATGAGATCGCACCTAAGTATGCTGGTCGTCAGGGCGGTTATACAAGAATCGTTAAGATCGGTTTAAGAAAAGGTGATGCAGCAATGGAAGTTCTTCTTGAATTAGTTTAATTTCAATTGCAATTTAAGCGGGTAAGGAAACTTATCCGCTTTTTTTGGAATCTGCGGTAAGACTTAAAAGGGCAGGAGGTCATATGGGAATAGTTAAAGCAAAAAACCTCACATTTGAATATATAAGACGAGATGAAGATGGTAATGTTGAGGGAATAACTAAGGCTGTTGATAATGTGAGTATTGACATTAAGCAGGGCGATTTTGTTGCCGTGTTAGGTCATAATGGCTCCGGTAAATCAACATTTGCAAAACATCTGAATGCGCTCGTTATGCCGACAGAGGGAACTGTGTGGGTTGATGGTATGGACACAAGGGAAGAGGAGAATACTTTAAAGGTAAGACAGACTGCCGGAATGGTATTTCAGAACCCTGATAACCAGATAGTTGGAACTCTTGTTGATGAAGAGGTTGGATTCGGACCAGAGAATATTGGTGTTCCAACGGAAGAAATATGGGAACGAGTTGAAAAAAGCCTGAAAGCAGTAGGAATGTATGCTTTCAGAAACCAGTCGCCAAACAAGCTATCTGGAGGACAGAAGCAGAGGGTAGCGATTGCTGGAATTGTAGCAATGAAGCCAAAATGTATTGTCTTAGATGAACCAACGGCAATGCTTGATCCGTTGGGACGAAAGGATGTACTTAATGTGCTCCATGAATTGAACAGGCAGGAAAATGTAACGGTTATACTTATCACTCATTACATGGAAGAAGTAATTGATATAGACAAGCTTTATGTAATGGATGATGGAAAGCTGGTAATGTCAGGAACACCAAGAGAAATATTCTCACAGGTAGAGAAATTAAAGAAATTGAGACTTGATGTGCCGCATGTTACAGAATTAGCCTATGAACTTCAGAAGGAAGGAGTTCCATTAAAGAATGGAATATTGACTTCAGAAGAATTTACAGAGGAACTCATTAGAGTTAGAAATGAGGGTTTCAATGTCAATAATAGTAGATAATATCAGCTATATTTATGAAAAAGGCACTGGCTTTGAGAGGCAGGCTTTGAAAAATGTGAGCTGTGCAATAGAAGATGGTGAATTTATCGGACTTATTGGTCATACAGGTTCGGGTAAATCCACATTTATACAGCATCTTAATGGACTTGTTAAACCGACTGAAGGCCATATATATTACAATGGCAGAGATATATATGAGCAGGGCTTTAATATGAAAGAATTAAGAAGCAGGGTAGGACTGGTTTTTCAGTATCCGGAACACCAGCTTTTTGAGACTGAGATATTCAAAGATGTATGTTTTGGTCCTAAGAACCTTGGCCTTTCACAGAAGGAGGTTGAAATCAGAGCATTTGAGTCGTTAAGACTGGTTGGAATAGATGATAATATGTTTTATCAGTCGCCATTTGATTTGTCAGGTGGACAGAAGAGAAGGGTTGCCATTGCAGGTGTACTTGCGATGAAACCTGATGTTCTTATTCTGGATGAACCAACGGCTGGCCTTGATCCTAAGGGAAGAGATGATATTCTTAATTGTCTTAAGTATTTAAGGGAAGAGACAGGAATGACTATTATTCTTGTATCACACAGCATGGATGATGTTGCTAATTATGTGAGCAGAATTATGGTAATGAATGATGGTGTGCTGACATATGATGACACTCCAAGAAATGTATTCAGGCATTATAAGGAGCTGGAGGCAATAGGGCTAGCAGCACCACAGGTAACTTATTTGATGAATGATTTAAAACAGGCAGGCTTTGATGTTAATACAGATGCTATCACAATAGATGAAGCGAAGGAAAGCATTTTGTCAGCACTGGGATAAAGGAAGTAATATGATTCGAGATATAACAATAGGACAGTATTATCAGGCAGATTCGGTAATACACAGACTGGACCCGAGAGTTAAGCTTATGGGTACCTTAATATTCGTAATATCCCTGTTTCTGGGAAGTAATATATGGCTGTATCTGGTTGTAGCAGCATTTTTGGCGATTGTAATTGCACTGTCAAAGATACCTCTTAAATTCATTGTTAAAGGTCTTAAGGCAATTGTAATATTAATTGTAATCAGTGCGGCATTTAATCTGTTTCTGACGCCAGGAACGCCTCTTATTAAGATATGGAAGCTGACAATAACGCATGAAGGCCTTAATACGGCTGTATTTATGGTTATAAGGCTTATTTTTCTTATTATGGGTTCATCCCTTATGACACTTACAACAACGCCTAATAACCTTACAGACGGGCTTGAAAAGGGACTTGGATTTCTTAAGTACATTAAAGTTCCGGTTCATGAAATTGCAATGATGATGTCAATTGCATTGAGGTTCATCCCGATTCTTATTGAGGAAACAGATAAGATAATGAAGGCACAGATGGCGCGAGGTGCAGACTTTGAGTCAGGTAATATTATTAAGAAGGCAAAGGCTATGATACCTATTCTTGTACCTTTATTCATATCAGCGTTCAGAAGGGCTAATGAACTTGCAATGGCTATGGAGGCGAGATGTTATCACGGTTCTGAAGGAAGAACTAAGATGAAGCCGCTGAAATACTCCAGAAGAGATATTAATGCATATCTTATTATCGCATTGTATCTTGCATGCATTATTGTGGTTAAGGTTACGCTTAAGTTAATATAATCAGTGTGTATACAGATATGACATTTATAATAGTTTGATTCTGGCTTTTAAGGAGGAACGCCATGCGAAGAATAAAGCTTATCGTAGCTTATGATGGAACAGAATATTCCGGCTGGCAGATTCAGCCGGAAGCACCAACTATAGAAATGTATCTTGACAAGGCAATTCGCGAGCTTACCGGTGAAAATGTGCATGTGACCGGAGCAAGCCGTACAGACGCAGGTGTGCATGCATATGGAAATGTAGCTGTATTTGATACGGAATCGACAATACCTGGAGACAGATTCACATTTGCACTAAACAGATTCCTGCCGGATTCAATTGTTATTCAGGATTCATGGGAAGTGTCTGTAGATTTTCACCCAAGGCACTGTGACACAAGAAAGACATACGAATACCGCATACTTAATACTGCTGTTCCGTTGCCTCAGAAGCGCAATTTCACATGGCATGTTGCAGGCAGTATTGATATTGAAAAGATGAAAGAAGCTGCAGCATATATTGTTGGTGAACATGATTTCAAAAGCTTCTGCTGTGTGAGAACTCAGGCAGAATCGACTGTCAGGACTATATATTCACTTGAGGTCCTGCAGGAAGGCAGTGAGATAATTATCCGTATTAAAGGAAATGGATTCTTATACAACATGGTAAGAATTATTACAGGCACGCTTATTCAGGTAGGAAAAGGAAGATTCAAGCCTGAATATGTGAAGCAGATGTTAGAGGCAAAGGACAGGACTGTTGCAGGGCAGACTGCTCCTCCACAGGGACTTACACTTGTTGGCATTGAATATGTGGATAATGATGACGCAAGGGTTGTCTGATGTGGATAACTTTTTTGGATAAAACATTTGCAAAAGTATATTGACACACGTGGTTATGTGTTATATAATTCAAAAATGTGGCGTGATAAGTGCGCCCATAATTAAGGTTTTAAGTGTTTCACCAATGCCCCGGAGAGACATTTATATACATTAATAATTAAGCATTATAGCAATATTTCAGGAGGAAAACTAATGAAAACTTATATGGCTAGTGCATCTACAATCGAAAGAAAATGGTATGTAGTAGATGCTGCAGATTATACATTAGGTCGTTTAGCATCACAGGTTGCTGCTGTGTTAAGAGGAAAGAATAAGCCAACTTACACACCATTCCTTGACTGTGGTGACAATGTTATCGTAATTAACGCTGATAAGGTTAAGTTCACAGGAAAGAAGCTTGACCAGAAAGTTTACTACAGCCACTCAGACTATGTTGGTGGTTTAAAGGAAACAACACTTAAGGAAATGATGGAAAAGAAGCCTGAGAAGGTTATCGAGCTTGCTGTTAAGGGAATGCTTCCAAAGGGACCTTTAGGACGTCAGATGTTCACAAAGCTTCATGTTTATGCTGGTCCAGATCATGAGCAGGCAGCTCAGAAGCCAGAAGTATTAAAGTTTTAATATAAGGACACATATAAGGAGGAATTAACAGTGGCTAAGAAAGCAAACGGAAAGTTCTACGGAACAGGTAGAAGAAAAAGCAGTATTGCTAGAGTATATTTAGTACCAGGTACAGGTAATATCACAATAAATAAGAGATCACTTGATGAGTATTTCGGTCTTGAGACACTTAAGGTTGTTGTAAAGCAGCCATTAGCTCTCACAGAGACAGCTGACAAGTTCGATGTAATCGTTAACGTACACGGTGGCGGATACACAGGTCAGGCTGGTGCTATCAGACATGGTATCTCAAGAGCACTTCTTCAGGTTGATTCAGACGAGTACCGTCCATCACTTAAGAAGGCTGGTTTCTTAACAAGAGATCCAAGAATGAAGGAAAGAAAGAAATACGGTCTCAAGGCTGCACGTCGTGCTCCACAGTTCTCAAAGAGATAATATGTGCTACTTTTGGAAGTTCGGGAAATGGCTTATTTGCTGGATTTCAAGAGTTGTGGGTGTTGCTGAAAAGTGCTTGATTTGGGTAGATAAGTAACAAACAAGCAACTTAAAAATAACATACAATAGACATATATATGTAAATTATTAGGGATGTTTTCCATCAGATTTATCTGGTTGGGAGACATCCCTTTTGCATGTTTCTACAAGCGATGCATTTGCTGATGAATATTGGATGATAGTGCTTGCACTAGCAGACAATAATTCAACGGTAAATATAGCGCGACAGCGCGATATGAGCAAGATTACGAAGTAATCTGCGAATGAATCGCTTAATACTAAATCATTCATAATAAAAATCCTTTCTGTCAGCGAAAGTAACTTATAAGCATCATTTAGCTTATATTAGGTTTATTGCTTTAACTAATTCTCCTATATCCATATGGGTATAGACTTTTTCTGTTAGAGTCATGGCACCGGCGTGACCAACTATCTTTTTAATTGTGGTTTGATCCACACGTGCATCTGCAAGCATTGATATACAGGTGTGTCTACAACAATGTGGTGTTCGTTCAATATAGAGATTCTTCATTAGTGGTTTGAAATAGCTATCATAATAATTGCGATATAAGAAGTGCTTACCATCATCTGTATGAAGCAGATAATCTGAATCAATGCCATCATTAAACCAGCCTTTGTAAAATTCTAATACTTTATTTGCAATAGGCACCTTACGGATTCCATTTTCAGTTTTACTGTCAATCACATCAAAGTATTGCTCCTCAAGATGAACATTTTCTTTTTTTAAGTCTAGCAATTCTGATATTCTCACACTATTGTAAATCAGCATTAGTACAATCTGATAATACTTGTCATCTTTCATAGTCCATAGCTTATCAATTTCATCTTTTGTTAGTCTGTCTCTATCGGCTTTGTTTGGATTGCGATTCTTATATTTAAGGATATCAACAAATTCAGAATAGTCTTTCAGTGTAAGCTCATGCTTTAAGCGGATTGCATATGAAGTGAAGAAAAAACTGAAAGATCTGGCGTTATTTTTGGAACAATTGCGAAGTCATTTTATCTGTATAGAATATGTGCAGATAGATAATGTGGAGGAGCAAAGAAAAATAAAAGAAGATTTAATTCAGAACACGGAAGAAGTTGAGAAGGTTTTGGCTATTCGCGAAGAGATGGATGCCAAGCAGGAATTGAAATCAAAGTACGCAAAACGGTCAGTGGAAACAACTTCTGGTGTTGAACGATTACAGCTAAGAGTAGCGATTGAAAAGTTGGAGGAGGAAGTGTATGAGCTCAGGGAGATGTTATTGCAATCGAAATTGGATGCGGAGTTATTACTTGAAAAAGATTTGAAAAAGAAATTGAAGATTTCAAAGATGTGCGAGCGATTGTTATCGAGTCTTAAAAATCAGTATGAGCAGTTGAATGAGGAAAAAAGAGAATTAAGGGCTGTATATGATACTAAGGTTAAAGCTGTTGCTGCAGAGGATATGGAGGAATTGATTGAGGTGAGACAAGCAGTCAGAGATGAAGAAACTCACAGAGCACGAGCGGAACTTCTTGCAAAGTATGGAGAGGCTTTTAAAGACAGGTTTTTTGACGAGGCGGTTGAAAAGGTGGATTGTGAGATGCGAGGGAAGGTGTATGTGAAGAGGGAACAAACTATAGAGAGCCCAAAAGGCGCAAAATTATATCCTGAACAAAAGTCAAGATAATAGGAATGGTTGTTGAATATAATCTGCAATGGTGATATAATAGTTCAATAAATGAACTGAGTTATTTGTAAGGATGGTCGTTATGGGAGAATTAGATTTTTTTATGAATGACAGGATGAAAGTATTGCAGATTATTTATCAACATCAGATTTCTGTGGAAGGGAATAGTTTTTGTCCACTTAACCAGCAAGAAATAGCAGACTTAGTACCGTGCAGTAAGCTTAAAGCAAATCAGATTATCAGAGAATTAATTGATGCTGGGTATGTTGAGATGATAAGAAGTAGAGGTAGATATATTGTGACGGAAAAGGGAAACATAGTATTGGAAATTTAAGATGGAGGTTTTTATATATGATAAGTATGTCAGAGTATTTAGAGAATATTTATGTTGATTTTGCAAGTGATATTAACGAACAAACTAAACTGTGTCAACTTAAAGGATTAAATTTTGCGGCAGGATGTCTTCCGGATTATAATAACCTTCAAATACAAAGACTGTACTTGCTTCGGTATTCCTTTGCATATGGATTTGAGTATTCGGGAATATATTCGGAGGTTTTGGCCAGATTACATAATCCACAGAAAGTATGCGTTGTGTCAATAGGATGTGGAAATTTTTTGGATTATTGGTCATTAGTTCAATCAATTGAGAAAAAGAATTTGGAATGTGAAGTTAGATATGTTGGTATTGATGAAATAGATTGGAACTATAAATTTGATAAAAGAGATGGCGATGAACTGTATTTTAAGAAAGGTAATGCCATTAACTTTTTTGAAGAAAATAAAGAATTTATTTCTGACATATACTTTTTTCCGAAATCAATTAGTGAGTTCGATGCTAAAGAAATGAATGTTATGGTTAATAATCTTCAGAATAAACCCATACTAAGAGATAAGTTGATATTTTGTTTCTCCATCCGGGCCAATGAGGGAAGTAGAGAAAGAGATATGGAAAAAACAGAGCAAATAATTGGAGCACTGAAAAGAAATGGATTTCATTTAATCAACCCAACTTACGGATATACTTTTTATAGAGAAAATAAAGGCATAATTGCTTATGATAACAGTTATGTATATCCTCAAGAGGCATATGATTATATCGTGTCACTGAATGAAAAATGTGGAAGTTATATTAAAAACGGAGCAAATTGTGGGGAAGATTGTATTCAATATTTGAATAGAAAACCTACAACTAAAACAGGTAATATTTATTATAGAATAATTGAATTGGAAAGGAATTAGCACAATGATATTAAGTGTAAGCCGCAGAACGGACATTCCTAATTATTATTCGGAGTGGTTTTTCAATAGAGTAAAAGAAGGCTTTGTGTATGTCAGAAATCCTATGAATGCACATCAGGTAAGTAAGATAGATATAACACCAGAGGTGGTTGATTGTATTGTCTTTTGGACAAAGAATCCAGAGCCAATGTTGAATAGATTAGATGAACTTTCTTCATATGATTACTATTTTCAGTTTACATTGACTGGATATGGAAAAGATATGGAGTGTAATGTTCCGCATAAAAAGGAAAAAATGATTCCTATATTTCAGGAACTATCGAAAAAAATTGGAATGAAAAAGGTAATATGGAGATATGATCCTATTATTTTTACAAAGAAGTATAGTCCAGAATACCATTTAAAAGCGTTTGAGCAAATTGCAACAGCACTTAAAGGATATACAGAGAAGTGTGTTATAAGCTTTGTTGATATATATGCAAAGAATAAGAAAAATATGGAATTACTTGATTTATATGAAATTGATAAAAATGAGTTGCTAGAGTTTGCAAAGAAAATAGCTGGAATTGCAAAGGACAACGGAATGAAGATAGGAAGTTGTGCTGAGAGTATAGATTTGGATGAGTGTGGTATTGAACACAACTGTTGTATTGATAAAACTCTAATAGAAGACATAATTGGATGCAGACTCAAAGTTGAAAAAGATAAAAATCAACGCGAGGAGTGTGGCTGCGTGGAAGGCGTAGAGATAGGAACATATAATACATGTAAAAATGGATGCAAATACTGTTACGCAAATTATAGCCAAGAAAGTGTTGTGAAGAATTGTAGCAGGTACGATCCAAAGTCACCAATATTGTGTGGTATACTCGATGAAAATGATAAAATAACTGTGCGAAAAGTAAAATCTTTGAAAGAACAGCAATTAAGCATTTTTGATTTTTAGAAAGAAGGTAATGGGTTGAATTTAGGAATAGAAACTGAGACATTAGAATTTAAGAAATCAACAGGTGAGTTGAAAGAGGCAATGAATTCTATTTCTGCCATATTGAATAAGCATCAGCAGGGTGAAATTTATTTTGGTGTAAAGCCTGATGGTACAGTTATAGGACAGGTTGTGACAGAGGAATCTTTGCGTGAAGTCAGTCAGAAAATAAAGAATTCAATTGAACCCAAAATATATCCTGAAGTTAAAAAGGTTGTAATGGATGGAAGGGATTGTATTTATGTAAAATTTGAAGGAAGTCAGACACCATATTTTGCATTTGGTGTAGCCAAAATTCGTGTAGCAGATGAAGACTTAACTATGTCACCACAGGAATTAGCAGATTATATTCGAAAAGGTGACAAAGAGGAAAATCGTTGGGAAAATTTGGTTTCCAATAAATTTGTTGATGATGTTGATGAAGAACTATTGAAAAAATATACCAATCAGGCACATGATGTTGGTAGGATTGCAATTGAATATACCGATAAGAGAACCGTTCTGAACCAACTAGAATTATCAGAAGGCAATAATTTGATTAATGCAGGAAAGGTTTTATTTGCAGATGATTTGATTCAGGATATTCAGATGGCTATTTTTGCAACAAATGAAAGACTAACTTTTAATGATATTCAAAGACATCACGGACCGGTGCTTAAGCTGGTAGATATTGCAGAGAATTATATTAAAAGTAATATTCACTGGAGAGTGGAATTTACTGGGACATTGCAGCGTACAGAAATACCGGAAATTCCAGTTGATGCTATAAGAGAAGCATTATTAAATTCATTTTGTCATAAGGATTATGCAACTGGGCAAAGTAATGAGGTTGCAATTTATAAAAACAGAATAGAAATTTATAATCCAGGTTCTTTTCCAGAAGGATTTGAACCACAGGATTTTATAGATAGACCGGAAAGACCAATTCGTAGAAATCCGAAGATTGCAAGGATTTTATATTACTCTAAGGATATTGAAAGTTTTGGCACTGGTTTAAAGCGTATAGCTGACGCATGTGAAAAAGCAAGGGTTAGATATGAATTTAAAAAATTAAAGTCAGGTTTTGTTGTTTGTTTTTATCGGTCAGGAAAAAGTGAGGATGAAAGTACGGATAAAATAGAAAAAAGTACGGATAAAGTACGGATAAATACGGATAAATTGAATTTTTCACAGAAAAAAGTAATTGAATTCATTTTGGACAATGGAAAGGTTACCAATAAAGATGTTCAGCAATTGCTGGGGGTGAAGGATTCACGGGCTTTAAAGATTTTGAAGGAACTTGTAGAAAAGGATGTTGTTGTGAAACAAGGGAAATTAAAAGGAAGTTATTATACAATAAAAAAATATGAGTGAGCGAGCAGCAATTAGAACAAGCAAAAAAGAATGTGTAGAATGTTGGAGCAAAAGAATCAAAGAGACAGAAGTAGGAACGGATTGGGATTTGGCAGAAAAAAGATGTTGGCGATGTGGCAAAGAAACTGAACTACAAAGATGCCATTTAATACCAGATTCATTAGGTGGAAAAGATGAAGCGTCAAACATTGTTTTATTGTGTGACAAGTGTCATAAAGAAGGACCGAATGTAGCTGACCCAGAGATCATGTGGGACTGGATAAAAGCGTATGCTCAGCCAAATCAATTTATGTTTTTGTTTTATCAAATTTCGCGTGAGTGCGAATTTATATATAAGCGTAGTATAAAAGAAGAAATCAAGTTTTTTCAGTTTTTACAGGAAGAGAATATAAAAAAATGATTGTAGCAAAGATATGGTATAAGAGTCAATATGCAACAAATTTTTTTGGACAGCCTTTTTAAGTACTATGAATGGTGTGGGAATTTTAAGAATATTGTTTAAAGAAATGGCAAAAGAGTTGAATGTTGAATTGAGATAGGATGGAGCAATTACATATGAACAAATGCAGTGTATATATTTGCGAAAGTAAAACAGAATATGAAGGACAATATGAATTTATGAATGCTGGCATGGAAGTAGAGATATTTAATTATCATGCTCCAAGTGAAGAAAATGTTAGCATTGGAGATGAGGTTAAGTATAAGGAAATCACAATTGTAGATTTAAGAAACAGAGTATTTGTTTTTTCTCCGGTATTTTATAATGTTGGGGTAACATATGCGTTAACACAATATGAGAAATATAAAACGGATTTCTATTTCACAACAGGAAAGGTAGATAGTGTTGATTCTTTTTCTTGTAATATGAAAATGAGTACACTCAAAATGTATCATCCTTTGTTAATGCAATGCTTTAATAATCCAGCACTTCAAGTATCTTGTGGTGAAAGTGAAATGAATTACAAAGTTATAAGAAATTCCGATAAGAAAGTTGTTGAAATACAGAATAACAATATAAAAAAAATAGAGTTTGGTGGCAAATGCACTTATTCAAGAAAGAATAATGGTCAGTTAATAACTATTGAAGCAGAAAATTATGCAACAATATATTTAGATGAACCTATTACTTATAAAGACCTATTAATGTATATAAAGGAATTTGATGTATTAGTGAATGCTTATTGTCCAAGTGGTTTACATTCATACGCAACATATATTACAACAATTGAAGGGAAAAGTTTTGAGGTTATACATAAACTGTTAGGAAAAGAAAAGTTTTGTGATAAAATAATTCATCAACCAGTGAAACTGAATTTTTTTGAATATATCGAAAGAATGTATAAAAATACAAACTACCGAACAACTGATGATAGAAACAAATATATCCCTTTGGAGTTTAAAAAACCTACTTCATTAGAAGATCAATATATATTCTATTTTAGATATATTGACTTGTATATGGGTGACTATCTTAAGCAAAAAACGGGTAAAGTGTCGAGTAATTTTGACAGGCTTAGTAATTTTGTGGATGAAAATTTAAAATTATTTGATAGTAATGATACTATGAATATTGATAATTTTAAAAATGAATTAAATAGTCTAAGGAATCAATATGTTCATGAAGGCTATTACTTACCTAATAATCAGTTTGCGGTAAATGGGAAAGGTAAAGTATTTCTGTATCACAAAACGATGGACTATAATTGGCTTTTAAGAATTGTGAAAGTCTTTAAATTTGGTGTATATAAAATTCTTTATACAAAGGTACTTGATTTGGAGATCGATGAGGGGGAACTGAAAAGTGCTGTGAAATGTTGGTTTTAATGGTTGAAATGTAACGATATGCGAGTAATATGGAAAATAGATAGGAGAAAAACAATGAATATAGCAGTATTTGCCTCCCATGGAGGCAGCGATTTACAAGCAATTATAGATGGTTGCAAAAATAATCAAATAAATGCAAGGGTATCTGTTGTTATTAGTAACAATGGAAATTCAATGGCTTTGCAAAGAGCTGAAGCAGAAGGAATTCCTGCATATCATCTTAGTGCAAATAAATCTGGAAATGAGGAAGCCTTGGCAACGGAGATTTTAGATATATTAGCCAAATATAATGTTGAAATGATTTTCTTGGCGGGATATATGAGAATGTTGCATATATCGGTACTGGAAAAATATAATAATAGAATCTTTAATATACATCCTGCATTATTACCTAAATTTGGTGGTAAGGGTATGCATGGAATGAATGTACATACAGCCGTTATTAAAGCCAAAGAAAGTGAAACGGGTGTGACAATTCATAGAGTAAATGCTGAGTATGATAGCGGAGAAATTGTAGCGCAGACGACAGTTCCAGTACTGAAAAATGATACACCGGAGATATTGGCGGCCAGGGTGCTTGATAGAGAACACGAATTTTTGGTTGAGGTTATTGCAGATATTGTAAATGGAGAAATTACTTTAGGATAAGGTTGATGTAAACTGAAATAAAAGCATTATATTAAGAATGATATGGGAGGTTTTTATGGGAAAGGTACTGATTATTAAAAATAATAATAGCGATGAGAGAATACACCGTTATGCTATGGAAAGCTATGAGCAAGGGAAAAAATGCTATTATAATTCAGTAGATGGGACATTGAATGAACAAGCATTAATGGAATTGAAGAAAAATTTCGAAGGTAGTGGCATTGTCTTAATGATTACGTATGAAAATTCAGACCTAAGAAAAATTAAAGATGTTTTTATTGGAGATGAGGCTTATATAAATCATAAAAATAGTATTGAATATATAATGAGGGTGTATTTGAAAAAAACATGTCACGAAAGAGTTATTGCAAGTATCATAGACAAGATTGATTTAGATATTGATGCTGATTTCGGATATGGTCAATACGTTATAATGAATGATATGGAAAGTTTATTTTATGAGTTGAGAGAAAGAATAATTGCAAATAAGCAGGAAAAAACCTATGATATTAGCGAAAAAGAAGAAAAGCTGGAAGAAAAATATGGATTAAGCGCATTGGCGCAGAAAGATGAACAATCTGTACGTATATATCCAAGTGATAGTGTAGGTAAAGATAGAACTGAATTTCAGAGAGATAGAGAAAGAGTTGTTAATTGTAAAGCATTTAGGAGGCTTGTAGATAAAGCACAAATTTTTGGCTCAGAAAAAGGGGATTATTACAGAACAAGGATGACCCATTCATTAGAGGTAAATCAAATTGCAAAAGCTATTGCTTATGCATTGAAATTGAATTTAGATTTAACTGAGGCTATAGCATTGGGACATGATTTAGGACATACGCCATTTGGACATCAAGGAGAAAGAACTCTAGATGAAATCTTGTGTGGGAAAATAGATGTTGGTATAAACGCAACACAAAAAATGTTTGAAAAAAGGTGTTTTGGAGGGTTTAAGCACAATTACCAAAGTGCAAAGATTTTGACAGAAATAGAAGAAAAGTATAAGGAATATCCAGGTTTGAATGTTAGCGTTCAAGTTGTTGAAGGCGTTTTAAAGCATACAAAGTTGAAGCCAGGCAAAATTGATTTATCAGACTTTTTGTCTAAAGAATATTTGGATAAAATATGTATTAGTAATGAAAAGGTACAAGTTTGTTCGAGTTTGGAGGGACAAGTTGTTGCTATTGCTGATGAAATTGCACAAAGAGGACATGATGTTGATGATGCGCTTACTTCAGGAGTCATGACAATTGATGAATTTAAAGATAGATTGAAAATAGATAAATGCAGGGAATTATTTGATAGAATTAATAAAGAAATAAATGATATTGAAACTTCAGAACGCCTTATTATTGATAAAAAGGAATTGAAAATTTCTAGAATTGTGTCGGTCATTATCAACTATTTTATTCAGAAAACTATTGAGTATTCGTTAACATTGGTTAGCGAGTACGAAGAACTTGGAAGAATATCATTAGACAATACTAAAGTGATGGTTCGTTTTCCAGATGATGTAGAGCGTGTAAATGGATATTTGGAGCAAGTAGTACAAAAAAAGGTGATTTGTAATAATGAGGTTGCAAGAGCTGATTATAATGCAAGTATGATTGTTCAGAATCTATTTGCAAAGTATTATAAAAATCCAAGATTATTACATTCTGGAACAGTGCATAAAATTTTTCTTGAAACTTTAAAACATAAAAATAGAGAGGTTTCCAATAGTGCTATTTATTTAAGCGATGGAAGCATAGAGTTAGTAAATAAAGAAATTGAAGAAATTACTTCAAAACCACTTAATGAAAAGCTTGTTTTAGAGTATTTGAAAGATGGTGACAATTCTTGTGCAGAAAAGGATATTGTGATATTAGAGAAGAGGAGGATATTGGTAAGGGCAATAACTGACTATATTGCAGGGATGACGGATGGATATGCACTTGAGGAATATGAAAAATTGAGATAATGAAAGTTTAAGGAAGGGACTTGGATGCTAGATGTGAAATTTTATGATACAATTGATGATGCATTATTGAAGTTCGCAGTGGTAATCTCACAGAGAATATTTACAATCCAAAGCGTCTTATGGCGTTTCAGAAAAGTATGCTACACCTCGGAATTTCGGTTCCGGGGTGTTTTTTATATAAAATGTTATAGAATATATTATAATAGTTAAGTATTAAGTGTAATTAAAAAGCTATTTTCGTATTAATTAGAATGGAGAGATATTTATATGACAACTGTAAGCACAAAGAGTGGTAGAATTATAAAAGTTGTATCCAGAGAAGAAGAGAAGAGTACATTGACTGAATCAGACAGTGAAATGGACGAAAGAGCGGTTGAAGCTGTTAAGGCAGCGATAAATAAAGCTAAGATTTGTAAGAAACCTATAGCAGGTTATGATAAAGAAAAAAAGCGGGCTTATGTAGAGTATGCGAATGGGGAAAGAAAGTATGCAGAATAGAAAACCGATGATTCTTGTATTAGCAGGACCAAATGGCTCGGGGAAAAGTACAATAACAACTTTTTTTGATAAAGCTGGTAAATAATACTAATGCTGATGATGTTGTTGCGACTACAGGAATGAATAATATGGAAGCTGCTGTTTTGGTTGACAGGATGAGATATGAATCAATTGCCAAGAAAGAAGATTTTACATTTGAAACAGTCTTGTCATCTGAATATAAGTTAAACATTTTAAGAAAAGCAAAAGAAGAGGGATATTTTATAAAATGTGTATTTATGTTGACAGTTGACCCACAAATTAATATTGCCAGAATAGAATCCCGTGTGGCAGCAGGTGGACATAATGTTGATAGCAGTAAAGTTATTGAAAGATATTATAAATCAATTAATAACATAAAAGAGTTACTTGATATATGCGATATTATGCATGTTTATGATAATACCAAATCACCAGAAAGAATTATTCGTAAGCATAAAGAAGAACTATCAATATATCCAAATGAATATTGAAGTGAACAGGATATATTAGGATTGATGGAATAATGTTGTTGTTATCTTATCTTGTAATACCAATACAATTTATTACACCCCAGAATTTCGGTTCTGGGGTGTTTTTTGACATTAATTACATTAACCCTTCATCTGCATCCTATACTTAAGTGGCGAAACAAGAAACTCCTTTTTAAATGCATAACTAAAGTAGCTTGTACTTTTAAATCCGCATTCATATGCAATTTGATCTATTGGTTTGTCAGTATTTGACAGTAAAACTATAGCATGTTCTAATCTTACCTTAGATAAATATCTTGAAAAAGCTTCTCCTGTATTTTGTTTGAATAGCCTTGAAAAATGAGAGCTGGAAAAGCTAAATAATTTACAAATATTATCCACATTTATATCAGTCATATAATTAGAGTCTATATATCTCATAACATCATTGATATTTTTGTTTATTTTCTTGCCCTGGCTGCCGTTTATATCATGAAATAACTCATGCTCAATAATAAATATAATTAAGTATGTAAGCAATGCCTTTAATTTAGAATCTGAGTATGGTGAATTAATATTATACTCAGTCAGCATCTTTTCAAAAATATTCCGGACAACTTGCTGGTCTTCCTGATTCAGAATGTGGTATTTTTCAGCGTAGAATCTGTTAAATGCAACAGCAGATATTTCTGACTTTATATAATCAGCTATATCAAATGAATATTTAATAAGTATGCTGTTATGCGTTTCATTGCTAGTATAAAAGGTCTGGTGCTGTAATCCAAGAGGCATTGTTCCAACATATCCTCTGAGAATATCCCACTCCCCATCAGTTGAGTATACATGATGACTGCCAGATATCTGAAAACCAATCTCATAATGTTTTATACATGCACTCATTGATGGCATATGAAAATTAATATCTTTTCCGTTATAAACGATACTTCTGTTTATTTCAAAATTATTACCATCTTTTATAGGTCTTGGCATGCATTTTACTTCCTTCCAATGATATTAAATATAAAAATAGCATAATATCTAAAATTCTATTTGTAAAGTGATATTTTTTTTAAAGAAAGCGACAAATTAATAATGTATAATATATATGTAACTAAGCAATTGTTTTTTGAGGGGAGATTAGTAATGAATGATGAGAGAATGCCAATTAACATTTATAAACTTGATGCTGGTTATAATGATAAGGGAATGAATAGTAATGAACTTATTAAAGATTATAAACGGAATATACACAAATGGTATTTTATAGCTGCTGTCGACATTGTGTTTGCCTTGATTATAGCATTTGTTAATTTTAAAGTTCCTGACACGGTAATGATGAGCCTGATTATTTATATTGTAGTATTGGCACTGCTTATAGTAAGTATTGTCAGGATTCATGGATATCGTTTACACTGTAGAAGTATACAAGGGGGATTTAACAGATGAAAAAATATAAGCTGAGTACGAGGATAAGTGTCTATATAGCTGTGATTTTATCGCTGGCTATGAGTGGGTTGACCATAAGAAGCCTGATTGTTAAAAGAAATGTTCATTCAGTAAGTGTTACATTATATGGAATTGTATTTGTATCATTACTGGTTGTGTCAGCAGTTTCATTGATTGTGTACATATACAAGAGTAAGATTGGAATATATGTAAGTATTGCCTGTCTGGTTATTATATTTGCATATGGAATTATAATGAAAGATTCACCATTACAACTCATAATTATATTTCTGCCAGTTATTTACGCTATGTTTTCAACTAGAGAGTAATTGGAAAAATTTAACTTTCTTCGATTGGACTTCCAGCGGTTCTTAATAAGGAAGGGGCAAAAGTGAGGGTCAAAGCTCAAATTGATTTTATAAAATATCATTATGAAACAGAATGTACAGTCAGGTGGAATGAAAACCTATCAGAGACTAAAATTAAAAATGCTAGTATTACGGCGGTGTAAGCATTTGTTGCGGATGGTTGATATATTAGAGTTAATATGATACTTGCGGATTTAGAAGTCGACACATTTAATAACATTGGCATTGAGATGGAATAATATTCTTTCTTCAATAAAGTGATGAGTAGTTCTGGGAATGTGTGGGTAGTGCTACGCACATAACAGATATGTAACACTACCAGACACAAATTCCCAATCTATGGGCTCTTCACGCTCTACAAACGCTTTCAAAGAGATAAGATTTCAACAATCCAGTGCGTCTTACGACGTTCCAGAAAAGTATATTACACCTCGGAATTTCGGTTCTGGGGTGTTTTTTTAGTTTGTGAACTATGGTATTATTATAATGTAATGATTTTTCAAAAGGTAAAACGAGAAATATGAGATTTGATAAGAGAACGTTTTAATAATGTATTATATCATACAGTACAGGAGAGCCATATATGATTAAAATAGCATTTTTTGATATAGATGGAACATTGTTGAAAATGGGATGTAAAGAACCGACAGATAAAACAGTTAAGGCGTTAAATTCTCTTCGCCAGAATGGAATATTGCTTTGTATGGCAACTGGCAGAGGCTATCTTTCAATCCCTAAATTCAAAGATATTACATTTGATGTGCTGCTTACATTTAATGGTTCATATGTAATGGCTGGAGAAAAGATTATTTTCAGGAATCCCTTGAATAATAATGATAAACATCAAATAATTCAAAATCTTAATAAAATGAACAGAGCAGCTGCAATCAGCAATGAGCATTTTATTGTTACTAATGGCACAGATGAGCATCTGGAAGAGTACTTTAAATTTGGAAATGAAACATTGACAATTGCAGATAATTTTGATGAGTTATGTAAAGAAGATATTTACCAGATTATGTGTGCGTGCAGAAAAGAAGAATACGCCCAGATACTGCAAGGAACTGAAAATACCCAGATAACTGCATGGTGGGATAAAGCAGCAGATATAATTCCATTGAATTGTGGTAAGGGAAATGCTGTAAATGCAGTGCTTAATTATTATGGATTATCGAAAGATGAGGCGATTGCTTTTGGTGATGGTAGAAATGATATTGAAATGCTAGAAGCTGTTGGTACAGGAGTGGCCATGGGGAATGCCATTGATGAAGTCAAAGCAAGAGCAGATGTCATATGTAAATCCGTTGAAGAAGACGGAGTGTATCATTACTGTCTGGAGAAAAAACTCATTAAATGTTGATGGACTTATTATACAGCAGGGTTGCAGAGTGTTATATACTCTGCAACCCTGTTAGTCATTTATAGTCTTAATTTTACCACCATTTCTCACGGTAAGAATATTCACCGCGGTAATTAGAAGCATTATAATCAGGATACTTGAAAGGTGCATATACATCATCCTTAGGTGCATCATCCTGTGTATATATGTACATTGAATCATAATCCCATGTGACAATCTCATCACGGGCATCGCCGTAGAGGTTTACAGCTTCAGCACACATGGTAGGATGACCATCATCAGGGAATTTAACGACCTGGATACCATTGCCATCAATCATTCCACCGCGTTCTATATCAGCATTAAGAAGGATGAAGTCCTGACCGTCGCCAGTCCAGTTTACAGGAGTTAAGAGATTGCCATTAAGCTCGTTCTCCATTTCCCATAACTGATTACCCTCGCTGTCATAGAAATATATAATTCCCTGGTGTCCCCAGAAATTAACAACAACCATTTCATAGCCCGGGCGGTTAGGAAGATAATTAGCAAGACTGACACGCTGTGCATGGCCTATGCCATCCTTTTTAAGAAGCTTTCCGTTAAAATCAGATATCAGGAAGCCTTCCTTTCCTGCAACACAGGCAAAGAATTTAGTACCTTTGTGTGGTCCTGACTCAAATCTGCCTGGAACAATCTCATCAATATGGTCTTCATTAACAGGCATAGTCCACATTTTATTACCGTGGCAGTCAAGCATGTTATAACCAACTAAAAGTTCATCATGTCCATCTCCGTTAATATCAATTGCAAAAGGAAAATGTCCGGTATTCTTATCACTCTGGAAATGCCACATAACCTCAAGGTCATCGTTAAGTGCATATACTCTGCAATAACGGTCCTTAATGAGAATATCGCGTGGCTTGTCAAGACCACGGAAATTACATATACGCATACCATCAGGATTAATTCTGTCAAATGCGTAGATTTTATCAGGAACACCGATAATAGTTCCGTCCTCTTCTGGTGTAGAGAAAGGTGTTTTGGCACGTTTCTTCACTTCACCTGTTTTGCCATCAAGAATCAGCACTTCAAAATTCTTGGCTGTAATAACCTCATCAAAGCCATCACCGTCAATATCATATATCTGCATAGGCATATCTGCTGATATAGTTCCAATGTCGTGATTATCAGTAGGTTCACCATGCTGCCATAATATATTGCCATCAAGGTCAAATGCGGTGAGACAGCTGATTGTTCCATAAGCATCACGGTTTACTCTTTTCTGGCACTGAGCCATAACCATCTGATACTCGCCATTGCCAAGAAGATGACCGAAACGAAGCTGTCTTCCGGTGCCGCAGCCTTTGAGGTCAATTTTCTTAAGAAGCTTCATCTTTGGATAATGTGCCTGTGCATCTTCACATTCAGCTTTATAAGCATTTCTTGCAGCATCAATAGAAGCAGCAGTACTTTCAGAAGTAGTAACATTTACAAAACCAAACTGTGTAGGGATAGTTGCAGTAATGGCAACCTTGCCACCCTGCCTTGCATATTCAGTGTCAAGGTCAAAATAAACCTTATCATCAACACTGCATATAACATGGCTGCCTTTAATCTCAGCCTTAAGTACATAAGTATCATCACAGTTGTAATCAAAAGGTACAGAATCGAGTACAGTAACCTCCTCCTTATGACGATACTCAAGTCTTAACTCATGCTCTTCAAAAACAAGGACAAGAAGATTAGCAGAGTTCTGACAACAAAAACCAATGCCGGCATTGCCCCATTTGGTAGTAAACATACGCACACTTGCAGTTATAGTATAATCGCGCCAGAATCTGTCACCGCTTGTGAGCATAGGAAATGTGCGGTGTGGCTTGTCATTGCGGATACGCATCTGCTCCATAAAATGTTTTCCATTATATTCAGAAATAATCCAGGAAGCCCCCTGACCGTTATAAGTGTGGTTGCATACCGGGTCATACCATTTACCATAATATCCAGGATAATGGATAAAATGATACTCACCCATTGCCGAATGATTCTTATCATAAGGAAATTCACCAATAGGAAAATCAGAGAAATCTTCATCAAGTAAAATAAAATCTGCCATAATAACCTCCATTCCAAAATAAAAAAATATAATTAATGGCTCTTTCTGTAGCTTCCGGGCGCTTCGCCCATGATTTTTTTAAATGTGCCGCCCATAGTATTACTGTCGGCGAAACCACATTTGTCAGCAATCTCAGTAATAGAGAGGCTGGTGTTGACTAAAAGGTCTGCTGCTGCGTGCGTTCTTACATAAATAAGATACTCTCTGAATCTGAAGCCTGTAAAAGCCTTAAATTTCTTGGAAAGGCTCGATTCACTCATATTAAAAAGTTCTGCAGTAGCAGCCATAGTTATGTCATTGTGATAATTCTCGATAATATATTCAATAACCTTCTGGATAAGTTCATTACCTGTATCCATTTTCGTAATAACATTATCTTCATACATCTGACAGCGCAGAATAAAAAGTATAAGTTCATGAAAATAAGAATGTATGAAAGATAAAGACAGACTATCTACACCATTGTGTTCATAAGAAATCTTCTGGATAATTGATGATATATAATCAAGTCGTCTTTCTGGTATATGGATAACAGGATGTTTATGGAAAATGCTTTCTATATCCTGAGAGGAATCATCAGCAATCCACTTTAATTCATCATTATTAAAATATAACACATATCTTGTATGGTCACTTCAGGCGAGGTAAGTAGTCATGTGCGCCATGTCTGGTGGGATAAGAGCAAGTCCGCCAGAATTTAACATATATATTTCATCACCTACATAAAGTGTGCAGGAACCAGAATATATAAACATCAGCTCCCATCTGTTATGTTCATGAAAATGTTTCATTTTATAAGATGGTGGCACAGTAGCAATATCCGTGTGGAAATTGTCATTAATAAAATGGTACATTGCCGTCTCCTTGGTATATGAATAATATCTTACGAAGCAAAATCATATACTGATTATAGGTCGTTTATAGAGAAAATGTTACTGATTTTTTACATATTTTTTTGATTTTGGAAGATTTCGTGCTGTTTTTTTGTATCAATAAAAATACAATGTGAATATAATGAAAGCATCTTAAGAAGCAGAAACAATTTAATATAAGGAGGAATAATATGATACGAAGAAACAAAATTATTGCTTCTGTTGCTGTCAGTGTCATGGCTGGTGTTCTTGTTGCGGGCAACTTAGCTCCATTACAGGGATACTATGCATTTGCACAGGAAACAGGAGTAAAAGCTGGAAGGTATTCAGCAGTAAAAGACATTAACAAAACATTAGAAGGTTACACACCAATGGACAGTTCTGATCCGGTTGAATTCGGTGGAACTTACATTAAGTATCAGGGCGAGACAATCCAGTTGTCGGAGACAGCCATATATGTTGATGGTTCGTTATCAGACGAGCTTGCTGCCCAGTACCCATATGTATATAACGACATTACTAAGGCGTTGTCAGCAGATGCATTAAAGAATGGAACAGCAGACAAACCAATGACAGTATATGTTGCACCATATGTGTATTGGATTGATGATCCGGCAGCAACAGATACAGTACAGAAGACCGAGGGATATTCAGTACCTTATGGAATGGTTGTTAATTCAGAATATCTTACTATCAAAGGTCTTACAGGAAATCCTGATAATGTTGTATTAGCAGGAAACAGAGGACAGTCACATGCCTCTAACGGTAACTACACAATGTTCAGATTCAACTGCAGCGGTGCACTTACAGTTAAGAACATAACAATAGGTAACTATTGTAGCGTTGACCTTGATTATCCGCTTATGAGTGAGCTTAATCAGGCAAAGAGAACAGAGACAATCACACAGGCACAGCTTGCTGATGTTTCAGGAGACAAGATGTTTGCAGATAACTGTAACTTCATAAGCAGACTTAATCTTGACCCAATAAATGGAGCATCAAGAAGTCTTTATAACAACTGTCATTTTGAAAGTACAGATGATGCCCTTAATGCAAATGCTGTATATGTAGGATGCGATTTTGATTTCTACGGAAACAGACCATTATATTCATCATATGGTACAGGTTCAACATTTTTAGGTTGTACATTTAATTGTAAGATATTAAATGTTGAAGCTGAACCAACACAGTTCTTTACTAAGGAAGGCGGCACAATTACCGCAGTAGACTGTGTATATAACAGTAATTTAAGTGTACCTATATCAATTGGATGGACTAAAACACCATCAACTTCATTAAAGTGTTATCAGAGCAACATAATTCATAATGGACAGAGCATCACAATCGGTGGTGAGGGTGCTAAAGAAACCGTTGATATGACAGGCAAGTCAGTACTTGATGCCTACAAGGTTGTGTCAGGTGGTAAGACATATTACAACACATACAATCTTTTAAAGGGCAGTGACGACTGGGATCCATTAGGAGTTAGGGATGTAATTAAAGCAGCCGGACAGGACACAGTTGCAACACAGCTTTCAATAACATCAGATGTCACAGAGATTGAATCTGGAAAGGAAACAGCTTCAATAGGAGGAACAGTTAACTATTTCTATGGAACTAATGATACAACACAGAAGATAACATACAGCGTATCAGACGAGGATAAGGCATATGTGAAGTTAACAGATAATGGTGACGGAACATGCAAAGTAGAAGGTACTAATAATGATGATGCAGCTAGGAAGGTCATTATAAATGCATCTACAGAGTCAGGTCTTGAAGCAGCAGTTGGAATTACTGTAAAGCCAAGCAAGATTGAAGCACCAGCATTTACAAAGGCACCAGTTATTACTAATGACGGACAGGGCAGTCTTAAAGTAGATTACTCACTTGATTTAGGAAGCAGAGAAGACATGTCTGCAATCTCATGGTACAGATGTACAGATGCAGAGGGCAGCAATCCTATACTTGTAGCAGTAACAAGAAATGATTCACCAGAGTATACATATAAGTTAACAGCAGGTGATGTAGGATATTACATCATGGCTAAGGTAGAATCTAAGAACATCAGAAGTGATTATGGAACACCGGTAAATACAGTATATGACAAGGCAATCGGAGTGAAAGATGTAAGAAGCAAGAACTTTGCTACAGATTTCTCTAACTTCCCTAATGTAAAGCAGTCTGAAATCAAAGCTGGCTTCTGGACAGTAGATTATAACCGTCCGGCAGATACAGAAAGTTTTGGAAGCTGGCAGGGAGCTGATACAGAAGAACCTTGGAAATATGGAACAACAGGTAACGGCTGTGTAGGCGCTGGATTATATGAAGGTACACAGGGCGCAAGACTTATGTATACACCAGTAGAAGGAACATATGGTGATATGTCACTTAAGCTTGTAGTTGACCCAGCCAAGACAGCAGGTCAGGGATTTGGTAGTGCAGGACAGTATATGGATGTACTTCTTAAGTTCGATACATCTACACTTACAGGATACGGATTAAGAATAGTAAGAACAAAGGCTTCATCTAATGCCGTAACATTTGTACTTGTAAAATACGACAACGGAACAGTAACAGAGATTTCTGATGAAGTTATCGCAAGCTGCTATGCAACAGGCTGTACAATCAGCTTAAAGGCTGAAGGCAATAAGCTCACAGCTCATGTTGAGACACCAACAGAACAGCTTGCAGACCAGGCAGCTAAGGGATATCCACATGTGGTTGACCTTACAGCAGATATTGAAGCTAACAGCTTTGGTGGAGTTGCAATCCAGCATACAGGAACACTTGGCGCAGGCGGATGGCAGAATACAACAATGCTTCATAACTTAAATGTTACATGGGAAGGTGAGAATAACCAGAACCCAGAATATGTTGAAGGAAATCCATCAGATAACGAGAATCCTGCCGAGACACCTGATGATTCAACAGGAACATCAACAGGAGCAGACACAACAGTCAAGACTGGTGATATGAGTCATACAGGAATGTATGCAGCATTAATGGCAGCAGGACTTAGTGGCTTACTTGGAATGGCAGCAGTATACATGAGAAGAAGAAAAGATATCTAATTTCATAAGAATTTTCTTTACAGGAGCACCCGCAATTATATTGCGGGTGTTTTTGCGTGGTGAATGTGTGACCGTATGTGATTGACATTTTGATTATTATGCTATAAAGTTTTATGGAACTAACTAGTATAAGATGGAGGATAAAACTTAAAAGCATGAAATATAATATCAGAAAATATATATTGTCAGGAATTACAGTAATTCTTGCAGCGGCTGTTCTGACGGCATGTGGTGGCAACAAGCCAGAGAAGGACGATACAGCCCAGAGTACACAGGAAATATTTGCAATGGATACATATATGTCGCTTACTGCATATGGCAGCAATTCAGAGGAAGCAGTAAGTAAAGCAGTTCAGGAGATTAACCGGCTTGATGCAATGTTTTCGGTAGGAAATGAGGACAGTGATGTTACTAAGATAAATGAAAATGGAAGCGGTGAAGTATCGGAAGAAACCGCATTTATAATGAACAGGGCAATGCAGGTATCTAAAGAAACTAAAGGTGCTTTCGATATTACGATATACCCGGTTATGGAGCTGTGGGGATTTACCACCAAGAATTACAGAGTGCCTGAAAGCAGCGAGATTGCAGAGGTACTTAAGTATGTTTCTTATACAAATGTGGAGGTTAACGGGCAGCAGGTGACATTGTCAGATGGTGCAAGCATTGACCTTGGTGGAATTGCCAAAGGTTATACTTCTTCAAGGGTGATTCAGATTATGAAGGACTGCGGCATAGAGCACGCAATCATTAATCTTGGAGGCAATGTGCAGGTGCTAGGAACTAAGACTGATGGCTCGGACTGGAGGGTTGCCATACAGAATCCTGACAGTGAAAGCAGTTATCTTGGTGTATTAAGCACGGCGGATAAGGCTGTCATAACATCAGGTGGGTACGAGCGGTATTTTGAGCAGGACGGACAGGTATACCATCATATTATAGACCCGCAGACAGGTTATCCATCAGAGAGCGACCTGACTTCGGTTACAATTGTGTGTTCAGATGGAACTACAGCAGATGCATTATCAACTGCGCTTTTTGTAATGGGGCTTGATGGTGCGAAAGAACTTTACAGAAGCGGGGCTATAGATTTTGATATGATACTTTTCGATGGAAGCAGAGTGTATGTATCGGAGGGCATTGCCAGCGGTTTTTCAACAGATATGGATAAGGAAATAATTACCAGACAGCCTTAATGAGAATTATTATTAACTGTCTGTATTGACAAATGTGGTGAGAAAAATATATTCTATAGAGCAGTTAGCGAAAACTAATCGCAGATAGATTAATATACTTTTGTTGAAGACAGCTAACCAAGATATACAGACCCGAAGGAGCAGACATGTTATTAATAATATCACTTATAATCGTAGCTTTATTTATATATTTTCTCAAGGATTCACTTAAGAAATATGCCAATATATTTTATATAGGTGTGGCAGTAATCTCTATTGCAGTATTCCTGCTTGAGTTTCTGTCAATGCCTTTGTTTGTAAAGAACAATATATTAGGAATATTTGCAAAAGGCTCTCTTGGAACGGCAATGTTCGTTGCAGTAATGTATGCAGGTGCACTTCCTAAGGGTAGCAAGCTGATTGCACCGCTTATGAAGATAAGAGGTGAATTGTCAATTACAGCGGCAATACTCGTCCTGTGTCATAATTTCACATATGGAATGACATATTTCAGAATGTTATTTACTAAGACAAGCCTGTTATCAGCCACACAGCTTGCAGCTGCGGTAATAAGTCTTGTGCTTATAGCTATAATGCTTGTGCTTACAGTTACATCTTTTCCATCTGTAAGAAAGAAGATGCAGGCTAAGAAGTGGAAGCAGTTACAGCGCACAGCATATGTGTTTTATGGTCTTATGTATGTTCACATTATGCTCATTAATATACCTTATGCGAGACTTGGACTTGGCATGTATATTGCAAATGTAGTTATCTACAGCATAGTTTTCTTAGGCTATGCAGCTATGAGAATAGCAAAGGCTGTATCAGTAAAGGCAGCAAGAGCCGGAAAGACATACGGTAAGAAACCAGAGACGGTTCTGTATGGACTGGCATTGGTTATATGTGCAGTGATGACGGTGTTGTGCTTTGCAGGAAGACAGACAGTGTCGGCATCGGAAGACAATGAGGAATGGAACGATTTCTTTAACGAAGAGACAGTTGCAGCAATGGTCAAAGAGATTGAGAGCAGTACGGCTAAGACAGATGCCGAAGGAACAACACAAGAGAGTCTGGAAGAATCAGTTTCATCAGATGAACAGTCAGACTCACAGGCTGGTGGTGTAGGAAATGAAGTGTCGGGAAATAGCAATAATTCCGGTTCGGATAATGTTTCTGGTAATTCATCAGGTAATAGTTCTGACAGTGGTAATCAGTCAGCCAAGCCGGATAATGGTTCTGACAATAATGGAGAGCTGAGCGGCGGTTCAGGCAGTGATACACCGGCTAATACAAAATTTAAAGCAGATGGAACTTATACAGGTTCCGCTGTGTGTGAGACTTATAACTACAATGTAACGGTTACAATAGTCATATCGGGAGATACGATTACATCGGTTACTGCTGAATCAGAAGCGGGTGCGCAGGATGTGCAGTATTTTAATATGGCAAATGCAAAGGTTCCTGCACAGCTTCTTGCAAATCAGAGTACATCAGGCGTTGACAGTGTTTCTGGGGCTACTAAATCAAGCAATGCCATAAAGAAGGCATTTTACTATGCTTATAAATCTGCTAAGAAGTAGAGCAGATTTGTAATAGAAAAAATTATAAGGAGGCAAAATTCCTCTCCTCACCAATGGGTTCGGATTTTGCTTCGCAAAACAAGGAGGAATTATGAGGAAGAACATTTTTACTAAGATTGCTGCTGTTGCAGCCGCTACTGTTCTTGCAGTTACAGCACTTCCGGCTCTTGTGTCTGATACACATGCAGCAGATGATGAGTATTCATATGTATATGCTGGACTTACATGGCAGGAATACTGGGCTAACGAGGGCGTATATAACGCAGGAGATGTAACAACATCTAATGAGAAGGATACACATGGTGAGTATGATAAGGGCGCTTTTGATACAGTAACAAGAGCTACAACCAATCATGGTCTTCACAGAGGAAGCTACCAGTGCATGGCAACAATTGATACAGAAGATGGTAAGAAGTATGAGCTTGCCGGCTGGACTGGTGATGCAAAGAATCAGATAATGATTCTTACAGATGGTACACAGCTTTCATATAGTAAGGGAGTAATTACTAATACAGATGGTACAACATCTAAGCTTTCTTCTTATGAAGTAACTGGTATTAAGTATGTTCCGGTTAAGGTTAAGACATCTGATCTTGCTGATTTTGAGCAGCATTACAGAGTTGTCAAGAATGGAGAAAAGTTATACGGTGGATTTGGTGAGAACAAGCTTAGCTCATATGAGTATACAGCTGCAGTTAATGCAGATACTAACGGACTTAAGACAGCAGTTAAGAATGCAGACGGAACATATTCATTCTCTGCAAGACAGACTGGCAATGGCAAATCATTTGTAGAGCAGGATATCAGCGTAGCTGCTAACATTACATCTACAGTAAAAGATGCTACAGGTTCATACGGTGAATTTTTAAGAGTAGATATTAATGGTGATGGTTATGGTGCATTGGGTGCTATGATGCAGGCTGTTAAGTGGACATACTATGGAAATGATGCAACAAGAACAAATGTAGTTGCTACATATGGTACTAAATTCGCAGCAGACAACTGGATGCACAAATCAATGGGAATCCAGCTTGGACTTACAGATTCAGCACGCTGCCAGTTACCAGCAGGATATGACGGAACAGGTTACTGGTCACTTACTGTATATGCATTAGGATATACTGATACTACAATTAATTTTGAAGCAACTGATGCTAATATCGTTAAGGTTAAAGCACCTGTAAGTGATACATCAAAGCTTTCAGCAGCTATTGCAGCAGCAGATGCACTTAGCGAAGCTGATTACACAGCCGAGTCTTGGGCAGCTATGAAGCTTGAGTATGAGGAAGCAGTCGATGCACTTGCAGTTGCAGAATATCAGGCAGATGTTGATGAGGCAACAGAGCATCTTACAGCAGCAATCAATGCATTAGTAAAGGTTGATGCAGGTACACCTTCTGGTTCAGAAGAGTCTGATAACACAACAGAAGCAGGTACTTCAGATACATCTGTATCAGATGTTAAGACTGGTGATGCAGACAACATGGCAGTATATTCATTAGCTGCATTACTTGCCCTGGCAGCAGGTGTAGCAGTTGTATCAAGACGCAGAATTAAAGACGTCAGATAATTGATATGCTTACAATCATAATAAAACTATAAACAAGCCAAAGAACCGGGTCGGAGAGAATCCTTTGAGGGATTTTCTTGCGATCCGGTTCTTTATTAATTGTGAGTGAATTAATTTCTGTACTTATCAAGTGAACATTTTGTAGCATTAATAATGTCTCTTAAAATATAAAAATCCTGTGTTGAACACGAATCCAAAACATTTAGTATTTCTGCTTTGGTAGATAGATTAATACTTGGTGTGTCGTAAAGCAGCTCATCAGTCTGTACAGATAAAGCTTCTGCAATATCAACAAATACCGGTAAGCTGAGCTTAGTGTTTCCTGTTTCGATATGGCTCAAATGTGTTGTAGAGATTCCTACTTTTTCAGCCAGTTGTTCCTGTGATAATCCACATCCTTTTCTAAATTTTCTGATTTTTTGCCCAATCATATAATAATCCATAATATACCTGCCTATAGAATATAATTATACTTGAATTGTATGGTCGGAAATGGTAATTTTACATAAACTATATAGGCTATTTTATGCTTACATAGTTAAAATATTCTGATGTGAGATGGAAACAGAATAGAATATATAAACTGTGCATACAGTTAAAAATAACTTGAATTATATAGTCTAAAATGCTAAAATTTCATTAACTAAATAGGCAGTCTGTGTTTATACAGTTAATAAAATTGCAAAGGAGAATTGTTTATGAAAAAGAAAGTGGTTTTAGTGTTGACTTTAATGATGCTGGTAGCTCTTGTTGCTTGTGGAGGAAAATCTGGGACACAACAGACAGCGCAACAAAATGCAATATTAGGAAGATGGGAAATAAAGGAAGGAAAGGATAGTTCATGGTTTTATGAAAGATTTGAATTGTTTAGTGATGGAACTAGTGTAACAAGTGCAGGATATCAAGAGAAATGGATTTCTGAAAATGGAAGATTGAAAATAGGTGATGATGTTTGGAGTTACACTTTATCAGATAATAAATTAACATTAACAGCTAAAAATGGTTCCGTTGGAATTTATGAAAGAGTACAGCAATAAATTAACACACAAGGAGAATTGTTTATGAAAAAGAAAATAGTTTTAATGTTGACAGTTATTATGTTAATAGGACTTGCTGGGTGTGGAAAAAATCAGATAAACATAAAGGAAACTGGCACATCTGATAATAATGAACAAATGGTACAAAACATATATGAAAACAAGAGGACAGAAGTAAAGCAAAAAATATCAGAAATAAAGGAAAGATTGCCAGAAACTTCTGCAGAAGATAAAGGAACTTGTGGGAGTAAGGCAAAATGGTACTACAAAGATAATACATTAATTATTTACGGAGAAGGGGTGATAACAGAAGATACATGGCATAAGTCAAATATAGTTATAAATACAGTTGTTATTGATAGCGGAATTACTAAATTAGGAAACAATATGTTCAGTGGGTTAGGGTCTGAGGTTGGAAAAAATATAGAAAATTTCTATATTGCAGATGGTCTGGAAGAAATAGGATCGAGTACTTTTGTAAATTGTGACTGCTTAAGTGAAATAGTGTTGCCTCCTAGTCTGTATTTTATAGATGGATATACATTTGCTAGCTGTGATTCTTTAAAAAATGTATATATGACAGATGGAGTTGAAAAAATAGGTGACAGTGCTTTTACTGGTTGTAAATCACTTGACAGTATCTTTATACCGAAAACGGTACTGGCAATAGGAAATGGTGTATTTACCGGATGCAATAATTTATCAGATATTCAGATTTCAAAAGATAATAGAATATTCAGTGAAAAGAATAATTGCATTATTAACAATGATACAAAAACATTAATTTATGCTATAAATAAGGATTTTTCAATTCCAGATGATATTTTATGTATTGCTGAGGATGCTATTTATGGGTGTGAAATTGATAGTTTGGTTATACCTGAAGGAGTTAAGGAAATAGAAGAAAGAGCATTTACTTATAGCAAATTTGCTGAAATTAAATTACCTGATACATTAAAGATAATTGGAAATTATGCTTTTGAAAATTGTAGTAAATTAAAAAGTGTTTATATACCCAAGAGCGTAAACTATATCGGAAACAATATTTTTCATGGTTGCAGTGTTTTAGAACACATAGAAGTTGATAATGATAATACTGTATATGATAGTAGAAAGTCATGTAATGCAATAATTGAAACATCTAGGGACAAAATGATTGCAGCATGTACAAACACATTAATTACAGACGATGTAGTAGATATAGCAAATGGTATATTTGCTGGATTCAGTGTTTTTACAGATACATATAATAAGGCAAATCAGATTAATCCGGATAGTTTTAAATATTATTAGATAATAAGGAGAAAAAATATGGAAGAGAAAAAATTTTGTCAGTACTGCGGTTCACCTATTGATAGTGAAGCAAAATTTTGTACCAAATGTGGAAAGAGCATTAATAGCGAGCAGAATGCTTCCGTTCAGAAGAAGGTTTATCAGCAGACTAACTTTGTGATGGATATGTTAAGAAACTTTGGTAAACCCAATTCAGTAATAAGAATTATAAGCATTTTTAGTGCTATATTTCTGGCAATAGTACAGTTTTTCGGAATGGGATATAAGCTGAATATAGACGCATGGATTGTAAGTAAAACAGAAAAAATTAGTGCAATTAAATTCCTGTATAGATTGGTTTTCAAATCAGGAGATATGTCGGAATATGGTGTGAAATTAAATTTTTTAATAGTTATCTGTTGTCTGGCATTTATAATTGGATATGTTGTTCTTTTGATTGTAGATGCATTACTGATTAAATACATAATATCAGATTATCATATAGACACAATTGTCGATGTAGATAATGGAATGTCTATATGTGGAATGGTTATGTTTGGAGTAACAATAATAATTGGGATGTATATTAGAAGCAAACTTGGAGAGTATGGAATGGAGGATATGTTTAGTATAAATGCTATGTGTTACATAGGCTTTGTGTACTCTCTTGTGTTACAGATATTCTCAAGATTAATTATTAAATCACAGTTAGAAGATGAGTAAGATTAGAAAAAGGCTGATTTATAACAAATGTTAAGCTTTGACTTATTTAGGAAATATCAATATTCTGATATCAAGAAAGGGTGTACAAAGATATTAATGAGTATTTGGAAAGACCCGTGGAGGTGCTCAGTATGTTTTCAGAGGCGTTGAGAATATTGGACAGGAATACGGCAGAGTTGATGGTTGACAGGATGAAAGATGAGATGGAGGTTTTGAAGGCACAGAATGAAGAACTAAAGTCATCATCAGAAGAAAAAGACGCAGAGATAGCAAGATTAAAGAAGTTATTAGAAGAACAGAATAAGTAGTAAAAAGCAGCAGCTACCACAACCATAAGTGGTAACTGCTGTTTTCAGATTTATTACCTGTTAATCTTAATATCACCCATATTAACATCAGCATTTATACTTTTACCGCTGCCGGCATTATTAGTATAGCTGTGAGAATAAGTAGAATCATTAACCTTGATGTCACCTAAGTCTACAGAGAGATTAGCGCTGTATTTATCAATATCCATACCGCTTATTTTCAGAGAACCCATATCGACAGAAAGGTTAAGGACATCACTGCCGCAATTGGTAAGCTTAATATCGCCCATATTGTTGTCAGCAGTTATATTCTTAATGGATGAATCAGCAATCTTAAGAGAACCCATATCAACAGAGAAATCAGCAGAAGAAGCATGTATATTGTTAACATCCATATCACCCATATTAAGGTCAGCCTGAATAGAATTAAGACTGATATTGTCAGGAATAGTAATTGTAAGTGTGCAGTCTGAGTTTTTGATATTAGTCATAAGATGTACTTTTACATGCTGTTCAATATTTAATGAAGTTCCAGAAACAGATACAGCAGGCTTAAACTTTTCAGCACCTGTATAGATAACTTCAAGCTTGCTGCCTTTCTTAATCTCAACACTGCCAAGATTCATATCAACAGATATGTCTGACACATTATCATAAATAGAAGAATTTTCAATATATTTGCCACTGGATGCCATAGTCATGCGTGTAAAAGGAGAAATGTTAAATACATTACCAAGAACGCCAATAATTATGCATATAAGTGTAATAAAATATATAATTGACAGATAAATTCGTTTCTTCATAATTACACCTCCCTGGAATCGTCTTTAAGTATACTCTTAAATATAGCATGTATTACAGCAGCAACAGGCCATATAACCCATGTTAAAGCCCATGCAAATGTGATGAAACTGGCTGACAGATATATACATGTAACGGTAGGCCAGAAAACAGACATAATAGTTGTTGCAGTATTGTTAATATATCTGACTTCTTTATTCTCCTTCTTAACATAGCTGCCGGCTACATTGTCACCATTAAGAGCAAGTAAAGTCTTACATGAAGTCTCAGCCATTGAACCGAAAACAATAAGGAATACGCCGACACTTACTATACAAATCATTGCTGCGCCGCCGATATCGTCAAGTCCCTGTATTGGGATTGCGTCAAAAACGGCAGCAGGGACAAAGCTTATGATACACATAATAATTCCCAGAGTGCAGCACACAATAGAAATGTTGCGAAGTTGTTCCTTCTTATCCTGCACATATCCGACAGTGGCATAATCGATGATACATTCGTGTTTCTTAATATAGTCGTATTTATTCATTAAAGAATTGGTTATTATAAATATGCCAACACCGCAGGCAACTATAATAAACAGAGCAACAGTGCCCATTGTCTGGAGAAAATTATTATGAAATGCACTGCAGGCTGCCGCTGGAACTACTGAGAAAATACATAAGAAAACCCCTAATGCAGTCAGAAATGCATGTCGGCTGCCGGCACTTACAAAGCTTCTGGCTTCATCCTGTGTTAAAGTGCGTCTGTTATCAACAGGAGCAGAAGACTGTCTGTTAAGTCCGAGAGTTTCTGCGAGTTCGTCAAGATTGCCGAATTCTGAGATAACAGTACCTACAGCCTCATTCTCGCTTTTACCTTCACTGATAAGTTCATTATATTTGTCCTCCATCATGCCCCACAATTCGTCTTTAGCCTTTAAAACCTCAGTAGTTGCGGGGAGATTGGCAAACATAGTTTCAAGATAACTTTTAATAGTATCCATACATTAATTCTCCTTCACAATAAATTTTTCAATAACTTCTTTAGTAAGAGCCCACTCTTTGCATTTTGACTGATAATACAGCCGTCCTTCGTCAGTAATCTGATAATAGGTGCGCTTTTTTCCGCCATTCTCGCCTACTCCGGGGAAAGAAGTGATATATCCGTTCTTTTCCATTCGTGTAAATGCTGAGTAAAGAGTAGTTTCTTTAACAATATATTTCTCATTGGTCATGGCCTTAATCTGCTTAGAAATCTCATAACCATAAGATGGCTTATCAAGCAGAAGATACAGGATAATTGTATCGTTGTAGCCTCGTATAATGTCGCTGCTGATGCCAGCCATGCATACTCCTCCCTTCGAATTAATTGAAGGTGATGATTCACCTGATAATAAATATTAAATAAATGATAATTACTACGACAGGCGATACTACGACAGCCGTAGTACATCTGTCGTAGTATATATAACATGATATGCATAATATGTCAACAGGAGAATATAAAAATCCCTCAAAAGCAGGTAAACAGTGCTTTTGAGGGATATATTAAATATGTGGATTATTTGAAATATACTTTAGCTGCAGTAGCAGCCATGATATTTTCCTTGTCAGGTGTTGATATTTCATTGCTTAAGACAATGTAATCAATAAGGTGTCTGTAGCTGTCCTTGCACAGATTCATAGGCAGGTCGCTTCCCCACATAAGCCGGTCGCTTCCGACAAGTTCGATGGCGCGTTTAATATAATGGATTGCGTCAGGATAAGGGTATCTGGCGTCTTTACCCTGATTAGAAGGAAGGCTTGCAAGGTCGAATACAACATTGTCAAGCGTGAGTGCCTCCATTCCTTTAAGCCAGACATTTTCCTGAACAAGACCTCTTGGGGCAAGCAGATGGCACACAACAAACTGCGTGTCAGGGTGTCTTTTAATTGCGCGGGCGAGGGATTCCGGCTGCCAGCACTCGGCAGGGTAGCGTCCAATATCGAACACAACAGTATTATTATGCATTTCAGCATATGACAGCATTTCCTCAATAACATCACCATCAAGGGGAATAGTAGGATGATAACTCATAAGACCGCTTCCGGTACTTACCTCGAATTTTACAATCTTAATTCCGAGGTCTTCAAACAAATGCTTTCTTATAGAATCAACATTTCTGCAGAATGGGTCGTAAGTAGCTGCTGCAGCAAGACGGTCAGGATATTTCTTTGCAGCCTCATAAGTGTAGAGATTCTGCGGTCCTAAGAAATTGCCCTGAAGCATAACAGCCTTGGAAACACCAGCTTCATCCATAACCTTAAGAACCGCTTCCGGAGTTACATCATATTCACCGAGACACTCTGGTATCATCTGGAATATAGTTCCATCAGCGTAGCTTGCGTAACCTCCGCCTATAGCCTGCATTTCTCCGCTGTTTCCAAATCCATTGATGCAGCGGCATATATGAATGTGTGAGTCAATTATGTTCATAGTTAAGCCTCCTTGTTGCTAGATGTAGAAAGAATATTGAGATTATGTCCATACAGAAATTCATTAATAATTCCAATGTCATATTCACATTTGTTAATCATAATTATAATTGCAGCATCGCGGCTGACCTTGGAATACAAAGGGCTTAAGCCTGCAGTTTTTAACGCACGGTTGGTATCAGTAAGATTAATATGGCATGCGATGCAGAGTGCAATTACTCTGTCACGGCTTGGATTGGTACGATTGCCATTAAGTATTCCGTATGCATAATTAGCTGGAATATCACTTTGTCGTATAACATCACTTAATTGAAGTCCGTAGCTTCCTATATACCGGTTAAAGAATTCGCTGACAGACATCTGTGAGTCAGTATCCTCTTCATTACGGTATCTGTTAAAATGTTCAGGCTCAACTGAACTTAAGATTTTATCAAGTTCATAAGTCGGTTTTTCGTTCATTATTAATTCCGCCTTTCACAATAGAGTACACATTTCTATTGATATAGTGTATAATAATAAACACTAAATTACAATAAGGATAAAAATATGACTTTAGAAGAAGAGAGCAGGCTGTCATTTTACAGGGAACTGACAGTACTTGATGAAAAAAAGAATATAGTGCTGGTGCAGGATATAAGGAACAGTGAGCTTTGCGTTAAAAAGACACTTGATATATATTCGCATGATGTATATGAGCAGCTTGCCTCTGTAAGAATTGAGGGAGTTCCTGCGGTAAAGGAATGTGTTGCTGATGATGGAAAGCTTATAGTAGTTGAGGAGTATGTGCAGGGCAGGAGCCTTAAGCAGGTATTAGATGAGCAGGGACTATTAAACGAGGAACAGGCATATGATATTGCAGTACAGCTTGCGGACATTCTTGTGCGACTGCATCAGTTAGAGCCGGCAATTGTCCACAGAGACATTAAACCATCTAATATAATTATTGAAAAAAACGGACATGTGAATCTTATAGATTTTAATGCGGCAAGACATGTTAATGCAGATAAGAATGAAGATACCAGAATGCTGGGAACAGTGTATTTTGCTGCACCAGAGCAGTTTGGATTCGGGCAGTCTGATGAGCGTACGGATATATATGGTCTGGGAGCAACAATTAATTATATTATGACAGGTGACAAGCCGGGAGCAGGAATTGCAGAGTGCAGATTTTCAGATATTCTTAAGAAATGCCTTATGGTAGATGCAAAGGATCGATATCAATCGGCTGAAGAGCTTCGTGGCGTGCTGGATATGTTAAATTATAGTATAGTACAGGATAATAGGAAAAAAGCTGAAACAGCATTTGGTAAGGATAATACCATTTCGGTTGTGAGAACCTATCGTAATATAAGAGATATAATTGTTAAAATGTACAGGAAATATCAGAAAAGGAATTACGATATTGATACTTCATGGCGCAGATATCTGCTGCCGGGATTCAGACGGCTGAATGTCGTGTATTGTCTGATTGCGCTAGTATGGTATGCGGTTATTGTATGGATGACAATAACTTTTGCAGTTACGGACAGTAAAACGGGAATACCGGTAACGGGCGGAGAACTTACAATGTATAAGATAGCTGTATTTGTACTCCTATTTGGAATGACAATGTGGTTTGGCAACTATCTTAATATAAGGAGAAAGCTTCCGGGAATGAAGAAGATAAATGTATTAAGCACTATTCTGACATTTGGATATGCATTTACGATTAGTTTTATGTTTTTAGCTTTTTTTGCAATATTTATGGCAATTATAGGATATTTGTAATTATAAAAAGACAGGATATATGTTGAGACAATTCAATATTATGTCCTGTCTTTTTTTGTGCTGTCAGCACACGGTTTGCAGCCATCATTGTGATAACATCCATTATATGAAAAAGATATTTATATATGCAAACATTTCCCTTCCAATACTGGCAGGCAGTCTGTTTTACTATGTGACTTCACCGCAAGTCATATTTGTACAGAATATTGACAGTCTGCTTGGAGTCAGTCTGCATGTTGGAACGGAGAACACATTTGTAGTAAATTTGCGTAGTTATATGCCAGATATGCTGTGGGCGTATGCACTGGTATTTTCATTAATGCTGGTTACAGGTAATAAAACAGCTTATGTATGGAAAATGTTTGTGATAGCAGGCATGTTTTCGACAATTATGGAAGTCCTTCAGGTTACCGGATGTGTAAAGGGAACATTTGATGTGATGGATATTATTGTTGAGATAATTGCAGAACTGATGGCTGTTTTTATTATAAAAAGACATGATATGAGGAGGAAATCATATGAAAAGAATCAGGAAGTACATAGGGGTACTGCTGTGTCTGATAGTATTTGCTGCAATGGCGATGGGAAGTGGATCTGACACAAGCGTAGATAACAGTAATGCGAGTGGGGCTTCGGATAAGACAGGCACAGAAAGTGATAATGTTGTCATGGTAGGTGGAAGCTTTGAGAAAGATGGATTAAAGGGTACCGTTAATGATGCAGATACAGATTTTACCGATTACGATGATCCATATGGATTTTACAAGCCGGGTGATGGGAAAAAATATGTCAAAGCAGATTTTTCATTTGAAAATAACGGTAAATCTGATGCTTATGTAAGTAGTGCAGATTTTAGCTGTTATGCAGATAATGAGAGCTGTGACCAAAGTTTTATCGCATCTGTAAATGAGTTCTCAGGAGATACATTATCAACTGGTCGTAAAATAAGCTTCAGTGTAGTATTTGAAGTTCCAGTTGATGCAGAATCTATCGAACTGGAATACACAGCCAATATATGGTCAAGTGAAAAAGTAATAATAAAGCTTCAGTAGGAGGAGTAGAAGATGAGAGTTTGGAAACTGGTATCAGGAATATTATCAATTATATTATTTGCAGTAGTTATGTTTCAGTCATGCGCCGCAGGAGTAGTTAATGCACTTGAGGACAATGGTGGCATATCAGGAAGTGTCGGCGTAATAGTTGGAATACTTATGCTTGCTGGTGGAATTGTTTCGATAGCTACAAGAAATAAGACTGGCAAGGGACATGATATAGCGTTGATTGTACTTTTCGGACTTGCCGCTGTATTCGGATTTGCAGGATACGGCAATTACAGTGACTTAGTAATCTGGTCAGTATGGTGTCTTATAAATGCTGTTCTAGCAGTTGTAAGCATAATTAAGAATAGATAAAGAAACCCATAATTATTAAAAATGTCTGGTGTGCCGCAGTAGTGCAGCATGCCAGACATTTTTTCATTAGTCATATTAATAAGTAATCTCCCTGCCTTCTTTTCTCCACTGTCTGAATTCAGCAGAAGCAGAAAGTAAAAGGTCAGATGATGAGTTAAGTGCAGTTTCCACAGAATCCTGAATAACACCGATGATGAAGCCAATTCCGACAACCTGCATTGCAACATCATTAGGAATACCAAATAATGAGCATGCCATAGGTATAAGCAGGAGTGAACCACCGGCAACACCAGAAGCACCACAGGCAGAAAGCGCTGCAAGAATACTTAAAAGAATTGCGCTTGGAATATCAACAGTAATACCTAAAGTATTGGCTGCGGCAAGTGTCATAACAGTGATAGTTATTGCAGCACCATCCATGTTAATAGTTGCACCGAGCGGAATAGTTACAGAGTAAGTATCCCTGTCGAGTCCCATATCCTCACATTCCTTCATATTAATAGGAATATTGGCAGCGGAGCTTCTTGTGAAAAATGCAGTGAGTGCGCTCTTTTTTAAACATCTGAATACAAGTGGGTAGGGATTCTTGTGTGTACACCAGAAAACAAGAATCGGGTTGGTAACGAAATAGATAAAAAGCATAGTACCAACGAGAAGCATAAGAAGCTTTCCATATTCCTTAAATACTGACATACCATTGTTTGACACAGTATCAAATACAAGTCCCATAATACCAAATGGAGCAAAATTAATAATCCAGGTAACAACCTTGGAAAGACCATTAGAGATATCTACAAGCATATCTTTAGTAGATTCCTTGGCATGTCTACATGCAATACCGATAACAACAGCCCATGCAAGAATACCTACATAGTTAGCTTTAGTAAGAGAAGTAATAGGATTCTCAACAATATTCATTAATAAAGAGTTAAATACATCACCAATACTTCCCGGTGATGACATTTCTTCAATGCCTTCTGTCAGAGTGAGCGTAACCGGAAATAATTTGCTTGTAAATACTGCGATTACAGAGGCAAGAATGGTACTGAACATGTACAGAATAATTACGGTTTTAATAACACCACCATGACTTTTTCCTGAATGGCATAAAGAACTTATGACAAGCACGAAAACAAGAAGCGGTGCGATAGCCTTAAGTGCGCCAACGAAAACGCTTCCGAAAAGAGCAATGCCGGAAGCCTTTGGAACGAGCAGACCAAGAATAATACCAAGTGCCAGTCCTCCAATAATTCTTTTAATGAGACTAATACTAATCCATTTGTCTAATAATTTTTTCATATCTAACAGATTCTCCTATGCAAAACTTTTTCTATTATAAACTTACAGAATTTATTTGACAACTAATACTGTAAAGAATAAAAAATATATTGTAAAATATGAGATAATAATTACATAAGAGAGCAGACAGATATGAAAAGAATTATATATTATTTTAAAAAGGATATAGTGCTGACAGTAAGCTGGGGGCTTGCGGCTGCTTCAGCATTTTTAGTAAGACCGGATAAAGGATATGCAGGTTATATTGACTGGCGTTCACTTGGAATATTGTGGAGTCTGATGATAATAACAAAAGGTTACATGAATAACGGCATCTTTGAAAAAATCGGACATGCACTTCTTGTGAGAACACGGAAAATGTGGCAGCTTGTGAGCGTACTTGTTGCACTGTGTTTCTTTAGCAGCATGCTGATTACCAATGATGTTTCACTGATAACATTTGTTCCGTTTGCGATAATGATGCTTAAGCAGTGCGACAGACAGGAACTTATGATACCGGTTGTAGTATTACAGACAATAGCCGCGAATCTTGGAAGCATGCTTACACCGATTGGCAATCCGCAGAATCTGTATCTATACGGACTTGCGGGGGTGGGAGCAGGTCAGTTCATAATGTGGCTTCTGCCATATACAATTGTTTCGGCAACGCTTCTTATTATTTCAATAATGCTTTTAAAGAATAAAAATGCTGATGTGAGCATGAAGGATACAGACGATAATTCAGGTCAGAAAGCTGCACCTGTAAATGTGTTGTTATATACAATTCTTTTTATCATCGCATTACTTGTTGTTGCAAGAGTACTTCCGTGGTATGTACTTACAGTACTGGTGCTTGTTACCACATTTATAATAGAAAGAAATGTGCTTTTGAAAGCAGACTACGCGTTGTTGTTAACATTTGTCGGCTTCTTCATATTTACAGGCAATATGGGAAGGATAGAGCCGGTTGCATTATTCTTATCAGGTATTGCTGATGGCAGGGAAATAGGCGTTGGAATCATTACAAGCCAGTGTATAAGCAATGTTCCGGCGGCACTTCTGCTGTCAGGATTTACGCATAATATAAAGAACCTTGCACTTGGAGTTAATATTGGAGGTCTTGGCACACTGATAGCTTCAATGGCTAGCCTTATATCATATAAGCAGTATGTCAATGAAGTGCCAGATGGAAAAGGAAAATATTTTGTTACATTTACAGTGTATAATGTGATATTTCTGATTGTGTTATATGCGTGTACAAAGTTCATATGAGAGGAGATATGATGGATTCGATTAATTTATGTTACGAAATGTGCGATTACATAGAGCAGAATGGTGTTGTAAAACTGGCTGGAAATGTGAAGCTTCGCGACAATCTTAAGAAAGAACTGTTGCATTTTCTTATATACATATCAATGACAGATGGAAGATATGGTGAGGAAGAGAAAGCATTTATAAAGAAAAAACTGGGATTTGATGTGAGTGCGTCGATGGCGGCTGATATCAAGAACCGCAACATGCTTGGTGCAGGATATATCACAAGAGTGCCGGAGACATTTAAGTATTTCATATTAGCCAATGCCGGTCACAAGATTAAGAACGATCGATACGACAATAAAGAGGCACGTACGCTGGCAGAAACCTACCGCAAGCTTGGGCAGGAATATCTGGCTGCGAATACTGGAAGTACCGAGGTTGAGATAAATGTTTTATCATCTTACTGTGTAATGTTAGATGAGAATCTTAAATCATATGGTCTTCTGCGTCCTGATTACAAGAGCGCGGCAATACAGGCAGAGACAGCGGATGACGAAGAGCCGGACGCAGATAAACTAATTGCAGAACTTAATTCACTGACAGGACTTACTGCAGTAAAAGAAGATGTCAATGCACTTATTAATCTTCTTAAAGTCCAGAAAATGCGTGAGCAGATGGGAATGAAGCAGACAAGCGTCAACAAACACCTTGTATTCATGGGAAATCCTGGAACAGGAAAGACGACAGTTGCAAGACTGCTTGCCAGAATATATAAGGCAATAGGGGCAATATCCAAAGGTCATCTTGTAGAAGTAGACAGGTCAGGGCTGGTATGCGGATATATAGGACAGACTGCATCCAAGACAGCGGAAGTAATAGAGTCTGCACTTGGTGGAGTTCTTTTTATAGATGAAGCATACACACTTACTAATGGCAAAGGGCAGGGAGACTTCGGGCAGGAAGCTGTAGATACATTATTAAAAGGAATGGAAGACCACAGAGATGATTTAGTTGTGATAGTAGCAGGCTATACAGAACTTATGGAGGAATTCTTAGATTCCAATCCGGGACTTCGTTCAAGATTCAATAAATTCATCAATTTTGAGGATTACACAGCCGAGGAAGAAGTAGAGATACTTATAAATAACTGCAAGAAGCAGGAATACATGTTATCAAGAGATGCACTCGAAGAAGCCAGAAGATTTTTCACAGAGCGTGTCGCCAACAAACCGGAAGGTTATGCCAATGCAAGAGATGTAAGAAACTACCTAGAAAAAGCCATATCTAATCAGGCTAGCAGGATAGTGGGGCTTAAGGATGTTGATAAGAATATATTGGCGATGCTCGAGAAGGAGGATCTGGTGGGGATTGAGTTGTGACATACGGGAGGTTGTGGCAGACGGACGCTGTGGGCGGGGGATAGTGTCATTTTCAGACACGCTCCCGCTCGGTGGAAAACGCAGCTGTACTAAATTCGCTGGTTAGCCACATAAAATGCGGCTTCCAGCTCATTAAGTGCAGGCGTTTTCCAACGGTCTGAAACTAACACTATCCACCCGCCCGCCGCTTACGTTGCCGCCCCTCCCGATGTCGCACCCCCGCCAGATATCGCAAGCTCATCTGGAGGGTGTCAACGACGGGACGGTTGTCGCAGCGGAAGTTAAATGGTAGTGTACCCACAAAGCTCTACAGCCACCGGTGAGCGAAGCGACACCGCCACAGGCGTTTCGGGATTGTAAGAGGCCGGGAGAGAGTCAGCGGGGTTAATTGTGTATATTTCCTGGAGCAGACTGTTGGAAAACGTCGGCACTTAACGAGGCGGGGGAGCCGCCTTTGGCGGCTGCCACGGGCGAGTTTAGTACCGCTACGTTTTTCATCGAGCGGGAGCGGGTCTGCGGAAGGAAATATGCCAATTAACCCGGCGTACGTCTTCCCACCAGAACAAGCAGAAAGGAAAACACAATGGGAACAGTATATTTTACACGACATGGTCAGACTGTCTGGAATGTCGAGAACAAGATATGTGGTGCAACAGATTCACCACTCACAGATTTAGGCCATGAACAGGCAATAGAGTTAGGAAAGAAGATCCTTGAAGAAGGAATACAGATAGATGAAATCCTGTATTCGCCACTTATAAGAGCGAAAGCTACAGCACTTCATGTATCTGAGATTACAGGAATACCAGCGCGCGAAGAGATAAGACTTAAGGAACAGAATTTCGGTAAATACGAATCAACACCAAGAGATGGAGAAGAATTTGCAAAAGCCAAATGCAATTTCATATGTAGTTTTGATGGAGGAGAGACAATGCTTCATCTTGCACAGCGTATATATAATCTGCTTGACGAAATTAAGGCACAGCCTGATAAAACATATCTTTTAGTTGCACATAATGGAATTGCACGAATGGTAAAGTCATATTTTGAAGATATGGGGAACGAGGAGTTTTCGGCGTTTAAGATAAAGAATTGTGAGATATTGAAGTTCGAGTTGTGACATACGGGAGGTTGTGGCAGACGGACGCTGTGGGCGGGGGATAGTGTCATTTTCAGACACGCTCCCGCTCGGTGGAAAACGCAGCTGTACTAAATTCGCTGGTTAGCCACATAAAATGCGGCTTCCAGCTCATTAAGTGCAGGCGTTTTCCAACGGTCTGAAACTAACACTATCCACCCGCCCGCCGCTTACGTTGCCGCCCCTCCCGATGTCGTAAGCTCATCGGGGGACTTCTGGCGGGGTGGGTTGGATGAAGGCTCACCTCAAAATTTTTGCAGACCCAGGTGAGCGAAGCGATATCGTCAGGGTTAGTTTTGGGATTGTAAGAGGTATGGAGAGAGTCAGCGGGGTTAATTGTGTATATTTCCTGGAGCAGACCGTTGGAAAACGTCGGCACTTAACGAGGCGTGGGAGCCGCCTTTGATGGCTGCCCCGGGCGAGTTTAGTACCGCTACGTTTTTCATCGAGCGGGAGCGGGTCTGCGGAAGGAAATATACACAATTAACCCCGCGTCCGTTCTCCCTTCCCCTTCTCATAATCACCCAAACTAAAACACAATACCCCCTAGACCGCATCATTTCTTTGAGCTATAATCAAACCCGGCTGGGAAAGCCAATGAATTGTATAGGGAAAGAAAGGCAGTAATATGTTTAACAAATCATACATTAAAAAGGCTGCAGCGATAGCAGCAGTAATACTTGCGGCAACAGCACTTCCGGTTAATATGGCAAATGCAGATACACAGACAACAGGAAGTACTGTGACAGGAAATACTTTAACAGGAATTACAGCAAATCAGGCAGCATCAGAATACACAGAAATCCGCACAGCATCAGAACTTGTGGAGGCAGCAAAGACAGCTACAGGTAATTATAAGCTGATGACAGATGTTGATATGACTGGAATTGAGTGGACACCATGGGATTTTTCTGGCACATTTGACGGCAACGGACACAGCATACTTAACCTGTCAGTAAAGACGGTAAGTAAGCATACAATGATGACATATGACGGTAACAGAAAAGAGTATGAAACATATGGAGCCGGCTTTTTTGGTGTTCTTAAGGATTCGAAAGTAACAGGTCTTAACATATACGGTGCAAGAGTTGAAGTGACTTCAACAGAACCGTGTTTTGCAGCACCAGTGGCAGGTCTTGCTGATAACAGCGATATATCAGACTGTATAATTAAGGATACATATGTGTCACTAACAGATTCAGCTAAGATGTGGGGAACAGGCGGAATTGCCGGATTTGGAAGCGGCAATCTTGATAACATCACTACAGATGTAACACTTATCTGCGTTGATACAGATGCAGCCGTAAGAGATGAGCAGTTTATGGGTGGTGCTTACGCAGCCGGCTTCCTTAATATAAGAAATTGTTCTATAACAATAGATGGATATGATTCAGACCACGGATATGTGCATGATGGCGGACTTGTCGGCATGTATATGGTATATCCATTGGAACTGTCAAAGACATATCAGGGCGAAGTGCTTAACAACAAAGTTAAGGGAATGATAACATTTTTCGAAGACAATACAGACCGCCGTGCATACTGTCAGGCAAATATGGGTGAGGTCATGAACTGGACATATGCATATTCAGGCTTCACATCAGATTTCAAGAGAAATGAGACATATGATTATTCAGTTACACTCCTTCCTGAAATGTGCAGCAATCCTTCATACTCTGACACAGTAACAGAGGCAACAGCAGCGGATTTCGGCTACACAACACATACATGCAGCACATGTGGTTATACATATTCAGATAAATACACAATACATGAGCATAAGGTTGACAATTACAGTGTTGTAAAGGAAGCTACGGGAACAAACAAGAAAGACGGAATAGAGGCAGGAACATGCAGCCTGTGTAATCAGACCGTTTACAGGGAATATGCTGCAAATGTGGTAACAGACGATAGTGAACAGACAGCAGGTAATAAAGCATCAGATTCACAGAGTAAAAAAGGACTTAGTGAAAGTACTGCAGTATTTACAATAATTGTAGTAGTGATAGTTGCGATAATAATCATAACAGTAGTCATTATGGTACAGAACAATAAGAAAAAAAGAAGACATAATAGAAAAAGAAGACGCAGATAGAAGGGAGCAGTTATGGAAGAGAACACATTTATAAATGTATCAAAAGATATGATGTCATTCATAGAAAAAAGTCCTACAGCATTTCAGGTAACGGCGAATTTTATGGATTTGCTGGACGACGCCGGATTTGTGCGCCTTAATGAGAGGGACAGATGGCATCTTATACCGGGTGGCAAATACTATGTAACAAGAAATGATTCTTCCATAATAGCTTTCAGAATGCCGGCGGCAGAGGGCTTTATCAATTATCAGATTGCAGCCGCACACAGTGATTCACCGTCATTTAAGGTAAAAGAGAATCCTGAGCTGACACCGGACAAGAATTACGTTTCGTTAAATGTGGAAAAATACGGCGGCATGCTTATGGCACCGTGGTTTGACCGGCCTCTTTCAGTTGCAGGAAGGGCAATAGTAAGGGAAGGTGCAGTATTAAAGCCAGTCCTTGTAAATGTAGACAGGGATTTATGCATAATTCCTAATCTTGCAATTCACATGAACAGGGAAGCCAACACAGGGCTTAATTATAATGCACAGAAGGATATGATACCGCTTATAGGAGAGACAGAATCCAAAGGGCTTTTTGACAGCATAATAGCAGACGCTGCACAGACAGATAAAGAGTCAGTGATAAGCAGTGATCTGTTTCTGTACAACAGACAGGCAGGAACTATATGGGGTGCGGATAATGAATTTATATCAGCACCAAGACTTGATGATGTGATGTGTGCATATTCATGCATGAATGCGCTTATAGACAGTGATGAGAGCAACCAGGAAAGCGTTGCGGTATGTGCGGTATTTGACAATGAAGAGGTTGGCAGCAGCACCAAGCAGGGAGCAGATTCAACATTTTTATCAGATGTGCTTATGCGTATAGCTGCGTGTGCCGGCAAGGATAATGAGGATTATATAAGGGCGTGTGCAGGTTCTTTCATGCTTTCAGCGGACAATGCGCATGCGGTTCATCCTGATTATCAGGAGAAAGCTGATCCGACTAACAGACCTCATATGAACAAAGGTATAGTCATCAAATACAATGCCAACCAGAAATACACAACAGATGCGGTTTCTGCGGCAATATTTAAAGAAATATGTACAAGAGCGGGAGTTCCGACGCAGGAATTTGCTAACCGTTCAGATATTCCGGGTGGTTCAACACTTGGAAATATAGCTAACTGCCATGTGTCAATGAACACAGTAGATATCGGGCTTGCGCAGCTTGCAATGCACTCACCTTACGAGACAGCAGGAATTATGGACACAGAATACATGATAAAGGCAGTAAAAGAATTTTTCGAGACAGCCATTGTAACTAACAGCAACGGCACATTTACATTAGAATAACAGAAAGATACAGTATATGAGCAATACTATATATATGGCCCCGATGGAGGGACTTACAGATTTTACATACAGAAATGCCTATGAGAAAACATTTGGAAAAGGCAGAATTACAAAATATTTTACACCGTTTATCTCACCTAATAAGTCAGAGAATTTTCTTGCAAGAGAAATAAGAGACATAGACCGCGGGCATAATAAGGATACCTATACGGTTGCACAGGTCATGACTAATGAAGCTAAGGATTTTATATGGACAGCAAAAATGCTTTATGAAAAATACGGCTACAGCGAGATTAATCTTAATGCCGGCTGTCCGTCAGGCACAGTTGTTTCAAAGGATAAAGGCTCAGGAATGCTTCGCGACACAGAAAAGCTCGACCGTTTTCTTGATGAGGTGTTTGAGGATGCATTTATAAGAGAGAATATTAAGGTTTCGGTCAAGACACGAATCGGTGTTGAAGATGATGACAGTTTTCCACAGATAATGGAGGTGTATAATTCTTATCCTCTTGAGGAACTTATTGTTCATCCGAGAGTGCGTACAGATTACTACAGAAATGAGCTGCATCTTGACGCTTTCCGGTACGCAGTGGATAACAGCAGGAATAAATTAGTGCTTAACGGAGATATATTTACAAGGAAGAATTTCCTTGAGATGAAGGAGATATTTCCGAAGGTTGATACATTTATGCTTGGAAGAGGGCTTATCGCGGACCCCGGACTGATTAATGTATTAACAGATGATAATCCTGAGGCGATGGTGCGAGACCTTAATGCAGATAAGAAGCTGATGAAAGAGCTTCACGACCTTGTATACGCAGCCCGCACAGCCATAATGCCGGGAGATACACATGCCATACACAGGATGAAAGAAATGTGGTGTTATATGGAATATGTGTTTGATGATTGCAAAAAAGAAATCAAGGCAATCAAGAAATCCCAGAGAATGGCTGATTACAAGGCTGCAGTTGATGTGTTCTTCAACAAGGCAATGCTTGTTGAAAGAAAGAATATTATATTTTCAAAAAAATTCTAAATCAGTGACAGGCAGTATCATATCAGATATTGTCTGTCTTCTTTTTCTGCTGGTGACCTGTCATAAAGGCAAGCACCTGTCTTGGCAGGAATCTGCTGCCAAAAATTCCGGCTTTCATTGTAAATGTCGGAACAATGGTAAGTTTGCCTGTAAACATTTTACAAAGTGCATAATAGGCGCAGTAATCAGCAGGAATTCCTGATAATGCGAACTTTACATTGGCAACATTGTTGAAGTTGGTATCAACAGGACCTGGACAGAGCATGCTTATGTGAACGTTACTCTTTAAGTCGCGCAGTTCCCCGTGTATTGCAGTAGTGAGGCTTGTCACATAAGCCTTTGTTGCATAATAGGTAGACATATATGGTCCACCAGGAAGCAGCCCGACACTTGACGCCACATTCATGATGTAGCCCCTGTCGCGTTGTATAAAGCCCGGAAGTACGGCCTTTGTAAGTATATGCACAGCTTTAATATTAACATTAATCATGTTGATATCATTCTTTAATTTCGTTTCAGCAAATGTGCCAAGTTCTCCGAATCCAGCATTATTAATCATAATATCAAGTGGATATTTGCGGAGTTTTTTGCCAAGCTTTACACATGATTTTTCATCAGATAAATCACATGTGATACATTTGCACCTGACAGCTACATTATCAGCAATTTCATGAAGCGCCGCTGAGTTTCTTCCAACAAGAATCAGGTCATATTCAAGGTCTGAAAGCAGATATGCAAATTCTTTTCCGATGCCGGAAGATGCTCCGGTAATACATGCAAGTTTCATAAGAAGACTCCTTTATTTTTTCAATTCATGTTTCTGATTTTCAAAGTTTAATTCCAAGATATTGGCTTAACCTATAAGAATAAAAAATTCTCATGATTTATAGGCAAATACTGGCGATATTTTCTTTGGAAATCTTCAATATTCATAAAGATGCCTATAAACAATTCAAAAATATAACTCTTATAGGTGATTTATCGCCATCATGTGTCATTTTCAGTTAATGTAATATAAAAATGTTCAGAAATGTCCTATAAGTTGACATAAAATGCGACTATCTATAGGTATCACGAGAAAAATATTCATGATATTTAATCCCAGACAATAAAATTATGCCTATAAACATTGAAATAAAAACAATCTTATAGGAAATGTATGTAAATATTATATCAGATTCGTGCAGTTTATGCCATATAGCAAACTCGTCATCAATGACACACCGCCGCCCACCGCACCCCTGCAATATAACATTGACACACCTCCCCAGCCGGGCTTAAAATTATTCCTTAGATAAAGCCTGCTAAAGAGGCGTTCATAATGTAGTGTTATACAGGGAGGAATTCATGACAATAAAGAATGAAACAGCATTCACAAAGGAATGTATGGAAGGTGCCATGCGTGCCAGTAATTTTGATAACAGCAGATATAAGACCTTTAAGCTGATTTACAATATGTTTGGACTTATATTCGGAATGATGATGATAAGAGAGCTTGTTCTTAAGATGACAGGAAATGAGCAGGCTGATACATTTATGATAGTGCTGTTTGGTTTAGTGGCGGTAGTATTTCTGTATATAGGAATGATTGGAATGGATAAGAGCAATAAGAAGAAATTCCATAATATATATGGAAAGATGGTAGGAATTAAATTCTCATATGAGATAGATGCAGAGAATATTATTATTACAGATGAAGAAAACGACAGTGACACATTCAGTTGGAATGAAGTTGTAAAATGGAATCAGGATCCTGATAATATATATCTGTTTGTTGGGGATGATAACTGCCTGGTTGTAAGCAAGAAAGGGTTTACCCAGGGAAGTGCAGATGATCTGAGGCAGCTTGCTGATGCTGTAATTGGTATGAGAAATGTGACAGGAAACAGCCAGCAGTAAATTGACAAACACTATTAGTAGCAGATATAATATCTTCATCTGCGTTTAGCTATGCGGGAAATAATCAGGAGGAGGAAAGCCATGAACAATCAGGAAATGATGGAACTTTCAACAGTAGATAAGAGCGATTTTGAGGAACTTGTAAAAGAGTGTACAGCCTCAGGTATAATCGATCAGAATCTGTATACAGAGTATGATGTAAAGAGAGGTCTTCGTGATAGCAATGGTAACGGTGTACTTACAGGTCTCACAGAGATATCAGATGTATTAGGTAACCAGAGTGTTCACGGAAGAAAGATACCTGTAGACGGAGAATTATATTTTCAGGGATATAATGTTGAGGAGCTTATCAAGAGAAGCAGCCTTGACAGATTCAGATTTGAGGAAGCAACATATCTTCTGTTATTCGGAGTACTTCCAGACAAGGATCAGTTAGACAGATTCATAAGAATCTTAACAGATCTTCAGGAACTTTCAGGAGCATTCATCAGAGATGTTATTATGAAAGCTACAAGTACTAATCTTATGAATTCGCTTATGAAGAGTATCTTAAGTCTTTATTCATATGATGAGAAGCCGGATGATATATCAATTCCTAATGTATTAAGACAGAGTCTTCAGCTTATAGCCAAGATGCCTCTTCTTTCAGTATATGCTTATCAGTCATACAGACATTTTAAGCTTGATGGAACACTTATGATAAAGAATCCTAAGAAAGGTTATTCAACAGCCGAGAATATCCTCTATATGTTAAGAGATGACGGAGACTTTACAGAACTTGAAGCAAAGGTACTTGATATTTGTCTTGTTCTTCATGCAGAGCATGGTGGTGGTAATAACTCAACATTTACAACTCATGTTGTTACTTCATCAGGAACAGATACATATTCAGCAATAGCTTCATCAATCGCATCCCTTAAAGGACCTAAGCATGGTGGTGCTAACTTAAAGGTTCAGGAAATGTTTACAGATATTAAGGAACATTGCAGCGATTGGGACAATAAAGATGAGATATGTACATATCTTAACAAGATCCTTGACAAAGAAGCATTTGACCATGCAGGACTTATCTATGGTATGGGTCATGCGGTATATACTAACTCAGATCCTAGAGCAGTTATTCTTAAGAAATTTGCAAAACAGCTTTCAGAAGAGAAGGGAATGCAGAAAGAATTTGCATTATATGAGCTTGTTGAAAGCGAGGCAGGACAGCTTATCATGAACAAGAGAAAGATGTTTAAGCCAGTCTGTGCCAATGTCGATTTCTATAGTGGATTTGTATACACAATGCTTGGTATTCCAGAAGAAATGTTTACACCAATGTTTGCAACTTCTAGAATTTCAGGCTGGTGTGCACACAGACTTGAGGAACTTGTTAATGCAGGAAAGATTATCCGTCCTGCATACAAATATGTTGGACATCACAGACCATATGTTGATATGGACGAGAGATAATTACGTTTAATGGAGTAGTAAAATTATGTCACAGTACAAGGTTAAGAAGCTGGACCACCCGATTCACTGTACAGTTGAAGTGCCTGGTTCAAAGAGTATTACTAACAGAGCGCTGCTTATGGCAGCTTTATCACAGGGTGAATGTACCCTTAAAGGAGTTTTGTTCAGTGACGATTCGAGACATTTTCTTTTAAGTCTTATCGCACTTGGATATATTATTGAAGTAAACGAAGTTGAACGATATGTTATCATTCATGGACATGGAAGAGACATTCCTAAGAAGAGAGCAACAATCAATGTGGGAAGTGCCGGAACAGCAGCAAGATTCCTTACAGCCATGCTTGCATTATCAGATGGTGAGTACACAATTGAAGCTTCTGAACAGATGAAGAAAAGACCAATGCTTCCGCTTTTTGAAGCATTACAGAGCATGGGAGCAGAGATAGAGTTCCTTGAGAAAGACGGACATCTTCCAGTTAATGTAAAGGGTGCGGCATATGGTGGAAAGAAACCACAGAATCATGTATCAATAAGTATAAGTGAAAGTACACAGTTCTTAAGTGCACTTATGATGACATCTCCTATGCTTGAAGAAGGAATACATGTTCATATTACAAGTAATAAAACAGAAGGTTCATATGTGCGTATAACAGCTAAGATGATGGAGCAGTTTGGCTGTGTGGTAGACCATAAAGGGGCAGAGTATGTAGTTCCTGCGGGTTCAGGTTACTATCCACAGACATATTATATTGAACCGGATGTTTCAGCAGCATGCTACTTCTATGCGGCAGCAGCACTTACAGGCGGAACAGCTATCGTTAAGGGAGTACATTCTAACTCAATGCAGGGTGACCTTAAGTTTATAGATGTGCTTAAGCAGATGGGATGTGCTGTGACAGAGGAACGCGAGGGTATATGTGTCAGCGGACCTAAGGATGGAGAATATTGCGGTGTGGATGTTGATATGAATGATTTCTCAGACCAGTCAATGACACTTGCGGCTATTGCTCCATTTGCAAAGACTACTACAGTTATCAAGAATATTGAACATATACGATTACAGGAATCAGACAGAATTGAGGCTATGGTCAACGAGCTCAACAATCTTGGCGTTGATGTCAAAGAGGGAAGAGACCGTATAGAGATATCTCCAGCCAATGTTAAGCCAGGTGTTGTTGACACATATAATGACCACAGAATGGCGATGTCATTTGCATTAATCGGACTGCGTGTTGATGGCATAATAATAGATAATTACGAGTGCTGTTGTAAGACATTTGAGAACTATTTTGAAGTACTTGAAAAGGCATGTGCACAATGAAAATACTTTTATACAGATGGAAGGTGTTCAATCAGGATGATGTAAAGTCTGCGATTGAATATTTCGGACATGAAGTACATGATTACACAGAAACAATAATAGACAAGGATGATGAGACCGGCTTTAAGCTCCGTGACTATGCGGAGCTTAGGCAGGTCTTTTCTGCATACGACTGTGTTTTTTCACTTAATTATTTTCCGCATGTATCGGATTTATGTGAAGAGCTTGGAAAAAAATATATTGCATGGACGGTAGATAGTCCGCTTATATCACTGTATCATCAATCTTTATTTAATAAATGTAACTATATATTTATATTTGACAGATTTTATTGTGAGGAACTAAAAAATCTTGGGGCAGAACATGTGTGGTATCTTCCGCTTGCTGTAAACTGTTCCCGTGTTGGTAAGATAACAGGTTCGCTTACTGCTGATGAACGGAACAAATGGCACAGTGAAGTATCATTTGTCGGAGGAATGTATCACAGGAATTCTTATGATGAAATAAAGGATAGGCTGCCGGAATATTTAAGAGGGTATTTTGATGCGGCAATGGCAGCACAGATGGAAATCTATGGTGACAGCATATTTGATAAAGTGCTTACAGTTGATATACTTGAAAAGTTATGTGAGCTTATAGATTTTAAGCAGGATGAAAGAGCATTTTCAGATATTGCACTTGTGTTTTCATCAACATTTTTAGGTTTCAAACTTGCTAATATAGAGAGGGTGCAGATACTTAACAAGCTTGCAAAACATTTTCCAACAGACCTCTATACAGATGATCCGGATAAGGAGCTTATAGGAGTTAATCTTAAGGGGGCAGTTAATTATATGACAGATATGCCTAAGGTGTTTAATTGTAGCAGGATTAATATTAATCCTGTAATGCGCAATATCCGTACGGGAATTCCGCTTCGGGCGTGGGATATTGTCGGTGCAGGCGGATTTCTTATGACCAGTTTTCAGCTTGAATATATGGATTTTTTCGAGAATGGAAAAGATTATGTGTATTACGAAAGCCATGATGACCTGTTAAGAAAGACAGAATATTATCTTAATCATGAGGATGAGCGTGCGCAGATTACAAGAAACGGACATGAAAAAGCAGTGAAGTTTCATTCATATGAAAAGAGAATGGAGTTCATACTTGATAAATGTGGTATGTTAAAGCACTAAAGTTCAATTTTAGCAGTTTACTATATTGAAATGTGCATATATGACCATTGTTGAAAATAAATATATATGGTATTATAAAAAAGGTTGAGACAACAACCATACAATATTATAACTTTTACTTTCAGGAGGGAAAAGAAATGAGTTTTTGCAAGTATTGCGGAAGACAGTTACAGGACGGAGAAGTCTGTACATGTCAGCAGGCACAACAGTCAGCCGGAGCAGCACAGCCTCAGCAGGAATTTAACCAGCAGGCAGCGCAGCAGACATTCCAGCAGGGAGCAGGTCAGCAGACATATCAGCAGGCACAGCAGGGATTTAATCAGCAGCAGGCTTCACAGCAGATGGACGCTGTGAAGAAGGCAGGAGCTAATGCAGCCCTTGATTATGTTAATGTATTGAAGGGATTGTTTACATCACCGGTAGAAACGGTATCAGCATTTGTTGCTAAAGCTAATGTTATTATGATTGCAATACTTATTGGTGGTCAGGCAATTATTAACATGCTTACAAGATTATTTGATATGTTAATTGCTAACAGTAAGGCAAAGGTTACAACAGGAAGTAAAGAGCTTGACAGCTTACTTTCATCTTACTACAGCTCATATACTAATACCAAGCCATATCCAGCAGGCTCAATATTCAAGAACATGCTTCTTGAGATTCTTCTGGTAGCAGTAGCGGCAGCTGTAATTGCACTTGTAGTTATGCTTCTTGCAAAGGCATTTAACAAGGCTAATGTTACATATATGCAGGGCCTTGCAGTATATGCCATTACAGCAGTACTTGGTATACCAGCAGAGTTACTCAGCTGGGTAACAGGTCTTACATCAGTAGGATTCATTGACAGAATATCTTCATGTGTAACAGTATTTTCTAATGTAGCAGGATATGCATTTGTATACATAGCAATCCGTGCATTATGCAAGGATGAGAAGAAGATACCTCTTATAATGGCAATCTCATATGTTGCAGTTAATTTCCTTACATGGGTATTAAGACTTATGTTCTAATTAACAATTTGATAATTGATTATAATTAATGATTCCCGGCAGACCGGAAGTGTGAATACACAATGGTCTGTCGGGAATTTTTTATTATTTTTCAACTTTTTACAAATGTATTTCGTATATAAGTGTAAGAGAACTTATATCAAGGAGGTACTTATGGGGAGAAGAAAATGTTTAATTATTCCGGTCCTTATGGCAGGAATATTATTAATGGGAGGCTGTAGCAGACAGAGCATTGAAGATGTGAAGCGTTTTCAGGAGACAAGCACAGCCGTAGAGAATCAGACCAATCAGACAGGAATTATTCAGGAGAACGAATCACGTGAGAACAAAGTTGATAATGTGTTTGCGGGAATGGTTTCAAGTAGTCCTAAATATGCTGAAAGATATTCAGATGTTGATATGGAGATTTATACAGGGAAACTGGTTACCAAATTTACATACAGTATAGGTGAAACAGCCATTGCTGAAAATGTTGATGAGTTATCCAAGCTGATGAGCGAGGAGGACATAGCTGAATATATAAAATATGATACTGAAACACCAGAAAAATTCAGTGCATATGACAAGATGATTAATGAAGATGGAACATTTGCAAATGATAGAAAAGGTATCAAGCAGGTTGCCCTGCTGATGAAGTTAAAGATTACTAATAATGGTGATGAAGATTTTCAGTTTCTGTCGAACGGATTCCGTTTGTATTGCTTCAGATATAACGAACAGGACGATGCAACATATTATTCAACCATAGAAAGCAGACAATCATATCTTAATATCCATGATGACCATGAAATATTCAGACATCATCTTACAATTAAGCCGGGAGAAACTAAAGAGGTTGTTGCAATGGAGGTCATTCCTTATGAATTTGTTACTTCTTACACAAGAACAACTGCTAATGTTGGAGGTCAATATATAGATACATATAAGGATATAACAACAGATGGTCTTACTATAGATTCGTTGTATACATGCTACAGTACAACTGATAAAGCATTTCCTGTTGGTTCTCCGATAGTAAAGCTTGATATAGACAAGTAGCCGGGAGGAAAACAGTATGAAGGTGATGATTAAGACAGAGCTCGAAAGAGCATTTAAAAGCTGGAGTCTGTGGCTGGCTCTTATAATTGGGATGGGGTTAAGCATAGCACAGATTATAACCAGGATTATACCGGCAGCCATGAATCCGCTGATGGGATATATGCCTGATAATGCCACACTTATGCCGATAAGTGCATTTCAGGTGTGGATAGGTAATGGAGTATCATTTGAATACAGTCTGTTTATAAGGCTGATTCCGATACTGGCGGCTATGCCGTATGCAGTTACATATCTGTCAGATATTAAAAGTGGAATTATTAAGAATTATGTAACGAGAACAGCTAAGTTTAATTATCTTGCTGCCAAATATATTGCAGTGTTTGTGACGGGAGGTGTGGTAGTGGTTATGCCATTGCTTATTAATTACCTGACTGCGATAACTATTCTTCCATCACTTGTGTGGCCGGTTGGTGTATTTGCAAGTTCTCCAAAAAGTATATGGTCAGCAATATTTTATACACATCCACACATTTATATGATTATGTATATGATTCTGCTTTTTGTGTGCGGAGGTCTTATGGCAACAATAGCACTTATTGTATCTAATATAGTTAATAACAGATTTGTGGCTATGCTTGCACCATATATTATTACTGAATTTGCAAATGCGATACTGCGCATGTCTGATAAGAAATGGCTGAGAGGTATTGCACCGACAAAGCTTTTTAATATGGCACAGACCAATACAGGAGCATCGTTTATAGTGTACATAGCAGTATTACTGATACTTGGAGTTGTTGTGTATTTTATAGGAGGGCTTAAGCATGAAACATACTAAAGGCAGATTCAGCATAAGAAAGCACCCGTTTATAATTACATTTATAATAATGGCAGTAATTGCTGTAGTAGTTGCGGTTGGATATATAGATGTGAATCACAGATTTCCAGAGCCGGAAGAAGAAATCGTCCAGAAGGATGAATGGGTACAGTATTCTGATGGGATAAAGATTAAGGTTACAGGAATTGATTACTGCACTGAACAGGAAGTTAATGAAAAATACAGTGCCAGTGTTAAGGAACTGGGCAGGTTTAGTTATATAGTTTTAAATGTTAAAGTTCAGAATGAGTCACATGATAAGTTTAATATGTTCAGTATTGTGACAGACTCTAATCTTGTTATATACCCGGATGGATATGAAAATCAGGGAATGGTATGTGAAGATAATGTATCTGTTAATAAGGGCGAGGTCAAAGACTTTACACTGGCATATGTCATTAGTAAAAATTATCTGAGTGAAAAGAAGCTGGATAAGCTACTTCATGAAGATATATATCTGTGTTTTAAGGCTTATCCAGTAAGACAGGCGATTGTAATCAGGGGTATAGATGGATGAAGAAATTAAAATTATTATTTAATGTAAGTGAGGCTGCACTTACGGCGGCTGTGTTTGTATTAGTAACAGCACTTGTACCGATGGATATAATTCTAAAACTTGTGAGTCAGTCCGTTATTAATGGAAATCCGTGCCTATATGATGCACTTATCAGTGTGAATGTAAGTACAATGTGGAGATATGTTGTTCCATTTGTATTGTTTTATGTTCTTTATATTCAGAAATATGATTTGAACAGTGCAATAGTTATAAGAAGAAAGAATGTAAGAAATGTGTGGATTAATTCACAGATTAATATGGTTGTGGCAGCAGGATTTTTCTCTGCGTATATTACGGTGGTAACTTTAATAGCCGGGTATCTGATGACAGGAAAAGTATATAACTGGGATGAAAAATTCAGCAAGGCATTCATGGCAACAGGAGATATAGTACAGAACCGCCCATCACTGTGGCTTTTTATAATTGCATTTGTTATAGAAGCATTTGCAATACTGTATGTATCAGGCACACTTATGATGATTATGTGGTGGCTTACTAATAACCAGTGGGCAGGTTTCCTTGCTGCCTTGGCTGTGAGCAGCTTTGAGAACATGGCGTATATGGGATTTTTTACATATTATTACAAGTTAAGAGGCAATATCTACATGAACGGTGTGCAGATATGGCGGAATATATTGTATCCGCTGATACTGTGTCTGGCTGTGTCACTGGTAACAACTGTGATTATCAGAAGAAAGGACTTTTTCAGATGAAAAATGTGATGTTTCAGATAAAATATGATTTCATTAATGGAATAGTGCATCAGTGGAAGAAATTTCTTCTGATTGCAGTGGTATATGCTGTTCTTATAACAGACTTTCTTGTGCGCTGTAAGACAAAACATTTTATGGGACAGTACACATCATCGGATATCATATTATATATATTTCGCGGGATGCGCTGGATTGTGGATGTACAGACGGATATTAATATTCCGACAGCATACATACTTCCGAATATTCTTATTGGTTTTGCAATAGGTAATTATCCATTCAAGGACATTAACGGTTATGGTGGAATGGTTCTTATGAGAGCCGGTAAGAAGCTGGTATGGTGGATTTCCAAATGTATATGGGCAGTGCTTACTGCATGTATCTGTTATGGAATCTTAATACTTGAGATAGCCGGTGTTTCGCTGGCAGGTGGAAGACTGAGTCTGCAGGTCAATAGACAAGTGTGTATCAGTATAGACGGTTACGACAAAACACTGATAAAGAATAACCCGAATCTTACAAGACTTGCAGTGTATATGATTATTGTGGGGCTTCTCACAACAATTGCAATATGCCTTGTACAGATATGCGTTTCACAGATTATGGGACCGATTATCGGGTACATTGCTGTCGTAGTTATACTGATTATGGGAGTATTTTTTAGGTCATTCCTGTTTATAGGTAATGGCTTCATGGCGTTAAGAAATATTATGTATACACCGGAAGGCGGAAGTCTTACACTGACGGTTATTGCAGATATTGTGCTGATAGTCGTTTCTGTAATTGCAGGATATGCATCGTTTAGGAGAATGGATATATTAAAGAAGAGTGATTGGAGGGTGTAATTATGGTAATAAAGCTTACAAATGTTTCAAAGGTTATAAAGAAGGCAAAGGTTCTTGATAATGTTAACCTGGAACTTACAAGCGGTAAAGTGTATGGCTTAAAGGGAAAGAATGGCTCAGGAAAGACAATGCTTATGAGAGTTATATGCGGTCTTATATCAGCAACAGAGGGAACTGTTGAGATAGATGGCAAGATTCTTGGAAAGGATATGACATTTCCGGACAGTGTCGGAGTGTTAATAGAGAATCCCGCATTTATCGGTAATTATACGGGCTTTAAGAATCTTAAGGTGCTTGCTTCAATCCAGAACAGAGTTGATGATGAACATATAAGAGAGGTAATACATCAGGTAGGTCTTGACCCTGATGATAAGAGAACTTACAGAAAATATTCTCTTGGTATGAAGCAGAAGCTTGGAATTGCTGCAGCCTACATGGAGAATCCTGACCTTATCATACTTGATGAGCCTATCAACGCACTTGATGAAGCCGGAGCAAAGCAGGTTCATGAGATACTTGAGGAACAGAAGAAAAGAGGTGCGCTTATCATAATTGCATGCCACGATAAGGAAGAACTTGAGATGCTCTCTGACGAGATAATTGAGATTAGTGAAGGAAGAATCATAGAAAAGTAAAGGAAAAGGGCGGTCATACAGGTAAGTGTGACCGCCCTTTGATATCTAAATGCTTAATTTGCCACTGAACACACCATCGTATTCAGAAAAATAACTCTCTTCAATCTTTCTCATCATAACAGTAACATAATCGTCAATATAGCTTAATGAGATATACATATTGCCGACGGCGCTGTCAATAATCTGCACTTTGATAAGAAGATTATTGTCTGCTCTGAAAGCTGCGCTTGCACCACATTTGAAATTATAATCAGGAAAGTTCTGGAAAACATTCTTTCCGAGTCCGAAATGCAGCTCGTGATTTCCTGTTGCATTAGTATAGAAAAATGTTCCTTCATTTCCGTTAAATGTAAGCTTTATGTCTGTTACACCACATGGATTATCGTCAAATTCATAGCTCTGTCCGTTGATTTTGCTTACAAGGTCTGAACTATATTCGCCCGGTTCAACAAGAAGCTGGCGTGAATTCTCGAACTTCTGGAATTCTTCATAATCACCATTATCAGTACATGTATCAATACGGCTGTATACTTCCTCGTAAAATGCATCATATATCAGCTGTACTCCACCCTGACGACCCTGAGCATCAGCAGTGGTGACAAGAATAACATCTTTATCTGGATAATATATGGCAAGTTGTCCACCCATGCCAAAAAATGCATAACCATTGTGAGTTGTCATCCATATCTGGTAGCCATAGCCCTGCATTTCTTCCCATGAACCTGATTTTCCATAAGGGTCACTCTGTTTAACAGTTGCCTCCTTAAGATATCCGGAAGGCAGCAACTGCTTCCCGTCAAGTTTACCATTCTGGGATACAACATACATAACCTTAAGGATATCCAGCGGTGTTGCACACATTCCTGAACCGCCCATGCTTACTTTGCCATCAGGAGATTTTAATATAAATGCTTCTTTAGAAAATCCTAATTCGTCTAAGAACTTTGTTCTCAGATAATCAAGAAGTTCCATACCAGTGAGCTTTTCAACAAGCGCACCCAATGTATGTGTTGAAGCTGTATCATAAGAGAAATTAGTCCCTGGAACGTGGTCGGGTGTAACAGTAAAGAAAGAACCTACCCAGTCAGGAGAGTCTCCGATTTTGTACGCATTTTTATCGTGACACGTTCTCATTGTGAGCATCTGCCTTATTGTGAGCATCTGCATATATGGGTGCACACCTGTTTCTGGCTGCTTTTCAGGAAAATAATCTGCAATATGGTCATCAAGTGAGATTCTCCCTTCATCTGCAAGCAGTCCGATGGCAAGTGAAACGAAAGATTTGGTGACAGAAAACATTCTGTGGAGAGTGTCTCTCGTGTATGGTGCATAGTAGCTTTCCATACATATCTTACCGTGTCGCATGACAATTATGCTGTGCATAGGAATGTTGTTATATTCAAGCTTTCTGGCAAAGCTGATAAGTCCTGTGGAAGATATTCCTACATCTTCTGGTATTACCTTTTCAAAGTCTAACATTGTTGTCCTCCAAGATAGTTGTAATGATTAAACACAATAATTGTTTCCATTATAGTCCTTTTGTGTATATACTGTAAATCAAAAAATAAGAATCTTTAAATTAAATCCAATATGGTATATACTTAATGCAAATATGCCAGAGGGCATGAAGGAGAAGGAAATGATAGATTTATTACTTAAGAGGTTCATAAAAGATTATGATAAGACGAAGAACCCTGAAGTCCGTACAAGATACGGTGTGTTTGCCGGGATTGTGGGGATAATCTGTAATCTTATACTGTTTTTAGCAAAGATAATTGCAGGAGTGCTTACGGCATCAGTTTCAATTATGGCGGATGCAGTCAATAACCTATCGGATGCAGGATCTTCAATTGTTACACTTATAGGTTTTAAGCTTGCAGGAAAGCCGGCTGATTATGAACATCCGTATGGTCATGGAAGAATAGAATATATATCAGGCTTCATAGTATCAGGAGCAATTATAATTATGGGCTTTGAGCTGCTGACAACATCATTCAGGAAAATACTTCATCCTACGCCGCTTGAGGTATCTGTGTCATCTCTTATAATACTTGTATTATCAATTCTTATGAAAATGTGGATGGCTAAATTCAACAAATATCTTGGCAATAAGGTGGATTCTGCTGCAATGAAGGCTACAGCAACAGACAGCTTATCAGACTGCGTTGCAACGTCAGTAGTCCTTATAGGAGTGCTTCTTACACTGTTTTCTGATATTAATATAGATGGAATAGCAGGAGTTGTTGTTGCAGTATTTGTAATATTAGCTGGTTTTGGTGCGGCAAAAGATACATTGCAGCCACTTCTTGGTCAGCCACCAACTAAAGAATATGTACAGGAACTTCAGAATATTGTTCTTCAGGATAAGCACATAATTGGGGTTCACGACCTGATTGTGCATAATTACGGTCCGGGCAGAGTATATGCATCGCTTCATGCAGAGGTTCCGGCTAATATGGACATGATGGAAGCACATGATTATATAGACATGGCTGAAAGAAGAGTTGAAAAGCGCATGAAATGCTTTATAAGCATACATATGGATCCGGTAGTTACAGATGATGAGGTGATAAATCATTTGCGAAATATGACTACTGAGGTTGTAAAGTCAGTAGGTGAGGAACTGGATATACATGATTTTAGGACTGTTAAAGGCCCATATATAACGAATCTTATATTTGATGTGCTTGTTCCTTATAATTATCATCTTTCAGATGATGAGATAAAGAAACAGATTCAGAAAAAAATCACGGAGAAGCAGAGGGAATGCCGCGCCGTGATTAAGATTGATAAAAGTTATACAGGCTGATTAAATCCAGCCGCCATCAAGAGTTATTATCTGACCGGTAAGATAACTGTTCATTCCGGAAAGAGATTTAACAAGTTTAGCGACTTCCTGCGGGCTTCCAAAACGGCCTGCAGGAATTTCTTCGGCAAGGGAAGCCTTGTCATCATCTGAGAGATGACCGTTCATCTCTGTGTCAATAGCTCCGCAGGCAACAGCGTTGACCTGAATACCACTTGGAGCAAGTTCCTTTGCAAGTGCTTTTGTAAATGAGTTGACTGCCCCCTTTGTTGCTGAATATGCAACCTCACAGCTTGCACCATACAGTCCCCACACAGAAGATATATTAATAATTTTGCCACAGTGTCGCTTCATCATGTCTTTAACAGCAAAATGGCAACAGTTAAACACAGAATCTATGTTAGTGTTACATATCCTGTGCCACTCATTTTCGCCCATATCCTGGAAAAGTCCGACAACAGATATTCCGGCATTGTTGATAAGCACATCAACCTGACCGAAACGCTGAAGGCACATGTCAAACATTTTCTGTACATCACTGTAATTTCCCATATCGCCTATAAATGTTTCACAGACACTGCCTTTTTTCTCAATAATGGATTTGACTTCATTTAGTTTATCCACATTATTCACACAGTTGATAACAATATTAGTGTCTTTTCCGGCAAGTTCTATTGCAATTGCTTTTCCGATTCCACGGGAAGCACCAGTTATAACTATAGTTTTTTTCATGATAATATGCCTCGCTTAATTTCAATAATATCGTTATTATAATACAGGAAAATACTGGATATTTCTATAAAAAAATTAAAAACAAATATTGACAAAAACTTCCTTGTGCATACTTACCAAAAAGAAATTCAGATTGTATTTATTTCAATAATTGCTTGACAAGATTTTAAAATGCTTTGAAAAGTTTTCCACATTTTTAAAGATCGATTTTATCTAAAATGAGACTTATCAACCAAGTTATCCACATTATCCACAATTATCCACAATATTTTGTTATTAATTTAGTATACCTGGAACAGAATAAATGTTTTGTGAATATTTGCAAAAAATCAGAAAACTTACTTATGACACTTGACATATTTGCATAAAATAATTAAAGGACATACTTGTTAATTTACAAATATATGATATAATACTTACATAAAATAAGTATACAGAAATGTATCTTAGGTCGTGTTAGCTGCATGTGTATATATTCTTTCGACACATGTGGTGATTTAAGAAGGAAGAATGTCTGATAGATTTTATAAAGAGAAGGTTGGAAAGGAATTACGATCAGATTCTTACCTCTGCCCACGATTATAAAACACGTAAAGGAGTTGGACATCATGAGATTTATAATTACAGGAAGAAATATTGATATAACAGAGGGATTAAAGTCAGCAGTAGAGGAGAAGCTTGGAAAGCTTGACAGATTTTTTGCACCAGAGACAGAAGTTAATGTAACCTTGAGTGTAGAAAAAGAAAGACAGAAGATTGAGGTAACTATTCCGGTTAAGGGTAACATCATAAGAAGCGAGCAGGTAAGCAGCGATATGTATGTTTCAATTGACCTTGTCGAAGAAGTTATCGAACGTCAGTTAAAGAAGTATAAGAATAAGATTGTTGACAAGCAGCAGAACGCAGCAGCATTTGCACAGGAATTTGTAGAGAAAGATTATGATGACGATGAGGTTAAGATTATCAGAACCAAGAGATTCGGAATCAAGCCAATGGATCCTGAAGAAGCATGTGTTCAGATGGAGCTTCTTGGACATAATTTCTATGTGTTCTTTAATTCAGAGACAGAGGAAGTTAATGTTGTTTACAAGAGAAAAGGCAACACATATGGTTTGATTGAACCAGAACTTGATTAGTATGCTTTTTTACGTCATATGGGTTTATCCTCTTTTTTAGAGTACCGTCTGCCGGTTAGTGCTGGCAGGCGGTATTTCTTTATATGTATAAGAAATCTATTTATAGAATTTTAATGGTTTAACTTTACTTGATAGAATATCTAAATAGTGGTACAATTACAACATAAATAGGCTTTTATAAGGAGATATATAAAGTAATGGGATTAGCTCAGAAATTATTTGGAACACACAGCGAACATGAATTGAAAAGAATATATCCAATTGCTGATAAGATTGAAGGCTACAGAGAATCTTATAGCAAGTTAAGCGACGAAGAACTTAAAGGAAAGACTAAAGAGTTTAAGGACAGATTAGCTAAGGGAGAGACTCTTGATGATATTCTGCCGGAAGCATTTGCAACAGTAAGGGAAGCGGGCAGGAGAGTTCTTGGTATGGAACATTATCGTGTTCAGCTTATCGGAGGAATTATTCTTCATCAGGGAAGAATTGCCGAGATGAAGACTGGTGAAGGTAAGACACTTGTGTGTACACTTCCAGCATATCTTAATGCACTTACTGAAGAGGGCGTAATCGTAGTTACTGTTAATGATTACCTTGCTAAGCGAGATGCTGAGCAGATGGGTATGATACATGAATTCTTAGGCCTTAAGGTTGGCGTTGTATTACACGACTCAACAAGAGAAGAGAGGCAGGCTGCATATGGAAGTGATATTACATATGTAACGAACAACGAACTTGGTTTTGATTATCTTCGTGATAACATGGCTATATATAAGAGTGAACTTGTATTAAGAAATCTTAAGTACTGTATTATAGATGAGGTCGATTCTGTTCTTATTGATGAGGCACGTACACCTCTTATTATCTCAGGACAGAGCGGAAAATCTACTAAATTATATGAACTCTGTGATATACTTGCAAGGCAATTACAGCGAGGCGAATATAAGGGTGAGAGAACTAAGATGCAGGCAATCATGAACGAGGAAGTTGAAGAAGATGGAGACTTCATCGTTAATGAGAAGGATAAGGTAGTTAACCTTACTGAACAGGGTATTCACAAGGTTGAGCAGTTCTTCCATATAGATAATTATGCGGATCCTGAGAATCTTGAAATTCAGCATAATGTTACACTTGCACTTCGCGCTCATAATCTTATGTTCAGGGATAAGGATTATGTTGTTAAAGATGATGAGGTACTTATAGTAGATGAATTTACAGGCCGTATTATGCCAGGACGTCGTTATTCAGATGGTCTTCATCAGGCGATAGAAGCCAAAGAGCATGTTAAGGTTAAGAGAGAGAGTAAGACTCTTGCAACTATTACATTCCAGAACTTCTTTAATAAGTTTGAGAAGAAGGCTGGTATGACAGGTACAGCTCTTACAGAAGAGAAGGAATTCCGTGAAATCTATAACATGGACGTTGTTGAAGTGCCAACTAACAAGCCTGTTATAAGAGTTGATTATAATGATGCTGTATTTAAGACTAAGAAAGGCAAATTTAATGCTGTTGTACAGTCTGTTATTGAATCTCATGAAAAAGGACAGCCTGTTCTTGTCGGTACAATAACAATTGAGACGTCTGAGCTTCTTAGTGAGATGTTAAGAAAGAAGGGCATACCTCATAATGTACTTAATGCGAAGTATCATGAGTTAGAGGCACAGATAGTATCAGAGGCAGGACGTCATGGTGCAGTTACTATTGCTACTAACATGGCTGGTCGAGGAACTGATATTAAGCTTGATGATGAGGCTGTTGCTGCAGGTGGTCTTAAGATTATTGGTACAGAAAGACATGAAAGCCGTCGTATTGATAACCAGTTACGTGGACGTTCTGGACGACAGGGAGATCCTGGTGAATCAAGATTCTACATTTCTCTTGAAGATGATCTTATGAGGCTGTTTGCACAGGAAAGACTTATGAATATATTCAACAGTCTTGGGGTATCTGAGGATGAACAGATTGAGCATAAGATGTTAAGCAAGGCTATAGAGACAGCTCAGAAGAAGATTGAGACTAATAACTTTGGTATCAGAAGCCATCTTCTTGAATATGATCAGGTTATGAATGAGCAGAGAGAGATTATGTACGCAGAACGTAGAAGAGTTCTTGATGGAGAAAGCATGCGTAATTCTATCATGAAGATGATAACTGATTATGTAGAGAATGTAGTTAACCGCTGTGTAAGTGAAGATAAAGATGCTAACGAATGGGATTATGATGAGATTAATGAGCTTCTTCTTCCAACTATTCCTATTGAGAGAGTGGAATACAGAGAGAATATTAAGAATAAGAATGAATTAATACATGATCTTAAGGAAAAGGCTGTTAAACTCTATGAGGATAAAGAGGCACTCTTCCCAGAGGCTGAGCAGATAAGAGAAATCGAGCGAGTAATCCTTCTCAAGGTAATTGACAGAAAGTGGATGGATCATATCGATGATATGGATCAGTTAAAGCAGGGTATCGGTCTTCAGGCACTTGGACAGAGAGATCCTGTTGTCCAGTATAAGATGATGGGTTATGACATGTTTGATGAGATGACTGCAGGAATTACAGAGGATACCGTAAGACTTCTTATGCATATTCAGGTTGAGCAGAAGGTTGAAAGAGAACAGGTTGCCAAGGTAACAGGTACTAATAAGGACGAAGGACCATCTGTTAAGGGACCAGCGAGAAGAACAGAGAAGAAGATATATCCTAATGATCCATGCCCATGCGGAAGTGGCAAGAAATATAAGAATTGCTGCGGAAGACAGGCATAAGTTTATAAGAGACATCAGGGCGCGGAATGCTTGAAATATCAGCGTCCGCGCCTATTATTTTGGAGGACATATGGTAGAGTTAGACCAGTTTAGATACAGAATTTCAGGATACGATAAGCCTATGGCTCAGATTAAGAATTCTCTGGATCTTGACAATAAGCAGAAAAGGATTGAAGAATTAGAGGCTGATATGGAATCTCCGGGATTCTGGGATAATCCGGATAAATCACAGAATGCAATGAAAGAACTTAAAGGCTTAAAGGATGCATTTGAAAGATACAATGAGCTAGAAACAGGACTTGATGATGTTAAGACACTTATTGAGATGGCAGAAGAATCTAATGATCAGTCGCTTATTCCAGAGATAGAAGAAGAGATAACGGGTCTTGAAGACAAGATGGAAAGTTTAAGGATTGAGACATTGCTTTCTGGAGAACATGATGCATGTGATGCCATTCTTACACTTCATGCAGGAGCAGGTGGAACAGAAAGCTGTGACTGGTGTCAGATGCTTTTCAGAATGTATACTAGATGGGCGGAAAGTCACGGATATACAACAGAAACACTTGATTATCTTGAAGGTGAAGAAGCAGGAATTAAGTCGGTTACTATAGAGATAAGAGGAGAGAATGCATATGGACATCTGAAATCTGAACATGGTGTTCACAGACTTGTAAGAATATCTCCATTCAATGCGGCAGGTAAGAGACAGACTTCTTTCGTATCATGTGACGTAATGCCTGATATTAATCAGGATATAGATATTGAGATTAATGATGATGATTTAAGAATTGATACATATCGTTCAAGTGGTGCAGGTGGACAGCACATTAATAAAACGTCATCAGCAATCAGAATTACACATCTTCCAACAGGAATTGTTGTACAGTGTCAGAATGAAAGATCTCAGCACCAGAATAAAGATAAAGCTATGCAGATGTTAAAGGCTAAGCTCTATCTTTTAAAGGAGGCTGAGAATGCAGAGAATCTATCTGGAATCAGAGGAGATGTCAAGGATATTAATTTCGGAAGCCAGATAAGAAGTTACGTTCTTCAGCCATATACAATGGTTAAGGATAACAGAACTAATAAGGAAGTTGCTAATGCGGGCAGCGTACTTGATGGCAATATCGATCCGTTTATCAACGCGTATCTTACATGGATAAGCACAGGAAAGACTGAAGAATAATGAAAGGTGGTATATCAGTATGGCAGATTACATAAAACCAGTAATTTTCAGATTAGGGAATCAGCAGTTTGGAGTGGATATTAATCTTGTTCAGTCTATAGAAAGAGAGATTAATATTGTAAGAGTTCCCAATGCAATGAAATATATAAGTGGAATTGTTAATCTGAGAGGGGAGGTTATTCCTGCATTCAGTTTAAGAAAGAAGTTTGGCACAGATGACAATGTTGGTGTGATTGGAGAAGACAGTACAGTAATTGTAAATATACCTGGTGTTGTAAAGCTTGCTCTTGAGGTTGATGAGGTGCTTGAAATAGGTGATATTGATGCTCAGAGCATTGTACAGATGCCGGCGCTTGCGAAGACTGTTGATACAGAATATCTTGACAGGGTTGCCAATGTTAATGGACAGCTTGTTATTCTTCTTGATGTTGAAAAATTACTTACGCAGTCAGAAGCAGAGAGTGTTAAGAAATTCACAGAAGATATGAATGATAATGACGGAGGTGCTGCTAATGTCTGATACTAAGTTTGAGAGAAATGCAGGCATACTTATGCCTGTAAGTTCATTACCATCACCATATGGTATAGGAACATTTGGCAAGGATGCATATGATTTTGTTACATTTGTTAAAGAATGTAATCATAAGTACTGGCAGGTACTTCCGTTAGGACCAACTACCTATGGTGACAGCCCATATCAGTCATATTCTGCATTTGCAGGTAATCCGTACTTTGTTGATCTTGATATGCTTATTGAGGCTGGATTCTTGTTAAAGTCAGAGGTTATTTCAAGAGACTGGGGTGATGGAATTGTGCCTGTAAATGTTTCTGAAGATGACGCTGTTAATGGAAGATTCGGAACCTACAGAAATGGAAATATTGGTGACGAAAGATATGTCAGTTATGAAAAGATATATAATAACAGATTTGACATATTAAGAATTGCTTATAACAGATTTAAGGCTGCATGTGCAGAAAGCAAGAAGACGCTTGCCAAGGGGCTTCCTCTTTATAAGCAGTTTGATAATTTTGTTAAAGATAATGTAGACTGGCTTGAGGATTATGCTCTGTTTATGGCATTGAAGTCCCATTTTAACAATGTCTCATGGGGTGAATGGGAAACTGACATAAAGTTCAGAAAGCCTGAGGCAATGAGCCGATATGAAGAGCAGCTTTCTGATGATATAGGATACTGGAAATTCATACAGTTTGAATTCTACTTACAGTGGAATGCGCTTAAACAATATGCTAATAGTAATGGTATAGAGATTATAGGCGATATACCTATTTATATGGGATATGACAGCGTAGATGTATGGGCTAATCAGGGAGAATTCCAGCTGGATGAGAATCTAACACCAATAAAGGTTGCAGGTGTACCACCTGATGCATTCTCTGATGCGGGACAGAAATGGGGAAATCCTCTTTATGATTATGATAAAATGGAAGCAAATGGATTCAGCTGGTGGAGAAAGAGAATGGCAGCTTCAGCAAAACTATATGATGTCATAAGAATTGATCATTTTATAGGAATTGTGAAGTACTATACAATTCCAGCAGACATGCCTGATGCAAGACAGGGTGAGTACAGACAGGGACCAGGACAGAAGCTGCTTGATGTTATTAATGAATCTATCGGTGATAAGAAGATTATTGCTGAGGACTTAGGTGTTGAAGTTCCTGAAGTAGCAAAGATTCTTAAAGAAAATGGATATCCGGGAATGAAGGTTCTTGAATTTGCATTTGGTGGAGACAGAAAGAATCCGCATCTGCCATATAATTATACACAGAATCTTGTATGCTATGGTGGAACTCATGATAACGAAACGCTACTTGGTTTCTTTGAGGACAGAGGCGACTGGGAGTTAGGATATGCTTATGACTATCTTGATACAAGAGATAAGGGAAGAATGGTTGATCAGGTATTCAGGGCTGCGTATTCAAGTGTTGCTGTTCTTACAGTATTTGCAGTTCAGGACATTCTCAAACTTGGAAATTGGGCAAGAATGAATTTGCCATCAAGCATGGGTAATAACTGGAAATGGCGAATGCAGAAAGGACAGTTAGGCCAGCACGAACTGGAATGCATGAGATATCTTGCAAGTGTATTTGATAGAGAAAGAAAGTAATATTAGACGGGGCAGGGAATTATCAACATATTTCCTACCCCCTTTTTTAAAGAAAAAACAAAAAATAGTATAATAGTACTATTTACATATTCCTGATTAGTGGTATTATATTCATATAAAGAGACAAGTTAATATATTGGCAAAGTAGTCGAAAGGCTATGACGCAAAGCCAAGGGTCTTAACTGATTTTATCAGAATGACAGCCGGTTGCATTACAATCAACGCAAATGATTCGTATTATTCAGGCATCCGGTAATCGGATGTTTTTTTATTATATGGTTCAACGGGGGAACTGATTATGAAAAAGAATAATTCTAAAAAGTGGATCAAAACAATAACAATAACAACAGCGGTACTTGTATTTGCAGCTGGTGCGGTATTTGCATTAAAGTCAGCAGGTACAGCTAATACAGATAAAGATAGTGCTGATACAGTAGTTGCGGCAGCTAATGAAGCAACAGATTTAGTGGTTAAAGAAACAGTTTCAGAGAAAGAAACAGAAGTTATTACAGAGACAGCCGCTACAGAGGCAACAACAGAAGAAGCCACAGAGGCAGTAACAGAACAGAGCAGTACAATTGCAGAGATTCAGCCACAGACAGAGGTTGCAACAGAAGCAGTTCAGGAGCCAGAAGTTACAGAGTTACCTGTTGTACAGACTCCATCAGATGCAAGAGTTGCACAGGTTATAGCAGGAATTAATGCTGAGCGTGAGGCAGCTGGTGTGGCAGCGGTTACATATGATGTGACACTCACAGATATGGCACAGGTAAGAGCATCAGAGAATGCAGCTAATGATTACTTTGTTATAGAGAATGGTAAGCATAAAAGACCAGATGGAAGAAATGCTTCTTCAATATGTGAAGATTATGGACAGAGAGGAAGCTTCGGCGAGGTTATGGGAAGATATCAGGAAACTCCTGATGAGATAGTAACTGGCTGGCATAATTCAGCAACACATTATGCATGCATGACAAGCAGTAAGTATAACAGAGTTGGTGTGGGTATTGCAGCAGATTCAGAAGGATATCTTTACTGGGTAGCAATCTTCATGGATTAATTTTAAATAGACAATAGATTACATAATATAGATACAACTTAATATGGTAAGAACAATGTATTTGCGGCGTTGTTTTTATAAAGCTTCATTAGAAGCGAAAACCCTCACATTCCTCTCCCGTTGTGTGAGGGTTTCTTTTTGTGCTGTAATTAAAGAAAAGACATGCAACCCTTATTTGTTATATATCTGGGAAATGGGATGAACCACGGCAATGCTGCAACATGGTTATAGTATCTGTGTTGCTTATGAAAAGCAGAAATGCCAGAAGTTAGATGCAAAAGTTTATGTTTGGATAGTATGTGATACCTATAGGTAGTCGTATTTTTGAAACTTTTATAGGCAGAAAGCCACAATGACTATAATAATAGACGAGAAATAAACCTATATATGAATGATAATGAAGACTTTTATAGGAAAATTTCTATAAAAACAGGATTTTAGGACGAAAAAACTTATGAATATGCCTATAAAGTACAAAATTTCTACGGATTTATAGGACAATGCTTCCTGAGACAATTACCAAACTGGAAACTGCCAAACTGGAAACTATCAAACCAGAAACTGCTAAATTAGAAGCAAGAAAGGAAATCAGAAAAAATTTGATAAGATATCTGGCAAGATGTTCAATTGAGCATTTAAAGAGAAAGACACTTGCAATGTGTATACATATATGATAATATTCTTTGTGCGGTAGACAGTTGTTTATCAGAGAAAGACATCGAAGAACAATTGTCTTTGTAAAACGGACAATAGAAAGGTACAGACGCAGTATGGCAGATAATATTAAGTATTATGTCGTTAAGCAAAAGGCTCTGCCTGAGGTTCTGCTTAAGGTAGCAGAGACGAACAGAATTATTGAGACTGAAAATATATCTGTTGCAGATGCTACAGAGAAAGTTGGAATAAGCAGAAGTTCTTATTACAAGTATAAGGATGATATTTTTCCGTTTAGAGAGAATGTAAAGGGTAAAACCATTACATTTGTATTGTCTATGGACGATGAACCAGGGCTGCTTTCCCTGGTATTGAAGAAGGTTGCAGAATTCAAGGCGAATATTCTTACTATTCATCAGACAATTCCTGTTAATGGAATTGCTTCGCTGACGCTCAGCGTGGATATTCTTCCAACTACAGGAGATTCTTCAGAAATGATAGAGCAGATAGAAAGACTTAAAGGAGTAAGATATCTTAAGATATTAAGCAGTGATGCATCTATCTGATATATAAGCAATTAAAGAAAACGGAGGCAGATATGGCAAAGATTGCAGTGTTAGGTTATGGAACAGTAGGATCAGGAGTGGTTGAGGTATTAAATACCAATGGTGCTTCAATTGCAAAGAGAGCAGGAGATACTATTGAGGTTAAGAGTGTACTTGATTTAAGAGATTTTCCTGGAGATCCAATTCAGGATAAAATCGTTCATGATATAGATCTTATAATTAATGACCCTGAGATAGAGGTTGTTGTTGAGGTTATGGGTGGCGTAGAGCCGGCATTTACATTTGTTAAGAAGGCACTTGAAGCAGGAAAGAGTGTGTGTACATCTAATAAGGCACTTGTTGCTGCACACGGTCCGGAGCTTCTTGAGATGGCTAAAGAAAGAAGACTTAATTTCATGTTTGAGGCATCAGTAGGCGGTGGAATTCCAATTATCAGACCACTTAACCAGTCTCTTACAGCAGATGAGATTACTAAGATTACAGGTATTCTTAATGGAACAACTAACTATATTCTTACTAAAATGAGCAGAGAAGGAATCTCATATCAGGAGGTTCTTAAAGAGGCACAGGCACTCGGATATGCAGAAAGAAATCCTGAGGCTGATGTTGAAGGCTACGATGCATGCAGAAAAATAGCAATTCTCACATCGCTTGCATTTGGAAATACAGTGAAATTCGAGGAAGTGTATACAGAGGGAATAACAAAGATTTCTAATGAAGATTTTGCATATGCTAAAGAGCTTGGAAGTGTTATCAAGCTTCTTGCAACAAGCTACAGTAAGGATGGCAAGGTATATGCAATCACAGCACCATTTATGATTGACAGCACACATCCATTATATAATGTTAATGACGTTCTTAACGGAATCTATGTACACGGCAATGTATTAGGGGATGTAATGTTCTTCGGAGCAGGAGCCGGAAAGCTTCCAACAGCAAGTGCTGTAGTATCAGATGTAGTTGACTGTGTTAAGCATAAGGGTAAAAATGTTATGACAATCTGGAGTTCAGTAAAGCAGGAGCTTGGTGATACATTTGACGAGACAAGAAGATTCTTTGTAAGAATTAAGGGCGATGATGTCCAGGCAGCTAAGGCAGCATTTGGTGAAGGACAGGTTGTTAAGGTTGATGGAATTAACGGAGAGTTCGGATTTGTTACAGAACCTATGACAGAGAGAGCATTTGAAGATGCTAAGGATAAGGTTTCTGTTATAAGCAGAATCAGAATAGATGATACTAAATTACAGTAATAATATAAGGGAGAAAAGTAATGGTTAAAGTAGTTAAATTTGGTGGAAGTTCACTTGCAAGCGCAGAGCAGTTTAAGAAGGTTGGCAATATTATCCGTGCTGATGAGGACAGAAAGTATGTGGTTCCTTCAGCACCTGGAAAGAGATTTCCAGAGGATACTAAGGTTACTGATATGCTTTACAAATGTTATGCAGAGGCAGAAGCTGGTAAGAATATTGAGAAGAGTCTTAAAGCAATTGAGGAAAGATACAATGAAATTATCAAGGGACTTGGACTTAAGCTTTCATTAAAGGAACAGTTCGAGACAATTAAGAAGAATTTTGAGGCACTTGCAGGAAAGGATTATGCAGCTTCAAGAGGAGAGTATCTTAATGGTATTATCATGGCTAACTATCTTGGATATGAGTTCATAGATGCTGCTACAGTTATCTGCTTCGATAAGGATGGAGAGTTTGATTCAGAAAAGACTAATGCAGTGTGTGAAGCAAAGTTTGCTAATATTGAAAGAGCAGTTGTACCTGGTTTTTACGGAGCAATGCCTAACGGAAAGGTTAAGACATTTTCAAGAGGCGGTTCTGATGTAACAGGATCAATCGTTGCAAGAGCACTTAAGGCTGATATGTATGAGAACTGGACAGATGTATCAGGCTTCCTTGCAGCAGATCCAAGAATTGTAAATAATGCAAAGCCAATCAACGTTATTACATATAAGGAATTAAGAGAGCTTTCATACATGGGTGCATCAGTGCTTCATGAATCAGCTATCTTCCCTGTAAGAAAGGGTGGAATTCCTATCTATATTAAGAATACTAATGCTCCGGAAGATAAGGGAACAATGATTGTTGAGACAACATGTAATATGCCGGAATACACAATTACTGGTATTGCAGGTAAGAAGGGATTCGTTGCAATCAGCATTGACAAGGATATGATGAATTCAGAAATCGGATTCTGTAGAAAGGTTCTTTCAGTATTCGAGGATAACGGAATCTCAATCGAACATATGCCTTCAGGAATTGATACTATGACAGTGTTTGTTCACCAGGATGAATTTGTAGAGAAGGAACAGAAGGTTCTTGCACAGATTCATAAGGCAGTTAATCCTGACTCTGTTGAACTTGAAGCTAACCTTGCACTTATTGCAGTAGTTGGACGTGGAATGAAGAACAGTACTGGTATAGCAGGTAATATCTTCTCAGCACTTGCAAAAGCTAAGATTAATGTTAAAATGATAGATCAGGGATCTTCAGAGCTTAACATCATCATTGGTGTAAGAAACAGATACTTTGAGGATGCTATTAAGACTATCTATGGAGTATTTGTTCCAGAAGAATAGTTGAGTAGATAAACAGGGGGATAAGGGATATGAAAGAAGCTAAGAATGAGCTGTTACAGTTTGTTGGCGGCGTAATAATGCTTGTTGTAGGACTGTACATATTGTCACAGAAAGTTATGGTATCATCTTCATATGGGTTCTTCTCATTATGGGGTGGCAGGTTCTCATCAGGTCTTATTATGGTACCATTAATAATTGGAGTTGTATGGATGTTTGCTTCAGGCGGCTCATTTGTATCTAAAGTATTTACCGTACTATCAGTGATACTTATAATTGCGGCAATTGTTGCGTCAACAAGAATCTGGCTTGTAACTATTACAATGTATGAATGGGTTCTTATACTTGTTCTTATATTTGGCGGCGCCGGATTGGTTGCAAAGGTATTGTTTGCTAACAATAAGTCAGAAAAGTCCAAGAAAGATAAGTCAGAGCAGACAGGCGGCAGTTATACATCAAGTGTAGATGATGAACTTGATAAGATGAAAAAGAATATGAAGTAAATTTCATTCCCCGCACATGGAGTGCGGGGATTCTTGCGTTTATGCAACTGTTGATAAACTTTGATGAAATTGATATAATTAAATGTAATATGCGTATGAAAACGGAGGAAGATTAATGGATATCGCAAAGAAGATAGCGGAAGAGCTGGAAATTAAAGTAACACAGGTAGAAGCTGCTGTTAAACTTATAGATGAGGGGTGTACAATCCCTTTTATTGCAAGATACAGAAAGGAAGTTACAGGAGCGTTAAATGATGAACAGCTCCGTAATCTTGATGAGAGATTAAAGTATTTAAGAAATCTTGAAGACAGAAAGACTCAGGTCCTCGCAAGCATTGAAGAACAGGGAAAGCTTACAGAAGAACTTAAGGCTGCTATTACAGCAGCAGAAACAATGGTTCTTGTAGAAGATCTTTACAGACCATACAAGCAGAAGAGAAGAACAAGAGCAACAATTGCGAAAGAGAAAGGCCTTGAACCACTTGCACAGTTCATATATGCACAGGAAGCTACAGAAGATGTAGAAATCAAGGCAGCAGAATTTATCAGTGATGAAGAAGGTAAGGAAGTCGCTACAGCACAGGATGCAATAGCAGGTGCATTAGATATAATTGCAGAGCAGATATCAGATGTTGCAGATTACAGAACATATATCAGAGACATCACAATGAAAGAAGGAAAGCTTGTTGTAACAGCCAAAGATGAAAAGGCTGAGTCTGTATACGAGAATTATTATGATTATAGCGAGGCACTTTCAACAATTCCGGGACACAGAATTCTTGCAATTAACAGAGGAGAGGATGAGAAGTTTCTTACTGTTAAGGTAGAAGCACCGGAAGAGAGAATATTAAGATATCTCGAGAAGAATATTCTTAAAGACAATGCATTTACAGCAGAATACCTTAAGAACTGCATAGCAGATGCATATGGAAGACTTATTGCACCAGCTATCGAAAGAGAGATAAGAAGCAGCCTTACAGAGATGGCAGAGGATGGAGCAATCAAAGTGTTTGGAAAGAATCTTGAACAGCTTCTCCTTCAGCCACCTATCGCAGGCAAGGTTGTTCTTGGCTGGGATCCGGCTTTCAGAACAGGCTGTAAGCTTGCAGTTGTAGACCCTACAGGTAAGGTGCTTGCAACTAAAGTTATATACCCTACAGAACCACACAATAAGGTGGCGGAATCTAAGGCTGAGGTTAAGAAGCTTATAGATAAGTACCACGTTAATCTTATTTCGTGTGGTAACGGAACAGCTTCAAGAGAATCAGAGAAGATTATTTCAGATATGATACATGAGATGAATCTTCCTGTTGATTATGTAATCACTAACGAGGCGGGGGCTTCTGTATATTCAGCAAGTAAACTTGCAACAGAGGAATTCCCTGACTTTGATGTGGCACAGAGAAGTGCAGTTTCAATAGCAAGACGAGTTCAGGATCCATTGGCAGAGCTTGTAAAGATTGATCCGAAATCAATCGGAGTAGGTCAGTATCAGCATGATATGAACCAGAAGAAGTTAGAGAACACACTTACAGGAGTTGTTGAGGACAGCGTTAATAAGGTTGGAGTAGACTTAAATACTGCATCGGCCTCACTTCTTGAGTATATTTCAGGTATATCTAAGGCAGTAGCTAAGAATATAGTTGAGTACAGAGAGACTAACGGAAGATTCACGAACAGAAAGCAGCTTTTAAAGGTTGCAAAGCTTGGACCTAAGGCATTTGAACAGTGTGCCGGATTCATGAGAATATCAGGCGGCGATAATCCGTTAGACGCAACAAGCGTACATCCTGAAAGTTATGAGGCAGCAACAAAGCTTCTTGCACTTTTAGGTTATGATATTAATTCAATAACATCAGGAGAACTTATAGGACTTAAGAGCAAAGTTAAAGATTTTGCCAAGATGGCGGATGAACTTGGAATAGGAACAATGACACTTGAAGATATCGTTAAAGAACTTGAGAAGCCGGGAAGAGACCCAAGAGATGAGATGCCTAAGCCTATATTAAGAAAAGATGTTCTTGATATGAAGGATTTAACACCGGGCATGATACTTAAGGGAACAGTCAGAAATGTTATTGATTTCGGAGCATTTGTTGATATCGGAGTGCATCAGGACGGACTTGTACACATTTCCCAGATGAGCAGCACAAAGAGAGTTGAGCACCCTCTTGATGTTGTAAGTGTAGGAGATATCGTAGATGTAAGAGTTATAGATGTTGATATCCCTAAGGCAAGAATTTCACTTTCAATGATCCTTGATGAAAAAGAGGCAGCTAACAGAAAGTACACTAAGGATAATTCCAATAATAAGAATAACAGAAACAACGGCAAAGGAAACAGACAGGACAGAAAGCCTAAGAAGGAAGGCCTTAACCTTTCAGGTCTTGCCAAGTTCATGCATTAATAGGAGTATTGTATGGAAGATAGAATTGAATTCGACAGCGTAATTACAGAGAAAGCACTTAATGATTTCAAGATGTATCATGTTTTTCACAATGTTGGGGGAGTGTTCGGATATGTATTTGCAGCATTTGCAATAGTTATGTGCGTGCTTGGGGTAATATTCAAAATGTCTCCTAAATATATAGTCATGATGGGGCTTTTTGGAGTATTTTTCTTCTTTTATCCAATTGTTAATATGAGGCTTGGAACTAAGAAGCAGATGAAAACAGTTGTAGCATTTAAAGAGCCTATGCATTATAGTGCCGGGGAAGACAAGATAATTGTAAGCCAGGGTGATATGTCAGAAGAACTTGCATGGGAGCAGATATACAAGATAAGATTCACAGGAAGCAATCTTATTCTGTATCTTTCATCTGTCAGAGCCAATGTGCTTACAGTTAACAGTATGGGTGAGGCGGCAGTTCCTTTTGTTAAAATGTGTCAGAAGAAATTAAAGCCTTTTCAGGTTAAGGTTAATATGGATAAGCTTGCTAAGGCTGTGGCTTAAGTAAGCAGATAGGAATAATATGGTTAAAGAAACATTTAACGCTAAAGAAACATTTGAAGCAGGATATGAGATGGGTAAGAAGGCTCTTCCGGGGCAGATATACTGTCTAAATGGAGATTTAGGTGTCGGAAAAACAGTATTTACGCAGGGCTTTGCGAAAGGTCTTGGAATAGAAGAGCCTGTCAACAGCCCTACATTTACAATTATTCAGGAATACCATGAAGGCAGACTGCCATTGTATCATTTTGATGTATACAGAATTGGCGATGTTGAAGAGATGGATGAGCTTGGATATGAGGAATATTTTTATTCAGACGGGGTGTGTCTTATTGAATGGAGCACACTTATACAGGAGATAATTCCAGATAATGCGATAGAGATAGTTATAGAAAAAAACCTTGAAAAAGGCTTTGATTACAGGAAAATAACTATCGGGCAGGAGGCAGTATGAGAATATTAGCGATAGAAAGTTCAGCAGTTACAGCATCAGTTGCGATTCTTGAAGATGATACACTTGTTGCTGAATACACAATTAATCATAAGATGACACATTCACAGACACTTCTTCCAATGATAGATGAGATATTTTCAATGGTTCAGTTAAAGCCTGATGATGTTGATGTTATAGCAGTATCAAAGGGACCGGGTTCATTCACGGGCCTAAGAATTGGTGCGGCTACAGGCAAGGGAATTGCACTTGCGCTTGACAAAAAGATGGTGGCAGTACCGACACTTGCGGCTATGGCATATAATTTATATGGAGACAGCAGATATATATGCCCTGTAATGGATGCAAGAAGAAAGCATCTGTACAGTGGAATATATACATTTGACGGTGACAGGCTTATTACAGTAAGAGATGTTAATCTTGAGTCATATGATGAGCTTGCAGAAGAACTTGCAGGACTTGATGGACAGGTTGTATTAGTAGGTGATGGTGTGGATGTCGCAGGTGACGTCCTTAAAGAGCAGCTTGGTGACAAATGTGTTCTTGCACCGGCTCATATCAAGACACAGAGAGCTGGTTCAGTAGCACTTTTAGCAAAGCAGATGGCAGATAATGGTGAATATACAGATGCTGATGAGTTAAAGCCTGATTATCTGCGCCCTTCACAGGCAGAAAGAGAGAAAGCACAGCATGAGTCTTAAATATGTGATAAGACCGATGACGGAAGATGATACATTTGCAGTGGAACTGATAGAACAGGGAATATTCTCGCTTCCATGGTCGCAGAAATCATTTGCAGATGCGTGCAGGAATCAGGACAATGTGTATCTGGTATGCGAGGCAGACGGAGTAATAGCAGGATATTGTGGTATGTGGACTGTGCTTGGAGAAGGCAATATAACCAACATGGCAGTATCACCGGATTACAGGCGGTGCGGCATAGCACAGATGCTTATGCAATCAATGGAAAAGTATGGTAATGACAAGAATGTCACATCATATTTTCTTGAAGTCAGACAGAGCAATCTGCCAGCAATAGCCCTTTATGAAAAAATGGGGTATAAGAATATAGGTATTAGAAAAGGATTTTACGAAAAGCCAGTTGAGGACGCAGTAATAATGTCTAAAATTATTGGGTGAAATAATAGACTGCATAATATATATTGATGTATAATAACAGAAGGAGGTGCGATTAATGCTTGATGTATGTTTACTGGGAACCAGTGGCATGCTTCCCCTGCCGGGAAGATGGCTGACATCGCTTATGACACGTTACAACGGAAGCAGCCTGATGATAGATTGCGGAGAGGGAACACAGATAGCTGTTAAGCAGAAAGGATGGAGTTTTAATCCTATAGATGTTATCTGTTTCACACATTATCATGCTGATCATATAAGTGGTTTGCCGGGGCTTTTGCTCACAATAGGTAATTCTGACAGAAAGAAGCCCTTAACTCTTGTAGGACCCAAGGGGCTTGGCAGGGTAGTTTCTTCGCTCAGGGTAATCGCACCAGAGCTGCCATTTGAACTTAAGCTGATAGAACTTACGAATCAACAGGAGCATTTGTCAATATGCGGATATGAGATAGATGCATTCAGGGTTAATCATGCTGTTATATGTTATGGGTATTCGATTAGTATTCCGAGAATAGGCAAGTTTGATGTAGAAAAGGCGAAAGAACTTGGTATTCCGTGTAGCATGTGGAATAAACTGCAGCATGGAACAGCGGTTACAATAGATGATAAAGAATATACGCCGGATATGGTTATGGGGGCGGCAAGAAAAGGGCTTAAAGTAACATATTGTACAGATAGCAGGCCTGTTCAGATTATATCAGATAATGCTAAAGAATCAGATCTTTTCATATGTGAGGGCATGTATGGAGAGGATGGTAAGGAAGCTAAGGCAAAGGAATATAAGCATATGACCTTTACAGAAGCGGCACAGCTTGCAAAGAATGCGGATGTCAGGGAAATGTGGCTGACACATTATAGTCCTTCACTTGTAAGACCACAGGATTATGTTGATAAGGCAAGAAAGATATTCCCTGCTACAATAGCAGCTAATGATGGAAGAACAGTTGAGTTGAAGTTTGACGATGAGGGTTAGATTATGAAAAAATACGGAAGGACGATAATTGTAATAGCAGTATTGGTTGCGTTGGGGCTGGGATATTACTATTACCTTGCTAATAAGGATACAGGTAAAGATGCTACTGATATTGCAGCAGATACCAGTGAGGTTTCTGTGCTTATTTCAAAAGATATTATGGCTAATTATCCGGAATCACCTAAGGATGTAGTTAATCTGTATGCAAGAATAACGAAGGCATATTATGATACATCACTTACTAATGAGCAGATTGAAGCTTTAGGAAAGCAGGCACGTCTGATGTTTGATGATGAATTAAAGAATACGCAGACAGATGCGGATTTCTATGAGAAACTTAAGGAAGATATAGGCAATTATAATTCAACCAAAACACGTATAAGTTCATATGTTATACAGAGTGCTGCCAAGACTAAATATTCAACATTTAAAGACAGGCAGTATGCATCAATCGCATTAGTGTATTATTTGAGACAGGGTGACAAGCTTATAGATTCACCAACAAAATTCACCTTAAGAAAAGATGATGATGGACACTGGAAGATTCTTTTCTGGGAGCTAACTGAAATAGACAGCGATACATAATAATAGGAGATATAAAATGAGCGAAAAAGATGATGTTCTTATTCTTGCAATAGAAAGTTCATGTGACGAGACAGCAGCAGCAGTAGTAAAGAATGGGAGAGAGGTATTGTCAAATGTGATTAATACCCAGATAGCCATACATACAGAGTATGGTGGTGTAGTTCCTGAAATTGCGTCAAGAAAACATATAGAAAATATTAATCCTGTAATAAGGAAAGCACTTGAAGATGCGGGAGTAACACTTGATGATATAGATGCAATAGGTGTTACATATGGTCCTGGGCTTGTGGGAGCACTTCTTGTCGGAGTTGCGGAGGCTAAAGCAATAGCATTTGCAAAGAATAAACCATTAGTAGGGGTACATCACATAGAAGGTCATATTAGTGCCAACTATGTTGAGAATAAAGAACTCGAACCTCCTTTTGTTGCGCTTGTTGTTTCGGGAGGACATACACACCTTGTTAAGGTCAATGACTATGGCGAGTATGAAATAGTTGGAAGAACAAGAGATGATGCGGCAGGAGAAGCATTTGACAAGGTTGCAAGGGCAATAGGATTGGGATATCCGGGAGGACCTAAGATAGATAAGCTTGCAAAGGAAGGTAATCCGGATGCAATAGAATTTCCAAGAGCACATGTTGATGATGCTCCTTATGATTTTTCGTTTAGTGGAATAAAATCAGCAGTACTTAATTATATTAATTCTGCCAATATGCAGGGAAAAGAGATAAACAGGGCTGATGTAGCAGCGTCATTCCAGAAAGCGGTAGTAGATGCTCTTGTTTCACGGGCAGTAAGGCTGGCAAAAGAATGTGGAATGGATAAGCTTGCAATAGCTGGAGGAGTTGCGTCTAATTCAGCGCTTCGGGCAGCAGTACAGGAAGAGTGTACAAAGAATAACATCAGATTCTATTCGCCATCACCTATATTATGTACAGATAACGCAGCTATGATAGGAGCGGCGGCATATTATGAATATATTAAAGGAGTTCGTCATGGCTATGATTTAAACGCTATCCCGAACCTTAAATTAGGAGAACGCATATAATGAATACGGCTATAGTTCTTGCGGGTGGAAGTGGCAGGAGAATGAATAGTGATATTCCAAAGCAATATATGATGCTTAAAGGAAAACCAGTAATATACTATTCACTGAAAGCATTTCAGGATAACCTGCATATAGATGATATAATACTGGTAACATCTGATCATTACATAGAATATGTAAAAAAAAATATTTTAGATGATACACTTGATAAGGTTTCAAAAGTTATACAGGGCGGCGTGGAACGATATGATTCAGTATGGGAAGGACTGAAATGTATCAAGGAATCCGGATATGTATTCATACATGATGGTGCAAGACCGTGTATAAGCCAGAAGCTTATTAATGATTGCTATGAAGCTGTTGTTGAAGATGGGGCGTGTATAGCAGCAGTACCTGTTAAAGATACTATTAAGATAGCAGATTCAGAAGGCTATGCAGCAAAAACACCGGACAGGAATACATTGTGGCAGATTCAGACACCACAAGTATTTGAGTATGATATAATAAAATCTGCATATAGTAGTCTGTATAGAAGTGGCAGATTTAATGGGGTAACAGATGATGCGATGGTACTTGAAAGATTTGGGGAACATCATATAAAACTGGTGTACAGTGATTATAGAAATATTAAGATCACAACACCAGAAGATTTGAACACAGCAGAAATGTTTATAGAGAATATATTTTAATAAATAATTATATTAGATGCAGTATAAGGAGACAGGTATGAGTGGTTTTTCAGTTAAAAGAGTTAATGTTGTTGGTGCATTTGCATCATTATGGGCGTTTATATTTGCATTTTTTCCGTTTTATAGAATAGAACCGATGGAAGTACTTATACAGCAGGCAGGGAAGCAGGCTGAATCATATGCTTTAACTAAAAATCTGGTGTCATATAATTTTTTTGGTGTATTGTGCCTTATGTTGTCTATAGTTGCATTTGGATTATACATATGGAATAGTTCGCAGCTTGTAAGAGCTGCTGCGATAATAGTTTCGGTAGTAGATTTTATAAGCCTTATGCTTGCACTTATAGTGGGCAATTCTAATATAAAAGATATCAAATCAATAATTACATATGCTGTTCAGTACAGTGGTTCTGGAATGAAGACCAGTATGTTTGTAAAGACATCTGTAGCATATGGATTTGTGCTTGAACTGATAATGGTGTTAATAATGATAGGCTCATACTGGATTAATGAAATGTTATTCAGACCATATGTATTAGGAAACAAGTCAGAAGCAGCATTAAACCCTCTGGAAGGACTTGTAGGAACGGCCAAAGCTAGCTATACAAAGCAGATGGCGGCTCATATGCACATGAAAAATACGGTGTCATCAGAGAGGCCTGAACAATCATCAGAAACATCTGATGAAAAAAATTAAAAAACTTTAAAAAAGCTGTTGACAAAGTTACACTGTGATGATAATATAATCAAGTCGCTGGTGCGACACAATAAAATAGCTATGGAGAGGTACCGAAGTGGTCATAACGGGGCGGTCTTGAAAACCGTTTGTCTTCACGGGCGCATGGGTTCGAATCCCATCCTCTCCGCTTAAGCCGTTCATTAAACATGAATGGCTTTTTATTTGCCAGAGGTGCTTGTGAGCATATTGCACAAAAAGCTGATGCAAGTAGTGCTGGTGAAAGAACTTGACATACAAGATATTGTCACTTTGAAAAAATATGACAAAAAAGTAAAAAAGTTCTTGACAAACAAGAATGGCAATGATATCCTAATTAAGCTGTCGGCGAGAAAAGCTGATAACACTTAATAAAGTTCTTTGATAACTGAATAGAAAGACAACCTTGAAATTCTTTGAGAATTTTAAAATG